>JAESFZ010000038.1_pt1 | contig 552868 bp, 535 predicted proteins | sample 9269561 | NCBI WGS metagenome assembly JAESFZ01 (sample SAMN14515552, study PRJNA621657) | algae metagenome | isolation source: Tildeniella nuda ZEHNDER 1965/U140 and co-occurring heterotrophs from wet... | place: Switzerland: Stansstaad, Zurih | collected 1965-01-01 | reverse complement strand
GGATCAGGCTTTCGCCCATTGTCCAATATTCCCCACTGCTGCCTCCCGTAGGAGTCTGGGCCGTGTCTCAGTCCCAGTGTGGCTGATCATCCTCTCAGACCAGCTAAAGATCGTCGCCTTGGTAGGCCTTTACCCCACCAACTAGCTAATCTTACGCGGGCCCATCTAATGGCGATAAATCTTTGGTCCGAAGACATTATCCGGTATTAGCAGTAATTTCTCACTGTTATTCCGAACCAAAAGGCAGGTTCCCACGCGTTACGCACCCGTGCGCCACTAACCCCGAAGGGTTCGTTCGACTTGCATGTGTTAGGCATGCCGCCAGCGTTCGTTCTGAGCCAGGATCAAACTCTCAAGTTGTGTCACACACTAAACTAGCATGGGGAAAACCCCACCCTCCAGTCTAGCATGAGCTGCAAGGAGCCAATACCTGCACTGTCAAACGTAATGGATACGAATGAACATGCTTACCATCCGCGCAGACGTGGTGTCTGCGACGAATGTGGCATCGGCTTAAATTAACCGGTTACCGGAGCCTTGAGGTCCCCGGACCGGGCGCCGTCGCCCACATGTCCCTTCATCAAAAACCAACAATGTCAAAGAGCCACCAGACAGTAATAGCGGACAGCGATTGGTTCCCCGATTTACACCGGGGGACCGGCTATCCGTTTATGTTGGCGACCGGTCGTTGCGGTGGCGGTGGAAGCCGTCAGCGCCGCGTCGGTGGAGCCCATCTATGAGGGGTTCGTGATTCGGTCAACGGCTTTTTGCAATTTTATTTCACTGGCACGCAAGAACCGCAGAATTCCGCCATTTTTTCCCATCATCCACCCCCCCGATGGCCCTTCGCGCCGGGGGGAATCGCATGTTTGAGAGGCCGAATCCGGGTGAATCGGGGGTCTGAATCGGGTTTTGAGCCTCATTCTGGAGGACAGATCATCTGTTTCCCCCGGTCTGCTCGAGATTCCCTACCCAACACACCCGATTCACCACCTCACCGTGATTCGTCCCCCCGTCTTGCCCCCTGTTGGGATGTCTACGCACCGGTGTTAGAATGAACGTGGTCGGACAGGGCCGTCAGTATCCTGCCGCATGGGGAGATACCTTATATGTCCGCTCGTACCCTTATGGCAGCAGCCGTTCTCGCTATCAGTGCCCCCGCAATGGCTGAGACCCCGGCCGCCGGCCCTTCGATTCCTACGCCGGTCAGCGCGGCGATCGATCCTGCCGCGGAAGTCCTTACGCTTGAGACAGAGCGCCACAGCCGCCTGACGCTCCCTGTGTTGGTAGAAGGCACCGGGCCGTTCGCCTTCATGATCGACACCGGCAGCCAGGCAACCGCCGTGACGCACGAGATTCGCACCACTGCCAATCTCGCGCCCGCGGGCACGGCGGTGCTGGTCGGGATGGCCAGCCGCCGTGAGGTCGAGCTCGCCAGTGTCGGGCGGATCGAGTTTGGCACCAACAGCTATACCAACTTCTCTGCCCCCGTGCTGTCACGGGAGAATGTCGGCGCTGACGGGATCATCGGGCTGGACGCCCTTCAAGACTTCCGCGTACTGATAGATTTCCGCAAGCAGACGATCGCGGTCGAGGATGCCAGCGTGAAGGAGAAGCGCGGCGGTTTCGAAATCGTGGTGCGGGCGCGTAGCCGCCTCGGCCAGCTGCTCATCACCGACGCAACGGTCGAAGGCGTCAAGGTGACGGTCATCATTGATACCGGCGCGCAGGCGAGCCTTGGCAATATGGCCCTGCGCGACAAGATCCGGGCCAAGCGCGCGCAAGAGGTCGTCACGACGGACGTCAATGGAGTCGATATCGTCGGCGAGCTCGCGATCGTGCGCTCGCTCAGTATCGAGGGCCTGGCGATGACCGATGTACCGCTGACCTTTGCTGATACCCCGGCCTTTGATGCACTCGGGCTGCGCGATCAGCCGGTGCTCTCGATCGGGATGCAGCATCTGGCGCTGTTCGACCGGGTCGCGATCGACTTTGGCCGGCAGCGCATTCTGTTCGATGTCCCTGCCGATATTGCCCGGGCGCTGCGGCAGGCCAAGCAATCAGCGAACTACCGACCGCGCTACTAGAGTCATGCTCGCCTTGCGGTAAGGCACCCGCGCGCCCACATCAGGGGTCATGCCGCCCGAAACCCCCGCTCCCGCCGATCCTGCCGACGCCAATAAGAAGACTCGCGCGCGCGACGTGGAAAGCTGGGCGACGCTCAAGCGCTTCCTGCCCTACCTGTGGCCCAAGGATAATCCTGGCCTGAGGATGCGGATTGCGGTTTCGATGGTGCTGGTGCTGGCGGCCAAGGGCGTCACGCTCGCCCTGCCCTTTGCCTATAAGGGCGCGGTCGATGCCATGTCGGCCACCGGGGCGGGCGCGGCGCGTGACGGTGCCACCGTCGCCCTAGCATTGGTTGCCGCCTACGCGTTGGGGCGATTCACCTCGGTCGCCTTCGACAATCTGCGCAACATCGCTTTCGAGCGGGTCGGTCAGATCGCGACGCTGCATCTGGCCGAGGACGTGTTCCACCGCCTCCACCGCCTGTCCCTACGCTTCCACTTGGCGCGGCGCACAGGCGAGGTCACCAAGATCATCGAGCGCGGGACCAAGAGCATCGACCAGATGCTCTATTTCCTGCTGTTCAACATCGCCCCCACCATCGTCGAGCTGATTGCGGTCGGGATCATCTTCTATATCAATTTCGGGATCGAGTTGGTGCTGGCCACGGCCGTCACTGTGGTCGCCTATGTCTGGGTGACGCGCGCGATCACGGAATGGCGCACCAAGCTGCGGCGCGAGATGAACGAGCTCGACGGCAAGGCGCTGTACCGCGCAGTTGATTCGCTGCTGAACTATGAGACGGTGAAGTATTTCGGCGCCGAAAAGCGCGAGGAAGCGCGCTACAGTCAGGCGGCGCGCGCCTATGCCGAGGCGGCGGTGAAATCGGAAAACTCGGTCGGCCTGCTCAACATGGCGCAGTCGGTCATCACGAATGCGCTGGTCGGCGCGGCGATGGCCTATACGGTATGGGGCTGGAGCACCGGGGCCATGACCGTGGGCGATCTGGTGCTGGTCAATTCGCTGCTGATCCAGCTGTTCCGCCCGCTCGATGTGCTGGGCTGGGTGTACCGCACGATCCGGCAGGGGCTCATCGACATGGCCGAGATGTTCCGCCTGATCGACACCGATATCGAAGTGAAGGACAAGCCGGGCGCGCCCGCGCTGATCATCCGCACGCCGATGGTCGCCTTCGACAACGTCACCTTCGGCTATGATCCGGGGCGCACGATCCTCAACGGTCTGAGCTTTGAAGTGCCAGCCGGCAGCACCACCGCGATTGTCGGGCCTTCGGGCGCGGGCAAGAGCACGATCGGGCGTCTGCTGTTCCGCTTCTATGACCCGCTGTCCGGCCGGATCATGGTAGGGGGCGAGGATATCGCCAGCGTCACGCAGGAAAGCGTGCGCGCAGCGATCGGGATCGTCCCGCAGGATTCGGTGCTGTTCAACGAGAACCTCGCCTATAACATCGCCTATGGCGCGGAAGGCGCGGATCAGGCGATGGTGGAACAGGCCGCCCGCGATGCGGCGCTCTCCCCGCTGATCGAGCGCCTGCCCGAGCGGTTCGAGACGATGGTGGGCGAACGCGGCTTGAAGCTATCGGGCGGAGAAAAGCAGCGCGTCGCCATTGCCCGCACGCTGGTGAAGAACCCGCCGATCTTGTTGCTCGACGAGGCGACGAGCGCGCTCGACACCCGGACCGAACAGGAAATCCTCGGCACGCTGCGGCGGATTGCGCAGGGCCGCACCACGATCGCGATTGCGCACCGCCTGTCGACCATTGCGGATGCGGACAACATTCTGGTGCTCGACCACGGACGGCTGGTGGAGAGCGGCGATCATGTCGGTCTGCTCAAGCGCGGCGGGCTTTATGCGGAGATGTGGTCGCGTCAGGCGGCGGAGCGGCGCGACGAGGATGTCGAAGTCGATGCCGAGGCAGCCGAATAGCCGGGCAGGATTGCTAGCACGCAAGGGCGGCGTTACCTCTGCTCCACTGCTCCCCGCCTAGTGCGGGGGCCCATGGAGAGAGACCTACGAACATGCGTCACGCTCGACTGATTGCCCTGCTGCTCGGCAGCGCCCCCCTCACCCCTGTCGCAGCGCAGGATACCGCCGCACCGCCCGCCGAGGTGCCGACCGTGCCGGTGCCCGCTGCGCTCACCGCGGAGGAGATGCCCCCGATCCCGCTTGAGCTGGCGGCCCGTGTCCGCCCCTACCTTGAGTCCCGCGGTGCCGGCTTTGCCGGGTGGGACCCAAACACGCGCGCGGTGCTGATCAGCACGCGCTTCGCCAATGTCAGCCAGCTTCACCGGATCGCGATGCCGATGGGCGCGCGCACGCAGATCAGCTTTGAAGCCGAGCCAGTGTCGGGCTCTTATGCCCCGACCAAGGGTGACGTCATCCTCGTCACCAAGGATCGCGGCGGGGACGAGTATTACCAGCTCCACACCCTCAAGGATGGCCGCCTCACGCTGTTGACCGACGGCAAGAGCCGCAACCAGCCCAATGCCTGGAGCAAGGATGGCGAACTCATCGGTTTCAGCTCGACCCGGCGCAACGGGGTGGATTCCGACCTTTATGTGATGAACCCGCGCGATCCCGCCTCGGCCCGGCTGGTGCATGAAAGCAAGGGCGGCGGCTGGGCGATCATCGCCTTTTCGCCCGACAAGACCTTTGCCTATGTCGCCGATTACAACTCGGTGCAGGATGTCGATATCTACCGGCTCGATCTTGCCAGCGGCGCGATGAGACCGATTGGCGACCCGAAGGCGGAGATTGCCTTCAGCGGCATGGAGATCGCGCCCAACGGCACGTTGTGGGCGACAAGCGATGCCGGCTCCGATTTCCAGCGGCTGGGCCGCCTCGATCCAACCACGGGCAAGTTCGCGCCGGTCTCCAAGGAGCAATGGGACGTCGACAGCTTCGATGTCTCCGATGACGGCAAGACCATCGTCTATGAAGTCAACGAGGCCGGATCGGACCGGATGCGCATCCTTGACGTCGCAAGCGGCAAGGTGACCAAGGTCGATGTTCTGCCCGCCGGCCAGATTGGCGGCTTGGAGATCGCGCCGTGGGGCGAGATCGGCTTTTCCTTCTCCAGCGCCAAGAGCGCGGCGGATGTGTGGTCGCTGGACCCCACTACGATGCAGCTGACCCGCTGGACCACCAGCGAGACGGGCGGGCTCGATCCGTCCGTCAATGTCGAACCCCGCATCGTGACGACCAAGAGCTTTGACGGGCTTGAGGTCACCGGCCTGCTCTACCTCCCCGATCCGGCGAAGTTCCCGGGCAAGCGCCCGCTGATCGTCGATGTCCACGGCGGCCCGGAAGGGCAGAGCACGACGGGCTTTGCCGGGGCCGGCAACTACATCCTCAACGAGCTTGGCATCGGGGTGTTCTTGCCCAACGTGCGCGGATCGACCGGGTTCGGGAAGACGTTCGTCAGCCTCGACAATGGCCCGTTCAAGCGCGAGGATTCGGTCAAGGACATGGCCGCGCTGATTGACGCCGTCCGCGCCGATCCCGCCGTCGATCCCGCCAAGGTCGGCGTCAGCGGCGGGTCTTACGGCGGCTACATGTGCTATGCCGCCGCGGTGCAGCTGAAGGACAAGCTCGCTGCGACCCAGTGCACCGTGGCGATCAGCAACTTCGTCAGCTTCCTTGAAAACACCAACCCCTACCGTCAGGACCTGCGCCGGGTGGAGTACGGCGATGAGCGCGATCCGGTGCAGCGCGCCAAGCTCACCGAGATCAGTCCGCTGACCCGCGTGAACGAGATCACCAAGCCGATGTTCGTCATCACCGGCGCCAATGACCCGCGCGTGCCCAAGTCCGAGGCCGATCAGATGGTCGCCGCGATCCGCGCCAATGGCGGGGAGGTGTGGCATCTGGTGGCGGCTGACGAGGGCCACGGCTTCCGCAAGAAGGCCAATTCGGACTACGCCTTCCTCGCCGAACTGGTGTTCTGGAAGAGGCACCTGCTGGGCGAGTGACCGCTCGCGTCTCCGCCTGTTGGAGACACATGAGACACTGTCCAGAAACGAAAATCCCGCCCCCCGTACCCCCGCGCAAAGCGATCGCAGCGAGGGGGCGGGCGAAGGGTGGGCGTGGATCATGGCAGCGATCCTGCCAGCGCCTGAGCCGGTAGGAAAGCGCCCGGGTCAGCCGCCGGCGCGGGCGGAGATATCCGACAGGATGGCCAGTGCCTCCCCGCGCCGCTCCCACGGCACGAACAGGTGATCGTGGTGGAAGCCTGCGACAACATTGCAGGCAATCCCGGCTGCGGCCAGCGCGGTCGCGACCGCCGCGGTCAGCCCCACACCGTCGAGCGACGAGTGCACCATCAGAGTGATGCGCGCGAACGTACCATCTGCATCAGCGATAATCGCAGTCAGCCCCTCATCCTCGCGGATCAGGGCAAAGGCATCCGCAGGCGGAACGCCCGTGATCAAAGCGAATTCCCACCGCCGCGCATCCAGCACCGGGGCCATGCCCGCCAGCATCCCCGCAAGGTCGCTGACCGGCCCTGCGCTCATCAGAGGATATACTTGCTGAGGTCGGTATTGCCCGCCAGCCCTTCGAGCCGCGCCTTCACATAGGCCGCGTCGATGGTGATCGTCTGGCCGGTGAGGTCCTCCGCCTCGAAGCTGATTTCCTCGAGCAGACGCTCCATCACCGTCTGCAACCGCCGCGCGCCGATATTCTCGACCGTAGCGTTCACCTGCGCCGCGATGCGGGCAATCTCGCCAATCGCATCGTCGGCAAATTCGAGCGTCACCTGCTCGGTTCCCAGCAGCGCCTTGTATTGCGCGACCAGATTGGCGCGGGTTTCGCTGAGGATGCGAACGAAATCTGCCTCGGTCAGTGCGCGGAGCTCCACCCGGATCGGCAAGCGGCCCTGCAATTCGGGCAGCATATCGCTGGGCTTGGCGACGTGAAACGCGCCGCTGGCGATGAACAGCACATGGTCGGTCTTCATCGGGCCATACTTGGTCGCAACCGTGGTGCCTTCGATCAAGGGCAGCAAATCGCGCTGGACGCCCTCACGCGACACCGATCCGCCGCGCACATCGCTGACCGCGATCTTGTCGATCTCGTCGAGGAAAACGATCCCATTGGTCTCGGCATTCAGCAGCGCCGCGCGGGCGACATCGTCCTGATCGAGCCGCTTGTCCGCCTCTTCATCCACCAGCCGGTCCCACGCTTCGGGCACGCGCAGCTTTTGGCGGCGGGTGGGTTTGCGGCCCAAGGCCTTGCCCATCATGTCGCTGAGGTCGATCATACCCATCTGACCGCCCATATTGCCCATGTCGAACGGGGCAGCGGGCGTATCACGCACTTCGATCTCGACCTCGACGTCGTTCATCGCGTTCTGGACGATGCGCTGGCGGAAACTGGCGCGGGTCGCTTCGGAGGCATTGTCGCCGACCAGCGCGTTCAGTAGCCGGTCCATCGCGGCTTCGGACGCGGCTTCACGCACCTTTTCGCGGCGGCGTTCTTTTTCGAGCCGGATCGCTTCTTCGACAAGGTCGCGGGCGATCTGTTCGACATCGCGGCCGACATAGCCGACTTCGGTGAACTTGGTCGCCTCGACCTTGATAAACGGCGCTTCGGCGAGCTTGGCTAGACGGCGGCTGATCTCGGTCTTGCCGCAACCCGTGGGGCCGATCATCAGGATGTTCTTGGGCGTCACCTCATCGCGCAGATCTGCGCCGAGCCGCTGGCGGCGCCAGCGATTGCGCAGCGCAACGGCGACCGCGCGCTTGGCCTCGGACTGGCCGATGATGTGTTCGTCGAGCGCGGCGACGATGGCTTTGGGGGTAAGGTTGTCCATAAGGTGCATGATCCGAAGAATTGAAAACCGTTCGTGCTGAGCTTGTCGAAGCACCGTTCTTCTTCCGTGCCGAGGAGCATGAAGAAGGGCGGCCCTTCGACAAGCTCAGGGCGAACGGAGTAAAAAACTAAACAGTCTCGACCGTCAGGTTGCCGTTGGTAAAGACGCAGATGTCAGCAGCAACGGCCATGGCCTTGCGCGCGATGGTTTCGGCATCGGCCTCGTAATCGGCAATTGCCCGTGCGGCGGCGAGCGCGAAATTGCCGCCCGATCCGATCGCGGCAATATCGCCCACCGGCTCCAGCACATCGCCATTGCCGGTCAGCACCAGCAGCGTGTCATGGTCGGCCACGATCATCAGCGCCTCAAGGTTGCGCAGGTATTTGTCGGTGCGCCAATCCTTGGCCAGCTCCACACTCGCGCGCATCAGCTGGCCGGAATATTGCTCAAGCTTCTTTTCCAGCCGTTCGAACAAGGTGAAGGCATCCGCCGTCGCTCCGGCGAAGCCCGCGATCACGGAGCCATCTCCGATGCGGCGGACCTTGCGGGCATTGGGCTTCATCACGGTGTTGCCCATCGACACCTGGCCGTCTCCGGCGATGACGGTCTTGCCGTCACGCCGCACGCCGATGATCGTGGTTCCGTGCCATTGGACGAGGCCATGGCTGGCATTATCGCTTGTCATGTCGGGGAATATGGCGCGCCTTCCCGCAGGATCAAGCGCGCAAGTGCCAACCGATTACGGGCCGCCTGGCCCGCCGCCGCCCGGCAGGCCGCCGCCGCCGACCTGACCGATATTGCCGAACAGGTCTTCAAGGAAGCCACGCTCGCGCCCGAGGGTGGGGGTCTTGTTGCCGTTGGGATCGAGGAACACGACCTGATCCACACCACTGCGCTTGACGCCGGTCACCTTGCCCGCAGCATCGAACGTGACCGCCAGAACCGAATGCTCACGGATGCGCGGACGGTTGAACGGGCGCTGGCCGGTGATGCTGGAAACGTAATACCAGGTTGGCGTGCCATACTGGCTGGTGAAGGTCGGCCGCCCGAGCGTGCCTTCAACCGATTGCTGGTTGTCGATCTGTGGCTGGATCGCGGCAGTCAGGACCGGATCGACGATGTAGCCGCGCGATTCCTGGATCGCCGTGCACGCAGGCAGCGTCGCCGCGACGCCCGCCAGCAGCACCACGCTGCGCAGCCTGCGCCAGCTCAAATCCATTGCGCTCGCCATTTTCATCTGCGCCAAACCGTCTCAATCCCGTCCTGCATTCACGCACAATCGCGCACTTGTCCCTTGGGCGACGTGCTTTAAGGGGCTAGGCGCAAGCTTGCAACGCACCATATGGCAAAGCGGTGGCGTGCTGGCGTTGAACGGCAGTTGAACGCATCCGCGCTTCGTGCGTTGCCGTAAGGAACGAAGGGGCCGCGCGGCCCCACGCCTGTATTGGAACACCCGCGCGAAAGGCCAAGCATCCCATGTCTTTCCTCTCCCGTCTGCTCGGCACTGCTCCCGACCCACGCGAAAACGTGCGGCCGTTGTGGCATCGCGTGATCGAGCTGGCGCGCGATTCCGCCTATTATGCCGAGTGCGGCGTGGCAGATTCGATCGCGGGCCGCTTCGACATGATCACCGCTGTGCTGAGCGCAGTGATGGTGCGGGTCGAAGCGTCTGATCTCAGGGCTGAAAGCGCGCTACTCGCGGAACTGTTCGTTGAGGATATGGACGGGCAGTTACGCGAATTCGGCGTGAATGACGTTGTCGTCGGCAAGCGCATCGGCAAGCTGATGAGCGTGCTGGGCGGCAGGCTCGGTGCCTATCGCAGCGCGTTGAACGCAGGCGATCTGGACAAGCTGACCGCTGCAATCCAGCGCAATGTCACCTTTGCCGAAGGTGCCGACGAGGCAGCCAGTGCCCGCGCCGTGGCCGAGCGGGTGATGAAGCTGTTCGAGCGGCTTGGGCGCTTCTCCGATGCCGAAATGCTGAAAGCGAGCGCGATCTGGTGAGCGCGCCGCTTCCTCCGTCTGAACTCACCCGCATGATCAAGGCCCGCCCCTTGCCGGGCGGGGCGGTGGTGATCGAAGCGACCCCGGAAGAATGCGCCGCGCTGGCGGTCCGCTTCGGGCTGGGCGCGGTGGAAAGCCTGCGGGCCGAGATGCGGCTGGAGCAGAAGCCTCGGGCGATCCGGGTGACCGGGCGTTTGCAGGCAGCGATCATGCAGCCCTGCGCGATTTCGACCGAGCCCTTCCCTGTCGCGATTGACGAGCCGGTCGACCTCAGATTTGTCGAGGACAATGCTCGCCCCGCAGCTGAGGGGGACGAAATCGAGCTTGAAGCGGATGATTGCGACGAGATCGAATACTCAGGCGATATGTTCGATCTGGGCGAAGCGGTCGCGCAGACGCTGGGCCTCGCCATCGATCCTTACGCCGAAGGGCCGAACGCCGAAGCGGTGCGGGCTGCGGCGGGGATTGTGAAAGAAGGCGAACAGGACGGGCCACTGGCGGCGATGCTGGCGGGGTTGAAGCGGGATTGAGCGCCAAAGTTTAATCTCAAACATCGGGCAAAGGCGGGCTTGTGCTTAGCGTCCGGGTTTGGGCCTTCCGCTGCTCAAGAGGAATGGCTGGGATTGGGTGGTGAGCCGTCTTAGCCCTCTCCCCTTGCGGGAGAGGGTTGGGAGAGGGGTCTGGAGCAAAGCTCCGGAACAAGACCTCCGATCAGAACGGAATGTCGTCGTCCAGATCGTCGTAGCCGCCACCGCCGCCGCCCGAGGGTCCGCCGCCGAAGCCGCCGCTCGATCCGCCGCTGCTGCCGCCGCCCTGATCCCAACCGCCACCACCGCCAGCACTGCCGCCGCCATAGCTTCCGCCGCCCGACCGGCCACCGCCGCCGCTGCCGCCGCCCATGCCGCCGCCGCCGGCACCCTGCGGACCATCAAGCATGGTCAGCGTGCCGCCGAGGCCCTGGATCACGATTTCGGTGCTATAGCGGTCCTGCCCGTTCTGGTCCTGCCACTTGCGGGTCTGGAGCTTGCCTTCGACGAAGACCTTGCTGCCCTTCTTGAGGTAGCGCTCCACCACACTGACGAGGCCTTCGGAAAAGATCGCGACGGTGTGCCACTCGGTCTTTTCCTTGCGCTCGCCCGTGGCCTTGTCTTTCCACTGCTCTGACGTGGCGATGCGCAGGTTGGCGACCTTGCCGCCGTTCTGGAAGCTGCGGATTTCCGGGTCAGCGCCCAGATTGCCGATCAGCATGACCTTGTTGAGCGAACCCGCCATCGAAATATCCTTCCCATCAATGTCTTGATCCCGCAGGCGCAAGATGCGCCGCGAATCCGAGTCAGGCAATAGGCAAGGTTTGCCCCCAGCGCGAGGCAGGGCCTCGGTGTAATCCACCAGTTCGGATGCGTTATTGCCCGCCTACCGCTGCGCTGCTTGAGGCGGCTTACCGCGCCGGGTACCTCAGCCGCCCCAGAAACCGCGTCAGGCTCGGCAGTTCGCGGTCCTTGCCCAGAAACTGCGCCTTGACCTTCTCGAACTTCATCACCCCGTCGATCCGCCGTTCGAGGAAGGCGTGGGTGTCCGCCTTGCCATCGCTGTCATCGTTCACGAACACGGCGAGCGTTGCCGAGTAGATCCCCGCAAGGATCGCGCGCTTGGTGTAGTGGTTGTAATCGGTCGCGGTATCGCCCGCGAGCCGCCACATGATATCGGCCGAGCGCCACCCTAACCGCAGCGAGCGGCGCGCGTTCTGCGGCTGCGCCATCACGGCGAGCGCGCGGCGCACGGCTTCATCAATATGCGCGACCGCCTCCAACCGGAACGCAACCAGCGTGCGGATGCGTTCGCGGATCTTCAGCGTGGCGAGGCGTTCCTGCGGCCATTCGGCCTCCATCGCCTGATCGACGCTGGTGATCCACGCTTCGACCATGTCCATCGGCTTGCTGCCGGGGAAAGCGAGCTTGGCCACATCGACATCGCACCCGGCCATCTCGGCCGCGGCGACCAACGCGGTTTCGTTCCACCCGTCAAAGATCGCGGACGCCGCAATGTCAGGCGCCAGCGCCACGCGCAGCTCGTCGAGCGTAAGGTCGGCAAAATCCACTGTCTGGGTCATGTCAGAAGGAAGGCCCGTAATTCTTTTTGGTTCCCGACTCGGCGCGCTTCGCATCGGCATTGGCGAATTCCTGCTTGAGCAGCGAGTTGCCGCTCATCAGTTCCATATAGTCCCGCGCCGAGCGGCCCGAATTGTCGTTGTGATCGGGGTCCGCGCCCTTTTCCAGCAACAACCGCACCATCGCCACATTGCGCGCATGAACTGCCGAGATCAGCGGCGTCTCACCCGTCTGGTCGGAGACATTGACGCTCGCCCCGCCCTTGATCAGCGCCTCGACCCCGTCAGTAAAGCTGAGCGAGGTTGCGAGCTGGAGCGGGGTGATGCCCTTCTTGTTGCGGATGTTCGGATCAGCGCCGCGTTGCAACAGGAACCGGACCCACAAGACGTCACTGCGGGCCACCACGATATGCAGCCCGGTATCGCCGCTCGTGATATCGCGGGTGTTGACGACCTGGGTGCCCGGCTTGCTGAGCATGTCGGTCGCCTCGTCACCCTTGCGATCCTTGACCGCTTCGAGAAACTTGTACCCTTCCGACTGGAACTGCGCCGCGGCCGGCACCGTCACAGCGGCAGCAAGCAGCAGCAGGATAGCACTGGCAATCCCCCGGCGAGGCCCTAATTTGCGCAAAACATCGAAGGCCACGGTTTGATCCTTTCGCATTACCTGTCACACATCTTGTGTGTGTCCGGGCGCGGGGCAGACCCGTTGGCCTGTCATCGGCGCCCTTCGCAAGCGACCAGTTAGCAGAGCATGAACCAGATCAACAAGCCTTCCCCCATCCTTGCCCTGCTGATTGCAGGCGCGCTGTCGCTTGCCGGTTGCGGCGCCGCCGCCCCAGTCGAAGAGCCACCGCTGGCCGGCGCTGCCATCGGCGGCGATTTTGCGCTCTCCAACAGCGCGGGCCAGACTGTGCGCTGGGGCGATTTCGCGGGCAAATACCGCATCGTCTATTTCGGCTATGCCTTCTGCCCCGATGTCTGCCCCACCGATATGCAACGTATCGCCCAAGGGCTGAAGGTGCTGAAGGGACAGAACCCGGCCAAGGCGGCGATGATCACGCCGCTTTTTATCACCATCGATCCCGAACGTGACACGCAAAAGGTGGTCGGCGAATTTACCGCCGCCTTTTCGCCCGACATCATCGGCCTGACCGGCACCCCCGAACAGATCGCCGCCGCTGCCAAGGCGTTCAAGGTTTACTATGCCAAAGGTGAGCCGGTCGAAGGTGGCGGCTATCTCGTCGACCACACCAACATCACCTACTTGTTCGGCCCCAATGGCGAGCCACTGGCCACTCTGCCGACCGACAAGGGCGCCGATGCCATTGCGGCGGAACTGGACCGATGGGTGAAGTGAGGGACCGCTTCTGGGAGCTGCCGCTGGGCGAGCTCTCCCGGCCCGAATGGGAGGCACTGTGCGATGGCTGCGGCCGCTGCTGCCTGCACAAGATCGAGGACGAGGACACCGGCGAAATTCTCGACACCAATATCGCCTGCCGGTTGCTCGATACCAAAACCGCGCAGTGCAGCGACTATCGCAACCGCAAGGCCTTCGTCCCCGATTGCCTGCGGCTGACGCTGCGGATCGTGGAACAGGTAAGCTGGCTGCCTTCGACCTGCGCCTACCGTCTGCGCGCCGATGATCGCCCGCTGCCGGGTTGGCATTATCTCCTGTCAGGGGACCGTGACGCGGTTCGCCGCGCCGGGGTTTCGGTCGTCGGCCGGGTGGTGAGCGAAGTGGACGCAGGCCCGCTCGAACATCACATCACCGAATGGCCTGCCCCGCGCCATTGGCCTGTCCGCGACGAGGAGGCGGGCCTATGATCGACTGGCTGCGCGGCGCATCGACTGAACGGACGCTTGATCCCGCGATCGACCTTGGCGGCCAGCGCCTGCCGATCGTCTTGAAGCGGCTGCACAATGCACGGCGGCTGACTTTGCGGCTGGCGCCCGATGGCAGCGAGGTTCGCATCAGCCTGCCCGCCTGGGCGCAGGCGCGCGAGGCGATTGCCTTTGCCCATTCGCGCAAGGGCTGGCTGGCGGACCAACTGGCCAAACTGCCCGCTCGCACTGCGCCTGCGCCGGGTGGCGAGGTGCGCTATCGCGGCGCTTCACTGAATGTGGCGTGGGACGCCCGCGCGCCCCGTCGTCCGGCGGTGGACGGGGACGCGCTGCGGATCGGCGGGCCGGAAACCGGGCTGGAACTGCGCATCCGCCGCTGGCTTGAGGCCGAAGCCCTTCGCCTCGCCGAAGCGGATATGCACGATTACTGCGCCGCCGCCGGCCTCGATCCGGTGCCAATGGGCCTCACCCGCGCTCAGCGCCGCTGGGGCTCATGCTCGGACAAAAGCCGCATCCGCATCAATTGGCGGCTGGTGCAGGCTCCCGATTTCGTCCGCCGCTCGGTGGTCGCGCATGAGGTCGCGCATCTGGTGCACTTCGACCACAGCCCAGCCTTTCACGCGCTGCTGGCCCGCATCTTCGAAGGCGAGATCGCCAGCGCCGACCGCTGGCTGAAGGAACACGGGCGCGGGCTTTATGCCAGCTTCGGCTGACGCGAAGCATTTGGCGTTCGCGCCCGCTGCCCCTATATTGGCCGCCATGTTCTCCAAGTCCTTCTCCAAGTCGCGCTTCAATCCCGTCTCCGGCTTTGCGGATTTCTGGAACGAGATCCGGCGCCCGCAACCCTATCGCCTGCCGATTCTGGCGCTGTCGATCCTGCCGGTCGCCGGGATGTTCTATTGGGGCATGAACAGCACGGTCTATGGCGAGCCGGAGCGGCCCAAGGTGACCTATATCACCACGCTCGACCCGGCCCGCACTGATGCCGAGATCGCGGCCGAGAACCTCGCCAATCAGGAAGTGAGAGACCTGCGCGGCGCCGAGGAAGCGCGGATCGCTGAGGCCAAGCGCAACATGTACAAGGCGCTCGGCGCTGCTGCGGGCATGGATGTCGAAGAAATTGAGCGCAAGGCTGAGGCCGAACGGGCCGCCGAAGCTGCCGCTGCCGCGTCCCCGGCGCCTGCTCCAAAGCCTGCCAGCGAAAGCGCCGCACAATAGCTGCGAGCCTCCTCCCGAGCGATCACGACTGGATGGCCGCCGCAGCGCGGCTGGCCGCTCGCGCACGCCCGCTCGCGCGTCCCAATCCTGGTGTGGCCGCTTTGGTGGTGCAACACGGCCGCGTCATTGCGCGGGGCTGGACGCAGGCGGGCGGACGCCCTCATGCCGAGGCGATGGCATTGACTAGCCTTTCCCCCGCTGCGCTGGCCGAGGCGACGCTCTACGTCACGCTTGAGCCTTGCGCGCATCAATCGGCGCGCGGCCCGTCCTGTGCCGACCTGATCCTTGCCGCGCGGCCTGCGCGGGTGGTGATCGGTCAGCTCGACCCCGACCCGCGCACCTCTGGCGCGGGAATTGCGCGGTTGCAGACGGCGGGGATCGAAACGCGGCTGCTGGACGACCCGGCCTCCGCCGCCAGCCTCGCCGGGTTCCTCACCCGCCAGCGCGCCGATCGCCCGTGGGTGACTCTGAAACTGGCGATGTCGCTCGATGGCTGCATCGCGCTCGCCGACGGGACGAGCCAGTGGATCACCGATGAGACCGCCCGCGCCCACGTCCACGCCCAGCGCGCGCGGCATGATGCGATTCTGGTCGGCGGCGGGACATGGCGAGCGGACAGTCCCCGGCTGGATGTGCGCTTGCCGGGCCTTGCGGCACGTTCGCCCCAACGGGTGGTATTGACGCGCGGAGCCGCGCCTGACGGTGTGACCGCGATTGGCTCGCCCGAAGCCATCGCTGGCCTTGATGGCGTGCTTCACCTCTATGTAGAAGGCGGGGCCGAGACGGCCGCCGCCTTCCTCACCGCCGATCTCGTCGATGAATTGCACCTCTACACCGCCCCGATCCTGATCGGCGATGGCCACCGCAGCCTTGGCGCGCTGGGGCTGGCAAGCCTTGCCGACGCGCATGGCCGCTGGCACTTGCATCAGCGCCGCCAGCTTGGCAGCGACCAATTCACCGCCTATTTGCGGTCACGAAACTCATAAGGACACCAGCATGTTCACCGGCATCGTCACCGCCATTGGCACCATCGCCGCCGCCGAACAGCGCGGCGATCTGCGGCTGAAGATCACCGCCCCGCTCGATCCCGCGCGGATCGATATTGGCGCTTCGATCGCGTGTTCGGGCGTGTGTCTGACGGTGGTGGAGCGCGGCGGCACGGCGGGCGATGCGTGGTTCGATGTCGATCTGTCGGGCGAAACCGTCAGCCGCACGGTGCCCGGCATGTGGAACGCAGGCGCGCTCCTCAACCTCGAACCCTCGCTCCGGCTTGGGGACGAGCTCGGCGGCCATATCGTGACCGGCCATGTCGATTCGGTTGGCGAGGTGGTGAAGGTCTCACAAGACGGCGGCAGCTGGCGCATCGCGATCCGCGCGCGGGCCGATATGTCGCCTTTCATTGCGGAAAAGGGCTCGATCACGGTCAACGGCGTATCGCTGACCGTCAACGACGTGCGCGACCGGCCCGATAGCACCTGCGATTTCCTGCTCAACATTATCCCCCACACCGCTGCGGTGACGACGCTCGGCACGCTGGCCGAAGGGGACCGGGTCAATCTCGAGATCGATGTGCTGGCGCGTTACCTCAAGCGGATGCAGAGCCTCGCCGCAGCGCGGTAAGAAGCGGGCGGAAATCAGCCCGGATTGGCAGCGGCAAGCCGGACAAACGGCGCGCGCAGTTCTTCGGGGCTGGCTGTCTCAAGCGCGCCCTTGACCACATCCTGCGCCGACCAGAACTGGGAGGGCGCAGTATCGTCGAGCATCGCCCAATTGGGAAACAACCGTTCGCCCATGGCTTCGGACAGCAGCAGCCGCACATCGAAATGGCGATCATCCGCCTCGATCTGCGCATAGAGCGCGTCGATCGCCTCGTCCGGTCCCTCAATCAGTTGGAGATACAGATCATGCCGGCAGACCAGCGCCCCGGTGATGCCGAGGCGCGGATTGTTGCGCCGCGCGGCTGACAGAATGCCCGCCAGCATGGCGGTATCGAAGCCGAACGGCTGCGAGCGGTAGATGATACGCTTTTCGATCGGAGGCTCCCACGGACGTGTGTTGGCGGGGAGACTACGCCAATGCGGGTTCGGGCGATAGCGGCGTGTTTGCCCGTTCGCCGCAATCCCAGACCACCGCTACGCCTTGCGTGCCAGCGGCCCCTGCGCAAACTGCTCGCGCGTGATGACATAGGTCAGATGCGGGATCACCGCGCCGCCTGCCATGATCCGCTCTTCCCGCCGGTCGGTCAGGCGGGCGCCGATCTTTTCCAATGCGCGGCGCGAGCGGGTGTTGCTCTCGCCGACGAGGAAGCGGCATTCGGCCACGCTCCCCAGCGCATGGGCCAGCATCAGCCGCTTCATCTCATGGTTGTGCACCCCGCCCCAGACCGAGCGCGCCAGAAACGTCCAGCCGATCTCGACCGAGCCGCCGTCCGCTTCGTCCAGCCCCTGATAGCGCGAGGAACCAATCACGGCGCCGCTCGCCACATCAATCGCGATCAGCGCGCCTGCGTTGGCCAAGGCATCATCGAAGAACGCCCGGAACACCGGTTCCTGCCAACGATCATGCGCCGGGTGCTGCTCCCAGATCAGCGGATCGGATGCGACCGCGAACAGCGCGTCCCAATCATCAGCGCGCAAGGGCCGCAGCCGGACATGCTCGCCTTCGAGCACCGGCTGACGGTCAAGCACGCTGGCGCCTCAGGCCGCCACCGCCGCGAGGGCAGCGATGAACTTGGGCAGGTTGCCCGGCGTCAGCCCGGCAATGTTGATCCGGCCCGATGCGGCCATGTAGATGCCGTGCTCTTCGCGAAGCTGCGCGACTTCCTCCTTAGTGACGGGGAGCATCGAGAACAGGCCGTTCTGGTGCGCCAGCGGCGTCAGGTCGATCCGCCCTGCCGTGCCCGCCTTGGCGAGCGCATCGCGCACACCGCGCATCCGGGCGCGCATATCGTCAAGCTCGGCCAGCCATTGTGCGGTCATGTCCGGATCGCGCAGAATGATCCGCACCGCCGCACCGCCGTGATCGGGCGGCATCGACCAACCCGCACGGGCCAGCGCATTGGCGTTCGAGAACGCGGTGTCGAGCGCGCCCTGATCCTGTGCCATCACATAGAACGCGCCGACGCGGTCACGATACTGGCCGAAGTTCTTGTCGCAGCTGTAGGCGATGAAGGCTTCCGGCACAGCGGCGAGCACGGCGCGCATCCCGGCGGCGTCTTCCTCCATCCCGTGGCCGAGGCCCTGATAGGCGGAATCGATGATCGGAAAGGTGCCGCTGGTGGCGAAGGCGTCGGCGATCGCGGCCCATTGCTCAGCGGTGTAATCGATCCCGGTAGGGTTGTGGCAGCAAGCGTGCAGCAGCACCGCCTCATCCGAACCCGCGCCATTGATCGCGGCGAGCACCGCATCGAGGTTTGCCGTGCCATCCGGGTTGGCGTGATCGAAGGGCGCCAGCTCCATGCCAAGATCGGCGAGAATCTGCGCGTGGTTGGGCCAGCTCGGCACGCCCATGTGGACGCGCTTCACGCCCGCCTTCGACGCCAGAGCGAGGGCAAGGCGCACCGCGCCGGTGCCGCCCGGGGTCTGCATTCCGCTGATGCGCCCGCCCATCGTCGGGTTAGCGCCGAAGATATAGGGCATCAGCGCATTGACGAAGCCCATGTCGCCTTCGGGCCCGAGGTAGGACTTGCTGTCCTGCGTATCGACCAGCACCTGTTCCGCCGCCTTGATCGCGGCAAACACCGGCGTCGCGCCGGATTCGGTGCGGTATACGCCGACGCCGAGGTCAATCTTGTCCTCACGCGGGTCGGCAGCGTGGAGGCGGATCAGGGCGAGAAGGGCGTCGGGCGCCTGCGGGCTGAGTCGGTCAAGCATCATGCTGCGCGCAATGGCGCGCAACACGCATCATCGCAATCAGAAAGGCGACCACTTCTGTTCCTTGGAGAACTTCATGTAACCCGCATTGACCCCGAGCCGCAGGCCCGCACCTACGCGAATGGGGATCAGCACGACATCGCCGCGCCGCAGATAGCTGGCGTTGAGGCCGCCGACGAAATAGGCCTGCCCCTCACCCGCCGGGAAGCGCTTGTAGAGGTCTTCGGTGTCGTACAGATTGTAGACCAGCACGAAGGTATTGGCGGCATTGGCCCCGACATCAAACCCAATCGAAGGCCCGGTCCAATAGACCTGCTGCGTGCCTTCGATCTTGTGATGCAACGTGCCCGAGCCATAGCGCGCGCCGACGATGAACGCCCCGCCCGCTTCACGCCCGACGATGTAGCCATTGGGTTCGCCCTGCTTTTGCAGCAGATCCTCGATCAGCTTGGCGAGGCCTTCCGCGCCCTTGCCGAACACGCCTTCCGCCGCGCCGATCAGGTCATCTTCGCCGTAGGTCTCGCCAGTGGCCTGCGCAGCGGTGGTGACAGGGGCCACGCCCTGATCAGGCAAGGGGGCCGCCGCATCGGCAGGCGCAGGGGCATAGGTGCCGAACTCGCTGTCGAACGCCGGATTGGCCGGAGCCGGGTCAACCGGCGCGGGCTGTGCTTCCGGCGCGGCCAGATCGCCATCAATCCCGCCCACACTTGTGCCATTTTGCGCGCTGTAGGCGGCATCCGGATCAAAGGTCTCAAGATCCTGCGCGGCGGCCGGTGCCGTCAACGCCAGCGCAGCCAAGGCGCCAAGCGCCAACCCCGCGATCCGGCGGCCAAAGTCTGGAAAACGGGCGGTCATCATCCTCATCATGCAGCCTTTCGCAGCGACGTGTCAGCCCCGGATTATTGCGCAGTTAGCAGAATCGCTTCCCACACATGACGCAACCGCTCGTCGCCGGAGCGAATCGGATTTGCGACGAGCCGTTAACCACTGGGCGGCACAGGCTGAACGCGCGCCGAACCAGCCCTCCGCCCCGCCGCCAGCAGTCCGTACAAGGCGGCGGCGGGCTTTTTTGTCCAAGCCACCTTGCCGCTGCCCGTCAGGCTGACTATAGGCCCGCCTTCACAGCCTTGCTGCTGTCCGGAGACGTGGGTGAGTGGCTGAAACCAGTTCCCTGCTAAGGAACCGTACTCTATCCGGGTACCGAGGGTTCGAATCCCTCCGTCTCCGCCAGGTTTTCAACCTTATCAAGAGGTTGACTTTCGATGTCGGCACCAAGCCCACTTCCATGCCCATTCTGGGATGTGCGTCGGGCCAATGCGCAACCTCGGCTCCCGGCTTTCTTTTTGTATCAGCTCGGCATTGACCGTCGCGACGGTTATGGGAGTAGACGCTGGAGCCCGACCAAAATCATCCTGTTTGGATAAAGCCTGCGACAGCGGTGGACCGCCTAGAAAAGCTTCATGGTGCCGCCACAAAAGACTGGATCGCAGACAAGCCTGGAGACGGTCTGATCCGTGCGCGCGCTGAGAGAATGTGAAAGTCGGACGCGTCCCGCCACATATAGTGGCCAATCACGCGCCGCAATCTTGCACGATGAGCTAGGCTGATACCTCTAGCAGCGCAATTTTGCCAAATGGAAGCCTGCGCGCTTCCTGCCAGATTACGCTGTTCGGATGTGTGAGCGCTGCGATAAGTACCGTTCTGGCGTAGATCGCTAATCATCGGGTCATTCAGTGGGGGCGCTGATGCAAAAGCGGATATTGATTTTGTTGTCCAATGGCTTCGAGGTCATGGAAACAGCTTGCTTTACCGAAGTTTTCGGTTGGGCTTCGATCTATGGCGATATTCGTTTTGATCAGCTCTCTGTCGGGCTGCGTACTCCCATAAAGACAACATTCGGGTTCGATGTTATCCCCGAAGCGCTATTGTCGGACGTCGTCGCTGATGATTTCGACGCTTTGGTCATTCCAGGCGGGTTCGGGGATGCCGGCTTCTACGAAGAGGCGCTGTCAGAACCTTTCCTCGATGTCATCCGCGGGTTCGACAAGCGGCAGGCGCCGATCGCTGCGGTCTGTGTAAGCGCCCTGTCGCTCGCCGCTGCAGGTGTGCTCGACGGTAAAAAAGCGACAGTCTATCACCAGATCGGCGGCACCCGGAAAGCGGAACTGGAAAGCTACGGCGCGGTCTTCGTCGATGAGCCGCTGGTCATTGATGGCCACCTGATGACATCGACGGGGCCAGGCACAGGCATCGAGCTGGCTTTGAAGCTGCTGGAAGTGCTGACCTCGCCCGCGTTTTCGCAGGAGCTGCGCGAACGAATGCGCGTTCCCAAGCCCGACGCTGCGTGGTTCCACGCCGCACAGGTGTGAAGTCCCGATGTAGCCGACAATGGTCCGTGGCCGGGAAAGCCTTCAGACCGTCAGCCTTTCAGCGACCGCGAACTGGCCGTTGGCGCCCGTGCCTCTAATCATCAGGCCCGATCGACTTGATGACCTTGCCCTTTTCGTCAAGAAACTCGATCACGCTTGTGCCATCTCTCGCGACCTTGAGCCTGATCCGAGGCGTACCGCTTTCATCCTGAAGCATGATCATCGAAGCGCGATCACGAGATTTCCCGACAAACAGGCGTGGCGCTCCGCCTGCGGCATTTTCGTCTATCCCGGATGTGCCATTCTTGCTGGTGAACATCGTCGTTGCTGGCCGATCAGAGATGATCAGCGCGGCCATGTCCTGCTTGCCGCCATCTGTCTGAAGCAATTGGAGGGTCTGATCATTCTCATAGCGATCGAACGTCAAGCTAGCGCCGGCGTCGGTTTGACCATCGACGGATTTGCCAGCCCAGATCAGGCCCCCATTCTCGGTTCCTTCATCGTTGAGGAACAGCATGCCTGCCGCAAAGGCGCGATCTGGCCGGGGGATTTCCTGGCCCTTGTGGAAGGCGCCGGGGAAGCGATCCCTGCTCGATATGACCATGCGCAGCGTCCCGTCAGGTTCGCGGATGTTGATGCGTTCAACATTGAGCGTGTGCATCGTCTGCGGATGATTTGCAGCGACAAGCACACCGGCCACTGTGACAAGTGCCGCGCCGGTAACAAGTCCATGCCAATATGCCATTGATCGCCTCACAACTTGATTGGATTGCAGTTCGAGGACTGAAGGCCCGCGAGCAGACAGATTGCTCATTCCGCGTAATCACAGGAATATCCCGGCGCAGGAATGCAGCGTTACGGAAGCAGGAATAATGCCGGATCAGGCCATCCGCGTCAGCGCGCGCACTATTGCAGGCCGCCGTTCGATCTTTTCGGCCCAAGACTTCAGGACGGGAAAATCCTCAAGGTCAAAGCCGGCATAGCTGGCACTGCGCACCCACGAAAAATGGGCGATGTCGGCGACCGAATAGCTCTCCCCATTGAGCCACTCCACCTCTTGCAGCCGCGTTTCGACAACCTTCAGATGCCGTCCCGCTTCACCTGCGAAGCGGCCGATGGTGTAGGGGTCGGGCGATTTCAGCGAGCGGAAATGCGCGGCATTCCCCATCATCGGGCCGAGCCCGGCCACCTGCAGAAACAGCCAGCTCAAGGTCTGAGCGCGCGCCGCCGGGGTAATTCCCAGCAGTCCGCCGAAAGTCTGCGCAAGATGGAGCAGGATCGCACCGGACTCGAAAACCGTTATGGGCGCATCGCTGCCGTCATGGTGTCGGATCGCCGGGATCTTCGCATTGGGGTTGATCGCGAGATATTCGACGGACCGCAGATCGGGCGAACCGAGCGCGATAATCCTGAGTTCGTAAGGAACGCCAAGTTCCTCCAACGCGATCGGGACCTTGATGCCATTGGGCGTGTTTGCGGTGAAAACTTCGATCATGTGAGGCTCCTTGGCCGGGTAGGATCAGAGGATTTTCAAGAGGATTTCGGGCGCCACGTCGCTGTGACTTGCACCGCGCAGGAATTCGCCAAGCACGTCATCGTCCGAGCGGGACGCGGACGGGTCTGAACCGAACAGGCTGGCAAGAAGGCGGATCATCGGCGCTCCGAAGCCAGTATCTGCTTCGCCCCCTCCTCAATGGCGGCCATTTCGTCGTCAGTGACGCCCAAGTGGAGCGCGCGCGCTCTGGCCTGGTCGAGCAGATCGGCTTTCCCCGCCTTCAAGGCACAGGCAAAAGCGACCGCTGCAGCCGTTCGCGCCTCGAAGCTGCGTCCTCCGATTGCCGCGTCGATTTCGGCGCCGGTCAGACCCGATGACCGCGCCTCGCGTTCCAGCCGGGTGAGGGTCTTGGGGCAACCGCAATCGCCCAGCAGCGCCAGCTTCAGCTGTGCCCTCACGCGGGCGTGGAGTTGCTCAGGCATGATGGTCGGCCCAGCGGCGCGCGTTCGCGACTTGGGTAAGCGAGGATCTGGCAACCCAAAGCGCCATCAGCGCGCCGAGGTTGAACAGTCCGGCGGTCAGCGATCCACCGGCAAATGCAGTGATGACGGCCGCTTGCCAGCGGAACAAACGTTCCGATTGGGGAGCATGGCGGATGGCGAGAGTGATCTGGGACATGATGGTTCCCCGGCCCTATCCGCGGCGGCGCTCCGGCAAGCCGGTTGCCATTGCGGATAGGGGTTCATGGACGGGAGGGAGACGGCGTGGCCGTCAGAAATTATAGCTCACGCCGACAAGCGTCTGGTGGCGGTCATATTGTCCGCCATTGCTGCCAAGATCGCTATAGCGGTACTCGGCGCGGGCCGAAATGCGGTCGGAGATCGCATATTCGACACCGCCGCCAAGCTGCCAGCCATCGAGATTGTCCGACGCGGTCACCGGGCCGGTGAGCCCATCCAGCGTCGTACGCACGCGGGTGTTGGCATAGCCGCCGCGGACATAAACCAGCGCCTTGTCGGCCACGAGATAGCCGGCCCGCGCAGACAGATCGAAGCTATAACGCGGATCTATGGTCAGCGACTTGCCGGCAGAAGCTGCGCGGTTCTGGTCGTCAACGCTCGCGCTGAACCCGGCTTCCGCGCCGATGACAATCCGGTTGGTCGCCTTGAAGTTGTAGCCAGCATAGCCGCCGAGCACGAGTGCGTCGCGCGAGGCTTCACCGGTGATCGGCTGCGTGTCGACGCGGTCGGCGATCTCGCTGCGTTCCCAGCCGGCGGTGACGCCGACATAGGGGCCGTCGAAGGTGTCGGCATGGGCGGGGGCCGCAGCGGCGCCAAGCATGGCGATGGCGGCAATCGAAATGAGAGGGGACTTCATGTTTCTTCTCCAGTTTGATCCCGGTGTCGGGGTGAGCTGGAGATAGGACGATCATTGCGCGGCGATAATTAGACAAATCTGGAAGATATTGTTCCGAAAAATGGAATAACTCAGTTGATCGAGCGGTTTGCGCGCAACCGGTCCACCGCCAGGTCGACAAAGGCGCGCACCTTGGCCGATGCCCTGCGGCCTTCGGGGTGGACGACATGGACCGGCAAGGGGTCGTCCTCGAATTCGGACAAGACCGTTTGCAGGTCGCCATCGATCAGGGCCTGCCCGATCTGGTAAGAGAGCGGCCGCGACAGACCCCAGCCCAGCATGGTCGACTTGAGGACCGCGCCATAGGTGTTGAACGACAGCCGCGGCGCAATCCGCACCACCGGCTTTTGGGGGCCGCCGAAGCGCCAATCGAGCGAGGCCCATGATGTCGTGCTGACGATGATCCTGTGCTTCGCAAGGTCGGCGGGATGCTTGGGCACGCCGTGCTGCTCGAAATAGCTCGGCGCACCGCAGACCACCCGGCGCACCGCACCCACGCGGATGGCGCTGAAGCTGGAATCGGGCAGGTCGCCGATGCGGATGCCGACGTCGATCCCCTCGTCCACCATGTTGGTGATCCGGTCGACGAACAGGGCACGGGCATTCACTTCGGGGTTCTGGTCGAGATATTCGGTAAGGATCGGCGTGATGTAATCCTGCCCGAACAGCGCAGACGCAGTCACCGTGAGTACGCCGGTGGGCTTAGCGTAGGATCCACCAGCCGCCGCCTCGGCTTCGACCACATCGGCAAGGATGCGCCGGCAATCATCGAAATAGCGCACGCCTGCTTCGGTCAGTTTCACTGTCCGGGTGGTACGGGTAAAAAGCCGCGCGCCGATCTGGTCTTCAAGCGAGGCTACAGCGCGGGTGACCGCAGGCGGGCTCATGTTCAATTGCCGCGCCGCTTCGGCAAAGCCGCTGGTTTCGGCAACCTTCACAAAGACCTGCATCGCATGAAACCGCGACATAATTACTGCCCCCGCCGCAAAACCCCGCCTTACCTAGTCGATAACTGCATCCAGCGGAATAGTGACTTGCGCCCTTCAGAGGTTCTGATCGCGCCCTGCCGAGCGCATTTGATGGCTCGCCGGATGGCCTACCCTCCATCTGCTCTTGCCAAAGGACACGATCATGAAGCTCTATTCCCACCCCATTTCCGGCCACGCCCACCGTGCCCGGCTATTCCTGTCGCTAATCGGTGCTGACGTCGAAATCGTCACGGTCGATCTCGCCAAGGGCGAACACAAGTCGCCCGACTATCTCGCCAAGAACCGCTTCGGCCAGGTGCCGCTGCTGGAGGATGACGGCGAATACATCGCCGATTCCAACGCCATCATGATCTATGCCGCCAAGAAGTTCGGTCGCACCGACTGGCTGCCCGCAGACGCGTTGGGCGCCGCTAAGGTGCAGCGCTGGCTTTCGGTCGCGGCTGGCCAGATCGCGTTCGGCCCCGGTGCCGCCCGCTTGGTCACCATCTTCAAGGCAGGGTTCAATCCTGAGGAAGTGATCGCCCGCGCTCACGCCACGCTCGCGCTGGTCGAAGCCGAACTGGAAGGCCGCGACTGGATCGCTGCCGATCACGCCACAATCGCCGACATCGCGCTCTACAGCTACATCGCCAGCGCGCCCGAGGGGAATGTCGACTTGGCGTCTTACGCCAATGTCAACGCGTGGCTGGCCCGGATCGAAGCGCTGCCCGGCTTCGTCGAATTCGCCAAGAACGCCGTGGGCCTCAATGCCTGATCCATCCGCTACCGGGGCTGCCGCTGGGCGGCCCCGGGGCCTTGCATTCCGGGGGAGACGAGAGATGACACAACCGCTGGGCGACACACCATCACCGTTTCACGATGGCGAAGTGGCGCTGCAAAAGTCCGTTGGCGTGGCCGAACGGATGGAGGCTTTCGGGCGCCGGATGATCCGGGATTTCATGCCGGACCAGCACCGCGACTTCTACCGCCAGCTTCCTTTCATTGTGCTCGGCTCGGTCGATCCGGCGGGCGATACCTGGGTAACGCTGCTCAGCGGCAGGCCCGGTTTCGTGATCAGCCCTGACCCGAAGCACCTCGATTTCGCCACGCGCCCCGACCCGCAGGACCCGGCCACGGCATCGCTGGCCGATGGGGCCGCGCTGGGCCTGCTCGGCATCGAGCTTCACACCCGGCGACGCAACCGGATGAATGGCACGGCGCAGCGACTGACCGATCAGGGGTTCGCCATCGCGGTCGAACACGCCTTCGGCAATTGTCCGCAGTATATCCAACTGCGCGACTTCACCTTCGTGCGCGAGCCTGATGACTTTGCAGGCGTTCCCGCAGCGCAAACGTTGGACATGGATGACCCGCGCGCGCGCGCAATGATCAGCGCCGCCGATACCTTCTTCGTGTCATCCTATATCGATGACGCGGCAGGGCGGCACGTCGATGCCTCGCACCGCGGGGGCAAGCCCGGCTTCGTGCGGATCAACGCAGATGGCTCGCTGACCATTCCCGACTTTGCCGGGAACCTCCATTTCAACACTTTCGGCAATTTCCTGCTGAACCCCAAGGCGGGGCTGGTCTTCACTGACTTTGCCACCGGCGACATGCTGCATCTGACCGGCGATGCTGAAGTGGTGCTGGAATCGGACGAGATCGCCGCCTTTCAGGGTGCCGAGCGGCTGTGGGTATTCCGCCCGCGCAAGGTGGTGCTGCGCCCCAAAGCCCTGCCACTGCGCTTTACGACGCGGGCCGATGGGGTGTCGCCCAACAATCTGATGACGGGCGACTGGAGCCAAGCGGCGGACCGGGTCGCGGCGGAGCAGCTCCGCAACTCATGGCGCCCGTTCCGGATCGCACGGATCGTCGATGAGAGCAGCATCATCCGCTCGTTCCATCTCGAACCGGCCGACGGCAAGGGCATCGTCACCCACGAAGCGGGCCAGCATCTGCCGATCCGGGTCCGCCCCGATGCCGCCGCCGAACCCGTATTGCGCACTTACACGGTCTCAACCGCGCCGTCTGACGGATACTACCGTCTCAGCGTTAAGCGGCAGGGGCTCGTCTCGAACCACCTGCATGATCACCTGACAGTCGGCGATATGATCGAGGCGCGCGCGCCAGCGGGCGGATTTGTCATCGACCCGCTCGAAGCGCGCCCTGCCGTTCTGCTTGCCGCGGGTGTCGGGATCACACCGATGCTGGCAATGCTGCGCAGCATCGTCTTCGAAGGGCTGCGCAAGCGCCATATCCGGAAGACCTTCCTGTTCATCGCCGCGCGCTCGCTGGCCGAACGGGCGTTTGATCAGGAGATCGCCGCATTGGTGGCACAGGCGGACGGCGCGGTGCGGGTGATCCGGCTGCTCGAGCTGACCGAAGGCGCGGCGCCCGGCATCGACTATGACGCTGAGGGACGCATCAGCGCCGACCTCTTCCGCCAGATCCTGCCGTTTGACGCCTATGATTTCTACATGTGCGGCCCGCCGCCCTTCATGCAGGGGCTGTACGACCAGCTCACCGACCTTGGCGTTGCCGACGCACGGATCCACGCCGAGGCCTTCGGCCCCGCCTCGCTCAAGCGCCGCGAACCTGAAACCGTTGACGCCCTGCCCCCGGTGGCTGAGCTGCCCGTGCCAGTGGCCTTCGCGAAATCGGGCAAAGAGGCGCGCTGGGATGCCGATGCCGGAACCCTGCTCGATCTCGCCGAGGCACGCGGTCTGACGCCGGAATATAGCTGCCGCGGCGGATCTTGCGGGACCTGCGCAGTGAAGGTGCTCGCCGGCAAGGTCACTTACGAAGTCCGCCCTTCTGCCAAGGTTGATGCCGACAAGGCGCTGATCTGCTGCGCCGTCCCTGCCGACCCTTCAGCGGGCGGCGGTGACCGCTTGATCCTCGACGTTTAACCTCATCATCAAGGTACAAGAATTCATGGCGAAGAAAGTACTCCTGTTGCTGGCCGATGGCTTTGAACCGCTCGAAGCAGCCGGGTTTACCGATGTGCTGGGCTGGGCGAATATCGACGGTGATGAGCCGATCGAACTCGTCTCGGCGGGCTTGCGGCCGCGCCTTCGCGCCACATTCGGCTTCTCGGTTATTCCAGACGCTTTAGTCGCCGACCTCGACCTCGACAGCTTCGATGCGCTGGCCGTGCCCGGTGGTTTTGACGGGGCCGGCTTTTACGAGGACGCCCTGTCCGAGCCGTTCCTTGCGGTGATCCGCCATTTCGAGGCGCGCGGCCAGACGGTCGCATCGGTCTGCGTGGCGTCGCTCGCGCTCGGTGCGGCAGGGATTTTGCGCGGGCGGCGGGCGACGACCTATCATCAGGTGGGCGGCCAGCGCAAAGCCCAGCTTGAAGGCTACGGCGCGCAGTTCGTTGACGAGGCGATCGTCATCGATGGCAAGCTGATCACATCGACCGGGCCGGGCACAGCCATCGAAGTGGCCTTTGCGCTGCTACGCGACCTGACCTCGAAGGCGGTTGCTGACCAAATTCGCGCCCTGATGCGCGTGCCTCGTCCCGATGCGACCTGGCAGATCGCGCCGCAGGTTCCGACGGCATGACCCAGCGCCCTGTCGATGTGGCGTTCACGCCCGCGGTCAAGGCCGCGCAGGCGCGCAAGGGATCGCGCGCCATTTACGAAGGGATGGAGATGGGCCGGTCTTTGGATGATCTTGCGGCCTTCATCGCCAGCGTCCGCAGTTTCTACCTCGCCACGGCCAGCAAGGAGGGCCAGCCCTATATCCAGCATCGCGGCGGCCCGCCCGGCTTCCTGCACGTGGTGGGAGAGCGCCAGCTTGCCTTCGCCGATTTCAAGGGCAACCGGCAGTTCATTACTACCGGCAACCTCGCCGAGAACCCACGGGCCTACATCTTCCTGATGGATTACGCCCATCGCCAGCGGATCAAGCTTTGGGGCACCGCGCGGGTGGTGGAAGGCGACGCCGCGCTAGAGCAAAGCCTGATGCCCGAAGGCTACCGCGCGCGGCCCGAGCAGGTCATCCTGTTCGAAGTCGAGGCGTGGGACTCCAATTGCCCGCAGCACATTCCGCAGATGTTTCATGCCGATGATGTGCGTCAGGCAATCGACCAGCGCGACGCGCGGATTGCCGAACTGGAAAGCAAACTCGCGGCATTGCGCGGCGCGGAATAATCCCTTCCGCCCTTCCGCGGTTCTCGGCCCCGCCCCCGCCGTCTAACTTGCAGTTGTTATCGGATCCCACCCTCTCCCCCGATGACATTGCGCGGATGCTCCCCCCCGAGACCATCCGCATGCTGACCGGGCGGGGCCAATTCCCCCTTGCCCCGCCCGGTTCTTCTTCCTGTTTTGAGAGATTGGAGAACCCCATGACCCGTCCCCCGCTTCCCCCCTTCACCGAAGCAACCGCGCGCGAAAAAGTTCGTCTGGCCGAAGATGGCTGGAACAGCCGCGATGCGGCAAAGGTGGCGCTCGCCTATACCGAAGATACGCAATGGCGGAACCGCGCTGAGTTCCCCCGCGGACGTGCTGAAGCGCAGGCGTTCCTGGAGCGCAAGTGGGTCAAGGAGCTCGATTACCGGTTGATCAAGGAGTTATGGGCCTTCACCGAAAATCGCATTGCTGTCCGCTATGCCTATGAATACCACGACGACAGCGGCAACTGGTTTCGGGCCTTTGGCAACGAAAACTGGGAATTCGTGGAAGACGGCCTGATGCGCCGCCGCTTCGCCAGCATCAACGAACTTCCGATCCGCGAGGATGAACGCAAGTTCCACTGGCCGCTGGGGCGCCGGCCGGACGATCATCCCGGCCTATCGGATCTGGGGCTCTAGCTACCGCCATGCCGAAGGAACTGAGCGCCTCGGACTTCAAGGCCGCCGTCATCGATGCCGATCATCCCGTCCTCGTCAGTTTCTACGCGGACGGGTGCGGCCCGTGTCAGATGCAAGCACCAATGCTGGAGACGCTCGCGTCCCGATTTCGCGGCACGGCCACGATGTTCAAGGTCGACGCCGAGCGAAACCCCGAACTGGCCGCTCTGTTCGAGGTCCGCTCGGTTCCGACCATGATCCTGTTTGCAGGCGGCACAATCGCCCGGCGCTTTACGGGGCTGACGGAAGGTCGCGACCTGATCACGGCGATGTTGGCGAGCCTCGACGACTGCTAGGCAGTCTGAACGTCTCGCAGCCTTATCGGACAATCTGCGGGCTTGCTCCAAGCGTATCGGCGATCTGCTGTTGCGCTTGGTCGCGATAGGTTCCGCCGCGAAATGCGCTGGCGAGCCTGCCAGCACGGTCGATCCCGAAAGTCGTGACGTTCGGTCCTAGACCCTGCTCGTAGGCCGCGATCCTGGCAGCCTTCTCAGCGCGCGCTGAGAGCACCGGAGGCGCCATAACGACGCCGGTCAGCACAAAGCCGGCGAACGCCGCAAAGACTGCATCAGTGTGTCGGCGCATGGGGCTCCTCCTGCGAGATTGGACCGCGCCGCCGAATGGAATGTGGGGCGCGTGGTCCGTTGCGGGAGGAGGTACTCCTGCCGGCGTTCGATCAGAATGGTGAAAATGTGGAGCAGATCATTCCGCGCCATGGAATGTCGGGAATAGCGGATCGCCAGCCCGCATCATTGTCGCAGCTGGAATGGATCATTGCCACATCGTCGCGTTCTCATCGCGCGGTGTTGGGATAAATTGGCCGGGTCATAAGCAGCACCAGTCACGCTCCCGGCCCCTCGGAAGCGACAATGCACGCCAGCACCAGGAGAATTGCGATGGACGATACCTCGCCGAAATGCGGCTCCGCCGCGATGATGCATGGGGAGGCAGAATAATGGACCTGTGCGTCGATTGCCTCAAGCGTGAGAACCTGGACTGGACCCCGCGCTACCGCAAAGGTTCCTTGGCGCTCCTCGCCTATGGCGCGGGGGTCTTTCTGCTCCCTGACAGCGCGCCTGCCTTTGCGCTCCAAGGCGTGTTCTTCCTCGTCGCATTCCCCTGGATCGTGTGGCCGCTCTTTGCCGCCGCTCGTCCGAACAAGCCCCTTTAGGAGACATCCGATGCCCGAGATCGAAATCTACACCAAGGATTACTGCCCCTATTGCAAGATGGCCAAAGCCGTCCTGCAGCGCAAAGGCGCCACCTTTCAAGAGCATAGTGTCAGTGACAATCCCGACCTGTTCGAAACGATGGTCAAGCGTGCGCAAGGCCGGAGAACCGTACCGCAAATCTTCATCGGCGGCGTCGGGATCGGCGGCGCTGACGAGCTGTCATTGTTGCAGGAGCGCGGTCAGCTTGATCTCATTTTGCGAGACGAGCGATCGACTCTCGACCCGGATGAGCCGTGTTTCCGCTGTCTGGTGCAATAGGTAGCCTGAACGGCCTAGTGGGCATGAGCCGACTTACGTGAACTTAATATCACTACAGCCCCGGACGGCGACTTGGCCTCGGTCCGGGGCTGTGGCTCGCCAGGGCTAGAGCTGGAGCGCCATCTGCCGGGCCGTTTCGAGCAGGCGATTGGCAAAACCCCATTCATTGTCATACCAGCCGACAACGCGGACAAGCCGTTGGTCCGTCACCTTGGTTTCTGCCAAATCGACCGTGACGCTCGCCGGATTGTGGTTGAAGTCGACCGAAACCAGCGGCTCGTCCGTGGCATCGACTATCCCTTTCATCGGGCCTGCGGCAGCGTCTGCAAGGATCGCGTTTACCTCGTGCTCGTCCGTCGGCCTTGCCGCGTGAAACACGAAATCAATCAGCGAGACATTCGGCGTCGGAACCCTGATCGACGCGCCGGACAACTTCCCTTTGAGCTGCGGGAGCACCTCTGCCACGGCCTTTGTCGCACCAGTGGAAGTCGGGATCATCGACATCGCACCGCCCCGCGCACGCCTGAGATCGGGGTGGTACTGGTCGTGAAGCCTTTGGTCATTGGTGTAGGAATGGACAGTGGTCATGTGGCCGCGTTCAATTCCGATCACCCGGTCGAGCACGGCAGCAATCGGGGCGAGCGCATTGGTCGTGCAGCTGGCATTGGACACGATGGCGTGTTCCGGTCTCAGCAGGCCATGATTGACGCCCTGCACCACGGTTATATCGGCATCCTTCGCGGGAGCGGAGATCAGCACCCGCCGCGCACCGCGCAAGATGTGACCCGAGGCGCCTTTGCGGTCGGTGAACTGGCCGCTCGCTTCGATCACGAGATCGATGCCGGAGGCGTGATGATCCATCGCTGCCGGATCCGGAATACGGGTCACCGCAATCCGGTGTCCGTCAACCATGATCCAGTCATCGCCGAATGCAACCTCGCCCGTCGCAGGCCCATGCACGCTGTCGCGCTTGTAGAGCGCTGCGCAGCTGTGCGGGTCCATCATGTCGTTGATGGCTGCAAGCGCGATACCTTCCGGACGCTGCTCGAGGATAAGCCGGGCCAAAAGGCGTCCGATCCGGCCGAAGCCGTTTATGGCGACTTGCGTGGTCATGTGATTTCATCCTTGTGGTGATAAGTCGGACCCAAGCGGCGTCTGCTACCGATCAGGCGGCGGGTCGGCAGTCGAGGCACGGCCGGTGGGCGGGCGAGCGTTCATGCATCGCGTCGCGGGCGGCGCGGAGCGCGGTGCGCACCCCCTCCTCGATCACCGGGTGGTAGAAGGGGCTGTCGAGCATTTGCTGCACCGAACGATCCGCCTCGATCGCCCATGCAAGCAGGTGGGCGCTGTGTTCGGCTGCCGGACCAACCATCTCGGCCCCGAGGAACTTGCCGGTTAAAGGGTGGGCATAAATGTTGAGCCTGCCGACATTGCGTCCCGCCACGCGCGAACGCCCCTGCCCGGTGAAATCGACCGAGCCGGTAATGATGCTTGCCTTGGCTCGCGACAGTTGCGCGTGGCTTTGTCCGACCATGGCGATCTGCGGGTCAGAAAACACCACGCCGATTGACGTGCGGCGATGTCGCGGCGCCACGAAGGGAAAGCGGGCGGCATTCTCCCCGGCGATCCGTCCGGCATCCGAGGCTTCATGCAGCAGCGGCGCATCGGGCGCAGCATCGCCGGCGAGAAATATGGTGCTCTCGCCGATCCGGGCCGTGCGACGATCCCAGCCGACGGGGGTGCCGCTTTCATCGAGCACAATGCCGGCATGTTCCAGACCCAGCCGGTCCAGATTGGGACGGCGGCCGGTGGCTGCGATCAGATAGTCGAAGCGTTCCTCCAAGTCTCGCCCATCGACGCTCTCGGTTACCACGACTTGGTTTTCCTGACGCTCGACAGAAACAACCTGAGCGGAAGGCGAGAAACGATACTCTGCGGCGTAAGCAGCGCGGGCGGCCTCAGCGACCGCGGGATCGGTCAGCGGGCCGACCCGGCCGCTGCGCCCGAACAACTTAACCCGCACACCCAACCGGCCAAGCGCCTGGGCAAGCTCCAGACCGATAACGCCGTTGCCAAAGACCGCGACGGATGATGGCAAGTCATCCCAGTCAAACACATCGTCGTTGATGATGAGCCGATCTCCCAGCGCATTCCATGCCGCAGGCCAGACGGCACGCGATCCGGTTGCGATCACCACGCGCCCGGCTTCGATTGCGGTTCCGTCGTCGAGCACCAGCCGACCGGGGTCAGTGAAGCGGGCCGATCCTCTGATCTTGTGCGCATCCGGCCAGCCTTCGACATCCTCGACCACGAAGCCAACAAAGCGGTCGCGCTCGGCGCGGACCCGGGCCATCACGGCCTTGCCGTCAACGGTGACCTGCGAAACCTTGATGCCGAAGCGGGCGGCGTGGTGGGCGTGATGCGCCGCTTCGGCCGCGGCAATCAACAGCTTTGACGGCATGCAGCCAACGCGCGCGCAGGTCGTGCCGTAGTGACCTTCCTCGATAACGAGGATCGAATCCGTGAACTGGCGCGCCGATTTGTAGGCTGACATTCCGGCGCTACCAGCGCCGATAATCACGACATCGGCTTTTATGGATCTGGTCTGTGGCATGGCAATCTCGCTCAATCAGTTGAGAGGCGAGAATTAGGCCTGCAGGGCATCCGCAACAATCGCACAACAGGGAAACACTCCGTGCCGCAGGGCGGAACAATCGAAGCCGCTGTCGGAAACCGCCGAGCGAGCACTGCAAACCCATCTCCAGGCATTTTGAAGTTCCATGATTTGACGGTCGCTCTTTCCGCCCTTGGCGCCAGCGCCGACCTGCTTCATGCCGAACGTGGCGCAAATCCTTGGGCGCTGATGGATCACCATTTTGTAGAACGGCTCGAACAAGGCGCAGGAACGACACAATAGCTACCTAGAGCCCCCCGCCTCGCGTGGCCCAGCCCTGCATCCATGCAGACACCGCTTGACGCTCAACGTCCTAAAAAAGGCGTCAACAAGCTCGGGTCAAAACCATGACCAGAATTGTCGTCCATCCACGGCAGGCACCCAATCATTTCCGCTTGCAGGTGCGGCTGGTGGACCCGCATAAGCCCTGCGTTGGATCGCGGTTGAGACTAAAAACCTAGCGTACCGCCCCCTTGGGCTCCCGCAGATGGGAGGGTAGCGCCTCAGGGCTTAGGCTGGCACAGGACGGTATCAGCGACGGGGCGAAATCGGGACAGCAGGGGAAATACACCATGAGACTATTCGGGGCGTTGATCGCGGGCGTGTGCGCTTTGGCTGTGGTGCCTGCGGCAGCCGAAGAAGGCTTCTACCAATTCCCGGCCGCGCGCGGAGACGTACTGGTCTTCGCCAGCGAGGGCGACCTGTGGCGCACCGGACGTGATGGCGGAAGCGCAGTCCGGCTCACCAACCACCCAGCCGAGGAAAGCGAAGTCCATATCTCGCCCGATGGCACGATGGTCGCCTTCAGTGCGAGCTATGACAGCGAACGCGATGTCTATGTCATGCCTGTCGCTGGCGGCACACCGCGGCGCCTGACCGTCGAGGGCGGCTTCGTGCAGACCGTCGGATGGACGCCCGATGGCCGTGTGATCTTCGCCTCGCGCCTTTCGGGTGGTGGTCAGGGCGAGATTCTCTACACAGTCTCGCCGGAAGGCGGGGAGGCGACGCCGATCCCACTGTGGCGCGCCACGGGTGCGACCTTCGGCAGAGACGGGCGCACGCTGTTTTTCTCCCGCCGTGGCCTCTACGCCCGCGCCCGCGACAATGCCGTGCTCTATCGCGGCGGCGGGATGGAGCAATTGTGGCGCTGGACGATGAATTCGGACGCCGAGGCCGAGCGCCTGCTCGCTGATTTCGGTGCCCCGATCCGACAACCGATGGCGTCGGGCGGGCGCATCTGGTTTCTGTCCGACAAGAGCGGCAAGGACGCCTTGTGGTCGGCCGCCGAGGACGGCAGCGACGTCCGGCAGGTCTCGCCCGACCTGCCCTTCCCGGTGCTTCAGGCGAGCATCGACGGCAACGAAGCCTTCCTCCAGAACGGTGCCGACCTGCACGTCGTCTCGCTGGCGACCGGCGCGGTCCGCAAGCTTTCTATCGACCTCGTCACCGACCGCGAGCAGACGCGCGCGCGCGCGCTTGGCGAACCGCTCAAGCAGCTTGAGGCGGCGCGCATCTCGCCCTCTGGTGAGACGGTCGCGGTCACCGCGCGCGGACGGGTCGCGCTCGCGGCGCCCAAGCAGCTGCGCCGCGTCGAATTCGCTGTCCCGATGGAGGCGCGCGCCCGGCAGGCGGTGCTGGGGCCGAAGGATGGCAAGGCCTTCATGATCCTCGACCAGGGGGATCGCGGCGATATCTTCGCGATGGCAGCCGACGGTACAGGCGCGCCGGTCGCCGTCACGAAAGGCTATGACGCGCATATATGGTCTTTCGCGGCGGCGCCTGACGGAAAGACGCTGGTGGTCTGGGACAAGTTGGCGCGGCTCCAGAAGGTCGATGTCGCGACCGGACGCGTCACCTTGCTGGCAAAGAACGCCACCGGCGACGATGCTCCGTTCCGCGACCTCGCCTTCTCGCCTGACGGCAAGATGATCGCCTATGCCGAGACATCCTCCGCGAACGGCGCCAATACCTCGGACCTATACGTCCAGAACCTCGCGACCGGCGAGCGGGTCAAGGCGACATCGGGCAAGTACAACGACTACGCACCCGCCTTCGCGCATGACGGGGCATGGCTCTATTTCCTGTCCGACCGCAACTTCGATCCCACGCCCGGCAACCCGTGGGGCGACCGCAACATGGGCGTCGCTTTCCCCGACCGCGGCGAGATCTATGCGCTCCAGCTCGACCCCAAAGCGAAATTCCGCTTCCGCGAGGACAACGAGCTCACGATGAGCGACGAAGATCGTGAAAAGCGTGAGGCCGAGGCTGACGAGGCGGTGGCCGAGAAGGACAAGGACAAGGACGAGAAGGCTAAGACGGCCGAAAAGCCCGTCATCATGGTTCTCGCCGGACTTGCCGAGCGCCTCTACAAGGTACCCGCCAAGCCCGGTGTCGGTGGTCAACTCTTCGCCAACGAGAAATTCCTCTACACCCGCCGCGACGAGGACGTGGTCGCGATTGCCATCGACAAGAGCGATGCCAAGGAGGAAGTCTTCGCCAAGGGCGCGCTCGACTTCGCGCTCGCCGCTGACGGCAAGACCGCGATGGTTGCCTCCGGTCCTCCGGCCAAGCCGACGCTGGCGCTGGTTCCCGCCGAGGCCAAGATGCCCGAAAAGCTCGCGCCGCATCTGCTAAGGCTTGATGACTGGCGGCTGATCGTTGATCCCAAAGCGGAATGGCGGCAGATGTTCGTCGATGCATGGCGGATGCACCGCGACTTCGCCTATGACCCTGCCCTTCGCGGGGTCGACTGGAACGCGGTGCGTGCCGCCCATGAACCGATGCTCAATCGGATCGGCCACCGCGCAGAACTCAACACCATTCTGGGGTTGATGGCCTCGCAGCTCGGCATCCTCCACAGCCAGGTACGCGCCGGGGATCTGCCAGGCGACAGCGAGAACCCCGAGATGGCGTACCTCGGTGCGAGCTACACCCCGGTCGCAAACGGCCTCCGCATCGACCGGATCCTGCGCTCTGAGGACGATCTCGTGTCCCTCCGACCGACGTTGCGCCGTCCCGGCGTCGACGTGCGCGAAGGTGACGTGATCCGCTTGGTCGATGGCCGTCCGGTCGCCTCGGTCGCCGACCTGCAGCTCGCGCTATCGGGCAAGGCGGGGCAGCAGGTGCGGCTCGATCTGACCCGCGGGACGCGCACTTTCAGCACCATTGTCGAACCGATGACGCTACAGGGCATCCAGACCGCCAGCTACCTCGATCATGTCGAGGTAAAGCGCGCTGCCACAGCGCAGCTATCCGAAGGACAGATCGGTTATGTCAGCTTGCGCGCGATGGGTTCGGACGATGTCGCCAGCTTCGCGCGTGACTGGTTTCCTCAGCTCGACAAGCCGGGGCTGATCATTGACGTGCGCAACAACAACGGTGGGAACATCGACAGCATCGTGGTGGACATGCTGATGCGCCGCGCCTGGGCATTCTGGGCGCGGCCTGATGGCACCGGCATCGCCACCACCAACATGCAGAACGCCTATCGCGGCCATGTCGCCGTGCTGATCGACGAGCGCACCTATTCGGATGGCGAGACCTTTGCGGGTGCGGTCAAGGCGCTGGGGCTCGCTCCGCTGATCGGGCAGCGCACGGCAGGGGCGGGCATTTGGCTGTCGGATCGCAACCGCCTTGCCGACAATGGCGGGGTGCGGATCGCCGAGAACCCGCAATACAGTCTCGACGGGCGCTGGATCATCGAGGGCTACGGCATCGCGCCGGATTACGAGATCGACAATCCGCCGGCTGCGAGCTTCAAGGGCGAAGATGCGCAATTGGGCGCGGCTGTGACGCTCCTGAGGGAAAAGATTGCGCGTGAACCGGTGCCTGCGCTGGCGCCGCAGCCTTTACCGCGGCTCGGCACGCCGGGAGGCGACGTGTTCCCGCTTCCGCAGAGGTGACCGTTCGCGACCCAGATTTGGTCATTCACGATCACCGCTGAGAACGTCTGCTTCCGCCAAAAGCCGCCATGCGGCTTTCGGTGTCGAGCCCCGGCCGCGCTGATGACTGCAACTGGGTGGAACCTGAACGGCGGATTTCGGACTGAAGCGGGAGGGCAAAGAGCTGTCTGCCCCTCACCTTGTCTAGCCGGCGAGGTGTTGGTTCAGTAGCTTGTGGAAGTGCCGGATCTTGGTCTCTCCGTAATTGGCAAAGACGATCTCCTTCGATTTGATTGACCTCATTCCCTTCTGCACATGCGGCAAGTTGACCACGTCCTGATTGAAGACCTTGGCCAGCACCCCAAGCTCGGGCGCGTCGCAATAGTCGTCGTCAAAATCGAGCCAGTGGACCTTGGCCGGTGCCGGGCGCGGCTGGCCCTTGGCTACGGGCAGCATGAACATGATCTCGTGGATGCACTCCTCCGGATTGTCGCCATAGGGACGGAACCGGTAGAAGATCGGATTGAAGCATCCCCACGGGCTGATGTTGGGGAAGAGGTTGTAGTAGATCGTGTCGACGAATTCCGCGTCGCTGATCGTGTCGACCTCGTCGCCCAGCGAGGCGCGCCATTTCTCGCGGGCCTCCTGCGCCATCGCCTTGCGTCGCTCGGGCACGGGGCCGCTGGTGGTGTGATCGGGCAGGGTCTCCCAGCCGGCCGGCAGCATCCCGCCGACCCAGTCGCACAGCTGGATATCGGCATGATCGAGCGCGCCTTCGATATGGTGCGCGGCGTGATCGAAGATGCCCCAGCGCCCGTCCCGCGCGGTGACCTTCACCCGGTCCTCGCCGAGCCGTTCGTAGACATTGCCCGACAGCGCATGGCGCACCTTGGCGAAGGCCTTGGCGCCCTCCAGCGGCTCGGCCACCAGCGCCGGATTGACATGCGGGCTGAGCAGCCCATTGGGCGAGATCGCGCGCGACATGTTGCCGAACACGTCATACTTGGAGTTCGCATCGCCCATCACATCGAGCAGCGTCGGGTGGGTGGCCACCACGTGATAGGCCTCCATGAACGCCTCCTGTGCAACCTTCCAGTTGCAGCGCAGCTTCTTGGCGACATGCACCGCCTTGTAGCGCCGCTCGAACGGGATCGGCTCGAAATGCCGGTCGATATCGCCGAGGAAGTCCTCGAAGGCTTCCGCCTTGTCGTCGGGGTTGATGAACACAAACCCGCCCCAGCGCCCGACCCTCACGGGGGGAAGCGAGTGCGTGCGTTGGCTCACGCTCGGGAAGTCCCACTGGCACGGCACTTCCTTGAGCGTGCCGTCGATCTTCCATCCCCAACCGTGGAACGGACAGCGGAACTCGCGCAGGCCCTTGGCATCCTCGGTCAGCAGCGCGCGGCCACGGTGGAGACAGGCATTGGGGAAGGCCTTGATCTCGTCCGGCGCAGTGCGCACGATGATGAACGACAGGTGCGCGATGTCATAGACATGACTGTCGCCGACATTGGGAATGTCGTCCTCGTGGCAGGCCATCTGCCACACCTTCTTCCACAGCCGCTCGACCTCGAGATCGAAGAAGTCGCGCGAATGGTAGATCGCCGGATCGACGATCGTCGGCCCCGGCGGCATCGGGCTGTCCTCGCGCAGGCGCTCGGGCACTGTGTGGGTGTCCATGTCGAGCAACTCGTCATAGGTGATGCCCTTGGAGCGGTTGGTGCCCGTCAGTGTTTCAACCATTGTCTCTCTCCCGTCTTTCTGAGCCCGGCTCAAGCCGGATCGAAATGGAGCCGCAGCGTCTGCATCCCGCGAAGGATGTGGCTGGCGGCGAACTGGAAGGGGTTGTCCGGATCGGCGAAGCGCAGGCCAGGCAGGCGTTCGAGCACGATCGGCAGCGCGGTTGCCATCTCCAGCCGCGCAAGGTGCATGCCCAGACAGGTATGCACCCCAGCTCCGAAAGCGATGTGCTCGCGGACATTGGCACGGGCGACATCGAACTTGTCGGGATCCGCGAATTTGGCCGCGTCGCGGTTTGCCGAGCCGTAGCGCAGCAGCAACGGCTCGCCGGCCTTCAGCGCGACCCCGCCGAGCACCGTGTCCTCTTTCACCACCCGCCACATGTTGTGCGACGGGGACAGGTGCCGCGCGGTCTCCTCGACCCATCCAGGAACAAGCGCCGGATCGGCCATGATCGCCGCCCGCTGCGCCGGATTGGCGAGCAACTGCGCAACGGCATAGGCGAGCGCGTGGGCGGTCGCCTCCTGCCCGGCGGTGAAGATCTGCTGGATGATCGAGAAGGCTGCCGCATCATCGAGCGGGCGTTCGCTCTCGCCCTCGGGAATTGTCGCGGTGACCAGAGAGGAGATCACGTCGTCCCCCGGATGTTCGCGCCGCTCAGCCATGATGCTGCGGAAATAGGCCTGCATCGCGATCTCGCTGCGGGCGAGGTGGGCGCGCTCTTCGGGCTTTGCATTGCCGTTGAGGCGCAGGATCGCCGCACGCACCCAGTCCTGGAACATCGGCAGATCCTCACGCGGCACGCCGAGCACGTCGGCGATGACGATGCCCGGCAGCATTTCGGCGAATTGCGACTTGAACTCGACTTCGCCCGCATCGGCGAAGCGGTCGATCAGCGCGTGGGTGACCTCGGCGATATAGGGCGCCATGCCATTGATGCGGCTAAGCGGCAGCGCGGCCATCGCGATCCGCTTGTAACGCGTGTGCATCGGCGGATCGGCGGTGAGTAGGGTATCGCGCCGTTCCAGCCCCTGAGCGAGGATCGCCTCTTCCTCGGGCGCCAGGCTGCCCTTGCCGCCCGACCCCAGCAGCGCCGCGAAATTGCTGGAGAAGAACTTGGGCTTCTTGTTGACCTCAAGCACGAGCTCGTAGGTCGAGACCGAAACAATGCCGGTCTTGGGGTCGCGGAACACCGGCGCTTCGCGGCGCAGCCGATCATAATAGGGATAGGGGTTTTGGAGTGTCTCCGGGCTCGTCGCGTCAATCCGTTCAAGCGCATCCATCAGCTCTCTCCCAACCTTCGGTCACGGAACAGGTAATGCACTGGCGATCCCGCACCGGTGAGGGAGTTGTGGCGCAAGCGATGACAGGCCGGCGTTGACCTGAGTCAAACCGCCTTCCTGTCAAAAATGAGAGCGTGGAAAGGCGAGCGGGGCCACGGGGCGCAGGTCACGCAGCATCCAGCGTGTCCCGCATGAACGGACGAGAGCAACCCAACAAAAATGAGGCGCCGCGGTTGGAGCCAAGTGGCTAGCATGCTCCCATGTGAGGTCGAGCATCTCTGATGTCAGCTGAGGGGTCGATTGCAGAATGTCGGGTTTTGGGAAACGAACCTCGGATAGCCGCCTTTCGCGGCCCGAGTAGGCCAGTGTCGGCTGCCGCCTCGGAAACGGTCGTTCACGGTTGCCGAGTCGAATGTCTGGTCCTCCTCGAAGCAGCCATTCCGCTTTTGCGATCTAACTTCGAGACGGCTCGCCGCTCACGACGCGCCGAGCAAGCAGGCCTTGGAATCCGAGAAGGTTCGCGAGGGGTAGAAGGACACTCTTCTCGGCCCGGCGCAGCTCGACGAGGCGTTGCGGGCGCGAACAGACCAATTAAGCGCCAACCCTTAGGCCGCGGCGCGGATCGGCCGGACGGTGTCGCTCAATTTGGCAGGTTGGCCGCAGAAGTTCGCCCACGCATCAGCGGAGGGAAAGCTGGGGTCACGTCGCTTCGCCGTCGCTTTGATCCAACAATCGCGGTAAGCATCGGCAGGCGCAGCTGCTTGATCTTTCGCCTCAGAGTCGGCACCGGCGGGGGCAGGCGCACTTATAGCGCAGTGTTCCCAGTGCCAGGGCCTAGCTGCGCGTGAGGGGCGCTAACTGCGCGTAGCCGAGAGGATGAGGCCGAGTGTGACCTTCACGATAAGCGGAGATAATCAAGCCGACGGCGCGCGACAGGCGGGCTTCTGGCCTGCGGGTCTGCTCGGACTTCTGGCTTTGCTCACCGTTGTGGTGCCAGGTAGTCTTTCGCTGTTCTATAGCAGGATCTACACGATCCATCACGACCTAGCCGGTATAGTCCTCTCGAGCCGTCTGGCGGCGGTGCTGGGCGATGACTTCGATGCCTACAGCATCTACTTTCCTCCGGCCGAGCGTGCCTGGTACAGTCTTGCGGCAGGGCTGAGCGACTATGCTGGCATTCGCCTCGATCTTGCGGTCATCTTGATAACGGCTGGAGCGGTTTTGTTCTCCGCTGGTCTCGCATTCCACATCCGCCGCCAGACGATTGGCGCATCGGGTTTGTTCCTCATCCTCCCCTGTATCCTGCTCGCGGTCTTGCCGATCTTGTTCAAAAACATCTTCGGCCTGCGCGAACACATCGTGATTTTAGGGCTATGGCCCTATGTAGTGCTGCGGGCCAGCGACCCCGAGGGGCACCGCGTGGGCTGGCGGACCCGCGTTGTGGTGGGCCTATGGCTGGGTGCGGCCTTGTTGCTCAAGTACCTTTACAGCATTGTGGTATTGCTGGTCGAGCTGGCCGATGCTGCCATACAGCGCCGTCCCGCGTCGCTGGTGCGGATAGAGAATGTGATCGCGGGCGGCATCGTCGCGATCTACCTTTTTTTCTGGCTGATCGTCGATCCGACCCAGCGGGCCGGGATCAATGTGATGCTGAGTGCGATCGATGGCAATCTCAAACCCCCTTTTGCCAACCTCTTGCTGGCAGCACAACAGCTAGCGCCGGCTCTGGTCTTCCTGATGTTTGCTCGCATCCTGCGCCTGCCCCTGCGGACGGCCGTGCTGGGCCTTGCCATGGTTGCCGGAGGCATAGTCGTCTCCTGGATGCAGGAGCGCTGGTATAGCCATCACCTGTTCCCGATCACGATGGCCTATCTCGCTTGGGTGTGGCTTCTTGCACGCGATCTCAGACCGATCTGGCTATTTCCCCTAGCTGTGCTCACCGCCTTGCCGATTTTGGGACAGTTCCGCGATATTGCCCGCTTTCAGGACGAAGTACGCGAAGTCGATCAGGCGATGCAGCGGGCTGGTAAGTCGGTGAAAGGCAAGCGGGTGGGCTTGCTCAACATGCATCCATCGCCGTTTAACCAGCACTTCGCTGCGGTGGGGGCGCTGCGCTGGAATGTCACGATGAACAATGCCTATGTCGCGGCCGAACTCAAGCCGTTCGACCGGCCGAACGCGGGCACAAGCGCGCCGATCACAGTCAAGCTCGATGTAGCGGCCCGCCGACAGCTGCATGACGACATGCTGCGCTTTTGGGAAGACAGGCCGCCCGAGGCGCTGATCTTGGATGAGAGCACTAGCTGGCCGCTGGAGCACATCAAGGTCCGCTGGACCGAAGTCTTCGCGCAAGACTCACGCTTCAAGGCGTTTCTGGCACACTACCGCCCGGTTTTCACCCACCGCGGCAAGGCGTTGCGCTTTACCTATTACGAGCGGATCGAACCTGTCAGGCAATCAAGTCCCAACTGACCGGTGTGCCCTTCTTGATCGCGCGGTTGACCCGCTTGCCCAGAAGCACATCGTAGTGGCGCGGTGTCAGCCCGAAGCCCGGGCGCACAGAGCGCAGGTTTGCTTTGGTGAAGACGTCGCCTTCGGCCATGTCCTGCGCCACATAGAGCGAACGGCGGAACTGATGCGATCCTTCCTCTGCCTGCGTACCGCCATAGGTAATCTGGCCCAGCGCCTGCCAGGCTCGCTCGGTCTCCTCGCGCAGCGCAAGGAATTCTGCAGGTTCGAGGCTGAACGCGCTGTCCACTCCTCCGTCTGCGCGGGCCAACGTGAAGTGTTTCTCTATCAACACCGCGCCCAGAGCGACCGCGCCCACCGCGACTCCGATGCCCATGGTGTGATCCGACAGCCCGACCTCTACCCCGAACGTGTCGCGCATGTTGGGGATGGTGCGGATGTTTGTGTCTGCAGGGGTCGCGGGATAGGTGCTGGTGCATTTGAGGATGCAGATCTGCTGGTTCCCAACTTCTTGCGCTGCATTGATAGCTTCGCCGATCTCGACCACACTAGCCATGCCGGTCGAGATGATGATCGGCTTGCCGGTTGCAGCGACCTTGCGGATAAGCGGCAGGTCAATGCTTTCGAAGCTGGCGATCTTGTAAGCGGGAACGTCCAATTCTTCGAGGAAATCGACGGCGGTGAAATCAAACGGCGAGGAGAAGCAGTCGATGCCGTGCTTCCGCGCGCGCTCGATGATCGGACCGTGCCAATCCCACGGCGTATGAGCCTCTTCATAGAGTTCATGCAGCAGCCGCCCGTTCCATAGCGACTTTTCGTCTTCGATGACAAAGCCTGGCCCGTCATGGTTGAGCGTGATCGTGTCGGCAGTATACGTCTGCAGCTTGATCGCGTCCGCCCCGCTTGCCGCCGCCGCATCGACGATTTCGAGCGCTCGATCGAGCGAATGGTTATGGTTCCCGCTCATTTCGGCGATCAGATAGGGGCGCGCAGAAAAGCCGATGGGGCGTCCGTTAATCTGCATGAAAGTGACTCCGTTGATGTGCTGCGCTGAAACGGCGCGCCCCGGGACCTGGCAAGCGGTGCTTTTGCCATGCGGTTGGTCCGACAGCGACATAACCGCAGCTTTCGAAGAGGCGTTGTGAGGCATGATTGCGTTCGAGCACGATGGCATCGACGATCACCGGCTCAATCGCAGCTTCGCCAGCAAGCAGCAGGTGCTGGCCAAGGCCGAGTCCGTGAAGCGCAGGGTCGAGATAGAGTGACACTTCCGCGCGACCTGCCGCTGAAAAATCGAACCGGATCACGCCCACGGCGCGCCCGCCTATCTCTCCGACAAACAGCTTGCGGGCAGGGTCCTCAAAGACGGCGCAAAGCCATGCGATGTGATCGCTCCACACAAGTGCGTCAGAATCGCGAGAGAACGCGCGGGTCGTCGGATGGCCGCGCCAGTCGAACATCATGCGTGCATCTTCGAGATTCGCCGGGCGGACCGAAAGCCCTTGCGCGAGCAAGGCAAGAGCCACCCGCGTTGCCCCAAGACCATCGACCAGCTCGCGCGATCTCGCAGCGAGCCGCGCGCGGCGCGGTGCGTCTGCGATCAGCTCAGCCAGTTGCTTAGCCAGCGCGCTGGGTGTCGGATCGGGTGCAAACGCCGCGATTCCCGCTTCGGCCAGCAGCGGCGCGACCGACATCTGATTTGCCGCGACCACCACCAGCAGGGTGGGCACGCCGATGCAGCACCGCTCCCAACTCGCGCCGCCGCCTGCGCCGACTTGCAGGTCGTGCCGCGCAAAGAAGGCAGCAAGGTCTGGCAGATCTAGCGAAAGCCTGGTGCCAGCGCGCTGCGCAATCCGGTCGCGCAGATCGCCGAGATGTGGATTGGCCGAGGTGGCAACCACTTCGACCTCGCCAGAAAAGCCTATCGCACTCAGTGCATCAAGCACCGCAAATGCGTTCCTTCCGGCATCAATGCCGCCCATGAATATTCCGATTGAGTGGACTTCTTCGGAGAATGCGTAGCGCTTCGCTTCGGCATAGGCTGGACCAAGCAAGCCATAGCGCGGTCCGCCGATTATGCGCGCGGAAGGTGGCAAGACGTCAGCGTATTTGACGCGGTGGTCTTGCGCGAAAGTGTGATCAATCAGCAGATCGCAGGATAGTTCGCGGTCGGCTAGATCATCGATCTGTGCAACCTTGCACCTCAGCGATGCGCGCACCTCAGCGTGCCACTTTGCATCGAAGGCGTAGCTGTCTAGCACTACCCAATCGGGCTCAAAATCAGCCAGCGCAGCGACCGTCTCTGTAACGTCGCGGTTCCAAGAAACCTGCGCCCATTCGGAGTGGGGGACCGCAGGGTCTGGCACGAAATCACTGCCGGGAGGGCTGAGCAGTACTGTCTGTTCGAAGCCAGCACTCCTGATCATGCCGACGCTGTCCATACCCAGCGGGCGTGTGACCAAGCGGACCTCACCTCCAGCGCTACGGAGGGCCTCCGCTAATGCGAGCGAGCGCCGAAGATGGCCAGTGCCGATCTGCTCAGAGGCATCAACCCGGATGGCTATTCGCATTTGCCCCATCCGATCACCCGTCTGCGTTGATGGCCCGATGGAGCACTTCGGCGCGGCTCCAGTCCTCAGGCGTATCGATATCGACTACGCGCCATTCCGGCAGCACTATTGCGCGCCCGTTGGCGTGCACGTTCTCACCCGAAAGCCATGTCTTGGCACGCCCCCAGTAAAACTGGCCAGCATCAAGATAAGCGGGCTCCAAATCCTGCGTCCGGGTATTCACATGCTCGGGATTGAACGGGGCGACAGCGCCGTTCTCATCGCGTTTGAGCGCGCGCTGGATCGGGGACGGGAAAGCGGTGACTGGAAAGGTGTAACCCTCTCCGCCATGCGCGTTAAGCAAAGCAAGTGCCTCGACCAGATCCTCGGTGCGGATGAAGGGGACGCCGGGATAGATGCAGCACACGTTTTCCAAGCTGATACCGCTGGTGCGATAGGCTTGGATGGCGTGCTGGATCACCGGCACTGTTGGGGTGCTATCGTCCGCGAGTTCCAGTGGGCGACGAAACGGCACTTCTGCGCCAAAATCCTTGGCGATGGTGGCGATTTCATCATCGTCAGTGGACACGACGACCCGGGCGATGACCTCGCAAGCGAGCGCAGCCTCGATCGCGTAGGCAATCATGGGCTTGCCGGCAAACGATCGAATGTTCTTGCGTGGAATGCGTTTGCTCCCGCCCCGCGCCGGGATGACAGCAATGTTCATGCCGCCAGCGCCTCTGCCATCGCGGCGACTACCTCGGCCTGCTGCGCTTCGGTCAGCCCGGCGAACATCGGCAGGCTGATTGCTTCGCCGTAATAGGCCTCCGCGGCGGGGCACAAGCCCGGAGCAAAACCGAGCGCGCGATAATAGGGCTGAAGATAGACTGGGATGTAGTGGAGATTGACCCCGATCCCCGCCGCACGCAGCGATGCGAAGACCTCTCGGTGGGTGTGGGGTGTGCGCCGGGGCTCTAACCGCACCACGTAAAGGTGCCAAGACGATTGCGCCGCTGGGTGCTGCCAAGGGATGGTGACCGGCAGCGGAGAGAGCGCTTCATCATAAGCGGCTGCGATCTGTCGGCGGCGGGCGATGAAGCTGGGAAGGGCGGATAGCTGGCTAAGGCCTAGCGCCGCAGCGATGTCAGTCAGACGATAATTGAAGCCGAGCCGCTGCTGCTCGTAATACCAAGGAGCTGCCTCCGTCGCGGTCATCAGCATCGGATCACGGGTGACCCCGTGGCTGCGATCGAGCCGCATCAGCTCGGCAAGGTTATCATCATTGGTCAGCGCCATCCCGCCCTCGCCGGTGGTAATGATTTTGACCGGGTGGAAGCTGAAAACGGTGATGTCGCTGAAGCGGCAGTTGCCGACCGGCTGATCGCGATAGCTGCCGCCGATGGCGTGGGAGGCGTCTTCGATTATCTGCACACCGTAACGACTGGCGGCACTGTGGATCGCGGCCATGTCACAGGATTGGCCGGCGAGGTGAACCGGGATGATCACCTTCGGTAGGACAGCGCGGGCGGCGGCGTCCTCCAGCTTCTCGGAAAGGCGCTCCGGGCACATGTTATAGCTGCGCGGATCGACATCGACGAAATCGACATCCGCCCCGCAATAGAGCGCGGCATTAGCGCTTGCGACGAAAGTCAGGGGGCTGGTCCAGACCCGGTCGCCCGGTCCCACCCCCAGCGCCTTGCACGCGATGTGGAGCGCGCTGGTGGCGCTATTGACCGCCACCGCGTGGCGTGCGCCGCAGCGAGCCGCGACAGCTTCCTCGAAGGCTGGGACAACCGGGCCTTGGGTTAGATAATCAGACTGCAGCACATCGACGACGGCGGCAATGTCTGCCGCGCTGATTGTCTGCTGGCCGTAGGGGATGGTACTACCCATTACGCCTGATGGCCGGGATCGACATGCTGGCGGATCAGCGCTCGCAGCTGTTCGACGGAGAGAAAATCAGGGTTAGTGCCGCTGTTATAGGCAAACCCGGGCTCGACCCGTTGGCCACCGCGGCGGGTGAGATATTCCTCGTTCAGTTGATCGGCGGTGGTCGGCAGGATCGCGTAGTAGGGGCCAAGGTCGATGGTATTAAGGCTGTCGCTGGTGGTGATCATTTCCTCGTGGATCTTTTCTCCTGGGCGGATGCCGACCACACGGTGTTCGCATTCCGGGCCGATCGCGGTGGCAAGGTCGGTGATGAGATAGCTCGGGATCTTCGGCACGAAGATTTCTCCCCCCAACGCATTCTCCAACGCCCACAGCACCATCTGCACGCCTTCTTCCAACGAGATGTTGAATCGCGTCATCGTGGGATCAGTGATTGGGAAGAAGCCCTTGGCACGATGCGACAGAAAGAATGGCACCACCGATCCGCGGCTGCCGATCACGTTGCCATAGCGCACCACCGACAAGCGCAGATCGCGCGATCCGCGAATATTGTTGGCTGCGGTGAATAGTTTGTCCGAACACAGCTTGGTCGCGCCATAGAGATTGACGGGCGCCGCCGCCTTGTCGGTCGAAAGCGCCACCACGTTGGCGACCTGGCTGTCAAGGCAGGCCTCGATCACATTCTGCGCACCCAGCACATTGGTCTTAATGCATTCGAACGGATTGTATTCGGCCGCCGGCACCTGCTTGAGCGCGGCGGCATGGATGACGATGTCCACCCCTTCCATGGCCCGGCGAAGACGCGAGGCATCGCGGATGTCGCCGATGAAATAGCGCAGCGATCGATGGACCTCGGGCGAGAATTCGAGGCTCATCTCGTACTGTTTGAGCTCATCGCGCGAATAGATCACTAGCCGCCGGACGCCTGGGTGTTCTGCGAGGATCTTACGGACGAAAGCGCGCCCGAAAGAACCGGTCCCCCCGGTGATGAGAATGTTCTTGTTGTTAAGCAACAACTCTTGCTCCCTTCCGCAGCGGCATCCAGCGCACAAGCACCAAGATTCCGCTCATAATAAACGCGGCACCAAAGGAAACCACAGTAGCCAGAATTATGCCGCTGATCCCCATCTGTTTGGCCCACACCATGCTGAGCCACAAGTTCAACCCGATTGTCAGTGCGCTTAGAACGGACATCTGTTCGATCCGTCCATCAAAATGGAGGAACTTAAGGTTGTGGATGAAGTGGCCCTGCAGCATAATCGCCAGCATGATGTAAGGCAGGAGCCCAATGGCGCTTTGGAACGCTTTGCCAAGAAGAACCGGGGCTATCAGCACTGCGAAAAAATAAAATGCCGCCGCTGCAAGCGCAGATAATATGAAATAGAGCAATGAGACCGAGGCTACTTCCTTCAAGCCGTCCTGTTCCGCCAGCTTCAGCTTGCGGAACAGCCACGGCGTCCAGGCCATGACGAAGCTGTAGTTGACCATCCAGAACGCCGAGGCGAACAGCGCGGCCACACCATACATCGCGCTCGCCTCGACCCCAAGGTAATGGGCCGCCACCACTTTGTCGGTGGTTGCCACCGCCATGATCACCGCGCCGGCCGGCCAGTAGACCACGCCGAACGAGGCGATGTTGCGGTAGAATGAACGCTCTGGAATACGCAGCAGCTTGGGCAGCGTGAACCCGAGCGAGCGCAGCGCGAAGAAAATCGCGATGGCCATGCTCAGCATCCGCCCGATCACCACCCCGCGCCAATCCCAGCCGGCCAGCAGAAAGGCGACAATGAACACCATGCTCAGCACCGCTTGCGTCGCCTGGGTAGCAAGGAAGGTTTTGCGATTATTGTGAAATTGCTGCAACGCGAGGACAGTGTAGAACATCTCATACAGCAGCGCGGCGATCACGATGCTGACCAGCCAGTTTTGAGGAAACTTGATCGCTTCGGCTACCATCTCGCCAAGTAACAGCGTGATCCCTGAAACGATGATGGCGAGGATCGCCATCACGAACAGCGCGGTGTGAGTGAACTGGTTGAGCTTATCCTGATCGAATTCGTAGAACCGCATCCGGATCGCATCCTGCGTGGTCAGCCCGACCACTGGCCGCATGAAAGTGGCGTAGGTTACGAACAGCACCCACACACCGTAACCGGTTGGGTCCAGCATCCGGGTCAAGATCGGGGCGAGCAGGAAGGGGACCAGTGCTTCGATGCTATTGGCAAACGCATAAAATAAAGACTGAAGTGCCAGAAACTTCTTGGCCTTTGACGTGAATGCGTTGCGGTTCATCGAGTGCTCTCGTGGCTGTGCAGGCGCTGCACCCGCCGGGACCGGTGCTTCATAACTTGTAAACGGAATTTGTTAACGATTGCCTGAGATAAAGCCATCAAGTGAACGGTGGATGGTCCCTCCGTCAGCGCAAATCTGGGTCGGGCAAGGAAACACAGCGTGGGGTTCGAAGCTGTCAATGCAAGCGTTGCGCCGGACGTAGCTCCGGTAGCTCCGAGCAACGCACCGGCTGACGACGCGCGGCCTAAACGCTACGATTTGGCTGGCGCGCTCCGGGTAGTGCGACAAATGGAGACCAGCGCGGCCCGTGGCGCCGTATTTGCCGAGATAACCCGGAAGAACGCGGCCTATCGCCTTGTTGACCGCCTTTATACCCGAGCTGATGCGCGCTTCATTCAGCCACTTCTGCTGTTTGTCTACATGCTTAAAAGCGTGCTGTCAGTGGGGCCGTTCCACCCTCAGGGTGTAGAGGCGGTGTCTATCTCGCAGTTCCCCAACGAACACCGCACCATTGATCGGGTGGCGGTGCTGGTTCCCGATGTCCGACTGATGCGCCTGACGTTGTCGCACCGCCATCTATTGGCTCGTGGCCAATGTCGCGAGGCGGCGATCATGCTGGGTAGCGCGCGCCGGATTTTCCCGTTCCTGCGGTTGCTGGCACGTAGCCATAGCTTCATGCCCGCCGCCCGAATCGCTAGCGCGCTTGCCTTTTACATCCGTTCCACCCGGTTATTTGCCGGGAACCCAAGTCTCGGCGCAGCGATTGTCGCCAGCAATTACAGCCCCGAAGCTGTCGGCATGGCCGCTGCGGCGCATCGCCACGGCCGGCGGGTCATCTACGCCAATCATGCACCGGTTCCGGCCAATGGCGCGGTGGTGCCGCCGGTGCTGGCCGATTGTGCGTTGTTCTATGGCACCGCGATCCGCCAGACCTACGAGCGTCGCAGCCGCTGTTTGGCCGAGGTCGCACTGATCGGCCAGCCCGGAGCGGCCCGCCCCATGCAGTGGCGCGACCGTATGGGAACCATCGGCATCTTCCTGACAGCCGGTACCCGCGTTGATGTCCTGCAGAGCCTGGTCGCCACCATACGCCTCAGCTTTGCCGAGGCGCGGATAATTATCCGGCAGCATCCTGTCACTCTGCTACAGACCAACGCCACGGCTATCGGGATCAAGGACCCCTTGACCAAACTGACGATCGGCTCTCCGTTAGATGCCGAGATCGCGGCCTGCGACATGGTCATTTGCGGTAACAGCGGCGTAGCGCTCAACGTGGTCAGTGGCGGTCGGCCGGTGGCCTATTTAGCGAGCCTCGACGAAGCTGAATTCGATACCAACGGCTTTGTCCAGAGCCGCTTGATCTACGCTATGCCATGGTGGACGGACGACCTCTACGATCGCCTCAAGGCATTCTACCAGCTCCCTGGCTGGCCAGCGATCATGCAAACTTATGACGCCGCCTATGGCACCGACAAGCGAGAACTCCAACGTGCGGCAGCCGAGGTTCTCGCTCGTCACCTGCGGTTGGGACCAGCCGCGGACGTAACTAAAATTCCGGCTCCAGACCTGCGAAAGGTCGCCTGATCTCCCACCCCAAAATGGGGCGACCGATGTCAAGCAGGTCACGCTCGACATGTTGCCCAGAGATCGAGGTGTCCGGCAGCGCTGCCAGGCACTCTCTCGTCACGTCGTCGACCGCGTTAAGCACCCGCAACTGCCTGCCGGAGGCCATCTAGTCATGGACGAAGTCGAGGCTCCAGCGCTGGTTCGCCAGCGCCAGCACCGGAGCAGGTGCTCTGGTGCCCACAGCACGCTTACGGCTGCGTCGCCGCGAGACCTTCCTCACGATACAACCGTTGGGGCTTCTTCCAATTGATCATAACGCCCTCCTTGCGAAGCAGAATTTGCAAACGGCGATAGCCGCACCAGCGACGCTGGTGGGCCAACTCGCGCAGTTTCCCGCGCAACGTACCGTCGTCGTTCCGGATGGAACGATAGTGCACGCTCTTGCGATCGGCATCGATGCCTCGCTGGCCAGCAAAGGTCGGTAGAGCGATCATCTCTACCAGCGCCAGCGCCGAACCGGTCGGCCGCCCGTGGCCATGCTCCGAGTTGAGCAACGCGTCCTTCTCGACACCGCTGCTGCTTGCAAGCGCGCTTTGCGGCATGCCTGCGTGGGGCCGGATCGCCGCGTCATCTTTAACTGGCACATCGATGGTGTGAAGGTGCTTCCGGTCACCTCGCCGTAGGCATGATTAAGCGCCCCGCTCGTCCTTCCCTGATGCTTTCGCAATTCGTGCCCATACCCACAGGCCGCGCAAACATTCAGCCGTTCTCACGGGTCTGAACTTGCTCCGGCATACGGGTCGAACGGGTTGCCGTTTGGGGCCGCGGGCGTGAGTTCAGGACCAAGTGGCGGCAGGTTCACAGTCTCACCGGTGCGGGGGTCTGGTACAGCCATAGCAATGTGTCGGCTTTGCATCGAACCTGTCAGCGAACCCGCGATTTCGGCTGATCCGACCAAAACAAAGCACCCCAAAACGAGCTGCAATCCTCGTCGTATGGAGAGTTGGCCAGACAACATCGACAGCCCAAAAAATGCCACAGCGATGGTCATCAGAGCTATCGTGATGGGGCCGGATATTGCTGTCACGACCCACTCTGCGGCACTCTGGATCACCGACATTGCCTATGTTCCATTTTGCTTTTGTTCGATGTCCAGATGCCCGTTGGCGGTCGGCAAACTCAAGTTGGGAGATCGTATTGGTTTAAGCTTTCACGAGATCCGCCCCTTTGACAGCTTCCGCGATGTCGCCGTTATCCGCCTATGTTCTTAAGTCATCTACCAGCAGGTCCTAGAACCCAGATATGAAGGCTCTGACGTCATCGAATGCGACGTTATTCTGTGTACCACTTAGCCTGCTGGCCCAGAGATATATGCGCATAGTGCGCGCGCTTCTTGGCACACGCCCCTCGACCGATAGCTGACGCCACTGCCCCGAACCGATCGTCGGTACGGGAAGGCTGGACATAACGCGTGATATCGGCGAGCCGGTTGCATTGAGGAACAAAGCGAAAATGATCGGTCGTTCGCCCGTCGAATGGGTATCCGCAGCGGACGCCTCGAGCATTATACGAATTGCTCCGCCATCAATTGCCGTTGCGAAAGTCGAAATATCATAATCTTGATACATCTGCGGATCGACATTTGCGGACGCGACGAATGCGTTCAGGCCTGCGATCGGATTGACGGTATGGTTGACTGGATTGGCAGCTGAGGCCGTGAACCCGCCTCCAACCATCGTCCATCCGTTGGTATTCCCAGTTTCTGCTCCAGGATTGATCAGTGTCAGCTCGGTCCACCCTTCGGACGAACTGCCACCGCCGCCGGTTCCATTGGTGGCGGAAGTGACCCTCCCTTTCGCGTCTACAACGAGGGTTGGATTGACGTAAGTCCCAGGCGTGACGCCCGAGGCGGCGAGCTGGGTTGCAGTGGTGCCGCTGGTGGTCACATCACCTGTCAAATTGCCGCCGGTAATGCCGGTAGGGCTGGTGAAGACTGCGATCTCTCCGGTTGTTGGCGTGCCCTCGTGGGTGACAGTGTCGCCCCTCGCGCTCTCAACGCAGTTGGCGACGGCGTTGAAGTTCTCCATCACGTCGGTCGCATCGGCCACCTGGCCGTTCACCAGCGTGTTCGGGACGGTGCATTGCGGCACCTGCGCGGACGCGGCGGTGGCGAGGAGCGATCCGGTGATTGTGATTATGGCCGAAGTGGTACGCATCCCCTTGCTGTCCTTTCTCATCAATGGCTATCTGGCAAATCAATCGTTGAATTCGCCGCAGCGGGCAGCGCCGATGAACTCGGCCTTCACCTCGCTCGCCGAAGCACCATACTCCGCGACCACCCGACCCTGACTATCATAGGCGAATTGCCGCGTGCCGGTCGGCTTATCCACCCGCACCCGGTCGCCGAGACCGTTGTCGGTGTAGGTCTGCGCGCCGATATTGGTGCGGTCGTAAGTTTCAAGCCGCGCATGCCCATCATAGCTCGCCGCCACCTCCACCCCGCCCGGACGCGTCTCCGCCACCGTATTGCCGTGCCCGTCAAAGCTGACCGTCCGCGTGCCGCTCATCTTCGATATGGCTCCGCGATTGCCACAGCGACAAAGCGTCATTGATGTACATCTCGGACAAGCATCGTATCGCCATTTGTCCAAAAAAATTCAGGCTCTGTGCTATTTTGGCAAATAGAATTTGCATACGAAATAGCACACTCCAGAGCGTGTATCTCATCAGTGCCAAAAACTATATCACTATATTTGGGGTGCATATCAAATTCGACGGAGCAAAAGAAATTTCCATTATCATTAACGATGGGCCGTGAAATACGTATCGATCCTAATATGTCTTCTATTGGATAACGAGCAATTACATGCCTAGTTGCAAATACCTCATTCATGATGGCTCTCCGTCATGTATATTCCGTCGCCTGCTGCCTGGAAGAAATAAGGGCGAAGAGGGAGCGCCCTTAGTTCGACATTCAGCTAGCCTGACCCTAGCAGTCCGTTCACAAATGCTACGGCCAGTTGTACGAGAATAACCTTGTAGATTTTTAGCAGGAGCCGTGTACCAAGAGCCGCAGTCGCTTATGTCACTTTGGAACTGCCTTCCGCATTCATCTTCCATCTCGTCTTGGTCTGATGCCATGGAGTGCCTGTAAAACTGACTCCATTTATTCGGCTTCGATCCCATCTGAGCACGGCAGAGCGCCCCTTGAAGCGCAGGTACGATGTGATTCGCCGAAAGATATCCAATGAGGGCAAAGCCGGCAGTGGCGGGATGCATCGGCGGCCGCAGTTTTGCAGGAAGGAAGTTAGCAGGGTTTCCAGCAAACAGACCCATCGGATCAATCATATTGACCGGATCGCCATTCGCATAAAGGTACGGATTGGCCCCACCGAGCAACCCGATTGGATCGGCCTGAATGTACCGCCCCAGCATCGGATCATAATCGCGCGCGCGGTTGTAGTAGAGGTCGCTCAGCACTTGGCTCTGGCCGGGGAAGCCGGGGCGCAGGAAGTCGTTGCCGGGGTCAACCACCTGCCCCAGCGCGTTGGTGGTAACAATCGGTACGCCGAGGTGGTTGCCGTGGACCCAGTAGAGCTCGAGCTGGTTGAGCCCATTCTCTGCCACCAGCGCGAGCGGGGCGTAGCCGACGATCCCGTCATCGCCGCCGAAGGGTGCATTGTCGTTCGCACCCGGCGGCACGGCCCAGATGAACTCAGCCTTCACCTCGGCTGCGGAACTGCCATACTCCGCGACTACCCGCCCTTGACTATCATAGACGAAGTGCCGCGTGCCGGTCGGCTTATCCACCCGCACTCGGTCTCCAAGGCCGTTGTAGGTGTAGGTCTGCGCGCCGATATTGCTGCGGTCATAGCTTTCCAGCCGCGCATGCCCATCATAGCTCGCCGATACCGTTATCCCGCCGGGACGCGTCTCGGCAACCGTATTGCCGCGCCCGTCATAGCTGACCGTCCGCGTGCCGCTGGCGTCGGTGACCGAGGCCAGCTGGTTGGTCCCGAGATTGTAGGCAAAGGTCTCCGATCCGGCGCTGCCGCCGCTCGATACCGCCATGGTCAAGCGCCCGACCGGATCATAGCCATAGAGCACCGAATTTGCCGGAGTCAGCTGATCCGCAATCGCACCGATCCGTCCGACCTGATCGCGGCCATAAGCTAGGTGGGACAGCGCCGTGCCGCTGCTGCTCGCGACGAGCCTGCGCTCGGCCAAAAGGCCATCGGTGCCCCAGTCGTTCGCCACCGCCAGCCCATTGCCCAGCGCCATCGCCTTAACCGGTCCGAACGGCTCATACTGATGCGCGCTAGCGACAACTTGCCATGTCGGCTCGGTGGCATTGGCGCGGGACTCGATCAGATTGACGCGGCCAAGCGTGTCGTAACCGTAGCGCACCTGACGGCCCGAAGGATAGGTGATCTGGATGATCCGGTCGGCGAGATCGTAACTGTAGGCGAGCTGCGCCGTGGTGCTGGTCCCGATCACCTGCTGCTGCACCGTCTGGTTGCCGCGATGGTCATACTGGAACAGGGTCGTGCCCGATCCATCGACCACCTTGGCGAGCCGCCCGATGCCGTATGAGCCAGCTAGGCCGCCTGCGTCCCAACGGTATTCGATCACTTCGGAAGCGGGCCGTCCCACCGGCTCCATCCGCGTGACGCGGCCGAGGATGTCGTGGGCGTAAGTGACCACCTGTCCGCGCCCGTCGGTCGACTTGGTCAGCCGCCCGGCAGCATCATATTCATAGGTGTTGGTGCCGCGATCAGGCGAGATCTCGCAGATCACCTCGCCAAAACCATTGTAAGTGAACTGCGTCGTCACCGCGATGGGATCGGTGAAGCTTACCTCGTTGTCCTGCTTGTCGTAGGAGGACACCTGCGTGCCGCCATCGGGCGCAAGCGTGGAGATGACACGATCAAGCGCATCAAAAGCCGACGTAGTCGCAGCGCCATTCGGATCGGTGAAACCAGTGAGATTGCTGACCTTGTCGTAGCCAAGGCGCGCGGGCGAGCGCAGGCCAAAGCGTTCTGTGAGCAGCCTTCCCAGCTCATCGAACTCACGCCGGACGAAGCGCGACGTGGAGCCATCGGAGCGTTTGACTGTCTCGCGCGTGACATTGCCCATGGCGTCGTATGCAAATTCGAACCACTCACCGCTTGCAGAGCGCATGGCGGTCACGCGATTGGCGCCGTCATATTCCAGGAGCAGCGGCGCTGTGCCGGGCAGCCCCAGCTGCGTGACATTGCCAACCGCATCGTAGGTGATTGCGGTGGTTGCATCGAGCGCGGGATTGTTGGGGTGCTTGACCGTGATGACTGCAATCCGACCGAGCGCATCATAGGCGAATGTGGTGACGACGCCGTTGGGATCGGTCATTGATGCCGGACGACCATTGGCATCATGGCCAGCATAGGTCGTGACCTGCCCCAGCGCATTGGTCATCGTCAGCATGTTGCCGGCCACGTCGTAGGTGAACGAGGTCAGGTCGTCTTCGGTGCCCACGGCAGCGAGCGGACCGTTCTGCGACAAGAGCCGCCCATTGGTATCCCAGCTATAGGTATAGGTGCGGGTCTGGCCGTTGGTTGGATAAGGGCTGGTATGGCCCGTGGTATCGGTCAGCGTCAGCGATACCAATCGGCCCTGTGCATCATAGCTGCGGGTCGCGGTCAGCCGCTCGGTCGCGATGGTGGTGGGCAGATTGAAGGTCGGGTGCCAGGTGATCGTGGCCGTGCGCTGGTCGGAGGTGCCGCTCGCTTCTACGATGGTGGTTGGCCGACCGCGCGTATCCCGCGTGGTCGTGACAACCCGCCCTTCGGCGTCAGTGGTGCTAGCAAGAAACGTGCCGCCGCCATACCCGAGCGAAGTAGTCGATGCCGGTGTGGACGCCGAGGCATCACCCGTAATCGAGGTGAGCCGATATTCGCGCCGCGCCGAAGAGAATTCGGTAAACGTGTAGTTGTGTCGCTTGCCAAGTTCGTTGGTGACGGTGCGGGCTCGCGCACTCCCGCTCATACCGTATGCAAAAGTGTTGCGCTCTACCCCGTCAGCAAGTTCGCTGGTCGTGACACGGCCTGCGCCATCATAGGCAAAGGTGGCCACGCGCACATCGCGGTTATCGATGATGCCGGTGATATTCCTGCTGAACGTCCTGTCTTCGTGAAGGTAGCGGACTGCATCGAGGATCTCTCCGCCAGCGGAGCGGCGCTCGACGCCGGCAAGCCTTTTGACCTTCGGGATGAACGAGATAAAGACACGCGCGCCCCCCGGTGCACTCCCCCCACCTCCGGTGCTCTGCCATTTCGATCCCCGAAAGATGTTTATCCTGTCAGGGGGCGGGATATTCTCGTAAGCGTAGGTGAGACTGGTGCCGTCAGGAAGGTTGATCTTGGACACTGCGGCAGCGACCGGCGCAGAGCCAGCGGGAACGGTCGGCCGGGTGGTAATGACGAACTTGTCCCACTCGAAAGTCGCAGTTCTGCCAAAGCTGTCGGACAAGGAAGCAAGGCTGCTGTCGTTCGCGTAAGCGAACGTCTGCGCGTAGCCCGACCGGGACGTCATCGACGTAGGCCAGCCATAGACATAAGCGCCGCCATTGAGGCCTGCGCGGGTCTCAAAAATCCAGATGGTATCATTTTCGTCGGTAAAGCGCCAAGTGGTTGATGCATCGCGAAGCGTCGCAAGATCGGCGGGAAGAGTGCCAAGGAACTCGAGCTTGAGGTTGCCTGACGAACTGGCGTAGACCGAGCTTGTCTCCTCTGACCAAGTGCCATTGGATTGCAGTGCGAAGGCGTACCCTGTGCCGTCAGGCATAAGGATTGCAACGGTGGCGTTGGGAGCTGTGGGGGTGCCAGCGAAAACGCCAAACTGGAGTTCGCGGCTGAACTCGAAATTCCATGAACCATGAAGGCCGCGAGGCAGCGATCGCGGAAGAACCCGGTTTTGGAACGGGCGCCCTACCTGCGAACTCCGATACTGCCTTCCAATCCGAAAAAGGCCATCGGCAGACGCGTAATCAAGGGCCTCAAGATATTTTGAGCCCGTCGATATGACTACTGGATTGTCAGATTTTGGATTGGGTTTGCCATTGTCAACGCAAGGATTGCAATCCTGTTCGCGGCTCGCATTCAGTCGGCAAAACCCGTCTTGCGTAGGGACATATTCACTCGGACATACAATGCGAGCAGTGCTCGGGAGAACGGTACCGCAGGCCGCAATGCCACCAGGCTCGCCGGGATCAGGGCACAGGTATTGGAACGACGTCCAGACACAATCGACGGTGCCCCAGTCGTCATTGGCATACTTGACTCCGATGAAGCGAGAGGATGGATTGTCGCCTTGATAGTGCTGCCACTGCGCCTCACAGGCTGCATCAGGCGATCCGAATATGCCACCTGGTTGGGCAGATGATCTCCAGCCTATTGGAACTGCATCTTCCTGCGTCTGCGCGGCAAGCTGCATCGGCATCGCAAGGCAGAGCAGACCACACCCAAGGGTCGCCCCCCAGATCAGACGATATAACATACTCAGCAGATGATGCATTTGCATTACACCCCCCGGAAACCAGCGCCAGATACGAAGTTCATCGCCGTCAAGGTGACGGCCCCCAACGCGAACAGCCGAAGGCTGAAGAACCCCAAGACGCCGGTCCCGAGGCAAGGGTAGATGAAGAACGGGTCAGCAGATTGCCGTTCTGATCATAGGTCAAGTAGAGACAACGGCCGCCTGCCTGTAACGAAGCCAAGGCGACGACAAGGGTCGAAGGTGGAAGCGCGTAAGGTGAAAGCGCGTGGGCGGGAGCGCAGTTCGCACCCGCCAAAAAGGTACAAAAAGTCCCTATGACGCGGGACGCGCCTTTTCGTAGCTCAGCCATGATTACGACCCTCACATAAGTGAAATTAGTCGGGGACTGCGCGTTTCTGCCAACGTGGGTTGATGCGCCCCTCTTCGCCTTACGCATTGAATATCATAGAGAAAAAGAGTCGAGTCAATTAGGAAAATCCAGCCCGCCGCGATCTTTCCTCTTCCGTCCTAAATGGCTTTCGCGGTGGAGTAGCAAATCCATACCCGCCACACTTTTGCCCAGATCGCAGCTTGCACGGAGGTGCGCAAAGCGGCTCATGGTATGCTGTCCTATGCAGCTACCAGCAAGCGACTGACCCGCCTCTGGCCACCGCGCCGCTCAAGCTGCACAAACACATCGATGCTCTCGCGGACATAATGCCGCACATCGTCGCGGCTGAGCTTTGAACCTGCCTGCAGCACCAGCAGCGCCAGCTGCTCGATCGCTCGCTGCGGCGTGTCAGCGTGGATGGTGGTCATTGAGCCGGGATGCCCGGTGTTGATCGCGCGGAGGAAGGTGAACGCTTCGACCCCGCGCAGCTCACCAAGGATGATCCGGTCCGGCCGCATGCGCAGCGCAGCTATAAGCAGATCCTCGGCACTGATCCGCGCCTCAGTCAACTCCCCGCGCGCCGCTATTAGCCCGACCGCATTGGGATGGCGCAGTTGCAGCTCGGCAGTGTCCTCGATCAGGATCAACCGCTCCTCAACCGGGATTTCGGCTAGCAGTGCATTGAGGAAGGTGGTCTTGCCGGTCGAGGTGCCGCCTGCCACCAGGATGTTGCGCCGCGAACGTACCGCTGCGCGCAGATGGTCCGGCGCCTCGCGCCCGGCCAGCGCCCGGAACTGCCGCTCATCCGCGAACTCGCTGTGACCGAGCTGGACTTCGGCAAAGGCCTCGGCTTCCTCCCAGTCAGCCAGCGACAGGTTAGCAGACACGTGCCGCCGAATCGCAAAGGCATAGCCTTCGCGCGTGGCAGGCGGCGCAGCCACCTGCACCCGCGAGCCATCTGGCAGCGTTGCCGCCAGCAGCGGCTGCGCCCGACTGATTCCTTGCGAGGAGTAGGCCGCGATCTGCCGTGCAAGGCGCTGGAGCAACGCTCCATCAAGCGCAGGTTCCTCGAACTGCTGGATCCCTCCGCCAAGGTGTTCGAGCCAGACCTCGCCGGGGCGATTGATCCAGATGTCAGTCACGCCCGGCCGCTCAAGAAATGGCACCAGTGGCGCTAGGAAGCTGTCGAGATAGTAGCCCGCTTCGGAGGTACTCACGGCCTCACCTCATCGGTCCACGGTCGAAAAATCGAGATCGCGCGCGACAAACACCGAGACGCTGGTGCCATGCTTGATCTTCAACGTCGGCTGGATCGTTTCAGGCTCGGCTATCCGCACGTTCTGGGTGCTGCCAGGCAGCGCTACGATCACGCCGTCGGTGGCGCGGTTGACTGCAATGCCTACTCCGATGTCGAGCACTGATTGCACCAGCGCGCCGCCGAAGCGCTGCAAGAACTTGGTGGCGACCTTACCCCTGATCCCTGTGCGACCAAGGGGATCGGAAGACGGTGAATCGAGCGCAATCGTTACCCCGTCGGGACGGATCAGACGGGTCCAGCGTACCAGCGCCCGGTTCTGTCCGGGCTGCAGGCTGGCTTCATATTCGCCATAAAGTCGGCTGCCGCGCGGGATCAGAATACGGCTGCCATCAAACCCAGAGACGTCGCGCTGCACCAGCGCCCGCACACCACCCGCGCGGGTGGAATCGAGCGCGGTCTCGAGCACAGCCGGTATGACAGTGCCTTGCGGGATGGTGAGCGAGGGGTTGCCGAACCGCCCAGCGGTTACGCGCGAGCTGTCATTATCGCCGCCGGTCGTCGGTGATGGAGCAGCAGGTGCGGCTGCGCGATTGTCGAACACGACGCGAGGAGGCGCAGGCTGGAGCTGTACGGGCGGCAGAGTATCTGACGGAGAAAGGGGCGAAGGTCTGAACGGAATGGACGCCTGCGGACGAAATGCTGGCTGAGTCGGTTTCTGATGTCGAAATGCAAATCCATCTCGGCCGCGTCGATCAACAGGCTGAACCTCACCTCGCGCATCGGCAGCAAACCGGGCCGGGATATCGAGCGGTTCAGGCGACGCAATCCTCACCGAAGCGCCCTCGCTGGGCTGCAGCAGGGAAGGCGCTTCGGCCGCTTCGCGCGAGGCACTAAGCGCGCTGAACAGCACCCCGCCGCCCGCTGCCAGCATCACGAAGAAGATCCATAGCCCCATATTGCTGCTGCTGCCGGTCGGGATGACCGGACGCACGTCGACGGGCTTGTAGGCATAGTCATTTTCTGAGGTTGGATCGGCCGCGCTAGTCACCCCGCATCCCCATTCGGGGTCGCCGGGTTTGGATCACGCCGGGCGGTTGCCTTCGCCTTATCGATGCGGAACACAAGTTCTTCATGCACCCGGTCGATGATAAAGAGTCCGTCTCGCATGTAACCGTCGACCACCTCCTCTTCACCGGTCGGACCAATTGCGAAGACGGCGGGCAGGGATTGGCCCGGCGCATATTCGATGACGGTCTTCGCCCCATTGTCACGGATTGAGGCGGGGCGAACCGAACGATCACCGCGCAGGCGATAGGTCCAGTCAAGTCCGGTGAGTTCGGGCGGGCTTTGTCCAGGTAGTGTCTGTGGCACGGCAGAGCCCCCACCAAACTGCACCCGCACCAAATAGGCAGCCTGCAATCCGTCACCGGTCTCAAGCAGGAAAGAATAGGAACGGCGGTCGGTCTCCACCGACAGGCTGGCAGGCACTGCACCGGGACCGGGCGTAATCTGGAAGCTATCTGCCTCGGCCGAGATTGCAACTTCCCATGTGGAGCTCCCGCCAAGGGTGGCGCGCTGGATAGTTTCGCCGGGCTCGAGCATCACGGTAAGCGCGGTCTGGGGAAGAGCCGTCAACACCAATGGCTCACCCGGACGCCACTCGGCAGTCTGGATGCGCGGGCTCTCAGGACCGGGCATTGGGAACACCTGCGCCGCAAACGGTGCACCCATGACAAAGAGGGTAAGGGTTGCGATCCGGGTCAACATTACGGCGCAGTCCTCCGGGTGTCGTCAAGGTCGACGCCGTTGACGATACCTTCCTCGGGCAGGGTTTCCGCATCACGGCGGTAGCTCGTGACCTGGAACCCGAGCGGGTTCACATAACGGTCCGCCTCGCTCATCTCAGCCTTGCTGAACCTGTAGGTGACGATCGCTGCCCAGTACACAGACGGCTGCGGCGATGCGCCGGGGTCGATCCGGGCGGTCTGGAACCGTACCAGCGCACGGCCTTCGCCGAGGTTCGACACGCTCTTTACCTGCGTACGAATGGCTGCATCGCCGGGCAAAGCAGAGAGCGGACTGGCTGGGTTCGCAGCATTCATGAAGCGCTGATAGTTCTCACGCACTGCCCGATCAGACCACAGCGATACCTTGCGATAGTCATCCTGCAGGGTCGGGAGCGTAAAGCTCTCGCGCGCGATTACATATTGGACAAGGAAGGAGCGGGTGAGCGCCGCATCAGACGTCACCACCTGCGCATCAAGCGGGGCAAGCGCTTCAACATTGCCTGTCTGACGGTCGACCATCAGAGTGTGGGGCTCGACAGTCTTGAGCGGAACCAAGAACACCAGCGCTACAGCCTCCAGCAGTGCAATCAGCGCGGCAATAATGGCAATGATCCACGCGCGTCGATTCGAGCGCTCCAGATCTTCGGTCACGCTGGTTGCCCAACTGGCTCCGACCGGCAGATCGGCCAGATCCTCACCAAAATCCTGCTCGGGTCTTGCGTTCATCAGCTGCGATCCCTTGCCAGTCCGGCGCGCGATGTACGCAAGGACGTTCGCCGATAGGAGCTGGCGAGCCGCGGCGGTCCTGCATCATTGCCGGGACCAGGGCCTGTTGGCCCCTGCGGCCCATCGCTCATGCGAGGCAGTGTGGTTCGGGTGAACCGGTCGTTGGTCAGTGTCTGCTCGCGGCGGATGACAGTCTCGACGGCGTTGCTGACCTGCTCCGCCCGGTTGAAGCCTGTCTCGCCCGTAATCGCGCGGCCCGCGAACGATGGTTGCGGGACGAGTTGCTGCTCCGCTCCGCGCGGCCAATAGGGAAGGGTCAACCAGCCGCGAGTGAACACCACACGGGCCAGCAACCAGATCATCATCAGCTGGACGATCGCAAAGGCCAGCATGATCGCGAAGAGCTCAGTGGGGGCAGCCGGAATGGCATAGCCGAGCAAGCGTACCTTCAGCGCATCAGCAAGCCACGGCTCGATGATCGCGAGCTCGACCGAGAGGACAAGCGCCGCTCCGATCGAACCCGTCATCGTCAGGACGAGCCCTCTGATCCAACCAGCGACCAACCCCCGCGACCATGGGAAGAAATACAGTCCGGCCACAAGCGGGGTGAGCGCCAGTAGGAGGCCGGCCGCAATGCGCAACAAAGCAAGGGTGCCGATGGTGCTGGCCAGAAACAGCAGCCGCGCCGAGCCAAAAGCGGTGTCATCGGCGATCGCGGAACCTTCGAACGTCCCGCCCGGCGCATCCTTGTCGATCAGCGCGCCGAGATTGCGGCCCGCGCCGACCTCGGTAAGCCGCACTATAGCATTGTCGGCGCGCTGGAGGCGCTCAGCCAGCCCCTCACCTGGTCGCTCGTTCCCGCTGGCGGTACCGATGACGCTGGCGATTTCGTCGGGGCCCTTGAGGGTGACATCGTAGACGACTGTGCGGAACGCGGGCCAGGAGAACGCAAGCGTAAGTACGATCCCGATTTTCAGAACGTCAAACACGAGATCCCGCGCGCCCGGCGGCGGACCGAACAGCAGCCGGATCCCGAACAGCGCGATGAACAGGGTCAGCAGGCTCGTCATCAGCACAGCGGCCATGGAACCGGGCTGGCCCAGCGCCAGATAGCCGTAGGAGCCAATCACCTGCGCCTGACAGTCGATATGCTCAAGCACACGCAGCAGGAAGCTGTCGCCAGTGATGATGGCGGGGCACGCCATCAGGCAGCATTCTCGATCAGCAAGTGGAGCCAGTTGGCCGGATCAGGTCCGGTGCGGGTGACGATCTCATCAAACATCCGCACGGTCGACTCGCGCCCGGAGAGAATGGTGAGAATATCGCTTTCGCCAGACAGGTCGAGCCGCGCGACCACGCTCTCGCGCCCATGACGGATCAGGAAGCAGTGCGAGCTGTCGGGCAGGGTGCGCACCAGATCGAATTCATGGCGGCTGAGACCGAACCCGTTGATGTAGTCCTCGGCGCGCGCCTTGGGGTTGATCATGAAAATCTGGGTCGCGGCCTGCTCGATGATTGCGCTGGCGATCTTGCTCTCCAGCGCGTCCGAGGCGCTCTGGGTTGCAAAGCCGACCACGCCATTGCGCTTGCGGATGGTCTTCTCCCAGTCCTTGATCCGGCGCACGAAGATGTCGTCATCGAGCGCCTTCCAGCCCTCGTCGATGACGATGATCGCCGGGCTGCCATCGAGCCGCTGCTCGACCCGGTAGAAGAAATAGAACATCGCAGGCGTGCGGGCAGTCGGATCATCAAGGATCGCGGTCATGTCGAACCCGACCGTGTCAGCGGCAAGGTCAGTGAGATCGCGCTCGTTGTCGAACAGCCAAGCTCGCTCGCCCTCTCCCCACCAAGGGCGCAGCCGAGCATGGAGATCATCGGGCTCAGGCCGGGCACCTCCGCGGACCAGCTCGACCAAATAGCGCAATCGGCGGCGGGCTGAAGGCTGCGCGAAACTGGTCTCAATCGCATCGCGGATCTGATCGAGCTCGGCGCTAGTCGCTCCGCCTGCGAGCAGTGTCAGCCACTCGATCAGAAACTGGCGGTTGGCCGGCGTGTTCTCGAGCTGGAGCGGATTGAGGCCGGAAGGGGCATCAGGCCGCAGCCGATCATACTGACCTCCAATCGCACGGATGAAGAGTTCGGCCCCGCGGTCCTTGTCAAAGAAGATGATACGCGGATTGAACCGCCGCGCCTGCGCCAGCAGGAAGTTGAGCACCACGGTCTTGCCCGAGCCTGACGGGCCGATCACCGTGAAGTTGCCAAGGTCGGCGCGGTGGAAGTTGAAGAAGTAGGGTCCGGCTGCGGTGGTCTCGAACAGGGTCACCGCCTCGCCCCAGTGATTGCCCTGCGCGCGGCCGACCGGGAAATTGTGGAGGCTGGCGAGCCCGGCAAAGTTGGTGGTCGAGACCAGCCCGCGCCGCCCGATATATCGGAAGTTCCCCGGGAACTGCGCCCAGAAAGCAGGCTCCAGCGCGATATCCTCGCGTACCGCATTGATCCCGAGATCAGCCAGCAAAGCGATCACTTCGGCCACATGGCCTTCGAGTTTTGCCAGATCGTCGGCGTGGACCGCGATCGAGGTATGATGCTCCCCGAACCCGGCGCGGCCTGCAGCGACCTCGTCCTTGGCATAGGTGAGCTCATCGCGCAGCGACAGCGCCTCATCCTCGGCGGATCGCATGCGGCGCAGAGCGAGGTTCATCTGGCCGAGCGCAGCGGCGCGTTCGACCATGGCCAAGCTCTGGGTCACTTGCAGCTCGAACGGGAGGCGGTAGAGCTCATCGAACATGCCGGGGAAGGTCGCACCAGGATAATCCTTGACCGAGACCATCGCCACGAAACGGCGTGGCAGCGGGCCTGCCGGCCCCAGCTCGACACAGTCCTGCCCGAAGCTCACTCGCCGCGCGGGTATGAAGTGCCCGAGGTCACCATAAGGCAGTGCGATCGGCCTGAGGTCGGCATTGAAAAGGCAGGACAGGAACTCGAGTGGCTCTGAGCGCCTTCCATCAGGCGTATCGTAGATGCTCAATAAGTGCGGCTCATAGGCTCCTAAAGAGGCCGTGAGCGCCTCACGAGCGCGGTCGAGCGCATGCTTCTCTGCCGCGATCTGTCCGGCATTGCGCCGTGACTTGCCGGTGAACAGGCTGCGGATCCGGTCCGCAATGCCGATCCGGCCCTGCAGCGGGCGGCGGATGATCGTCACAAACAGTTCGTTTACATAGAGCTGCTTGCCGCCAAGCCGCTCCTGCCAGCGGGCGTCGAGCCGCGTCGAGAAGTCATCGCCGGTCACAGGACGCAGCGCCGCCTCAGCGCGTCGCCTCACCACATGATGATAGATCGCAAAGCGCGAGGAACCAAGCGTCCGCAGCATCGCGTCCCGCAGCCCGGATCGATAGTTAAGTTCGGCGCTGTCGGCGGTCTCGAACAGCAACCCGGCGAGCCGGATCGTCTGCATCAGCAAACCGTCTCGGGTTTGGATGGTCACATCGTCAATGTGCCGCGCGTAGGGCAAGTGCGCGCCCGCTGGCGCCTCGCGCGCTGCCACCTTCGGATCACGGGTCAGGGGCGGTAGGAATTGCATCGCCAGATCGCATGGTTCCGGACCCGTGGGCAATTTCGCACCCGCGTGATCCAGAGGTCGAAGATGCGCGGTTCCTCAAGGCAGGCGAGCATGCCAATGCCGTGGATCAAAAGGGCGACCAACAGAACCCACCAGGCTCGGAAGATCAGGAACAGCTCGACGGAGACGACTGCGTTGATCACGAAGAAGGTGTAGGTGACGCCGGCAAACATCTGCGGGCGCGTCAGCGCCACAAACAGCGTATCCCGGCGAAGCTCTTCGGACATTGCGAATCCCACAAAATATGCGGGTAAGTCTCTAACATCACGAGAAAAATGCAAGCCCGTAACGATGGTCTGCGCAGCAACCTTGCCTGACTAACCTCAAAGCCCACGTTGCCTTCATGGTGAAGCATCGCGCTGCTTCGTGCGCCTTGGCGCGCTCCTGATTCATTCTGATCGGATGTGTCTTCGGGGCTGTACGGTGCGACGGGTCAACCTCTTGGCTGAGGTTGGTTTATTCCATCGATTTTGCACGCGTATATTTGTTCCCAATAGGCGCAGCTCTCTCATCCGCCCGTCGCGCTGGCGCGGCCCCTTGCCGTTCGGCCCCGGCAGCCTGGACGGCGACCATGTATTCGGCGATCTGCGGGATTGCCTTGGGATCGACCGGCGCCTTGTAGACCTCGATCATCTTCTTGGCGATCGATTGCCACTTTTCGGCGCTGACCTTGGGTTGTTGCAGCATGGTCGAAGGCGAATGGCAGGCGGTGCAGTTTTCCAGCACAGCCTCGCGTCCAGGGCCTTCGGGCAGATCGAGCGGTTCGTCAGGCAGCGTAATCGCAACGTCGGTGAAGGTCACCTCAGGCTCGCTCTCGCAGCCTGCCAGCGCCAGCGCGGCGGCGATGATGGTCAGCCCTCTCATTGTGCCCTCAGGGTGATGCGTTCGATCACATTGCGGGCATAGCCCGAGGGGTTCCAGACGAGGGTATCGGGCTGCACCATGCCATTCACATTGGCAGCACGCACGCCAATCCCGGCGAGGTCTTGCCTGACTGCTGGCAGCGTCACCGACCAGCGGCGAAGGGCATAGGGGCCTTCGTCCGGGCCCAGTTCGCATGGCAGTTCCAGTCCTGCGCCGACCAGGTCGACCCCCGCCAGCGCGGCATCCCCGCCCATCGCAATGCCTTCGAGCGTCAGCGGCTTGCCTCGCGCCACCACGGCGCCATCGGGATGGCTGGTAATGATCGCGCGCGGCGGCATGGTGGTGATCGAAACTGTCGGGAAATCCTTGTCGTCGGGCGTAATCGGCGCGGCAGGCATCCGGTAGGACTTGGCGACATAATAGCTATCATCCTCGCCGGTCAGCACTTCGATCGTGCTCAGCATCTTGACCCAATAGGTCGAGAACCACCCCGGCACCACGATCCGCAAGGGATAGCCGTGGAGCAGCGGCAGCGGCTCGCCGTTCATACCCCAAGCAACCAGCACATCATCGCGCATCGCGATATCCAAAGGGATCGACTTGATGAACTGCGGCGCGCCATCGGTCAGCGGCACATCAAGCCCGGCAAAGCGCACGCGGGTCGCCCCATCGGCCACCCCTGCCTTGGCGAGCACGTCCTTGAGCCGCACGCCGGTCCACTTCGCGCAGCCCATCGCGCCATTGCCCCACTGGGTGCCGGTGACGCGCGGTTCCGACAAGCCGCGTCCGTTGCCCGCGCATTGGTTGATCGCGACAACTTCGACAGGCTCACCCGCGCTGGCGATGTCGTCGAGGGTGAGCGACACCGGGGCCTTGACCGCCCCGCCCACCGCCACGCGGTGATCGGCAGCCTTGACCGCCGTGGGCATATCCCAGTTCCAGCGCACGAACATGCGATCATTGGGCGTGATTGTCCCTTCGCGGAAAGCCTCCATCGGTGTTTCGAGCAAAGGGGGGCGGATGCGCTGGACGATCATCTCGCCCTTGCCGGGGAAGGCCGGAGTAAGTGGCCGCAAGCTCGGCCCGCCGGGCAGGCCGAGATCGATCATCTGCCCCAACTCCTGTGCCAGCAGCGGCACGGCCAGCGCCGCCCCGCCTGCGCCTGCAATCAGCGCACGGCGTGTCAGGCGCGAACCTGCATCATCTTCCAGTTTGGTCACACCCGTTCCCTAGCGCCCGATCCTGTCGCGGCCGGGTTAAGGCCAAATCCCGCCAGCGTCCAGCGGGCGCTCAGCGGCGTTTGAGGATCAGATAGAGCGCTCCTTCGCCCCCGTGGCGGATATGAGCGCGGCGTACGGCGGTGATCGTGTCGGCATGGCGGCTCGCGGCAAGCCAGTCGAGCAGCTTGGCGCGGATCGCCCCACGTTTTGCCATGCGGTCCGCCGGATCGACCGGCCGTTCCCGCCCCGCCACCACCAGTACCACCCGCGCGCCCATCAGCCGCGCCTGATCGAGCCCGCCCATGATCCGGTCATAGGCGGTGTCGAGCGTGTAGCCGTGGAGATCGAGCGTCAGGTCAGGGTCGAGCTGCCCCGCCTTCATCCGCCGGTCCCAATGCGAATCGAGGCCCGTCGGTTCCGCTCCCGCAGACCGGGGCGGCGGCGCAACCAAGGGCTGGCGGAGGGGTGCGCGCGGCTTGGGCAGTGGTTTGACCGGTTTGATCGGTGGCGCAATCTTGGCCGGGACCGGTGTCGCCGCCTTGGGTAGCGCGGGGGGATCTGGCCGCTTCTTGCCCGGCAGTGGCTTCACGCTGGAAGCCAGATGCGCCCATGCCGCCTGCTCGCCGGTGGTCAGCCCCCGCGGCGCTCTCATCGCGCGCCGAGCCGCGCCGCAGCCGCGCGCGGCAGCAGCACATAGGCGCGCCCGCGCCCGCTCATCCCGCCGGCAATCCGCCGCGCATCCTCGCCCGCGCCCCAGAACGTGTCAAAGCGGTTCGCGCCCTTGATCGCCCCGCCAGTGTCCTGCGCGATCCACAAGCCGTTCGCCTCGGCCCGGTCGAGCCCCAGCCACACCGGCGCACCCAGCGGGACATAGGCCGGGTCCGCCGCCACCGAAGACTCGCGTCGCACCGGCACGCCCAAAGCGCCCAGCGGGCCATCGCCCTTCAACTCGGAGAAGAAAATCCAGCTCTTGTTGAGCCGCATCAGATCACGCCCGTCGCGCGGGTTCTGGCGGATATAGGCCATGATCCCCTGCATCGATCCGGAGTACTTCCCCGGCCCTTCGCCCAGCAACCCGCGCTCCCGCATCACGCCGCCGATGCCGACATATTCGCGCCCGTTCTGCCCGGCATAGCCGATGCGGATCACTTCACCCTCAGGCGTGCGCAGGCGGCCCGAGCCCTGAATCTGGAGAAAGAAGAACTCGACCGGATCGGCGGCCCAGGCGATGATCGGCGCCTTGCCCGCCAAGGCGCCATCCTCGATCGCCGCGCGGTCGTGATACAGCACGAAGCGGCCCTGCTCGTCATAGCGGCCCAACGGCGGGCGACCCGTGCGTTCGGAGGCGGAAACATCGTCGGGCCAGCCGCGCACCAGATCGGACGGCATGGCATAGACGGGGACGTCAAAGCCCGCGCGCCGGGTACGGCTGCCGGCGATCTCGGGCTCGAAATAGCCGGTGGCGAAAGCCTTGCCATCACCGATCTGAACGGCGGTGAATTGTTCGGCGAAGAAGCTGCGCGCCCGCTCAGGCGCGATCCCACGCGCCGCATCGCAGACCCCCCGCCAGTCATCGCGACGGGTGAGGCCGCTGGCATCATCACGGGTCAGCAGCCGCGGGCAGGATTCGATGAAGCTCGTCAACGCACCCCGCGCATCGACATCATTGACCGACAGCGCAGCAAGAGCCGGTCCGATCGCCACGCCCGCCAGTACAGCATTGGCAGCCGTAGAGGCGACGGGAGCGGCGGGGGCGCCAGGCGCGCTGACTACAGGCGGCGGCACGCTGCCTTGCGGGATCACCCGCCCACAACCCGCCAGCGCCAACAGCATCGCAAGGCCAAGCACCAGCCGCATTACAGATTCCTCGGGACGGGGCATCAGGCCCCCGGGGTCAGCCTTCGTCGGTTTCGTCGAGCAGCCAGTTGGGATCGCGCGCGTTGATGTTACGCGAGAAGGTCCAGACGTCGCGGCTTTCGACTGCATCATCGAGCGACCCGGCGATGACAGTGCCATCCTTGTCGCGGGTCACAGCAGCGATATCAGCGACGAAGAGCAGCGCGATCCGTGCCATCTTGCCATCGAGCGAGGCCGAATGGATGCGGACTTCCTCAACCCGGATCAGCGTGTTGTCCATCGTTTCGCCCGCAGCCTCACGCGCATCGATAGCGGCGATGAAGCCGGCATAGACGTCATCGTCGCACAATTCGCGCAGGGTCTCACGGTCACTCTTCCAGAAGGCTTCGAGCGTCATGCGATAGGCGCCGCGTGCGCCTTCGAGGAACTGGGCGAGGTTGAACTTGCTGTCGGCCGCGGCGATTTCGCGCAGGCCGCGCTCAACCGCAGGCATTACGCCTTCAAGCTCCACCGGGCGCGGCGGGGCCACAGCAGCCGGCATCGCTGCGGGGCGGATCCCAGCAGGCTTGTCATCCGATTCAAAGCGCTGCACCGCGGGCTCTTCTTCCTGCTCCGCCCGGCGTCCCAGCACCGAATAGAGGCGCAGGCCGAGAAACGCGGCGACCATGGCGAGGAGAACGATTTCGAGCACAGCAACAATTCCGATCTTCGTACAGGGCGAAAGCTCAGCTACGGAGCAGCTTAGCCCAAGGACGCCTACACTGCCTTAAATGGGTATCGATTACAATTCGCCAACGCCCAATCGGTTGCTGCCCGGGTCGAATCTTCCGTCGCGTGCCCGCGGTTGCGGGCGAGCCGCACCCCTGCTAGGCGCACGCCCGAGCAGCCGTCGCATGTCAAGCGTGCGTCCGGCGCACATCCTGTTACCCATTTTGAAAGACAAGTGACACCATGTCCGACGAAGAAGGCGTCCTCACCAATCTCGACACCATGAACGCCGATGGGCCGCAGCCCAATGGCGAAGACACGCTGCCCGCGGTCGGGATCATCACGCAATATGTGAAGGACCTCTCGGTCGAAAACCCCAGCGCGCCGGACGTGTTCCAGTGGGTCGAACCGCCGCAGATCGACGTGCAGTTCAACATCGGCACCGAAGTGATCGGCACCGACGTGCATGAAGTGACGCTGAAGCTGACGCTGACCGCCGCCTCGCAGCGCGGCACGATGTATATCGTCGATCTGGCCTATTGCGGCCTCGTCGGCATGCGCAACGTGCCCGAAGATCAGGCCCACGCCTTCCTTTATGCCGAAGCACCCCGCCTGCTGTTCCCCTTCGCCCGCCGCGTCGTTGCCGATGCCGTGCGCGATGCCGGGTTCCCGCCGCTGATGGTCGATCCGGTCGATTTCAACGGCCTCTACGCCCAGCAGCTTGCCGCGCGCCGGGCCGAAGAGGCTGCCGGGGGCAAGCCGATTTCCCCGGTGACGGGCAACGCCTGACATCCTGACCACAGCTGTCGCGGCCAGCCATGAGCCTGCTTAGAAACGTCGGCACGATTGGCGGGCTGACTGCGGTGAGCCGGGTGTTCGGCTTTGCCCGCGACATTCTTCTCGCCCGCGTGCTGGGCGCGGGCGGGGTGGCGGATGCATGGCAGCTGGCCTTTCAGCTGCCCAACCTGTTCCGCCGCCTGTTTGCAGAAGGCGCTTTTGCGAGCGCCTTCGTACCTCTTTTCAACCGCCACATGGCCGAAGACGAACACGCCGCGCGGCGCTTCGCGGGCGAGGTGCTAGCCGTGCTGCTGCCGATCTTGGTGGTGTTCGGCGCCCTGATGATGCTGGCCATGCCGTGGGTGTTATGGGCCTTCGCGAACGAGGAACTGCGCGGCGATACGGCGACCTACAATCTGGCCGTCACCATGGGCCGGATCGCCTTCCCCTACCTCATGTTCATGAGCCTTGCGACGCTGGTGGCGGCGATCCTCAATTCGCTGTCGCGCTTTGCGGCAGCGGCGGCGGCGCCGATCCTGCTCAACATCTGCCTGCTCACCGCGCTGGTTTGGGGCGCGCTGCAAGCCCCCGGCGAAGCGACCCGCGCCGCGACCGCGGTGGGCCTTGCTATCGCCGTTTCGGTCAGCGGGTTGCTGCAATTGCTGTGGCTCTACTGGTTCATGCGCCGCGCCGGTTTCCGCATTCCGCGCACCACCCCGAAGGTCACGAACCGCGTCAAGGAAATGGGCGTACTGATTGTGCCCGCGGTGTTCGGTGCAGGCGTGTACCAGATCAGCCGCTTCATCGACTTGGCCTTCATCCGCGTATTGCCCGACGGCAGCCTCACCTACATGGCGATGGCTGACCGCTGGAACCAGCTCCCGCTCGGCATCATCGGCATCGCGCTGGGCACGGCGATCCTCCCCGCTCTATCGCGCCACATCTCCAAGGCCGAGGACGAGGAGGCCGTGCGCTTGCAAGCCAACGCGATCGAACTCGCGATGCTACTGACCCTGCCATGCGCAGTGGCGCTGTTCTTCACCGGGCTCGCTTTTGTGAAAGCCTTTATGCAAGGCCAAGCCTTCACCGCCGAGGACGCAGCAACCACGGGCATGGTCACATCCGCGCTGGTGGTAGGCCTGCCCGCCTATGTGTTGGTCAAAGTGCTGACCCCCAATTTCTTCGCCCGCAAGGACACTCGCACCCCGGTCTACACCGCTGCAGCTTCGCTGGTGGTGACGGTGGGGCTGAACCTGTTGCTTGTGCCGATGCTGGGCGTGGTCGGGCTGGCCTTGGCGGGCGCGGTGGGCGCATGGGTCAATATCTCGCTGTTGGGCGCTATTCTGGCGCGACGCGGATTCTTCCGCCTGCCCGCCCGCGTGCTGGGCCGGATCGGCCGGATCACGCTCGCCTCAGGTGCGATGGGCGCTGCATTGTGGGCACTGATGCAGGTCATAAGCCCTTGGCTCGAGGGGCCGTTCGCTATGCGCATGCTGGCTGTGGGGGCGATCATGGCGGTCAGCTTGGTCACGTACGGCGCGGCGACTGTGCTGCTCGGAGTCCTCGACAAGGCGACCGTGCAGCGCCTATTGCGCCGTCAGAGCTAAGCAATCAGGACATACCATGCGCGTCGTTTCCGGCATCCAGCCCACGGGCAAGCCCCATCTCGGCAATTATCTCGGCGCGATCCGCAATTATGTGGCGCTGCAGGATGATGCCCATGCCGCGGGCGGCGAATGCCTGATCTTTATCGCCGACCTTCACGCGCTGTCGATGGCGCATGATCCGGCCGAACTGCGGTCCTCCACCCTTGAACTGGTGGCGACGCTGGTGGCCTGCGGGCTCGATCCCGACAAGGCGATCCTGTTCAACCAAGCGCAAGTCCCGCTGCATCCCGAGATGCAATGGCTGCTCAACGGCACGGCCCGGATGGGCTGGTTGAACCGCATGACGCAGTGGAAGGACAAGGCGGGCAAGAACCGTGAGGGCCAGTCGGTCGCGCTGTTCACCTACCCGGTGCTGCAAGCCGCCGACGTGCTGCTCTATCAGGCGACCCATGTGCCCGTGGGTGAGGACCAAAAGCAGCATCTGGAGCTGGCTCGCGACATCGCACAGAAGTTCAATAACGACTTCGGCACCGAAGACGCGCCAATCTTCACCCTGCCCGATCCGATCATCCCGAAGGAAGCGGCGCGGATCATGTCTCTGCGCGACGGTTCGGCGAAGATGTCGAAGTCCGATCCCAGCGACATGAGCCGCATCAACCTTTCCGACGATGCCGACACGATGGCGCAGAAGGTGAAGAAGGCCAAGACCGATCCCGAACCGCTGCCGTCAGAGGAAGCCGGATTGGCTGACCGGCCCGAAGCAAAGAACCTCGTCGGCATTTACGGTGCGCTCGCCGGGCAATCGGCGGCTGAGGTGCTCGCGCAATTTGGCGGGCAGGGCTTCGGCGCGTTCAAGCCTGCGCTCGCTGACCTGCTGGTCGCCAAGCTCGGCCCGATCCGGGATCGCTTCGTGGAACTGAAAGACGACAGCGAAGCGCTCGATGCGATCCTCGCACGCGGCGCTGCCAAGGCGCGCGAACGCGGCAAGCCGACACTCGATGCGGCTTACCGTGCGTTGGGGCTGGTGCGGCACTGATTTTACGGGTGATTTGCGACGAGCCGAGGCGCAGCAACGGCGAATGTTCAATCGTCGTTCATGCCCATGCAATATGATATCACACGCTAACACCATTGCTCTCATTGCAATGGAAACCAGACAAGGGTTGTGTCATGTTGTCTCCTATGTCTTCGATCAAGTCTCTCACCCGCTTCGCCCTTCCGGTCGCTCTCGCGATTGGACTGTCGGCCTGTGCCACTCCGTTCAAGGCTGACGTGTCGCGCTTTGCCGCGCCGCTTCCTGCGCCGCAGGGCCAGTCCTTTGCGGTCGTGCCGGAAGATCCCAAGCTGGCGGGCGGGCTCGAATTTGCCACCTATGCCAACTCGGTCGCTGCCGAGATGCAGGAGTTGGGTTACACCCGCGCCGCCACGCCTGAAAGCGCGGACCTGCTGGTGCGCTTCGACTACCGCGTCGATGGCGGTCGTGAACGGGTCCGCACCGATTTCAACGGTGTCGGCGCAGCCGGCTTTGGCCCGTGGGGCCGGTGGGGCGGCTGGGGCGGCGGCGGCTGGGGCCTCGGCTTCAACGATCCGTTCTTCGGCGGCCCGGACGTGCGTAGCTACACTATCTACACCAGCGGCATCGATCTTAAGATCGACCGCGCCGCCGATGGCCAGCGCCTGTTCGAAGGCAAGGCCGAAGCGGTCTCGCGTTCGAACCGCCTGCCGCGCCTCGTACCCAATCTGGTGGACGCGATCTTCACTGGTTTCCCTGGCAATTCCGGTGAAACCCTGCGCATCACGATCCGCGACGACGAAAAGACCGTGCGCCCTACGGATTGATGGTGTAAGGCTACTCGCAAGAGACCCTTGGACGGGAAAAGAGAAGGCGGCGCAGGGGATCGCGCCGCCTTTTTTTGTGCCTGTTTTCGGCGCCCTACCACTCGGTGGTCTGGGGCTGACCGATCCCGGTGTGAACCCAAGGCAGGCGGGTAAAGCGCGGGCTGACCTGCCGCTCGCGGCCTGCTCCGACCATCGCGCTGCCTTGCGTCCGGTTGCGATGCTCGCGGATCAGCTGGGCAAGCAGAAGCTGGCCGAATTCCCATTCGCCGATCTGACTATCGGCATTGATATGGCCGACAGACCCCGCATAGGCAAAGCAAGCGCCCCAATCGGCAGCCAACCCGCGCGCCACGCGCAGCTGGCAGTATTGATCATTCTCGCTGGCGGCGAGAAAGGCCGGGAACGGCAGCGCCCGGCGCGGCGCAGGGGAGAAGCGGGCGAGGCGCCGATCGACACCCTCGCGCTCCACATCGGGCGGCGCGACCAGCAGCGCGCCGACCACCGGATTGCCCTGCGACGGCTGCTCATACTCCGCCCACCATGCAACCGCGAGGCAGCCGAGGCTGTGCGCCACCAGGATCACCGGCCGCTGCGCCCGATGCACCGCGAGATTGATCTTGTTGACCCAGGTGTTGCGATGCGGATCATCCCACATGCCGAGGTCCACGCGTTCGCAATCGGGAATCTTCGCTTCCCACTGGGTCTGCCAGTGATGTTCATTGCTGTTGTTAAGGCCCGGGATAATGAGGATCAGCGGATCATCACGCAGCCGGTCAGGGTCGAGTTCAAGTTGATGGGCCATTTTCTGCTCCTGTGAAGGGGGGCGTAAACGACCGTCCATTGGTATGGTCCGACGCTGGCCAAAATAACTCAACCAATTCGATTGACAAGTGGCTGGCGGCGAGTGGTGGGATTTTCCCGACGATCACTATGGCCACGCAAACACGGTGTGAAACCCAAGGGCGGCACCACAGACATGATGCCGCCCACGCTTGGGCTAGGACCGCTGACCTATCGATTGTCGAGTTGTGCCCGGACCGCCGCCAGCCCTTCGCGGGTGATGCGATAGGGTTGTCCGGCCATGCTCCGGATCAACCCCCGGCGGCGCAACCGATTGAAGATCGACAGGCTGCAATCGGTCAGGCGAAAGCCATCTCGGTTGTAGCAGTCCACTTCGATCACCTTGCCATGTGTGTCACGCAGATACCGGATCATGCCGCCCTGCGCGAGCACGTGCAGCACGCGCTGCTCGTGTTTCGAGATGTTCAATGGAAGTATCCTGAGAAGAAATGCTGACACGCGCCGGGGCGAGCCTTGCTCGCGGCGGCGGCACAATCAGCCTGTCGCGCGGGTCAAACCGCGCAAAGGCTCGTCAGCGGATCACATTCTCGGACATGAAGGTTCCAAAAGGAAGGAAGGCGGACAGTGTGCTGCGCGCGGCGCGCAGCGTCAAGTCTCAGAGCGCCGCATGCCCGCCAGTCGAGCCAAACCCGCCCTCGCCCCGCTCGGTGGCGTCCAGTTCCGCAACCTCGTCCCACGCCGCTTTCACCACGGGCGCGAGCACCAGTTGCGCGACTCGGTCACCGCGGGCGATGGCGAAAGGCTCAGGTCCGAGGTTGATCAGGATCACCTTAAGCTCGCCGCGATAATCGCTGTCGATCGTGCCAGGGGTGTTGGGGACGGTGATGCCGTGCTTGAGCGCAAGCCCAGACCGGGGTCGCACCTGAATCTCGTAGCCTTCGGGGATCGCCAGCGCCAGGCCGGTCGCCACCGCATGGCGCGCGCTCGGAGCGATGGTCACATCCTCGGCGCTCACCACATCCATCCCCGCCGCGCCGGTGGTGGCATAGGCGGGGAGCGGCAGGCCTGCGCCGTGTGGCAGGCGCTTTACCTCAACCTTGATGGGTGATGTCATTCTGCCGCTTCCACCCGGAACACAGCCGCGATACGTTCGGCCAGGGCCATCGCCACCGCGCTCTTGGGCATCTCGTCGAGCACTTCGATCCCGTCACCGCTGACAATCGTGACGCGGTTACGGTCCCCGCCCATCACATCGCCGCTCACGTCATTGGCGACGATCCAGTCGGCGCTCTTGCGCTTGCGTTTGGCCTTGGCGTTTTCGAGCACGTTGTCGGTCTCGGCCGCAAAGCCGATCACCAGCGCCGGACGGCGGGTGCCGCCTGCGACATTGGTGAGGATGTCGGGGTTTTCGGTCAGCATCAGCGCAGGCGGCGCGTCGCCGCGCTTCTTGATCTTTTCACCGCGATATTCCTTGGGCCGCCAGTCGGCGACGGCAGCGACCATCACCGCAACGTCTGCGGGCAGCGAACGCCTGACCGCTTCGGCCATATCGCGCGCGCTTTCGACATCGATGCGGCGCACCCCGACGGGCGTCTTGAGCGCCACCGGGCCTGCCACAAGCGTCACCCGCGCACCCAACGCAGCAGCGGCCGCGGCGATGGCAAAGCCCTGCTTCCCGCTCGAACGGTTGGCAATGTAACGTACCGGATCGATCGCTTCCCAGGTCGGCCCGGCGGTAACCAGCACATGCCGCCCGACAAGCGGGCGATGCGAAGCGGCGATCCCGAAATCGGCCCCTTCGGTCACCTCGCCAAGATCGGCCTCGATCTCCTCGGGCACTTCGGGCGCCAGGAATTCGGATTCAGGCCGGCCCTTGCGCGCATCGACTTCGTGGTTGATCGCCCCGAAATCGACGGGCGGTGCGGAATTGGCCTTGCCCTTGCGTGCCAAAAGCGGCCCGTCAAAGTCGGGCGCGAATTCGGGCGCGGGCTCTTCTTCGGGTGGGAGGAGTTCTTCCGCCTCGGGATCGGGCAGATCTTCGTATTCGGCTTCGATCTCGTCATGGCTGCGCTTGGCCGTCGAGCGCGGGATGATGCGCGAGAAGAATCCGCCGAGCCCGCCAGCGGGCATGGCGGCGCTGCCATCGTCCTCTTCCTCAGGCTCAAGCGCTTCGACTTCAAACGTCGGCGGCGCGAGGCGGCGGGCGGGCGGTTCGAGCAATTGCGGTTCGGGCACATGGATGCCGAAATGCGCCGCAATCGCGCGCCAGATCACCTCGGGCTCAGGCAGGCGGCCATAGCCGAACTCGCCGCAGGCCATCGGGCCTTCATCGGGGTTCAGCACATTGACGCCCGCAGCCTTGAGCAAGGCGATGTTGCGCTGGGTTGCCTCGTGCTCCCACATCCGCACATTCATGGCGGGCACAGCCATCACCGGCTTGTCGGTGGCGAGGATCAGGGTGGTTGCCAGATCATCAGCAATCCCGGTCGCCATCTTGGCGAGCAGATCGGCGGTCGCGGGACAGACGACCACCAGATCGGCCTCGCGGCTGAGCTGGATATGGCCCATCTCGGCCTCGTTCTTGAGGTCGAACAGATTGGTATAGACCTGATTCTCTGACAATGCGGCGAGCGACATGGGGGTGACGAATTGCTGCCCGCCCTTGGTGATGACGCAGGTGACATCGCCGCCGCCCTTGCGGATCAGACGCACCAGTTCGCAGGCCTTGTAGGCCGCGATCCCGCCGCCCACGACCAGCAGGATGCGAGGGTGTTTGCCCGCTTTCGCCTCCTGTGTGCTCATCTTGCCTCTTACCTCTCGCGCCTCGCTGTAGGGTGCCAGCCATAATGCACGCAACACCCTTCGCAAAGCTTGGTTAAGTTTGCCTTGATGGCCGTCCTGCCGCGCTTTGGAAAAGTTCTAATAGCCCGCGCGGTGCAAAAGCGAGACCGATGCCATAGGCCGGTAACGCCAATTGTACCCAGTAGAAATTCTCCGGCCGGGCAAACAGCGCCATCATTGTGGCGAGGCCGGCGAACCACAGCACCGCAAACATCCCGATCCGCCCGCCAATTGCGGCCCAGCCGATCAGCGGCAGGATTGCCAGAGGTGCCGCGATGCTGACAGGCAAGAGGCGCAGTCCCGTGAGATGCGTCAAAGCAGTCAGGGGGAGGCGATAGCCCGCCAGCGCGTTCCACCCTTGCGAGGCCAGATCACCCGGCAATCTTCCGGCTTCGACGGCGGCGAAATGCAGCGCCATCCCGCCCGCAAACAACCCCAGCAGCGCCGCCACCGCACCTGCCTCGTGCCAACGTCGCTCTGCCAGCGCGAGGGCAAGCCACAGGAGCACGAACGGCGCTGCCAATTCGCGCAGAGCCAGCGCCAATGCGGCCGCCAGCAATGCAGGCCACCAGCGGTTCCGGCGATACAGCAGCAGCGCCAGTGTCAGGCACAGGCCCGCGGAAAAATCATGGTCCAACCCTGCGACCGGGTTCAGCGCGGCGGCTCCGCCCAGCGCCAGCAACAGGCTCGCCCCCAGCCGGTCGGGCCACGCGGCGAGCGGCGATGCCCGGCGATTGAGGACCCACAGGCACGCCAGCACCAACGTCAGCTGCGCATAGCGAACCCCATCGACCCCGATCAGCGCTTGCAGCAGCGCTAGCGTGGGCAGGCGTACCGCGACAAAGGGACGGGTCGGGTAATGGCTGGCGCGCTGCTCGTCCAAGGCGGCCGAGTAATAGCCCTCACCCGCCGTCACGCGCGCGGCGATGCGAGCGTAGAGCGCCATATCGCCTTTGGCACGATCGTCCGGATTCGGGCTTGTGGCAGGCGTTGCGGCGACGGACGCGCGTTCAGGCTGATCACCCGGCGCAGTCGCCAATGCGCTCCAACCCAAGGTGGCAGCCAGCAGCGCCAGCGCCAGCGCTGCCGCCCAACGCGGCAGATGCGGAAATGGACGGCCCAGCAACTCCCAGCGGCTCAGCCAGCCGGAGCGCAGACTCATCCGATCCAGCCGAGCGCCATTGCCCCCCACACCGCGCCCGCACCGGCTAGGCCCGACAGGACGTAGCCGAGCCAGCCACGGCCCTCACGCTTGTCAGTGATGAGCGGGATATGCGGCAGCGGCGGCGCTTCGGGCGCGCCGCCCTTGGGTGGGTACTTCTCCTCCAGCCGCCGGATCAGACCGGGCAGGCGGAACAGGGTCTCGGCATCGGTCTTGAGCCGATCCGCGAGCGCAGCTTCCGGGCCCAGCTCGTCGCGGATCCAGCTGCGCACATAAGGCGCGGCGGTGTCCCACATGTTGATGTCGGGATTCAGTTGCGTGGCGATGCCTTCGACCATCACCATCGTTTTTTGCAGCAACAGCAGGTGCGGCTGGGTCTGCATGTCGAAGTCGCGGGTGATCGCGAACAGCCCGTCAAGCATCTGGCCGACGCTCAGTTCCTTCACCGGCTTGCCGCGCATCGGCTCACCCACCGCACGCAGCGCGGTCGCAAATTCGCCGACCGAGTGATAGCTGGGCACATATTGCGCTTCGAAATGGATTTCGGCGACGCGCTGGTAATTGCCGGTGGTCAACCCGTAGAGGATCTCGGCCAGCCACTGACGCGCGCGCCGGTCGATCCGGCCCATGATCCCGAAATCGATGGCGACGATCGTGCCGTCATCCTCCACGAACAGGTTGCCCTGATGCATGTCGGCATGGAAGAACCCCGCGCTGATCGCCTGGGTGAGGAAGCTGATCACCAGCTTTTCCGACAGCGCGGCGAAATCATGCCCGCGCGTCCGCAGTTCATCGACGCGGCTGATCTTGATCCCGTCGATCCATTCGATGGTCATCACCCGGCCATTGGTGCGATCCCAGTCGATGCCGGGGATACGGTAGCCGGAGACGCCCGCCATCTGCTCGGCGAGTTCGGAGGCCGATGCCGCTTCGCGCCGCAGGTCGAGTTCGGAATTGGTCCAGCGCTTGAAATTGGCGATGGTGAGGCGCGGACGCAGGCGCGAGAACTCCCCGCCCATCGCCTCGACATGGGCCGCGGCCCATTCATAAGTCGTTATATCGCGGGCGAATTTCTCGCGGATGCCCGGGCGCAGCACCTTGACCGCGACCTTGCGGCCCTCGGTGGTGACGGCCTTGTGGACCTGCGCAATCGACGCCGCGCCGACAGGTTCCGGGTCGATTTCGCTGAACAGCTTCTCGATCGGCTGTCCGAAGCTCGATTCAATCGCCGCCTTGATCTGGGAAAACGGCACCGGCGGCAGGCTGTCCTGCAAGCTGAGGAGATTATTCGCCGCTTCCTCGCCCACCAGATCGGGGCGAGTGGCAAGCGATTGCCCCAGCTTGATCGCCGCAGGCCCAATCGCGCGGAACGCACCCGCATAATCGCGCGGACCATTCTTGCCCGTCAGTGTCGCCAACCGCGCCAGCCGCACCAACTGGCGCAAGGCGACAGGCGCATTCGGATCATTCTCGATCCCCACCAGCGCGCGGCGGCGGGCCAGCGTCACGCCCCAGCGGGCGAGGCGGATCAGGTGAACGGCAGAGGTGGTCACGTCCCTAGATCTTCCACCCCGAATGGATCGCCACCAGCCCGCCCATGATCGGTTCGACCTTGGTGTTCGCAAAGCCCGCGCTGCGGATCATCTGCTCGAAAGCGGGCATCGGCGGGAATTTACGGATCGATTCGGCGAGATAGCGGTAGGAATCCGCATCTCCCGCAATCGCCTGCCCCATGCGCGGCAGCAGATGTTCGGAATAGATATCATATGCCTCTTTCAGCCCCGCCCATTCGACGGTCGAGAATTCAAGGCAGAAGAACCGCCCGCCGGGACGCAGCACGCGCAGAGCTTCGGCCAGCGCGCGGTCAATATGGGTCACGTTCCGGATGCCGAAAGCGATGGTGTAGGCATCGAAGGTGTTGCTGGCGAAGCTCACGCTTTCAGCGTTCTGGCAGGTGAACACGAGGCTGCCGTCCTCTTCGTCAAACCCGCGTTCCAGCGCGCGTTCGGCACCCACGTCGAGCATGTCCTGATTGATGTCGGCGACCGTGATATGCGCCCCGCGCGCCGCCATGCGGAAAGCGATGTCGCCGGTGCCACCCGCCATGTCGAGGATCTGTTCGCCCGGCTGCGGCTTGACCCGCTTCACGAAGCGGTCCTTCCACAGCCGGTGCATCCCGCCCGACATCGCATCGTTCATGATGTCATATTTGCGCGCGACGCTGGAAAAGACCTCGCCGACCTTGCGGGTCTTTTCTTCCGGAGTGACCTGGGTGTAGCCGAAGGAGACGGTGTCGTCAGTGCTCTGTGTCATGCCCGGCTCCCTAGAGACAATTGCCGCTCGCGCAAAGGGTGTTAGAGGGAGGCCAAATGCCTGAGCTCCCCGAAGTAGAAACAACCGTCCGCGGCCTTGCAAAGTTCCTCGAAGGCGAGCGGATCACGCGCGTCGTCTTGAACCGCGCCGATCTGCGCCGCCCTTTCCCCGCCGATCTGGTCCAGGTAATGACCGGCGCCACGGTCAGCACGCTCTCGCGCCGCGCCAAATACGGGTTGATGCATCTCGATCGCGGGGCGACGATGATCTTCCATCTCGGCATGAGCGGGCGCTGGCGGATCGACCCGGAAACGCCTGAAACGCACGATCACCTGCTGCTGGAGACAGCGCACCACAGCTTCGCCCTGTGCGATCCGCGCCGATTCGGTTCAGTCGATCTGGTGGAGACCGGTGCCCTCGACGTCTGGCCACAATTCGCCGCGCTCGGGCCGGAACCGCTGGGGCCGGGGCTGAGTGTTGGTCATCTGAAGGCAGCGCTGAAGGGCAAGACCCAGTCGATCAAGCTGTGCCTGCTCGATCAGCGGATCGTGGCGGGGCTCGGCAATATCTATGTCTGCGAGGCGCTGTGGCGCTCCGGCATCCATCCCACCAAACAGGCGGGCAAGGTCACGCAGGCCCAGCTGGCCCGGCTGGTGCCCGCGATCGTCGCTGTGCTCGAAGCCTCAATCCGCGACGGCGGCTCGACCTTGCGTGACTATGCCGCGCCGAGCGGCGAGCTCGGCTATTTCGCCAGCAGTTTTGACGTTTATGGACGTGACGGCCAGCCATGCAGCCGCGATGATGGCGGAGTGATTGAACGGATCGCCCAAGGCGGACGCAGCACCTGGTTCTGCCCAATGTGCCAGAAGTAAGGGAGAATCGTTGACCTTCGGAGCAGTTCTGACTATGCGCGCTGCTTTCCGGCGGTTGGGCCCTGCGTCCGCTCGCCCGTTTTCGAGCAAACCGTCACCAATTTCTCGGCTGCCTCAAGCGGCCTGAACCAAACGCGAGACAGACACGAATTATGGCAAACACGCCGCAAGCCAAGAAGCGCATCCGTCGCAACACCGCCCGCGCCGAAATCAACGGTGCGCGCATCAGCCGCATCCGTAGCTTCATCAAGAAGGTCGAATCGGCCTGTGAAGCGGGTGACAAGGAAGCAGCGGCCGTTGCTCTCAAGGCGGCTCAGCCGGAAATGGCCCGCGGCGTTGCACGCGGCGTGCTGCACAAGAACACCGTGGCCCGCAAGCTCTCGCGCCTGACGCGCCGAGTCGCCACTCTCTGATTCGATTCGTCGCGCTTTCGCCTTTCATGCTGCGGCATGAAAGACGGGATGCCGGGGCCTCGCAAACCGATCGGGCCGCGCTCAATGAGCGCGGCCCGTTTCGTTTGCGACAAATGCAACCGTCCCGATGACAGAAATGTCAGGATTCACCACGATTCGCGGGTTGGGACTCGTGATTACGTAGGAAAAACAGGCACTTCAACGCAAGTCTGCGGGTCAGCGGTGAGTCAACAGGATTATTTCACTTTTTTTAAAAGTCCTCGCTTGCGCAAAAGGCCGCAGAGTTCTTTAGATCAGTTCCACCCGGCGCGGGACAGCCCGGGTGCTTTTACAACTTGGCCGACAGGGGGGAACTCCGGAATCCTCGATTCCGGGGCTGGGAAGGTTAAGCCTGTCGCATCGGGATGAAAAGGTCTGTGAGCCGCACGGCTCAGCAGGCTAAGGTTGAATTGGGGAAGAGCTTGTGCACAGGACTGACAAGGCGCGGACGGGTGGCCGCCAGGCCGATGAACATCTGATGGAAGATTCCGAAGCTGTAAATCTCGCCGCAGATTGGTCCGATATCAGTCAGGGCTTGCGCAAGGATCTGGGCCACCAGCTGCACAGCCAATGGATCAAGCCAATCCAGCTTGGCGCACTGAACCGCGAGACGGGCGCTCTCGATCTTTACCTTCCGACCGAATTTTCAGCCAACTGGGTGCGTGACCGCTTCCATGACCGCCTTCAGCTCGCCTGGAGCATTGCGCGCAGCGAAGTGCGCAAGGTCAATATTGTGGTCCACCCCGGCCGCCGCCAGCTGCCCGACCTGCGTCTCGACGATGGTCGCCGCCCCGCCAATGACGGTGCGAGCGCAATTGCATTGGCCGCCGGCGCGATGGGCGATGCGAACTTCACCTCTTCGGTCGGGCTTGATCCGTCGCTGACCTTCGCTGCCTTCGTCACGGGTGAGGCCAACATCCTCGCCTGCAACGCGGCGCAGCGGATGGCGGCACTGGAACAGCCGCAGTTTTCGCCCCTGTACCTCAAGGCAGCGACCGGTCAGGGCAAGACCCACCTGCTGCACGCGATCGGCCATGCTTACCTCCAGACCCATCCCCGCGCGCGCATCTTCTATTGCTCGGCCGAGCGGTTCATGGTCGAATTCGTCCAAGCGCTGAAGTCGAGCCAGACGATCGAATTCAAGGCGCGGCTGCGCAGCTTCGATCTGCTGCTGGTAGACGACATCCAGTTCATCATCGGCAAGGCGAGCGCGCAGGAAGAACTGCTCTACACGATCGATGCTCTCTTGGCCGAGGGCAAGCGTCTGGTCTTCGCCGCTGACCGCGCCCCGCAGGCGCTGGACGGGGTCGAGCCGCGCTTGCTATCGCGCCTGTCGATGGGTCTGGTGGCTGACATCCAGCCCGCCGATATCGAGCTGCGCAAGAAGATCCTTGTCTCCAAGCTGACCCGCTTTGCTCCGCTGAATGTGCCCGAAGATGTGGTCGATTTCCTCGCGCGCACCATCACCCGCAACATCCGCGAGCTGGTGGGCGGCCTCAACAAGCTGATCGCCTATGCCCAGCTGACCGGGCAGGATGTGTCGTTGCAGCTCGCCGAAGAGCAGCTGACCGATATCCTTTCGGCCAACCGCCGCCGGATCACCATCGACGAGATTCAGCGCACCGTCTGCCAGTTCTATCGCATCGACCGGTCGGAAATGAGCAGCAAGCGCCGCGCCCGCGCAGTGGTGCGGCCGCGGCAGGTGGCGATGTATCTCTCGAAGGTGCTCACCCCGCGCAGCTACCCCGAAATCGGGCGGAAGTTCGGCGGGCGTGACCATTCGACAGTGATCCACGCGGTGCGCCTGATCGAAGACCTGCGCCAGCGTGATGCCGACATGGATGGCGATGTCAGGAGCCTGCTGCGTCAGTTGGAGAGCTGAGGCCGCGAAGGTCAATTCGCCCATAAACTGCCCCGTCTTTGCACTGCACTTTCGACAGGCCTGTCCACAGAGCTGTCGACAGGCGGTGCACAGGTTGTAAACAGCCTGTCCATGCCGTCTCAGCGCCTTTCTCCCGACCTGATCGACCTGCCCAAGGGCTGGGTTTCCGCACTGGTGCGAGGGCTGCGCGGCAAGTGCCCGCGCTGCGGCGAGGCGGCGCTGTTCCGCAAATGGCTCAAGCCCGTCGACCGCTGTCCGCACTGCCGGCAGGACTGGTCCGTCCAGCAGGCCGACGACTTTCCCGCCTATATCGGCATCTTCGTGGTCGGCCACCTGCTCGCCCCGGTGGTGATCGCGATGATCGGGACCTTCGGGATGAGCGCTTGGCTGACACTGGCGATCATTCTGCCGGTGGCGGTCGTCATGCTGCTCGTCACGCTCCAGCCGACCAAGGGCGGCGTGATCGGCTTCCTGTGGTGGCACGGCATTGGCGCATTCAAGTCCGAGCGTCGCGCACTGGATGACAAGTCATGAGCCTGTCATCCACCCGGCTTGACCGTTTTGCCCGGCATATCGTGCTGCCCGAAGTCGGCGGTGCAGGACAGGTGCGGCTCGCGGCGGCGCGGGTCGCGGTGATCGGACTCGGCGGGATCGGAAGCCCCGCGCTGCAATATCTCGCAGCGAGCGGGATCGGGCACCTAGCGCTCGTCGATAATGACGTGGTCGATGTTTCGAACCTCCAGCGCCAGACGATCTTCACCACGCGCGATGTCGGATACGGCAAGGCGGTTTCGGCGCGGCGCTGGCTTGCCAATTTCGACGATTCGTTGAGCGTCGATGTTTCCGACGCGCGGATCACGGCTGATAACGCCGCCAGCCTGATCGCAGGCGCCGACGTGGTGCTCGACGGCACCGATAACTTCGCGACGCGCCTCGCCGTGTCGGACGCCTGCGTTGCGGCGGGCATTCCGCTGCTGTCCGCCGCCGTGGGCCGGTTTCAGGGTCAGGTCGCCGCCTTCGCGGGCCACTTGCCCGGCGCGGCTTGCTACCGCTGCTTCGTCGGCGATGCCTTCGATGCCGAGGATTGCGACACCTGCGCGGACGACGGGATGCTCGGCGCAATGGCAGGCTGGGTGGGCACCTTCGCGGCACTCCAAGCGGTCAAGGTGCTGCTGGCAGGCGTGAGCGGGTTGGGCGATCCGGGCTGGGGCAAGCTGCATATCCTCGACGGGCTCGAACCCGGGATGCGCACGATTCGGATCGCAAAAGACCCGACCTGCAAGGGCTGCGGCTAAAAGCTGGCCCCGTCGACCAACGTCCGGGGCAGGCCCTGCCATAGCGCGTGATCGAACATCCTTAGATTGACGCCCATTTTGCGATATGCCGGATCGATTGCGGTCCAGTGTGTGGTGCATCCACAGACACCGCAATGCCACGTCGTGAGCGTGCGATCTCCATGGGAATAGCCGATCGCGTCTCCTGTGATCGTTACAACTTCAGGCCGGCAATAATGCCAGAGGCCAGCTATCCGGCGACAGATCGAGCAGTTGCATTCGCTCACACCGGTTGGCTGATCGCGCAGCTGCAAAGAGATCGCGCCGCAGTGGCATGTGCCCTCGTGCACGGTCATTGCAAAACCTCCTCGACCCACGCTGGCACCACCACGCTCGCCGGGCCGAGGCGCGTTTCGTGGAACATCCGCGAGCCCTCGCTCGGCTCGAGATTGAGCTCGAGCGTGCGCGCGCCTGCCGCCCGCGCTTCCTGAACAAAGCCCGCTGCCGGATAGACCGCGCCCGATGTGCCGATGCTGACGAACAGGTCGCAAGTCTCGATCGCCCGATAGATCCGGCCCATCTGGTAGGGCATCTCACCGAACCATACGACATCGGGGCGCAGGGTCGGCGCGCGGCAGACGGGGCATGGCGGGCGCTCGATCATGGTACCATGCCACGGCGAGCGGGTCTCGCAGGACTGGCACAGCGCGCTCTTCAATTCCCCGTGCATATGCAGCACCCGCGCCGAACCGCCGCGTTCGTGCAGGTCATCGACGTTCTGGGTGATCAGCAGCAGCTCTCCGGCAAATTCCCGCTCCAGCCGCGCGAGCGCCATGTGCGCGGGGTTGGGCGCGACATTGGCGAGCGCCGCGCGGCGCATGTCGTAGAAATTGAGCACGAGATTGGGGTTGCGCGCGAAGCCCTCGGGCGTGGCGACGTCCTCCACCCGGTGCTGTTCCCACAGCCCGCCTGCCGACCGGAAGGTATCGATCCCGCTCTCGGCCGAAATCCCTGCGCCGGTGAGGATGACGATGCTGCGGGTTGTCGCCATGTCTTTCCCTTGTCGTCACCCTGAACTTGTTTCAGGGTCCATCGCTCAACGAGCTCAGGTTCCACCTAGACGCGGGATGGATGCTGAAACAAGTTCAGCATGACGAAGTAGGGGTAAGAGATGCTGCAATTCGGAGTGATCGGGCACAAGGGCAGGATGGGGCAAGCGCTCGAAGCAGCGATTGCTGATGCAGGCCACGTGCTGTGCGTGGGCGTGGATGCCGGGGGCAGCATCGGGCCCCACGCAAACCAATGCGACGTGCTGGTCGACTTCTCCTCACCCGAGGCGCTGGCGGCGAATCTCGGCGCGGCGCGGGTGGCGGGCAAGCCGATTGTCGTGGGCACCACCGGCCTTGAAGAGCAACATCTCGTCATGCTGGCCGAAGCCGCGCGGGCGGTGCCGGTGCTGCAATCTGGCAACTTCTCATTGGGCGTGACGCTGATGGCGCATCTGGTGCGCGAGGCCGCCGCGCGGCTCGGACCGGACTGGGATATCGAAGTGCTGGAGATGCACCACCGCATGAAGGTCGACGCACCGTCTGGCACTGCCAAGTTGCTGGGCGAGGCGGCTGCAGCGGGGCGCGGGATCGTGCTCAGCGACAACATGGAAAGCGGTCGCCACGGGATGACAGGCGCGCGGGCCGAGGGCGCGATCGGGTTCGCTACCTTACGCGGCGGCACGGTGGCGGGCGAGCATTCGGTGATCTTCGCGGGCAGCGAGGAACGCCTGACCCTCTCCCACTCGGCGGAAAACCGCATGATCTTTGCGCGCGGAGCGGTGCGCGCGGGCGCGTGGCTCACGGGGCAGAGCGCCGGGCGCTACACCATGAACGATGTGCTCGGGCTCTGAGCCTTGACGGGCATGGCGCCCGGTGTATTGCCGGAATAATACACATAGATCCACAGGGGAGCGATCATCTTCATGTCCACCACCCTCACTCCCGCGCAACAGGCCGCGCGGTTGGTCGACAGCCTGGGGCCAGACGCGCTCGCGCTGGCGCAGGCCTACACCACCGGCAATCACTGGCTACTGCTGCTGAATGTCGGCGTCTCGCTGCTGGTGGCTCTCATCATGGTGCGCCTCAAACTGCTCGACGGGATCGCGGTGCGGATGGAGGGGCGACGCTTGCTGCTTTCGACCTTCATGGTCAGCGCCGCGTTCCTGCTGATTTCCTCGATCATCGCCCTGCCCTGGACCATCTACACAGATTGGTATCGTGAGCGGTCCTATGGTCTTTCAAGCCAGCCGCTCGGCGATTTCCTCGGTCAGATGGCGATCGGAGAACTGATCGGGATGGTGCTGGGCGGTCTGTTTCTCGTCGGGGTCTATGCCCTGATCCGACGTACGGGCCAGCGCTGGTGGCTGTGGAGCGGCGGGCTGGCGGGCGTGGTGACACTGCTGGCGCTCCTCGCCGGGCCGCCACTGATCGAGCCGCTGTTCAACGAATACAAGCCGGTACCGGCGGGCGAGGTGCGCACCGCGCTGGAGGCAATCGCCGATGATGTCGGCATCCCGCATGACCGCATCTTCATGTATGATGGCTCGCGCCAATCCGATCGCTTTACTGCCAATGTCTCCGGCATTGGCCCCTCCGCCCGGATCGCGATTTCGGACGTTGCGCTCAAGCAGGCGTCGATTGCCGAAGTGCGCGCCGTCACCGGGCACGAGGCCGGGCATTACAAGCTTGGCCATGTGTGGCGCTATGCGGTGATCTTCCCGCTGCTGGCGATGGCGTTCTTCTTCCTGCTGGGCCGCCTCTTCGCCCCGGCCGCACGGTGGCTCGGGAGTGACGCCCGGCTGGATGAGCCGCGCGGTCTGCCGGTATTTGCGGTGGTGGGATCGGTGTTGGGGCTGCTCGTCACCCCGCTCACCAACACACTAACCCGCGTGGGCGAGACCGAGTCCGACCAATATTCGCTGATGACCGTGAACGAGCCGGATGCGCTCGCCACCGCCTTGGTGAAGACCGCCGAATACCGCTACCCGCGCCCGAGCGCGTTGGAAGAAGCGCTGTTCTACACTCACCCCTCGGTTGAAAAGCGCGCGCTTATGGCGATGGAGTGGAAGGCAGCACATCCCAAGGCCGGTGAATGACCAAAGACCAGATCTTCGAATTCTTCCGCCGACTGGCCGAGGATAACCCCTCGCCCCAGACCGAGCTAGAATATGGCAATGCCTATCAGCTGCTCGTTGCTGTGGCATTGAGCGCGCAGGCGACCGATGTCGGCGTGAACAAGGCGACCCGCGCGCTGTTCGCCAAGGTGCAAACGCCGCAGCAGATGCTCGATCTCGGTGAAGACGGCCTGAAGGAGCACATCAAGACCATCGGCCTGTTCAACTCCAAGGCCAAGAACGTGATCGCGCTCAGCCAAATCCTCGTCGATGAACATGGCGGTGAGGTGCCCGATACGCGCGAGGCGCTGGTGAAGCTCCCCGGCGTGGGGCGCAAGACTGCCAATGTCGTGCTCAATTGCTGGTTCGGGCAGGAGACCTTCGCGGTCGACACCCACATCTTCCGCCTCGGCAACCGTACCGGCATGGCCAAGGGCAAGACCCCGGATCATGTCGAGGCGAAGCTCGAAAAACGCGTGCCCCAACCCTTCCGCCGCGATTCGCACCACTGGATGATTTTGCACGGGCGCTATGTCTGCAAAGCGCGGACGCCCGAGTGCTGGCGCTGCAAGGTGGCCGATTTGTGCAGCTTCCGAAAGAAGGTGATGGAGCCGCCGAAGGGCCGCGTGGCGCTTGAACCCAACTCGGATTAAGCCGCGGTTCAAGCATGGGGGAGAAAATGCCCTCGCCCATTGGAGAAACCTGCCATGCTGTCACGCTGTCTCGCGCTTGCTCCGCTCGCCCTGATCCTCGCCGCCTGCGCGCCGACCGATCCCGCTGCCCGTGCCGATGCCGATGCGGCGCGCACGCCTGAGGTGAAGGTGCTGGGTGCCGGGCAGAACTGCATCGACCGATCGCAGATACGCGCCACCGTGGTGCGCACGGACCAGGTGATCGATTTCGAGATGAACGGCGGCAAGGTCTATCGCAGCACCTTGAAGAACCGCTGCCCCGGCCTCGGCTGGGACCGCGCGATCACTTACGAGACCTCGGTCAACCAGCTGTGCACCCAACAGATCGTCTACAGCCTCACCAACATCGGCGGCGTTCCTCAGCGCGGCGCCGGATGCTCGCTGGGCGAGTTCGTGCCGGTCGAGTATGTGAAGACAAGCAAGGACTGAGGGCGCGGGCGCCGCTTCAGCGCTTGCCCTCTTCGAAATTGCTTTCGTCCAGTTCCAGCCCTGCGCGCCCATCGGCGGCGGTATGGGCTGGGGCATGGGGGTGGTCGACATAGTCTGGTTCTTCCACCTCCAACATCCCTTCCCACTTGGTGATCACCGCAGTCGCCACGGCATTGCCGACGACGTTGGTAGCGGTGCGGCCCATGTCGAGGAACTGATCGATTGCGAGGATGATCGCGACGCCTTCAACCGGCAGGCCGAACATCGCCAGCGTTCCGGTAATCACCACCAGCGACGCGCGCGGGACAGCAGCGATGCCCTTGGACGAGATCATCAGCGTCAGCAGAATCATGATCTGTGTGCCGATGCTGAGATCGATGCCGTAAGCCTGCGCGATGAACAGCGTCGCAAAGCTCATGTACATCATCGAGCCATCGAGATTGAACGAGTAGCCCAGCGGCAGCATGAAGCCGGAAATCCGGCGCGGCACGCCGAAACGATCAAGCTGTTCGAACAGCTTGGGCAGCGCGGCTTCGGATGACGCGGTCGAAAACGCGATCAACAGCGGTTGGCGAATGTAGCGGATCAGCGCCCATATGCGCCGACCGAGGAACACCGCCCCAGCCCCGAGCAGGATCACCCACAAGAGCAGCAGCGAGAAATAGAACTCGACCAGCAGGGTCAGATAGGTGCCGAGGATCGCCAGCCCGCTCGCCGCGACCACATTGGCGAGCGCGCCGAAGACCGCAACCGGCGCATAGCGCATCACATAGCCGGTGACTTGAAGCATCATCTCGGCGAGGGCGTCCGCGCCCTTGACCAGCGCTTTCCCGCGCTCGCCGATGGCCGACAGGGCCACACCAGCGAAGATCGAGAAGACCAGAATTTGCAGGATGTTGTTGGTCGCCAGCGCCTCGACCGCGTTCTTGGGGAAGATCGAAAGTATGAAGTCGGTCGCCTTCAGCTCCTTGACCTCGCCTACCGAAGCAGCGGCTTCAGCGACGTCGGGGATCGGTGCGCCGATGCCGGGCTGGAACAGGTTGACAAGCACCAGGCCCAGACCGATCGAGATGAGACTGGCAGTGATGAACCAAGTGAGCGCGCGCACGCCGATGCGGCCCAGCGCGGCGCTATCGCCCATATGCGCGATCCCCACCACGATGGTCGAGAGCACCAGCGGCGCGACCAGCATCTTGATGAGGTTGAGGAAGATGTCGCTTAACAGCTTGAACCACGGCGCGATCGATTCCTTGATCACGGCCGCATCGACCATCTGGTTGAGCAGCTGGCCGACGATCACGCCCAGCACCATGCCGACGAGGATGTAGAGAGTAAGCTTGCGATCCATATGCCGCCGGTTCCCGTTGAATCGCAGCCGCGACCCCGCGGAATCCCTGCTTACACGTCGTCTGCGCTGACGAGCTCTGCCGTGTCAATCTCACCCGTCAAGCTGGCCACGGTTACGGCGACGGCGGCATCGCCGGTGACGTTGGTGGTGGTGCGCATCATGTCCATGATCCGGTCGACCCCGGCGACGAAGGCGATCGTTTCCAGCGGCACGTCGACCGCGCCGAACACCAGCGCCATCATTATGAGACCCGCCCCCGGAATCCCCGCCGCGCCCACCGCGCCCAGCGTACCGAGCAGCGCGATCATGCCATAGTCGCCCCACGACAGGTCGACCCCGAAGATCTGCGCCCCGAACAGCGTGGCAAGGCCGAGATACATCGCCGTGCCGTTCATGTTGATCGTCGCGCCCAGGCTGATGACGAAGCTGGCGACCGAACTGGAAACGCCCAGATTGCGCTCCGCGCAGCGCAGCGTCACCGGCAGGGTCGCATTCGAGCTGGCAGTGGAAAAGCTCACCGCCATTGCATCGACCATTCCGCGGAAGAAGCCCGTGATCTGCTGGCGCGCGACCAGCTTGATCATACCGGCATAGATCAGCACGATGATGAGCGCGCAGCCGAGATAGTTGAGGAACACCAGCTTGCCGAGCGCCGCCAGCGCATCGAAGCCGAACGTGCCCGCGACCCACGCTATCAGCGCGAAGACGCCGAAGGGGGTCAGTTCCATCACGATCATGGTGACCTTCTGCATCACCACGGATCCGCTCTCGAAGATGCGCAGCGCGGGGAGGCCCTCTTCCTTCGCCATCAGGATGCCGATGCCGATCAGCAGCGAGAAGACGATCAGCGGCAGCACGTTGACATCGGCCATTACCTGCACCGGGCTTTGCGGGATCATGCCGAGCACCATCTCGCGCCAAGTCGTCTCGTTGGGCGGAGGCGCGGTGCCCATGTCGATGCCCGAGGTATCGACGCCGATGCCGGGGCCGGCCAGCGTGCCCAGCGCCAGCCCCAGCCAGACCGACATCTGCCCGGTCACCACGAACAGCAGCATCGCCCGCCAGCCGACCGCGCCGAGCTTTCTCAGATCGCCGATGCTCGCCACACCGGCGACGAGGCTGAAGAAGATCAACGGCACCACCAGCATCTTGATGAAGGCGATGAAGACATCGCCGACGATCTTGATGCTTTCCGCTTCAGGCCCCCACAATCGCCCGACAATGATGCCGAGGATCAGGGCAGCAATCACCCGCTGCCATAGGGGTACCCGAAACCACACCGACACAATGCTACTCCTTCAACTCCTCGCCCAGCGCCAGCGCAGCGCGCGCGATGCGGGCATAGATCCGCGCGAGCACGGCAAGATCGGGGATCGCCACCGCCTCATCGCGCTTGTGCATGGTTGCGTTGCACAGGCCGAATTCGATCACCGGGCACACAGCGCGCAGGAACCGCGCGTCCGATGTGCCGCCGGTGGTGCTGAGTTCCGGAACGATGCCGGTTTCGGCCTCGACCGCGTCTGCAACCAGCTTTGAAAATGCCGCGGGCTCGGTCAGGAATGGCTCACCGGAGATAACGGGGCGCGCACGTCCGCCGTGCTTTTCGGCGATGGCGCAGACCCGATCAGACAGGCTCTTGCCGGTGTGCAGATCATTGAACCGGATCGAGATGCGCGCCGCCCCCGCTGCCGGAATGACGTTATGCGCGCGGTTGCCGACATTGATGTCGGTGATTTCAAGGTTGCTGGGCTGGAACCACTTGGTCCCTGTATCCAGCGTGAGCGAGTCCAGCTCGGCCAGGATCGCGACCAGCTTGGGCAGCGGATTATCGGCCAGATGCGGATAGGCGACATGGCCCTGCGTGCCATCGACATCGATGAAGATGTTGACCGAACCGCGCCGCCCGATCTTCACCATATCGCCCAGACGGTTGACGCTGGTGGGCTCACCGACAAGGCAGAGGTCGGGCAGGATAGCCTCAGCGTGCATGTAATCGATCAGCGCGCGCGTGCCGTGGAGCGCGGGGCCTTCCTCGTCGCCGGTGATGATGAAGCTGATCGTACCGGCCTCTTGCGGAACCTCGGCAACGGCAGCGACCATCGCGGCGATTGCGCCCTTCATGTCGACCGCGCCGCGCCCGTGGAGCAATTCGCCGCGTTCGACCGGCACGAAGGGATCGGACGCCCAGCCCTCCCCCGGCGGCACGACATCGAGGTGTCCGGCAAAGGCGATATGGCGCGAACCCTCGGGCCCGGCCCGCAGCGCGAACAGGTTCTCGACCGGCGCCTCGTCGCTCCCTTCCGGCCCACCGCCCCGCACAAAGCGATGGACGGCGAACCCCAAGGGCGTAAGCATCGCTTCCAGTTCATCGAACACCGCGCCGGTCGCGGGCGTCACGGAAGGCGCGGCGATCAGGCGCTTGGCAAGGTCGGCTACGTCAAGCATCTTGGCAGGCCTAGCAGGAGTTGCCGCGAATGCCCAAGCTCGATTGTGCCGCCATTCCCCAGACCAACGCGACCGGCTATCCCCCGCCCTACGATGCTGCGGTCGAGGGGCGGTGGTATCGCCGCCTCGGCCCGCCAGCGGGACTGACCTTGATGGGGGCGAGCCATGTGACGCTGTTGCCGGGCGCCTTCTCGTCGCAGCGTCACTGGCACCGCGGGCAGGACGAGCTGGTGGTAATGCTGACGGGCGAGGCGGTGCTGATCGACGATTCCGGCGAGACCCCGGTGGGCCCGGGCGATATCCTCGCCTTCCCGGCGGGCGAGGCCAATGGGCACCACTTGCACAACCGCTCGGACAGCCCGTGTATCTTCGTCGCCATCAGCGCTGGAGGGCGCGAGGACGACAGCGGCGCGTACTCCGACATCGACATGATGTTCGACGCCGAAGGCTACGCCCACAAGGACGGCACCCGTTACGAGACCCAGCGCCTGCCGTGATTGATCTTGTCGGGTTTGCCCTCGCGGTGTTGCTGATTGAGCTGACCCCCGGCCCCAACATGGGCTGGCTGGTCACGCTGACGCTGGCCGAAGGGCGACGCGCCGGGCTTGGCGCAATCATCGGCATTGCGCTGGGCCTCAGCGCCAATGCCGCGCTCAGCGTGCTCGCGGCGAGCATCATCCTTGCCCAAGGCCCGGCGCTCTCGCAGGCCGTGTCGCTGCTGGCGGCGGCGATGATGGCGTGGCTGGCGTGGGAGGCGTGGCGGGATGCAGGTGAGAGCTCGCCCACCGCCACCCCGCGCCATGCCGACCAGCGTCATGCGCTGGCAGGCTTTGCGATCAACCTCCTCAACCCCAAGTCGGCGCTGTTCTTCATCACCGTGATGCCGCAGTTCATCCCCGGCGGGCAGCCGAGCTTTGCGCAAGGCCTGACGATGGCGGCGATCAGCGTCAGCATCGCCACCGGCATCCACCTCGCGCTGGTCTTCGGTGCCGAGCAGGCGCGCGGCGTGCTGATGGCCAAGGCCCGCGCGCAAATCGTGCGGCGCGTGCTGGCGATCGCCATGCTGGCGGTTGCCGCGTGGTTCGTGGCCAAGGCCTTCACCTAGCGGCGCCTGTCGCCCTCAACCACCAAGGGCCCCGGCGCAAAGGCGCTGGTCAGCAGATCGGCTATCCGCACCCCTGCCTGCTGCACCCGGCGCTTGGCGATCGGCACGCCGCGCGCGATGTCCTCCTGGCTCAGAGCCGTCTTTGCCGGCAGGGGCGCTGCGCAGACGTCCTCGCTGTCGAACGCCGTGGGATAGACGAAGCTGCGCGCAATCTCCCAGCTTTCGCGGCCCCAGTCATCGGGCGTCCCGCCGCCCAGCTCCGCCCGCTCGGCAGGCGCGTAGCGCCGCACCACCGGATCGGCCGGATCGCTGATCGCACGTTCGGCCAACGGGCCGTCCCAGATCCAGTGCAGGTTGAGGCCCGGGACGATCCCGTAATCGGCCTCACGATCGTTGCCGCCGCGATCCTCGTTATCGCCCGAATGGAGCGGCATGTGCACATCGCCGGCAAAGTGGACCATGAAGGCGAGCGCCTCCAGCCGCACGGCTGCGGGCAGGCTCTCATCGGCAAGGACGCGATGCGCGCGGGCGATCTGAGCGGTGACGCAATTGCCGCCCGAACAGTTTGCACGGGCGTTGAATGCCTCGCAGACCGGCGCGGTGCGGTAATGCCAAGCGGCGGTGTAGCCCCAGCGCCAGCCCTCCCCGCGCACGCAATCGGCCCAAACAGCGGCGTCAGCTAAGGTCGTGAGCGGGCATTCTGGCGTGCCGAGGTCCTTCTCGCGGGCCAGCAGCACGCGGATCTTGGCGCGCACTTCGGGCGTGACATTGGCCTCGGCAATACGCGCGGTCTGCTGATGCGCGTAGAAGCCCCAGGCGCTGGCGGGCGCTGGCATCAGCGCCAGCACCACCATCAGAGCCGCGACGAGGTGCCTCATACCGCCGCTTCCCACTGCTCGATCACCCATTCCTCCTGCTCGGCCGCAGTGATCCATTCGCGCATCCAGTCATGCTCCCAGATCGCCTGCATATAGGCCTGCGCGAAACCGGGAACGCCGATCCCATAGGTGACGAAACGGGTGACGATGGGCGCGTAGAAGATGTCCGCTGCACCGAAGGTGCCGAACAGGTACGGCCCCGCGCTGCCATGCCGCGCGCGCGCTTCGGCCCATAGCCCGAGGATGCGGACGATATCATGCTTGGCACCGTCCGACAGGCCGGGCAGCTCCACCCGGCGGCGGATGTTCATCGGCAGTTCCTTGCGCAGCGCCTGATAGCCCGAGTGCATCTCCGCCACCATCGCCCGCGCCATGCCGCGCGCGGCTTCGTCCTTGGGCCAGAACCGCTCGCGCCCGACCTTGTCTGCGCAGTATTCGAGGATCGCGAGGCTATCCCACACCACCGCGTCATCATCCCACAGCACCGGTACCTTGCCGCTGGACGGCTGCACCTCGCCCATGTCCTGCTTCATCCGATCCCACTCTTCGCCGAGCAGCGGCACAGTGAGTTCGTCGAAATGCAGGCCCGATTGCTTGACCGCGAGCCAGCCGCGCAAGCTCCAGCTTGAGTAGTTCTTGTTACCGATGATCAGTTTCATGCCGCCGCGCGCTCCACCTTGCCGGGCTGTATCCGGCCCTTGCCCTAGTCGTTCATCCCGGCGCTGTCGACGCTGAACGATGAGACACGGGAGACACGGTCCAGAACGCAAAAACCCGCCCTGCCGAAACGCCTCCACCATGGTGTCGAACTGCACGCGAGTGATCGGCGGCGGTGCAGAGCGGATCGGACGGCGTCGCATGGCGGCATGGGCGCTGCCAGAGCGCCGCGGAGTAGGAAAACCCTTTTGCACGCCGCAGCCACCCGCGCTATTCCCTTGCCCATGACCCTGCCCCCGTTCCACCTCGCCTTCCCGGTCGATGATCTTGCCGCCGCGCGCGCATTTTATGGCGGTGTGATGGGCTGCGCGGAGGGCCGGTCGAGCGAGGAGTGGATCGATTTCGACTTCCACGGCCACCAGATCGTCGCCCACCTTGCACCGGGACAGGCCGGCGACCGCGCCAGCAACCATGTCGATGGCCACGGCGTGCCGGTGCCGCATTTTGGGCTGGTGATGGGCATGGCCGAGTGGGAAGCGCTGGCTGAGCGGCTGCGCGCAGGCGGCGCGGATTTCGTGATCGAGCCGACGATCCGGTTCAAAGGCCAGCCGGGCGAGCAAGCGACGATGTTCCTGCGCGATCCATCCGGCAATGCGCTGGAGTTCAAGGCGTTCAAGGATATGGGCAAGCTGTTTGCCAAGTGAGCGGACGGCGGTGTTTGGGGGTAACAGTGAAGGCAGGCATTTTCATTCTCAGGTTGATCAGTTGTTTGGCATGGCCGCTGACAATCGCGATTTCCCCGGCTGCACAGGCGCGCGAGCCGATCATCGACATGCACGTCCATGCGCTCGCCGCTGACGATCAGGGGCCGCCGCCAATGGCGATGTGCGTTCCCATCGACCCTATGCCGACTTGGGACACCGGCCTGCCGACGATCGCTAACTTCATCACCCCCTTCAAGAACCCGCCTTGCGCTGACCCGATCTGGTCGCCGGAAACCACCGAAGAGGTCATGCGGCGATCACTCGAGGTTATGGAGCGTAACAACGTTGTCGGCGTGGTGAGCGGGCGGGTTAAAATCCTGTCCGCGTGGGTCGCTGCCGCGCCTGATCGCGTGATGCCGAGCCTCACCCCCGATCTCCCGATCTCCGACAATTTCGCGGCGGAACTCGGCCAGCTCAAAAAGGACGGGCGCATCGCGGTGCTGGGCGAACTCGGTTTCCAATATGAAGGGATCTCTCCGGATGACCCGCGGCTTGAGCCGCTATGGGCCGCCGCCGAAGCCAACGACATTCCCGTGGCCCTCCACATGGGGCCGGGGCCTCCGGGCATCGCCTATATGCCGGGCATGGGTTACCGCGCGCGGCTGTCTAGCCCGTTGCTGCTGGAAGATGTGCTGGTGCGCTACCCCAAGCTGCGCGTGAATGTCATGCACGCCGGTTTTCCGATGCTCGATGACACGCTGGCGCTGCTTTACGCGCACCCGCAGGTCTATCTCGACACCGGCGTGATCGTCTACACGCAGCCGCGCCCCGCGTTCTACCGCTACCTTGGCGCACTGGTCGATGCAGGCTTTGGGAAGCGCATCATGTTCGGCTCCGACCAAATGGTTTGGCCGGAAACAATGGAGCGCGGCATCGCGGTGATCAAAGAGGCGCCGTTCCTCACGGCTGAACAGAAACGCGACATCCTCTACAACAATGCAGCGCGCTTCCTGAAACTCGACGAAGCGACCATCGCCCGCCATCACGCGATGTAGGTGATAGGTTCCGAGCCTCCTCTCCCCTTGCGGGACAGATACGGAGACTTGGCAGCTTGCTGCCTAGTCGCAGTCGAAAGGGGTCAGCGCCGGAGCTTTGCTCCGGCCCCCTCTCGTGGGCCCTCTCCCGCAAGGGGAGATGTCTTAGGCAGCTAAAGCCTTGGCTCAGCCGACGGCGGAGCTTCCGCAATCGACCCCGTAGCGGACATAAGCCAAGGTGATCATTTCTGCTTGCCGAGCGGCCGCGTTAAGACGAAGCGCCACCGCATTTTGCTGTTCGGCAAAAGCACCGTTTGCTCGACAATTCGCAGCGGCTCGTTCGAGAATTGGTTCGAGTTGTAGTGGATTGGCTGTGGGGATTGCTCCCCTCTCACATCCAGTTTTCGATCCCACAAGGAGCGCGACCTGAAGTCGTCCTGACCTTCTGAGCCAATTTGCCAGTAATAGCCACTATTGGGCTTCAGGAACCGAGGGTCACTCATTGCTTGCTTGAGGAATACCTCGCCATCACGGCCGACTTCAGCCGAGGCGATCAAGGCAAAAAGGGCAGCATCAAGCTGCGCATCATACTCGCCTATCAGATTGCCGATTGCGGATGGATCAACTGTTTCAACGTTCGTGGACGGTTGCATGGCGAGCGCGAGCATGGCGGCTGCGAGAAGCGTCATTGCGATTCCTCCAATCATCAATTTCCGATTGGACGATGACTGAGGAATCTCAGGTGGAACGTGAAGGTCCGGTGGATAGGCTACTGTTTGATCGGACTGCTCTGCATCGCGAAGAAGCAGAGCGGCATCGAGAGACGACGTAGTTCCAAGTTTGATCCTGGCAATCTTCAGTCGCTTCTCGACTGCGTGGTGCGTGATCTGCAGATCTGCCGCGATCTGCTTGGCGGATTTGTGCTGCAGCCATAGCCGCAGGCAAATCTTCTCGCGCTCGGTCAATGTCGCTATGCGGCTATCGGTTTGCATCCCACAAACCATAGGTTCTGTCAGGCGAGATCGAAAGTACGGTCCACTTGTACTGGCAGCAGAAATCCACCCATTCCCAGTCATCCGCAGCTATCACGCGCAATGCTACAAGCAGCCGGGCCGCTAAAGCCTTGGATCAGCCGAAGGCGGAGCTTCGGCCATCGCATCCGGGTGCGCTGGCATTACGCGCCTTCTTGCGCAGCGATACACGCGCGGATGTTGGGCAGTTCGCGCTCTAGCGCCTCGCGAGTGGCCAACATTCTTGTGGAACTGACAAGCAGCGTATCGACTTCGGCCTCGCTCATGTCCGGGGCCTTGAGGCGGCCCGCGCGGTCGGTCCAAAAGGCGGGCATGGCCGCTGTGATGCCCGATACCTCTTCCGGCAACTCACTTGCGGGAAGCACATCTTTTGCAGCGGCGGCGGCAGTCATCAACCCACGGCACTTCCATGCCTCCTCCACCTGCGCTCGGGTGGCAGCAATGGTTTCACTACCGCCTTCGCTAGGGCTTGCATCTGTGCTGGGAGCCGCTGGGTCGATCAGGGCCGCATTGCCCTCTGTTCCCGCCTCATCAACGCCGCCGCAAGCTGAAAGTCCGGCGAGCAGGATCGTCATCGTCAAAAGCCGCATCGTCATCTCCTCTGACCCCCAAAACAGGAAATGATCGCGAAAGCGGACAGGGCGTGCCGGAAAAAGTCTGAAACGGGCATTTTGGCGCGCGCGGCAAACTGCGTCCGGTCCCGGAAGTTGTATGGCGGCTTCAGACATTCTGCCGCAGAAACCGGACTTCGCACGCCAGCCCCGAAGTGGTCATCTCTCCCCTAGCGGGAGAGATACGGAGACTTGGCAGCTTGCTGCCTAGTCGCAGTTGAGAGGGGGGCAGCGCCGGAGCTTTGCTCCAGACCCCGCTCGTGGGCCCTCTCCCGCAAGGGGAGAGGGCTAAGATGGCAATCCACCCCATCTCAGCCATGCGCTTGAAGTCGGCAATGCCCCGAAAGCGGATGCTCTACCCCGCCCACCCTTCGCCCAGCGCGTCGGCCACCACGGCCGCTCTCAGCGCCGCGATGCCCATGCCTTTTTCGCTGCTGGTGAGGTGGAGTTCGGGATAGGCGGCAACATGCTTGCGGATCTCGGCGGCGGTCGCTTCGGCGACCTTGTCCAAATCGCTCGCCTTGATCTTGTCGGTCTTGGTGAGCACGACGCGGTAGCCCACGGCCGCCTCGTCGAGCATCTTCATCATCACGCGGTCGACCTCTTTGATGCCGTGGCGGCTATCGACCAGCACCAGCGTGCGGGCCAGCACCGCGCGGCCGCGCAGGTAGGAGTTCACCAGCGCCTTCCACTTGTCGACCACCTTCACCGGCGCCTTGGCAAAGCCGTAGCCGGGCATATCGACCAGCCGGAACAGTGGCAGCGCGCCCTCTTCCTCGGGCCTGCCGACATCGAAGAAGTTCAATTCCTGCGTCCGCCCCGGCGTCACCGAAGCGCGGGCGATGGCCTTGCGCCCGGTGAGCGCATTCAGCAGCGAGGATTTGCCCACGTTCGACCGGCCGCAGAACGCGATTTCCGGCACCTCCGCATCGGGCAGGAATTGCAGCTGCGGCGCAGAGCGCAGAAAGTCCACCGGCCCTGAAAAGAGCCTGGATGCCGCTTCCTCGCGGGCGATGTAATCTTCCTCGTCGGTCACAGCCCTATCCCGCGTCCTTCTTGTCCGCCGCCGCGGTCGCCGCCTTAAGCTGCGGATGCTTGGAGTAGAGATAGCTCTGCTGCGCCAGTGTCAGCACGTTCGAGGTCACCCAGTACAGCAGCAGACCAGCGGCGAACGGGGCCATCACGAACATCAGGATCCACGGCATGATCGCAAACAGCTGCTGCTGCACGGGGTCCATCGCCGCCGGGTTGAGCTTGAAGGTGAGGTACATGGTGATGCCCAGCAGCACCGCCAGCGGGCCAATCGCCAGGAAGCCCATCGGGACTTCGTACGGCAGCATCCCGAACAGGTTGAGGATGTGCGCGGGATCGGGCGCGGACAGATCCTTGATCCACAGGAAGAACGGCTCGTGCCGCATCTCGATCGAGAGGACGAGCACCTTGTAGAGCGCAAAGAAGATCGGGATCTGGATGACAAGCGGCAGACACCCGGCCAGCGGGTTCACCTTCTCGTCCTTGTAGAGCTTCATGATCTCTTGCTGCTGACGCTGCTTGTCGTCCTTGAAGCGCTCCTGGATTTCTTTCATCCGGGGCTGCACGGCTTTCATCTGCGCCATGCTGGAGAACTGCTTCTGCGCCACCGGGAACATCAGCCCGCGGATGATGACCGTGAGCAGAATAATCGCCACGCCGAAATTGCCGACCAGCCCGTTGAGCGTGCGCAGCAGCCACAGGATCGGCTTTTCGACGATCTCGAACCAGCCCCAGCTGATCGCCTTGCCGAAATAGGTGATGCCGCCATCTTCATACTTGTCGAGAATCTGGCTGTCCTTGGCCCCTGCATAGAGGCGCGTTGCCTGCGTCAGGGTGCCGCCTGCCGGCACCGTGGTTGCGCCGTAGAGCAGATCGGTGCGGAACAGCTGGTTGCCGAGCGATCGGAAACCGGCATCATCGACCGTGATATTGCCCTTGCCATCGCCCGGAACCAGCGCAGCGAGCCAGTACTGATCGGTAAAGCCGAGCCAGTCTGGCGCGCCTTCTGGCTTTTCGCCGCCCAGTTCGGCCAGCTCGTCATAGGAATGCGGGTCCCACAGCGTATCGCCGAACACGCCGACCGGGCCGGAGTGCGAGACATACTGGTCGATCGTGGCATTGGTGCTGGTGCGCTTGATCAGCGCGAAGGGCTGGACGACCGCTGGTGCAGCCCCGGCATTGGTCACGCTCTGGGTGGCGGCGATCATGTAGTCCTTGTCGATCGCGAACTGGATTCGATAGGTGATCCCATTCGCATCGGTGCGGGTCAGGGTTACGGGCGTGGTCGGGGTCAGCTTGGTGCCGTCCGCCTGCCACAGCAGGTTCGACGGCTGACGCGCGCCGCCGCTGACAAAGCCGAATTCGGCAAAATATTGCCCCGGCGTGCCTTCGGGCGCGAACAGGCGGACCGGGCCGGAATCCTTCTTCACCGTCTCGCGGTAATCCTTGAGCACGATGTCATCGATCCGCGCGCCGACGAGGTTGATCGAACCGGCGAGGCGCGGCGTGTCGATCGCGACGCGATTGGGGCTGGCGAGCGCTGCCGCAAGGTTGACCTTGCGCGCCGCTGCCGCATCCCCGCCAAGGCTGCCAGCGCCTGCCACGGTGCTCGTCTGAGCGGCGGTGGCGGCATTCGGCGTGGGCTTGGCCGGATCGACCTGAGCCGAAAGCGCGGCCTCGGGATAGAAGTAGCGCATCCCCACGTCCCACCCAAGAATGAGCAGGCCCGAAAGCACGACAGCGAGCAGAAGATTGCGATTGTCCAAGTGTAAGCCCCGAGAGTGTGCGACGACAGGTGTATTATGGGGTTAAGGCGGTCCCGTTTCCAGACCCCACAGAATTTGCCCCTTAAGGAACGGGGTCATGCCCGTGTCCGCCCCAAGGGTGGCAGCGCATTAGCCGCTTAAATGCCATCCATCCACCCTTGAGCGCACCATACTTGCCAATCGCTTCGATGCCGTATTGGCTGCACGAGGGAGAGTAACGGCAAGAGGGCGGCAAAATGCGCGACGGGCCAAGCTGCCAGCCGCGCGCGATGAGGATGAGGACCTGCTTCATTTGCGCCCCCCGCCCCGGTTCCCTTTGCGCGGACGCCGCCCGCCCGAAGGATCACCCCGCCCTTCGCGCGCCCGTTCCAGCGCCTTGGCGAGCTCCTCGGCCATCAGGTGAAAGTCCCGCTCGACCCCGCCTGCCCGGCCGATCAGCACATGATCGTGGTCGGGGAGGCCCTGCGTCGGCAGCGCTGCGCGCAGCAATTCCCGAAAGCGCCGCTTCATGCGGTTGCGCACCACGGCATTGCCGATCTTCTTGGTGACGGTGATCCCGAAGCGGATGCCCTTACCGTCATTCGGGCGGGTCAACAGCACAAACCCGGCCCGCGCATTGCGAAGGCCGCTGTTGGCGCGAAGGAAATCCGCGCGCTTGGTGATGACGGAAATCATGTTCGGTCTGGTAACGAAAACGGGCTCCCGGAGGGAGCCCGCAAGCGCGACCGCGCGCCCGCAGCGACGGGGCCTTCAGGCCCCGTGAGCGAGGATGCCGCAGCCCGGAGGGGCTGCGAAAAACAAGTTACGCGCAGAGCTTCTTGCGGCCGCGGTTGCGGCGGGCGCGGAGCACCTTGCGGCCACCCGGAGTCGCCTTGCGTGCGAAGAAACCGTGGCGACGGGCGCGCACGAGATTGCTGGGTTGGAACGTCCGCTTCATATCATCCTCGAAAAAGCTACCGGCAGGTCAGTCCCGGGGTTTCCCCCACGCGCCCACCGTGGCCGCAGGCCTGCGACCTCGAAACAGACCGGCGCCGTTATGGGAAAGCCGGAACCGAGTCAAGCAAACCCGTACTCAGATTGGCGCCCGGATCGGCATAGGCGAGCCGGGGTGCGGCAGTGGCCGACCCCGCCCGCAGCATCACGGGTGAGCGTAGCGCCGCCAGCAACGCCCCGCCCGAACGGGCGACAGCGAGGCGCAGCGCGCTTTCCAGCGGGGCATCGAGCACGCGGGTAGCGGGGCTGCGGGCCGCGGGCGCGATCCAGCGCGCCATGTCCTCGCCCTGCAACCACAGCGCGCCTGCGTGCGGCACCGAATTGGTCATGGCATAGAAGGCGCGGGCTTCGGCTGGCGTCATGCCCATTTCGGCATAGTAATCGAGGTAGAGCCGGTTTTCCGGCGCATCGGGGGCAAAGTCGGCTGGCTCACGCCCGCGCTCGTCACGCCAGGAATGCACCGCAAACAGCGCGCCCGGGTCCATCGTGCGGCGGGTGCCGGCGAGGAACAGTTCGACCGCGCCCGACCGAGCCGAGCCACCTGCCGGGACGTGAGTCGCAAGACCCGCCGCCCGGATCGCCCGGCCAAGGCGCAGGTTCGCCAGATCGTGGTTGGTGCCGGGCGCATCGGCGAATTCGATCACTTCGAGGCCCGGATAGGCCGCCAGCATCGCCGCGAAGGCCTGCGGGCTGGCCACATCGGTCGATGCGACGAGCGCGGCGCGGGTGCCGTCGATCACGCGGAACGGGCCGAAGCGCGCGATCCCGGCGCTATGGGCGGGGAGACGCGGGGCGCTTGCGATGAAGCGGGTCGGCTCGTGGTGGACGGTATCGGTGATGGTGAGACCACCTGCGCGCAGGCTGCTTGGGGTCGCCTCGGCCAGCGCGGCCGGTGCCGGGCTCTCATCCACGCGCACCCATTGCTGGGTGGCAGGGTTCCATTCCTCGACCCAGGTGATCCGCTCCACCACCCGCGCGCCGGATTGCGCCCACGCCGCTCCGCCGGGGAGCAGCAGCGCGAAGGCGGCAAGCAGAAGAGCTAGGGCACGGTTCACGCCACCCTTGTCACCCCGCGCCGCCTGCCAATTCGCCAAGATTTATGCTTTAAAAATGCCTTAGCATTCGTACGGAGGGGCACGGTTGAATCGCGTTAGGAAGCGCGCGGCCGATCCGCGAAGCGCTCGACAAGCGATTGCAAAACCTGCACAATCCTGCCGCAAGGGCGGATAGGGGTCGCAAATGGTCGCGCTGGTCAGGACGGTTGCCTACCTCGGGCTGGAGGCGCGCGAAGTGGAGGTGCAGTGCCACGTCGGCCCCGGCCTGCCGCGCTTCAACGTGGTCGGTCTGGCAGACAAGGCGGTCAGCGAGAGCCGCGAGCGGGTGCAGGCGGCCTTGTCGGCGATGGGGCTGGCCATGCCGCCCAAACGGATCACGGTGAACCTGTCACCCGCTGATCTGCCCAAAGACGGATCGCATTACGACCTCCCCATTGCGCTCGCCCTGCTCGCGGCGATGGGTGTGACCGATGCCGAGCAGCTGGGTGACTGGATCGCGGTGGGCGAACTGGCGCTGGATGGCCGGGTGGTCGCCAGCCCCGGCGTGCTGATCGCCGCGCTCCATGCCAGCGAATCGGGCACGGGTCTGATCTGCCCCGCCGAGCAAGGGCCAGAGGCACGCTGGGCGAGCGGGGTGCCCGTGCTGGCTCCGCGCGATCTGATGAGCCTGTTGGGGCATCTCAAGGGATCGCTCGTCCTGCCCGAGCCCGCGCGCGGCGCGGTGACCGAGGCGGTCAGCGGCAATGACTTAAAGCAGGTGAAAGGGCAGGAAACCGCCAAGCGCGCCCTGGAGATCGCAGCGGCTGGCGGCCACAACCTGCTGATGGTCGGCCCGCCAGGCTCGGGCAAGAGCCTGCTGGCGAGCTGCCTCCCCGGCATCCTCCCCGACCTGACGCCAGCCGAGGCGCTGGAGGTGTCGATGGTGCAATCGGTCGCAGGGACCTTGGAGGCCGGCCGTATCAGCCGCGCCCGCCCGTTCCGCGCGCCGCATCATTCGGCCAGCATGGCGGCGCTGACCGGCGGCGGGCTGAAGGTGCGGCCCGGAGAGGTCAGCCTCGCGCACCTGGGCGTGCTGTTCCTCGACGAATTGCCGGAATTCCAGCGTCCGGTGCTCGATTCGCTGCGCCAACCGCTGGAGACCGGCCAGGTCGATGTTGCGCGCGCCAATGCCCATGTGACCTTCCCCGCGCGCGTGCAGCTGGTCGCCGCGATGAACCCGTGCCGCTGCGGATACGCGGGCGATCCGGCGAGGAACTGCAACAAGTACCCGCGCTGCATCGGCGATTATCAGGCGCGGTTGTCCGGCCCGCTGCTCGACCGGATCGACCTCCACGTCCATGTCGGTGCGGTCAGCGCGCTCGACATGGCGCTCCCCCCGCCTGCCGAGGGCAGCGCCGAGGTCGCAAACCGCGTCGCCGCCGCCCGCGCGCGGCAAGTCGCGCGCGGGGTGCGGTCGAACGCCGAACTGGAAGGTGAGCGGCTCGAACACTCCGCCACCCCTGATGAAGCGGGGCGAAAGCTGCTCTTGCAGGCCGCCGAGAAGCTGCGCCTTTCCGCGCGCGGTTACACCCGGATGCTGCGCGTTGCCCGCACCGTCGCCGATCTGGCCGGGGCCGAAACGGTTGGCCGCGTCCACATTGCCGAGGCGCTATCCTATCGGCTGATGACCGGTTAAGGAGCGCTCCCGAGGCCGGCTCCCCCTCCCGGCCGACGCAAAGGCGCATTGGCGATTTCGGACGATCCTTCAGCATTGGCGGCGGACCAGCCGCGCGGACTGGCCGCGCTATGGCAAGCGGTGCGCGACACGCCGCGACGCCGAAAGCTGGCGAGCCTTGCGATTGCGGTCGCGCTCGAGGCGCTGATCTTGCTGCTGCTCCTGACCCTCGGCCAGCAATTCGCGGGGGATGATGACACGCGCGAGGTCGTGACCATGACCGCGATCGAATTCGCCGCCACGCCGGAGCCGGAAGCCCCGGCCGAGCCCGAAAGCGAAAGCGCCGCCTCGCCGGACACCCCGTCGCCCCCGGTGACCCAGCAAGAGCTTGCCCCCGAACCGCTGCGCCCTTCTTCTCTGGCCATCAACCCGAGCCCCGCGCCCGAGCCTGCCCCGCCGCAGCAGCAACCCCAGCAGCCGCCCCAGCCGCAGGCCAGCCCCAAGCCCAAAATCGGCGCGCGGATCAGGCCGGGGCGCACGATGGGGCCGGCCGACACCGGCAACTCGCGCACCGCCGGTGACAGCCAGCGCGTTGGCACCGCGCCCAATGGCGAGCCGCTCTACGCCGCGCGCTGGTATCGCGAACCGACCGATCAGGAGCTGGCCGGCTACCTCTCCACCGCGAATGGCCCCGGCTATGCCCTGATCGCCTGCAAGACCGTGGCGGGCTATTATGTCGAGGATTGCGTGCTGGAGAGCGAAGGGCCGCAAGGTTCAATGATGGGCCGCGCGGTGCTGGCCGCCGCTTGGCAGTTCCGGGTGCGCCCAGCGCGGGTCAATGGACGCGAGCAGTTCGGATCATGGGTGCGGATCCGGATCGACTATACGATTCGCAAGGCACCGCGCTAACCGCTCAGGTGATCTCGCACCACGGCGATAAAGTCCGGCCCCCAGGTCTCGAGCTTCTTGGCGCCAACGCCCGCAATCCCGCCCAGTTCGGCGAGCGTTTCGGGGCATTGGTTCGCCATGTCGCGCAGCACCGAATCGTGGAAGATGACATAGGCCGGGATGCCGTGTTCGCTGGCGAGCGCCTTGCGCTTGTTCCGCAGCGCTTCGAACAGCGGGCTTCCGATCGGGTTGGGCACGTCCCCACCGCTGCGTGAGCGGCGACTCCGGCGGGCGCGGACGGGGGGCTCGGCGATGCTGACTCCGGCCTCGCCTTTCAGAACGGGGCGCGCTTCGGGGCCGAGCATCAGCCCGCCATGCTCGGTCGCCGCCAGCATACCCCTCGCCACCAAGGTGCGCGTCAGCGGGCGCAGCAAAGCCGCTTCGCCCGAACCGACGATGCCGAACACCGACAGCTTGTCATGCCCGCGCGTGGTGATCCGCTCGTCGCTCTGGCCGGTCAGCACCTTTTCGATATGGCCGATGCCGAAGCTCTGCCCGGTGCGATAGACGGCGGAGAGCAGCTTGCGCGCCAGCTCGCTCGCATCGACCACTTGCGGCGGATTGTCGCAATTGTCGCAGTTGCCGCACCGGGCGGGCGGGTGCTCGCCGAAATGCTTGAGCAGGATCGCGCGGCGGCAATCGGGCGCCTCGACCAGTTGCGCCAGCGTGTTGAGCCGCGCCTGTTCGCCCGCGAGCCGTTCGGGCTCGACATCGCCGAGCCATTGGCGCGCACGGGCAAAGTCGCTGACGCCCCAGAACAGATGCGCCTCGGCCGGGTCGCCGTCCCGCCCGGCGCGGCCGGTCTCCTGATAATAGGCCTCGATCGACTTGGGCAGCCCGGCGTGGATGACGAAGCGGACGTCGGGCTTGTCGATCCCCATGCCGAAAGCGATCGTGGCGACCATCACCATGCTTTCGGACGCGACGAACTGCGCCTGCACCGCCGCGCGGCGTTCAGGCTCCAGCCCGGCGTGATAGAACGCCGCCTCGCGCCCGGTGCGAGCGATCTGGGCGGCGATGTCCTCGGTCGCCTTGCGGCTTGGCGCATAGACGATGCCTGCGCCTTCCATCCGTGCGAGGAGATCGGTGATCTGGCGCGGGCCATTGTCGCGCGGGGTGATGGCGTAGCGGATGTTGGGCCGGTCGAACCCGGCGACGATCAAGCCTTCATCCGGGATGCCAAGCTGTCGCAGAATATCCGCCCGCGTCGCCTGATCGGCGGTGGCGGTGAGCGCGAGCCTCGGCACATCCGGGAAGCGGTCGAGCACCGGACGCAGCATCCGGTAATCCGGGCGGAAGTCATGCCCCCATTCGGACACGCAATGCGCTTCATCAATGGCGAAGAGCGAGATGTCAGCGCGCTCCAGCAGCGCCTGAAATCCGGGGGTCGAGGCGCGTTCGGGCGCGACATAGAGCAGATCGAGTGCGCCATTGCGGAAAGTTTCGGCGGTGCCGGCGTTATCGCTGTCGGCCGACGTCATCGAAGCGGCGCGAATCCCCGCTGCGCTGGCCGAGCGGATCTGGTCATGCATCAGCGCGATCAGCGGGGAGATGACGATCGCCGTGCCCACGCGCGCCAAGGCCGGCACCTGATAGCACAGGCTCTTGCCCGCGCCGGTCGGCATCAGGGCGAGGGTATGCGCGCCCGCCATGACCCGGCTGATGACCGCCTCCTGCTGCCCGCGAAAGGCGGGGAAGCCGAAGGTGCGGCGCAGGACATCATGACATTCGGGAGGGGCGACCACGCTCATGGCCGCGGCCCTAGCCGATCAAACGCGGCGAAGGCACCCGAGATGGGCGCTCTATCGACCGATTATCGCGCGGCAGCAGCCTTGGCTTCGGCCAGATCGACCACATCGCCCTTGCCGAGCGTTGCGCCCGGGGTTGCGATCGTGCCATCGGCGCGGCGGCCGAGGTTGACCGGACGCGTCAGCCACAGGTCCTGATGGCCAAGAATGCGCCCGTCATGCGCGAGGATCGAGACCGGGCCGATCGGCAAACGATCCCGCTCGTCGACCAGCACCGGGTCCTCGACCACGGTTTCGGTGCCGTATTTCTGCCCCCACTGGCGCAAAGCCAGCATCGCGGGGAGCAGATCGAAGCCCTTTTCGGTCAGGCGATATTCGATCTTCCGGCGATCATCGGCGCAAGGTTCGCGCTTGAGAATGCCGTGTTCGACCAGCTTGGCGAGGCGGTTGGAGAGAATGTTGCGGGCGATCCCGAGCTCGCTCAGGAATTCCTCGAAGTGTTTGAGACCGTTGAAACTTGCCCGCAGGATCATGAACGACCAGCGTTCCCCCATCACCTCCAGCGCTTGCGGCAAGCCGCATTCGATGAGTTCGCGCAGCGGTTCTCTCAAATCACCCATAGGTCGTGTCCCTTCCCCTTCCGGGGTGATGTGTAACCGCTTTTTGGCGGCCTCACAAAAAAATTTCAGTTTTCAGTTGCAACCCGCAACCTAGTTGGTTAGGTAGCGAATAGCAACCGGTTTCGAATCGAAATGTTGCATTGCAAAATACAATGATTGAGACCACAGGGGCACCCCCCCTTAAGGCAACAGGCAAAGGATACCCCGATGATCAACACCCTCTCCCTTTCGCGCGGCAGCAAGCTCGCCGTCCTCGCCTCGGCGCTCGTTTACACCGGCCTCAGCTTCGGCGTCGCCACGGGCGCTGCCCCGCTTCAGGCGGCTGGCACCACCTATTACCACGCTACGCTGTCGGCTCCGGCCAGCGAAACCAAGGCTGTCGCCGACGGCGTCGCCTGGGCCTGCAAGGACGCGACCTGCGTTGCTGGCAAGACCACCGCTCGCCCCCTGCGCGTATGCCGCGGCCTGAACCGCAAGTTCGGCGAAATCGCGACCTTCAAGGTCGATGGTCAGGAAATGGCCGCTGAAGAACTGGCCAAGTGCAACGGCTGATTTCAGCCTGACATAAGTCCCTCTCTGCACGGCCCTCCTCTCCCTCCGTGACAGAGCTCCACGACCCCCGGCACGCTTTCCCCAGAGCGTGGCCGGGGGTTTGGATTCTGGGAGTTCGCGCACCCGCCTCCGCGGGTGCGTCCTCGGTGCTATTCCCTGCGCTCCGCTACGGGGCACCTGCGGGGCGGCCGCTTGGCCTTGCGACGCCTGCGGCGTCGATCCAGCGCTTCCAGATGGGTTTCCTAGAGCAGCCCAGCTTCTTGCAATTGCACCTCTAGGCTCGCCGCATCTGTAAACAGGTGCGCGTCCCATCCCCGCGCGCGGGCGGCCGCGATGTTAGCGGGGTTGTCATCGGTGAAGAACAGGTTCGCGCCCGCACGCCCGCTGCGCTCTTCGACGATTTCGTAGATGCGCGGTTCGGGCTTGGCGATTTTCTCGATGCCTGAAACGATGATGTCCTCGAAGTGATCGAAGATCGGCTGGGTCGGGCGGAACAGCTGCCAGAACTCATCACCGAAATTGGTCAGGCAGAACAGCGGCACACCCGCGCCCGCCAGGCGCTCGACGATGGCGTGCGAGCCCGGCACCGGCCCCGGCACAGTCTCGTTAAAGCGGGTCGCGTAGGCGTTGATGTGCGATTCGTAAGCAGGGAACTGCGCGATCCGTTCCGGCACCATGTCCGCCAGCGCGCGGCCACGGTCATGCTCGAAATGCCATTCCTCGGTCACGACATTGGCGAGGAACCAGTCGAGCTCGTCCCGGTCATCAATCAGCTTTTCGAACAGGGCAGCCAGCTGCCATTCGAACAGCACCCGACCGACATCGAACACGACCGCTTTGCGCATCACAACCCCAAACCTCTTAGCCCCAAATGACTGCGGCCCGCGCTCCGGTGAGGAGGCGGGCCGCTAATTCTATCAGCCGCCCATGCCGGGCAGCCGCGCCGTTCAGCCCTGGCGGGCCTTGAAGCGACGGTCGGTCTTGTTGATCACATAGGTGCGGCCGCGGCGACGGATCACGCGGTTATCGCGGTGACGGCCCTTCAGCGACTTCAGGCTATTGACGATCTTCATGGCGCTCGTTTCCAAAAGAGAAGCGCGCCGGACAGGGCCGACGCGCGTTAAATCGAAGGCTGCCGTTAGCGACACCGGTCTGCGGCGTCAATGCGAACCTGCCCCTGTCAGCGCCGCAAATCGCGCAATTTGCGCTCCCACGCCAGTGCATGGGCGATGATCGTGTCGAGTTCGGCATGGGCAGGCTGCCATCCGAGCGTCTGCTTCAGCCGCGCAGGGTTGGAAATCAGCGAATCGGGATCGCCTGCGCGGCGGCCTTCGATCCGGCGGTCGAGCTTGCGATTCGTCACCCGGTCGACCGCGTCGAGCACCTCGTTGACCGAGAACCCACGGCCATAGCCGCAATTCATCGTCAGCGACCGTGCAGGCTCGGCAATCAGCGCCTCCAGCGTCTGCACATGCGCCGCCGCCAGATCGCTGACATGGATATAGTCGCGCACCCCGGTGCCATCGGGCGTGGCGTAATCGGTGCCGAACACGCTCACCGATTCGCGCATCCCCAAAGCCGCCTCGATCGCGACCTTGATGAGATGGGTTGCACCGGCGGTCGATTGCCCACTGCGCGCCTGCGGATCGGCGCCCGCAACATTGAAGTAGCGCAGCACGCCGAAATTGAGCGGGTGGGCCGCTGCGACATCGGCGAGCATCTGCTCGGTCATCAGCTTGGACCAGCCATAGGGGTTGATCGGGCGCTGCGGCGTATCCTCGGACACGCCGGGGGAATCTGGCGCGACATCCGGGATGCCATAGGTCGCCGCGGTCGAGGAGAAGATGAAATGCGGCACCCCGGCCTTAACTGCTGCTTCGATCAGTGCGCGGCTTTTGGCGGTGTTGTTGTGATAATACTTGAGTGGATCAGCGACGCTTTCCGGGACCACAATCGACCCTGCAAAGTGCATGATCGCGCCCGTGCCCTGCTCGGCAAAGATCCGCGCCAGCAGGTCCGCATCGGCGATGTCGCCTTCATACAGCGGCACGCCGTCGGGCAGCGCAAAGCGGAAGCCCGTGGTGAGGTTGTCGACCACCGCCACTGGCCAGCCTGCATCCTGCAAGGCCAGCACTGCGTGACTGCCGATATAGCCCGCGCCGCCGGTCACGAGCACGGAAGGTTTGCCGGGAGAGGTCATGGGCAGGCCCTTACCATACAATTCGTTGGGGAATTCTCAACTTGAAGCAGACACACCGCAGTCTGTGCACGTTCATGCGGGCGCTCTATAAGCAGCAAGCCACGAAAGGAACCCCGCCTCATGCCCCGTTCGCACCGCCTGTCCCTGATTGTCCCTGTCGTCGCGGCCCTGGCGCTATCGGCTTGCGCGACAACGCCTTACACGGGCCCGGTCGAAGTCACGCGCTTTGTTGCGCCCAGCCCGGCGGGGCTCGGACAAGGCACGATTGCGGTCACCTTCCCCGACGAGGTGAAGAACGAAAACGCGCGCAGTGCCTTTGCCACCGCCGTCAGCGGCGAATTGGCGCGGCTGGGCTATACCGTGGTCACAGAAGGCACGCCCGCCAGCCAGGTCGCCGCGATCCGCACCACCCGCTCGCCGATTGCCGCCGCTCCCGTGCGTGAACGCGGACCGGTCAGCGTCGGTGTGGGCGGGCAGACCGGCGGTTTCGGTTCAGGTCTTGGCATGGGGGTCGGCATCAATCTGGGTGGCGGGCGTGAAGGTGCCAATACCATGACCGAATTGTCGGTGCGGATCGGCCAGACGGACGGCACCACCCTGTGGGAAGGCCGCGCGCAGTTGGCGACCGGGGTGAAGTCGCCCTACTCGCAGGTCGATGCCAGCGCCCGGACGCTCGCTGCCGGGTTGTTCAAGGACTTTCCCGGTGGCAATGGCGAGACTGTGACGATCGACGTCAAGAAGCTTCAAGGACGATAATGACCTCTCTTTTCATCGACGCCGGTTTCGATAGCGGCAATATTGACGTGCTCGGGATCGACGGCGCGACCGCGCGGCTGGCGATCCGGCGCGATAACGAATCCGAGTTCTTCCAGTGGTTCCACTTCCGGGTGAGCGCGAAGGCGGGTGAGGAAGTGGTGCTGAAGCTCACCGGCCTCAATGCCAGCGCCTATCCCGGCGGCTGGCCGGATTATGACGCCTGCGTCAGCGAAGACCGCGCCTATTGGGCGCGCGCGGCGAGCACGTTCGACAAGGACGAGGATGGCGGCACGCTGACGGTGCGATACCTCCCCGCGACCGATGTGTTCTGGTGCGCCTATTTCGCACCCTATTCGATGGAGCGGCACCACGATCTGATCGCCGAGACCGCATCGTGCGAGGGGGTCGACTACGTCCGGCTCGGCACGACGCTGGATGGGCAAGCGATTGACTGCCTCGAACTGGGCGAAGGCGACACGCAGGTGTGGCTCTATGCCCGCCAGCATCCGGGCGAGACGCAGGCCGAATGGTGGATGGAAGGCGCGATCGAGTGCCTGACCGATCCCGCCGATCCGGTGGCGCGGGCGCTGCGCAAAGCCTGCCGTATCCACATCGTGCCAAATTGTAACCCTGATGGTTCGCGGCGGGGACATTTGCGAACCAATTCGGTTGGCACGAACCTGAATCGCGAATGGGCCGATCCGACCCCGGAGCACTCGCCCGAAGTGCTGGCGATCCGCAATCGGATGGATCAGACCGGCGTTCACTTCGCGATGGACGTTCACGCGGACGAGGCAATCCCGGCCGTCTTCATCGCCGGGTTCGACGGCATCCCGTCGTGGACGCAGGCGCAAGGCGATGGCTATGACCGCTACCAGCGCATCCTTGACCGCCGCACGCCCGATTTCCAGACCAAGCTTGGCTACCCCAAGGCCTCCCCGGGCCGGGCCAACCTGTCGATGAGCACCAACCAGGTCGCCGAACGCTTCGGCGCCGTCGCGATGACGCTCGAGATGCCCTACAAGGACTTGGCCGACTTCCCTGAGCCCGAGCAAGGCTGGTCACCGGAACGCTGCAAGCTGCTGGGCCGCGAGTGCATGGCAGCGCTGGTGGAGTGGCTGGAGGGGAAGGAATAACCAGCTCCGTTCGCCTCGAGCGAAGTCGAGCGGCCAGTCCGGGTGTCTCGACTACGCTCGACACGAACGGGCTCGGTATTCAGCCAAAAATGCCTAACCCAGGTGCGAAGGCCCAAACGCGTGCGGCAGCAGCGCCGATAGCGTCACGCGCCGCACGTCGTCCTTGCTGACGCACAGCACCAGCGGATCGGTGGCGCCCAGCGCGGCGACTTCGTTCAGCACCTGACGGCAGCGCCCGCACGGCGTGATCGGCTCGGCATCAGCCTTGAGGCCCACCACCGCGACGGCAACCAATCCGCCGCGCCGTCCCTCACCCATCGCCTTGGCGACCGCGACCGTCTCGGCACACAGGGCGAGGCCGTAGCTGGCGTTTTCGACATTGCAGCCGGTGATGACCGCGCCGTCATCGAACAGCAGCGCCGCGCCAACGGGGTAATCGGAATAGGGCGCATAGGCCTGCTCCGCCGCAGCGAAAGCGGCGATGATCAGGGCCTGTTCCTGCGCGTCGTCGAGCATCATTTCTGCACCACCACCCATTCAACCGGCTCTGCCGCAGCTTCTGTCACCAGCGCGCTGTTGGCGCTCCATAGCAGCCACGGACGACCTGCATAGTCGGGCCGCGCCCGGTCGCGCGCCAGCCATAGGTCCCGCGCCAGCGTGGTCGCGGTGTTGTGACGGTCCTGAAAGGCGGAGGAGAGCTTGAGGATCACCGGCCGCCCGGCATGGGTCTCGATCTGGTTGATCAGCGTCATCAGCTCGCTTTCGACCGCCGCATCGCTGACCTTGGGGGTGCAATTATCGGCCAGCCGCGCAAGCCCGATTGCCGGTGGCAACAGATCGGCATCGCGCGGCACCATCTGGGCGAACATCCCGCTCTGCGCATCCGCGCCCAGGCAGGGATCGAAATCGAGCGCCACGCCGACCTGCAAGCCCGCCTCACGCGCGCCGGCGAAACGATCAGCAAAGCCGCTGGATGCGCCTGCGGCCAGCGGCAGATATACGAACTGCGCGCCCACCGCCTTCAACGTCGCAAATCGCACCTCGCCGCCGCCCGCTGGCACCAGCGCACCCTGCTCGGGGTAAAGCATCTCGTCCGGCCGCCAGGCGCGCATGTCCCACCACAGCCAGCCCGCAAAGGCGAGGCCGAACAGGATCGCAAGCGCCGCCATCCGCAGCAGCCAGCGCCGCCGAAGCCCGCCGCGGCTGCGCGTGCGCTTTGCGCCCTTTGCGCTGGATACCGCCATGCCCCCGGTGCTCCCCCGCCCTAACCCTTGATGTGCAGCACGCAGATCAGCGTGAACAACCGCCGGGCGGTGGCGAAATCGGTCTCGACCTTGCCCTCCAGCCGTTCGAGCAGCAGTTCGGCGGCATCATTGTGAATGCCGCGCCGGGCCATGTCGATCGTCTCAATCTCGGCCGGGGTCGCCTTGCGGATCGCCTGATAATAGCTGTCACAGATCGCGAAATATTCGCGGATCGGGCGGCGGAAGCGGGCCATGCCGATCAACAGGGTTTCCAGCAACTGACCTGCGGTATCGCTGATATCCATACCGAGCCGTCCGTCGGTGACCGACAGGTGCAGGTGATACGGCCCACTGCTGCCGCGTTCGGCGGAGCGAACCGGCTTGAAGGTGTTCTCTTCAATCAGGTCATAGATCGCCACCCGGCGTTCCTGTTCGACATCGGCATTGCGCCACAGAATCGTCGCTTCATCGAGCGTGACCTGAGCAATGCGCTGCGCCCCCGCAGCGCCGGGCGCGGGAGAAATGGGCAGGGAATCGGGCGGCGGTGCAGCCATAGCCCCTGCCTTCGCAGATCGGGGGGCGACACTTCAAGCACTTCGATAGGCTTGGCGACACACTCTCCCCACTATCCACAGCGTGCGAAATAAATATTGGCGCGTTCCACCCTTGCGCGAGGGGGCCGCTGCGGCGCATCAGGCACCGATGGCCGAACCCGAAAAAGTCACCCCGATCAAGCTGCAAGCCACCGATGGCGACGCGGTAGCGCGCAAGCTGCCGTACAATCTCGAGGCGGAAGCGGCGTTTCTCGGCGCGGTGCTGATCGACAACCGGGTGCTGGAAGAATTGCAGGTGCCGATTCGCGCCGATCACTTCTTCGAAGGCCTGCACCAGCGGATCTATACCCGCGTGCTGGCGCTGCTGGAACGCAATGCCACTGCCTCGCCTGTAACACTGCGCCCCTATTTCGAGGCGGACGAGGCGCTGAAGGAACTGGGCGGCACCAGCTATCTGGCGCAATTGACCGCCAGCGGCGCAGGCCTGCTCGCCCCGCGCGAGCTTGCCCAGCAGATCTATGACCTTGCCTTGCTGCGCGAATTGGTGAGCGTCGGGCGAGGTCTGGTCGAAGGCGCGCTCGATACCTCGCAGGATACCTCACCGCTCGACCGGATCGCGCAGGCCGAAGCGGCGCTGTTCGATGTGGCCGAGGGGGCGGCGACGGGGCGCGAAGCCTCGACCTTCCGTGAAGCGGCGATGCACGCGATCAAGCTCGCCGAAGCAGCGATGAATTCAGGCGGCGGGCTGTCGGGCAAGACCACGGGCCTTTCTACGATCGACCAGAAAACATCGGGCCTGCACAATTCCGACCTTATCATCCTCGCCGGGCGTCCCGGCATGGGCAAGACCTCGCTCGCCACCAACATCGCTTTCAATTGCGCGGAAAAGCATCTCGAATGGCAGCGCGACGGGGGTGAATTCAATTACGGCGCGCCGGTCGCCTTCTTCAGCCTGGAAATGAGCGCCGACCAGCTGGCAACGCGTATCCTGGCCGAACAGGCGGAGATTTCCTCGGAAGCCCTGCGCAGCGGTAAACTGACCCGCGAGGATTTCCAGAAGCTGTCCTATGCCAGCCAGCGCCTCGCCGAACTGCCGCTGTACATCGACGATACGCCAGCGCTGACGATCTCGGCCCTGCGCACCCGCGCAAGGCGGATGAAGCGGCGGCACGACATCGGCCTGATCATCGTCGACTACCTGCAACTGCTGCAAGGTTCGGGCCGCGCCAACGACAACCGGGTCAACGAAATCTCGGAAATCAGCCGAGGTCTGAAAACGCTGGCCAAGGAATTGCAGGTTCCCGTGATTGCGTTGTCGCAGCTCAGCCGTGCGGTCGAACAGCGCGAGGACAAGCGCCCGATGCTGTCCGACTTGCGCGAATCCGGCTCGATCGAGCAGGACGCCGACATGGTGTGGTTCATCTTCCGCGGCGATTATTACCACCTGCTGGTCAAGCCCGACACGCCTGACGCAAGCTCCACCCCTGATGTGCAGGAGAAATACCGCGCGTGGGAGGAGAAGTTCGAAGGGCTCGTGGGCCGCGCCACTCTGATCGTCGCGAAGCAACGTCACGGCTCAACCGGTAATGTCCCGCTCCACTTCCAGAGCGACATCACCAAGTTCACCTCGCCGAATTATAAGGACTATTCGGACTGGGGGCAGGAATAGATCAGGCGGTCAGCGCCACCACGTCTCTTGGCAGCGGCGTGGGGCGGGCCTCTGCTTTGGCCTGGTAAAGCGCGCGGTCGGCATGTTCGAACAACGCGTCGGCACTCGCTCCGTCATCGGGCCACTGTGCCACGCCCACGCTGGCGCCGACCTGCACCAGCACGCCTTCGATCTCATGCGGGCGGGCCAGCGCGATCAGGATCCGCGCCGCGATCGGAGCATTGTTGAGCGGCGAACGGGGCGGGATTAGCACCGCGAATTCATCGCCCCCCTGTCGCGCCACCAACCCATCGTCACCAATTGTCTCGCGCAGCCGCTCGGCCACGCTGCGCAGCAATTTGTCGCCAAAGGCATGGCCGTGGCGGTCATTGACCGGCTTGAACCCGTCGAGATCAAGCAGCGCCAACCGGAACTCGCCCGCAGCATCGCCCTTTCCAAGCAGTGCGGCAATCCGGCCTTCCAGTGCGCGGCGATTCGCAAGGCCGGTGAGCGCATCGGTATGCGCCAGGTCGCGGGTCTGCTGCTGCAATTGCAGCAGATCGACCAGCATCACATGGCCTTGCAGAATGAAGCGAACCAGAATCACAGTGGCAAGCATCAGGCTGGTGGCCGCAGCCATCTCTGCCGGGCGGCCCGAAGCCAGCATCAGCGTTGAAATCGGCACCACCCCGATCACCAGATTGACGATGGCGGCCAAGCGGATTGCCGACAGGCAATAGGCCGTCGCCAGCGCCCCCATTGCAATGATCATGGCAAAGCTGGCATGGCTTTCCGGCGGCGAAGCGAGCCAGTTGATCACGGCCCAGCTGCTGCACATCACCCCCACCATGCCCGAAACGCTGGAGGTCTTCCTCACGATCAGCTGGGCACGGCGCAAGCTAAGCTGACGGCTGCGGCTGACGCGGTTCTCAATCAGGCCGAGCACGCACAGCACCGCCAGCAGCGCGGGCATTCCGTATTTGATCGCCCAGTGAAGCTCAGCCGCGCCCGCCCACGCCGCGGTCGGAGTGGTGGCGAGCAGCATCAGATACATCATCGGAGACTGGCTCTCGACCCGGCGCGCGCGCAGGATCGTGAAATCGTCCCGGATCGTATCCGGGACCGGCGGCACGAACCGGCTTCGCAAAATGTCGGTGAGCCCCCTCATCCTGCTGGGATTAGTCAGGAGACGTGAAATACGCGTTAAGCACAGGCAAAAGTCCCTCGCGCCGCATCACTCGCCGCGCCACTTGAGCAGCAGCCACGGCACGCGGTCGGGCGCGAATTGGGTGCGGCTCTTGCGGTCGAAATAGGGCGGCATATGATCGCCCACGAGCAGGATGTCGGTCGGCGGGAAATCGGCTGCGGTGATTTCCTTGACCATGGCGGCGTCGATCGCATCCCAGATCGCGATCTGGCGACAGATCATGGGGTATTCGCTGGCCAGCTTGGGCGAAACGCGCTCGCAATTTTCGGTATCGAGATTGTTGCGCTCGGGCACCGGCAGGTGGGTGTTGACCGTCAGCCAGTAAACGAACTGCGGCTTGTTCGCGGCCTTCAGATGGGCGGCGAGCTGGCGCGGCACGTCGCGGTCGCACACGCCGGGGAACACGCCGCCGCAGGCTTCGGCGCCGCCTTTGGAGAGTTCGCTGCGGAACAACTGCTTGTCGAAGCCGATGTTGGGATACCACTTGTCGCGGTCAAAGAATTGGCCGTCAAAGCTGTGATAGGCAGTCGTTTGGGCTCCGCCGCGCGCCAACTTTGCAGGCAAACAGGAATCGTCTCGCTGCGTCACCAGCGCGTCGTAATCGCCCCAGCGTCCGCACAATTCTCGGATTTCGCCCGAGGTGGTCGAACCGTAATAAGTCGTGGTGCCGGTACGCACTTCGAACCGTGATCGGACGGCAGGGTCGCGGTAGCGCGAGAAGATCAGTCGACTCATCTCAGGATTATCTTGCGGCGCTCCGAGCGCTTCGACCATCACGATCAGCAAGTGCCGCTCCAGTTTGTCTGAAGCCGGCGCGATCTGCGAACTGGTCACAGCTGAGGAAAACGCCGAGTCCTCAGCGTAAAGTCGGCTGTAGTGGCCCCGCGCGCCGACCCCCATCCAGACATCGAACAGCGCAACCGCCGCGACTGCCACTGCTGCTACAATGATCGCGCGCGGGTCCGTAAGACGCGCTGGGCGGCGCAGGAGCAAACATGCGACGATGACAAGGCCGCTGAGGAAAGCACCCGCCAGCACATATTCGAGCGAATTGAATGCATTCAATTCGCTCATGAACACGACCGACCGGCTGAGCGAGAAGATCGACAGATTAAACAATGATCCGATGTACAGGATCGCCGCATAAGCCAAGGCCGCGATGAAGGTCAGGCACCGGACCAGCCATGAGTGATTGCGCACCAGCAGCCCAGCCCCACCGAACACGATGATCGACATGACGCGCGGGGGGCCACCGATGAAATACATGAGGCTGAAGCCGAGATTGGCCAGCACCACCCAGACAAGCAGCCAGTTCACCAGCGCGGCCTGCGTCGCAGGCGTCATGGGAGCCAGACGGAAACGGGTCAGAATGGCTTGCTGCACGGCTGCTCCGCTCCTCGGGTCAGAGCGCTTCGCCGTGCGGCCTGCAAAGGCCATCGGACCTGATGCAGGGAGCGGAGGCGACCGTCTCGTCAGCCAGAGCCACTAATCAAACAAGGTTAGCAGGCGGTTAAATTACGGGCCCGATGGCCGATGAAGGCTACCCCGCGCTCACCTTGCTGATGCGGTAATCGGCAAGGCTCATCCAGTAAGCGAACCGCCAGCGCATCCGGTTAATGAAGGTGCTTTCCCGCTCATACCGTTCGCGCGTCATCGGGACGCTGGAGGCTTCCATGTGGTCCATCAGCTCGCGCAGCTTGGCGGCTAGCCCCGCATCCTCGATCCGCACCATCAGCTCGACATTGATGCGGAACGACCGCTTGTCGAGATTGGCGCTGCCGACATAGCTCGCATCATCCACCACCATCAGCTTCATGTGCAGCTTGCAGGGCTGGAACTCAGCAATCCTGGCCCCGGCGCGCAGCAGCTTGCCATACAGCAGCCGCGCCATATCGACGGCGGCCGAGATGTCGGACTTGCCCGCCATGATCATCCGCACCTCACCGCGCCGCGCGACCTGCGCCATCTGGCGGCGGTAACTGCGCGGCGGGGAGAAATAGGCCGAGACCGTGTCGAGCCGCTTGGCCTTCACCAGGTCCTGCCGCAAACACCATGCCCAGTGCCCGCGCCGCACCAGCGGCCCGCCGACCAGCAGCCGCACCTTCCCGTCCGTCCCCTCGGCCCCGCCGTCCCAGTCCTTGACGATATCGCGCAAGCGGCGAAGCTGGCTGGTGCGCCCCTTGGCCTCGTTCGCGACCCATTTCTGCAGTAGGTCGAACCAGCGCAGAAACTGCTCCACCACCGCGCCCTCGATCAGCACCGACAGATCGCACCAGCCATTATCGGCGGGGATCGCGAAGTAATGGTCGGAGACATTGGCCCCGCCCGTCATCACCCGCGCGCTATCGGCGATCACGAACTTCTGGTGATTGCGCACCAGATAGCGCTTGCCCCACTTGGGCGAGAAGATCGCGAAGGTGCCGCCAGCCTCCTCCAGCGGGCCGAAGAACTCGGCCCCCGCGTCATTGCCGAAATCATCCACGATCAGATCCACCGCCACCCCGCGCTGCGCTGCGGCGACCAGCGCATCGCGCACCATCGTGCCGGAGATGTCACTGTCGAACAGGTAGTAGAACAGCTTGAGGCTGTCCTGCGCCTCATCAATCAGCGCGACCAGTGCCTTCAGCCGGTCCTGCCCGTGGGGGTAGAAGGTGAATTCATGCCCGGCAGCTGAGATGTTGAACGGGTCCAGATCGGAATAATCAGTCACCTGCTCGCCGGATTGGGAAGAATCGGCGGCGGGAGCGGGAGCGGTGGCCATGCCGCCTTGTAGCGCGCGGCAAGCACAAAGCCACTGCCCGTTGCGACAAAGCGCGGCACGCGCGAGATTTGCGGCATAAGCGCCGCGCGGGGCATCTGGCCGCCTCGGCGCAAGTCATGCACGATCATTGTTCAGAAAAGGCTCATGAAAGCCTCGCGATATCAGATGAATATGCGGGCTACTTGGTTCCTTGGCTGGTTGCTGGCTGCCGCCCTCGCGGCACCACAGCTGATGGCGCAAGAGGCCGCGCCTCCTGCCGAACCGGCTCCAGCGGACGACAGCGAAATCTTGGTCGAACGCGAACGGATCATTGATGTTCGCGCCGCTAGCGCGCTTGTGCGCGCGGTTTCGGGTCGGGCTCAGTCGCGCGAGCCGCTCCCCCGTTTCAACGTGCCGCTGTGCCTCTCCCTTGCGATCGACGATCCCGAACGCGGTGTGCTGATCGGACGGCGGATCATTGCTAATGCTCGCGCCGCCGGGCTGACAATCGCCAAGCGCGGCTGCCGCCCCAACGCATTGGTGATCATCCGGGAGGACGTGCGCCAGTGGATCATCGACTATCGCCGCAGCGGTCGCCAGTTCATCGGGCGGATGAAGCGCCATCAGGTCGACCGGGTGCTGCGTTCGCGCGATCCGGCTTACGCTTTCCAAGATATCGAGGTGATCGTCGCCGGCCCGCGCGGGCGGGTTGACCGGAACACGCGCAAGAATATCCGCAGTGCGGCGGTGATGATGGACCGGGCGGCGAGCGCGCAGTTCACGCCGGAGCAGGTCGCGGATTACATCACCCTGCGGCTGCTCGCCCCGACGCGCGAGATGGACGAGGTCGCCGGCCGCGCGCCGCGTACGATCCTGACGCTATTTCGCGTCAACGCGGAGCGCCAAGCAGAAATGTCGCGCTTCGATCGCACCTATCTGGCGACGCTCTACCGTCTGCGCTTCAATGCGACCGCCATGGAAGTGGCCATGACCACCGCCCGCATGTTGGCGACGGATGGCGGGCGCTGAGGGACACCCCCTTTTCCTTGACTTCGTGCCCCCGCGTGCCTAGCTGCGCGCTTCTCTTTCCGTCCCGATTCTGACAAAAGGCTGCCCATGGCACGCGTTACCGTTGAAGATTGCGTCGACAAGGTTCCCAACCGGTTCGACCTCGTCCTGCTTGCCGCGCAGCGTGCGCGCGAGATTTCGGGCGGTAGCGAGCTGACCATCGATCGTGACCGCGACAAGAACCCGGTCGTGGCCCTGCGCGAAATCGCCGAGGAAACCGTTGGCCCGCGCGCGCTGCATGAATCGCTCGTCACCAGCCTCCAGAAGATCCTGCCCGATGACGAGGACGAGGCCGATGAAATCGGTTCGCTCAGCCAGTCGGCCGAAGCGCTGCGGATCACTGCCTCGGCACCGGCGCGCACGTCATCGCTCGGTGGTGACTACGACGGGTAAGCAGTTCGCTTCAGAATATGAGCCCAATTCGAGGGGCGGTCCAGACCGGGGTTCACCGGGCCGGGACCGCCCCTCGGTCGTTTTAGCCTCTGCTTGACCACTTCTTGACCCCGGCTTGCCCGCGCTTGCCTTCGGGTTTCGCGGCGCTATCCCATGGTGCTGTAACGGAATGGTCATATCACGGGGCGGCAAGGCGCATGGCATCGATTGCGGTCTACAGCGTCAAAGGCGGGGTCGGGAAGACGACGCTGGCGGTCAATCTTGCGTGGTGCTCGGCAAGCATTTCGCGCCGCAAGACATTGCTGTGGGATCTGGACGCCGCCAATGGCTCGGGCTTCCTCTTGGGCGTGGACCCCAAGAAAAAACGCAGCGCAGACAGTATGTTTGCCGAAGGTGGCGATCCGGCCAAGCTGATCCAGCCGACCGCTTATCCCGGCCTCGACCTGCTACCTGCTGACGAAAGCATTCGCGCGATTGACCGCACGCTTGACCGGATGGGCAAGAAAAAGCGGCTTGCCAAGCTGACGGCGGCACTGAGCAAGGACTATGACCGGATCATCTTCGACTGTCCGCCTGTTCTCAACGAGTTAAGCGCTCAAATCATCCGCGCTGCCGATCTCATCATCGTCCCCCTGCCGCCGTCGCCTCTATCGGCCCGGGCGTTCGAAGTCGTGGTCGAGGAAGTGCGCGGGGCCGGCAAGGGCCATCCGCCGATCCTGCCCGTGCTCGCCATGCTCGACCTGCGCCGGAGCCTGCATAAGGAAGCGCGTGAAGCCAACCCGAAATGGCCCGCCATTCCGCTCGCCAGCGCGGTCGAACAATGCGCGGTGGAGCGCAAGCCGGTCGGCGCCTTCGCCCCGCGCTCCCCGGCGGCCCGCGCCATTGCCCAACTCTGGACCGCGATCGAACGCAAGCTGGCCGAGAAATAGTCGCTTTCGCAGGTGCGGAAAAAAAGCCTATACTAGGTGTGTTTGCAGACACAGGGGCGCGCGGCATGAGCGGATTGGGCGAGGGAATCGGCGCAGCGATCGAAGGCGGCCTGCTGGCCCGTGCGGTCGAACCCCGAGCCGGCGAGGTCGGCAGTCATTCACCGGCCAGTTCGGTCACCTGCGCCAATTGCGGCACCTCCTATCACGGGCACTTCTGCCCCGAATGCGGTCAGAAGGCCCACATTCACCGCAGCCTTGCCGCCATCGGGCATGACATCATGCACGGCGTCCTGCACCTCGATGGCAAGCTGTGGGAGACGCTGCCGCTACTGACCTTCAAGCCAGGGGAGCTCACCCGCCGCTATATTGCGGGCGAGCGCGCCAAGTTCGTCAGTCCGATGGCGATGTTCCTGTTCACGGTCTTCGCAATGTTCGCGGTATTCCAGATGGTCGGCATCGGAGCACCGACCGATATTGCGAACGATCTGTTCGGATCAGACGGCGACAATCCGGTTCAGACCGAGGTGCGTAGCCAGATGGAAGCACTGGAAAAAGAGCGCTCCACCTTACCCGCGAGCAGCCCCCGCCGCGCGGAGATCGACAATGAACTCAAGGGGCTCAATCTGGTCTTTGCCAAGGCAGGAAGCCCGAGCGACGAGACGGATAAGGTCGTCAGCGTGAAGACGGGCATACCGTGGTTTGACAAGGTCCTGCTTGAAAAATGGAAGAAGAACCCCGGCCTGATGCTCTACAAGCTCCAGGCCAATGGGTACAAATTTAGCTGGCTGTTGATCCCGCTATCGGTGCCGTTCCTGTGGATCATGTTCGCATGGCGGCGGCAGTTCAAGGCCTATGACCACGCGGTGTTCGTCACCTATTCGCTGAGCTTCATGTCGCTGCTGTTCATCGTCATGTCGATCCTCAGCACCATTCCCAACGGCGGCGGCTGGGCGGCGCTGCTGTTCCTGATCGCCGTTCCACTGCATCTCTACAAGCAGCTGCGCCAAGCCTATGGCCTCAGCCGGTTTTCGACCCTGTGGCGGCTCAGCGTGCTGCTGCTGTTCTCGATGCAAATCGTGCTGACGCTGTTCGTGATTATTCTGGGCCTGCTGGGCGCGTTCTGATCGCTTTGCGGTGAAGCCCATCAACGGCAGGGGAAGCGCTGCTTCACAAGCTGCGAGAACGCTTCTCTGATGGTGGCGCGCGCAGCAGCTTCCGGGGTGTAGCCCGCCAGATGCGCGAACAGCACATCGCTTTCAATCTCGGCTTCGGGCGGCAAGCAGGCTTCGACGGGCTGACCGGCCGCGAGCCGGTCCGCGAGGGTCTGGCGATAGGCTTTGCCGACAGTCGAGATCGCGCCGAACAATTCGCCCGCCTCGGGGGCAAGCGTCCATTCGGGGCCGCGTGTGCGCAGTTTATCGACCCGGGCGAGAAAGGCCGCCACGGTCATGTCGGGCGAGGGAATGATCGCAGCAGCGGGCGCGGGCTGCGCGATGCTTGCCCCTGACATCATCAACGCGCTGCCGACCAACGCCAAAGCCATAACTCGCTGCATCCGATGGCCCCTTGTATTGTGGTCCTTGAGAAGTGGCGCGGATGTGACGCTGCCCAGCTTAACCCACGCTGAAAGCAACAAAAAAGGGCGCCGGAATTGCTCCCGGCGCCCCTTTTCTCCGTGTCGTGAAAGAATCAGGCGCCCTGCGGTGCCTCGTCACCCTTCCCGAAGCGCTTGCCCGCCTTGGGGATCGCCGAGCCGCGCACCTGCGCCGGAACGCTGAGCCCGCGCGGGGCATCGGGACGGTCGATCTTGCCGTTTTCGAGCAGCGAATTGATCTCCTCGCCATTCAACGTCTCGTATTCGAGCAGCGCCTGGGCGAGGAGGTGGAGTTGATCCTCATGCGTCTTGAGAATGTCGGTGGCGCGGGCATGAGCACCTTCGACCAGGCCCTTGATCTCGTTGTCGATCAATTCATTGGTCTGGCCCGAACGGAATGTCCGCTGCGATGCCCCGTAACCCAGATAGCCCTCGGACTGCTCCTCATACTGAAGCGGGCCGAGCTTGTCCGACATGCCCCACTGGGTCACCATGCTGCGCGCCAGTTTGGTCGCGTACTGGATGTCCGACGAAGCGCCCGAACTGACCTTGTCATGGCCGAAGATGATTTCTTCCGCCACGCGGCCACCCATCGAGACCGAGAGGTTCGCGTGCATCTTGTCGCGGTGGTAGGAGTAGCTGTCCCGCTCCGGCAGACGCATCACCATGCCTAGCGCGCGGCCGCGCGGGATGATGGTGGCCTTGTGGATCGGATCGGACGCAGGCTCGTGCACCGAGACGATCGCGTGACCGGCTTCGTGATAGGCGGTCATCCGCTTTTCATCATCGGTCATGACCATGCTGCGACGCTCGGCGCCCATCATGACCTTGTCCTTGGCGTCCTCGAACTCCTGCATCGCCACCAGCCGCTTGTTGCGGCGTGCAGCCAGCAGGGCAGCTTCGTTGACGAGGTTGGCCAGATCGGCGCCCGAGAAGCCCGGCGTGCCGCGCGCAATCACGCGCGAGTTGACGTCGGGAGCCAACGGCACCTTCTTCATGTGCACGGCGAGGATCTTCTCGCGCCCGTCAATATCGGGGATCGGCACAACCACCTGACGATCGAAACGGCCCGGACGCAATAGCGCTGGATCGAGCACATCGGGACGGTTGGTCGCGGCGATGATGATGATGCCTTCGTTGGCTTCGAACCCGTCCATTTCGACCAGCAGCTGGTTCAGCGTCTGCTCGCGCTCGTCATTCGAATTGCCGAGACCGTTGCCGCGCGAACGGCCCACGGCGTCGATTTCGTCGATGAAGACGATGCAGGGCGCATTCTTCTTGGCCTGTTCGAACATGTCGCGCACGCGGCTAGCGCCGACGCCCACGAACATTTCGACGAAGTCCGAGCCCGAGATGGTGAAGAACGGCACGCCTGCCTCACCCGCGATGGCGCGGGCAAGCAGGGTCTTGCCGGTACCGGGCGAACCGACCAGCAGCGCGCCCTTCGGGATCTGGCCACCGAGCTTAGAGAAACGCTGCGGATCGCGCAGAAATTCAACGATTTCCTGCAATTCCTCACGCGCTTCGTCGATGCCCGCGACGTCATCGAAGGTCACTTTGCCCGACCGTTCGGTCAGCAGCTTGGCCTTGGACTTGCCGAAGCCCATCGCGCCGCCGCCGCCGCCCTTCTGCACCTGACGCAGCGCGAAAAACGCGATGCCGAGGATCAGCAGGAAGGGCAGGGAATTGAGCAGGATGAACAGAAGAACGTTCTGTCCCTCACGCTGCGTGCCGGTAAAGCGCACGCCGTTATCTTCCATCAGCTTGGTGATTTCGACATCATTGGGCACCGGGACCGTGCTGAACGGCTCGCCATTCTTGAGCGTTCCGGTGATGAGCTCGGCGCCCATCTGCACGTCCTGCACTTCGCCTTCGGCGACAGCGGCGCGGAAGTCGGAATAACGGATCGCGGCGCCCGTGGTCTGGCCCGCGTTGCTGAACATGGTCACCACCAGCAGCAGGGCGAGGAAGATCCCGCCCCAAATCATCAGCTGCTTAACCCAAGGGTTGGGGCCGTCGCCTTGCGGCTGGGGATCGTTTTGCTGACTCATTGCAAGGGATTCCTTTCGTCAGCCTGCAATGTAGGATGCGCGCGGTGAATGGCAAGATAATGCGCAAGCGCGCACATGATGCTAATTTTCGAACAGCGTGATGCGAATTATCGATCCGTCGCGCACGGCACTGGCGGTTTGCCATAGGCGGCGAGGAACACCTCGACCGCGCCGGCGATCCGCTGATCGCGCGCGTCCGGGCTGACGAGGGCACCGAAGCGGCGTTCGAGATCGCCCATGCCCTTGCACATCGACACAAATTGTTCGGCCGCTAGCATGGGATCAGGGATCGCCAACTCGCCTGCCGCCACCGCATGACTGAGATAGGCCGCAAAGCCATGCTTCATCCGCCACGGCCCAGCTTCGAGAAATGCGGCGCCAATAGCGGGTTCAACCTCGGTTTCGGCAGCGATGCGGCGTTCGAACTGGATCATTTCCGGGCGGAACAGAAAGGCGTAAATCGCCTGGCCGATCGCTGTCAGCCGCTCACGGACCGTGCCGTGGACTGTACCCTCGAGCGAGAAATGCCCGCGCATCTTCTCGCATTCGCATTCAACCGCCGCCGTGAACAGCGCGCGCTTGTCGCCGAACTGATTGTAGATGGTGACCTTGGAGACGCCCGCGTCAGCAGCGACCTGTTCAATTGCGGTCGCGGCGTAGCCGTGGTGGAAAAAGTGATGCGCCGCTGTCTCGACGATCGCCGCGCGTTTGGCGGCATCGAGCGGCCGGCCCGCCTTGCGGCGACCAGGTTTTTTTTCAGGTTCGGATGAACCGGAGATTGACAAAATGAACGGCTCCGTTCAGTTAAACGCTTCCGTTCAATAATGCGTCGAATCATCCAAGGGCGCAACCCTCTCCGCTGATAAAGGTTCCTGCCAACGTGCTTTGGATCGCCATCAGGATGCTCACCGGGGACGCCCAGAAGTTCTATGGGCTGTTGTTCGGTATCGGTTTTTCCACTCTCCTCATCACCCAGCAGATGACAATCTTCGTCAATCTGGTCGAGCGCGGGGCCAGCGGCGTTTACAACGCGCCCGAGGCCGAAGTGTGGGTGATGGACCCAGTCAGCCGCACCACCGATGTCAGCTACGCCATGCCCGGCACCGCGCTGGACCGGGTGCGCTCGGTCGAGGGGGTGGAATGGGCCGTCCCGCACCTGCGCGCAGTCGCCAATGTGCGGACGGCCGACGGCGATCTGGAAGGCGTGGCGGTGATCGGGGTGGACGATTCGACCCTGATCGGCCTGCCTGAACGCATGGCAAAGGGTGACAAGTCGGTGATGTTCGCGCCGGACAGCGTGGTGATCGACGACACCGGAACCACCCGCTTCTTCCCGCCCGAACAGGACCCGATTGGCGAGCGGCTCGAACTCAATGACCAGCGCGCCGTCATCCGCGGCATTGCGGATTCGATCCCGAGCTTCACCAGTACCGTGGTGCTCTACACCCGCTATTCCAACGCGCTGAACTTCGTCCCCGGCACCCGCAACCGGCTGAGCTTCGTGCTGGTCGGCGTGAGCGAAGGGCAGACGCCCGAACAGGTCGCCTCGCGGATCGAGGCCGAGACCGGTTTGAAGGCCGAGACCCGCGAGGAATTCTCGCAGGCCGGCGTCAACTTCATCATCGAAAACACCGGCATCCCGACCAATTTCGGCATCACCGTGTTCCTTGGCTTCGTTGTCGGCGTGGCGATTGTTGGTCTGACCTTCAGCCTGTTCCTGCGCGACAACATCAAGCAGTTCGGCGCCCTGAAAGCGATCGGCGTCACCAATTCCAAGATCGTCCAGATGGTCGCAGCCCAGGCCGGGATGGTCGGGACCATCGGTTATGCGCTGGGCGTCGTCGGCACGGTTGCCTTCATCAAGGGGTTCAGCGCCAATCCGTTCTTCAAGGGGTTCTACATCCCCTGGCAGATCCCGCTCATCAGTCTGGCTGCCGTGGTGGTGATCCTCGCCATCACCGGCCTGATCGCGATCCGCAGCGTGCTCAATACCGAACCGGCTTCGGTGTTCAGGTGAGCGGGGAGGCGATCATGGATACGACGACAATCGGCGGCTGCGCGCCCGAAGCGGCAATCTGCGCGCGCGGCATCTCCCGCGATTTCGAGGCCGGGCAGACCACCATCCGCGTGCTGCACGACATCAACACCGACATCCGCCCGGGCGAGATGACCTATGTCGTGGGCGAAAGCGGCTCGGGCAAGACGACGCTGATCTCGATCATGTGCGGAATCCTGTGGCCGACCGAGGGCGAGGTGAAGGTGTTCGGCACCGACATCTACAAGCTGTCGGATACCGATCTGGTCAAGTTCCGGCTCAACAACATCGGCTTCATTTTCCAGCAGTACAACCTGATCCCCTCAATCGACGTCGCCAGCAACGCCGCCGTGCCGCTGATCGCCCAAGGAATGCCGCGCGAGGAAGCGCGTGAACGCGCCAAGGTGCTGCTCGACAAGCTCAACATCGGCAATCAGGCGGACAAACTGCCGCGCCAGCTTTCAGGCGGGCAGCAGCAGCGCGTCGCCATCGCCCGCGCACTGGTGCACGAACCGCGGCTGGTGGTGTGTGACGAGCCGACCGCCGCGCTTGATGCCTCGTCGGGCCGCCGGGTGATGGACCTGCTGCGCGAAGTCGCGGTCGCGCCCGACCGGGCTTGCATCATCGTGACGCACGACAACCGCATCTTCGATCTCGCTGACCGCATCATCGTGCTGGAAGACGGGCGTATCACGCATGACGGCAAGGAAATGCCCGATGGTCACTGATGCCGCCCAGAACGCACACACCCACACCCTCTCCCCCTCCCTCCTGAATCCGCCGAGGACGCCATGTTCCGCAATCTAAGCTTTGCCCGCCAGATCCTGCCGATTGCCGCGCTGATCGGTGTCGCCATCGGTGCCTGGCTGATCTTCGTCGGCCTGCCTGACCGCTCCACGTCCGAGCCGGTCGAACAGCCCCCCAAAGCAGTCGGCAAGCTGGCCAACCAGCCGCGCGTGGCGGGCGCCGGGATTGTCGAGCCGTCGAGCGAAGTGATCGACATCGGCTCTGCCCTGTCGGGCCTAGTCACCGATGTCCGCGTGCGCCCGGGGGACCGGGTCGCCAAGGGCGAAGTGCTGTTCACGGTCGATGCCCGCGCCGCGCGAGCCACCCTCGATCAGGCCGCTGCCGCCATCAACGAAGCGCGCGCCTCAATCGCAGAAGCGAGCGCCGCGCAGAAGACCGCCCGCGAACAGCTGGCACTCTATCGCAACCTCTCGGACCCCGCGGCGGTCAGCCGCGCCGAAGTGATCCGCGCCGAGGGTGAGGAAGCCGCCGCAACCAGCCGCCTCGGCCTCGCCCGCGCGCGCCTTGCCGCCTCGCAATCCGCCGCTGGCGCCGCCCGCACCGAGATCGAGCGGCTCGTGGTCCGCGCGCCGATTGCGGGCGAAATCCTCGCAGTCAACATCCGCCCCGGCGAATTTGTCGCCACACAGGGCGGCGGCAACAGCCAACCCTTCATCCAGATGGGCGAGACCAACCCGCTCCACGTCCGCGTCGATATTGACGAGAACGAAGTGGCGCGCGTTGCTCTGGGCGAGCCGGCCGTCGTCTCCCCGCGCGGCGCCGCTGAACTGCACGTCAACGCCACCTTCGTGCGGGCCGAACCGCAGGTGGTGCCCAAGCGCTCGCTGACCAACTCGGCGGCGGAACGGGTCGATGTGCGGGTGCTCCAGCTGATCTATGCGCTGCCGCCGTCGGATGCTTTCCGGGTCGGCCAGCAGATCGACGCCTTCATCCCCGCCAAACCCGGCCAACCTGCCAAGCAGGGGAACTGAGGCGATGCGCCGCCTGCCCATCACCCTCGCCGCAGCCCTGCTGCCGCTGACACTCGCGGCCTGCATCGCCAACCCCGCGCCGGAAATCGCAACGCCTGCGCCCGACCTGCCGCCTGCGTTCTTCTACCAGCCCGACAGCGCGGCCGGAGCAGAGCTTGCTGCGCTGATGCCCCAAGGCGATCCGGCGTGGCGCACGCTGTCCGAGGCGGCAATCGCCGATGGGCCGAGCCTTGCCGAAGCGCTCGCCCGGATCGATAGCGCCCGCGCGGGCGCGCGCCGGGCCGGGGCCGACCGGCTTCCGAACATCACCGCCGATGGCGATGTCACCCGTAACCGCATCAACCCGGCGCAGTTCGGGCAGGCGGGTCAGCAAGGCTTCATCCCGCGCGAACAATCCTCCTACGGCGCGAATATCGTCGCCAGCTGGGACCCTGACCTGTTCGGCCAATTGAAAGCGCAGGAACGCGCCGCCATTGCCCGGATCGACGCGGCCACCGCGCAGGCGCAAGGCGTGCGCCTGGCGCTGCTGGCGGAGATCGCCGCCAGCGTCACCGATTGGCGCGTGCTCGATGCGCGTGCCGCGGCGATCGAGGCTGACGGCACGGCCGCTCGGCAGCTCGCCAGCCTTGCCAAGGTGCGCGAGGACGCCGGGATCGCCCCGGGGTTCGATCGCGTCCGGGCCGAGGCAACCGCGAGCTCCTCCGCCGTGCGCCTCGCCGCGCTAGATAGCGAACGCGCACGCCTGATCGGGCGGCTGGTGACGCTGACCGGGCAGGACGGCGCAAGTGTCCGCGCCGCGCTGGCCGACCCGGCACCTGTGCTGGCACCAGCGCCTGCACCTGCTGGGCTCCCGTCGGACCTCCTCGCCAACCGGCCCGATGTCGCCGCTGCCGCCGCCAACCTTGCCGCGAGTGACGCCGATCTGGCCGCCGCCGCCCGCGCGCGCTTCCCCCGCATTACGCTCTCCGGCGTGATCGGGCTGCTCGCCTTCGATCCCGAGGATTTCTTCGACAGCGATTCGATCATCGGCACGCTGACGGCCGGGATCGCCGGGCCGCTGCTCGATTTCGGGCGTGTTGGCGCAGGGATCGACGCCGCCGCCGCAGACAAGCGCGCCGCTTTCGCCGCCTATCGCGGGGCGGTGTTCACCGCGCTCGGCGATGCCGAGGCGGCTTACGGCGTGGTCACCGCTGCGGATAACGAAGCGCGGCTTTCCGTGGCGGAACGCGATCAGCTGACCCGCGCGGCGAGCCTTGCCGAAACCCGCTACCGCGCGGGCCTCGCGAGTTTCCTCGAAGTATTGGAAGCGCGCCGCGCCGCCGATGCCAGCGGCGAACGCGCGGCCGCTGCGCTGGGCCGGGCGCAGCGCGCGCGGATTGTGCTGTGGCAGGCGTTGGGCGGCGAACCGGCCAGCGCCAGCTAGAAAGCGAACCAGTACACCCCGTATCCGAAAGCTGCCAAGGCGACCGCGCCGCCGATCAGCAAGACGAGTCCGTCACGCACCATCATCGCCAGGGAAAGGATCGCAATGGCGATGAAGGGCGCGGCGGCGGCAAAGGGCACCAGTTCCAGCACTGGCAGCGCAAGGCACAGCACCACGATCAGCCCTGCCACCACGCGGCGTGCTGGGCCGCTGGCAAGTGGCTTTAACCGCCCTTTGGCAATCCGGTCGAGCACCTGGGCAATTTTGTCGAGCGTGTCCGCACCCTTGGTGAGCCGGTCGGAACTGACCCCGCGGCGGGTGATGAAGCCCGGCAACCAGACATGCTTTCGTCCCCACGCCATCTGCGCCGCAATCAGGGCGATGCAAAGCGCGATGATGGTAGGCACACTCGGGATTGCGCCCACCGGAGACACGCCGATGAGCGCCAGGATCAGCATCAGCGGTGCAAACGAGCGGTCGCCGAATTCGTCGAGCAGATCGTCGATTGAAACCTCGTCCTCAGCTTCGGCAATGCGTTCAATCCCGTTGACCACATCGCCGACACTGTCGGCCTGCTTGCTTTTGCCCATGCGTTACTCCTTCGCGGGGTAACGCACCCGCCCCTGTGATTGTTCAGCCCTTGCGTTTAATGAGTGCCGACCTGTCGCAACGACACACCACTTCATCGCGCTGATTCCACATTTCGTGCGTCCAGGTGACGATCCCGGCATCGGGGCGGGATTTGCTTTCCCGCAGGTCCTTCACCTCACTCACCGCGCGCAGGGTATCGCCGATGAAAACGGGCTTGGGGGTGACAACCTTGTCGAAGCCGAGATTGGCAACCAGAGTGCCGAGTGTCGTATCGCCCACCGACAGCCCGACCAGCAGGCTGAAGGTGAAGGTCGAGTTCACCAGGATCTGCCCATAGCCGCTCGCCTTGGCCGCCTCGATGTCCAGATGCAGCGGCTGCGGGTTGTGGGTCATGGTCGAGAATAGCAGATTGTCCGTCTCGGTCACGGTGCGGCGGATTTCGTGCTCGATCCGCTCACCCACCACCCATTCGTCGAAGAACTTGCCGGCCATCAGCCCTGCTCCGCCCAGCGCGCGACGACATCGGCCCCGTCATCCGCGCTCGACCGAACGGCGCCCGGCGTGCGGCTGAAGCGCGGAGCGGGGGCGGTGTGCCACATCCCGTCATGCTCCACATAGGCCCCGCGCGCCTTCATATGCGGATGCTCACGCGCCTCATCAATGCCGAGCACCGGGGCAAAACAGGCATCGGTGCCTTCAAGCAAGGCGCACCATTCGGCCTGCGTCTTGGTGAGGAACAGCGCCGCGAGTTTCCCGGCGTAATCGTCCCAATTGGTCGGGATCATCTGGCCCTGCGCCAATTCCTGAGGCGCGCCGGCGCGCTGGAGCATCTCGGCATAGAACTGCGGCTCGATCGACCCCAGCGAGATTTCCTTCCCGTCTGCGCAGCGGAAGCAGCGGTAGAAATGCGCCGCGCCGCCGAGCATCCCCCTGCCGCGCTCGGTCGAAAGATGCGGCACATGGCGCACGCCGAAGAAGAAGCTCATCAAGCTGGTTGCCCCGTCGACAATCGCGGCATCGACCACCTGCCCCTTGCCGGACTTTTCGCGTTCATAGAGCGCCGCCATGATCCCGAAGGCGCAATACATCGACCCGCCGCCGAAATCGCCGACAAGGTTCTGCGGCGGCGTGGCAGGCTCGCCCGCCTTGCCGACCGCCGACAATGCGCCGGTGATGGCGATGTAATTAATGTCGTGCCCGGCGGCCTGCGCGAGCGGCCCTTCCTGTCCCCAGCCGGTCATCCGCGCATAGACGAGGCGCGGGTTCGCACCCAGCAACTCCTCCGGGCCAAGACCCAGCCGTTCCATCACGCCGGGGCGGAAGCCTTCGATCAGCACGTCGGCGCTGGCCGCAGCGGCGCGCACGGCCGATTTGCCCGCATCGCTTTTCAGATCCACCGCCAGCCGATGCCGCGCGCGTTCCACCACCGGGTTGCTGACGCCCGCACCCGGCCGATCGATCCGCACCACCTCGGCGCCCAAGTCGGCCAGCAGCATCGCCACGTGCGGGCCGGGGCCGATCCCGCTGAATTCAAGAACGCGAAGGCCCGAAAGCGGCCCAGACGGTTGGCTCATATGTCTCTCCCTTTTGGCCAGCCTTAAGCGCGCCGCAAAGCCAAGAGCAAGTCTCCACATTGCCAGCCCCCCAAAGGCGCACCATCCCAGCGCAAAGGCAAAATTGCTTGTGGCGGGCGGCGCAGCCTATACCTGAGCCACCATGCGCAGCCTGACACATCTTAAGCGGCTTGAGGCCGAAAGCATCCATATCTTCCGCGAAGTCGTGGCTGAGGCGGAGAACCCGGTCATGCTCTATTCGGTGGGCAAGGATTCGTCCGTGATGCTGCATCTGGCGCGCAAGGCGTTCTACCCCGCGCCGCCGCCCTTCCCGATGCTGCACGTGGCGAGCGGATGGGATTTCGGCGACCTGCTGGCCCACCGCGACAAGACGGTGCGCGAATATGGGCTGAAGCTGATCATTGCTCAGAATGACGATGCCGAGGCGCAGGGCATCAACCCCTTCGACACCGGCAGTGCGCTCTACAGCCAAGCGCAGCTGACCGATCCCCTCAAGCGCGCGCTGACCGAACACGGATTCGACGCTGCCTTCGGCGGCGGGCGGCGGGACGAGGAAAAGGCCCGCGCCAAGGAACGCATCTTCAGCTTCCGCAGCAGCGCGCACCGCTGGGACCCGAAGAACCAGCGCCCGGAGCTGTGGAACCTCTACAACGCCAAGAAGACCAAGGGCGAAAGCATCCGCGTCTTCCCGATCTCGAACTGGACCGAGCTCGATATCTGGCAATATATCGCGCTGGAGCAGATCGACATCGTGCCGCTCTATTTCAGCAAGCCGCGCCCCACCGTGGAGCGTGACGGGATGCTGCTGGTGGTCGATGATGACCGCTTCCGGCTGGAGCCGGGCGAACAGCCCGTCAGCCGCTCCGTCCGCTTCCGCACGCTGGGGTGCTACCCTCTGACGGGCGCGACCGAGAGCGATGCGACCGAGATGAACGACATCATCCAGGAAATGCTGCTCGCGACGGGATCGGAACGGCAGGGCCGCGCGATCGACAAGGGGCAGTCGGCGAGCATGGAAGACAAGAAGCAGGAAGGGTACTTCTGATGAACGACCAGTCCTCATTCCAGACCGACGCCCTCATCGCCGAGGATATCGACGCCTATCTCGAACAGCATCAACACAAAAGCCTGCTGCGCTTCATCACCTGTGGCAGCGTGGATGATGGCAAGTCGACCCTGATCGGGCGGCTGCTATACGATTCCAAGATGATCTTCGAAGACCAGCTTGCGGCGCTGGAAAGCGACAGCATCAAGCACGGCACCCAAGGCGAGGAGATCGACTTCGCGCTGCTGGTCGATGGCCTCGCTGCCGAGCGCGAGCAGGGGATCACCATCGATGTCGCCTATCGGTTTTTCACGACCGAGAAGCGCAAGTTCATCGTCGCCGATACGCCGGGGCACGAACAATATACCCGCAACATGGTCACGGGCGCCTCGACCGCCGATCTGGCCGTGATCCTGATCGATGCGAGGAAGGGCGTGCTGCAACAGACGCGGCGGCATTCCTACCTCGTCCACCTGCTCGGTATCCGCCATGTGGTGCTGGCGGTGAACAAAATGGATCTGGTGGGCTATGATCAGGCGACGTTCGACGCGATCCTTGCCGACTACCGCGCCTTCGCCACCAGCATCGGTATTACCGATTTCACCGCGATCCCGATCTCGGGCTTCAAGGGCGACAATATCACCGCACTGTCCGCCAACACCCCGTGGTATTCCGGCCCAGCACTGATCGAGCATCTCGAAACGGTGGAGGTCGATGCCGCCGCCGCGCAAACCCAGCCGTTCCGCATGCCGGTGCAGTGGGTCAATCGCCCCAATCTCGACTTCCGCGGCTTTGCGGGCCAGATCGCCAGCGGTATTGTGCGCCCCGGCGATGCGGTGCGGATCGTGCCTTCGGGCAAGACCAGTACGGTCAAGACAATCACGACTTTCGACGGCGATCTGGACGAGGCGGTCGCGGGCCAGTCCGTCACCCTCACGCTCGCCGATGAAGTTGATTGCTCGCGCGGCGACCTGATCGCTGCCGCGGGCGATCCGCCGCAGGCTTCTGACCAGTTCTGCGCCACCTTCGTCTGGATGGACGAGGAAGCGTTGAAGCCCGGGCGCGGCTATTGGCTCAAGCTCGGCACGCAGATGGTCACCGCCACAGTGCAGCCGCCCAAATACGAGATCGACGTCAACAGCCTCGAACATCTCGCGGCCAAGACGCTGACGCTCAACGCCATCGGGGTCGCCGAATTCGCGACCGACCGGCCGATCGCCTTCGAGCCCTATGCCACCAACCGCCAGCTCGGCGGGTTCATCCTGATCGACAAGTTCACCAACGCCACGGTCGCCGCCGGGATGATCGAATTCAACTTGCGCCGCGCGGACAATGTCCACTGGCAGCCGGTTGCGATCACCCGCGACGATCACGCGGGCATGAAGAACCAGAAGCCCAAGGTGCTGTGGTTCACCGGCCTTTCGGGCAGCGGCAAATCGACCATCGCCAACGAGGTCGAAAAGCAACTGTTCGTGATGAACCGCCACACCTTCCTGCTGGATGGCGACAATGTGCGGCACGGCCTCAACCGCGATCTCGGCTTTACCGAAGCCGACCGGATCGAGAACATCCGCCGCGTGGGCGAGGTGGCGAAGCTGATGGCGGATGCGGGCCTGATCGTGCTCACCGCCTTCATTTCGCCCTTCCGCGCCGAGCGGCAAATGGTGCGTGAGATGCTGCCCCAAGGCGAGTTCATCGAGATCTTTGTCGATACCCCGCTCTCCGTGGCGGAAGCGCGGGACGTAAAGGGCCTCTACAAGAAGGCGCGGTCCGGCCAGCTCAAGAACTTTACCGGGATCGACAGCCCCTATGAACCGCCCGAAACGCCGGAAATCCGGGTCAACACGGTGGACATGACGCCCGAGGAAGCCGCGCGCTACATCATCCAGCAGATCCTGCCGCTCAAATGACGCTGACCGATCTTGATGATGCCGCGCTGGCGGCACGGCTGGCCTATGAAGCGGGGCAACTGGCGCTGGACGTGCGGGCCGGGTCGGGCCTGACCGGCAAGGCGCTGGGCGATGCGGGCGATGCTGCCGCCAATCGCCTGCTGTGCGACGCGATCCGCACGGCGCGGCCCGACGATGGCCTGCTCTCTGAGGAGGAAAAGGACGACACCCGGCGCTGTTCGCAAAGCCGGGTGTGGATCGTCGATCCGGTCGATGGCACCCGCGAATATGGCGAGGCGCGGGCCGATTGGGCGGTGCATGTCGCGCTGGCGGTGGACGGGGTGGCGAGCATCGGCGCTGTTGCGCTGCCCGACCTTGACGGCGGCGTGGTGCTGCGCTCCGACCAGCCGCAAGCCCTTCCGCCAATGGCTGACCGCCCGCGCTTCCTCGTCAGCCGCAGCCGCCCCGCGCCCGAGGCCGAGGAAGTGGCCAAAGCGCTCGGCGGCGAGTTGGTGCCGATGGGCAGCGCCGGGGCCAAGGCGATGGCCGTGGTGCGGGGCGAGGCGGAAGTCTATCTCCACTCCGGCGGCCAGCACGAATGGGACAGCTGCGCACCCGTGGCCGTGGCGCTGGCCCACGGCCTCCACTGTTCGCGTATCGACGGCAGCCCCCTCATCTACAACCAGCCTCTTACCTACATGCCTGATCTGCTGATCTGCCGCGCCGAATGGGCCGAACGGGTGCTTGCCGAAGTGGCGCGCATCGCTGGGAACCATTGACTGAGCCGCGACCAGGACGCCGCATGGTGAAAAACGCAGCAAGCCTAACGCGATTTTAAGGGCTTTGCGGGCAGTGTTCCGGCTGAAAACCGGGACACGACCTCGCATGAATGCTCCTTTCGATGCCACAGCAGCGCTCGGGCGCAAGGCCCTCGCCCATCCCGCACCGGATCATCAGGTAGCGGTGATCGGCCTTGGCTATATCGGTCTGCCAACCGCCGCAGTGCTCGCCAGCTACGGCTGGAGCGTGTGCGGCGTCGATGTCTCGCAGAAGGTGGTCGACACCGTGAATGCGGGCGGCGTGCACATTGAAGAGCGCGATCTCGACAAGCTGGTGCATGACGCGATCACCGCGCAGACGCTGGTTGCGTCAACCGAAGTGCCGACCGCCAGTTTCTACATGATCGCCGTGCCGACCCCGCTGGGGCCGGACAATGCGCCCGACATCTCCTATGTCGAAGCCGCCGCTCGTGCGATTGCGCCGCGGATTTTGCCGGGTGCCTGCGTGATCGTCGAAAGCACCTCGCCTGTCGGCACGACCGAACGCGTCGCCGCGATCATCGCCGAAGCGCGCCCCGATCTGGTCGTGCCGCGCGATGGCTGCGATGAGGAGGCGGACATTGCGCTGGCCTATTGCCCGGAACGCGTCTTGCCCGGCCGGATCGTCAACGAGCTGGTGCATAATGACCGCGTGATCGGCGGCGTGACCCCGGCCTGCGCCGAACGCGCGGCGGTGCTCTACACCAGCTTCGTGAAGGGCGATTGCCTCACCACCACCGCCCGGGTGGCCGAAACGGTCAAGCTGGTCGAAAACAGCTTCCGCGACGTCAACATCGCCTTCGCCAACGAACTCTCGATGATCGCCGATGTGATCGGGGTCGACGTTTGGGAAGTGATCCGCCTCGCCAATCGCCACCCGCGCGTCAATATCCTGCAACCCGGCCCCGGCGTGGGCGGGCACTGCATCGCGGTCGACCCGTGGTTCCTGGTCGCGGGTGCACCCGCCGCCGCTCGGCTGGTGCGCACCGCGCGCGAGGTCAATGACCACAAGGCGGTGCACACCGAAAGCAAGATCCGCGCGCTGCTCGATGCGGCGCCAAACGGCAAGGTCGCGCTGCTCGGCCTCGCGTTCAAGCCTGACATCGACGACTTCCGCGAAAGTCCCGCGCTCGAAATCGCCGAGGCGCTCTCCCACACGCATGGGAAGCGGATATTGGTGGTCGAGCCCTTCACAGACGAATTGCCACCAGCGTTCAGCGGATCGGGCGCAAGCCTCGTGACGCTTGACGCAGCGCTGCGGCAAGCGGAGATTGTGGTGGTGCTGGTCGATCACACCGCGTTCAAACACCTTTCGCCCGCTGATCTGGCCGGCAAGCTGGTGTTCGATACGCGCGGCATGTTGCGGCGATGACGCCAGAGCGCGGGAAACCCCGCATTCTGGTGACCTTCGGCACCCGTCCCGAAGCGATCAAGATGTTCCCGGTGGTCGCGGCCTTGCGCGAAACCGGGCGGTTCGATGTGCGGGTCGTCGTGACCGCGCAGCATCGCGAGCTGCTCGATTCTGTGCTGGCGCTGGCCGATCTGGTTCCTGACGTCGATCTCGATCTGATGGAGCCCAACCAGTCGCTTGATGCGCTTAGTGCGCGGCTTATCGCCCGGTTTGGAGCAGTCTTGGACGCGTGGTTGCCCGATCGTGTGCTGGTGCATGGCGACACATTGACGACGATGATGGCCTCACTGGCATGCTATTTCCGGCGGATTCCGGTCGGCCATGTCGAAGCCGGATTGCGCAGCGGCGACATCTATTCGCCCTGGCCCGAAGAGGTGAATCGCAAGGTGACAGGCGTGATCGCCGACCTGCATTTCGCTCCAACCGAGACGGCAGCAACGGCATTACATGCTGAAAACGTGAGTGAAAACAGCATCCACGTTACCGGCAACACCGTGATCGACGCGCTGCTTTATGCTCAGGCGAAGATCGCTGCCAACCCCGCTCTGGCGCCTGCCATCGCCCCGCTCAAGGCGCGGTTTGCGGGCAAGCGGATCATCGCCGTCACCGCCCACCGGCGCGAGAATTTCGGGGCCGGGATGGCGCAGATTGCGCAAGGTTTGCAGACACTTGCGGCGCGCGATGACGTGGCGATTATCTATCCGCTGCACCCCAATCCCAACGTCGGCGGCGTGATGCAACCGGCGCTGGCGGGGCTCGACAATATCGCGCTTATCAACCCGCTGGATTACCTCGATTTTGTGGCAATGATGGCGGCGAGCGACATCGTGCTGACCGACTCCGGCGGGATCCAGGAAGAAGCCCCCAGCCTCGGCAAGCCAGTGCTGGTCATGCGCGACACGACTGAGCGGCCTGAGGGTGTCGCGGCTGGCACAGCAAAGCTCGTCGGCGCAGATGCCGCTGTCATTGTTGCCGAAACATCGCGCCTGCTGGATGATCCTGCGGCCTATGAAGCCATGTCCCTTGCGCACAATCCCTATGGCGACGGCACCGCCAGCCGGCAGATCGCCAACATCATTGCGGGCGCTTTCGGCTGAGCTTTCGCGTCAGCAGCGGTCACGCGAGGCGACGAGGATGAAGCTCCGACGCAGCGCGATTGGCACTGCTCAAAGCGTGCGGATGATCCCCGAGAAGTCGGTGCCCGCATTGTCCTTGGCAAAAGCCTCGTAGATCGCACGGGCGTGCTCGCCCAGCGCCACCGTTGCTCCCGCCCCCTGCGCCGCTTCCATGGCGAGGCGCAGGTCCTTCAGCATCAATCCCGCCGCGAACCCGCCCTGATAGTCGTTGTCCGCCGGAGTTACCGGGCCAACGCCGGGAACCGGGCAATAGGACGTCATCGACCAGTTCTGCCCGCTCGAAACGCTGGAGATGTCATAGAAGGTCTGCGGGTCGAGCCCCAGCTTCTGCGCCATGGCAAAGGCTTCGCAGGTGCCGATCATATGGATCGCGAGCAGCATGTTGTTGCAGATCTTGGCCGCTTGGCCCGTACCGGCAGCGCCTGCATGGATCACCGCCTTGCCCATCGCGGAAAGGATCGGCTGGGCGCGGGCGAAGGCCTCGTCGGACCCACCGACCATAAAGGTAAGCGTCCCGCCATTGGCCGCCGCGATTCCGCCCGAGACCGGCGCATCGACCATCTGGTAGCCATGCGCCTCGGTCACTTCGATCACCTCGCGCGCGGTGGCGACATCGATGGTCGAGCAATCGAGCAGGATCGCGCCTTCGGGAGCGTGGCCGATGACGTCGTCCCAATAGACCTGTTTCACGATTGCGCCATTGGGCAGCATCGAGACGACGGCCTCTGCCCCCTGGCACGCTTCCTTGGCGGTCGGGAAAGTGGTGCACCCCGCCTGGCGCGCAGCGGCAAGCGCAGGCTCGCTGAGGTCGAAGGCGCGGACTTCATGCCCGGCCTTGACGAGGTTCGCGGCCATCCCGCCGCCCATATTGCCGAGGCCGATAAAGGCGATTTTCATGGCTTTTCTCTCTTCCGTCTTCCCAGCGAAAGCTGGGATCTCAAGCGGCTGGGTGCCGCGCTTGAAGCCCTAGGCCCCAGCTTTCGCTGGGGTGACGAAGAGGCTCAACGCCCCTTCCACTGCCCTTCGCGCTTTTCGATGAACGCCGCCATGCCCTCGGCCTTGTCCTCGGACGCGGTGAGGATCTGGAAGATGCGGCGCTCGACAATCAGGCCCTGATCGAGCGTCATCTCGAAGGCCGAGTTCACCATTTCCTTGTTGGCAATCACCGCCATCGGCGGCATTCCGGCGATCGTCGCGGCAGTCTTGAGCGTCTCGGCGATGAGCTCTTCATGCGGCACGACGCGGGCTACAAGATTGCTGCGCTCAGCCTCTTCGGCATTCATCATCCGGCCGGTGAGGCACATCTCCATCGACTTCGACTTGCCGATCGCGCGGGTCAGGCGCTGCGATCCGCCCATGCCGGGAGCCACGCCCAGCTTGATTTCGGGCTGTCCGAAGCGCGCCTTGTCACTTGCAATGATGAAGTCGGCCATCATCGCCAACTCGCACCCGCCGCCTAGCGCAAAGCCATTGACGGCCGCGATCCATGGCTTGCGGGTCTTTTTGACGATCTCGGCCGTCCAAGGGCTGAAAAAGTCGTCGAGGAAGAAATCGGCGGCCGCCTTGTCGCTCATTTCCTTGATGTCGGCCCCGGCGGCGAAAGCCTTGTCGCCGCTGCCGGTCAGGATCGCACACAGCTGCGTGCTATCGGCCTGATAGGCGGCAAAGGCGTGGATCAGCTCTTCGAGAACCTTGGAGTTGAGCGCGTTCAGCGCCTGCGGGCGATTGATCGTCAGCAGCGTGACGCCCTTGGTCCCGCGCGCATCGGCTTCGGCGGTGATGGTTTCGTAGGTCATGTCTCTCCTCGTCGCCCCTGCGACGGCAGGGGTCTATCTGACGTTGGGGCTTCGCGCGGCAGCCTAGCGGGATTCCCGCAGCCACGGGAATGACGGATTAGTTAGGGAGCGGCACCCACTCCTCGCCTTCGGGCAGGGGCGCGAAGATTACATCGAGCAAATCCTCCGTCACGCCTTCAGGAGTCGCCGGGTCCCATTTGGGATCATTGGTCTTGTCGACGATCACCGCCCGCACGCCCTCGGCGAAATCCGGGCGGGTCAGCACGCGACTGGCGATGCGATATTCCATCCGCATATTGTCGGCAAAGTCAGTGAGGGTCGCGCTTGTCGCCAACTGGCGCAGTGCGACCTTGCAAGTCTGCGGGCTTTTGGTGCCAAGCGTGTCGCGCTCCTTGATCGCCCAATCATCACCTGCGTCGGCAGCCGCTTCGAGGCTGGCGAGGATGTCCTCGTAGGAATCGGACGCAAAATGCTTGGCGATCTTATCCGCGTTGCCTTCAATCCGCGCCTTGGGCGGGGTGCCGACCGGCTCGCTGAGAATGCCCGAAATCCGGTCGGGATGATCGTGAATGCGCGCCTTCAAGTCCTCAACCATGTTGTGCGGGACATAATGCGTGGCAAGCCCGGTCCACAGGCACTCCGCCCCATCGAGCCGCGCGCCCGTCAAGGCGAGGAACTGGCCCAGCCTGCGACCCAGACGCGAAAGATACCAGCCGCCGCCCACGTCAGGGAACAGCCCGATCCCGGTTTCGGGCATAGCGAACCGGGTGTTCTCGGTCGCCACGCGATACTTCGCGGGCTGCGAAATGCCCACGCCGCCACCCATCGTGATGCCGTCCATGAAGGCGACGATGGGCTTTCCATAGGTGAACATCTGGTGGTTGAGCTGGTACTCGTCGTGGAAGAACTGCCGCCCCGACACGCCGCCATCATTCAGGGCCGAATTGCGCAGGAAGGCGATATCGCCCCCCGCACAGAAACCGCGCCCCTCGGCATGATCCAGGATCACCGCCTTGATGCTGTTGTCGCCGGCCCACGCCGTCAGCGCCGCGCTCATTGCGTGGCACATCTCCAGCGTCAGAGCATGAAGCGCCTTGGGACGATTGAGGCTGATATGGCCGATCGGGCCATTGGTGCGGATGAGAACGTCTTCGGTCATTGCCCCGGTACTTTCGGTTCGATCAGGTCCCAGCGATTGCCAAACGGATCGCTGAAGACGGCAACTGTGCCATAGGCTTCGTGGCGCGGCTGCTCGGAAAACTGCACCCCTGCATCGATAAGCCGTGCATGGGTACCTGCAAAATCATCGGTGTGCGCAAAGAAGCCGACTCGCCCGCCGGTCTGATTGCCGATGGCAGCGGCTTGCGTGTCGTTCGCCGCCTTTGCAATCAGCAACCGCCCGCCCTCGGCTCCGCCGACCACGACCCAGCGCTTGCCTGCGCCCATATCGCTGTCCTCGATCAGGTCAAAGCCCAGCGCGTCGACACAGAACGCGATCCCTGCGTCGTAATCGGGCACCACCAATGTCGTTAGGGCAAGACGCACGGCGCTCACTGGCGCAGCAAGTCCCGGCCCACCACCATCCGCATGATCTGGTTGGTGCCTTCGAGGATCGAATGGACGCGCAGGTCGCGCCAGAAGCGCTCGATCGGGTAGTCCTGCAAGTAACCATAGCCGCCAAACAATTGCAGCGCGCGGTCGACCACGGACGAGCCATTATCGGTCGCCAGCCGCTTGGCCATCGCGGAAAAGCGGGTCTTGTCGGGCGCATTGTCGGTCACCTTGGCGGCGGCGAGATACAGCAGCGCCCGGGCAGCCTCCAGATCGGTCGCCATGTCGGCGAGCATGAACTGGGTGTTCTGGAACTCGGCCACGGCCTGCCCGAACTGCTTGCGATCCTTGGTGTATTGGATCGCTTCGTCCAGACACCGCTGCGCCCCGCCGAGCGAGCAGGCGCCGATGTTCAACCGCCCGCCGTCCAGCCCCATCATCGCGATGCGGAAGCCTTCACCTTCACCGCCGACGAGGTTTTCGACGGGAACGCGCACATCTTCGAGCACCAGCTGCGCGGTCGGTTGCGAATGCCAGCCGAGCTTCTTCTCCTGCGCGCCGAAGCTGACGCCGGGCATGTCCTTTTCGATCACCACGCAGGAAATGCCCTTGGGCCCATCCTCGCCGGTACGCACCATCACCACGTAAATCTCGTTCGCTCCCGCGCCCGAGATGAACTGCTTGGTGCCGTTGAGGACGAAATGATCGCCGTCCCGCCGCGCGGTGGTGCGCAGCGCCGAAGCGTCCGACCCGCTCGAAGGTTCGGTCAGGCAGTAGCTGGCGATTGTGTCCATTGTGACCAGATCGGGAAGATACTTTGCCTTCACCGCCTCCCCACCGAAACGGTCGATCATCCACGCGGCCATATTGTGGATCGAGATGAAGGCGCTGGTCGAAGGGCAGCCATAGGCCATCGCCTCCATGATCAGCGCCGCCTCCAGCCGCCCCAGCCCGATGCCGCCCGATTGTTCCGAGACATAGATGGCGCCAAAGCCGAGTTCGGCGCTGCGCTGGATCGTCTCGCGCGGGAAAATGTGTTTCTCGTCCCATTCGGCCGCGTGGGGCGTGATCTGATCGGCGGTGAAACGCTGCGCAACCTCGCGGATGGCAAGCTGGTCTTCGGTGAGTTGAAACTGTCCGTGCATGGCAGGTGCTCTAGCCGCCTTGTTCGCCCTCGAAAAGAGTGGCGCGGGATCACGGCTTGCGGAAATTTGTTAGTGTGGCGGGTCTGTGCCAAATCCGGATCCATCCACGGGGCGTATCCATCAGAATGATAACCACAACTCCGACCCTGATCTTCGTCTACAACGCAAAGAGCGGATTGATTTCGGCGTTCGGCGACATGGTGCACAAAATCGTTTCGCCCGCGACCTACCCCTGCTCCTTGTGCGCGCTGACCTATGGCGCGGTCTCGATGCGCGCCGAGTGGCGGCGGTTCCTTGACGGGACCGGGCTGCCGACACTGTTCCTCTACCGCGACGAATTTCACAGCCAGCCTGACGTGGGTGATCTGGCCTTGCCGGTGATTCTGCTGGGCGGGCAAGCGCCGGTGCCGGAGGTGCTGGTCAGCGCAGCGGAGCTTAATGCCTTGCCCGATCTGCCAGCCTTGATCGCGTTGGTCGAGGCGCGGCTGGCGGCGGCTTTGGGCTGATGGTCTAGGCCTCGCGGAGGCGGCACAAGTCGGCCTTCCCAGCCTCGGCCGCAGCCGCAAAGCGTGCCGCATCGGGGGCAAGGCGGCGGATAAGGATGACGCCTTTGGTAGTCGGACTGACGATGGCGCCGGGCTGGGCTGCACTGTCCGGCGGCAGCAGTCGCACGCTCACCGCCTTGCCCGTCCCGCGCAGGGTGGCGAAATTGTCGGTCTGCCCGTCAAAGAAGGCGAGCGACTGGTAATCCGGCCATGCCCCCATCCGGAGGTCGAGCACGCTGCCAGGCTTGCTCAGATCATAGCGGCAGAGCGCGTAATAGAGATCGGGCGAGGAACGCACGATGCTCTGCGTTTGCGGGGTCACGCGCTCGGGCGTGGTGAAACGATGGAGCGCGACGCCGCGGTGCGCCAGCGCCTCCATCGCACGGTTCATGATGACACCAGGTGTGAGATAAAGCGTCAGCACATGGGCGGCGGCAGTGCACAGTGCCAGCGCCAGCAACGGACCAAGCCAGCGCCTCATGATGCGCCCTTGCAAGACAGCCGCGCGATCCGGGGCGCATCGAGCGTTCCGTTCGGGTCAGTCAGCAGCGCGGCATTGGGCATGTAGAGCCGCAAGGTCAGATCGAAGGTCCCTGCACCGCGGCTTGAAATCCAGTGCGCCGCGCGCTCGGGCCGCCGCGCCGCAATCACCGCCTCCCACCTCCCCGCGCCCGCCCGGCTGGCATCAATGCTCAGCGCGCCGTCCGTGTTGGCCGGCAGCATGCTCGCCGAATCATAGAGCGTGACTGACCACCACCCGGCTGGCATCGTCCCGCCCGACAGACGATAGGCGCACGCCTCACGCAGCGGCTCGCCCGCATCATCCAGCGCACGGGTCAGATAGACCGCTTCGGTCTTGGCTAGCGCGAGCAGCCCATGCCGGGCGACCCGTGAGCGGGTGTAGGGGTCGGCGGTCTTCGATCCGATCGCGAAATCGCTGCGCCAGCCGTCCACATCGACGTCGCCGAAAGCCAGACTGCGCCCCGCAGGCCACAACCCCGCCATCCACAGCGCGCTGCCGAGGCCGAGCGCACAGCCTGCGACAATCGCGGCGAGATAGGCGGACAGGCGGCGCATCAACCGGGGATGACGGCCTCAGCCTCAATCTCGATTTTCCATTCCGGACGGCACAGCCATGCCACTCCGGCCATGGTCGCCGCCGGACGGGCCGCGCCGAAGAACTGCGCATGAACCGCGCCCACTGCATCCTGATCGGCTGGGTCGGTCAGCAACATCCGGGTGCGCACCACGTCGGCCGCGCTGCCGCCTAACTCCTCGATCGCAGCGACAATGATCGCACAAACCCGCGTCGCCTGCGCGGCAGCATCGCCCGGAGTAGTGGAGCCATCCGGTTCAACCGGTCCGGTGCCCGCGACGATGATGCGATTGCCCTCACGCACCGCGCGGGCGAACCCGAAGATCGCCTCGTATGGCGAGCCTGACGTCACCCTGTGCCGGGCCGCAGTGTCACCCGTCATCCGCAGGTGATCTCGACGATTTTCATTTGCGCATCATACCGCACATTCACCCGATCCTCGCGGTAATCCATCGTCCAGGCCGCGTTCGGTGGGCCCCAGCGCAAGGACCGCGCGCCGCTGTCCTTGATGATCGCCTCCCCGGTCGATTGCGATGCGTTGCGGCCGACATGGGACTGCGCCGCTGCCGCATTGCAGACCATCGGTGCAGGCGGCGGCGGTACGGGCTCGGCCCCGTCAGGTGCCGAATCGCTGATGTTCACCACGCAGCCCGACAGCGCGAGCGCCGCGATCCCCAATACAGCCTGCTTCATTACGTCCTCCCTTGGATGAAGGGCCTGCATATCAGGCGGCGGACAGCGATTGAAGCACCGACAGGCTCCAGCGCGCATATCCCGGCGCGAAGGAGCGTCAGTCCTTGTGCTTTTCCAGCTCGTCGCCGGTCACGCTCACCACATGGAGCAGGTTGGTCGCCCCTGGCATCCCGAACGGCACGCCGGCGAGCACGATCAGCTTGGCCCCGGCGCTGGCAAACTTGTGGCGCAGCGCCATGCGCTTGCCCTTGCCGATCATCTCTTCGAAGCTGCCGATATCCTTGGTCGCCACCGCGTGCGCGCCCCACAGCAACGCCATGCGGCGTGCGGTGCGGATCGAGGGGGTGAGCACCAGCACCGGCGTCGCCGGACGCTCGCGCGCCACCCGGCGGGCAGTAGAACCGCTGGTGGTGAACACGGTAATCGCGCTGATCGGGACGGTGTCGGCGATGGTCATGCAGGCATGGGCCAGCGCGTCGGAGGTGGTCGCATCGGGCGGCGTATCGAGGAAGCGTACCCGCGCCTTGTAGCCTTCGTCCCGCTCCACCTGCACCGCGATCCGGTCCATCATCGCCACCGATTCTTCCGGCCATGCACCCGCAGCGCTTTCGGCCGAGAGCATCACGGCGTCCGCCCCATCATAGACCGCGTTGGCCACATCAGAGACTTCGGCGCGGGTCGGGGTCGGGGCCTCGATCATCGATTCGAGCATCTGCGTCGCCACGATCACCGGCTTGCCCGCCCGGCGTGCGGCATTGACGATGCGCTTCTGGAGCGGCGGCACTTCATAGGGTTCAAGCTCGACGCCAAGATCGCCGCGCGCGACCATGATCCCGTCAGCCAGTTCGATGATCGCATCGAGCCGGTGAACGGCCTGCGGCTTTTCGATCTTGGCGCAGATCGCCGTGCCGTGGGTGCCGATCAGCTTGCGCGCCTCGGCGATGTCCTCGGGTCGCTGCACGAAGCTGAGGCCGATCCAGTCGGCGCCGTGTTCGGTAGCGAAGGCGAGATCGCGGCGGTCTTTCTCGGTCAGCGCCGGGATCGGCACTTCGGCATCGGGGACGTTCACGCCCTTGCGGTCGGAGATCACCCCGCCCACCTCGGCAGAGCACAGAATGCGGCTGCCATCGGATTCGAGCACTTTCAGCCGGATCTTGCCGTCATTGATCAGCAGACGCTGTCCGCGTTCCATGATGCCGAACAGTTCGGGATGCGGCAGGCAGACGCGGTTCTCGTCGCCCGGCGTCTCGTCCCGGTCGAGCACGAAGTGGCCCGAATGGCGGATCACCGCCTGACCATCCTTGAACGTGCCGACGCGCAGCTTGGGCCCTTGCAAGTCAGCGAGGATCGCAATCGGGCGGGCGAACTGCTTTTCCAGCGCCCGGATGGCGTGAACCGCCGCCTCGTGATCGGCGTGCGCGCCGTGGCTCATGTTGAGGCGGAAGGCATCGGCCCCCGCCCGCACCAAGCGCTCAAGCATCTCGGGCGAGCGGCTGGCGGGTCCGATGGTGGCGAGAATTTTGACCTTGCGGCCGCGCGGGTCGATCCGTGACTGATCGCGTCGTGACATTTTTGGTGATCCCTAGTTAGGGTCGCCTATGGCACACCCGTTTTTCAACTCAAGGAAAAGCCGCGATGAATAGCAATGCCGATCCGCTCGACAGCCTCGATGATGCACAGGCCGCCGCCGCCTTCCGCCGGCTGGTGCGGCATCTGCGGCACCGGCATGATGCGCAGAACATCGAGCTGATGGGGCTGGCGGGCTTCTGCCGCAATTGTCTCGCCGACTGGATTCGTGATGCGGGCTACCCCGGCGACAAGGAAACCGCGCGAGAAGTGATCCACGGAATGCCCGCCGCCGAGTGGAAGGCCACGCGCCAGACCCCGGCAACCGAGGAGCAGCTGGCCCGCATGGACGCCAGTATCGCGAAGAACGCACAGGAATAATTCGTCGGGGCTGTTCAATCGGGGCGGCGGGCTGGCTATCGCACCGCCCAACCGATTCTGTTTGATGGAGAACCCCCATGGCCGACGAAGCCCAATCGACCGATGACCGCCTGCGCCTGCTGATCGAGCGCATCGAACGCCTCGAAGAAGAAAAGAAGGGCATCGCTGACGACATCCGCGACGTCTACATGGAAGCCAAGGCGGTCGGGTATGACCCCAAGATCATGCGCCAGATCGTGCGCCTGCGGAAGATGAAGCCCGACGACCGCAGCGAGCAAGACATGCTGCTGGAGACGTACAAGAACGCGCTCGGGATGGCGTGAGGCGGGACGCCTGCGCGCGTCTGTCATTGAAATTGCGTGAAGCTGTGTTATCTCGGTAAGACAGCATCGAGAGGAGAGACGGCAATGGCATCCCCCTGGAAAGATTCGCGAGGCGTCATCGTCAGCACCACCCCGACGCTCGAAGGCCGTCCGATTCAGGAATACATGGGCATCGTCACCGGCGAAGTGATCGTCGGCGCAAACCTGTTCCGCGATCTGTTCGCCAATATCCGCGACATCGTCGGCGGCCGCTCGGGCTCTTATGAACGCATCCTCGCCGATGCCCGCAATCAGGCGATCGAGGAATTGCAGGCCGAAGCCGCATCGCGCGGCGCCAATGCCGTGGTCAGCATCGATCTCGATTACGAGGTGATCGGCCCCAATGGCTCGATGTTGATGGTCAGCGCCAGCGGCACGGCGGTGCGGGTGTGAACGCTCACGCCAGAGCATAATCCAAAATCAGCCAAACCGCATTGAAGGCGGCGTGGTGCGCGATCGCCGCGCGTAGCCCCAGACGTGTGCGGGTATAGGCGAGGAGCAACCCGCCGATTGTCTGGGGTAGCACCACCAGCAAGCCCAGCGGATGGGTCAGCACAGTGAAATTGCCGAGGTGGATCAGACCGAACAGCAAGGTTGATCCCCACACGACCCAGCGGAAATGGCGCACAAACCATACCGGCACCATCGTATCGCGATGACTGACCAGTCCCCAATGGACCAGTCCGGCAAACACCAGACCCACCGCACCCAGCCCTACCAACGCGCTATCGTCCACCCCTAGAATGATGCCGGCCAGCAGCAGGCCCATCGCGGCAAAGCCATAGGCGGCAAAGCGCAGCGCGGCCACTTGGCCTTTCAGCCAACTGCGGAACAAGAGCTCTTCGAAGACGGGCGCAAAGATCAGGAAATTGATGATCCGCCGCCTGTCCGATTGTGGCGCGAAGTCGGAGTCGGGAAGAAAACCGGCCTGTGCGTCGAAGGCCGCCGTCAGGCCCGCCACCAGCGGCGAGATCACGATACCGAGCGCCAACACCGTGACCAGTGCCAGCGCGGCATCACGGCCCCAGGCCATCGGCTGCGCGACATAAGTGGGGCGCACCGCAAATCGCGCCACGTCCGCCAGCCGCTCGCGCAAGCCCATCAGCTCCGCCACACGCACCCTTGCATCGCCCTCACCTGCCGGAGTAAGGCGCGCGCTCACATTTCCAACATTCCGGTGAAGTTCGTCCAATGGCAGGCCATTCCAAGTTCAAAAACATCATGCACCGCAAGGGTGCGCAGGACAAGAAACGCTCGGCGATGTTCTCCAAGCTGAGCCGCGAGATCACCGTGGCGGCCAAGATGGGCATGCCCGATCCTGACATGAACCCGCGCCTCCGCCTCGCGGTCAACGCCGCCAAGGCGCAGTCGATGCCCAAGGACAATATCCAGCGCGCGATCGACAAAGCGAGCATGGCGGGCGGCGAGGACTATGCCGAAATCCGCTACGAAGGCTATGGCCCGGGCGGCGTCGCGCTGATCGTCGAAGCGCTGACCGACAACCGCAACCGCACCGCCACCAATGTCCGCACCGCGTTCAGCAAGAACGGCGGGAACCTCGGGTCGGAAGGCTCGGTTTCGCACGGCTTCGAACGGCGCGGGCTGATCGAATATTCGGCCGCTGCGGGTGACGAGGAAAAGGTGCTCGAAGCCGCGATCGAAGCTGGCGCGGACGATGTGGAATCCTCCGAGGACGGCCACACCATCTGGACCGCCGCCGATGCGCTGCACGGCGTCGCAGGCGAGCTCGAAAAGGTGCTCGGCCCGGCAGACAATGTGAAGCTCGCATGGAAGCCGGTGCTCAGCGTCGACGTCGACGAAGCGACCGCCGGCACGCTGATGAAGCTGATCGACGCGCTGGACGATGATGACGACGTCCAGACCGTCTGGGGCAATTACGAAATCTCCGACGAGGTGATGGAGAAGTTGGGCTGAAACGCTGGGAGTGGCTGCTGGCAATGATGCTGGGGGCCGCGTTCCTCGTCGCCATGCTGTGGCGGCTCGGCTTCAGGGTCGGGCTGTGATCGCGTGATCATCCTCGGCCTCGACCCCTCGCTCTCCTCGACCGGATGGGGCGTGATCCGCAGCGAAGGCGCGCGGATCAGCCACGTCGCCAATGGCCAGATCAAAACCGACGCCGCCGCCCCGATGGCTCAGCGCCTTGCCGCTTTGCAGGCGGGGCTGGCCGAGGTGATCGCTGCCCACCAGCCTGCCCGCGCGGCCGCGGAGGAAATCTTCGTCAACAAGAACCCGCAATCAACGCTGAAGCTGGCCCAGGCACGCGGCGCGGTGCTGGCGGCGTGCGGGGCGGCGGGGCTGACGGTCAACGAACACGCCGCGCGGCTGGTGAAGAAGGCCGTCACCGGCACCGGGGCTGCGGAAAAGGTGCAGGTCGCCGCGATGGTGAAGGTGCTGCTGCCGGGCGTTGCCATCACCGGAAGCGACGCGGCCGACGCGCTCGCGGTGGCGATTGCGGACGCGCATCTCGCTCCGCGAAGTTGACAAAGTTGACAGGGTGTCAAGCGCTCAATTCTCACTATTCATGTTAAAATTCATATGCTTGTGTCCGAAAAGCGAAGTTGACACTTCGGCGTCTCCGGGGGGGGCTGTTCGCCGCGAGGCAGGGTGACAACAATGCAAAAAGAGCAGACCACCCCCCTAGCGCGCCCGCACGATGTAGGAAATGCGCTCCGTCCGCTTTCGGATGAGGCGTCCGCAGGCCTGAATGGCAGGAAGTGGGTTGATTGTCGTCTTAGCCCTCTCCCCTTGCGGGAGAGGGTTGGGAGAGGGGTCCGGAGCAAAGCTCCGGCCCTACCCCCTCACAACTGCGACTAGGCAGCAAGCTGCCAAGTCTCCGTATCTCTCCCGCAAGGGGAGAGATGACCTTGGCTGCAATGGGGTCGATTCTGGAAGGTCGGCTCTTGGCGAAAATCTCATCCAAGCTGCCTGTCCGTTATCAGGTGCGGGCCGCGCCAGCCCCTGCGTCCGAAAGTGGGTCGTTTTCTGTCAGACCGCTTTTAGCACCAATGCCGTGCTAGCTTCTTGTCGGCTTCTGGGATTAGAAGAGGCACTTGCGAACCGCTGCGTGTGGGTGGTCAGCTGCCTGAACACATGTGGGAAGTGTGGACTCCGGCCCTACCGAACGTCCAATCGCTCGGTGGACCGGTCCAAAGATGGGTGAAAACCCTATCCGGGCATATAGATCCCGCAAAGTTTATTGCCGTCAGGATCGCGCACGTAGGTCAGGTAGATCGTACCCATCGCAGACTCCCGCGGGCCAGGTGCGTCTTCGATTGACGTTCCGCCGTTGGCAACGGCCACATCATGAAATTGCTGAACTTGTTCGGGCGAATTGCACGAGAAAGCAACCGTAGCCCCGTTCGCCACGGTGGCAGGTTCATCGTTGATCGGCTGAGTGACGATGAAGTTTGTTCCGCCCGGGTTCGGGTAGAAGAGGCGCATATGCCCGCTTCCGGCAATATTGTTCATCGGCTCTGGCATTCCCAGAACACCCAGAACCGCGTTGTAGAACTGCCGCGACCGCTCGATGTCGTTGGAGCCTACCATTGTGTGGAAAAGCAATCTCTTTCTCCCTATCGCTTCGCGGACGCTTGTGGAGGCAGTGGGAGATCAGAGCAAGCGGCGAGTTGCGAGCTATGCCGTTGCACATCTTAGGCCGAATGGGCGGAAAGTTCCGACTAAAGCGGTTCCAGGCCTCATGAACACGTGGCCGCTTCTAGGAAGTCGCCGCTCGCAAGCAAACGCCCGCAACGGGGTCGTTTGCAGAAGGGCTGCTTTTGGCGCAGGTGAGGCAATAGCTGCCCGTCCACTTTCAGGGCCTCGGCTGATCGCGGCGAATGACTGCATCTGAGTGGCAAGCTGCCATCAAACTCTCGTCGCCCCGTGCTTGATATGGCGCTTGGCTTTTCATTTCCGCCGCCGGGTTAGTTGGCTATGGAAATTTGCGCTGATTGAGGCGGAGAACCCCGGTTGGGATGACCTGTGGGAACAGTGGTTCGCGCTTGATACAGCGCAGACGTAGCCAAGCCCCGTGTCAAGCACGGGGCGACGATGGAAGGAACGTCAGCTCCAGACTCCCGCCCCAAAGGTCAGATTTTTTCCCAATCCCCGCTGGAGCGACCGGTTTTCTGTGCCATACGGCATGCACTCCAGACCCTAACCGGCACGAAAGACCACAATCATCAATGGCTGACATCCACCTCTACGGCATTCCCAACTGCGACACGGTGAAGAAGGCGCGCGTGTGGCTCGACGCGCAGGGGCGGGAATACACCTTCCACGATTACAAGAAGGAAGGGGCGGAGCCCGAGCGCATTGCCGGCTGGATCGCTACCGCCGGCCTTGATGTGGTGGTTAACCGCAAGGGCACGACCTACCGCGCGCTGTCGGACGCGGACAAGGCGCTGGCCGCCAGCGCCGAGACGGCGCCAGCGCTGCTTGCCGCCAACCCTTCGGTGATCAAGCGCCCGATTGCGGAGCACGCAGGCAGGTTGCTGGTCGGCTTCAAGGCGGACGAATGGGCCGCGGCGCTCGGCTGAAGCCTACACTGCGATGAACCCGCTGGAGATGATCGCCGTCGCGCTCGGGCTGGCCAATGTCGGCCTGCTCGTGCGGCGTTCGATCTGGAACTACCCGTTCGGCATGGCGATGGTGGCGCTCTACTTCGTGATCTTCCGCGATGCGCGCCTGTATGGCGAGGCGGCGTTGCAAGTGTTCTTCTTCGTCGTGCAGGGCTGGGGCTGGTGGCTGTGGGCGCGCGCCGGAGGCATGGCGCAGCTGGTCGAGGTGCGCTGGATGGACGGGCGGTCGCGGGTCGCCGCGCTGGTGCTGGTGGCGGGATCGAGCGTCGGAATCGGCTGGGCGATGGCGCGCTTCACCGATGCCGCCCTGCCCTATGCCGATGCGACCATCGCCGGGGCGAGCGTGGTCGCGCAGGTGCTGCTTGCGATGCGGCGGGTCGAGAACTGGGCGCTGTGGATCGCCATCAATGTGCTGTCGATCGGGGTCTATCTCAACCGCGAGCTCTATCTCACCGCCGGGCTTTATGTGGCCTTTCTGGTGCTGGCGACGGCAGGCCTGATCGCATGGGCCAAGGCTGCACGCTCGGGCGAGGCGATTGCGGCGTGATGCGGCGCGGGTTCCTGCTGGGCAAGTTCATGCCGCCTCATGCCGGGCACATGGCGCTGATCCGGGCGGCGCGGGCGCTGGTGGACGAGCTGACGGTGCTGGTATGCTGGCTGCCCGATGATCCGATTGCGGGCGCGGTGCGGTTGGCATGGATGCAGGATCTGCTCCCTGACTGCCGGGTGATGGGTCACGGCGAAGTGGTGCCGCAGGCGCCCGAAGACAGCGCCGATTTCTGGCCGATCTGGCGCGGGATCATCGCGAGCGTCCATCCTGAACCGATCGACTATCTCTTCGCGGGCGAGGATTACGGCGCGGAACTGGCGGCTCAGGTCGGCGGGTTGTTCGTGCCGCTTGGCGGGCGGGTGCTGGGGCTGGTGGATGACCCCCTTTCAAGTCTTTCTGGCTCTGCCGTGCGCGCGGATCCGGCGGCGCATTGGGCATATCTGCCAAAGCCGGTGCAGGCCCATTATCGCCGGACCATCTGCCTCCACGGGGCAGAGAGCACCGGCAAGACCACACTGGCCGCCGCGCTCTCCGCTGAGTCCGGCGCGATGACCGTCGGCGAATATGGCCGCAGCCATTGTGAGGTGCACAAGGCGCCACTCACCCGCGATGATCTGCTCCTGATCGGCCGCGCGCAGCAGGCAATGATCGCCGCCGCTGCCGAGTGGGCCGGACCACTGCTACTGACCGACACCGATGCGCTCATGACCGCAGCATGGTGCGAAATGCTGCTGGGTGAGCGGCCGCAAGAATTGATGCAGGCACCCAAGGCCGATCTCTACCTGCTGCTCGAACCCGATCTGCCGTGGATCGACGATGGCACGCGCTTTTTCGCCGATCCCGCCGACCGTCACAGGTTTGCAAGGATCGTCGCCCAAGTGCTGGACGATGCCGCCGTGCCGTTCGTGCGGATTGCCGGGCAAGGGCCCGAACGGCTCGCCGCTGCGCGGGCCGCGATAGGAGCGTTGAATGATTGATCTCCGCCTGATCCTTGCCGCGCTGCTGGCCGCGGCCTCGCCCGTGGCGGCGCAGGATATGCTGGTCATCGCCCATCGCGGCGCGAGTGCCGAGCGGCCCGAGCACACCCTTGCCGCCTATGAGCTCGCGATCGATCAGGGCGCGGATTATATCGAGCCCGATCTGGTCGCGACCAAGGATCTGGTGCTGGTCTCGCGTCATGAGAACGAGCTGTCGGGCACCACCGACGTGGCGAGCCGCGAGGAGTTCGAGGATCGCCGCCGCGACAAGACGATTGACGGGCAGAAGGTGGCCGGCTGGTTCGCCGAGGACTTCACCCTGGCCGAACTGCGCACCCTGCGCGCGAAGGAACGCATTCCGTCGCTCAGGCCCGCCAATGCGCGGTTTGACGGGCTGTATCAGGTGCCGACTTTGGCCGAGATCGTAAAACTGGTCCGCGCAAAGGAAGCGGCGACGGGGCGGCGGATCGGGCTCTACCCCGAATTGAAGCACCCCGAATTTCTGTTGCAGAATGACGGGATCGACATGGTCGATCTGCTGCTGCGCGAATTCCGCACGCTGGGCATCACGCCCGCCGACCCGGTGTTCATCCAGAGCTTCGAGATCGCCCCGCTCCAACGCCTGAAGCAGCGCGGCGGCGGGTTCAAGCTGGTGCAGCTGGTCGCGCCCATTGGCGGCCCGGCGGATGAACCCGCGATGCGCTATGCCGAGATGGTGACGCCGACGGGGCTGGCCGAGGTCGCGAAATATGCCGACGCGGTGGGGGCGCATATCGCGCTGGTGCTGACGCCTGAGGGCACGCCGACGACGCTGGTGGCGGATGCCAAGGCGGCGGGGCTGGCGGTTCACGCATGGACGATCCGGCCGGAGAATGACTTCCTGCCAGTGATGCTGCGGACTGGAGACGAGCCGAAGGGCCGGGGCTGCGGCGATGTGAAGCTGGCGGCCATGCTCAAGGCGGCGGGGGTTGCAGGGGTGTTTAGTGACGGGGCGCTGAAGGGGCGGAGCTGTCCGTAACCCTCTCCGCTCGTCATCCCGGCGCAGGCCGGGACCCAGAGCGGCAAGCACTGCACGTCGCTTCACTGGGCCCCGGCCTGCGCCGGGGTGACGAAGATGGCTAAACCCGCCGCGCGCTCAGAATATAGTTCAGCGACATATCATCCGACAGGTGCAGCCCCTTGCCCGGCCGCCATGCGATTCCGCGCTTGGCCGTCACAGTCAGCCCCGCATCCGCCAGCAGCGCCTCCAACTCCTCGGGGGTGATGAAATCCTCCCAGTGGTGCGTGCCCTTGGGAACATAGCCGACCGCCTCCGCCGCGCCGACCAGCAGCACCCGCGAAGCGGCGGTGCGGTTCGGTGTCGACATGACGAGCAACCCGTCAGGCGCAAGCCGCGCGGCGACATCGCGCAGGAAGGCGGGCTTGTCAGCCACATGCTCGATCACCTCGACACTGGTGACAAGGTCGAAGGTGCCGATGTCCAGCCCCGCAACCTCGCCCGCCATGTAGCGGATGTCGAGCCCGACGCCCTCCGCATGGGCGCTCGCCGCCGCGACATTCTCCGCCGCCGCGTCAACACCCGTCACCGCCGCACCCAGCCGCGACAGCGGCTCGCACACCAGTCCGGCCCCGCAGCCGATATCGAGCGCTACCTTGCCCGCAAGCGGCTTGGCCGAAGCCCGCGACCCCGGCCAATGCGCGTCAATCGCGTCACGGATAAACGCCATGCGCACCGGGTTCACCTGATGCAGACTCGCCATCGGCCCCTTGGGGTTCCACCAGTCGCGCGCAAGATTTGCGAAGAAATCGGCTTCCTCGGGGCGGATAGTTACATTCGATACGTTTGCGTTTCCCATAAACGCCCCTTAACAGCGCCCGCGAACACTCACCAGCAGGAGCTTTGGCGCCTTGGCTCGTATCGTGATGAAATTCGGCGGCACCTCGATGGCCGGGACGGAGCGTATCCGCCGGGTGGCCAATATCGTGCGCGCGCAGGCCGCCCGGGGCGATCAGGTCGCTGTGGTGGTCAGCGCCATGGCGGGCGAGACCGATCGGCTCGTGAACTTCTGCCGCGAGGCCAATCCGCTGTACGATCCGGCGGAATATGATGTCGTGGTCGCGAGCGGCGAGCAGGTCACCAGCGGCTTGCTGGCGCTCACGCTGCAAGCCTTGGGCTGCAAAGCGCGCAGCTGGCTGGGCTGGCAGCTCCCGATCAAGACCATCGAAGCCCACGCCAAGGCCCGCATCGACGAAATCGACGCGCCCGCGCTGATCGCCGCTATGGAAGCGGGCGAAATTGCGGTGATCCCCGGCTTTCAGGGCGTGTCCGAGGATGGCCGCATCACCACGCTGGGCCGCGGCGGATCAGACACCTCGGCTGTCGCCGTCGCCGCCGCGATCAAGGCCGACCGCTGCGACATCTACACCGACGTTGACGGCGTCTACACCACCGATCCGCGCATCGTCGCCAAGGCGAAGAAGCAGAAGGCGGTGACGTATGAAGAAATGCTCGAACTCGCCAGCGTTGGGGCCAAGGTGCTCCAGACTCGCTCGGTCGGCCTTGCCATGAAGGAAAAGGTGCGGGTTCAAGTGCTTTCAAGCTTCATCGGCGAAGGCGCTCCGCCTGCCGATGATCTGCCTGGGACAATGATCGTCTCGGACGAAGAAATGGACGAATTGGTGGAGAAGGGCCTGATGGAACGCCAGCTTGTGACCGGCATCGCGCATGACAAGAACGAGGCGAAGGTGATCCTCACCCGCGTGCCCGACCGTCCGGGCGCGGTGGCGAACATCTTCGAACCGCTCGCTGCGGCCAGCATCAATGTCGACATGATCATCCAGAACGTGGGCCGCGACAAGGGTGAGACCGACGTAACCTTCACCGTGCCCCAGTCCGATCTGGCCCGCGCGCAGGCACTGCTGGAAGACCGCCGCGATTCCATCGGCTTCAACCGCATCATCACCGACAGCAAGATCGCCAAGATTTCTGTCGTCGGCGTCGGCATGAAGAGCCACGCTGGCGTTGCGTCTTCGATGTTCCGGGCCCTGTCGGATCGCGGGATCAACATCCAGGCGATCTCCACCTCCGAAATCAAGATCAGCGTCATGATCGACGAGGATGAAACCGAACTCGCCGTGCGCGTGCTGCACACGGCTTACGGGCTGGATGCGGTTAGCTGAAAAGCAGTCCGGTTCATCGGAATTAACCATTGTTGGTGACTGCGCTTTAACCTTTTCAGCCGGATTGTGCGGGCTCTCACGCAGAGAGCGAAAGGGCGCACATCATGGCCATCAAGGCCCATCTTGATTCTGCGGCAGCGGGCGATAGCCAACGGGCCGCCCCTCGCCGTGACTTACGGCTGTCGGCCAGCGGACTGGGTCCTGATGGCGAGGAAGCCAACGTCACCATCCACAATATCTCGGCCGCCGGGCTGCTGATCGAAACCGCGCTGGATCTGGCAACGGGCCAGCAGCTGGCGATCGATCTGCCCGAGGCAGGGATCGTCACGGCGTCAGTGGTGTGGCGCAGTGAGCGGCTGTACGGCTGCGCCTTCGAACAGGCGATTAGCCCGGCCGCGCTGGCCGCAGCACAATTGCAGGGCTTTGCGCCCGGCGTGCCGAACCAGCCACGGCAATCGGCACTTCCGAACCCATCGAGCGAAGCGCTGGGAGCGCGGCTTAACCGGCTGCGGCGCGAAGCGGGGCTGACGCTCGCCGAAGTCGCAACCTCGCTCGGGGTCAGCAAGCCGACCGTCTGGGCATGGGAAAAGGGCAAGGCCCGACCCCTGCCCGAACGTCTGGATGCAATTGCCGCTGCGCTCGGCGTGACGTCCGACATGCTCGCCCCCGGCCCTGGCAGCGATGGCGAGATCAGCGCCGTGATCGCTGAATGCCGCGAGCGGATTGCCGCCGCCTGCGGAACCGCCCCTCAATCCGTCCGGATCATGATCGAACTGTAAGCCGTTCCGGGTTCGTGAGGCTAGAAGCAGTTACTTACTGCGGCCAATACGTATTGGATAGACTGCCCCAATTGCAAAATATGGTAAACGAAATCCGGAGGTGATTCGTTTTTTAGTCGAGTATATTTACTTAGCTAACAATAATAGAGATCTTTTTAGAGAAAACAGGGGAAATGTTTTCACCTAATCGAATCGCGTTAGTTACCAAGTAAATCTGACTAGGAGCGAGTTGGCGAATCTTTCGTTGAACCGCTGGGGCAATGTCGGCATGAAAATTGGTTTGAGTGACGTCGAAGGCCACGTCTTGCATGGCCTGCTGGAGGAAACCTCCGGCGATATTGTGATCCGGCTCGACCGGCAGGGATTCATCATTCACGCATCGGCCAATATTGCCGACCTTGGGCTCGATTTATCCGGCGCATTGCTGCTGCCGCATATTACTGACCTGGCCGATCGCAATCATGCCGCCTTCCTGGGCGAGCATATCAACGCGGCGCTCTCCGGACGCGCGCAAACGGGCTGGACGGAGTTTCCGGTGATAGCCTGCCCTGAACGCGACACCTGCCGCCAGGCGCACTGCCAGCGCTGGTACGCCCTCAGCCTGAGGCCAATGTGCGACAACACCGGCACGCCTGACGGTGCAATGTGCCTGATGCGATCAGTCCAGCAGGTCCGCAGCCTCGAAGGCGAATTGCACGCCCGCGCGGTCACAGATCCGCTGACGGGGCTTGCGAACCGCCAGGCGTTTTGCGCCAGCTTGCGACGGCACCTCGCCAAGGGCGGTGGGCAGATGATTGCGGTCTTCGCAGTCGATGCGATGCGCGCGCTGCTGATGCGTTATGGCCAGCGCACGGCGGATGAAGTGCTGTGGGGCTTTGCCAAGTTCCTTGAGACGATGGCGCTGCCAGGGCATGAACTGGCGCAGCTGGATGGCGAGCGCTTCGCGGTGCTGCTGCCCGAAATGACCTCTCGCGGCGCGCGCGAATGGGCCGAGGATGTGGTCACCACCTTCGCCGGCCTCGCCGCTCCCGTTTCAGCCAAGGCTCCACAATTGAGCGCCAGTGCAGGCCTTGCGCGGGTGGAATGCACAGTCGACTGGACCTTGCGGGAGGCGGAGCTGGGCCTCGTTCTGGCGCGCGCCGGTGGCGGAGGGAAGGTGGGTTTAGCAGGGTATCGGCGGGCGGCGTGACGCCCGGCTAGACTCGCGCGGGCGGATGGGTAATGCCTCCGGCATGAGCCACATTGCCACCATCCTGCTGCTCGGTTCGGGCGAGCTGGGCCGCGAATTCGTGATTGCCGCCAAGCGCCTCGGCGCGCGGGTGATCGCCTGTGACAGCTATGACAACGCCCCTGCGATGCAGCTGGCAGACGCGCGCGAGGTATTCTCCATGCTCGACGGCGCGGCGCTGCGAGCGGCGGCGGAGAAGCACCGGCCCGATCTGATCGTCCCCGAAATCGAAGCGATCCGTACGGAAGTCCTCGCCGATCTGGAGCAGGAGGGCTTCACCATCGTCCCCTCCGCCCGCGCCGCGCAGATGACCATGAACCGCGATGCGATCCGCGATCTGGCGGCGGGCGAGCTGGGCCTCGTCACCTCGCAATACGGCTATGCTGAAAGCTTTGCTGAAGCGCGTGAGGTCGCAGACCGGATCGGCTATCCGCTGGTGATGAAGCCCGTGATGTCGTCATCGGGCAAGGGCCAGAGCAAGGTCGACACGCCCGAAGCCTTGGAAGCCGCATGGGACTATGCCGTCGCCAATATGCGCGGTGACCGGGCGCGGGTGATCGCTGAGCAGTTCATCGCCTTCGATTATGAAATCACGCTTCTGACCGTGCGCCACGCGGGCGGCATCAGCTTCTGCCCGCCCATCGGCCACCGGCAGGAGCGCGGCGATTACCGCGAAAGCTGGCAGCCTGCCGCGATGTCGCCTGCCGCGCTGGCCGCCGCGCAGGACATGGCGGCCAAGGTCACCGCCGCGCTGCAAGGCGGCGGGCGCGGCTGGGGGCTGTATGGGGTCGAATTCTTCGTGAAAGGCGAGGAGGTGATCTTCTCCGAGCTGTCCCCGCGCCCGCACGACACCGGGATGGTGACGCTGGCCTCGCAGGACTTGAACGAGTTTGATCTCCACGCCCGCGCGATCCTCGGCTTGCCCGTGCCCGGCAGCATTCCGGCCCGCCCCGCCGCCTCGGCCGTGATACTTGCTGACCGCGATTGCGATGACTTCGCCTTCGAGGGGCTGGCCGATGCACTCGCCCTCTCGCCCGATGTGGACGTGCGGATCTTCGGCAAGCCTGTCACCCGCCCCTACCGCCGGATGGGCGTCGCGCTCGCACGAGCGGCCGACGCAACCGCCGCTGCCGAACTTGCCAAGCAAGCCGCCGCCGCCGTGCGGATTGTCTATTCTCCCGAAGCCGACTAGGGCGCGCGCCATGACAACCTATCCCCACACCGCCGCTCTGATGCAGCGCGGCACCGACTTCCTCGGCTGCGAGACCGCAATCATGTGCGGCGCGATGAGCTGGGTGAGTGAGCGCAACCTTGTCGCCGCGATTTCCAACGCGGGCGGCTTCGGCGTGATTGCCTGCGGAGCGATGACGCCCGAACTGCTCGACCGCGAGATCGCCGCGACCAAGGCGCTGACGACCAAGCCCTTCGGCGTCAACCTCATCACCATGCACCCCGGCCTGTTCGATCTGATCGCCGTGTGCCGCAAGCATGGCGTCACCCATGTGGTGCTGGCGGGCGGCATCCCGCCCAAGGGCTCTGTCGAGGCGATCAAGGAGGGCGGCGCAAAGGTCATTTGTTTCGCCCCCACGCTTGCACTCGCCAAGAAGCTGCTGCGTTCCGGCGCGGATGCGATGGTGATTGAGGGCATGGAAGCAGGCGGGCACATCGGCCCAGTCTCCACCAGCGTGCTGGCACAGGAAATCCTGCCCGAACTCGCCGCCGACCATCTGATCTTCGTCGCCGGCGGCATCGGCCGGGGCGAGGCGATTGCGAGCTATCTCGAAATGGGCGCGGCGGGCGTGCAATTGGGCACCCGCTTCGCCTGCGCGACCGAGAGCATCGCCCACCCCGATTTCAAGAAGGCCTTCTTCCGCGCCTCCGCCCGCGAGGCGGTCGCATCGGTGCAGGTCGATCCGCGCTTGCCGGTGATCCCCGTCCGCGCGCTCAAGAACAAGGGCACCGAAGAATTCACCGCCAAGCAGCGCGAAGTCGCCGCACTGCTGGACGCGGGCGAAGTCGACATGGGTGAAGCGCAGCTCCAGATCGAGCATTTCTGGGCGGGCGCCCTGCGCCGCGCGGTGATCGACGGCGATGTCGAAAACGGCAGCGTCATGGCCGGGCAATCGGTTGGGATGGTCACCAAGGAAGAACCCGCCGCTGAGATCATCGCCGAGCTGATGAGCCAGTGCGAGGCGGCGCTCGCGCGGTAAGATGGCGCATCCGCTGATCCTCACCCTCGCCTGTCCCGACCGGCCCGGCATCACCGCGCGGGTCACGGGCTTCCTGTTCGAGCGCAATTGCAACATCCTCGACGCGCAGCAATTCAATGATCGCGCGGGGAACGGAGGAGGCGACCGCTTCTTCATGCGCGTGGTGTTCGACCCCGATGGCTCGACCGCCGAGGGGTTGCGCAGCGATTTCGCGGCGCTGGCAGGCGAATTCGCGATGGAATGGACGATGGTCACCGAAGACCGCCCGCGCCGCACGATCATTCTCGTCAGCAAATTCGACCACTGCCTTGTCGACCTCCTCTACCGCTGGCGCACGGGCGAATTGCCCATCGACCCGGTGGCGATCGTCTCCAATCACCCGCGCGAGGCCGCGATCCGGGTGGATATCGGCGATATCCCGTTCCACCACATCCCGGTGACCCCCGCCACCAAGCCCGAGGCTGAGGCACAATTCCGCGCATTGGCGGACGCAACCGACGCCGAGTTGATCGTGCTCGCGCGCTACATGCAGGTGTTCTCGGACGAGCAATCCGCCCATTTCGCGGGGCGCTGCATCAACATCCACCACTCGTTCCTGCCCGGTTTCAAGGGCGCGCGGCCCTATCACCAGGCGCACGAGCGCGGGGTGAAGATCATCGGCGCGACGGCGCATTTCGTCACCGCCGACTTGGACGAAGGCCCGATCATCCACCAGGATGTAGAGCGTATCACCCATGCCGACAGCCCCGAAGATCTGGTGCGCAAGGGCCGCGATATCGAACGCCGGGTGCTCGCCGAAGCGGTGCGGCTGTTCTCGCAGGAACGTGTATTGATGAACGGCACCCGGACGGTGGTGTTCAGAGGTTAAGGCAATCGGGGGGAACGGCGCATGATCAAGGCAATCGCAGGGGCGGCGCTGGTACTTCTCCCGGTTCCCATGGCCGCGCAGGAGCCTGCGCCGTTTGCACCTGACTGCACCGCCATCGCTACCTTCCTTGACCGAGCCGTAACAGAGGGCCGCACCGTTGGCGCAACCGCGCTGGTGTGGAAGGACGGCGGGGAACGCTGCTTTGCCACCGCCGGCGATGCTGATCGTGAGGCCGCCCGCCCCATCGCGCGCGACACACTGTTCCAGATCTATTCGATGACCAAGCCGGTGACTGGCACCGCGCTGATGCAATTGTGGGAGCAGGGCAAGTTCGGGCTCGACGATCCGCTCGAATGGCACCTGCCCGAATATGCCGCGCTCAAGGTGGCCGATGGGACGAACCCCGATGGCTCGCCGATCCTGCGCACGCCCTCACGCAAGGTGACGGTGCGCGATGTGCTGCGCCACACGGCGGGCTTCACCTATGGCCCCGATGGCCCGCCCGAGAACGCCGCCGACCGGGTGTGGGCCGAGCTTCAGCCGCTGTCCTCCACCAACACGCTGGCGGAGTTCTCACAGAAGATGGCGCAGGTGCCGCTGCTGTTCGATCCCGGCACGCACTGGAATTACAGCGCGGGCGTGGATGTACAGGCACGGCTGGTCGAGGTGCTGTCGGGCCAGCCCTTTGCCGACTATGTCGCGCAGCATATCTTCCAGCCGCTCGGCATGGCGGACAGCGGGTGGAAACGCACCGCTGCCGACCGCCCGCGCCTCGCCCGCATCTATGAAGGCGAGAACGGCGCGCTGGCGCCGTGGCCGGATGACAGGCTGCTCAATGCCAGCTTCATGGACCAGCCGATGACGATGGGCGGATCGGGGATCGTCACCACGGTTGATGATTACATGACATTTGCGCGGATGCTGCTGGGCGAAGGCTCGCTGAACGGCGTGCGCATCCTCAAGCCCTCGACCATCCGGCTGATGGCGAGTGACCAGCTCGATCCGCGGATTGCGCCTGGGAGCCGTTCATGGCTGGTGAGCAAAGGCGGCGGCGGGTTCGGCTTCGATGTGTTCGTGCGCACCGCGCCCCCGGCAACCCCCGAGGAGAACCGCGGCAGTGTCGGCGAGTTCTATTGGGACGGTTACCCCTCGATGCTATTCTGGGCCGATCCGGCGCAGAACATGGCGGTCGTCTTCGCGACGCAGAAACTGCCGTTCGACACCGATCTGCACCGCGATATCCGGATCGCGGTTTACGGCTCGGACTATACCGGGCCTGCGGGCGACTAGCCCATTTTTCGCAGTGGTCAGCTGCGGGCGGCGCGCGCAGTCTGGCGCCCATGATCGTTGAACGCCTCGACCATGTGAACATCATCACCGACCGGCTGGCCGAGACCGCGCGGTTCTATGCCGAGCTGCTCGATCTGGAAGAACGCGACGGCCCGCCGCCGCTCCCGCCGCATCAGGTGCGCTGGATGTATGACGCGAGCGGGCAGGCGATCCTGCACATCAATTCGGTCGATTGCCCGCGTGCCTTTGACCGTGCCGTGATGCCGGGGGCCGAGACTGGGGCGATCCACCATGTCGCGCTGCGCTGCGGGGCGTTTGATGTGGTGAAGGCGCGGCTTGATGCGCGCGGGGCGGAGTACCGAGTGAATGATATCCCCTCGATTGGCCTCAGGCAGATCTTCACCGCCGACCCGAACAATGTTCTGCTGGAGCTGAATTTTTTCGCAAGCTGACGTCTCCCCTCCCCTTGCGGGAGGGGCTGGGGGAGGGGTCGAGGCCGGAAGGCCTCGCACATTGCCGCTGGCGTGGAGCCCCCTCCCCCCTGCCCCCTCCCGCAAGGGGAGGGGGAGATCACACCCCGCCCGCCACCAGAGCGCGCCACACCGGAGGCGCATTCTCATCCTCCAGCGGGTTCCACACCAGCGCCATCCGCGCGCGGGCCTCGGGTTCGGGGACACCAGCAGCGCAGTCGAGCAGATAGAAGAACGCCGTCACCCGCCAGTTCATGATGCAGTGCACGTGGGTAGCGCCGGGATGCGCGGCGAGCGCTTCGGCCAGTGCCGTGACATGGGCAGGCGTCGGCGCGTCGAAGGGCACCGGGATGTGGGTGTACGCAATCCCCGCAGCCGCCATGAGTCCCGCCTCATCCGCCAGCGCCTCGGGGTGCTCGGCCAGCGCGAGGTTCACCACATGGCGCACGCCGATAGCTGCGAGGCGCGCAGGATCATGCGCTTCGAGTTTGCCCGAGGTCGTGATCCCGTCCGCGCGGCGCTGCCAGTTGCGGATATCCTCGGGATCGCCCCTCATGGCTTAGCCCTTGGGCGGGGCGGGCAGGTCAATCGCCTGCACTTCGGTACCGATGGCATAGACGCGCACGCCCTTGTCGGTGCCGACGGTCTGAAACTTGTTGGCAGCCCGCGCGATCGGCGCGCGCTCCCACGTTGTGCCGCCGTCCTTCGTAGCAAAGCCCCCTGCCGCCGTGCCGACAAAGCCCACATCCGCGCTGACGAAGCCGATGCCGAACTGGCGCGCGGCCTTGTCCTGCGCGATTTCGATCTCGCGCCATGTCCGCCCGCGATCATCGCTGCGGATCACCAGCTGGGTGGCGCGTTCGGGATCGTAGCTCTGCACCGTGGCGTAGCCGGTATCGCCGCCCTCGGGAAAGCTGGCCTTCCAGATCAGCTCATAGGCGCGGCCCGAGCGGTAGACTTCCTTCCACGTCTTCCCGCCGTCCTCTGTCCGCAGCACCAGCCCTTCGGCCTGCGCGGGATCAGCGTTGGTGGCGGCGAAGACGAGGCCGGTGTTCTCATCGAAGAACTTCACGTCGAGGATCATGCCCGCGTGCGCGCTCATATCGATCACGCTCCACGTTTCGCCCCCGTCGACCGAGCGCAGGATCCCCGTCGGCCCGCCCACACGACCGGCGGCGTGGATGATGGTGCGGGGCCTGAGTTCGCCCTGATAGATGCGCTTCACCGGCAGGATGTCGATTGCACAGACGCCCTTGATCGTGGCATCCCCGGTATCGACCGCTTCCCACGTCACCCCGCCATCGCGGGTGCGGTAGAGCGGGGTTTCGTCGGTGACGCCGGGGTAATAGTCAGTGCCGATATTGCCGATGAAGCCGTACTGGCGGTCAACAAAGCCGACCGCGCGGACGAAGGTGCCGGGGCGGCTGGCGATCTTCTGCCATGTCGCGCCGCCATCCTTGGTGGCGAACAGTTCGCCTGCGCCGGTGCCGTACCAACCATGCTCGGCATCGACGAAGCTGACAGAGTCGCGCTTCCCGCGATATGCCTCGGTGGCGAAAGTGCGCCATTCGCCCGCTGCCGGAGCAGCTGCGACGGGCACAGCCTCCTCGGCAGCGAGCGGCATGGCATAGGCAAGTGCGGCGATTGCCGCGGCAGTAAGCAGCTTCATGTGGTGCGACCCCTTGTTTGGCTTAGCGGCGCGCGACCTTTCTCCCCGCCTCGATGGCCTTGTCTGCGTTGGCCCGGCTGATGACATAGGCGCGGATCGCTTCGATCTCCTCTTTCGACAAAGAGCCTTTGAAACTCGCCATACCGTTGTTTTTCAACACGCCGTCATGCACGACCGCGCTCCACGCAGCCGCGCTTTCGAGCGAACCGGCACGGCGCAGGTCCGGCAACACGGTGGAACCCACCGCGCCCGGCGCATGGCACACCGCGCAGTAACGGCCATACTTCACCTGCCCCACCGCGATCACCTCGGGCGCTGCCGTGCTCGGCGGCGGGTCGAGCGGCAAGTCGGCCAGCGCCGGTTCGGGCGGCAGTTTCGCCGTCCCGCCGATCTTGAACACCAGCAGGCGCGAGATGTTGCGCACCGGCGCCTTGCGGTTGATCAGATCACCATCGACCGACAAGGCATAGGCCCCGCCCCAACCCGCCAGCACCGCGACATATTGTTCGCCATTGACGGTGTAGGTGACAGGCGGCGCGACCACGCCGGTCTGCGCGGCGAAGCTCCACAGCTTCTTGCCATTGGCGGCGTCATAGGCGTTGAACTCGCTGCCCGTGGTCCCCTGGAACACAAGGCCGCCTCCCGTGGCCAGCAAGCCACCGTTCCACGGCCCCGGATGCTCGACCGTCCAGCGCGCCTTCTGCGCCACCGGGTCCCACGCCACCAGCCGACCCTTGAGCGTCCCGGCGACCTCCTTTCGGAAGCCCCCGTCAGACGGCAGTTCCCCTGCCAAGCTGAAGCCGACATTGAAGCCGCGCGCACGGTCAGGCTTCCAGTTGGCTTCGGGCGCATACATCATTCCCGCTTCAAAGGCCGGGATGTAAACCAGATTCTCGGTCGGGCTATAGGCCATCGGGTGCCAATTGTGCCCGCCCAGCGGCCCCGGCAGCACCAGCGCGGGCTTGCCGGTCTTGTCGATCCGGGTTTCGGGGTTCTCGATCGGACGGCCGGTCTTGGGATCGACGCCCGTCGCCCAGTTGAGACCGACATAGGGCTTGGCCGAGATGAACTTCCCCGTCTCGCGGTCGATCACATAGAAGAAGCCATTCTTGGGCGCCTGCATCAGCACTTTGCGCGGCTTCCCGTCGATCTCCATGTCGGCGAGCATGATGTGCTGGGTGGCGGTGAAGTCCCAAGTCTCCCCCGGCGTGGTCTGGTAGTGCCAGACGTATTCGCCGGTCTTGGGCCGGATCGCGACGATGCTGGAGAGGTAGAGGTTGTCCCCCTCGCCCGTCCCGTCCTTGCCGGGGCTGCGATAGGCGCGGTTCCACGGGCTGCCATTGCCCACCCCGATATAAAGCAGATCAAGCTCGGGATCGTAGGCCATCGAATCCCACACCGTGCCGCCGCCGCCAATCGCATCATTGGCGCCGAGCACGTCCATGTTCCACGTTTCCGCGGCCTTCTGGAGATAGGCGGGCTGATCCTTGGCGTCCCCGCCTTCAGGCACCGTGTAGAACTTCCACAACTGCTCACCGCTGCCCGCGTCATAGGCGGCGACGAACCCGCGCACGCCGAACTCCGCGCCGCCATTGCCAATGATCACTTTGCCATCGATCACGCGCGGCGCGCCGGTGATGGTGTAGCTCTTGGATTGGTCGACCGTGACCTTCTCCCAGGCGACCTTGCCCGTCTCGCGGTCAAGCGCGATCAGGCGGCCATCCAGCGTGCCGAAGAACAGCTTGTCGCCCCATGCCGCCAGCCCGCGATTCACCACATCGCAGCAGGCCTTCACGGCAGTCTCGCCCGGAACCTCCGGGTCATACTCCCACAGCTTGGCGCCGGTGGTGGCGTCAAACGCCTTCACCTTGCTCCATGCGGTGGTGAGGTAGAGCTTGCCGTCGATCACAAGCGGGGTCGCTTCCTGCCCGCGCCCGGTGTCCATATCAGCATACCAGGCAAGGCCGAGCTGGCCGACATTCTCGCGGTTCACCCCATCCAGCGGCGAAAAGCGCTGTTCGGAATAGGTGCGCCCGTGGCTCACCCAGTTGGCCGAGTCGCCATCCGCGCCGATCAGCACGGCAGACGTGATGCGCCCCTCCTCACCTCCGTCAGCTCCGCCGAAAATCTGGCTGCAATTGGCCAGCGTGCCGGTCGACAGCAATAATGCTGCGCCCAGCGTCCACCGCTTCAGGTCCATCGATCCCACTCTCCCTGTTTTCTTTTGCCACCTATGTTGCCCACACAATCAGCGCTTGTCCATGCCCGCCGCTCCTGCCTATCTGTCGCCATGGCGGGGGCCGCAGGAGAGATTGCAATGTGCGAAGAAAGCAAACTGGCCGAATGGGCCAGAGCCACGATCAGCCGCCGCCAGTTCGGCGCCTTGACCGGAGCAGCGGCGCTGGCCGCCTGCGCCTCGGGTGAAGCCGAAAGCGTGGCGCAAAACCCGCTGCCCGGCCTCAAGGAACGCGGGGTCAATTTCGCCACGGCGGACGGCACGCTGGACGGGTTCTTCGTCCAGCCTGAAAGCGGCAACCACCCCGCGGTGATCCTGTGGCCCGACATCGCCAGCATCCGCGAAGCCAAGCGCAATATCGCCCGCAAGCTCGCGCAGGCCGGCTACGCTGTTTTGGTCGTGAACCCCTATTACCGCGACGTCACCGGCGAACAGTTCGCCGATTTCGCCACCTTCATTGCGGACGGCGGCTTCCAGAAGGTCGGCCCGTGGCGCAAGAAGCTGGATGCCGCAGCGATCATGCGGGATGCCACCGCCATCGTCGACTGGCTCGACCGGCAGGACGGCGTCGATCAGGCGCACGGGATCGGCACGCAGGGCTATTGCATGGGCGGGCCGTTCACGATCTGGAGCGCAGCGGCAGTGCCATTGCGGATCAAGGCCGCGGCGAGCTTCCACGGCGGCGGGCTGGTGCGGCCCGACAATCCGATGAGCCCGCACAAGCTCCTGGACAAGGTCGATGCCAGCCTGCTGATCGCAGTGGCGCAGGATGATGACGCCGAAGCGCCCGCCGACAAGACGACCTTTGCCGAAGCAGCCGAAGCAGCCAAGGTCGGCGCAGTGGTGACCGTCTATCCGGGCGATCACGGCTGGATGGTGGCCGACAGCCCGGCCTATGACGCCACCGCCGCCGCGCGCGGGGAGGCTGACCTCAAAGCGCTTTACGCCGCCGCGCTAGCCTGAACCTTCGTAACGGCAGGCGGGAGAGTTACGCCTCCCGCCGCTACCGCCCTTAACCGCCCTTACGCGCCTTGGCCCGCTCATTGGCCGCGCCGAACCGGCCGTGCTTGCGATAACGCAGCATCCACTTGTCGAGGAACAGGCCGAGCGGCTTGGGCTCGATCCCGAGCTCGGCAAACCCGCGCGCACCCGGCGCGACCGTGCTGCCGGGCTTCAGCAGCGTCCACTGGTCACGGCTCATCGGCGTGCCAGGCAGCGCAGCGAAGGTCGCGCTGAGGCCATCGGGCACGGCGAGGAAGGTGCGCTTGCGCCCCTGGGCTTCGGCGATCCGCTCGTGGATCTCCATCATGCTGAGCTGCTCCGGCCCGCCCAGTTCATAGGTGTGGCCGCCGTGGAGTTCAGGGTGCTCCAGCGCCACTGCAATCGCTTCGGCCACGTCATCGGCATAGACCAGTTGCAACTTCGCCTCCGGTCCGAACACCGGGAGCACCGGCAGCATCTCGATCATGCCGCCAAACAGGTTGAGGAAGTTGTCGTCCTTGCCGAACACGATCGAGGGCCGCAGCACCGTCGCGGTGGGGAAAGCCGCGAGCACGCGTTGCTCGCCCAGCGCCTTGCCGCGCGCGTAAGCGGTGGGCGAGCCCGCGTCCGCGCCGATCGCGCTGATCTGGACAAAGGCCTTGACGCCGCCCGCTGCGGCGAGCCGGGCGATGGTGCCCGGGGCCTCACCCATCAGCTTTTCGAGATCACCGGTGAATGCGCCAACCAGGTTGACCACATGGCTCGCCCCATCGAGCGCAGCAGCAACGTGCTCCTCGCGAGTAATGTCGCAGGGCATCAGTTGCAGCTGGCCCAGATTGGCGAGCGGTTTGAGATCCTGCGCCTTGCCGGGCGCGCGGCTGGCCAACCGGACGCGCGCGCCGCGGGCGAGCAGAGCCTGCGCGACATAATTGCCGATATAGCCGGTGCCGCCGAAAATCGTGACCAGCTGGCCGGAAAGCGGGGAGGAGGTGGGCATGGTTTGGGTGCTCTTCGTGGCCTGAGACAGTGCAGGGCGTTGTGCTGGCCGCGCTTTGCTTCAACGAAGCGAGCGAGGCAAGAGTTCCGGTGGCGAGAATCGGCGGGATTGCCAAGGCGCTTCGCGGGCGTTTCGACAGGCCGAAGCAGCTGGTCAGGCTTCGCCAGCACGGCGGGCAAGGTTTGCATTGACAGCACCCCCACCCCCCCGCTAATGGCCCGCGCCTACCCAGCTTCCGGCAGCGATGACCGGATGCACCGTGCCCAGATGGCGGAATTGGTAGACGCACCAGCTTCAGGTGCTGGCGCTCGCAAGGGCGTGGAGGTTCGAGTCCTCTTCTGGGCACCATTTCACTCAAAGCAAACACAAAATCGTCTCAAACACGGTCTTCGGATCGTGTTTGCTATGCTCCGGGGCGAACGGCTCCGCCTTCGCCATCATGTTCCTGCGGACATTCAGCCGATCATTGGGCGCGCAGAGGTGTGGCGGTATCTCACGGCGGACAGCTGCGCACCGTGCTCGTCGGAATGCGGCAACGAGCAATCTGGTTTTGATCACCCGGACCTGTGGCTAGCACAGCGCCCGTTCGCGCGCGATCATCGCTGCGTGGGTGCGATTCTTGGCACCGAGTTTGCGGCAGATCAGCTTGACGTGGAGCTTGATGGTCGGCTCGCGCAGGTCGAGGTCGCGGGCGATTTCCTTATTGGCGTGACCTGCACACAGGCCGGCCAGCACTTGTCGTTCGCGCGGGGACAGGCCTGAGGCTTGCTCGACCGGGGCTTGGGAGGGACGGTGAAGGTCAATCGGCATGTAGGTCTCGCCCGCCGCCATGAAACGGATCGCGTTGACGAGCGAGCGTGCGGGCAGGGTCTTGGGGAGGTATCCTGCCGCGCCGGAAGCCAGCACCCGCTCGGCTACGCCGGGCGGGGCGAGACCGCTCATCAGCGCCACGGGCCGTCCGAAGCTGGCCGCCAACGCGCGGTCGAGCCCGTCATAGCCGTCCATCCCCGGCATTCCGTAGTCGAGCACCACCAGATCATAGGGCGGTGCGGCTTCGGCGATGTTCACCAGCGCGGCAGGCAGATCGGCGACCGTATCGACCGCGAACCCGCCCTCGGCTTCGAGGTAGGAGCGCAGCACATCCCGCAGCAATTCGTGGTCGTCGGCAATCAGGATACGCATGCATTTCTCCGTTCGCGCGCCGCCGCTATGGCCGCTGCTGCCGAACTGGCCAGCCGCGCGGCGCTGGTGGGCTTGCCCAGCACGCCATCAAAAACCCCGTCGGGGCCCTGATGCAACTGGTGCACCCGCGGCAGGGCGGTCAAAAGCAGGATCGGCAAATCCTTGCGATACTTGCGCAAGGTCTTGGCCAGCTGCGCACCGTTCATCCCAGGCATGTCGTAATCGGTAATCACGAGATCCCAGCCGGTTGGATCATCTTGGATCACCGCGATCGCGTCGGCCGGATCAAGACACGGGCCAACTTCGACGCCGAGCTGTTCGAGCATCTCTGTCAGCGTATCGACGACGGCAGGGTTGTCATCGACCACCAGCACCGCCTTGCCCAAGAGGCCGGGGCCAGCGCGCAACGGGGCATCGCTGCCCAAAGCCGGATCTCTGACGCCGCCCGGTTCGAGCGGCCACCAGATTTCAAACACGGTGCCGCAGCTCGGCCAGCTCTGAATCGCGAGCGCGCCGTTGTTGTTGGCGATGATCCCGGCCACCACAGCAAGTCCCAACCCGGTCCCTGCTTCACCTTTGTGAGTGAAGAACGGTTCGAACACCTGTTCCAATTCCTCAGGCCTGATGCCGATGCCAGTGTCACTGACCCGGATCAGCGCGGCGGGAACGTCTGGCACCGTGCCGAGGATCAGCTTGCCAGTCGGCTGGATACCGTCGGCACTGAGCACTTCGAGTTTAATCCGCGCCGTCTCTCCCGGGCGCAGTGCGTCGCGGGCATTGAGCACAAGGTTCAGCACCACCTGATTAAGCTCGGTATCATCGGTTAGCGCCATCAGCGGCGAGGACGGCAGCTCGAGCTCGATCCGGTGGAGCGGATCGGTAAGGCTCGATGAGACCAGATCGCGCACGTCCCACACGGTGCGGCGCAGATCGACCAGCTTGGGATGCGGCGTCCGGCGGCCCAGCGTCAGCAGCTTTTCGACCAGCCCGGCCGCCGTCGTCGCCGCTGACTGGATGCGCAGCGCATGGTGGCGCACGCGGTTGTCGTCGATATGACGCAGCAGTTCGGCGGTGCCGGAAATCGCGGCGATCAGATTGTTGAAGTCATGCGCGATACCGCTCGCGAGCTGACCGACGACCTCCTGCCGCTGGGCCAGCATCAGCTGTTCGCGCAGGCGGGCCTTCTCGCGCTCCATCCCGCGCCGATCGCCGACATCGCGCGTGACGCAGACGATCCCGCCTTCGGGTGCGAGCGAAAGGGCGATTTCCTGTTCGATCGGGGTGCCATCGGCCTTCAGCCCCTGAGTCTCGCCGCGCCATTGCCCTTGCGCGAACAGAATCGGCATGGCTTCGTCATTGATGCGCTGGGCTTCAAGCGGATCATAGAGCACGGTCCACGGACGGCCCACCAATGCCGCCGGATCGGAATAGCCGAACATCGCCGCATGGGCGCTGTTCATAAAGATGAAGTCGCCCGCCGCGTCGGTGAGCGCAATCCCGTCGTCCGAGGCCTGAATCGCCGCCACCTGCCGGGCGAGCCGGGCTTCAGTCGCGACCCGATCAGCCTCGGCCACCTTGCGCGCGGAAATATCGCGGATGATCGCGGCAAAGCCCGCCGGAGTCCGGTCATCGCCGCCTTCCTCGGGCCACATCGCCAGTGAGAGTTCGATCGGGATTTCATGGCCCGCCTTGCACAGCGCAGGCACTTCGACCGTCTGCCCCACCAGCTTTGAAGGTTCTCTGGCGCGCATCCGCGCGACTCCGGCGTGATGCCCCTTGCGGTGTACCTGCGGAATGATGAGGTCGAGGCTCTGGCCCAACGCTTCGGCCGCGGACCAGCCGAACATCGCCTCAGCCGCGCGGTTCCACAAGGTGATGCGGCTGTGCGAATCGGCGCAGACGAAGGCATCCGTGGTGGTTTGGGCGATCAGTTGGGCAATGCGCCGTTCTTGCCGCGCATTGCGTCCTTCAAGCAGGCTGACCACCTGGCGGGCCATAAGCTGAAGGATCTCCGCCTCGCGTTCAGACAGGCCTGCGCGTGGTTCCGTGTCGATCACGCACAGCGTGCCAACCTTGTGCCCATCGGCCAGCATCAGCGGTGCACCCGCATAAAAGCGGATATGCGGCGCGCCGGTGACGAGCGGGTTCTTGGCAAAGCGCGGATCGGCGGTAGCGTCGGGCACCACCATGACGCCCTCACCCGCGATCGTATGCCCGCAGAAGCTATCGTTGCGGCAGGTCTCCGATGCCTCCAGCCCATAGCGCGACTTGAACCACTGGCGGGTCGCATCGACCAGGCTGATCAGCGCAGTCGGCGTATCGAAGCGGTCAGCGGCCAGCCGGGTGATGACATCGAGTTCCGCCTCGGGCGGTGTGTCCAGCACATCAAGACGATGCAGCGCGGCGAGCCGATCGGGCTCGTCATAGGGAATCGGCGGAAGGGTGAAATCAGGCTCAAGCATGGCGGTGTGCAGTCCGGTCAGAAGGGTTGCGTCAAACAGGAGCCTTGAGTGGGTTACGCGTATAGTCCGCGCAATCCGGCCTTATAGGGCACAAACCTTATCCTTTCGTATAGGTGACCCTGTCCCTTCGAAGAGACCCCTATCCCTTGGGTGCACGCGGTTAACCCATCCGCGCCGCCAATTATCCCCTCGCGACAATGACAGGCCGGGTCCGGATCGGCATTTGGGGTTCAGCCACGGCAACGACGCCGCTGGACATGACCAAGACCAAAAAGGACCAATGAAATGAACAAGATGTTTGCTATTGCCACTGTGCTCGCTTCGTTCGCCGCTGCTACTTCGGCTCAGGCTCAGTCGGCCGATGCCGGCGCTGGCGCGAAGATCATCGCTCCGCTCGAAATCAGCAACGTGACCGATCTCTACTTCGGCACCATCGCTCCTTCGACGACCGTCGCTGACAGCGTCGTCGTGCTCGCCGACGGCAGCCGCAAGTGCGGCCCGGCGCTGACCTGCCTGACCGCTGACCACACCGCTGCTGCTTTCGCGGTGACCGGTGAAGCCGACGCCTTCTACACGATCAACCTCCCCAAGGAGATCAAGATCGTCAACGACAAGGGCACCGCGATGCGCGTTTCGGACTTCAACGGTTCGAAGTCGAACGGCCAGCTGCTCAAGGGCGAAGACGCCTTCACCGTCGGCGGCACGCTCGACGTTGGCGTCCGTCAGGAAGCCGGCAAGTACACCGGTAGCTTCACCGTCGCGGTGGAATACCAGTAAGCCCTCCGTGGCAGGGGGAGACGGGAGCCGCGCATTCCCCCGCGCGGCTCCCGGATCCCCTGATCCACGAACAAGACCAACCCCTGCCCACGTAAGGTCTTCATCCCATGATCCGTTTTCCCCTCGCCGCCGCGCTGCTCGCGGCGATTGCCGCCCCTGTGCCTGCCGCTGCCGAATTGCTGGTCGCCCCCACCCGTGTGGTGCTGACCCCCGAGGCGCGCTCGACCGAGCTGGTGCTCGTCAACAAGGGCACCGAAACCGCTGCCTTCCGCATCAACATAGAAAACCGTCGGATGCGCGAAGATGGCAGCCTTGAAGACGCAGGCGAGGCCCGTCCGGGCGAACAATTCGCCGACGACAAGCTGCGCTATTCCCCGCGGCAGTTGGTGCTGGAACCCGGTGCGCGCCAGGTGGTGCGGATCATGGCGAGCGCGCCGGGCGAACTCGCCCCGGGCGAATACCGCTCGCACCTGCGCCTGATGTCCGCGCCTGTCAGCGGCGGAACGACCCAGATTGCGGGCGAGCCTGCCGCCGACAACAGCCTTTCGATCGAACTCGTCGCAATCCGCTCGATCACCATTCCAGTGATCCTGCGCGTTGGCGCACTTGATGCAAGCGTCACGATGGACGCCGCCGCGATGGCAAACGATGCGCCCGATCAACTGGTGGTGCGCCTCAACCGTTCGGGCACCCGCTCGACCTATGGCGATGTCAGCCTGACCGTTGCAGGCGAAAAGGCCCCCGCCTGGCTAGTGCGCGGCGTTGCGATCTACACTCCCAATACCCGCCGCGATGTGATCGTCCCGCTGCCCGCCGATGTGCGCGCCAAGCTGGCCGGCAAGACCGTGCGGATCGACTACACTTCGACTGACGCGGGTGATCCGGCCAATGCCGGCAAGCTGCTCGCCAGCCTGACCGCGGCGCTCTGAGCACCATGACCTGGCTCGGTAATCACCCATGTCCCGCCACCCGTTCTGGCCACTGCGATGGCTGGCCCTGCTCCTGTGCGCAGCCAGTCTGGTTGGCGGAGACGCTGCCCCGGTTCGGGCGCAAGAGGACGGCCTGTTCGATCGGCTGTTCGGCAATGACCCCGCTGCGGAGCGCGCCGGTAAGGCCGCTGACGGGCTCGCCCTTCCGGCCCTTTTCGCCGACGGCAAGCTGATCGTCGATGCCATCGCCCTGCATGATCTGGGCGCAGATGGCGGGGCCTGCGTCGCGATCCTCCCGCTGCTCGATGCGCTGGAACTGGCGCACGAAAAGGCAGGCGCGGACATCGCCCTGACCCTGCCCGAGCCGCGCCGGACGGTCACCATCACCGCCGCCGCTCTGCTGCCCAGCCCGAGCGGCGAGTGCCTGCCGCTGACCGATGTGGCCGCTTACCTCCCCATGAGCCTCAGCCATGACACAGTAAGCCAGCGCTTGCTGATCGCCCCGACTGCCGCGCTGCCGGTGCTGATGCGCCTCGCGCGCGAAGAACGGCAAGCGCGGCTGCGGCCTGAGGCCTCCCGCCCCAATTTCGCGCTCCTGGCACGCCCGGAAGGCGCGGTGAAGCTGTGGAGCGCCGATCTCGGCGCAGGCATCGCCATGACCCCTCAAGGCCAGCAGGTCTCCGCCAATCTGCTGGCCAGCGGCGCGCTGTTCGGGCTTGCCGGGCGGGTCGGCGTCGCGGTCACCAATGATGGCCGCATCACCCCCGGTTTCACCCTCTCCGACGCGCGCGATACGCCTGACCTGCTCGGCCCCCTCGGCGCCCGCAGCCTCGCGCTTGGCGATATTGCCGCGCCTGCCCAGCCGCTGATCGCCGACGCGCTGTCGGGGCGCGGGCTCGTCATTTCATCACGCGCGCCATGGCGGGCAGAGCTGGTCGACACCATCACCCTCACCGGCCCGCTCCCGCAAGGCTGGGAGGCCGAGCTGTGGCACGAGGAACGCCTCGTCGCGGTCACCCGCGAACCCGACGCCGCCGGGCAATGGCAGTTCGGCGACATCCCCGTCCGCATCGGCGAGAACCGTTGGGTGGTGCGCCTCTACGGCCCTAATGGCGAAATGAGCGAAGACGTCTTCACCCGGCTCGTCGGCACCGAAATGAACGCCGAGAACGAGATCGGCTACAGCTTCGGCGTGGTCGACGGCGGACGTCCGCTGCTGGGCGAAACGCTGGCGGGCGAGCCTGCTGGGCCGACCGCCTTTGCCAGCCTCGACTGGGGCATGGCATCGGATCTGACCGCACGGCTTGATGTGCGTGCGGGCACGCAGGGGCAACCCGCAGTGGCGCTGGGTCTCAACGGAGCGCTGGGCGGCGGGCTGTGGGCGCTGACCGGCGCGCGTGACCGGGTGGGCGGCTATGGCGGCGCGCTGCGGCTCGCGCGGCGGTTCGGCTCGCAGGATCTGGTGCTCGACCTCGCCCAGCATGGCCGCGACGATGGCCCCGGCCTGCCGCCGCTGGTGCGCGAATTTGCGCAGGTGATGACAGTGAGCGGACAGGGCCGGATCGGTCTTGGCCGTCTCAGCCTGCCCTGGCAGGCGCGGGTTCAGACCGGCGCACTGCGGCGCGGCGGCGAACGTCACATCGCTGCGGCGCGGATGGTGCTGCCGATGGCCGACTGGCAGGCAAACCTCGCGCTGGGCGCGGTGCGCGAAGGCAGCGCGCCATGGCAAGGCACCGCCGCGCTCGGCGTGACCGCGCGCCGGGGCGACTGGCGGCTGCGGAGCGGCATCACAGCTTCGGACCGGAACGGCTGGCGGATTGACGGCGCCAACCTCAGCGCGGCGCGCAAGCTGGGCGCAGGCAATCTCGCGCTCGATCTCGATTGGCAGGCGGACAGCGGCACATTCGGCGGCGGGGCGACCTTCAGCCAGCAGTTCGGCCCGCTCGGGCTCAGCGCTTCGGCGGGACGCGAAGGCGAAGGCTGGCGCGCTGGCATCGGGTTGACGCTAGGCCTGTGGCGCGGGCCAAACCGCTGGCGCACGGCCCCTGCCGGGATCGCGCGCAGCGGTGCGATCATGGCCGAGATGTTCGTCGACGAAGATGGTGACGGCACGCGCGGAGCCACGGAAGAAGGCGTCTCTGGCGGGCGCTTCATCGTCGGCGCGGCGCTGCGGCGCGAGGAAACGGCTGCTGACGGCACGGTCCTGATCGGCGGCATCGCGCCGGGTCCGGATGTCGATATCGAGACGCAGATGTCCAGCCTCACCGATTTCACGCTGCGCCCGGCCCGCGCAGGCGACCGGCTGGCGCTGCGCCCCGGCGAGGTTCGCCACTTGCCCGTCGCGCTATCCCCGACCGGGAGCATCGAGGTGCAGGTTCTGCTCGCTGCCAATGACCGGCAGACCCCGCGCTCGGGCGTCGCGGTGGTGCTGCGCAATTCTGCTGGCCATGAGGTCGCTCGCGCGATCACCGATTTTGACGGCTACGCCCTGTTCGATGGGTTGAGTTTTGGAAGCTGGCAGGTCGAAGCAGGCGCGCAGACCTCAGCCCCGATTGCCCTGTCGCGCGCCGAGCCCGATGCGCGCCGGAGCCTGCTGATCTCGCCCGCACCATGACAGGATGCGGTGAAACTATGTTGCCGGTCCTGTCAGGCACGCAGCTATGCTATTTGACCCTCAGACATTGATCGTGCTTTTCCGACCAACGCACCGGAAGGCTCCCACGAGGTAACATCGCGTGTCCCAGCGAAGATCGCTTAAAATCTACTTCGACGGCGGCTGCCAGCCCAATCCGGGCGCCTTGGAGGCGGCCGTGGTCGCGCGCGGCGCAACCTACTTCTACGATGACTTGGGATACGGCACGAGCAGTGATGCCGAATGGCTCGCCCTCCGGCTGGCTCTTCAACTCGCGCAATCCCTGGGGGAGCCTGAATTTGATCTGGTTGGCGATTCGTTGGAAGTCATCCGGCAGGCGAGTGGTTCATTCCGTTGTCGTTCGATTGCCGCCGCGGATCACCTCGCCAAATATGAGGAATGCGCGGCTTCGGGGCGACCGAGACGCCTTATCTGGACACCGCGACGGCAAAATCTGGCAGGCATTGCCCTCGCCAAACGCAATGCCCTTCGATGAGGCTTTTAGGCCGGTGATGACGTCGCGAAAGCGTGGCAGATGTCTGCCACTCTCAACCTTCAGGCAGCCCGGAACACCTAATCCAGGCTGGTCTTCGGAAACATCCATTGGACCGCCAGCGAAGGCGCGAACGGGGTCCAGGCATTTTCGGGCTGCGCGAGGCGGTCGGCAATTGCGACCATCACGCTGGGATTGACCCCCAGCCCGCAATGGCTGGCATGGACTTCGATGTTCTCGCTCGGCGTGCGGGTCGGTTTTTGGACCGATCCGCGCCAGTGCACGATCCCGTCGGTCTTGGTCAGGATCGAGGTGGTCGGCACTGGCGGCGCCTCATCAAGACGGCGAAAGCGCCCGCCGCGCATCGGTTCGGGATCCTTGCCGTTCAACAGCTCGAACAATCGCGCCGCGCTGGTGTGATTGCGGTCATCGGAAATCGGGCTGCCGAGGCTGATCACGAGCCGCACGCGATCAGGGTGCAACTTGGCAAGCTCCCGCGCCAGCACCCCGCCTAGGCTCCAGCCGACCAGCGAGACCTTGCGCCCGCTATCGTCATTCAGCCGCTTGAGCTGGTTTTCCAGCCGCGTGATCAGCGCATTGTCGACCCGGACGTTGCGTCCACTATCCCAGCCGTGGGCATCATAGCCCAGGCCCTTGAGCAAGCGCCGCATCGGCACGGTCGAGGAATTGGAGGCCATGAAGCCGGGCAGGACCTTCACCGCATGCCCATCACCCTTGGGCAGGTGCGATAGGAGCGGGCGGGCCATGTAGAAGGCGCCCAGCTCAAACACGGCGCGCCCTTCGATGAAGGTCCAGATCCGGCTTGGAGGGCGCGGGGGCGGGGCGAACTGGCTCGCAGCCGTTGCTGTTGCGGTCATAGTGTTTTCCTTCGCTGTTCGGCGCTTCTGGCCCATCATGCCGCTTTGGCTTTGCGCGCGGCGCGCTTGCGCTTGGCGGGCGCTTCATCCGCTTTCGGAGCGGCTGTTGCTTGCTGTGTAGCAGCCAGCAACTCTGCAAAACTATCCTCGATGCATTTCACGTAAAAATCGGGATCGGGCAGCAGCTCGCGGTCGGCGGTGAAGGCGATGGTCGCCTCGTCGCAATAGGATTGCACCACGTGGCCGAGACCGAGCCCGTCGGTGAGGCATAGCAGGCCCATCATGCTTTCCAGCCGGGCGCCGGCAAAATGGATGGGGACCGGCGGGCCGGGCACATTAGTCACCACCGTGGTGAACGGCGGCGCGACCCCGCGATTGGCGAGGCCCAGCCGGGTATAAAGCTGCGCGCCCAGCGCCATGAACAGAGCGGGCGAGACCTTGCTCATCTCGGTCATATTACGCGCGCCGATCGCGTCGGACATCGCCTTGGAGTTGGCGGTCTGCGAGAAGACGAAGGCGAGCCGCTCCGCCGGGTCATCGACATGCGTGCCGAGCGGGGCGATCATCGCGGCGACCTGGTTGCCCATATCGCCCTTCTCGCCGCCCGACCGGACCGAGATCGGGGCCATCGCGGTCAGGGTCTTCTTGGGCAGATCGTCCTTCGCCAGCAGGTACTTCCGCATCGCCCCGCCGATGATGGCGAGGAACACGTCATTGACTTTCGCGCCTTCGGCCAGCGCGCGGATCGCCTTGATGTCGGCGAGCTTGAAGCTGCGTCCCTCAACCACCCGGTGCGGAGAAATCTTGCGGTTGAAGCGCGATTTGGGCGCGAGCATGTCGGCGCTGACGGTGAAGTCCTTGACCACCAGCCCCTTGATCGCCTTGGCCAGACCCGGCGCGGCCTTGGCGGCGACTTCCAGCTGCTTCCAAGGGTTGGTGACGGCGTTGAAGTAGCTTTTGCCGAGGAGTTCGATCGGGTTGGGAATGCGCTCGGGCTTCCAGGTATCGGCCTTGTTGGGGGGCGGATCGCCGGGACGCAGGGTGTGGAGCGCCTCCATCAGGTCGATCCCGCTCATCCCGTCGATTGCGGCATGGTGCACCTTGGTGACCATCGCGAAGCTGCCCGGGGTGACGCCGGGGACGTTGTCGAGCCCTTCGATCACGGTGAACTCCCACGGCGGCCGGTCGAGATCGAGCGGCCGTGCAAAGATGCGTGCCGCCTGAATACACAGCTGCCGCCAGTCGCCGGGGCGCGGCAGGGCGACATGGCGGACGTGATATTCAAGATCGAAGTCCGGGTCCTCGACCCAATAGGGGTAATCGAGATCGAACGGCACCCGCACCAGCCGCTGGCGCATGGTGCGGCTCAGTTGCGCGCGCGCGCCGATGAATTGCAGGATGTCCTTGAAACGCACGAAGCTGCCGGGCGCGGTCTCCGGGTTGTAGACGAGGATCGAGCCGATATGCATCGGCGAATTGCGCGTTTCCAGCGCGACGAAGGACGCATCCATTCCCTGCAATTGTCGCAAGGCCCTCTCCCCCTGTTACCCCCTTTTGGCGGGGCTTGTGAGAGAGAGGCTAACAGACGGCAGGCGCCGGTCAACTTGCCGCCCCCGTTAAGGCCTTCCCCTACGGGCGTCAGCTCTGAGGCAGCAGCGCGAGCAAGGCGAAGCTCGCGAGCCAGTGTTCGCCCGTGTAGTCCCCCTCGACATGGGGCAACGCGGCGGCGAGGTGCTGGTCGGCAAGCTGAAGGAGCGCCGCGCGCTCCGCCTCTCCCCCCAGCCGCGCGGCAATTGCGTTGAGGCACCAGGCGCGGCTGAGGTTGAGCCCGTCGAGATGCGCGATCTTGCCGTCGCTGCGGTCGGAGACGATGACCGGGCGGCATTCGCGCAGCAGCCAGCCGTTTGCGCCCACCAGCGCCTCAAACCACGGGACAAAGGCGAGATGCGGGCGGACCTCGGCCATCAGCAGCGCGGCAGTCAGGACCGGCGAGAGGAATTCGTCACCCCCCGGCTCCCACCCCGCATAATCGCGGCGGTGGCCGAAGGCGCGCTCTGCCCAGTCGTCGATCAGCATGACGAGTTCGGGATCGCGCCCGGTCGCCCAGCGCCGCGCCAGCACCAGCGCGAAGGCGGTGTTGAAATGGGTGCCGACCGTGATCGGATAGGTGAGGATGCCGAGATAGTCGCGAAACCGTGCGGCAAAAGCGCGAGCGAGCGGTTCGAGCCGCGCTGCCCATGCGTGGTCCTCGTGCCGCGAGGCTTCGTGGTGGAGATACATCAGCCAACCCCAGCCATAGGGCCGCTCGAACCCCCGCGCTGAGGGGCGGTCGAGATAGGCGAGTTCTACCGCCAGCTTCTCCTCGCTGAAGGTGGCATCCGCCAGCGCCTCAATTGCCGCCGCTTCGGGCATGTCGGGGTAAAGTCGCCGCAGCGTCAGCAGGGTCCACCAGCCGTGGACGCAGGAATGCCAGTCGAAGCTGCCGAAGAATACCGGATGCGCCGCTTGCGGCAGGCGCAGGTCTTCCGGCCCGGTGAACACGTGGTCGTCCTTGTACGGGAAAGGCCGCGTCACATGGCCCAGCGCCACGCGGGCGAAGCGGCGGGCGGTGTCCTCGGTCAGTTCCACAGCCAGAACGCCCCCACATAGATGATCACGATGTTGCACGCGAGCAGCGGCACTGCGGTGCCCACCTGCTGGCGGATCACCGCGTTCTGGTCCTTCAGCTCCAGCAAAGCGGCGGGCACGATGTTGAAATTCGCCGCCATCGGGGTGAGCAGCGTGCCGCAGAACCCGGCCAGCATCCCCACCGCACCGATCACCGCCGGGTTGCCACCATATTGCCCGATCAGCAGCGGAATGCCGATCGCAGCGGCCATGACCGGGAAGGCGGCAAAGGCGTTGCCCATGATCATCGTGAAGCCCGCCATACCAAGCGCAAAGACCACCACGGTCAGGAACACGCTGCCCTCAGGGATGATGCCGCCCGCGATCCTGCCGATGATCTCGCCCACCCCGGCGAGCGCGAACACCGCGCCGAGCGCTGCCAGCATCTGCGGCAGAATCGCCGCCCAGCCGATGGAATCGATCAGCCGGCGGCCTTCCTCAGCCGGGGCCATGAGCGGCGGGCGCAGCCACACCATCGCCCCCACCAGCGCAGCGATGACACCAATGCCGAACAGGATCAGCGTCTCGCGCCGCGCCTCGAACAGCCCGGTCTCGCCAAAGGGCGTGTAATTGTAGAGTAGCGTGCCTGCGACCGCCGTCAGCGGTACGACCAGCGCGGGCAAGAACAGCCGGTTGCCTAGCCGCGCGGCATAGGCCTCGCGTTCCTCCGGCGAGGTGGTCGGCGGATCGCTGCGCTTGAGGCCACCGAGCCCGGCGATGGCGACCAGCGCCAGCACCAGCACGCCATTCGCCAGATCCGAAAGGTGGCTGCCGATAAGGAAGCTTGCCGCCAGCAGCGCCCAGAAGCCGGCATTGCCCCAGCGCCGGTCCTTCGCCGACAGCGCGGCCCAGACCGCAAAAGCCGCGCCGGCAAGCACATAGAGCCACTCATAAGTGATCACTTGCCAGCCCTCCCCAATCGGCGGTCGAATGCGAGGATGCGGCCCGCATGGATCACGAAGGCGCAGATCGCGGTTGGGATCGCCCAGACTGACAGTTGCAGCGGCGTGAGCGGATAGCCCGCAGCCTCGAACACGCCCTGGATCAGCAGGATCGAGGCGATGGCGAAGAAGATGTCTTCGCCGAAGAAGAGCCCGACATTGTCAGTCGCGGCGGCCATCGCCTTGACCTCGTCGCGCGCTTCTTCAGGAAGGTCGCCGTGGGTCTTGACCGCCGCCGCCTCGGCCATCGGCGCGACCAGCGGGCGGACGGCTTGCGGATGCCCGCCGATGTCCTTCATCCCCAGCGCCGAAGCGAGCTGGCGGAAGGCGAGGTAGGCGACCAGCAGCTTGCCCATCGTCGCACCGCGCATCCCCTCGATCACCGCGCGGGCGCGCTGCTGGAGGCCGTAGCGCTCCAACAGGCCGATCACCGGCAGGATGATCCACGTCACCGAGATATAGCGGTTATCGTTGAAGGCCTTGCCCAGCGCCTCGATCACCGCAACGGGATCAAGCCCCGCCAGCACGCCCGTCGCCAGCGCAGCGCTGACCACCACCAGCAGCGGGTTGAAGCGCAGGGCAAAGCCTAGAACGACGATGGCGATACCCGCCAGCGGCCAGTAGTTCATTCCTCTGTCCCCCCGAAGCCGCCACCCCCGGGCGTCAGGATCACGAATGTATCGCCCGGCTGCATCTGCGCCGAGCCGGTCGCGCCGAGGTCCTCACGGGTGCCATCGGCCCGCTCGACCCAGTTCTGCCCCGGCCCTGCATCGCCACCGCCGCACAGCCCGCGCGGCGCGACCTTGCGGCGGTTGGCGAGCATGTTGGCGCGCATCGGCTCAAGGAAGGTCACGCGCCGCACCACCCCGTCGCCGCCGCGATGCCGCCCCTCGCCTCCGGAACTGCGCCGGATGGCGAATTCCTCCAGCCGCACCGGCAGGCGGGTTTCGAGGATTTCGGGATCGGTCAGGCGCGAATTGGTCATGTGGGTCTGGACGGCGCTGGTCCCCGGATGATCCGGCCCCGCGCCCGATCCGCCGCAGATCGTCTCGTAATACTGATGGGCTGCGTTGCCGAAGGTAAAGTTGTTCATCGTTCCCTGACTGGGCGCAAGGCGGCCCGTGGCGGCAAACAGTGCGTCGGTAACCACTTGCGACGTCTCGACATTGCCCGCCACCACCGCCGCGCCGGGCCGGGGATTCAGCATCGACCCTTCGGGCACGATCAGCGTCACCGGGCGCAGGCAGCCGTCGTTCATCGGAATTGCGTCGTCGATCAGCGTGCGCAGCACATAGAGCGCCGCAGCGCGGGTGATCGAACGCGGGGCATTGAAATTGTCGGGCAGCTGGTCGCTCGTCCCGGTGAAGTCGAACACGGCCGAGCGGGCCGCGCGGTCGATTTCTATGGCGACTTGCACCCTCGCGCCATTGTCCATCTCGTAGGCGAACGCGCCGTCCTCCAACCCGCCCAGCAAGCGGCGCACGCTTTCCTCGGCATTGGCGAGGACGTGGTTCATATAGGCGGCGAGCACATCGGCCCCATGCTCGCGCGCGGCCCCTGCGAGCAGCTTGGCTCCGCGCGTGCAAGCCGCCAGCTGTGCGCGCAGGTCAGAGAGGTTGCGATCCGGGTTGCGCGCGGGATATTCCGCTGCTGCCAGAATGCGGCGCAGTTCGGTCTCCTGAAAGCGGCCCTCGTCCACCATCAGCAGATTGTCGATCAGCACGCCCTCTTCGGCAATGGTGCGGCTTTCGGGCGGCATGGAACCGGGCGCGATTCCGCCGATATCGGCGTGGTGTCCGCGTGCGGCGACGAAGGCGTCAGGCTCCGCCCCGTCCTCACCGTAAAACACCGGCACGATCACCGTGATATCGGGCAAGTGCGTGCCGCCGCGATAGGGATCGTTGAGCACATAGGCGTCCCCGCGCCGGAACCCGCGCCCATCTCGCCCCGCGCCCCGCGCTTCGATCACCCGCGCGATGGAGTCGCCCATGCTGCCAAGGTGCACCGGGATATGCGGCGCATTGGCGATCAGCGCACCCGATGCGTCGAACAGCGCGCAGGAGAAATCGAGCCGCTCCTTGATGTTCACCGAGGTCGCGGTGGATTGCAGCACCACGCCCATCTCCTCGGCGATCGCCATGAAGAGGTTGTTGAAGATTTCCAGCCGCACCGGATCGACCGCAGTCCCGGCGGCACGTTCGCGGGTGAGCGGGACGGCGCGGGTGAGGATCAGGCTACCTTCGTGGGCCAGCCTCGCCTGCCAGCCTTCCTCCACCACGGTGGTCGAGCCGGGGTCAATGATCAGCAGCGGGCCTTCTACGATTTCGCCTGCGGCCAATGCGGGACGGGCCATGACCGGCCAGTCTCCGGGCAGCAGCGCTGCCGTTGGCGCGGTGGTTTCAGGAATGCCGGAGACAGCGGCCAGCCCGCCCGATACCCCGCGCGCCTCCACACTCAGCGCTTCGACGATGATCGCACCCTCCGCGTCGGAATAGCCGAAACGCTGGCGGTGGAGCTGGCGGAAGGCGGCGTCCATCTGCGCAGGCGCCTCGCAAGGGATCGCAAGCAGGCTGTCGCTTCCGGCAAAGCGCAGGCGCGCGCGGGGTTCCGTGATGATCGCGTCCTCGGCAATGCCTTGATCCAGCAAAGCTTGCTGCGCCTCTGCCTCAAGCGCAGCTAGCTCCGCCGCGAAACTCTCGCCCAGCGGCCGCATCAGGCTGATCTCGCGGATCGCCTTCACCGGAGCCAGACCAATGCCATAGGCCGAGAGCATCCCGGCGAGCGGGTGGACGAGCACCGTCTCCATCCCCAGCGCGTCGGCCACGCGGCATGCATGCTGCCCGCCCGCCCCGCCGAAGCAGGCGAGCGCATAGGTCGTCACATCATGCCCGCGCGCGACCGAGATCTTGCGGATCGCCCCTGCCATGTTGTGAACCGCGATGGCGAGGAAACCCTCGGCAATAGCCTCCAACGCGGTGGGTTCGGGAAGCGCGGCGGCGACCTCCTCCAGCCGTGCGCGGGCGGCCTCGGGGTCAAGCGGTTCATCGCCGCCCGGGCCGAACACCCCGGGGAAGAAGGCCGGGTCGATCCGCCCGAGAAACAAGTTGCAATCGGTCACGGTAAGCGGCCCGCCCTTGCGGTAGCAGGCAGGGCCGGGGTCAGCGCCCGCGCTCTCCGGCCCGACGCGGAAGCGCGATCCATCGAAGCGGCAGATCGAGCCGCCGCCTGCCGCGACCGTATGGATCTGCATCATCGGTGCCGCGACGCGCACGCCCGCGACCACGCTATCGCCGGTCAGCTCCACCTCGCCCGCATAATGCGCCACATCGGTGCTGGTGCCGCCCATGTCGAAGCCGATCAGCCGTGTGTGGCCAAGCGGCGCGCATGCCGCGACCATGCCGACCACTCCGCCCGCCGGACCAGACAGGATCGCGTCTTTCCCCCGAAAGGCGCCGACTTCGGCCAGCCCCCCGTTCGATTGCATGAACCGAAGCGCCCCGGCGGAAGGCAGGCTCGCCGCCAACGCATCGGTGTAGCGCCTCAAGACGGGTGAGAGATAGGCATCGACCACGGTCGTATCGCCGCGCGGGATCAGCCGGATCAGCGGCGCGACCTCATGACTGACGCTAACCTGCGCAAAGCCCATCGTGCGGGCGAGTGCAGCAAGCCGCGCCTCGTGCTCACGGTGCTGCCAGCCATGCATCAGCACGATGGCGAGCGCATCGAAGCCCTCCGCGCGCAGCTGCTCGAAGGATGCGCGCGCCGCCGCTTCGTCCAGCGGGCGCAGCACCGTGCCATCCACCGCCACGCGCTCGTCAATTTCCACGACCTTCGCGGGCAGCTGTTCGGGCAGCACGATATGGCGCGCGAAGATGTGGGGCCGCGCCTGCGTGCCGATCCGCAGCGCGTCGGCAAATCCGCGGGTGATGGCGAGCGCCAGCCGCTCGCCCTTGCGCTCCAGCAGCGCGTTGGTGGCGACCGTAGTGCCGATCCGGAGCTCGGCGATCGCCGCCTCACCATAACGCGCCATCAGCCGCCGCACCGCCTCGCTCGCAGCGTCGGCATAGTGGCCGGGATTTTCTGACAGCAGCTTCTCAGTCACCAGCCGCCCATCCGGCGTGGTGGCGACGACATCGGTAAAGGTGCCGCCGCGATCAACGGCAAAGCGCCACGCTGGGGGTTGTGCCAGATTCATGCTTCGCTGTGTTGTCCAGCGCTCACGACAAAGCAACTGCGGCGAAGGATTGGGCGGCGCGTCGTCAGCGCCGCTATGTGACCGATCGGCCCGCAGTCTCCGGCAAGACCAGCCAGATCCACGCCGCAAGCAGGAAGCTGACCGAGGCCAGCGCCATGACCGGGCCAAGCCCGAACGCCTCGGCCAGCGGGGCGGTGATGAGCGGCGCGGTCATGCTGATCACGCGGCCCCAATTGTAGATCGACGCGGCGGTCGAGCGCAGGTGCGACGGGTACAGCTCGGACAGCCACGGCCCCCAGATCGCCGAAGCGCTGAGCATCACGCCGTAGCCAAAGCCCAGCGCTTCCAGCAGGCCGAGCGGCAGCGGCACAAACAGATAGACCGGGATGATCGCGGCGGCACTGATGAACCCTGCCGCGCCAACCCGGCGGCCGAGCCGGTCGCTGATCCAGCCCCATATAAGCCCGCCCAGCGCGGCGCCGATGAACTGCCAGCCCAATACGTCACCGATCACGGTGTCGGGGATGCCGCGCTCGGTCTTGAGGTAGGTGCTCGCCCAGCCGGTGAAGGCTTGATAGGCGAAGAAATTGAGGCCCGACATGGTCGCCAGCAGCAACGTCTGGCGCGCGACGCCGGGTCGAAACAGCTCGGCGATGGGGAGCTTGGAAGCGGCGGTCGTGCTCGCGCCGATGGGGCCGCCGAAGGGGAGCAGCTTGCGGTCGTCTGGCACCACCAGAAACGCGAACAACGCCAGGGCGACCGGCACCGCGCCCGCCCACAGCAGCACCTTCCAATCGGCTCCGGCCCGGAACGCTGCCGCCGATAGGAAACCGAGCGCCGAGACCGCGACGTTGTAGGTGCCGAGCACAAAGCCAGCGATCAGCCCGCGCATACTCGCCGGAAACAGGCCCGAGTAGATGCCGACCGCAATCGGGTACATCGCGCCCATGAAAAAGCCCATCAGCACCCGCTGTCCGACCAGCGTGGCGAAATCGGCCACCACCAGACCCGACAGTAGCATCCCGCCGTAACCGATCATCGCAATCACCAGCGCGTTGCGCCGGCCGATGATGTCGGCAACCTGCCCCATGACGACGGCGCCGATGATCGCGCCGATCGCCTGCACCGTGTAGAGCGATCCCGACTGGGTCAGGGTGAGACCCAGATCCTCCTTGATGTAGGGCCGCAGAATATCGACGGTGTTCCACGACCAGGCGTAGAAGAAATAGCCGATCAGGAGGAACACCAGCGCGGCGATCCGGCGCGATTGGCTCAAATCTTCGGCGCGTTGCAGCACTGTCATGGCGCGAAGCCTGCCGCGCGGGCGAGATTCGCTGCACCTTCGCGCATGAAGCCGTGATCCGATCCCAGCAGGAACAGGCTCGCCCCTTGCGCTTGCCAATGCGGGACATCGGCGGGCCGGGGCGTGAACATCCCGCAGGCGCGGTTTGCGGTGCGGCAGGCGGCAAGAATGTGCTCCACCGCCGCAATCACCTTGGGATCGTCGGGCGAGGTGCAACCGAGCGCAATGGTGAGGTCGATGCGCCCGATGAACAGCGCATCGATGCCGGGGACGGCGGCGATGGCGTCGATGGCATCCAGCGCTTCGAGATCCTCGATCTGGGCGATCACGACGCTGCGCGCGGCGCTGGCGGCAAGGTGGTCGGGGATGGCCCGCGTGCCATAGCCTGCCGCGCGGCTCGATCCGGCATAGCCGCGCCGAGCCGGACCGCCGCCGGGGCCGTAGTGGACGCTGGCGGCCACCGCCTCGGCCTCTGCGGCGGAGCGGACGTGCGGCACCAGCACGCCGTCTGCGCCGCAATCGAGGGCGTTCAGGATTTCGTGCGCCGCTGATGAAGCGGGGCGCACCAGCACCGGCATTCCCCCGGCGCGCGCGGCCATAATGCCCGCGTCGAGATCACGGCGGTCGAACGGCGCGTGTTCGGCATCGAGGCATAGGCAATCGAGGCCGGTCGACGCCAGCACCTCGACCACATGCGGGTGCGGTGTCTTGACGAAGGTGCCGAGCAGGGGCGCGCCGCTCGCCAGACGGGATTTGAAGCTGTCCATCCGCTTACGCCGCCACGCCGCGCCACAAGCGGTCGCTGGCCAGCGCCGCGCCTTCCGCCAGGGTCTTGAGCTTGGCCCAGACGATGCTGGGATCGACCACGCCGAAGCCCGCGAAGGTGGAGAAGCCGCAGTCAGTCCCCGCAATCACCCGCTCGCGCCCGATGATGTTCGCGTAGCGTTCGATCCGCTCAGCGACGACGCGGGGGTGTTCGATGAAGTTGGTGGTGCTGTCGATCACGCCGGGGATCAGGATCTTGTCCTCGGGGATGAGGTGCGCCATTTCGGCGAAATAGGTCCAGTCGGCCTGATGGCGCGGGTTGCTGGTTTCGAACAGCAGCCCTGCGGGTTTGGCCGTCATCAGCGTCGGCAGGATGACGCCCATTTCGACATCGCAGCAATGCGGGCCCTCGTAATTCCCCCAGCACACATGCATCCGCACGCGGTCTGCGGGCACATTGCGCAGAGCGTGGTTCAAGGCCTCCACATGCCCGCCGATGAGGCGCAGATACTCCTCGTCCGAGCGATCCTTGTACATCATGTGCCGCCCAAGGCCGAGGTCGGGGCTGTCGAGTTGCAGCAGCAGGCCCGCCGCGACAATCGCCTCGTATTCCGGCCGCATCGCTTCGGCCAAAGCCTCGAGATAGGCGTCCTGTGTGGGATAGTGCTCATTGGGCTGGAACAGTGCGATCACGCCGGGGGAAGCGCTGTTCATGAAGCCGCCAACCGGGCGGTGCGCGGCCATCGCGGCGGCCATGTGGGCGAGGTCAGCCTCCAGCGGCTCCATGGATTTGACCGCGATTGGCCCCACGCATTTGGGACGGCGATAGGTCGGCGTGCCGCCGCCCTTGGCCTGCCGTTCGAGGAAGCTCGGGAACATCTCCAAGTCCTTGGGCGGCGTGCGCGGGCTGTCGCCATCGAAGCCGGTGATGCGGTCCTTGATGTAGGTCGCATAGCTGATCTTCGACATCTCACCGTCGGAGACGAGGTCGATCCCCGCCGCGACCTGGCGCGCCACCACATCGCCCACCGCCGCACCGATTACCGCGTCGAACTGCGCGGGGTCGACGGCCTCGCCGCGTTCCTGCGCGAAGACGAGATCGGTGACGTCCTTCGATCGCGGGAGCGAGCCGACGTGCGTGGTCAGGATGCGGTCGGACATGGCGCAGTGCGTTCCTCTGTTTGGGCTGCGGTCAGCGTGGCAAGCCACGGCTTGAGCTTGTGGGCGAGCGCCAAGGGCGCTTCGAGCGGGACCATGTGGCCTGCTGGCTCGATATGCAGTTGGGCATCGGGTATCAGCCCTTGCCAGCGGCGATGCCATGCGGGCAGACACAGCGCGTCTTCGCTACCGCCCATCAGGAAAACGGGGCAGGTGATGCGGGTGAGCGCTGCGACCCGATCAGCCCGCAGCCGCAACGCCTCGCTTTGGCGGATGAAGACGTCCGGTCCCAGGGTCATCCCCATGTCGTACAGCAGCCGTAGCAAGGTCGGGTCCGTGCGGTTGGCGGGTGCAAGGTAGTTGGGCTTGAGCTCCTCGGTCAGCACCCGCTCAAGTCCGCCGCCGCGCACTTCAGCCTGTTGGACGGGACGATGCGCGGCGCGCTCGGGAAGGTCGGCGGTGGCGTTATAGCCGATCAGGGCGAGACCCGCGATCCGCTCAGGCGCCTGCACCGCCATCTCGACCGCAACAATCGCGCCCATCGAAAAACCGATGGGGATGAGCGGACCGTCAGTCGCAGCCAGCGCGCGGGCGGCCATGGCGGCGATGGTGTCGTCCTGCGTGGTATCGGCATCCGCAGCCGCACGCCCCGTCGCCGCTTCCACCACCTTGCGGAGTGCTCCATCAGCCCCGTCCCACAAGCGCGCATCGCACATATTGCCGGGGATCAGCAGCGGGAGCGGGGCAGCTGTCATCCCAACCGCGCCGAACGGCCGGGTAGCAATTCTCCGCCGAACAACCGCTGTTCGGGGATCATGCCGGGTTGCTCGATCCGCTCGATCAGCATGTCGACCGCCGCCTGCGCCATGCGCCGCACCGGCTGGCGGATGGTGGTGAGCTGGTATCCGCCCCAGGTCGCCGGGCCCACGCCGTCGAAGCCGACGATCGAGATCTGGCCGGGGATCGCGAGATCATAGGTGCTGCGCGCGCAATCGATCGCGCCCATTGCCATCGCGTCATTGGTGGCGATCACCGCGTCGAGCTTCCCGCCCGCTTGCTCCATCAGCGCCCGCAGACCCTCTTCGCCCGAGCGGTAATCGAACCCGCCACGGTAGAGGAACGGCTCGATCCCAGCTGCCGCCAGATGGCGCCGCGCGGATTCGAGGCGTTCCTCGCCGACATAGCTGTCTTCCGGCCCGGCGATGATGCCGAACCGCTGATGCCCGGCGGCGAGCAGTCCCTTGATGAGCTCGCGCGTTCCCGCCGCACTGTCGCAGGCGACGCTGGCGGCAGGCTCGGCCTCGCCGACGCGGTTGTAGAGAATGATGGGTATGCCGCGATCATTGAACTGGCGGATCTGATCGTCCTTGAGCCGCGCGGCGATAATCGCCCCGTCGACCCGGTAGGGCCAGATCAACCCCAGCATCTCGTCGATTTCAGATTCGGACGCGAGGCTGAACAGCAGCACCCGGTGCCCGACGGCGGATAGCCGCTGGGTTAGTTCGGCCAAGACTTCGGGGTAATAGAGGTTGGTGAGGTTGGAAATTACCACCGCCACTAGATTGGTGCGCCGGGTGATCAGCCCGCGCGCGAAGGCATTGGGCTGATAGCCCAGCTGCTTGGCCGCGCGCATGATCTTCTCGCGGGTCTTGGGCGCTATTGATGCGCCCTTGCGAAACGCGCGGCTGACCGCCGATTGCGATACTCCGGCCAGCTCGGCGACATCATAGGATGTCGCACCCGAGCCGCCCGGCACAGCCTCAGACAGCTTCTTCTTTGGCATATCGTCTCACCCGGATGTCGGCCTGTTCCTTGTGCCCGGCAAAGCCTTCGATGGCGCACAGGCGCGAACAATATTCCCCCACCATCGCGCTCGCCGCGTCGGTCAGCACGCGCTGATAGGTACACGTCTTGATGAACTTGCCAACCCACAGGCCCCCGGTGAAGCGGGCATTGCCGCGCGTGGGCAGGGTGTGATTGGTGCCGATCACCTTGTCGCCGTAAGACACGTTGGTGCGCTCACCGAGGAACAGCGCCCCGTAATTTGTCATGTGTTCGAGGAAGTAGTCCGGATCGCGTGTCATCACCTGCACGTGTTCGGATGCGATCTGGTCGGCGATTTCGACCATTTCCTCATAGCTGTCGGCGACGATCACCTGACCGTAATCGGCCCAGGCCTTCGCGGCGATGGGCGCGGTGGGGAGGATTGTCAGCTGCCGCTCGATCTCGGCCATGGTTTCGCGAGCGAGTGTTTCGGAATTGGTGAGCAGCACGGCCGGAGAATTGGGCCCGTGTTCGGCCTGCCCCAGCAGATCGGCGGCGCACAGTTCGCCATCGACCGTATCGTCTGCGATCACCAGGGTTTCCGTTGGACCGGCCAGCAGATCGATCCCGATCTTGCCGAACAGCTGACGCTTGGCCTCAGCCACGTAGGCATTGCCGGGGCCGACGATCATGTCGACGCTGGCGATGGTGTCCGTCCCGAGCGCCATGGCGGCCACCGCCTGCACCCCGCCGACGCAATAGATTTCGTCCGCGCCAGCCATGTGCATGGCGACCACGATCGCGGGGTTGGGCTTGCCCTGATAAGGCGGCGCGACCGAAACGATGCGCTTCACGCCAGCAACCTTGGCGGTGACGACGCTCATGTGCGCCGAGGCGACCAGCGGATACTTGCCGCCCGGCACATAGCAGCCGACCGAATTCACCGGGATGTTCCGGTGCCCGAGCACGACGCCGGGTAGTGTCTCGACCTCGACATCCTTCAAGGCATCGCGCTGAATCTGGGCGAAATTGCGCACCTGTGCCTGAGCGAAGCGGATATCCTCGATCACCTGCGGGGCAAGTTCAGCGTAGGCGGCTGCAATGTCGGCATCGGACAGGCGGAATTCAGCAGGGTTCCAATTGTCAAACTTGGCCGACCAATCGCGCATCGCGTCATCGCCCCGCGCCTTGATGTCAGCAATGATCACCTCGACCGTCGCGCGGACCTGCGTATCGGCTTCGGCCGCGGCATCTTCGGTGATCCCGTTTTTGAGGTAACGTGCCACGTCGCTGTCTCCCATCCACAGGGCACCGAGCCACTGCGATCCGGACGATCGTATAAGGATGTGACTTCGGATGCAATGCCGTCGCCGCTTGGGGATGCGCAATTTTTATCTTTAAAAGCACCGCCTGCATGGCATTTCTGCAACAATTCAAATTTGATGTAGATTAACTTCCATGGCCGCGTACGATTCATGTTGCATCCGAAGTCAAAACTGGCATCTCTGGCGTCTGCACCGCAATTTCAGGGGAAACCACATGGCCGGTCAGTTCAAATCCGCCTTTGCCGTCAGCGTCAGCATCATCGCGATGGGAGTCGCTTTGCCGGCTCATGCGCAAGATAGCGGCGCTGGCGCGGAACCCGCTGCAGATACGGGCGGCATCAACGAAATCATCGTCACCTCGCAGCGCCGCGAAGAGAACCTGCAGGATGTGCCGATCTCGGTCTCGGCCTTTACCGCGGATCAGGTGCTGGCACGCGGCATCACCGATGTTGGCCGCCTTGAAGGGATCGTCCCCGGCTTCACGTTTGGCCGTTCGGGCCAGGACGCGCGCCCGTCCATCCGCGGCGTCCGCACAGAAAACGTCGGCGTCAACGGCGACACCACGATCGGCTTCTTCATCGATGGGGTGTACCAGTCACGCGCCACGCAGGCGACCGCCGGCTTCGTCGATGTGGAGCGAGTGGAAGTCCAGCGCGGGCCGCAGGGAACGCTGTACGGGCGCAACACCTTCGGCGGCAATATTGCCATCACCACAGCCCAGCCCGTGCTCGGCGAAATACTCGGCGGGCTGGATGTCACGGTGGGCGAATATGGCCGATTCCGCACCGATGCCTTCGTCAACCTGCCGGTGAGCGATACGCTCGCCGTCCGCGTCGCAGGCTCGCTGGAAAAGTCCGACGGGTGGGTGAAGAACGTCAATCCGCTTGGCAACAATCTGTTCGACGATGACAGCAAATATCTGCGCGCCACCGTGTTGTGGGAGCCGAACGACCAGTTCTCCGCCGCAATCAAGTTTGATTACTCGACCCGCGGCGGCGCAGGCGGTTCGGCCTTCGGCTACAAGATCATCGGCAGCTACTTCGATGTCGGCTCGCGCCAGCAGCTGTACAATGGCACGCCGGTGCTCAATCTCAACACGCGCGGCGGGAACCGTGACGGGGTGAATGATGCGCTGCCGGGCGGACCCGCGACCAGCGACCTCGGCGTTCCGGTGTTCGCGCCGGGTGATGGCTACACGATCGACACGGATCAGAAGACGATCCTCGATCTGGAAAACAAGGCGATCACCGCCAACCTCGCCTATGATTTCGGCGGCATCACGCTGCGGTCGATCACGGGCTACACCGATTTCGGTGCGATCCGGACGCAGGATTCCGACTTCTCCGGCAACCAGATCGCAATCGACTATCAGGACACGCGCGCTGAGACCTTCAGCCAGGAAATCCAGCTGCTTTCGAGCGACACGGCCAGCCGGCTCGATTGGGTGGTGGGCGCATACTACTTCCATGACGAGCTGACCGGCGTCTTCATCAACCAGCAGCTGCCGCGCATCATCCGCAACGTCACGCCCAACCTCAATCTGGCGCAGAACGGCGGCGGCTTCTACGACGAACAGCGCGCGACCACGGAAAGCGTCGCCTTCTACGGGCAGGCAACCTACGAGGTGGTCGATAATCTGCGGGTCACGGCCGGCATTCGCTGGACCGAAGACACGAAAGATTTCGCCTTCGCCAACGCCAATGCGGTGCTGCCCACCAGCGGCACGCCGGCGGTGCCGCAAGGCACGGCGATCACGCTCAACACCGGGCCGATCCCCGACAGCGCCTTCGGGGCGCAGGGTGCGGCCACCAATTGCACCTACACCACCTTCCCGCCGCCGCGCCCGGGCTTCCAGTGCCTTGCAGCCAACACCGCCGTGCTGACCGGCGCGACCTATGACACGGCCAAGTTCCGCAAGGCGACCTGGCGGCTCGCGGTCGATTACGACGTGACACCGGACAACCTGCTCTATGCCAGCGTTTCAACAGGCTTCCGGTCGGGCGGGTTCAACTCGGGTCAGGGGCCAGCGGCGTTGCAACCGACCTTTGATCCGGAAGAGGTGACGGCGTACGAAATCGGCTCGAAGAACCGCTTCTTCGACAACACCGTGCAGCTGAACCTCGCCGCCTTCTACAACCGTTACAACGGCTTGCAGGAGCAGCGCCAAGTGCCACAAGGTGGCACCACGCTGTCGATCATCGAAAACAGCGGCCGTGCCCGCGCCTACGGGGGTGAGGCTGAGCTGCTCTGGCGTCCGGTTACGGGGCTCGAGATCGGGGCTAACGTGGCCTATCTCAACGCAAAGTACACCGAATACGATCAGGTGCCCGCCCCGTTCGGGACCAGCATTCTGGTCACTGATGCGACGCAAACCACGCCGACCATCGTCAACGGCGTGCAGATCGCAGCCGCGGGACAGCGCCGGGTGTTTGCACCGGGTTATGACTGCGGGCTGATCCCCGGCACCGGTGGCACCGGCCAACCCGCTGCGGCGTTCGGTTGCGATATCAGCGGCAATTCGATTCCGCATTCGCCCGATTGGACCGGCGCGGTGTTCGCCGGGTATGATATCGACCTCGGCTCGCTCGGCACCCTGACGCCGTTTGCGATCATGACCTTCTCGTCCAGCTTCTTCGGCCAGCCGTTCAACTCGGTGCTCGAACAGCAGCCTTCGTTCCAGAAGGTTGACCTGCGGCTGACCTGGGCACCGACCGACTACATCTCGGTTCAGGGCTTCGTGAACAACGTCACCGACGAACGGACCATCAATCGCTTCGTGTGGGGCGGCGGTGGGGCGCTCCAGGCGAGCTTTGCGCCGCCGCGCCAGTGGGGCGCGCTGCTCAGCATCCGGTTCTGATCGAAGGCTATCCCTTTCAGGGTCGCAAGAGGGGCGGGGTCACTCCCGCCCCTTTTCATTGCCCGGTGGCGATCACCCCCGAGCGTGGCCAGCAATCTGCCGCAGCACGGCGATATCGTCCCAGATGGTGACTTCCTCGCGGACGCGGTCACCGATCACCCGGAAGTGGCTGACCGCCATGATCAGCAGGGGCGCGCCGGTGGGGGTGCCATAGCGCCCCTCGCCCTCATGCCAGCCCGCCAGTGACCATCGCACCGCAACATCGCGCGCCTCGCCCAGATAGGGCACTTCGGCGATATGCTCGATCCTGAGCCGCGCGCGGCTGCCAAAGGCGGCGCGGATCGGGGCGGCGAATTCAGCGATCTGATCGGGGCCATAGAGGAACCGCCCGCCCGGCACCCAGGCGCCCAAGCGGAAATCGGACAGCGAGCGCGCCTTGGCATCATCACCCTCCTGCCAGACAGCACGCAGCAACCCGACCGCGACTTGGGCAGCCTCGGACTGCGGCGCGGCGTCCGGCGCGACCATCGCCTCGGCATGATAGGGCGCCAGCACTGCAACCAGCGAGCGCCCGCGCGCCGCATCCGCCGCCGCCTGCCGTTCCGCCACGGCCTGCGGATCAAAGCCGAGCTGCTCCACCAGCGCCAGATTGTCGCGCACCAGCCATTCCTCGACGATGCGGTTTTCCCGGCACAGGCAATCGGCGATGGTGCGCACCAGCACGCGCTTACCGGTGGCGGGACCGAAATCGCTGTCCCCGAGATTGGTCATCTTCGAGGTGATGAGGTGCGAGGAGAGGAAGCTGCCGTCGCCCTCGTCCGACCAGATCACGTTGTCGCCGTCCAGCCGCCGGTCAGGGAAGGCGGCGAGTGTCGCCCAGGTGTTGTCGACCACAGTCTGCGCCCCAGTGATCGGCCCGGCGAGGGTGTGGATCGCGCAGTCTTCCGAATACCAGTCGAGGCACAGTTCGACCTTGCGGTCGTGCCATATGCGTTCGGTGATGCGGATGATGTAGTGAGGGAAATCGACGAATTCGTCAGCGAAGCCCGGCAGCGCCATGCGCCGTTCCGGGCCGGGCGCCATCATCGCGGCGATATCGGTCGTGGCCACACGCATGACAGGTTCGGGCATTGTCGGACTCCTGCGGGATCGGGTCTATTGCGCGGTCCAGCCGCCGTCGATCACCAGGCTATGCCCGGTGATCATCGCCGCCGCTGGCGACGCGAGATAGACGACGGCGGCCGCGATGTGATCAGGCGTGGCAAGTTCGCCCATCGGGATCATCCGGTCAACGAAGGCGGCAAAGGCCGGGTCAGCGAAAAAGCTCTCTGTCAGCGGCGTCTTCACGAAGGTCGGCGCGATACAATTGACGCGGATCCCGGCGGGCGCGAGTTCCACGGCCATGGCCTTGGACAGCCCTTCGAGCGCGTGCTTGGTCATGCAATAGACCGTCCGGCCCGGCGATCCGACATGGCCCATCTGGCTGGTCATGTGAATGATGCTCGCCCCGCGCTCCATCTTTCGCGCCGCCGCGCGGGCGATGCGGAAAGCGCTACGGACATTGAGATCGAGCATCAGGTCGAGCGCCTCGTCCGTGACCTCGGCAAAGGGCTGCGGGCGATTGGTCCCGGCATTGTTGACGAGGAGATCGAATGCCGGTGCCGCGGCGATGCGGGCGAGCACTTCCTCGCCGGTGACGTCATAGGGCCAGGGTTCGAACGCCGCGCCGAGCTCTGCGCTCAGGCTGCCGAGTTCGGTCGAGGGGCGGGCAATGCCGGTCACATGGGCACCGGCTGCCACCAGCGCATGACAGATCGCGCGGCCAAGACCCTTGCTCGCCCCGGTCACCAGCGCGCGTTTTCCTGCGAGCACTCCGGTCATGCCTCAGACCAGTTCGGGCACGGGGAGCGTATCGCCGCCACGCACCTGCACCACGCGCGCTTCTGCCGCGCCGCGATTGCTGATGGCCCGCGCCGCGCCTTGCGGGACGGTGATGGTATCGCCCGGGCCGCAGGTGGTCGTCTCGTCGTCGATGGTGACCGCGACATCGCCATCCTGCACAAACCAGACATCGGCCACAGACAGCCGGTGCGGGCCAATCGCGGACTGCGGCGCGATTGCGATTTCGACGACGGTGAAGCCATGCGGCCAAGCAATCGGCGCAGCACCGATCAGCAGGCGCTCGGCAATGCCCGGAGTATCAGCGTGCAGCGCTGCCGGGCGAGGCATGGCGGCGGGAATGACGCATTGGGCGAGCGCGGCGGAATCCGCCCGCGCGAGCGCTGCGACTTGCTGCGCCGTGGTCTCAGGCATGGGCCGCGCATTCGGCGGTACGGTCTCACCCTTGGCGGTATCGACCAGCGTGCCGTCTTCCAGCAGCACCAGCCCGTAATCGCGCGCCATGTCGAACACATAGGGCGCCCACATCACATGTCCGGCATCATCGCCGCCCAGCACCGCCCAAAGGAAGCCGGTATCCTCGCCGACATTCTCGAACCCGCGGAACAGGCGCGTGGGGATCGAGATCAGATCGCCCGGCCCCATGAACACTTCCCCATCCGTCCCGCGCTCCCCCGTCATGAAGCGCCAGCGGCCCGAATGGACGTAGAACACCTCCACTGTCTCGTGGCTGTGCTGCGAATTGAGGCAACGCGGCGGCTGGCGCGCGCCGCCGATGTTGAAGCCGTGGGGTTCGGAAATATGGACGTGCTGGTTTGGATTTTCGGCCACGCCGGGGCCGATAATGGTGAAGTTCTCCTTCTGGTCCGACCCGGGCGAGCGCGTGTCGATGAAGGCATCGCGGCAGGGCACCAGAGCGCCGTAGCGCACGATCCTGTGTTCGATCGGGGCCAGGCCGGTCATAGCGAAGTCCGCGGGTTGCCGCGCAAGTGGGCGATGCGCCCAAAGACATCGTAGCCCATCTGAAGCAGCAGGTGGGTGATATCGAGCGGCACCCAGTTTTCGGCGATGAGGCCGTTTTCGCAGCGATAGAAGTCCATCACCCGCATCCCCACGCGGCGGCCCGTGGCGGGCATCCCGAGGAAACCATCGCCGGTGTGGGTAGCGGTCACGCTCGGCCAGCCGCCGGTGACAACAAACTCCCCATCGCCGATCCGCCCGACATGCTGACCCCCGCGCCGGTCCGGAAAGGCGGTAAGGAACGGGATCTGATGGACGGTGCGAAACCCGTCGAGCCCCAAACTGGTGCCGATCCCGGCCGGGCCATACCAGGCAAAGTCCGGTGTCCAGTACGGCGTAAGATCCATCGATTCGAGCGTGTGTCCGTCAAAAGTGCCCAACGCTGCATGCATGGTGAGCACCAGGTCAAAGCTGGCACGCCCCGCCTCGGCATCGAAGGGGTTCAATGCGCGGGCATTGCCGCCCGGTGCGGGCCACATGCCTTCCGCGCCGAGGCTGGGCGCCAGCGGCCAGATGCCCGCCTGCCGGATCAGATCGAGCATATCGGGCAGCATCCAGCTTTCGGCGATCCGTCCGTCCTCGATCCGGTGGATCTCGCCAAAGCGCAGCCACACCGGCTTGTGGCTCGCTGGGATGCCCGCAATGTCTTGCGTGAACGTGCCGCGGTAATGCCCCATCACTGCCACCATCACCGCGCCTGCGAACTCGCCCGCAGCGACAATCGCGTGGGTGCGACTGCAATGCTGGAACGCGTGCTTTACCGGGGCGAAGAAGCTCGCGACCCCGGCATCGAGCCCATCGAGGTCATTGAACGGGTGCGCGATGTGGAAGCGGCAATCAGGCGCGAAAATCTCGGCCGCAACAGCAGCCAGATCAGCCGCGTCGCACGCCGCGAGCCGAGCGAGCCCGGCATCAACCTTGCGCTTGGCCGCGTCACAATCCACGCTCTGAAATGCCACGGAACTCTCTCCTCCAGTCACCGTGATAAAGGGACATTTTGCATTCGCAGTCAATCAAAAAACCGGCCGCTTGGCGATTTTGCGAGTGACGTGGTGCAGCTCAGACAAGTCCTGAAATTAAGCGGGTAAACGGATAACTTGAGGCTCGCAGCCGAAGCGCCTATCTTCAGCCAGCCTCGCCGGTTTCTCGGCCAACTCATGCATTCGCATTCAAAACCGGACCTGCCCCATGCTCTCGATCCTCAACCTGTTCCGTATCGGCATTGGTCCATCAAGCTCCCACACCGTGGGGCCGATGCGGATTGCCCGACGCTTTGTCGTCGCTTTGGCTGAAGCGCGCAAGCTTGAGGAGGTGCGCCGCATGGCCATCGAGTTGCAAGGCTCGCTGGCGCTGACCGGGGTCGGGCACGGATCGGTCGATGCCAGTGTGCTGGGGCTGATGGGTTGGGAGCCTGATGCGGTCGATCCTGATGCAGTGCCCGCTTTGCTGGCATCGGCGGGCACTGGGCAAATCCACCTGTTGGGGCGGCACCCCATCGCCTTCGCAATATCGCGCGACATCACGCTCGCTTGTGACATCGTCCCCGAACTCCACCCCAACGGGATGCGTCTGCGCGCCTACGGAGAAGGCGACATCGAAATCGCGGACGAGACCTGGTATTCCACCGGCGGCGGTTTCATCGCCTCGGCCCGCCAATTGTCCGCCCGCAGCGCCGACGATCTCGTCACCAGCCCGGTCCGCACCGCCCATCCCTATGCCTCGGGCGCAGAGCTGTTGGCGCTGTGCCAAACCCACGGGCTGGACATCGCGGATCTGGTGCTAGCCAACGAAAGCGCATGGCGGAGGGAGGCCGAGACCCTCGCCGGGATCGACCGGTTGGTGGAAGCGATGCTCGCCTGTATCGAACGCGGCCTAGCCCACGACGGCATTCTCCCCGGGGGCCTTCAGGTGCGCCGCCGTGCACCGGAACTGTGGCGCAAGCTTATCGCCAGCCCCACCAACGAGACCGAGGTGCTGCTCGACCGGCTCAACTTGTTCGCGATGGCGGTGAACGAGGAGAACGCTGCCGGAGGCCGGGTCGTTACCGCTCCCACCAATGGCGCTGCGGGAATCATCCCGGCCGTGCTGCGGCAGTATTGCCACGAGGGGCCGCAAGCGCGCGACCACGCACGGCGGTTCCTGCTAACCGCGGGCGGCATCGGCCTGCTCTACAAGCAGCGCGCCTCGATCTCGGGGGCGGAGATGGGCTGTCAGGGCGAGGTCGGGGTGGCCTGTTCGATGGCAGCGGCTGGCCTTGCTGCGGTGTGGGGCGGCACCCCGCAGCAGGTCGCCGCCGCGGCGGAGATCGGGATGGAGCATAACCTCGGCCTCACCTGCGATCCGGTTGGCGGACTGGTGCAGATTCCCTGTATCGAGCGCAATGCGATTGGCGCTGTGAAAGCGGTCAACGCTGCGCGCCTCGCGCTGCACAGCCACGAAGTGCCCAAGGTCTCGCTCGATCAAGTGATTGAGACGATGCGCCAGACCGGGATCGACATGTCCTCCAAGTACAAGGAGACCAGCCTTGGCGGCCTGGCGGTGAATGTGGCGGCTTGCTGACTTGCCCTCCCCTCGCGTGCGCCAATTGCGTTAGCCACGGCCGTTGCAAGTGCTGAGGCCGCTGGAGTAGGTTAGACAGGAATGACGCGCTCCGCCCTTCTTGCTTGTGCAGCCCTGTCGCTGGCCCTGCCGGTTCGCGCCGAAGCGCCGCCGGCCCGTCCGGTGCTAGTGGGCGGGTATGGCGAACTCGACGCCTGCCCAAGCATGGGCGCGATCGTCCCTTTGCGCAAAGGCGGAGACGGCTATGTCGCCGTGCGCGCCGCGCCAAGCCGCAAGGCGCGCGAGCTCGACCGGCTGGCATCGGGCCGCGAGTTGCTGCTGTGCCAAGAGAGTGAGGACGGCGCATGGGTGGGCGTGATCTACCCCAAGCCCTTCGGCGGGGCAGGCCCCGGCGACTGCGGGGTTTCGCAAAGCACCGACGGCCCGCCCCGACCTTATGACGGGGTGTGCCTGTCCGGCTGGGTCGCGCGCCGTTACGTGGTGGTCATTGCGGGCTAGGCCGCTGCCCGATCCAGTCTCGCGCGGGTTTGCTCTTCACCGATCAGTGGCAGGAGCTCGCCCATATCGGGGCCATGATCCATGCCGGTGAGCGCCTGTCGCAGCGGCAGGAACAATCCTTTGCCCTTGCGTCCGGTGGCCTCCTTGAGCGCCGTGGTGAGCGCGCCCCAAGGGTTATCGCCCCACACCAGCAGCCGTCCGGCCTCCACCAGAAACGCCTTGTCCTCGGCGCTGAAGTCGGGCTGCACAATCGGCCCGGTGACCAGCCGCCACCAGTCAGCCGCCTCGCCGATATGGGCAAGGTTCGGGCGGATCGCGTGCCACCCGGCCTCGTCCATCCCGTCCGGCAGGCGAGCGGCGACCGCATCAAACGGCAGCTGGTGGACGATCCCGGCGTTGAGCCGCTCAAGATCCTCCTCGTCAAACTTCGCCGGCGCACGCCCGAAGGTGGCGAGATCAAAACTTGCGACCAGTGCCGCGCAGTCGACGATCGGCTCGACGGGCAGCGACGTGCCCAGCCGCGCGAGCAACGCAATGATCGCCTCAGGCTCAATCCCGCGTTCCCGGAACGCATCGCAGCCGAGCGATCCGAGGCGCTTCGAAAGCTTGCCCTCACGCCCCACCAGCAGCGCTTCATGCGCAAAGGCGGGAAGCGTTTTTGCTGCACTTTCTCCCGCAGCAAAGCCTGCAGCATAAAGTGCGGTAAAGATCTGAATTTGCACGGCAGTATTGGACACATGATCCTCACCGCGCAACACTTGCGTGACGCCCATGTCAATGTCGTCGACCGCGCTTGGCATCATGTAGAGCCACGAACCGTCGGCGCGGCGGATCACCGGATCGGAGAGCTGCGCCGCATCGAATTTCTGTGCGCCGCGAATGCCGTCATCCCACTGGATCGGCTCGGCATGGTCGAGCAGGAACCGCCAATGCGCAGGGGTGCCCTCGGCTTCCTTGGCGGCACGCTCAGCATCGGTCAGCTTGAGCGCCGCGCGGTCGTAGATCGGCGGCAGGCCGCGGCCCAAGGCGATCTTGCGCTTGACCTCGAGCTCCTGCGCGCTTTCGTAGCAGGGGTAGATCCGCCCTGCAGCGTGCAGCGCCGCAAAGGCCGCTTCGTAGCGATCGAGCCGCGCCGACTGGCGCTCCTCAGCGTCCCAGCTGAGGCCCAGCCAGGTCAGATCGGCGCGGATTGCGTCGACATAATCCTCACGGCTGCGCTCGGCATCGGTGTCGTCGATCCGCAGGATGAAGCGCCCGCCACCTTGCCGCGCCAGCATCCAGTTATGCAGCGCGGTGCGGATATTGCCGACATGGAGCCGGCCGGTGGGCGAAGGGGCGAAGCGGGTGGTGATCATGGGCGTGCGGTAGAACGCGAGCGGCTCGCCCGCAAGCGCTCACACCGCGCGCAGTTCCGCTGCCGCAAGCGCCAGTGCGCCTTCCCACAACCGGTGCGTCCGGTCGGTGCGGATCAGCCCGGTAAGCGCCGCCTCGAACGCCGCCCGCTCGCCATGCGCGGCCGCATCGACAAAGGCACCGATGGTCGCTTCGTCATGGCTGAGCAGTCCGCAGCAGAACCGCGAAACATGGATGTTCTCAGGCCAGCTGGCTGAGATGGTCTGAGCGAGGATCAGTGCGCGTGCCGCCACCTCGACACTGCCCAGCCGGGCCGCAAGTTCCGGCACCGGATCGCGCCCCAGCCGCTCATGCAGCGCGATCAGGCGCAAGGCATGGATGAAGCGCCCGGCAATCGGCCCCAGCGTTTCGAGGCGTGGCGGGGCGGCGAGGGACGCGATGATATTCTGGATCGTGGCGGAGGGGGTGTGGTGCCGGGACATGAAACCTCGCGTGTGCGTGCCGTGGGGACAGACTCACGTCTAGATTAACTGCGAGTGATTTGCAATAGCGTCTTGGCGGGTAATGCCGATGCAGCTCCAAAGAAAAACCCCGCCTGAGCCGAAGCTCGGGCGGGGCGATTTTCTACCGCGAGGGCGGGAGAGGATTACTCCTCGCCAGCGTCATCCGCGTCGGGGGCGGAAGCCGCCGCAGCAGCCATGGCTGCCATGGCCGCCTTCATCTTCTCTTCCGAGCCGACCGCGTCGGGGGCCGGTTCAGCTTCGCGCTGACCGGTAGCCGCGAGCGTTTCCTGCTGCTTCTTCCACGCCGCCTTCAGGGCCGCATCGCGGCTGTTGGCGGTGACGCGCAGACGGTTCATGCCCGCACCGGTACCGGCGGGGATGAGACGGCCGACGATCACGTTTTCCTTCAGACCGATCAGGGTGTCCTTCTTCCCTTCAACCGCCGCCTGCGTCAGCACGCGGGTGGTTTCCTGGAACGAAGCCGCAGAGATGAAGCTGCGGGTCTGGAGCGAAGCCTTGGTGATGCCGAGCAGCACCGGATTGCCCGAAGCGCCCTGCTTGCCCTTGGCCAGCTTGCCGTTGATTTCCAGCATCTCGGCCAGATCGACCTGCTCGCCCGGAAGCAAGGTGGTGTCCCCGCCATCGGTGATTTCAACCTTTTGCAGCATCTGGCGAACGATCACCTCGATGTGCTTGTCGTTGATCTTCACGCCCTGCAAGCGATAGACTTCCTGAATCTCGTCAACGAGATATTCGGCCAGCGCTTCGACGCCCATCACTTCGAGGATGTCGTGCGGATTGGGCGAGCCGGAAACAAGGGTGTCACCCTTCTTCACGTAATCGCCTTCCTGCACGTCGATCACCTTGGTCTTGGCGATCAGGTATTCTACCGGTTCGCCCTCCTCGGGAATGATCGCGATCTTGCGCTTGGCCTTATATTCGCGGACGAATTCGATCCGGCCGGAGATCTTGGCGATGACCGAGACGTCCTTGGGCATACGCGCCTCGAACAGTTCGGCCACGCGCGGCAGACCGCCGGTGATGTCGCGGGTCTTGGCGGCTTCGCGGCTGGCACGGGCGAGAATGTCACCCGCCTGCACCGTGTCACCATCCGTCACCGACAAGGTCGTGCCCGGAGCGAGCATGTAACGCGCCGCTTCGATTTCACCGCTGCCTTCCGCCAGAAGGGTCATGCGCGGACGCAGGTCTTCCTTCTTCTTGCGGCCGGTCGCACGGTTTTCCGTGACGACGCGCTGGGCAATGCCGGTCGCATCATCGACCTGTTCTTCGAGCGTGATGCCCTCGATCAGGTCCTGATACTTCACCACACCCGATTGCTCGGTGATGATCGGCAGCGTGAACGGATCCCACTCGGCAATCCGGTCACCGATCTTGACGTGATCGCCATCCTTGAACTTGATGACGGTCCCGTAAGGCACCTTGTGCATTTCACGCTCGCGCCCTTCGGCGTCGATCACGGCGATTTCGCCGTTGCGTGCAAGGCTCAGGATGCGGCCCTGCTTGTCCGAGATGGTCGGCATGTCGCGAAGCTCGATGCGGCCTTCCGAAATCGCCTCGAGGTGCGAAGTTTCGTTGAGCTGCGCCGCGCCGCCGATGTGGAAGGTCCGCATCGTCAGCTGGGTGCCGGGCTCACCGATCGACTGCGCTGCGATAACGCCGACAGCTTCACCGATGTTCACCGGCGTCCCGCGGGCCAGATCGCGGCCGTAGCAGGTGCCGCAGACACCCATCTCGGCCTCGCAGACCAGCGGGCTGCGGATCTTCGCCGACTGCACTTCGGCCGCTTCGATGGCCTTGACCATCGCTTCGTCGAGCAGAGTCAGCTTGGGAACGATGACCTCACCCGTCGTGGCGTTGACGATATCCTCCATGGTCGTGCGACCAAGGATACGCTCACCGAGCGACGCGATGACACTACCACCCTGAACGATGGCGCGCATTTCGAGGTAGTTCTCGGTACCGCAATCTTCTTCGACGATGACGCAATCCTGCGACACGTCGACCAGACGGCGGGTGAGGTAACCCGAGTTGGCGGTCTTCAGCGCGGTATCCGCGAGGCCCTTACGGGCACCGTGGGTCGAGTTGAAGTATTCAAGAACGGTCAGACCTTCCTTGAAGTTCGAGATGATCGGCGTCTCGATGATTTCGCCCGAAGGCTTGGCCATCAGGCCGCGCATCCCGCCGAGCTGCTTCATCTGCGCCGGGCTACCACGGGCACCCGAGTGGCTCATCATGTAGATCGAGTTGATCTGGGCTTCCTTGCCCGTCTCAGGATCGATCGGAGTCGCCTTGATGCGCTCCATCATCGCGTCGGCGACAAGGTCACCGCACTTCGACCAGGCATCGACCACGCGGTTGTACTTTTCCTGCTGCGTGATCAGACCGTCCTGATACTGCTGCTCGTACTCGGCCACCAGCGACTTGGTGCTTTCGACCAGTTCGATCTTCGCATCGGGGATGATCATGTCATCCTTGCCGAAGCTGATCCCCGCCTTGAACGCGTGACGGAAACCGAGGCTCATGATCGCGTCGGCGAACAGCACCGTGTCCTTCTGACCGGTGTGACGATAGACCTGATCGATCACGTCGCCGATTTCACGCTTGGTGAGCAGGCGGTTGATGATGTCGAACGGAACCTTGTGGTTCTTGGGCAGGCATTCGCCAATCAGCATCCGGCCCGGGGTCGTCTCGAACCGCTTCATCACCACATTGCCGTCTTCATCGGCCTGCGGAACGCGGGCGAGAATGCGGGTGTGCAGCGTGACAGCCTTGGCTTCCAGCGCCTGGTGCACTTCGGCCATGTCGGAGAAGCGCGCAAGACGCTCAACCTTGGTGCCATCGGCGTTGTCGAGGTATTCCGGGAACTTCTCCTGCCGCTCCATCGAGAGGTAGTAGATCCCCAGAACCATGTCCTGCGAAGGCACGATGATCGGCTTGCCGTTGGCGGGCGAGAGGATGTTGTTGGTCGACATCATCAGCACGCGCGCTTCGAGCTGGGCTTCCAGCGACAGTGGCACGTGGACCGCCATCTGGTCACCGTCGAAGTCGGCGTTGAAGGCCGAGCAGACCAGCGGGTGCAGCTGGATCGCCTTGCCTTCGATCAGCACGGGCTCGAACGCCTGGATGCCCAGACGGTGCAGCGTCGGCGCGCGGTTCAGGAGAACCGGGTGCTCGCGGATCACCTCGTCAAGGATGTCCCAGACTTCCTTGCGCTCCTTCTCGACCCACTTCTTGGCCTGCTTCAGGGTCATCGAGAGACCCTTGGCGTCCAGACGGGCGTAAATGAACGGCTTAAACAGTTCGAGCGCCATCTTCTTGGGCAAGCCGCACTGGTGCAGCTTCAATTCCGGCCCGGTCACGATCACCGAACGGCCCGAATAGTCGACGCGCTTGCCGAGCAGGTTCTGACGGAAGCGGCCCTGCTTGCCCTTGAGCATGTCGGAGAGCGACTTCAGCGGACGCTTGTTCGCGCCGGTGATGACACGGCCACGGCGGCCGTTGTCGAACAGCGCGTCAACGGCTTCCTGCAACATGCGCTTTTCGTTGCGGACGATGATGTCTGGCGCCCGCAGTTCGATCAGGCGCTTCAGGCGGTTGTTACGGTTGATCACGCGGCGATAAAGATCGTTGAGATCCGACGTCGCGAAGCGGCCGCCATCGAGCGGCACCAGCGGGCGCAGTTCGGGCGGGATCACAGGGATCACTTCGAGGATCATCCATTCCGGGCGGTTGCCCGAATCGATGAAGCTTTCGACGACCTTCAGACGCTTGATGATCTTCTTGGGCTTGAGCGCCGACTTGGTAGTCGCCAGCTCGTCCATCAGGGCATCACGCTCGGCCTCAAGGTCGAGCTGCATCAGCATGGTGCGCACGGCTTCCGCACCGATATCGGCGGTGAAGGCGTCCTCGCCATATTCGTCCTGCGCTTCGAGCAGTTCGTCTTCGGTCATCAGCTGGAACTTCTCCAGCGGGGTCAGACCGGGCTCGGTGACGATGTAGCTTTCGAAGTAAAGCACGCGCTCAAGCTGCTTCAGCTGCATGTCGAGCAGCAGGCCGATGCGCGACGGCAGCGACTTCAGGAACCAGATGTGCGCGACGGGCGCAGCCAGTTCGATGTGGCCCATGCGCTCACGGCGCACCTTGGTCACGGTCACTTCGACGCCGCACTTTTCGCAGACGACGCCCTTGTACTTCATGCGCTTGTACTTGCCGCACAGGCACTCGTAATCCTTCACGGGGCCGAAGATGCGCGCGCAGAACAAGCCGTCACGCTCAGGCTTGAACGTGCGGTAGTTGATGGTTTCCGGCTTCTTGATCTCGCCATACGACCACGAGCGGATACGCTCCGGCGAAGCGATGCCGATCTGGATCTGGTCGAAGGTTTCGGGCTTCGCCAACTGGTTGCTGAATTTGCTCAGTTCATTCATGACTGTGTTCCCTTAGGGGGATGAAACTCTCAGGCGGTGGGGCGGGGCCGAGGTGTTACCCCCGGCCCTGCGCCTTATTCCGCTGCAATCGCGCTGTAGTCGGTCTGGTCGGCGTCCTCGTCATCGAGGATCGACTTCAGTTCGACGTTCAGACCCAGCGAGCGCATTTCCTTGACGAGCACGTTGAAGCTCTCCGGAATGCCGGCCTCGAAGGTGTCGTCACCCTTGACGATCGCTTCATAGACCTTGGTGCGGCCGACCACGTCATCGGACTTCACCGTCAGCATTTCCTGCAAGGTGTAGGCGGCGCCGTAAGCCTGGAGCGCCCAGACTTCCATTTCGCCGAAGCGCTGGCCGCCGAACTGCGCCTTACCGCCCAGCGGCTGCTGAGTGACGAGGCTGTACGGCCCGATCGAACGTGCGTGGATCTTGTCGTCGACCAAGTGGTGCAGCTTGAGCATGTAAATGATGCCCACAGTGACCTTGCGGTCGAACGCCTCGCCGGTGCGGCCGTCATAGAGCGTGGACTGACCCGAAGAGTCGATCCCGGCCTTGATCAGCATTTCCGACACGTCGGGTTCGCGCGCGCCATCGAACACCGGGGTCCCCATCGGCACGCCAGCCGCCAGGTTGCCCGCCAGTTCGACGATATCGGCCGTGGTGCGGCTGTCGAGATCCTCGAAATACTGGTCGCCGTAGATGTCCTTCAGACGATCGACCACCGCTTCGGGGGGCTTCACGCCGGCGTAGTCTTCGGCAGCATTCGGGTTGGCTGCACGCCAGGCGTCGAGCATGTCCTTGATCTCGTGACCGAGGGCACGCGCGGCAAAGCCGAGGTGCGTCTCGAAGATCTGACCGACGTTCATACGCGAAGGCACGCCGAGCGGGTTGAGCACGAGATCGACCGGGGTCCCGTCTTCGAGGAACGGCATGTCCTCGATCGGCAGGATGCGGCTGATCACGCCCTTGTTCCCGTGGCGACCGGCCATCTTGTCGCCCGGCTGCAGCTTGCGCTTCACCGCGACGAACACCTTGACCATCTTGAGCACGCCCGGAGCGAGTTCATCGCCGCGTTCCAGCTTTTCCTTGCGGTCATGGAACTTGGCATCGATCACTGCGACGGCTTCGTCGTACTGGGTCTTCACCGCTTCGATCTGCGCCTGACGGCCATCATCCGCGACTGCGAACTTGAACCATTCGAAGCGCTCGAGCTCGTCGAGCATCTCGGCGGTGATCTCCACGCCCTTCTTCGCACCCTTGGGGGCAGCCGATGCGGTCTGGCCGATCAGCATGTCCCGCAGGCGGTTGTAGGTCGCACGGTTGAGGATGTTGCGTTCGTCGGCCGCGTCCTTGCGGAGACGTTCGATTTCCTCGTTCTGGATCGCACGCGTACGGTCGTCGATCTCGATCCCGTGGCGGTTGAACACCCGGACTTCGACGATGGTGCCCGCAACGCCCGGCGGCAGACGCAGCGAGGTGTCACGCACATCGCTCGCCTTTTCGCCGAAGATCGCGCGCAGCAGCTTTTCTTCCGGGGTCATCGGCGATTCGCCCTTGGGCGTGATCTTGCCGACCAGAATGTCACCGGGGTGCACTTCAGCGCCGATGTAGACGATGCCCGCTTCGTCGAGGTTGCGCAGGGCTTCCTCGCCGACATTGGGAATATCGCGGGTGATGTCTTCCGGCCCGAGCTTGGTGTCACGCGCCATGACTTCGAACTCCTCGATGTGGATCGAGGTGAAGACGTCGTCCTTCACGATGCGTTCGCTGATCAGGATGGAGTCTTCGTAGTTGTAGCCATTCCACGGCATGAACGCGACGAGGCTGTTCTTGCCGAGCGCCAGCTCACCGAGATCGGTCGAGGGACCGTCAGCGATGATGTCACCCTGTTCGATCACGTCGCCCACCTTCACCAGCGGACGCTGGTTGATGCAGGTGTTCTGGTTCGAACGCTGGAACTTCTGGAGCGTATAAATGTCCACGCCCGACTGGCCGGGTTCGACATCGCCGATGGCGCGGATCACGATACGCGTCGCGTCGACCTGGTCGACGATCCCGCCGCGCTTGGCCGCAATCGCCGCGCCCGAATCGCGCGCCACGGTTTCTTCCATGCCGGTGCCGACCCACGGTGCTTCAGCCTTCACAAGCGGCACCGCCTGGCGCTGCATGTTCGAGCCCATGAGCGCGCGGTTGGCGTCATCGTTTTCGAGGAACGGGATCAGCGAAGCAGCGACCGAAACCAGCTGCTTCGGCGACACGTCCATCAGCGTAACATGCTCGCGCATCGCCATCAGGTTGTCGCCGTTGTGACGCGCCGAGACCAGTTCTTCGACGAACGAGCCGTCTTCGTTCAGCTCAGCCGAAGCCTGCGCCACGGTGTGCTTCTGCTCTTCCATCGCGGAAAGGTAGATCACGTCGGCGGTCACCTTGCCGTCGATCACCTTGCGATACGGCGTTTCGATGAAGCCGTACTTGTTGACGCGCGAGAACGACGCCAGCGAGTTGATCAGACCGATGTTCGGGCCTTCCGGCGTTTCAATCGGGCAGATGCGGCCATAGTGGGTCGGGTGAACGTCGCGGACTTCGAAGCCGGCGCGCTCACGCGTCAGACCACCCGGGCCCAAGGCCGAAACGCGGCGCTTGTGGGTGACTTCCGACAGCGGGTTGGTCTGGTCCATGAACTGCGACAGCTGCGAGGAGCCGAAGAATTCACGCACCGCCGCCACGGCAGGCTTCGCGTTGATGAGATCGTTCGGCATCACGGTCGACACATCGACCGAGCTCATGCGCTCCTTCACGGCGCGCTCCATGCGCAGCAGGCCGACGCGGTACTGGTTTTCCAGCAGCTCGCCCACCGAACGCACGCGGCGGTTGCCGAGGTTGTCGATGTCATCGACTTCGCCCTTGCCGTCCTTGAGGCCGACAAGCTCCTTCACCACCGCGAGGATATCTTCCTTGCGCAGCGTGGTGATGGTGTCTTCGCACTCGAGGCCGAGACGCATGTTGAGCTTCACGCGGCCCACAGCCGAGAGGTCGTAACGCTCAGCATCGAAGAATAGGCCTTCGAACAGCGCTTCGGCGGTTTCCTTCGTCGGCGGTTCGCCCGGACGCATGACCTTGTAGATCGCTTCCAGACCTTCGTCGCGGTTCTCGGCCTTGTCGGCCTTCAGCGTGTTGCGGATCCACGGGCCGGTGTTGATTTCGTCGATGTCGAGCAGCGGCAGGGTGTCGATCCCGGCCTTGTCGAGCGTCTCGATGTGCTCGAGCGTCACTTCGTCGCCAGCTTCGATGTAGATGCGGCCCGTGCTCTCGTCGATCATGTCGCCCGCAGCGTAGCGGCTGACGACTTCCTCGGTCGGGAGCAGCAGTTCCTTCAGGCCATCCTTGGCGGCCTTGTTGGCAGCGCGCGGCGAGATCTTGAGACCAGCGGGGAACACTTCCTCACCGGTGGCCGCATCGACCAGCGCGAAGGTCGGCTTGGCATTGCGCCAGGCTTCGGCCTGGAACGGAATCTTCCAGCCATCCTTGGCGCGTTCCCACACCACGGTGTTGTAGAAGTGATGCAGGATATCTTCGGCATCGAGGCCGAGCGAATAGAGCAGCGCCGTGACCGGCAGCTTGCGCTTGCGGTCGATACGGACGTTGACGATGTCCTTGGCGTCGAATTCGAAATCGAGCCACGAACCGCGATAGGGGATCACGCGGGCCGCGAACAGCAGCTTGCCCGACGAGTGCGTCTTGCCGCGATCGTGATCGAACAGCACGCCCGGCGAACGGTGCATCTGCGACACGATCACACGCTCGGTGCCGTTGATGATGAAGGTGCCGTTGTCCGTCATCAGGGGCATGTCGCCCATGTAGACGTCCTGCTCCTTGATATCGAGGACCGACCGGGTTTCGGTTTCGCTATCCACCTCGAACACGATGAGGCGCAGCGTGACCTTCATCGGGGCGGCATAGGTGATACCGCGCTGACGGCACTCGGTGGTGTCGTACTTGGGCTCTTCGAGTTCGTAATGTACGAAATCAAGCTCGGCGGTGCCGGCGAAATCGCGGATCGGGAACACCGAGCGCAGGGTCTTTTCGAGGCCCGAGACGTAACCCGTCGCCTTGTCTGACCGCAGGAACTGCTCGTAGCTTTCGCGCTGAACCTCGATCAGGTTCGGCATTTGCACCACTTCGTGGATGTCGCCGAAGATCTTGCGGATGCGCTTCTTAGCGGTGCCCTGCGCCTTGCGGCTGCGAGTGACGGGCGGCTTCGCCTTGGTTGCCATGGAGGAGTAGGCCTCTTTGATTGGGCCACGCGAGAGAGGCTCGCGCGGACGGGGAATATCGCTATCGTTCCACGCGGAAAGCTTGCCAGTTCCGACGCAAAAACGCCGCATGCCCATCACCCCCCGTTCGGTGGGTGCTGGCAGCAGCATTCTGTTTGCATCGCGAGAGTGGCTATGCGCCGCTTCCATTTCGGGACCGATCCCCGCGTTTGAATCGGTCTTGCTCGAAGCTGGCGTGAGGGGCGCATGTAGGATTGCACCCCCCCTCTGTCAACGCCAGGCCTCCGCATCTCATCGCAGAATCCGAACATCTCCGAATATCAATGCGCGCAATATCGTTTTTCAATATTATTGATTGACGATATGCCGCGAATCGGATTAGAGAGGTTTTATCGAATCACGATGTGCCCAACCAAGGAAATCGATATGAACCGCATTGCCAACACCGCGCTTGCCGCCTGCGCTGCCCTCGTCCTTTCGCTCGCGTCGATCGGCGCGATCGTCACTGTCCCGTCCGCTCAGGCCGCCGCCCCCGTCGCGCTCAACCTGCCCGATCTGGCCTGACGCCCGCTAACAGGAGCTGTCCCATGACCAAGCCCGATAGAACCTCCGACCTCCTGCTGCTCGCCGGCAAGGTCGTGACTGTTATGATGCAAGGCGCGATGGTGATCGGCGCCGCCGCGCTGGTCATCGCCCTCGGCGCCATCGCCTTCTTCCAAGACACCATTCAGGCCGACATGCTGGCCGACCCGGACCTTCGCGATGTGGTCTTCCCGACGCTTACCATGATCGGCATCATGCTGATCGGGCTCGCGATCGTCGCCACGCTGTTCGTCTTCTTCGACCGGCTGCGCGCGATCATCAACACCGTAGGCGAAGGCGATCCCTTCGTGCCGGTCAACGCGGAAAGGCTGAGCCTGATGGCATGGCTGATGCTGGGTGTGCAGCTGCTGGTGCTGGCCGCGATCCCACTGGCGCTCGATCTGGTCGAGCTTGCGGATGATCTGGGCGAAAGCTCTCATATCGAAGTCAGCAGCGGCATCGACCTTAGCGGGATCCTCCTCGTCATTATCCTGTTCATCCTCGCCCGCGTGTTCCGCCACGGCGCAGCGATGCGCGAAGACCTCGAAGGGACCGTGTGATGCCCCCCATCAACGATGATCTCGAAGGAACCCGCATCATGGTGAAGCTCGACGACCTGCTCTATGCCCGCCGCATGACGCTGACCGAACTGGCCGAACGGGTCGATCTGACGCTGGCCAACCTGTCGATCCTCAAGACCGGCAAGGCCAAGGCGATCCGTTTCTCCACTCTCGCCGCGATCTGCCGCGAGCTGGAGTGCCAGCCGGGCGACCTGCTCGCCTACGAAGCGGAGTAGCGGCCCAATGCGATTCCCCGCGCAGGCGGGGACCGCAGGATGGCTTGCGCCACTCCGACTGGGGCCCCCGCCTGCGCGGGGGCTCACAGCATTGATGGCGGGGACTCGCTGCTTTTGCTTGACCCGCGCTGGCAAATCCTTATTGGCCGCCGCGATCCCTTAGGGGGTCATCCGTCCGAGACCGTTGGTGAAGGCAATTGGGCCTTCTTAATTTCCAGCCTAGACGGGGAAACGAGATTTCGCAGGCAGCCTTAAGCTGCATGCTCGCGTGCCTGCCATGATGCCGGCGCACACCCTCCTTCCCTTTCGACGGACTCGCCCGTGTTCGGAGCTTCGGCCCCGTGCGCGGACAAACGTAGCCGATCGTGCAGGAGCCATCCTGCCCGATCATTTGTGAAGGAGTATGGCATGGATCGTTCGCAGAAAGCCGACGCGGTTGCCCAGCTCAATGCGGTCTTCAACGAGGTCAGTGTGGTGGTCGTCACCCGCAACCTCGGCATGACGGTGGCTCAGTCCACTGCCCTGCGTCTGAAGATGCGCGATGCTGGCGCTACCTACAAGGTTGCGAAGAACCGTCTCGCCAATCTCGCTCTTGAAAACACCGACTATGTCGGGATCAGTGACATGCTCACTGGCCCGGTCGGGCTGGCCTGGTCGACTGACCCGGTCGCGGCTGCCAAGGCCGCTGTCGAATTCGCCAAGACGAATGACAAGCTCGAAATCGTCGGCGGTTCGATGGGTTCGGTCGTTCTCGACGAAGCCGGCATCCGGGCACTTGCCTCGATGCCCAGCCTCGACGAACTGCGCGCCAAGCTCATCGGTCTGGTCAACGCACCTGCGACGAAGATCGCTCAGGTCGTTACCGCACCCGCCGCGAAGGTCGCTCGTGTGTTTGCCGCTTACGCGGACAAGGCAGCCTAAGAGACGTTTTTCGTTTTACGAAACAATCTATTGGGGCGCATTTGCCCCGCCACAATTTGGAGTGAACCATCATGGCCGATATCGCCAAGCTTGTTGAAGAACTTTCGAAGCTGACCGTCCTCGAGGCGGCTGACCTTGCCAAGGCCCTCGAAGAAGCATGGGGCGTGAGCGCCGCTGCTGCTGTCGCGGTTGCCGCTGGCCCGGCCGCTGCTGCCGAAGCTGTCGAAGAGCAGACCGAATTCGACGTCATCCTGACCGGCGACGGCGGGAAGAAGATCCAGGTCATCAAGGAAGTCCGCGCCATCACCGGCCTGGGCCTGACCGAAGCCAAGACCCTCGTGGAATCGGCTCCGAAGGCCATCAAGGAAGGCGTCAACAAGGCGGAAGCCGAAGACATCAAGAAGAAGATCGAAGAAGCCGGCGGCACCGTCGAACTCAAGTAATCTTCATCGCAAGTTTTGCGGGTGTCTTGAAGCACTCGCAGATAGGAGGGCGGCGCCAGCGATGGTGTCGCCCTTTTTGCGGCACCCTGCCTGCGTCGTCAGCCGCGCGGCAGCACAGCCGCGCTGACACCTTTCCCTAGGCGGCGGTATTTGCCCTTCCCCCGAATCGCCGCCGCGCCTATCCGGGCCGGCTCGCCAGCCGGCGGGTAACGAACCGATCATGCAACAGGCACACACCCTTCACACGCCCAGCTGGGGGCAGGAACTGCGCGCGACCCTCGGGCTCGCGGGGCCGCTGGCGGCTGCCAATCTGCTGCAGATGCTCACCTATGCCGTCGATGTGATCTTCATCGCCCGGTTGGGCGAGCAGCAATTGGCCGGCTCGGCCTTGGCTGTGTCTTTGTTCGGGCTGGTGCTGTGGGCGCTGACGGGGCTGACCGGCGCGGTGGCGCCGCTGATTGCCGAAGCGGTCGGCGCCCGCGCCCCGGCGCTCAGGCCGGTGCGGCGGTCAGTGCGGATGGCCTTGTGGCTGGCAGTGATCGCAGGCGCTGCGGGCATGGGACTGTGCCTGATGCTGGATCCGATCATGGCGGTTTCGGGCCAGCAGCCAGGCATTCGCACGCTGGCCAACGAATACAACAATGTCATTGTCTTCTCGATGGTACCGATGCTGCTGGCAGGGGTGCTGCGCAATTTCGTCTCGGCACTGGGCCGCCCGATCTTCGCGACCGCGATCACGGGCCTCGGCATCTTCGTTAATGCCGGGGCCAATTACGTCTTCATCTTCGGCAAGTTCGGCGCGCCCGAGATGGGACTGGCAGGCGCGGCGGTGGCAACGATCCTCACCGCGTTCTTCACGCTGGGGGCCTATGTCGCGGCGATCCGGATGGACCGGCGGCTGCACCGCTACCACGTCTTCGGCCGAATCTGGGCACCTGACTGGGCACGCTTCCGGCAGATTGTCGTGATTGGCACCCCGATTGCCCTGACGATCACCGCCGAGGCCGGCATTTTCGGCGCGGCGGCGTTCCTGATGGGGCGGTTCGGCGCGGCTGAGCTCGCCGGGCACACGGTCGCGCTGCAATTGGCGGCCCTCGCGTTTCAGGTTCCGTTCGGGGTGGGGCAGGCCGCGGCGATCCGGGTCGGCTACCACTACGGCGCGCACGACCGCGTGGCTGCGGGCCGCGCGGGCTGGGTCGCGCTGGCAATCGGCGCGGGCTTCATGACGCTGACGGCGGGCTCCATGATCCTGTTCCCCGAACTGTTGCTGCGCATCTATGTCGATCCGGACGCACCAGCCAATGCGGCGCTGGTGGCCTTTGCGCTGCAATATCTGGTGCTGGCCGCGATCTTCCAGCTGGCCGACGGGGTGCAAGCAGTCGCGGCCGGAGCGCTGAGGGGATTGCAGGACACCCGCATCCCGATGTGGATCGCGATCTTCAGCTACTGGGTGCCGGGGATCGGCATGTCGGTGGGGCTCGGGTTCTTCACCCCCCTTGAAGGCACCGGTGTGTGGATCGGGCTGGCGACCGGGCTGTTCTTTGCCGCCGCTGGGCTTATCTGGCGCTGGAATCGCCGCGAGGTTTTGGGTCTGACGCGGGGGCAGCTGACGCCTTAGGCTTTTTCTTCGCCGGTTCGGTGATGTGGTGCACCTCTTGCTGCGGGAAGGGGATCGAGATGCCCTTGTCGTCGAAGCGGACCTTGGCGGCCTCGGTCAGTGCCCATGACAAGCCGAGATAATCTTCGGTCTTGCACCACACCCGCATCCCCATCGTCACCGCACTGTCGGCAAGTGCCGAAACGAACACGACCGGTGCCGGTTCGGACAGCACGCGCTGATCGGCGTCGGCCAGCGCCAGCATTTCGCGGCGCGCGTGCTCGATGCTGTCACTATAGCCGATCCCGACCAGCAGCTCGAACCGGCGCGTCGGCATCCGCGAGTAATTGACGATCGGCTTGTTCCACAGCTCGTTATTGGGGACCATCACGTAGAGCCCATCATATTGCAGAATCTCGGTCGTAAACAGGCCGATCGCCTGCACGGTGCCGGTGACGATGCCCGCCGTAATCGCCTCCCCCACGCGGAACGGCCGCTGGATCAGGATCATCACCCCCGCCGCCACATTGCTGAGCGTGCCTTGCAGCGCCAAGCCCACCGCCAGCGCCAGACCACCAAGAGCCGCGATGATGCTGGTCGTCTGCACCCCGAACTGGGTCAGCACAGTTACGGCGACCACCACCCACAGAGCGTACTTGATGATGTTGCTGAGGAACTTTGCCACCGTCGGCTCGATCCGGCCCGACCGGGTCAAGGCGCGGTCCGCCCCGCGCGACAGCAGCCGCGCCAGAATCACGCCGATGAACAGCACCGCAATTGCGCCCGCGATCTGCGGGATGCTGTCCATGAGCCACTGCCAGGCGCGGGTGGCCATATCGATCTCGTCGCCAAGCCGGGTGGCGATTTTGGGCGGAAGCTTGGGGGCACTCATCGGGCGAACAGGCTCCAGGTGACGGGGCCGCGCAGGGGGCGCGGCGGGAAAGGATGGGGCGAAGCCGGTTCGATAACGAAGCAAGCTGGCGCTGGCCACCCCGGCGGCAAATTCACCCGACGCGTGAAATTTTTTGCGGGCCGAGGGGTTGATTCATTCGCCCCCCACGACCAAATGCCTCCCCGTTGGCACTCTCAGTGGGAGAGTGCCAAGCAACCTCACCCATTTAAGGAAAGGTCATAACCATGGCATTTCGTCCGCTGCACGACCGCGTTGTGGTCCGTCGCATCGAAGCCGACCAGAAGACCGCTGGCGGCATCATTATCCCCGATAGCGCCCAGGAAAAGCCCAGCGAAGGCGAAGTTGTCGCCGTCGGCGAAGGCAACCGTGACGAAGACGGCGACCGTATCCCGCTCGACGTCAAGGTCGGCGACCGCGTCCTGTTCGGCAAGTGGTCGGGCACCGAAGTCAAGATTGGCGGCGAAGACCTGCTGATCATGAAGGAAAGCGACATCATGGGGATCATGGGCTGAAGCCACTGATTACCATCGCTTCTTTCAACTCGTAACCTCATCTCAGGAGAAACTATCATGGCAGCCAAGGACGTAAAGTTCGGCCGCGAAGCCCGCGAAGGCATTCTTCGCGGCGTCGATATCCTCGCCAACGCCGTCAAGGTGACCTTGGGCCCCAAGGGCCGCAATGTCGTCATCGACAAGAGCTTCGGCGCACCCCGCATCACCAAGGACGGCGTTACTGTCGCCAAGGAAATCGAACTCAAGGACAAGTTCGAGAACATGGGCGCCCAGATGCTGCGCGAAGTCGCCAGCAAGGCGAACGACAGCGCCGGTGACGGCACCACCACCGCCACCGTGCTCGCTCAGGCCATCGTCACCGAAGGCATGAAGTCGGTCGCAGCCGGCATGAACCCGATGGACCTCAAGCGCGGGATCGATCAGGCCGTGCTCGCCGTGGTCGAAAACCTCAAGAGCCGTTCCAAGGACGTCTCGGACAGCTCGGAAATCGCGCAGGTCGGGATCATCTCGGCCAATGGCGACCGTGAAGTCGGCGAGAAGATCGCCGAAGCCATGGAAAAGGTCGGCAAGGAAGGCGTGATCACCGTCGAAGAAGCCAAGGGCCTCGAGTTCGAACTCGATGTTGTCGAAGGCATGCAGTTCGACCGCGGTTACCTGTCGCCCTACTTCATCACCAACCCCGACAAGATGACCGTGGAACTGGATAACCCCTATATCCTGATCCACGAAAAGAAGCTGTCGAACCTGCAGGCGATGCTGCCGATCCTCGAAGCTGTGGTGCAGTCGGGCCGTCCGCTCCTCATCATCGCCGAAGACATCGAAGGCGAAGCGCTGGCGACCCTCGTGGTCAACAAGCTGCGCGGCGGCCTGAAGGTTGCTGCGGTCAAGGCTCCGGGCTTCGGCGATCGTCGCAAGGCGATGCTGCAGGACATCGCGATCCTCACCAAGGGCGAGATGATCAGCGAAGACCTCGGCATCAAGCTGGAAAACGTCACTGTCGGTATGCTCGGTCAGGCCAAGAAGGTCTCGATCGACAAGGACAACACCACCATCGTCGATGGCGCCGGCGCTGCCGATGACATCAAGGCGCGCGTGGCGGAAATCCGCACCCAGATCGACAACACCTCGAGCGATTACGACCGTGAGAAGCTGCAAGAGCGTCTGGCCAAGCTTGCTGGCGGCGTGGCCGTGATCAAGGTTGGCGGCGCGACCGAAGTCGAAGTGAAGGAGCGCAAGGACCGCGTCGATGACGCGCTTCATGCAACCCGCGCTGCGGTTGAGGAAGGCATCGTCCCCGGCGGCGGCACGGCTCTGCTTTACGCCACCAAGGCTCTCGAAGGCCTCAAGGGCGCGAACGAAGACCAGACCCGCGGCATCGACATCATCCGCAAGGCGATCACCGCCCCGATCAAGCAGATCGCCCAGAACGCCGGCCATGATGGCGCGGTCGTTGCAGGCAACCTGCTGCGCGAGAATGACGAAACGCAGGGCTTCAACGCTGCAACCGACGTGTACGAAAACCTGGTGAAGGCCGGCGTGATCGACCCGACCAAGGTCGTTCGCACCGCGTTGCAGGACGCAGCCTCGGTTGCCGGTCTGCTGATCACCACGGAAGCGGCGATCGTCGAGCGTCCGGACGACAAGCCGGCCTCGCCCCCGATGCCCGACATGGGCGGCATGGGCTTCTAAGCCGCTAGGGCGGGCGCGAGGCAGCGAGAGCTGGCTCCGCCACGCCCAAGGCCGGCCAGCGGGGCGCAGCTCCGTCTGACGACTCGGGCTTCGCCCGAGGCGGCCCAGCCAAGACTGCAACAGAAAACCCCGGCGGAGCGATCCGCCGGGGTTTTTCTTTTCGCAGCCCTACTCGGCCCCCCTACTCGGCGTGGGTCAGAGTTTCGTAGAAGATATTCCAGTCGGACAGGCCATGCGGTCTGACCCGTTCGATGATCAGCCGCCGGGTGTGGGGCAGCGCCATCCCCATGCGGTGATGGAAGTGATTAAAACCGACTTCGAAAGTATCGAAAACGTTCCGGGTCGCCGCCGGATTGGTGCAGACCCCCTGCATGTCGCCGGTCAGCAGTTGCTGAGACAAAAGCTCCATCGCCGCGACATACCGCTCCGCCTGTCGGGCATAGACATCAACGCCTTGGTTCCACGCGATTTCTGCGGAATGCAAGGCGGAGGCGAGACCGTATTGCGCGTGATGACCATTGTCGCGGCAGGTTTCCTGCGTCAGCCCGTCAACCCAGCGCACTGGGTGCGACCAGAAGGCGCTGATATTGCCGCCATCGCCATCGATCGGGGGCGGCATGCCGGCTGATTGCAGATAGAAATAGGCCGCGCTGCGCCGTTCCAACCGCTCGACGCCGCTATCGAATGCGGCCCGGTCCTCGTTGAAAACCGCGATTGCGAGCAAGGCGTTGACCTGCGTCAGATCGACATTTCCGTTCCATGGACTGGCCTGCACCAGATGCGGGTAGAAGCTACGCCGGAACATCGCCTGCAAAGCCGTTGTCCGGCGCGCCGACCAGTGCGGATGCTCCCGCATGATCTCCGCAGCCTCCCCCAGCAACGACCCGAGCCACCCTGCTTGCAGCTTGTCCTGATCGGTGCCGCCGGTGAACCCGGAAAACCTGGCCCAACCATCAAGCAGGCGAAGCGCCTCGCGGCCATGCCGCTTCGATCCCGTCAAGCGCCAGACAAGCGCATGGGCATAGGTGCTGATCGCAAGGCGCTTGGACGCGTTGGCCTGAACGTCATCGCGCGGGTTGATGCGCAGAATCGCAGCAAGATCCGGAACCGCGAGGTCCTCTACCTCGCGCAGCTCGCTGGTCCACGGCTCCCGTCCCAGCGCGACTTGCACTGCGACATCGCCCAGACCTTCGGCACTGTTCATGGCACCGGGGTGGACGAAGCCCGCGTCCGCCCATGCGCAAGCGGGCTGGATCAGCAACAACAGCGCCAGTGGGGCACACCAGCTGCGCGCAAACGTGCTGGGCGTCCTGGCCGTGCCCCCGGATTGCGATGCCACGTGGCTTACTCCCCAAACACACCCGCCCATCGCAGGAATGTGCCGGAGCGCCCCTCCATCTGCAACAGGGTCTCGCATGTCCGCTTCCGGCGAAAGCGAGACCAAAGCCTTCATCGCCGTATTTACCCGATGGTGAACTTCCGCTGCCATACTAGCAGCATGGACGGATTGCGCATCTCCAACGACACCTCGGCCTATGAAGTGCCCGCAGCGCTCGACGCTGAGGGGCGGCTCACCGATGCTTGCATCGCCCAAGCGCTTGCCATGATGGACACGCATGGGCTCGTGGTCATCACCGGGCTGCTGTCCAACAGCGAGGCCGAAGCGGGGCTTGAGCTGGTGCACCAGACCATCGCCGATCCCGATCGCGCCCGCAGCGCCTTCGCCAGCGAGACCGACAATCTCTATGTCCGGCGCGATTTCTGCTCGCTGCCGTCAAACCCCGGGGTCACGCGCTTTGCCGCCACGCTGGCGCAGCGGCTGGAGGGCGTGCTCACGGAGTATTGCGGCCGGACGCGCAACGTGCTCGAGATTGCAACCTTCACCAGCTATCTCGGCTCCTCGCACCAGTATATTCACCGCGATCCGGCGGGCGTGATCAGCATGTTTGCTGCGCTCGAGGATGTGTCACCCGAGCAGGGGGGCACAGTGTTCGTGCCGGGGACGCACCAGTATGGCGGGGCGGATTACCAGCATGGCGGCGGGGCCTATCGGCGCATGGAGCTGTTCCGCACGCGCTGCAATGCGGGCATTTTCCGGCACAATCTTGCCAAGCTGTGGCGGATGCGCGGATCGTCCGAGGCGCCGCTGGCGCCGGGAGAATTCCGCGACCGAGTGTTTTCGCGCCTGTGGGATCAGCACCAACCCAACATCCTGCGCTTCCTGCTCGGCAAGAATTCGCAGTTCAGCCTGCGCCATTGCAGCCCTGCCACGCTGTGGCGGCTGCGGCGCGAGCGCGCAGTGCTCGACGAGCGGTTCCGGCTGGTGCAGGTCGCGCCGCGCAAGGGGACAGTGATCCTTTACCGCAGCGACCTGCTGCATGCAGGGCCGGACAACCGCTCCGCCCGGCCGCGCCGGTTCCTCGGGATGAGCATCGCGCGCGACATCATCGACACCAAATACTTGCACGACGGCTATTCCCCGCACCCGAGCCTGATCGCCGAGCCGCTGACCCTTGGCGACCTGCTCGCCGCGCCCGCAACAGCACCCCGTGTGCCGAAGCCGCGCCAACGCGCTCTGGCAGAATAGGCGTCCTTAGCCGATCCGGTGCTCGCCCTTGATCCACCTGACGGTGCCAGAACTCGCGCGCATCACCACGCTTTCGGTCGTCAGGATCATCTCGCCGGTGTGCTTGCGGCGGCGCTTCACCCCGCTCAGCAGCGAACCGTCCGTCACGCCGGTCGCGGCGAAGATGCAGTCGCCCTTGGCGAGGTCTTCGAGCTTGTAGATCCGGTTCAGATCCTCGATCCCCCACTTGCGGGCGCGGGCCTTTTCGTCGTCGTTGCGGAACACCAGCCGGCCATTGAACTGGCCGCCGACGCAGCGCAGCGCCGCTGCCGCCAATACGCCTTCCGGCGCGCCGCCCTGACCCATGTACAGGTCGATGGTGGTTTCCTCGTCCGTCACCGCGATCACACCGGCCACGTCGCCGTCACCGATCAGCACCACGCCGCAGCCAATGCTGCGCAGTTCCGCGATCAGTTCCGCATGGCGCGGACGGTCGAGCACGCAGACATTGATCTCGCTGGGCTTCACGCCCTTGGCCGAGGCCACGGCCATGACGTTTTCGGTCGGCGATTTGGCAAGGTCGATGATGCCTTCGGGATAGCCCGGGCCGACCGCGAGCTTGTCCATGTACACATCGGGCGCGTTGAGCAGGCAGCCCTCTTCTGCCGCTGCCAGCACCGCGAGCGCGTTGGGGCCAGCCTTCGCCGTAATGGTGGTGCCTTCGAGCGGGTCGAGTGCGATGTCGATCTTCGGGCCTTTGCCCATGCCGACCTTTTCGCCGATGAACAGCATCGGGGCCTCGTCGCGCTCGCCCTCACCGATCACCACGGTGCCGTCCATGTAGAGGTTGTCGAAGGCGCGGCGCATGGCTTCCACGGCTGCGGCATCAGCCGCCTTTTCATCACCGCGTCCGATCAACTGCGCCGCCGCGATGGCGGCCGCTTCGGTGACGCGCACCATTTCCAGCACCAGCACGCGCTGGATCGCATTGTCGGCTGCGGCTTGCTCGGCGATGGTGAGGTCGGTATCGGTGGCGGAGTTCATGCGCAATTCAGCCCTTTATTGCTTTTGTTGCAGCTACCTTTGGAATGCCTTGGCGCTTAAGCGGATGGAGACGGGTTTGTCGAGCAATGCAACACCTGTCGGTCCCCGTTTTCGCCTCGGCCTGACGGCTTTTGCGGCAATCTGCGCCGCGCCCTTGGCCGCGCAGGATGACACGGCGACGACAAATGCACCTGCTGCCGAGCCGACTCCGTCCCCGACGCCGGCGCCCGCCGGGCCGCCCGCACCCCCACGCGTCAACCTGATGGTCACGGTCCCGCGCGGTGAGGTCAATCAGGCGCAGCTTCAGGAATGCCGCGATGATGCCGATGCGGGCACGATCAGCGGCGAGATCGTGGTGTGCCGCGAAACCGGCAATAATGGCGAAAACCCGCTGACCGGGGACCGCGACGCGACGCAGAAACGCTATGCGCAAGAAACCATGCTGAAGGGCGCGCCGCGTGCGCCCGAAGCATTTGGGATTCCCGACAACGGCAAGGGCATCGGGTTCGGAAAACCGCCGCCGGTGGCGATCACCGTCGATTTCGACGCCCTGCCCACCGCGCCCGCTGGATCGGATGCGGATCGCATGGCGCGTGGCCTCCCGCCGCTGGGCGAGGAGCGCGAACTGACCGAGGAAGAAGAACGGGCCCGGCGCGAAGCTGCGGGGATCAAGACCAGCGCACCCCCGCGTCCGAAGAAGAAGGGCGGTTAGGGCGCGGCGCGGTGGTGTGGGCGAGCCTTGTCGCGGCGGTGCTGCTGGCCGCCAGCGCTCAACCCCAGGGTCAGATGGATCGCCCGATGCAGGGGCAAGGGCAAGCCTCCCGCCTGCCGCCCCGCTCTCTGCCGCCAACCACAGCCGAGACGCCGCCCGAACGTATCCCCATCGACCTCGGCGAAGATGAGTGGGCGAGCGATCCGCCGCAGACCATCGACATCCTCGCCCCGCCCATCCAATCTGAAGCGGCCAATGCCGCCGAACTGAAGGACTGCGAGAACCAGCGCGAGGCCGGGGTTGTCGCAGGCGAGATCGTGGTCTGCCGCGAGCTGCCCGCTGACACCAGCCAGCTGTACAGCGGCAGCCGTGAGGCGTGGCTGAAAGACTATGCAGAGCGCACGCAGAACGCCGGGACCCTGCCCCCGCCCGATGTCGCCGGGCCGGGCATCTTCCGCGGGCCTGCGACCGTCAGCGGACTATGCTTCATCCCGCCCTGCCCCAAAGACCCGGCGCTGATCATCGACGTCGAAGCGATCCCGCCCCCGCCCGAAGGATCGGACGCCGAGCGCGTGGCGCAGGGGTTGAAGCCGGTGGAGGATGACGACGCGCCGCTCTCCGCCGAGGAGCGCGGGCGGATCGAGGCCGCGCTGGGGTTGCCGGAGGCGGCAGGGCCGAAGCAATAGTCGTGAGTTACAAAGGCAGGATCGGCAGCACCAGCGGCTCACCCGTCAGGCTGTCCGAGCCTTCGAGCAGCGCCAGCGCCTTCGTCACGCAGCGTTCCGGCCCTTCGTGCGTCACCATCGCCACCATCACCTCGCCCCCGCTTTGTGAACGGCCCTGCTGGATCAAGCTCTCGATCGAGACGTCCCCGTCCCGCAGCGCGGCCGTGAGTTCGGCGAGCACGCCGGGGCGGTCCTTGACCATGAAGCGGATATAGGTGCGCTCGGTCCGGTGGCCAGGCTCGGCCGGCGGCATCGCGGCCAGCTGTGCACTGGGGATCGAGAAAGGCGCGCCCACTTCGTCGCGGGCGATGTCGATCAGGTCTGCGGCGACAGCGCTCGCAGTCGGCCCGTCGCCTGCGCCGGCGCCCTGAAACAGCAGGCGGCCGGAGAAATTGCCCTCGGCCACGACTGCGTTAGTCGGGCCATCGACGGCGCTGAGGGGGTGGCCCCGGGCAACCAGACAGGGTCGCACGCGCTGGAGCAGGCGGGGGCCGTCAAGCGTCTCCTCCACATCCGCCTCACCGATCAGGCGAATGACGAAGCCAAGCGCCGCAGCCTGCGCAATGTCGGCAGCGCGGACCTGCGTGATGCCATTGACCCGCACGCCTGCAAAATCGACCCGCGTGCCGAACCCGATCGCGGCAAGGATCGCCAGCTTGTGCGCCGCGTCCACGCCTTCGATATCGAACGCCGGATCAGCCTCGGCAAAGCCCAGCCGCTGCGCATCGGCGAGGACGTTGGCAAAGTCCGCGCCGGTCGCTTCCATCTCGGACAGGATGTAATTGCAGGTACCGTTGAGGATGCCGTAAACCTTGGTGAGCGCGTTGGCCGAAGTGCCTTCGCGCAATCCCTTGATCACCGGAATGCCCCCGCCGACTGCGGCTTCGAACTTCAGCGCGGCATCATTCGCCTCGGCGAGTTCGGCCAGCTCCAGCCCGTGATGCGCGATCATCGCCTTGTTGGCGGTGACGAGGCCCTTGCCCGCCCCCAATGCCGCGCGCGACAGCGCCAGCGCCGGGCCATCCGAGCCGCCGACCAGTTCCACGACGACGTCCACATCTTCTCGCCGGGCGAGCGCCGTCATGTCGTCTTCCCACGCGAAGCGGGCGATATCCACGCCGCGATCCTTGCCGCGGTCCCGCGCGCTTACCGCCACGACCTCGATCCCGCGGCCCGCGCGCGCGGCAATCAGAGCGCGATTGGTGTCGAGCAAGCGGATGACGCCCGCGCCGACCGTGCCGAGTCCGGCGATGGCAATACGAAGGGGATTGGGGCGGGGCGGTTGAGCGGCGGTATCGGCCAAGCGGTCCTCCATCAGTGACTGACGGCGGCGCTTAACCGTGCAAACCCTGCGGTCAAGCGCGGATGCTCGCCATCAGCCTTTGGTGATCCGCCGCACACACGGCCCCAGCGCTTCACGGACGAAGGCATAATCCGCCGCGGCAAGCCGCCGCTCCTCCGGCTCGCGGGCGAGGTTGGCGTTGCTCGGCAACTGCGCAGGCAGTGCGCAGGCGAGGCGATACCAGCGCAGGGTCTCAGGCGCAGGCGGGCGCGCCGCCGAATCGATGATCTCGCCCCACGACACGCCCCATTGCGGGCGCTGGCCCGGGCGGCGCAGCACGGTGATCGACACGGGCGAGCGGTTTTCGGTTGCCAGAAAGATCTGGGTCTCCGATTCGCCGGTCAAGGTGCCCTGCACTGCCAAGGCATCGCTGATCCCGGTGATGCGAGGGGGCGTGCTGGCCCCGGCGTAAAGCTCGGTCAGGATCGGACGCAGGCGGGCTTCCAGTTCCGGCGTATAGGCCAGCTGCGCGCCGGGAGAGACCAGCTGCACTTCCCCCGCGCGGCCCGGAACACTGCGCGCGAACAACAGAAATTCGCGCTTTTTCAGCTTGGGAACCTTGCCCTTGGCATCCAGCGGAACGTCAACCAAGTAGGCCAGCGTGCCGCCCACCGTGCTGCGCCCGGCGATTAGCGCAAGCGTGTCAGCTTCAATATACAGCCGTGCGAATCCCGGTGCGAGACCAGGTGCGCGATCGGGCTTGAGCGTCGTCTGGCGGCGAATCTGCGCCCGAATGACCAGTTCCGCAGCGTCAGAAAAGGTCGCCAGATCGGCATATGTCGGCCCATCCAAGGCTGGTGCAGAGATTGGCGAAGGCACCTGTGCGTGGGTCGCAACCGGCACCAGCGCAAGCCCTGCGGTGGCCATGATCGATACCTTCAGCGTATTGAAAATCGGCATTAATTTACCCTTAACTTAAGGCCCTGCGACAGCCCCTGACTAACGACCGCTTGACCGCAGTTTAGCAGTGCTTGTTGCACATGGCTCGCAGTGAATTGTCCATGAACCGCAAAAGGGTTTGATCGGCTAGGGGATGCCCGTTAAAGCCCGGGTGACTGATTGCGCGGGACTGGGGACATTGCCGCGGGAACAGTTCAGGTTGCAGACTGGGTTGTTTTGCTCAGAATGTACCAGCCGGGGAAGGTTTCGGGCCATGCGTATTGCGCTGGCCCGTATTTCTTGTCCCGGCGTGGGAGGACCGAAATGACCGGGATCCGCCAACCTGCCGTTATGGCCGGGGGGTGGGGAGTTTGCCGATCCTCGTGATCGGCTAGTATTTGGAGAGAAAGCGCTGGATGTCCTACGCTAGCCAACAACAAGGGTTGACCGGCCCCAAGCTTGTCGCACTGATTATCGCACTTGCGATTGTCGGTAGTGTCGGTCTGGGCATGGTCGTCTTTCTTGCCGTCGACGCCGTCAAGGAGGCGATCGAACGTGTGACCACTGTGGAAGTCAAGGAAGAGGAGCCGCCGCCAGAGCCGGATGAGCCGCCGCCGCCGGAGCCTGATACCCCTGAGCCGGTCTCGCCTCCGCCGCCCAATGCGCCGGAATCGCTGATCGAAATGCCGCGGGAATCACCGATCCAGACGACGCAGCGCGAAACGCCTCCAGAGGTTTTCCGCAGGCCTGATGTGACGCCGGAGCCGGTCCGACCTGCTGAGCCGGTTGCCAAGCCGCCGTCCAAGGCACGCGGCGTTCAGCCGAAGGGTCAGCGCAGCTGGGCCGCCCGCATTCAGGATAACTACCCGCGCCGTGCTGCGCAGGAAGAAATCGAAGGCACCGTGGGCGTGCGTGTCACCGTGACTCCTGATGGCAAGGCCACTGGTTGTTCGGTGACCTCGTCGAGCGGATCGGACATCCTTGATGCTGCGGCCTGCAAGGACCTCGAACGTTACGGACGGTTCGACCCGGCCCTGAACGACGCCGGTACCCCGATCAGCGCCAGCTGGTCCACGCGCATTACCTACAAGCTGAACTGACGGATCAATCCGGCAGGCGGCGCCGCGCCGCCCGCCACGGGACAATTTTTCAAAAGGACTTTCGCAATGAACCTTTATCTTCTCGCCGCCGCCGCTGATGCAGCGCCCGAAAGCAAGTTCGGCTTCGTTGAAGCCATGCGTGAGGGCGGCCCGGTTGCCTGGTCGATCCTCGCCATCATGGTGATCATGTCGGTCGGCTCGTTCTACATCATGTTCACCAAGCTGTTCGAACAGAACAAGGTGATGAAGCAGTACAACGCCGTGCAGACCCAGTTCTGGCGCGCCGGCAGCCTCAAGGAAGGCGCGACCAAGCTCGACAAGGACGGCCCGTGGCGCCAGCTCGCCGACGATGCGGTGAAGGCCCAAGACGAGCACGGCAAGATGACCGACGCTCTGGAATCGCATGACTACATGCACGGTTCGCTGCAGCGTTCGGAAGATTCGATCAACGCGGTGCTCGCGGGCGGCCTGCCGTTCCTCGCCACCGTCGGTGCAACCGCACCGTTCGTTGGTCTGCTCGGCACCGTGATCGGGATCTACCGCGCGCTGATCAACATCGGCATCGCCGGTAACGCCTCGATCGACAAGGTCGCTGGCCCCGTCGGTGAAGCGCTGATCATGACCGCCATCGGCCTTCTGGTCGCTGTGCCTGCGGTGTTCGCCTTCAACTGGCTGCAGTCGCGCAACCGCAAGATCGCGGCGATGCTCAGCACCTTCTCGACCGATCTGCTGGCCTATATGAACTCGAACGGCGCCGTGAAGCCGGCGGTGGTTGCGGCTGCTCCGGCTGCCAAGCCCGCTGCCAAGCCGGCCGCCAACCCGACGCTCAACAAGTCCTGATCGTCATGGCCGACAGTCGGCGGGAGCGTCCTTCGCGGCCGCTCCCGCCACTGCCCGGCTCACGGCCTGCCACGGCCGCGGAACCGGGTAGGCGTTTCAAGTCAATGTTTTGACAGGCTAGGAATTCACAATGGCGATTTCTACGGGAGGCGGGGTCGATACCCCCATGTCCGACATCAACACCACGCCGTTGGTGGACGTGATGCTGGTGCTCCTGATCATCTTCCTCATCGCGGTTCCGGTCGCGATCCAGACTATCGAGAAGCTGGAAATTCCGGTCTTCGAGTCGCTGGAATCGAAGGACAAGGTCGAAAACCTGCTCGTCACCGTCAGTGCGACTGACGATGCCGGTATCAGCGCCGGGCAGCCGGGCTTTGCCGGTGCCTCGCGCAATGGCCAATGCCGGGTGTACATCAACAACATCACCCCGGTGACGTCCGACGAACTGCAGGAACAGGCGTTCAAGAAGCTTGACGCCATCGTCAAGCGGGCCGGCGGCGCCGAAGCGCTGATGGCCAATCCTGAGGATATCCCGCAGGTTCACATCCGCGGCGACGTCAACGCCCCGTGGCAGTGCGTTGCAGGCACGATCTACAACATCCAGCGCGCCGGCTATCCGGTCGTCGGGTTCATTTCGAACCCCGTCGATCCGAACGGCTGACCTGCCAGCGAACTTAAGGAGTAACTGACATGGGAATGTCTGGAGGCAAGCTTGACGGCGAGCCGATGATGGAAATGAACATGACGCCGCTGATCGACGTTTTGCTCGTTCTGCTGATCATGTTCATCATCACCATCCCGGTGGCGACCCACTCGGTCGACATCGATCTGCCGACGCCGCAACCGCCGACCAACCCGCCGCCGATCGATCCGGTCAAGAACAAGGTGGTGCTGACGGTCAACGACCAGATCCTGTGGAACGGCACCCCGCTGACTGAAGGCGAGCTGGTGGCGACGCTGCAGCAGAGCCTGACCCTCGCGGTCGAGCCCGAATTGCAGTTCGAACCTGAGCCGCTGGCCAGCTATGCGCTGTCGGCCCGGGTGCTGAACGACATCAAGGGATCGGGCGTGACCAAGTTCGGCTTCGTCGGCAACGACAAGTACCGCAACTTCGGCAAGTAAGGCCTCGGCCCGGTGGTTGACCGGTCTTAGGCCGGTTATCGCCCGGTTATGTAGCGGTTATACGATCATCAAAGGGGGCGCTGCGGCAGGTTCGCGGCGCCCCTTTTGCTTTGGGGACATCTATGTCCGGCCCAATGTTTCACGTGAAACATTTCAGGAACATCGCGTCCGGAGAGGTGATGGGTTGCTGACCCCGTACTGGTACGCGTTAGGCAACCTGTTCTTTTTCCGATATTCTCTGGGCAGTCAGAGCGGGTGCCATCCCGCAGGCCCGCTCTGCATCAGGAGAGCGAACATGCCGCACATCGTGACCCGCCCCAACCTCTACGCCCCCCGCCCCCGCCCGATCAGCGAGATGAACGTCACCCCCTTCATCGACGTGCTGCTGGTGCTGCTGATCGTGATGATCCTCGCCATGCCAGTGAAGGTGAACGTCACCCCGGTCGATCTCCCGGGTGAGCGCCAGAAACCGAGCCTGCCGGTACTCGACCAGAATACCATCACCATCGATGCCACGGATCGCCTCGGATGGAACGGCACCACCGTCTCGGCAGACGCCCTGCGCGCACAGGTGGCCGCCTCAGCCGAGCGGACAACACCAGCAGTGCTGCGCTTCGCCCCGGACAAGCACGCGAGCTACAACACAGCTGCCCGCACCATTGCCCTGATCCGCGAGGAAGGTGCCAAGGGTTTCACCTTCGTGGGCAATGAACGGTTCCGGGACTTCTGAGCCGCTTACGCCGCTGGAGGGGTCAATCCCCCTCCAGCGGCAGGTCCGGCCGCATCGCCGCCGCGATCAGGCCTTCGGCTTCGAGCAGCAGTTCATCATCCACCGCCCCCTGCGGCACCGCCTCGCGTCCAATCATCGTCATCACCGGCACTGCCAGCGGCGAGACGCGGTCGAGGGTGACGTGCACCAGTTCCCGCTCTGACCGCTCCAGCAGCGCCGCCAGCCGGCCAACGTCCGTCATCCGCGCGCGGGCGTCTGCCCAGGCGGCTTCCAGCAGCACATGGTCAGGCTCGTATTTCTTGAGCACATCGTAGATCAGATCGGTCGAGAAGGTGACCTGCTTGCCGGTCTTCTTCTGGCCGGGATGCTGGCGTTCCACCAATCCGCTGATCACCGCGACCTCGCGAAAGGCGCGGCGCAGCAGGTGGCTTTCGGTGACCCATTCGACAAACTCATCGGTCAGAATGTCGGGCGACAGCAGCGGCACCGGATCGGTCACCGCGCGCAATCCCCACACAGCGAGGCAATAGTCATTCGCCACAAACCCGCCGGGGAGCAGCCCGCGATCCTCCATCCGCCGGGTGATCAGCATCCCGAGGCTCTGGTTCGCGTTCCAGCCTTCGAAGGTATAATAGGCGGTGTAATGCTTGCCCCCATGCGGGAAGCTTTCGACCAGCAGCTCCCCCGGCGCGGGCAGGCGCGAGCGGTAGTCCTGCATCTCCAGCCATTCGCGCACATCATCGGGAAACTGCCCCCACCCCGCCCGGTCGGCCAGCAAGGCCTGAACGCGGGTGGAGAGGTGCGTGGTAAGCGGCAGGCGCAGCCCACCATAGCTCGGGATCGTGGCAGACTTTTTCGCGGCGCGCACCACAACGTCCATGTCCTTCACGCCCTCGACCTCAAGGCTCATACCGGCAAAGAAGAAGGTGTCCCCGGGGGAAAGCTGAGCAGCAAAGCGTTCCTCGACCTTGCCGAGGCTGCGGCCGTTCTTGAACCGCACAGTGAGCATCTCGCTATCGACGATGATCCCGGCGTTCATCCGGTGGCGCTGCGCCTGATTGGGGTGAGCCAGCCGCCAGGTGCCGTCCTTGGCGCGCACGATCCGCTGGAACCGATCATAGGCCTTCAGGGCATAGCCGCCGTTCGAGACGAAGCTCAGGACGCGAGCGAAGGTCGCCTGATCGACCCAGCTATAGGCCAAAGCGGTCCTGATCTCGGCCAGCAGTGCGTCCTCGTGGAACGGCGCGGCGCAGGCGCAGGCCATCACGTGCTGGGCGAGCACATCCAGACTGCCGGGTCGGAACGCCTCGCCATCACGCTGGCCTTCGTCGACCGCCTGCTTGGCGGCGATGGCTTCGAGAAATTCGAAGCGGTTGCCGGGCACAAGCACCGCGCGGCTCGGCGTGTCGAGCCGGTGCCCCGCCCGCCCGATCCGTTGCAGCAGCCGCGATGAACCCTTGGGCGCACCCATCTGGACGACGAGGTCGATATCCCCCCAGTCGATCCCGAGATCCAAGCTGGCGGTGCACACCAGCGCCCGCAATTCCCCCCGCGCCATCGCCTCCTCGACCTTGCGCCGCGCTTCGGTGGAGAGGCTGCCGTGGTGGATCCCGATGGGGAGGTGATCCTCGTTTGCCTCCCACAGACATTGGAAGATGAACTCTGCCAGAAAGCGCGTGTTGGTGAAGACCAGCGTGGTGCGGTTGGCCTTGATCGCCTCGTACAGCTGCGGGACCGCCCAGCGCCCGGCATGGCCGCCCCACGGCACGCGCTCCTCGATGGGGAGCAGGATTTCAACCTCGGGATCGGCGCCCTCCTCACCCAGCACCAGCGCAGCGGTCGCGATTTCGCCCGCGTCGCCCATTTGCGGGGCGAGCCATTCCTGAAAATCGCGCGGGTTGGCGAGCGTTGCCGACAGCGCCACCCGCTGGGCTTCCGGCGCCAGCGCATGCAGCCGCGCCAGGCTCAGCGCCAGCAGATCGCCGCGCTTGTCGGTTGCGAAGGCGTGAACCTCGTCGATCACGATGCGCTTCAGCCCTGCAAACAGCTCGGCGCTTTCGGGATAGGACAGCAGCAGCGAAAGGCTTTCCGGCGTGGTCAGCAGGATATGCGGCGGGCGTTCGCGCTGGCGCTTCTTGCGGTCAGACGGCGTATCGCCGCTGCGGGTCTCGACCCGGATGGGGAGGCCAATGTCCTCGATCGGGGTGAGCAGGTTGCGCTTCACATCCTGCGCCAGCGCCTTCAGCGGCGAGACGTAGAGCGTGTGCAGCCCGTCCCCCGGCACCGTCTCGGCCGAGGGCGCAAAGTCGCACAAGGTCGGCAGGAACCCCGCCAGCGTCTTGCCCGCCCCGGTATCGGCGACGAGCAGCGCATGGGCACCTTCGCGCGCCTTGGCCAGCATCTCCCACTGATGCCGCCGCACCCGCCAGCCCCGCGCAGCAAACCACCCCGCAATCTCGGGCGGCAACGGTGGGACGGCAGGGTCGGGCCCAGGTTCGGGCGGCTTCACGTCACTCGTCGGGCTGCTCGGCAGCCGTTGCCATCGCTTCGAGCGCAGCATCGTCGCTCTGCCGCATCGCGACGCTCTGCTTGATCTCGTCAATGCTGTAGCCGGTCAGCTCGGCGACCTTCGCCTGCTCCGCCGCGGATAGAGAATCGAAGCTGCGCACCGCTGGCAAATCGGCGGTGCGTTCGCTCATGCGCCGCTCCATGTCGCCGATCATGCCCATCATGGCCGGCATCGCTTCCATCGAGGCTGACGCGACCCGCGGATCGCTCGCCATCAGGAAGGACTCGCGGGCATATTTGGTCCCCGTGGCGGTGGCGAAGAAGCGGTCGATCTCGGCCAGTTCGCTGTCCGTAAAGCGGATCGCGTAAAGTTCGGACATCGCCTTGCGCATGGTCGGCTCCATCGTCGCCATCATGTCGCGCATCATTTCCGGAAACAGCGCCGCCTCGCGCTTTTGACGCTCTTGCCAAGCGGGATCGAACAGGCTGGCAAGCTCACCCGCCTTCGCCTCATCGAGATCAAGCGCATAAGTCTCCACGCCAATCTGCCGGGCGATGGTGGTTGCGGCGCCGTCAGGGCCCAGCTCCATGATCGGGCCGAGGACCCCGCCCATCATCTTGTCGATCATCTCGGCCATGGTGCCTTCGGGCATGATCCGCGCGATCAGACGCTCGGCGGCGGGGAGGCGGGCCTGCTGCTCGGCGGTAAGGGGCTCTGCGGGGAACATGCCGCGCAGCTTCGCCATCGCTTCGTCCATGCCGTCGCTGTCTGCGCCGCTTACGGCAGCCGCCTCAGGCGCTGTGTCCTGCGCGGAAAGCGCGCCCGGCACGGCGATCAGAGCAGCGGCTGCCAGCATCAGGTGCTTCATCGAATCTCTCCCGTTTCTCAATACATCACTGCCGCACCAGCGCAGCGCGCGCCAGTCCGGCGTCTCATACGCCCTTGAGCGTCGCCGTTCCGACCGTGCAAGCGGGCTTGAAGCTCATCAGTGCCCGACCGATTCTCCGCGTTCCAGCCCCGATGCCGCCAGCTGCGCGTCGATCTGTGCGAGCAGGCGTTCGAGCCCCTCGGGCGTCTCGCTCTCCGCGCGAGCGACCAGCACGTCCTGGGTGTTCGATGCGCGCAGCAGCCACCAGCCGTCAGCCGTATTGACCCGCACGCCATCGGTGGCGTTGACGCTTTCGACCTCAGGGCCGGGGTTGGTGGTGAGCCGCCCGGCAATCTCGGCCATGGCGGCAAACTTGCGGACTTCATCGACCTGGAACCGCAATTCGGGGGTGTTGAGCATCGGCGGGATCGCCCCGCGCAACTCGGTCACCGATTTGCCGAGCCGGGCTGAAGCCGCCAGCAACCGTATTCCTGCGTAGAGCGCGTCGTCAAAGCCGTAATACTCGTCCGCGAAAAATACGTGGCCGCTCATTTCCCCGGCGAGCGGTGCGCCCGTTTCCTTCATTTTGGACTTTATGAGCGAATGGCCGGTCTTCCACATCAACGGTGTGCCACCCAGCTCCGCCACCCGGTCAAACAGTGCGCGGCTGGCCTTCACATCGGCGATAATCGTGGAATGCGGGCGGTTCTTGAGCAGATCCTCGGCGTAGATCATCAAAAGCTGATCGCCCCAGATCACCCGGCCGGTGCCGTCGATCGCACCGATCCGGTCGCCATCGCCGTCGAAAGCGACCCCGAAATCGAGGTTCTTGTCCGCGACGAGCGCGCGCAGATCAGCCAGATTGGCTTCGACCGTCGGATCGGGATGGTGATTGGGAAAATGTCCGTCGACTTCAGTAAACAGCAGATGATGTTCACCCGGCAGCCGGGCCGCCAGCGCTTCGAGCGCGGGGCCCGCCGCGCCATTCCCGGCATCCCAGCCGACGCGCAGCCCTTCAAGCTTGGCGGGATCGATCCCGGCGAGGCCTTCGAGCAGGCGCTCGACATACGCGCTAAGGATGTCGCGCGTGGTGACGTTGCCCGTGCCGCTGGCGAATGCGCCGTCTGCTGCCAGTTCCCCGAGCTTCTGGATATCGGCGCCGAAGAACGGACGCCCCTGAAAGACCATCTTGAAGCCATTGTAATTGGGGGGGTTGTGGCTGCCAGTTATCTGAATGCCGCCATCCACCTCTTCATCTGAGGCTTCGGCGTAATACAGCATCGGGGTTGCCCCCATGCCGATCCGCACCACATCGCAACCGCTCGCGGTCAGGCCTTCAACCAGCGCGTGTTCGAGCATCGGCGAGCTGACCCGCCCGTCATAGCCCACTGCCACGGTCGTGCCGCCCGCTTCGCGCAGCAAGGTGCCGAACGCCCGGCCAATCGCGCGCGCGTCATCCGCGCCCAGCGTCTCGCCGATAATCCCGCGAATGTCGTATTCGCGCAGCACGGTCGGGTGAAATTGGTGTTTCATGGCAAGATGTACTCCATTGCCGCTTTGTCAGCGCCACTTAGAATGGCTGCTGCTCGAATTGAAGGCTGTGGTCTCGCGGCATAGCGCGGATTCGTGTCCGATCAACGGATTAGCCAGCACAAATATTCCGGCCAGGCCGGATCAGTGGGGTCGCCGATTAGCGGGGCAGGTCATCGTCCGGCGAAATGGCCGGCGGGTCCGGCAGTTCAGCGAGCAGCACATCGCGCGCGGCATTGGCTTCCTGCATCGCGGCGGTGGTGCCGCCCTTGTCGGGATGCACCAGCGTGGTCAGGCGGCGGTGCGCGAGAATGATTGCGTCACGATCCGCCCCCGCCTCGACCCCAAGCAGCTTACGCGCCCGGAAAATGGCCTGACTGCGGGTGGAGGGCGCGCGCAGGAATTCCCACGGCCACTTGCCCAGCGCCCAGCGGCAGAACACGCACGCGACAACAATCAGCAGAACGTATTTCATGCCATCTCCAGCTCACCTTGCTCACGATCAAAAGCAGGCAGGCTTAGCGCCTTGACCAGCGCACGCAGTTCCTGCCGCGCGATGAGGTGGCTGGTGCCGAGCTCACCCAGATGCCCCTTGTCGAGCAGTGTCAGCCCGGACGGGAACAGCTCGCGATAGATCACGCGCTCCGAAAGGCCCTGCGTCACCCGGAAGCCGACCCGCTTGGCCATCTCGTTCAGCGCCTTGTGCAGACGCGCCTGGTTGCGCGCCTCGACGTGGCCGGTGCGGTTCCTGACCACAATCCAGTCCATTTCGGGCCGCTGCTGTTCGATGGTCATGCGGCTGCGCTTCATCCGGGCCTCCCAGATAAGCTCCGCAAAAAAGGACAGCTTCTTGACCTTGAAGGTCTCCGCATCGACCTGCCCGATCAGATCGAAATCGACGAAACTGTCGTTCATCGGCGTAACCAGCGTATCGGCCTGCTCGACCGCGATCCTTGCATAGGGATCATCGCGCCCCGGATTGTCGATGATCAGGAAATCGCAGCTCGCCTCCAACCGCCGGATCATGGCGAGCAGATCGCCGGTGCTATTGCCGCGAAACACCTCGCAATCGGGGGTCGGCAGCGTCAGCTCGCGCCGTTCCAGCGTGGTCAGCCGGTTCTCGATATAGCGGTGCATGGTGCGTTGCCGCGGATCGAGATCGATCGAAGCCACGCGCGCGCCGAGATAGGATAGCGCCACCGCAACATGGACCGCCGTGGTCGACTTGCCGGTGCCGCCCTTCTCGTTGGCGAACACGATCCGGTGTGCCTGCCCCTTGCGCAGACGGCGACCCGCGAGCACGGGTTCGGCAGGTTGAGCACGCGAGGCGGGCGGCATGGTCGGTCTCTTCGCGGGGCCCGAGGGCGGATCGGCTTGAAATGGGACAGCTTGCGCCGCTAGGGCACGAGTGTTGGTGTAGTCTTGGAGGCGCACAGGTGCAAACGGTCAAGTCGCTGCAAATGTTGAGAACCGCTTTGGCACAGTTGCGGGCGTCCGATGGACACGGCGGCGCGACGGTTGCGCTGGTGCCGACCATGGGCGCGCTGCACGACGGGCACCTCACGCTGGTTCGCCGCGCACGGGCCGCGGCCGATCATGTCGTCGCATCCATCTTCGTCAATCCCAAGCAGTTCGGCGTGAACGAGGACCTGGACGCCTATCCCCGCCAACTTGCGGAAGACGCTGCTATGCTGGAGGCAGAAGGTGTCGCCCTGCTGTGGGCGCCGGATGTGGATGCAATGTATCCCGCCGGCTTCGCCACCAATATTGGCGTCGCAGGCGTAAGCGACGGGCTTTGCGGCGCGGCCCGACCGGGGCATTTCGACGGTGTGGCGACAGTGGTGTGCAAGCTGTTCAATCAGGTGCAGCCCGACATGGCGTTCTTCGGCGAAAAGGATTTCCAGCAGCTCGCCGTGATCCGCACCATGGCACGTGACCTCGACCTCACCCGCCCGCATGTGGACGCCATCATCGGCGTGCCGACCGTTCGCGAGGCGGACGGCTTGGCGATGAGCAGCCGCAACCGCTATCTTACGGCCGATGATCGCCGCGCGGCAGCAGCCCTGCCCCACGCGATGCGGACCGCCATCGCCGCAATCGAGGGCGGCGATGATGTGGCAATCGCTTTGGCAGGATTGCAGACCGACATCCTCGCAGCAGGCTTTGCCAGCATCGATTATGCTACGCTGGCTGACAGCCGCTCGCTGGCCCCGCTAGGCGCTTTGGGCAAGACCCCCGCGCGCTTGCTGGTCGCCGCCCGGATCGGCAATACGCGCCTCATCGACAATATGGCAGTGAACGCGCCGGCCTGACGCACCCCGATATTGACGCACCGCGCGATTCAATGGCATGGGCACCGGCGACACCCGAGCGGGTATAGCTTAGTGGTAAAGCTCCAGCCTTCCAAGCTGGCTATGCGGGTTCGATTCCCGCTACCCGCTCCACTTCCTCACAAATAGTAGAACATTCTCAGGAAAATGATCCTGAGAAGGCTGAGCCGCGCGTTTGGGTCACAGAGGTGGGCCGCAATTTGCGCCTATTCTTGCGGGATAGGCGGGGTCTTCCAGAACAGCGCGACCTCGTCATCCAGCCCCGTCATTTCGTAGCGGATGAGGGCGATCGGCAGTCGGCCGGCGGCGAGGAAGCTGTCGTGGAATTCCCTCAGCGAAAACCGCTCTCCCAGCTGCTGCGAGCGGTCGGCCAGCAGCGCGTCCATCTGCAGCTTGCCGATCGTATAGGCGATCCCGTAGCCGGGCGGGCGGCGCAGGTAGATTTCCGCGTCGACGCGCGCCACGTCCTCGTCGAGCCAGGGCGTCTTTGCGCGCATGTAGTCCACCGCCTCACGGACGTTCCAGCGATTGTGCTGCATGGCGATGTCGGCCGGAACACGCGCCGCGCGGAAGATGCCGAACAGCTCCATGAACTCGTCGGCGCGCGGCGTGTGCTGCGTGGCCCCTGCCAGCATCAGCGCCTCCTCAAGATAAGTCGCCCAGCCCTCGGCGCGCGCGCCATCGCTATAGCGCCCCCGGATCGGCCGCTTATCGCGTTCGCCAAGCACAGCATCGAAGCGGTGGCCTGGGATGACCGCGTGGAGATGGTCAGGGATCGGATCGCGAAACTGGATCTGCTCCCAGAAATTCGGGCCGGCTGGCCGCTCGATCCAGGGCGTATTGCTGCCCAGTTCGCCCACGAATTCAGGGATCGTAATGATGTCCTCGCGCACGAGGAATTCGCGCACGCGCTGGTCGGTTCGCCGAACCTTCTCCTGCTGCTCTTGCGCGCTCGTGGACAGTTCAAGCTGCGGCAGGTCGCGATTGCGGTGGCGCAGAATGGCGAGCGCGGCGGTCATGCGCTCGTGCTCCCGTTCGGCGAGCGTCAGCATTTCCGCAGACGAGAGGGGGATCATCCGCACATGCCGGATGTACCAGTCATAACGCTCAGCACCGACGCCCGCTGGCGCATTCATGCGAACGCGCTCGGCCCGCAGCCAGTCGCGAAACTCCATGATCGCGGCCCGCGCCGCCATAACCTGCGGCTCAAGCTCGGGAGCATCGACCCGGCTGCGCGCCAAGAGGTCATCGTACCAGCCAATGATGCCGGGCGGCGGAACGGCGCGGTAGGGGTGGTAGTGATTGACCCCGTCGCTGTTCTCAAGGTTGAAGAGCGCAAGGTCAGCATAGTCTCCGGCCGCCTCGGTCAGGTTGGCGCGGGCCGCCGAAAGCATCGGCGGAATGGCGGCGAGCTGCGCCGACAGCCGCTCGCGCACCTGCGCACCTGCACCCAGATCGGTGAAGGCGACCCGCATCAGGGGATCCAGATAGAAGCCGGGGTCGCGCTTCCACGGCCGCAGTACCTCCAGATTGAAGCGGTAGCCGTTCAGCAGCGACTTCACAGCGAGGAAGTCAGCCTGCTGATCGCGCGGCCAGCTGTCGACTGCCATGCCGACGAGGCGTTCCTCAAAGCGCGTCAGACCAGCGCGTTTGTCCGCCATGAGCGGGTCAGCATAGAGCTCACCAACCCGCGCTCCTGAATCAAGCACCACGCTCGGCGTGAAGGCGGGCACCATATAGGCCTGAAGTTCCTCGTGCACGGCGAGAAGTTCGTCGTAGGTGCCGCTAGGCGCGGCTTGTGCATTCGCCACCGACGCCCAGGCCAAGAGGAAGAAAATCGTCAAGAAGTGCCGCATGATTGCCTCCGGTAGCTGGCGGCAGGGTGCGAAGGCGATTGCCTTTTGTCCAGTGGGCAAATTTGCCGCGCCAAGAACCGTCCGGCCCAGCTCCCAGTTGGGGAAGCGAGGTTTCGCCGAGGGCGCCGCCTAAGAGAGACGGCGGGGCGTCACTACGCCGCGACGTTTGAGCGTGCGTGCGGCAAGATGATCGTCTTCCGTGAAGAGAACCCGCCTATCAGGCTCAACTGCCTTGCGCGGCCTGAAAAATCTTTGCGATGTTGATGAGCTTGCTTTCGCCAAGCTTTTGGATTGCCTGATGCCGGTAGGATTCGACGGTTCGCACACCCAGGTTCAGGGTGTCTGCGATCTCTTTGTTTCGCATGCCGTCACACGCAAGGCGCATAACCTCGTGTTCGCGCTTGGTCAGGTTCGCGATCAATTCGCGTGCATCGGAAGCCGAATGTGACTTCTCAACCAGGGGTTTGCTTGAAATCAGCGCGGCTTCAATCTTATCGATAATGGTTGCGAACGTTCCCGGCTTTTCAATAAAGTCGCGCGCACCATTTTGCATGGCTTCGACCGCGAGGGCGACGTCGCCATGCGAGGTGAAAAAGATGACAGGAATGTGCCGGCAATGGGGGGGGATAGCCTTCATGGTGGCCATCCCGTCCAGCCCAGGCATCCGGAAGTCGAGCAGAATGCAGTCGGGCTCTAGGTATTCGAGAGCTTCGAGAAGGTCTGCCCCGCTCGCAAAGGGATGGATACGGTAACCGTGCCGCTCCAGCCCCTTACTGATGGTCGTGCGGACATCGCGCTGATCATCCACGATCGCGACCAAAGGCCCATTACCCGCCTGATTTTGCATCAGTTTGACTTTCCAGTTTCGCGGAAAATTCCACTACCGCAATATCGCTTCCGCAGTGGGAAATTGGGCGAGGCGAAGCTATAACTTACTTTATAGAATACACCTGTCACGCCTCTGCGCCAAGGCGTAAGGGGCAAGTTCGTCCAGATCGATCATTTACTTGGTAAATTATTGCCCAATGGATCTGACAAGGCATTACAGGGTCGGGAGCACACCTTCTGGTTCTCCTTTCTAAATAGACGTTTGCTGGGCAGAGAAATTGCCCGGAACGTTTCGATTGGAAAGGATGAAAGATGCTGAACAGGCGGCACGAACTTCGCGCAACGTCGACGTTTAAAAGCGCCTATGTGCGGACCCAGTCGGGCCTGTTTTATGTGACCTTGCGGAATGTGTCCGACTCAGGGGTATGCCTTGATGCCTATCCGGGTGCCGCTGAGGGCGATGAAATCCAATACTGCTTTGACTCGGCGGGGCCGCGGACCGGGGTTGTGAAGTGGGTAAAGGATGGGCGCTTTGGCGTGAGTGCCGAACCGGATAGCGTGGTGAATGGCAGTCCTCAGATCTTCCCGCCGCGCTCCGTCCGTCTGCCCCTCTCGTTCTCCGCACACCTGTTCGTGAACGGTCATCGAGAGGACGCGACGATCAGCAACCTCTCAATTCGAGGGGCGTGCATCAGCAGCCCCTACGAGTTTCGAGCAGGGCAATTGGTTTCACTCAAGATTGCTGATCGCTGCTTCGAACTGGCGACAATCCGCTGGGCCAGGCAGGGGTGTGCGGGCGTGCGTTTTGCAGAGCCAATGCACCCCGGTGAGTTTCGTAATCTCGTCGAAAGGCTGCAACAACCACAAGATCACTCCCGGCAACATGCCAGCCCGGCGCAGCTACCGGCCCTCAGTGGCATGTCCACTTAATCTCGAGCGGCAATGCCCGAGCAAGCTCTCTAGGCTCAAGCCGAATGAAGATACTCATCGTCGAGGATCAGCCGGATGTGCGAGCTCATGTGGAGAAACTGCTGAAGCGAGCCGGACATATCGTAACGTCGGCGGTAGATGCAAAATCTGCCCTTGGTGTTTTGGAGATGGAGACGGATTTTGATCTATTGTTCACCGATGTGGTGATGCCTGGCGGGATGAACGGCGTGCAGTTGGCAGCAGCGGCCTCGAAGATTTTGCCGACCTTGAAGGTGCTTTACACCTCGGGCTTTCCGGCCAGTGCGTTCGATGGGATCGGGGTTGATGGCTGGCAACCGCTTGCCTTGCTGAGCAAGCCTTACAGATCCTCAGCATTGTATGACGCAATCAATCGCTTGGTGAATACTTGAACTCAGTTGGAATAGCAGGCGCTGCCCTCTTTTCGCGCCAACCTGCGCTTTGAAACGGTTCTGACCTCAAGGCATGGCCACAAGAAATGCCCGGGACAGTGGAGTTTCGGACGGTTCTCTTTGGCTGCCCATTTCTGCGGATTGCTCCAGGCCCCCACTTGCTGGCGCGAAGGCGAGCGTTCCGCCATTTGTTAGCACGACATATGGCTCGCTGGGCTTGATGCCGTCAGGACCTCTTGCCGCCAACGGCTTTGGCGTGTCCTTTTCTCCGGCCCCCCATGGAGAGCCAACATAAATAGCCTCAGGAATCACGATGGTGAAATCGAGCTGTGCTGAAGCTTTCGTGCTCTGTATCGGGGTCGTCTCGAACCGTGATCCGGCCTTGGCTGCCTCAGAACAGACGATGAGCGCGGTAAGTGCTCCGAGCCCGCTTAGAGAGGATTCCGCCCAACGCTTCACGCCCTGTCCCTTCACTATGCCTATGCGATAGGATGGGAAGATTACGTGCTTTTACCTCGAAAAGCGTCGCCAGTGGCCCAATGACTGGTACGGGAAAAAGCCGCAACTGCGGGTTAACCAAAGAGCGAGCCGTGACCGGCCCTTAATTGCCCGGCCCGTTTGTCTAGAATCGGGAGCTGATTGGTTCGTCAAGGCTCGCCCCGGCACCAGCCTAGGAACAAAGAGCTGACAGGCCTGTCATGAAGGATGGAGTGCTGGTCAAGGCGCCGAGCGCAGCTGGAGACCAAGCCATCACACGCCCGGAACCTTGACCAAATCGTGACTGTCTTTGTTACTACGCCTCGACTTCACGTAACCCGCAACTTGCCGTTTGCCATCATGAGAGATCGCAATGGCGAGGCTCCATCCGTTGAGGCATTACAGTTAATAGCGTCAGCGCGGAAAAAAATGGTGAGGGCGAACCCCGTATCAATACGGGTCCCCGATGTCGGAAGTCGGAATTGCAAATGGGGAAGGCATGGGTGGCTATTGCGCCCGTATGCGTGACCGGCCCCCGCTGATCCCGCGGTCATAGCGAGAAGCGGGTTCACATCTCCAAATATGCCATCAGACGAGCGAGCGGCGGCGATGCAGCGTCAGCGACGCCAATCGCAAAAGCGTGCCGCAATTCACTCTCAAGCAGCTAAAGTGCCTTCAGGCGTATCATCACTTCTTGCACGACCAGTGGCGCGCCGGGCCGAACGCACTGCGGCTCTCTGTTGGCCTTCGGAATTGGTGCTCAAAGCTGGAGGTGCGAACTCGTGCATGTCGCCCTCTATCGAAATTGCCATCATCATGCCGACCTTAGCCTTCTTGGCATGATACATTAACGTGTCCGCTTGCTTGAGTTCGGCGTCGATAGACGTCGAGCCCTTCGGCAAAACCAACACACCTATGCTGCATCGTATATCAATCTCTTCCTTGAGAGGTTCCAGATTGAGTGCGTCATTCAGCCGCTTTGCCACCAATTCCGCGGCGTGAGTGTCACGCACTTTCAGAATGATCGCGAATTCATCGCCACCTATTCGGGCGAAAATGTCGTCCCTTCTGATTGCGTTCTTAATACGATGCGCAAAGTCGCTAAGGGCCCGGTCTCCTGCATCATGGCCAAGCCGATCGTTGATAAGCTTGAGGCCATCGACGTCGGCATATACCAAGACGGTCAGGCCCGTTCGGCTTCCACCGCTCTCGATGGCCTCAAAGAATGCCTTCCGATTGAGCGCTCCCGTCAATTGGTCAACTCTGGCATATCGCCACTCAAGTTCAAGCGCGGCACGTGCGACACCCAACATCAAGACGACCGCTAGAACACTCAGAAATTTTAGAGCCATGATTATGGGGCTGCCCTGAAGGGCTACCGCATGACCACTCATCATCTGAATGGATACGACAAATAAGCTTAGTAAAATGGCGAATCTGTTGCCCAGGAACCAAGCACCAAAGGCGCAAATCACCAAAAAGAATGGCCCAAAGGAAACCTCAGGAGCGATATTGCTCAAGATAATTATGATCAGTGCACACGCCGTTAGCACAGGCTCGGCAACTGCTTTTGGGACATGCATGAATAAGGGTTGCCCAAGCCGAATGGCCTGGGGCTGCGCTTTACGCCGGTCGATGTTTCTTCCGGTTCCCATGGGCGAGAGATACCTGAAGCAAGCAAAATTTCTGTTAATTTCCAGATGCAATTTCGCTCTTGCAGCCGCGCACGAAAGTTGATTGCTGCCTTAACTCAATACGCCAGAACACCGCGCATTTCCGCTGCTAGGAACGACTTATAGCGGACAGGAAAAGAGCAGTCTCGCGCTCCCTGATTTGCATGTCCCAGCAACGATGATTCTAGGCCTAGGACCAGTTTTAGGGGGACGCGAAGCCAAGTAACCCGCGAGATCAATCACTCGGAGATCGCTTTTGCGATGGCATCCTCAAGCTCCTTGGCCCTGTACGGTTTGCGGAGGATATTGATGCTGCTCTGGTCTTCGATACCAAGGTGCTCGAACGCAGCTGCCGGATAACCTGAGGTGAACAGCACTCTCATCCGCGGCGCGATTTGCTTGGCGGCCTTGCTGAGTTCCTGGCCGTTCATACCGCCAGGCATGATGATATCAGTATAGAGCAGATCAAACGTCTGCCCTTCCTTCAAGATCGCAAGGGCCGATACGGCATCGCTCGCCGCAACAACCGCGTATCCGAGCCGCGAAAGCAACCTTTCGACATGCGAGCGTACGTCTGGCTGGTCTTCCACAACCAGAATGCGATGATTTCGGGGCGCAGGGTTGTGCCCCGCCTCGACAGCATCGTTGGTTTCTTGCAAATCGTATCCCGTACCGGCGGTCAGATAGAGATTGACCGTGGTTCCAATACCTTCCTCACTGTGGATCGTCAGACTTCCGCCAGACTGGGTACTAAAGCCATAGACCGTGCTTAAGCCCAGTCCGGTACCTTTGCCAAACTCCTTGGTCGTGAAATAGGGTTCGACAGCCTTGCTTAAGACCTCTTCCGACATACCGCTACCGGTGTCTGAGAAGGACAGAAGCACATAACGACCAGCTGCCAAGCCTGATGCATTGGGCACCATGTCATCTGTCACCACATGGTTCTCGCAAAGGATCGAGATTTCTCCGCCATTCGGCATGGCGTCCTTTGCATTCATGGCAAGGTTGATGATCGCCTGCTCAAGGCTGTTGGCATCGACATTTAGCTCCCAGATGTTTTCGCCAATACTCCGGGTCACAGAAATACTTTCCGGCAGCCCAGCGCGCAGGAGAGGCCACATGTTATCGAGCAATGTCGTCATGTCGACGCGGCTTGCCTGAAGCCGGTTTTGTCCAGAAAATGCCAGCAAGCGCTTGGTCAAAGTGGCGGCGTTTTCCGCCGCACGACCGATCAAGGCTACACTTTCGGCATCGGGATCACTGAGGGTGCTCATGCCTAGCAATTCGGCATTGCCGAGGATGATCATCAGGAGATTGTTGAAGTCATGTGCGATGCCGCCGGTCAGTTGTCCCACGGCCTCAAGCGCGCGGGCGCGGCTGTAACCTTCCTGCTGGCGCTTCAAGTTGGATACGTCGCGCACGCTGCCAAGTACGCGGTAAGCCTTGCCGTCGGGACGGCGCAGGATGCACGCCTTAACCGCGACGTCGATCTTGCGCTGATCCGCGCCCACCACTTGGTATTCTCTCTCCCACTGCGCCGCATTTGATTTCAATGCCTCGCGATAGGATTGGAGCGTCGCTTCAAGATCTGCCGGGTCGATCAGATCGATCCATTGAGACGTTGTGACTGGCTCTTGCGGTGCCTCCAACCCCAGCTTGATGTTCCAATCCGGTGTCATCCACAATCGCCCGGTCTCGAAATTGTGATCCCACAGGATGTCACTGACCGTGTCAGCGATGATCCGGAATCGGTTCTCGGATTCCTCCAGTGCCGCAAGCGTGGCTGTAAGTTGGCCAATGTCGGTCACCGTCCCGATTACGCGTAAGGCCTCGCCTTGCGGACTGCGGACGATGAAAGCCCGGATCACGATATGCCCAATCGATCCATCAGGGCGATTGATCATGTGGTCGACGGAAAAGCGTTCGTTACCCGATGCAATGGCCTTCATCGTGACGTCGCGTACCGCGTGCTGATCGGTTTCAACAGCATTGCGGGCGTCGAGATTACCGGGGCCCATGATTTCCGGCGGTTCATAGCCATAGACGTTCTTGAACGCTTCGTTCGCACTGAATGCGCCTGTTTCGATATTCCATTCAAAAATGACATCCTGGCTCGCACGCGCGGCAAGCTCGAAGCGTTCGCGATATGCGTGGGCGGTTTGCTCGCTTTCGATGAGGCGTGAGACGTCGGTAAAGCTCACAAGCACCGCAGCCACATCGCCCTTATCATCATTGGCGAGGAACGCGTCGCATAGCGCCCAAACGATCTTGCCGTCCGATGTACGCCTGTGCCCAAGCAACACACCTCGCACCGTCGCGCGCTCCCGAAGAGCTCGGTAGAACGGGAACTCCGCAAGGGGCATCACTGATCCATCAGGACGAAGGAACTGCCAGCCGCGCTCCACGGCAGCCGCGTCAATCGCGGCATCACCGGTCAGGCCGAGCATTTCCTTGGCCTTGGGGTTGATATAGCGGACACGGGAGTCCGGATCACGGATGATAATCCCAGCCAGCACATTCTCGAAGATGAACTCGTAATCCCGCTCCAGCTGGGAATAACGTGTCTGCGTGCTGCGGTTGGCTGTCACATCGCGTGATATCCCGATAAAGTGGGTTACGCTGCCCGTCGCGTCGGTCTCCGGCTTGAATGACAAATGGTTCCAGAAGGCTTCGCCAGATTTACGGTAATTGAGAATTTCGCCATCAAACGGTCTGCCATTGGCGAGCGCTTCATCAATCCTGGCAATGGTATGAAAATCTGTATCAGCGCCTTGAATGACCGCGCAGAGTCCACGTTCTAAATCGCTGCGGTCAAGCCCGGTGATATCAAGAAAAGCCTGATTGCAATAAATAATCCGTCGGTCTGGGCTAAACGCCACGACCCCGTCGGATACAGCGTCCAGCATATTCGTATAGAAGGCCCCACCCATTCTCGTCCCCACTCTCGCGCTTGGTTGGAGCAACTGAGCCAAAGGTAGTGGCCGCCAACCATGTCACAGATGACATTGGTAGCGGATGTGCACCTGTCGAGGGAATTGTTTATTGGGCTATTGTGGGGAGATCCAAAGTGGCGCCTCATCTGAAGGGGTGGACGGCCCCCGGTCTGACCGGCCTGTCGTCACCGCCAGCGTCGCGGCGCTGGCGGTGAGGAGCGTGATCTATTCGCGAAGGCCTCAACGTGGTCCGTTCATAGCGGCGGTGAATTGCGCATTGGTGGCGTTCATCAACTCCGATAGCCCGCTGCGCCAAGCGGCGGGATCGGCTGTCATAGTGTACTTTTTCGAGCTGTTGGTACCGATGCCGCCAAGGAAGCCGATGACGTTGGCAGCGGTGTTGAGCGCCTTTTCGCCGCCGCTTTGCGTGTCGGCAAACTCGCCAAACGCACCGCCCACCGCGATCGGTTCACGCAAGGTGGCTGTGCCGATCTGTCCCTTCGGTGCAAAGACCACGAGCTTGCTCGCTTCGGGAACCGTCGCCAACCCCGCCTTGACGTTGACAGCCGAGACATTGCGGAAAGCCCCGCCATAGGTTTCGGCCTGCGCGAAATCGACGACATAGAAGACATTGACCACCGCCAGACCGCTGGCTTTGGCGAATTCCTGCCCCTTCATGGTCATCATGATTGCGCTGCGGGCACCGTTGAACCCGCCGGGGCCCATCAGGCCCAGAAATTCGCGTGCGATAAGAGGGCCGCCCCAACCCGAGGGTGCGAACAGCCGGGCCTCGGCTTTGGAATCGCGGCCAAGGATGAGGTCCTTCTCTGCGCCATTTTCTTGAGCCTTCGCGCCGCCTTCAGTGACAGCCGCCAGCACCGGGGCGCGATCCGCTACGGTGTAGCCCGCCGCGGTTATCTGCCGTTCGAAATCTGCATAGGCCGCATCGGTCGCGGCCTGAAAGTCGGCGTCAGTCAGTCCGGCCAGTGTGCTGCGGGCCGAAGATTTGCCCCCGAAACCCGATCCCAATAACCCGCCGCCTGCTTTGGCGCTGTCACGTCGTTCGGTGAGGAAGGCGACCACAAAGCTACCGACCACCACCTGCTTCGACGCATTCATTGCGGCAGGCTTGTCGATCTTGATGGCCGGCTTGGGGTCGGCGCCTTGTGCTGGCAGCGCCAAAGGTCCCGCCACCATGATGGCCAATACTGCGATTGCTAGATACCGTTTCATTGTGTTCCCCGTTCGGCAATCCTGTGCATTGCGCTGGACGTTAACCAGGCGCGAATGCGGCGGCATATCCGTTTGGGGGGATTGGGGCGCTTAAACCGGCGGTTGCCGCGCTGCCGACTGCCGGCTGAGCGCCTTTACGACCAGTTCGGGGTGACTGAAACTCATGAAACGCCCTGCACCCGGTACCATTGCGATGTGTGCATCGGGTAGAACCTTGCGCCAATATCGCATTGTTTCATGTGGATCATGGATGCTGTCCTGATCGCCCACCAGCAGCGTCAGCCGGTGGGTCCCGCGCAGCGGCTGCGGCATGCCCACCGTCGCAAGCGCCGTCTGCTCCCGCACGAAGCCATCGAGCTTGCCTTCGCGAAAGGCCGTGACGCCCCGATAATAGTCTTGCATGTGCAAGGGATCAGCCATGATCTTTTCATCGGTCGGACAGCCCGCGGCCGAGCGCAGCACGTTGTCGCGCACCCGGGCGAAGGTCAGCGATTGCACAGCCCAGCGCGACATCAGACCGGCCGCCCATGGCCGCCGCACGAAGTTGCGCTTCATCGCAGCCAGAAATCCACTTCGCTTGGAGCTCGATCGGGCATCGGGATCGGGATTCATGATCACGGCCGCTGCGATCAATTCGGGGCATTGCCGTTGAAGTGCGACGATGATCTGCGCCGCCCCACGCGATACCAACTTGATGCGCGCCCAGCCCTTGGCTTCGCAGACATCGACGATATCGCGTGCGGCGAGGTTGAAATAGTCGTCCCCTCGGCATTCCTCTGGAGCTGCATCCGTTCCGCCAAAGCCAGGCCGGTCGATCGCAATCGGCCGATAGCCATTATTTTGCAGCGCTTCGACCAGCGCGCGATTGACCGGGCGATTTGTCATGCTGGAATGCAGCACCAGCAGCGGGTCGCCGGAGCGCGGACCGTAGTCGCTCGCCACGATCACCCGTCCATCGCGCGCGGTTAGGGTGAGAACGTGGTGAACCGCCTCAGGAAAAGGGTCGTGCCCGTCATGCAGGGTGGTCGCAATCGCAAGCAGCCGGAACTCCACCATCGTGCGCGCTAGAGCAGCAGCATTGGTGACATCGACAGCGGCGAAGATATGCGCCAGTTCTTTCTTCACCAAGGCTTCGGATACCATCAGTGTGCGCGCCACCTCCTGCCGCGCGGCGCCATTGGCGATCAGGCCCGCAATCTGGGTCTGCCTTTCGGACAGGCCAAAGGCGTAGGCGAGCAAAGCGTCGCTTTCTTCCGCCTTGCTCCCGGTCCGGGCGATCCCCAGCCCGATGAGCGTGATGAGATTCTGAAGGTTGGTCGCGCCCACCATCTGGCGCGCTGCGCCGAGATATTCGCGTGCCGTCTCATAAGCCAACCCTGCGCGCACCGCCGCTGCCCGGACATCGCCTGACTGGAACAACGCGACGACCAGCCGGGTGACCGATGGCGACATTCCAAAATCCTTGGCGAAGCCGCGCAATTGTGTCTCGATCAGATCCCAGTCTGGCCGCAGCACGCACAGGCTGCCTGCCGGCAGCGGATCGGTTATCAATGCGGGATCGAAGATGATCCGGCACATTGCCGAGCTGTCACCGACAATGACGATTGTCGGCCCGAAGCGCTTGTCGTTGTAGGTTTCGAACCAGAACTCCTCGTTCTGCGTTTCAAGCCGTGCGAACTGGACCTGCCACCACCCGTGATCAAATCCAATTGCATCCGGGCCGCCCGTGCATTGATCCGGAAGGATGACATCGACCTTATGCACTGCGTCGCCGCCCTCTGATAGAACGGTGCAAGCGATAGGCTTGCCCGCCGCCATACGACATCCCCCTAAATGGGTTAAATCAGCCGAGCCGTATCATGCTAATCAGTGACCCGCACGGCGGGCGAAAATCGCTGAGATGCACGCAAATGTTAAGCCAATGTGCTATTCTATGAATGCGGCATCTCCCTGAAGGCAGCCCCGGCATGAACGATACCGACATCAGCCGATTCAGTCATCGCCGTAGGCAAGCGCAGAACTCGGTCAGATTATCGCTGATCATTGCATTTGTCGGGGCAATGCTGGGAACGGTCGTTGCCGTCGGCCTGGGCAACATATCCGGGGCAGAGTCGTGGGTGCTGGGCATTGCGGCCGTCGTAACCGGCGGCTTGTTGGTCGCAGTGACGATCCGGCCAGCGATGGCGACCGGTGTGATCACGGGATGCCTCACCGTCTACTACTGCGTGCACCTCAATGCAGGGGCGATCATCGCCTACGCCACCACCGATCAGACGTCCCGCACCCTGCCTTACATGGCCTGGTTCTTTCCGTTGGTTGTGTTCCACCACTTCACCAATTTTGGCTTTTACAAAAGCCGGATCGGGGTCCTGGTAAACGTCGGTCCGGCGCCCATGATCGTGTTCATGATGGCCGATCTGACGGACGCAGTCGGCATTGCCACCGTCTTGTCCTACACGATCAGCTACTTTGCTTTCGTGGCCTTCATCGGTTTGTTCACGGAACACCGCGATCAGGAGATCAGGCGCGCTGCGCTTGCCGAAGAAACTGAACGCAGCGCCGCTGCGCTCCGCGTGAGCGAGGAACGCTTCCGCTTGCTCAGCCTCGCGACCAATGATCTTGTCTGCGACATTGACCTTGCCGAAGGTACAGTCTGGTGGAACGAAAAGCTGCGCGACAGGTACGGCTACGACCCGCGCGATTTCGTGACAGATCCGCACGCCCGCGAGAATTGGGTCCACCCCGACGACCGCGAGCGGGTGGTCAAAAGCCTGCGAGCAGCCATCGCAAACGGCCATGGGACATGGCTGTGCAAATTCCGGTTTGTTTGCGCCAATGGCGAAGTTGTCGACATGGTCGAACGCGCCATGATCCTGCATGATGCCGAAGGAAAGCCCAGCCGGATTATCGGCAGCTCCACCGATGTTTCGGAATTCAATGCTCTGGAAAAGAAGCTGCGTCAGGCACACAAGATGGAAGCTGTGGGCCAGCTGACTGGCGGGTTGGCGCATGATTTCAACAATCTGCTTACGATCATCCTCGGAAATGCTGAGGAGCTTACGCAAATCCATGCGGCCGACGCAGATTCGCGCTGGCTGGCGGAAACCACGATGCAGGCAGCAGAACGCGGAGCTATGCTCACAAGCAGATTGCTCTCCTTCGCGCGGCTTCAGACCTTGTCGCCCACCAAGCTACATCTCAGCGGATTGTTCGCAGACATCGAAGCGCTGATCCGCCGGACCATTCCTGAAAACATCACGATATCGCTGACAGCTGATCCCGATGTCCGGTCGGTGGAGGTTGATCCGGGCCAGCTTGAGAATGCTCTTCTGAACCTCGTGATCAATGCCCGCGATGCCATGCCCAATGGCGGCAAAATCATTATCATGGCATCGAACACCACCATCGGTGCGGACGATCCACGGCGCCAAGAAGACTGGGTTGGTGACCGCTATGTCAAGATCACTGTCGCGGACGATGGCTGCGGGATGCCGCCCGAGGATATTGAGCGCGCCTTCGAACCTTTCTTCACCACCAAGGAGGTCGGCCAGGGCTCAGGCCTTGGCCTCTCGATGGTGTGGGGGTTTGTGCGTCAGTCGCACGGGTTTGCCGAGATCGCTTCGGAGCGCATGAACGGCACCACTATCAGTCTTTATTTCCCAGCAACCGATGATGATGAGATCCAGCATGCTCAATCCGAGGCGCAGCAAGTCCCAACGGGGCGGGCAGAGCGCATCCTTGTGGTCGAGGATGATGTTTTGGTTCGGCAGAGCCTTGTCGTCCTGCTGGAGCGGCTCGGCTACATCATAGTTGCCGCAGGATCGGCCGCAGAAGCCTTGCAGATCATCGCCGAGAGCCCGCCCTTCGATCTGCTTTTCACCGATGTCGTCATGCCCGGCGAGATGAATGGCAGCCAGTTGGTGGAAGTCGCCCTGGAGCAACAACCGGGATTGAGGGTGCTATTGGCATCAGGGTATAGTGAAGACCCACTGATGCGGGAACGACGCCTGCAAAACCCAATCAGCTTCTTGAGCAAACCCTTTCGCCGGACAGAATTGGCCGAAACCATTCGCAAAATTCTGGATCAATAGGAGCTCAACGCATTCGCCGCTCACTGACCACAGCGGCAGTGCGGCGGGATGAGGCGCTCACCGGGGATCAGGGGGCCAAAAGCAAACCGCTCGTCGCAGAAAACGCTAGGTTTGCATATTTGCAGGCTGGCCACCGGACGTTTCAGGTGCAAGGAAGCTTCGTGGTGACGCGATGGAAAAACAAGGCAGGTCGCACGCGGCACCCGAAGCCTACCATGGATCAATGCCGTAGCTAGGGGCCATCACCTGCCCTCATGCGGCCAATTTTCTGCGAGACTCTTATCTCTCTCCCTGCCCAGACCAAACCACCGCACATTTTCCGTTTAGCTATCGCCGGGCTCGCCGTGCTGGCGCTGGCGGGTTGTTCGGGTGATGCGGGCGAAAAAGGCCGCGACCGGCCCGTGCCGGAGGTCGGCTATGTCGTGGTCAAGGCCAGTTCCGTGGCGGTTGCAGTCGAACTGGCGGGACGGGTCACGGCGTTCGAAATGTCCGAGGTGCGGCCGCAGGTCAGCGGGCTGATCCGCCGCCGGTTCTTCACCGAAGGGGCTTTGGTACAGGCGGGGCAGACCCTGTACGAGATCGACCCGCGCCTGTTTCGCGCTGGCGCAGCAGAGGCGAACGCCAACCTCAACAGCGCACTCGCCAATGCCGAAGCCACCCGTGTCCGTGCCGAACGGTTGAAGCCGCTGGCCGAAGCGCAGGCGGTAGCGATGCAGGACTACACTGATGCGCAGGCCGCCGCCCGCCAGGCAGCAGCATCGGTGCAGCAAGCGCGCGCGCAGCTCCAGACGGCCAATATCAATCTGCAATTCACCCGCGTGCCCGCGCCGATCACGGGCCGCATCGGCCGGTCGCTGTTCACGGTGGGCGCGCTGGTCACCGGCAATCAGGCCGAGCCGCTGGTGGTGATCCAAGGCGTGGATCCGGTGTTTGTCGATATCCAGCAATCGAGCGCCGATCTCCTCGCGCTGCGCCGGTCGCTGGCGCAAGGCGGCGCCGTTCCGGCCAGCACAGCGGTGCGCCTGATCCTGGAGGACGGGACCGAGTATGGCCCGCAAGGGATCGTCCAGTTCTCCGAAGTGATGGTCAATCCGGAGACGGGCACGGTGACGCTGCGCGCACGCTTCCCCAATCCGAACGGATTGCTGCTGCCGGGAATGTTCGTGCGGGCGCGTTTCGATCAAGCAATCGATACGGGCGCGATCCTCGTGCCGCAGGCGGCAGTGTCCCGCAATGCGCGCGGCGAGGCGAGCGTGTTTGTTGTCGATGCCGACAACAAGGCCGCCGAACGCAAGGTCGAGGCGAACCGTACGGTTGGCTCTGACTGGGTGGTGACAGGTGGACTGAAACCGGGCGACAAGGTGATCGTACAAGGCGTCGCCAAGATCAGGCCGGGCGCGCCGATCCGCCCTGTTCCGGCGAGCAAGCCGCAGGTGATCGCTGCCCCCAAGCCCGATACGAAGGGTTGAGGCGCGGCCATGTCGCGCATTTTCATCGAACGGCCGATTTTTGCCTGGGTGCTGGCGATCATCACGATGCTGGCAGGCGTCGGATCGATCACCCTGCTGCCGATCGAGCAATATCCCGACGTCGCCCCGCCACAGGTCAATATCCGCGCGACCTTCCCCGGTGCCTCGGCCGAGACGCTGGAAAACAGCGTCACCCAGATCATCGAGCAGCAACTGACCGGGATCGATGGGCTGCTCTATTTCAATTCCAGCTCCACCTCGCGCGGACAGGTGACGATCAGCGCCACCTTCGAGAAGGGAACCGATCCCGACATCGCCCAGGTTCAGGTGCAGAACCAGGTGCAACAGGCGCTCGCCCGGTTGCCGCAACAGGTGCAGCAACAGGGGCTGCGCGTCACCAAATCCAACCCCGATTTCCTGATGATCGTCGGCGTCTATGACGAGACCGACCGCAGCACCAATATCGATGTGTCCGATTTCCTGGTTTCGAACCTTCAGGACGAACTTTCGCGGATAGAGGGCGTGGGGGAAACCAACGTGTTCGGATCGCCGTACGCGATGCGGGTCTGGCTTGATCCGGATCGGCTCGCGTCGGTCGGGTTGATGCCGGGCGACATCATCTCAGCTATCCGCAACCAGAACACCGAGGTCGCGGCCGGCGAAGTCGGCGGGGTGCCGCAACCGGACAGCAACCAGTTGAATGCCACGGTCACCTCGCAGTCGCGCTTGCGTACCGTTGACGAATTCAAGGCGATCATTCTCAAGTCCGAACAGAGCGGCGCGATCGTGCGGCTTAGCGATGTCGCACGGGTGGAACTGGGCGCGGAAAACTATTCGGCATCCAGCCGGATCAACGGGCACCCAGGGGCGGGCCTTGCCATCTCGCTCGCGCCGGGCGCCGATGCGCTTGCCACCGCCGATCTCGTCAAACAGGCCGTCGCCGATGCCAAGCCGAGCTTTCCGCCGGGCTACAATGTCGCCTATGCCAACGACACCACGGCCTTCATTCGCCTCTCGATTGACGAGGTCGTGCAGACGCTGATCGAAGCGATCCTGCTTGTGGTGCTCGTGATGTTCGTGTTCCTGCAAAGCTGGCGCGCGACCCTGATCCCTACCATTGCGGTGCCAGTGGTGCTGCTGGGCACCTTCGCGATCTTCTATGTCGCTGGGTTCTCGATCAACACGTTGACGCTGTTCGGGCTGGTGCTGGCAATCGGCCTGCTGGTCGATGATGCGATTGTGGTGGTCGAGAATGTCGAGCGCCTGCTCGAAGAAAACCCCGACATGACGCCCAAGGAAGCGACGATCCAGTCGATGGGTGAGATTCAGGTGGCCCTGGTCGCCATTGCGGTTGTGCTGTCCGCGGTGTTTCTGCCCATGGCGTTCTTCGGCGGGTCGACGGGGGTGATCTATCGCCAGTTTTCGATCACGATCGTATCGGCGATGGTGCTCTCGGCGCTGGTCGCCTTGATCCTCAGCCCGGCGCTGACCGCGACGCTGTTGCGGCAGAAGCAGCACGGCGCCGACGAACAGGAAAGCCGCCTGCAACGCACCTGGCCTCGCGGGGCCAAGGTAGTGGCAAAGGCCCAAGCGTGGTTCAACACCACCTTTGCGCGCGGCACTGACAAGTATGTGGTGGCCGTGGGACGGGTGGTCGACCGCAAGTGGCTGTTCCTGGCGATCTACGCGATTGTGCTGGTTTTGTTGGCGGTGCTGTTTGTGCGCCTGCCAACCGGCTTTCTGCCAACCGAGGATCAAGGGTCGGTGCGTCTCCAGTACCGCTTGCCAGCCGGCGCGACGCTGGGGCGCACGCGCGAGGTGCAGCTCGCCATCGAAAAATACATGCTGGAGGATGAGCGCAAGAACATCGCCGTGATGTTCAGCGTTGCGGGCGGCGGACAAGGTGCGGCCGGACAGAATACCGGACAGGGCTTTGTCAATTTCGTCGACTGGTCGAAGCGCGAAGGCGAGGAGAATTCTGCGGACGGGATCAGCGAGCGAGCTAACAAAGCGTTCGCCGGGTTCCGCGATGCGCAGGTCAATGTCCTTGTGCCTGCGGCCATCCGCGGACTTGGGCAAACCAACGGCTTCAGCCTCCAACTCCAGAACACGAGCGGGATGAGCCGCGAGGAGTTCGTCGCCGCGCGCGACAAACTGCTGGCGGCGGCGGAGGGGGATCCCGCCCTCGCCGGCGTGCGGCTGGGTGAGCTGCCCGATGTGCAGACCTTGCAGGTGGATATCGACCAGCCCAAGCTTGCTGCCTTGGGGCTCAATCAGGCGGATGTGAACGCCACCCTGTCAGCCGCCTGGGGCGGGCAATATGTCAACGACTTCATTGATCGCGGGCGGGTGAAGCGCGTCTTCGTGCAAGCTGATGCGCCCTACCGCGCGACGCCGGACGATATCGGCCGCTGGTTCGTGCGCGGTGATAGTGGGCAGATGGCGCCCTTTTCCTCTTTTGCCCGCACCCGCTGGTCGACCACACCAACCACGCTGTCCCGCTTTCAAGGCTATCCCAGTTTTCAGTTCGACGGCCAGGCCGCACCGGGCGAAAGCTCGGGCGCGGCGATGGACCGGATCGAGGCGCTGGCCAAGGACATCCCGGGCGTTAGCGTCGCCTGGTCGGGCCTGTCGTTCCAGGAACGGCTGTCCTCCGGTCAGGCGCCGCTGCTTTATGCGCTGTCGCTGCTTGTGGTCTTCCTGTGCCTTGCCGCGCTCTATGAAAGCTGGACCATCCCGGTGGCGGTGATGCTGGTGATCCCGCTCGGGCTGGTCGGCGCGGTCTTCGCTGTGACGCTGCGGGGCCTTGAGAACGACGTGTTTCTCCAGATCGGGTTGCTAACGACGATGGGTCTGGCGGCAAAGAACGCCATTCTGGTGATCGAGTTTGCCGAGCAAGCCGAAAAGCGCGGCGCAAGGGTGATCGATGCCGCACTGGAAGCGGCCCGCCTGCGCCTGCGCCCGATCCTGATGACCAGCCTCGCTTTCATCTTTGGCGTTCTGCCGCTGGCGCTGTCGAGCGGCGCGGGAGCGAATAGCCGCATCGCGATCGGCACATCGGTGATCGGCGGGATGCTGACCGCGACCGTGCTGGCAATATTCTTCATTCCGCTGTTCTTCGTAATCGTGCGCCGCACCACCCGCGACACGCTCAAGAAGCTGCATCTCGGCCCGAGCACGCCGCCCGCTGCAACCGAAGGAGGCGCGGCATGAGAGGTGGAGCGTTGATTGCGGTGGCGTTGCTTTCGGGCTGTTCGATGGCGCCCAAATATGTGCAGCCCGCTCCGCCCGTCCCGGCATCATGGCCGGTGGGCGATGCCTATCTGGCGCAGAGCGAGGCCACGCTGCCGGTGATGACCTACCGCGAGGTCTTCGCTGATCCGCGGCTCGCACAGGTCATAGAACAGGCGCTCGCCAATAATCGCGATCTGCGCGTGGCCGCCGCGAACATCGCCGCCGCACGCGCGCAGTTCCGCATCCAGCGTGCGGGCCAACTTCCGCAAGTCGGCGTGGGCGCGGGCCGCACCCAGTTTGACAACGGTACAGCCAACCAGAACCGCAATCAGGACGTCGACATCGGCAATGATCCGTCGGCCAGCCGCTCGACCGCCGGGGTCCGCTACACCGCCGATGTAAGCACGACGGCGTTCGAGGTCGACCTGTTCGGACGGTTGCAGTCGCTGTCCGATGCCGCGCTCAATCGCTATTTCGGCACGGAGGCAGCGGCGCGGGCAACGCGGCTGACGCTGATTAGCGATGTGGCTGATGCGTGGCTGACCTATGCCGCCGATCGCTCGCTGCTGAAGCTTGCCGAGGATACGGCTGCCAATGCGCGCGAGCAGGTGAAGCTGACCCGGCTGCGGCTCGACGGCGGTATCGCGCCGCGCACCGATCTGCGCCAGGCGGAGCAGATCCTTGCCACCGCCGAGGCCGATATTGCGCAGCAGAAAACCGCTCTCGCGCAGGATATCAACGCGCTGCAGCTGCTGGTCGGCGCGCCGGTAGAGGACGCGCTGCTGCCGCAATCAATCGCCGATGCGGGCGAGGCGGTGCGGATGCTGCCGGCTGGCCTCGATTCTGCGATCCTGCTGCGTCGGCCCGATGTGATGCAGGCAGAATACGAATTGCGCGCGGCCAATGCCGAGATTGGCGCGGCGCGCGCGGCGCTGTTCCCCAGGATCACCTTGACCGGGCTGGCTGGCCTTGCGAGCAATGCGCTGTCCACCTTGTTCACGGGCGCTGCGTTCAATTACTCGGCGGGTGCCAATGTGCGTTATTCGCTGTTCGCAGGCGGCGCAGCACAGGCCGGTGTGACCCAGACCGAGGCGCAGCGCGATGCGGCGGTGGCAGGCTACGAGCGCGCCATCCAGGCGGCGTTCCGCGATACTGCCGACGCGCTCGCACGCCGGGGCACGATCACCGAACAGCTGCGCGCCAACCGCGCCTTTGTCGATGCGGCCGAGGATAATTTCAGTCTCGCCGACCTGCGTTATCGCGGCGGGATCGATTCCTTCCTTGCCAGCCTCGATGCGCAGCGCGCTTCCTATGCGGCACAGCGCACGCTTCTTGCGACGCAGCTGATCGAAGCCAGCAACCGGGTCGCGCTGTACCGCGCGTTGGGAGGCGAGACAGTGGACGAGAGGCGAACGGACGGGCAGCCCTGAAAGGAGGCGCCGGACAGTGAGCCCGGCGCCTCGCAGGCATCTTGCCTTACCTCAGATCGAAGCGGTCGAGCATCATCACCTTGTTCCAGGCCTTGGCAAAGTCTTGCGCGAACTTTGCTTCTCCGCCCTTCACCGCATAGGTTTCCGCGACGGCGCGCAGTTCCGAATTGGAGCCGAACACCAGATCGACTTCGGTGGCGGTCCACTTCAACGCGCCGGTCGTCCGGTCACGGCCCTCATAGATGCCCTTGGTCTCAGCCGGCTTCCAGGTGTTGCCCATGTCGAGCAGGTTCACGAAGAAGTCGTTGCTAAGTGTGCCGGGGCGATCGGTGAACACCCCATGCTTAGCGCCGCCACTATTGGCGTCGAGCATCCGCATCCCTGCCAGCAGCACGGTCATTTCCGGAACAGTCAGGCCTAGCGTGTCGGCCTGATCGATCAACATCTGGGTTGGCGTCAGGCGGGCCTTATCGCTGTAGAAATTGCGGAAGGCGTCGGCTGCCGGGCGCAGCAGTTCGAAGGATGCGACATCGGTGTGGGCCGCAGTCGCATCGGTCCGACCGGCAGTGAAGGGCACTGCGACCGGTTGCCCAGCCGCCTTGGCCGCGTCTTCGACGGCGACCACACCGCCAAGCACCACAAGATCGGCGATCGACACCTTCTTGGCACCCGCGGCAGCGTTGAACTTCGCCTGCACAGCTTCCAGCGCGGTGACCACCTTGGCGAGCGTGGCGGGATCATTCACACCCCAGTCCTTCTGCGGCGCAAGCCGGATGCGCGCACCGTTGGCACCGCCGCGCATATCGGTGTCACGGAATGTGACGGCCGATGCCCATGCGGTGCGAACCAGGTCAGAGCGGCTGAGCCCGGTTGCGCGGATCGCCTGCTTGAGCTGGGCGATGTCGCCCGCTTCGAGCATGGCGTAATCTGCCTTTGGCAACGGGTCCTGCCAGATCAGGTCTTCAGCCGGAACTTCCGGCCCGACATAGCGGGCCTTGGGGCCAAGATCGCGGTGGGTGAGCTTGAACCACGCACGGGCGAAGGCCGCATCCATCGCCTTGGGGTCCTTGGCCCAGCGGCTTGTAATCGCGCCATAGACCGGGTCGTAACGCAGCGCGAGGTCGGTGGTCAGCATCACCGGCGAATGCGTGACGTTGGGATCGAACGCGTCGGGGACCACCTTCACGTCTGCCGCATTGACCGGCTCCCACTGCTTGGCGCCAGCCGGGCTGGTGGTCTGCTTCCATTCGAAACCATAGAGATTTTCAAGGTAGTTGCTGCTCCACTGGATCGGTGTAACCGTCCACGCGCCTTCAAGGCCGCTGGTGGTCGCATCCTTGCCGACGCCGGTGCCGCAGGTGTTCTTCCAACCCAAGCCCTGCGCCTCGACGCCCTCGGCAGCAGGCTCCTTGCCGACGCAATCGGCTGCCTTGCGCGCGCCGTGCATCTTGCCGATCGTGTGCCCGCCGATCACCAATGCAGCGGTTTCCTCGTCATTCATTCCCATCCGCCCGAACGTGGTGCGGATCTGCTGGGCGGACTTGAGGATATCGGGATTGCCCTCCGGCCCTTCGGGGTTGACGTAGATCAGGCCCATTTCCGAGGCGGCGAGCGGGGTGTCGAGGTTTTCGCCCTCAGCGTTGCGCTCCGAAGTCAGAAACTTGGTTTCCGGCCCCCAATAGACCAGCTCTGACTCCCACGCGTCAGCGCGGCCACCGGCAAAGCCGAAGGTTGTGAAGCCTGTGTTTTCGAGCGCGACATTGCCTGCCAGGATGATGAGGTCCGACCACGAAAGCGCCGCGCCGTACTTCTGCTTCACCGGCCACAGCACGCGGCGAGCCTTGTCGAGATTGCCGTTATCGGGCCAGGAATTGAGCGGCTCAAAGCGGATCTGCCCGCCGTCCGAACCGCCGCGCCCGTCGCCCGAACGATAGGTGCCTGCCGAGTGCCAGGCGAGGCGGATGAACAGCCCGGCGTAATTGCCGTAATCGGCCGGCCACCACTCCTGCGAATCTGTCAGTGCAGCGTTGATGTCGGCCTTCACCGCCTTCAGATCGAGCTTGGCGAATTCGGCTGCGTAATCGAAATTCGCACCGTTGGGGTCGGGGTTGTATTCGTTCTGGCGCAGGCGATTGAGGTCGACCACGTTGGGCCACCAGCCCTGCACGTTGCGCGGCGCAGCTTCAGTCTGCGGCATCGCCGCGCGGCCCATGCCGGGCTCGCTGAACCCCGGAGGCGTGGCCGCCGCAGGCAAGGCAAGCATCAGGCTGGAGGACAGGAGCAACAGCCCCTTCATTTTGCTAATCATTTGTGGCCCCGTTTATGGTCTGTTGATCATCACGCACCGCGAAACATTGTCAGAACCATTGTTCTGTTCCGCTAGCGATGCGTGCCGGGGGCCCCATAAGGCGGCGCGCCAAACGAGAAAAACGGCTTGTCGCGATAACTGTGATGCGGTGGGTCGATGATCCACACCGCTTGAGCACCGCCAAGCTCACTTACGGAGAGGTCTTAGGAGTCGAAGATTTCTGCAAGGACGGCTGTGAGTTCCGTTGACCTGTAAGGCTTCTTCAGAAGCTTCACGTGTTCGATCTCATCCAGCTGCAAATGTTCGAAGGCAAAGGCGGGATAGCCGGAAGTGAACAGCACCTTCATGCGAGGATCGCGTTTCCTGACCTCTTCAGCGAGCTGCTGTCCGTTTATACCGCCTGGCATGATCACATCAGTGAACAGGAGATCGAACGTCATCCCGCGATCGAGCAGTGAAAGCGCCTGTTTGCCGTCCTCCGCAGCGGTGATGAGATAGCCCATTTTGGTGAGCATTTTCTCGACATGGACCCTGAGTTCAGCTTGGTCCTCGACAAGGAGGATGCGCTGTCCGTTTCCGGGGCGCGCCTTTTCGGTTGCGGTCGTCTGTTCCTGTTCCGCTCCGGGTTCGACAAAGCGGGGAAGGAAGAGCTTGATGGTTGTGCCCTGGTCCAGCTCGCTGCGAATGGTCACGTGTCCATCGGATTGCTTGGCAAAGCCGTAGACCGTGCTTAGGCCGAGCCCGGTTCCCTTGCCCACGTCCTTGGTCGTGAAGAAGGGTTCGAACACCTTTGCGAGAACTTCAGGCGGCATGCCTGCACCATTGTCGCTCACCGAAACAACGACATAATCGCCCGGTGCAAGTTCCGATTGAAACGGCTGCAGATCGGGCGAGATCGTTACATTCTCGCAACTGATGACGATGTCGCCGCCGGCCGGCATCGCGTCCCGGGCATTGACGGCAAGGTTCACGATTGCCTGTTCCAGCGCGTTGGCATCGGCCTTCGCTTGCCAGATTTCTGATGGAATCCTGCACTGGATGGTGATGGATTCGGGTATGCCCGCCCTGAGCAGTGCGACCGTCGACGGCACCGATCTTGTCAGATCGACGCGCCCAGTCTGCAAATGCGATTGGCGGGAGAAGGAGAGCAGCCGCTGGGTCAGGTCAGCTGCACTCCCACATGCCTGATAAATGAGAGCAACGGACTCTGCCTGCTCTTCATTGAGGCCGCTCATTTCCAGAAACTCGGCAGTGCCCTGGATGATCATGAGCTGGTTGTTGAAGTCGTGTGCAACGCCGCCAGTCAGCTGGCCCACTGCTTCGAGCGCACGCGCGCGCGAGTAGCCTTCCTGTTGACGCTTCTCGATGGTCACGTTGCGGGCATTGCCGAGCATGCGAAGGGCCCTGCCATCTGGAGTGCGCAGGATGGCCGCCTTGACCGCCAGATCGACCTTGGTGCCATCGCTGCCGATAAGGACGTATTGTATCTCCCATTGCGCTGCATCAGACTTGATGACTTCAAGAAACGAACGTTGCACCCGCAAAGCGTCTTCGGGCTCGACGTGATCGAGAAAGTACCGCTCTTGGCTCACATCGGGATCGATGGCGACACCAAGCCGGTGGGGCCAGTTCGGAGTGACCCAGAGGGCATTGGTCTCGAAATCGCGATCCCACAAAACGTCGCTGACGGTGTCAGCGATGATCCGGAACCGTTCCTCCGATGCCTCGAGCGCGTGCATGGCATCAGTCAACTGGCCGATATCGGTACTGGTGCCGATGATCCGGAGCGGCTTGTCGGTCTCGTCGCGCACGATAAAGCCGCGTACGGCCGCACGACCCTGCGAACCATCCGGGCGGTTAAACCCGTAATCGACGGAAAAGCGTTTCTTGCCGGATTCGATAGCGTCGAGCGCCACGCGTCGCAGAAGGTCATGATCTGCTTCCACCGCGCTGATAGCGCTTAAGTCATCCATGCTGACATGGCTCGGCGCCGGATAGCCATAGATCGTCTCGAACGACTCGTTTGCCCAGTACGCACCGGTTTCGATGTCCCATTCGAATACCACATCCTGGGTCGCTCGCGCCGCCAGTTCAAAGCGTTCCCGGTAGATCTTCGTCTCGCGCTCTGCTTCCTTGATTTGCGTTATCTCAGTGAAACTGGTGAGCACCTTGTCGACGTTGCCATGGCTGTCCAGCAAGGGGAATGCGTTGCAGATGAGCCAGATGAGCTTCCCGTCGCTGTCTCGCTTGTTGCCGAACACCATACCGCGGATCGGCTTTCGCTCAGCCATGGCGCGATTCACCGGATATTCTTCGATGGGCAAAGGCGAGCGGTCTTCCCTTATGAAAGACCAGAGCGGATCAGTGTTCACGGCTCCAAAGGCAGAGTCTCTATTCACCCCCAGTAACTCAAGCGCCCTCGGATTGGCGTAGATGATTTCCGTGTCGGCGTTGTGAAGCACGACGCCCGAGAGGACGTTCTCCATCATGAATTGATGATCGAGCTCGAGCTTTTCCGCCTTGAGCTCGGCGTCCTTTTGTAGGGTGATGTCCCGCGATATGCCGATGAAATGGCGGAATGACCCATCGGGATTGAATTCGGGTTTGAAGGTGAGGTCGTTCCAGAAGGGTTCGCCCGACTTGCGGTAGCTCCGGACATCCCCGGAAAAGGCGCGCCGCGCCTCGATCGCTGCGTCGATTGCGTCGATGGCCGCGCAGTCCGTATCGGACCCTTGCATAATGCGGCACAACGCGTCCGCCATTTCTGACCGATCGAACCCGGTGATGTCGAGGAATGCCTGATTGCAATATATAATTTTTCGATCAGCACCGAACACAACCACGCCTTGCGAGACCGTATCGAGGAGAGTCGTAAACGTGCTACTGTCCATAACCGGTCGCTGCCGTCGTCCCGCAATGCCTAAACTATGTTAGTATTAGCAGGTCTCATGCTCAATGAAACGGAGGCTTGGTGCTATTTCTCCAGACCCTTCCGCGGACGTCAGCCAAGCCTCCCTACCGCACATCGCTCCACGGCTTCGACAGCAGCCCGGCGCAGTTGATCACGCCGACCAGCGAATAGGTCTGCGGGAAGTTGCCCCATAGCTCGCCGTCATTGTAGTCGAGGTCTTCGCTCAGCAGGCCTGAGCGGGTGGTGTGGCTCAACATCGTTTCGAACAGTCGGCGGGCCTCGTCGCCCCGGCCTGCCATCTGGAGCGCTTCGATCAGCCAGAAGGTGCAGACGTTGAAGGCGGTTTCGGGCGCGCCGAAATCATCTTCGGCGGCGTAACGCAGCATGAAATCGCCGCGGCGCAGCTGCCGTTCGACCGCAGCGAAGGTCGACGCGAAACGCGGATTGTCTGGAGCGAGGAAGCGCAGTTCGACCATCTGGAGCAGGCTCGCGTCGAGGTAGTCACTTTCAAAGCTCGCGCCGTAGTGGCCGCCTTCTGGGCCATTTTCGACCCATGCATCCTGCTCAATCCGAGCACGGATGGCGTTGGCGCGTTCCCGCCATAGGTCTGCGCGATCCGCCTTGCCGAGCCAGTCCGCCGCCATCGCCAGCCGGTCGCACGCCGCCCAGCTCATCACGGCGGAATAGGTGTGGACCTCCTGCCGGGTGCGGAATTCCCACAGGCCAGCGTCCGGCTGATCATGCATCGCCCACGCCATCTCGCCGACCTGTTCGAGGCTCTCGAAATCTCGCGCGTCGGCGATACGCAGCAGGCGCTGGTCGATGAAGGCCTGCACCGTCGGCAGAACGATCTGGCCGTAGCAGTCGTGCTGCACCTGCTTGTAGGCCGCGTTGCCGATCCTGACCGGCCCCATGCCGCGATAGCCCGGAAGCGCGGGGGCTGTGGCTTCGCCCAGTTCAGCCACGCCCATCACCGAATAAAGCGGCTGGATCTGCCCGCCCTTGGCCCCGTCGACGATGTTGCGCAGATAGCCGAGATACTTCTCCAGCACATCGAGCGCTCCCAGCCGGTTCAGCGCCTGCACGGTGTAGTAGGAATCGCGGATCCAGCAGTAGCGGTAGTCCCAATTGCGCTCCGAATGAGGGGCTTCCGGGATTGAGGTGGTCAGCGCCGCAACGATCGCGCCGGTTTCCTCATGCTGGCACAGCTTCAGGGTGATGGCGCAGCGGATGACTTCGTGTTGCCACTGGAACGGCGTGGCGAGCCCTCGCACCCAACGCTGCCAATAGCTGCGAGTGGCCTGCTCCATCCGGCGGATTTCCTCGCGCAGATTGCCAGCAAAGGGTTCGTCCGGGCCGAGGAAGAAATGCATGTCCTGCTCGATGCGGAAGACGCGCTGTTCGAGGATATAGCCGACCGGCGCATCGGTGCTGAGGCGCAAGGCTTGCGGGCCGACCAGATAGCGGATGTGATTGGAGCCGTGGGTGGTCTCGGCCACGGCTGCGCCGTAATCACGCATTGGCCGGAGCACCACGCGGATGCGCGGGCTACCAGCCACCGGGCGCACGATCCGGCTGATCGCCACGGGCCGATACATCCGCCCCTTGTCTTCATAGCGCGGGCAGAAATCGAGCACTTCGACCGCGCTGCCATCCTCCGCCTCAAGCCGGGTGACGAGGATCGGAGTGTTGCGGATGTATTCCTGGGTGGCGCTGACCTGTCCGACCAGTTCGAACCGCCAGATGCCAGTATCGCGGTTGTCCCCGTTGAGCAGCGAACAGAACACCGGATCGCCATCGACCCGCGGGACGCAAGCCCAAGCAATCGCGCCTTCGCGGTCGACTAGCGCGCTGACCTGGCAATTGCCGATCGGCCAGAGTTCGAGATCGGGCGTCATTGTTCCAACCATGGGGGCGTGTCCTTCTGCCGTTGCAAGGGGAAGGCGCGGCGCAGCCAAAGGCCGCTCGCCAAGCGCAATCCCGGGGAGCCGCCATGCCAATCGCAGGCGACAAAGCTGTCCTTGCCAGTAACATTAGCCCGGATGAACACAGGCTTGGCGGACGCCACCGGAAGGCAGCCATTTACGCCGAGCTTGCCGACCGAACAGCGGTCGCACGCGCGAAAGCCCGGTTCATCCCGGAATAGCAGATGCCTGCCGGTCAGTCGCCTGCGAAGTCGCCCGGCGTGCCTTCGTGCGGCGCTTCATGGGTTGCCCAGTCAGCGGAGCCCGGCGGCGGCCCGGGAGTGCCGGCGGGGCCAGCGCCCTCGCTCACCTCGCCTTGCCGCAGCCGGTGGAGGTGAACCTTGGCGATCATGTTGGCGCTGATCGGCGCGGTGACGAACAAGAACACCGAAACCAGCAGCTCATGCGTCGTCCACACCCCCTCGGCCAGCTGGAACCACACCACCGATGCGACCAGCATTGCCCCCAGCCCCAGCGTCGTCGCCTTGGTCGGACCGTGGAGCCGCTCCATCAGCGAAGGCAGGCGCACCAGACCCCAGCTGCCGATCAGCGCAAAAGCGCCGCCCAGCACCACCAGTGCGCTGACGATCAGATCGGCAGAGGCGGGTGCGGTGCCGCTCATTCGATAATGTCCCCGCGCAGCAGGAACTTGGCGTAGGACACCGTGCCGACAAACCCGACCATCGCCAGCAACAACGCTGCTTCAAAGGAAGTGCCGCTACCCGAGGCGATGCCGGTGAGCACGATGATCCCGATCACGTTGATCACCATCGTGTCGAGCGCAAGGATACGGTCGGCGACCCCCGGTCCCTTGAACAGGCGCCACAGGTTCAGCGCCAGCGCCACACCAAGTGCGGCAAAGCCGAAGGCGAGCGCATATGCGATCATCGGAAAATCTCCTTCAGCCGCGCCTCATACCGCGCCTTGACCTTGGTGACCTCGGTTGCCGGATCGGGCGCGTGCAGGGCATGGACCAGCAAATACTGGCCGCAAGCCGAGATATCGCTCGAAACCGTGCCCGGCGTCAGGCTGATCGTGCCCGCAAACACGGTAATCGCCTCGGGCGAGGTCAGATCGAGCGGGATGGTCAGCCATGCGGGCTTGAGGTCGCGATTGGGCTTGAACAGGATGATCGCGGCGACGTGGAAATTGGCGACCACGATGTCCCACAGCACAATCGCGAGATAGCCGAGCGCAGGCACAAACCGCACCGGCGGCCGCTCCGGCCACCACGGCGCGGTGAAGATCGGCACCAGAATGCCGAACACGACCCCGAGGAACAGCGTGCCGAAGGTGAGGTCGCTGACCATCACCACCCACATGACCACCAGCAGCAGACTGAGACCGGGATGCGGCAAGAGGCGGTTTGTCATTGCCCCCCCTCCGTCAGCACAGCGCGCGCGCTTTGCGCGGGATCGAGCACCTGTGCGGCGGCGGCATCGGCATAGGCGCTCGCCCAGCCCGCTCCCGCCGCCAGCGCAGCAAGCAGCGCCAGCGCGAGGGTAGGCGCGGCGAGGTCAGCGCGGGTGGCTGGGCCAGCGGGTGCGGTACCCTCGCCAGCCGTCTTCCAGAACACCGCGCTCCCCACCCGCGCGAACCCGACCACGCCGATAAAGGTCGTCCCGAGGATGACGCCCCACGCCCAGCCCCAGTCGGGGAGGGCGGCGACGGATTTGAGGATCAGCAGTTTCCCGATGAAGCCGGACAGCGGCGGCAAACCGGTCGCCGCAATCGCTGCGGCCATGAACATAAGCGCCACCCCTCCGCGTCCCGCGAAAGCCGGGCCGGGGCTGCCGTTGTCCCCAAAGGCACCCCGCCGCCGCGCGACCACATCCGCCACCAGAAACAGCGCCGCCGCAGCCAGCGTCGAATGGGCGAGGTAATAGAGGCCCGCACCAAGGCTCTCGGCGCTCCACCCGGCCACCGCGATCAGCAGCGTGCCGGTCGATCCGATCACGGCATAGGCGGCCTGCTCCGAGAGGCTGCGAGCCACAAACACGCCCGCAAAGCCAATGACAGCGCTCACCATAGCGGCGGGCAGCAGATAGGGCGCCGGCACCCACGCCGCTGCGCCCGCGCCGTCACCGAACACCTGCGGCACGACCCGGATCAGCGAATAAACGCCGACCTTGGTCATGATCGCAAACAGCGCCGCCACCGCCGGGGTCGAGACCGCATAGGTGCGCACCAGCCACAGGTGCAGCGGCGCGACCGCCGCCTTCAGCGCAAACACGCTCACCAGCAGCAGCGCGGCGATCCGCAGCAGGCCCTGGTCCTCCGGCGGAACCCCGGCAACGCGCACGCCCATGTCGGCCATGTTGAGCGTGCCGGTCAGCGCGTAGAGCATCCCCAGCGCGATCAGGAACAGGGAGGAACCGACGAGGTTCACCACGACATATTGCACGCCCGCCTTAAGCCGCGCCGGGCCCTGGCCGTGCAGCATCAGGCCATAGGAGGCTATCAGCAGCACCTCGAAGAACACGAACAGGTTGAACAGGTCGCCGGTCAGGAATGCGCCGTTCAGACCCATCAGTTGGAACTGGAACAGGGCGAGAAAATGCCAGCCCCTGCGGTCGGCGCCGGTGACCACGGCGTGCAGCAACGCGATCAGCGCGAGGCACGAAGTCAGTACCAGCATCATCGCGGCGAGCCGGTCAGCCACCAGCACGATCCCGAAGGGCGCGGCCCACTCGCCCACGGCATAGGCGAGGATCGTGCCATCGCTCACTTGCATCATCAGCGTGATCGCGGTGGCCAGCATGGCAAGGCACGAGGCCACGGAGACAGCAACGCCCAGCGCTGGCCGCCGCCGCATCACCAGCATGACAATCGGCGCGGCTAGCGCAGGGATGATGACCGGCAGGATCGGGAGATGATCGGCGAGCGTCACGGGCGCGTGTCCTCCCCGTCTTCGGCGATGCGGCCAGCCATGCCGTCTTGCGCATCACACGGCACATTGTCGCCATCGACATGGTCGCTGCCGGTCTCGAGGAAGCTGCGCAAGCTCAGGATGACCACAAAGGCGGTCATGCCGAATGTGATGACTATCGCGGTCAGCACCAGCGCCTGCGGTAGGGGGTCGGTGTATTCGCTCACCGCCTTGTCCCAGATCGGCGGACGCCCCACCACCAGCCGCCCTGAGGCGAACAGGAACAGGTTAACCGCATAGGAGATCAGCGTGAGGCCGAGCACCACCTGAAAGGTGCGCGCCCGCAGGGCCAAGTAGATGCCGCCGGCCACCAGCACACCAATCGCGCTCGCGACGAGGAACTCGTAGCTCATGCTCCGCCCTCCCCGCCTTTGCGTGCGGCACGGGCCGCACGCTGCGCGATGTGGCTCAATTGCGCGAGCGCCAGCATGACGGCGCCAAACACCGTGAGGAACACGCCGGTATCAAACAGCATCGCGCTGGCAAGTTCGAATGTGCCGATCAGCGGCAGGGTGAAATAGCCGAAGGTCGAGGTCATGAACTTCGCCCCGAAGAGGAACGAGCCGAGCCCTGTCGCCATCGCCACCAGCACACCCCAGGCGATCAACTGATGCTCGCCGAACCGCTTGCGAGCGTCGGACCAGTCAAATCCGGCGGCGAGGTATTGGACGAGGAAGGCAATCGCGGCCACCAGCGCGGCGATGAACCCGCCGCCCGGCTGGTTGTGTCCGCGCAGGAACAGATAGATCGCCACGGTCAACGTCAGCGGCAAGACGATCCGGCTGGCGACCACCAGCATTATCGGATGCCGCTCGGGCGAATGGGCCATATCGTCACGCCACGCCCGCAGCCGCGCACCCGCCGCGCCGGTGGCGGTGCTTTCCAGTAGCGCGAAAATGCCGAGCCCAGCGATGCCGAGCACGATGATCTCTCCGAGGGTATCAAAGGCGCGGAAATCGACGAGGATGACGTTGACCACATTGGTTCCGCCTCCGCCCGATTTGGCATTGGCGAGGTGATAGGCCGCAATGCTCGGCCCCGGATCGCGGGTCAGCATCGCCCAGGCAATCCCGCCGACCAGCACGCCGCCGGTGATCGCCAGCGCGCCGTCACGCCATTTGCGCGTGGCGGTCGAGAGCAGCGGCGGGCTCTTGGGCAGGAGGTTGAGCGCGAGCAGCAGCAGCAGGATCGTCACCACCTCGACCGAAATCTGGGTCAGCGCGAGATCGGGTGCGGAGAACTGCACAAAGGTGAGGCTGACCACGAGGCCAATGACGCTGACATAGATCAGCACGCGCAGACGGTTGCGGGAATCGTTCACCACCGCCGCCGTCGCCGCGATCAGCAGCACCCAGGCGACGACCGCAACCGGCGTGGCGGGCAGGAGCGCGCGGCCACCGGTCAGCACTCCCCCGCCTGCCTGTGCGCCGTCGATGACCAGCAGCACAATCACGGTGAAGCTCGCCAGCAGCATCCGTTGCAGCGAGGGTGTGTGAGTGGCGACAATCGCCTTGCGCACCCATTTGTCGGCGAAGGCGAAGCTGCGCTCGAAGATGCGCTTCGCGTCGGGCAGGCTGGCGCGCTCCCATGCGGCAAGCAGGGGCTTATGCTGCCACAGCAGCAACGCACCGCCCGCGACTGCGATCAGGCTGAGGATCAGCGCGAGGTTGACCCCATGCCACAGCGCAAGGTCAAACTCGGGCGCGGGCGCTCCGGTGACGGCGGCGGTCACCGCGCCCACCAGCGGGCCTGCGAGCAGCATCGGGATCAGACCGAGCAGCATCGCCAGGGTGGTGAGCAAGGCAGGCGCGGCCCACATCCCTGCGCCCGGATCATGCGCGCGGGCAAAGGGCTCGGCCTCGCGCGGTTGGCCGAAGAACAGATGCGCGGCCAGCCGCAGCGAATAGCCGACCGAGAAGGTCGCGCCCAACGTTGCCAGCACCGGCAGCAGCCACGGCAGACCCAGCAGCGCGAGCTTGGGCGTCTCGTACAGCATCAGCTCCTTGGAGATGAATCCGCCCAGCGGCGGCAGGCCCGCCATAGAGGCTGCCGCGAGTGTGGCGATCAGCGCGGTGATCGGCATCGCCTTCGCCAGTCCGCCGAGCCTGCGGATATCGCGCGTGCCGGTCTCATGCTCAACGATCCCGGCGCTCATAAACAGCGCCGCCTTGAACGCGGCGTGGTTGAGGATGTGCAGCACCGCCGCCAGCGCGGCCGCTTCCAGCGAAAAGCCGAGCAGCATCACCAGCATCCCGAGCTGCGAGATGGTGGAATAGGCAAGAATGCTCTTCAGATCGTGCCGGAACAACGCCACCACCGCGCCGAAGATCATCGTGGTCAGGCCCACGCTGGTGACGGTGACGGTGTAGAGCTCGGTCCCCGCCAGCACTGGCCACAGGCGGGCGAGCAGGAACACACCCGCCTTCACCATCGTCGCCGAGTGGAGATAGGCGCTCACCGGAGTTGGCGCGGCCATCGCGTGGGGGAGCCAGAAGTGGAACGGGAACTGTGCCGACTTGGTGAAGCACCCCAGCAGGATCAGCCCCAGCAGCACGGGGTAAAGCGGTGATGCGCGAACGATGTCGCCTCGCTCAAGGATCGTCGCAAGGTCAAAGCTTCCCGCCACCAGCCCCAGCAACACCATCCCCCCGATCAGCGCGAGGCCCCCGCCGCCTGTGACCGCCAGCGCCATGCGTGCACCTTGGCGGGCCTCCGCCTTGTGCTGCCAGAAGCCGATCAGCAGGAACGAGGCCAAGCTGGTCATCTCCCAGAACACCAGCAGCAGCAGGACATTGCCCGCAATCACGATGCCCAGCATCGCGCCCTGAAACAGCATCAGGCTGGCAAAGAAGCGCCCGGTGGCCTCTCCCGCATAGAGGTAGAAATGCCCGAAGATCACCACCAGCAAGCCGATGCCGAGGATCAATCCAGCGAACATCAACCCCAGCGGATCGACCATCAGCGTCAGATCGAGGCCCAGCGCAGGTACCCACGCCCAGCTGGCCGAAGGCACCTCGCCGCCGAGCACTGGCGAGGTCAGCATCGCCAGTAGCGCCAGGCCACCTGCGCTCGCACCCGCTGCGATGGTGGAATGCACCGCACGCCCCCTGCCATGCAGCAGCGCAATCGCCAGCGCAGCCACAAACGGGAGCGCCACCAGTGTCAAAAGCGTCAAGGCAATAGCCATTGGCGGCCCCGGTGGTCCTTTGTCATACGAATAGGCGTTGCGACGGAGCGATGGTCTGCGCCCCTGTCAGGCATAGACGAGGGTTTTGCCGCAGCACAACCCAAACCGGCCCGCCAAGGTTCCGCTGGCGAGCTGAGGCAAGGTCACTCGCCCTCGAATTCCATCAGGGCGTTGACTGCGATCCCCGCACTGCGGAGCCGCCCCGCGCCGCCGAGGTCAGGCAGGTCGATCACGAACAGGGCCTGCTCGACAACCGCCCCGGCCATGCGCAGCAGCTCGGCCGAGGCGAGCGCCGTGCCGCCGGTGGCGATAAGGTCATCGACCATCACCACCTTCTGCCCTGGCTCGACCGCACCGGGGTCCATCTCGAGCCGGTCGGTACCGTATTCAAGCGCGTAGTCGATGCCGATGGTATGGATCGGGAGCTTGCCGGGCTTGCGCACCGGCACAAAGCCGATGCCGAGCTGCACCGCGACCGCCGCGCCGAAGATGAAGCCGCGCGCTTCCATGCCGGCGATCTTGTGCGCGCCCGCCGCATCGGCGAGTTCGGCGAGATGATGCACGCTCGCCGCCATGCCCCGATGGTGGCCGATCAGCGTGGTGATATCCCGGAACTGGATGCCCGGATGCGGAAAATCCGGCACGGTTCGCACCAGCGCCTTGAGCTCTGCGGGAGAGAGATGCGGTGCAGTCATGTCGGCGAGCCCCTTTCGAGCCCCTCAAAGCAGAGCGCCCCGCCATCCGCAAGGGATGACGGGGCGCTACTGCGTTTCGAGGGGGTAGGCTTAGCCCTTCTTCGGCTTCAGCCCGGCCCAGATCTGCTTGTAGCTGAGGAAGGCCAGCACTGTGGCGAACAGCAGGAAGCCGATCACGAACCAACCGGTCTGCTTGCGCTCCACCAGCGAAGGCTCGGCGGTCCAGGTCAAGAAGGCCGCCACGTCGGTCGCCATCTGAGGGATGGTCGAGGCCGTGCCGTCAGCGAAGGTCACCTGACCATCAACCGCGAGCGGCGGGGCCATGGCGATGTTCACGTTCGGGAAGTGCTTGTTGAAATAGAGGCCGTCGGGGGTCTCGAAGCCAACCTTCGCGGCCTTGGCCGGATCGGCCTCGCCATAGCCGGTCAGCAGCGAGTAGACGTAGTTCGAACCGTCGTGCCGCGCCTTGGTGATCAGCGAAAGATCAGGCGGGATCGCGTTGTTGTTGGCAGCCGCCGCGGCGATGGCGTTGGGGAACGGCATCGGGAAGTAATCGGTCGGCTCACCCGGACGGGTGGTCGTCTCGCCGGTGGCGGGATCGATGCCCGGAACGGTCCAGCTGGCGGCTTCGGCGTCAACTTCAGCTTCGGTGTAGCCAAGGTCCTGAAGATTGCGGAACGCGACGAACTTCAGGCTGTGGCAGGCCGAGCAGACCTCTTTGTAGACCTGATAGCCGCGTTGCAGCTGGGCATAGTCCCACTTGCCGAACGCACCGTCGAACGAGAAGCCGTTCGCCGGGCCTTCACCATGCTCGTAGAAGGCATAGGAAGGCTGCTTTTCCGGGGCCGGGCCGAAGGCGAAGTTGTAGACACCGGGTGCAAGCGACCAGAGCACCAGAACTAGGGTGATGGCCAGGCCTGCAATGATGCCGCCGAGACGAATAGACATGACTGAACTCTTTCTCGTTGTCGGTTCAGATAGCTTGGGACTGCCCCGGCCGATTACTCGGCCGGTTGCAGCGAACCATCAGTGGCGGTGCCAGCGTCAGTGCCGTCAACCGTTCCGGCGCGCGGAGCTTCCGCGGCCTTGTCCTTGCCGAGCACCGCTTCGGTGATCGAGAAGGGCAGCGGCTTGGGCACTTCGATCTGGCTGATGATCGGCAGGATCACCAGGAAGTGCATGAAGTAGTAAGCCGTGAAGATCTGGCTGAGCATGATGTAGGGCTCTTCTGCATGGGCACCGCCCAGGTAGAACAGCGCCGCCATGGTCGGGATCAGGCCGAACCAGAAGAACTTGCGGAACAGCGGACGATAGTGACCCGAGCGCACCGGGCTCTTGTCCAGCCAGGGCAGGATGAACCACACCAGGATCGAGCCGAACATTGCGATCACGCCCAAGAGCTTGGCGGGGATCAGCACGATGCCGGTGAACGGAATGGTGAGGTCACCGGTGAAGGCACGCAGGATCGCGTAGAACGGATAGAAATACCATTCCGGAACGATCAGCGCCGGGGTCGAGAGCGGGTTCGCTTCGATGTAGTTATCCGGGTGGCCCAAGGCGTTGGGCAGGAAGAACACCATCGTGGTGAACAGGATCATGAACACGCCGAGCCCGAAACCGTCCTTCGCCGTGTAATAGGGGTGGAACGGAACGGTGTCCGATTCCTGCTTCACTTCCACGCCGGTCGGGTTCGACGAGCCGGGGATGTGCAGCGCCCAGATGTGCAGGATCACAACGCCGGCAATGACGAACGGCAGCAGGAAGTGCAGCGAGAAGAAGCGGTTCAGCGCAGCGTTGTCCGGCGCGAAGCCGCCCAGCAGCCACACCTGCAACGGCTCACCCACCAGCGGGATCGCGGTGAACAGGCCGGTGATGACCTGCGCGCCCCAGAAGCTCATCTGGCCCCACGGCAGCACATAACCCATGAAGGCGGTCGCCATCATCAGCAGGAAGATCACCACGCCCAGCAGCCAGATCATCTCGCGCGGGGCCTTGTAGGACGAATAGAAGAACCCGCGGAAGATGTGCAGGTAGATCACGATGAAGAAGAAGCTCGCGCCGTTGGCGTGGGCGTAACGCAGCATCCAACCATAGTTGACGTTGCGCATGATGTGCTCGACCGTGCCGAACGCGACCGCCTGGTTGGCGGCATAATGCATCGCCAGCACGACGCCGGTGACGATCTGCAACATCAGGCAGAAGCCGGCCAGAACGCCGAAATTCCACATATAGTTGAGGTTGCGCGGCACCGGATAACCGGCACCTACCGCGTTGTAGACGAGCCGCGGAAACGGCAATTTCTCGTCCAGCCACTTGGTGAAAGCGGACTGCGGTTCATACTGCTTGGCCCAGGCGAAACTCATGGCGTTCTCTCGGCTTGATCTGAGTTAAAGAAACAGACGATTATCATTATCGTTCAGATACGAAGGCTCACCCGACGCGGACGACGGTGTCAGACGAAAAACTATATTCCGGCACCTTCAGGTTGAGCGGCGCGGGGCCTTTGCGGATGCGGCCGGCCACGTCGTAGTGCGAACCGTGGCAGGGGCAGAAGTACCCGCCGAATTCACCCTTGTTCTCACCTTCGGCCGCGCCCAGCGGCACGCAGCCGAGGTGGGTGCAGACGCCCATGGTGATCAGAATGTCTTCGTGACCTTCCTTGGTGCGCGAAGCAAGCGTCGCGGGGTCACGCATGTCGGCCGCGTCGTCCTTCTTCGCGGCGGCGATTTCTTCCGGCGTCAGGCGCTTCACAAACAGCGGCTGCTTGCGGAACGTGGTCTTGATGCTCTGGCCGGGCTGGATCGCGCCGACATCGACATCGGTGCTGCTTGCGGCGAGCACGTCTTCCGACGGTGCCATCTGGCTGATCAGCGGGAACAGCAGCGATGCGCCGCCGACGCCCGCCGTGCTCAGCGCGGCAATGTGGATCCAGTCGCGACGGCGCACGCCTTCATCGGTGCTGAGTGCGCTGGTATCGGCCGTGTTAATAGCCATTTCGTCTTACCCTGCTCGTTCTGCCGCGACGGAGTGATGGCCCGCGCGGCGTTGTGTTCCACTGCCGGGGCTCGCGCCCCGATTCCATTCCGTCGATTGATCCCTGTTTCGGACTTGGCAGCGCCTTTGAGCGCGCCTTACCCGAAACTTGCGCGGGGCAATTAACGGCAATCCTGCGAGAATCCAACCGTGTTTTAAACAAGCCGCGTTCGCCTGCGTGCAAGCCGGTGTCAGGGCAGCGCGATCATACTGATCTGCCGACCATAATTGGCTTCACCCGCTTGGCTAGAGCGTCTGTGGGAATGGTAACGCGCGACATGGGAGAATGTATCCCGCCCCAGATCCGCAATTTTGATAAGGCCTGACGCCGCCAACTGCGCCAAGATGAAGCTGGGCAAATCGAAATGCCAGCGCGGCGTCCCATCGCGCTCGGGAGCGGGGGCGAAGAACGGCTCGGCTTCTGCGCCGAAATGCGCGCGGAACGGCGCGTCGACCTCGTAGCTCGGCTGCGCGATGGTCGGCCCGAGCACGGCAATGATGCGCTCCCGCTGCGCCCCGAGCGCTTCCATCGCGGCGATGGTGTTTTCGAGCACCCCGTCCACGGCCCCGCGCCACCCGGCATGAGCCGCGCCGATGACCCCGGCTTGGCGGTCGGCAAACAGGATTGGGCCGCAGTCGGCCGTGACGATCCCGAGGACGATGCCCGGAGTGGCCGTCACCACCGCATCGGCAACCGGGCGGCCCGCGGCGGAATCGTCCCAGCTTTCGTCCACCACCACCACATCGGGCGAATGCACCTGATGCGGCGCGGCGAGGTGCCCGCCCGCCCGGATTGCCTCAGCGGCTGCAGCGCGCAGCGCCTGCACCTCGGCCGGGTCGCCCGGACCGCCGAAGCCGAACTGATGCACGCCGCCTGCGCTGCCGAAAAAGCCATGCGGCACACCGTCGAGCAGGGCGGAACGTTCGATCTGGAAGCCGGTCACCTCAGCCTTCCAGACTGCGGCTGACCTGTTCGAAGGTATCGCGCGATAGATTACCCGCGGCCATGATCCGCTCCAGCTCACCCTTCATCAGCGCCGCCCGGCCCGGCTCGATCCGCCGCCAGCGGCCCAGCGCGGGCACGAAGCGCGCCGCCGTCTGCGGGTTGATCGGATCAAGCGCGAGGATCACATCGGCGACCATGCGGTATCCCTCCCCATCGGCCTTGTGGAAGCCCTTGGGATTGCCCGCGAAGGCCATGTGCAGGGACCGTACGCGGTTGGGGTTCTTCATGGTGAAATCGGGATGCTCGGCGAGCTTGCGGAGATGCGCGATCACATCGGGGTGGAGCGAGAGCGCCTGCAACGTGAACCACTTGTCCACCACCAGCGCGTTGTCCCGGTAGCGAGCATAGAAATCCGCCAGCTTGGCCTCGCGCTCCGGACTGTCAAGCCCGCAAAGCACCATCAAGGCGCCCTGCCGGTCGGTCATGTTATCCGCTGCGTCATATTGCGCCGCCGCCAGATGCGCTGCCCGCGCCGGGTCGGCGGCGGCGATCAGGCCCAGCGCGATGGTCTTGACCTTGCGCGCGCCGCGTCCTGCCGGATCGTCCAGCGACACCGCCGAGGCCCGCGCATGGAGCGCGTTCAGCTCATCTGCCAACGCGGTGCCGATGGCCGCCTTCAGCCCTTCACGCGCGATATGGATCGCGCCCGGATCAGCCTTGCGGTCACCGGTCGCCATGACCTCGAACAGATAGGTTTCGGACGGGAGCACCATCAATTCGCCGCGCATTGCATCGTCGAGCGCATTGTCGGCGAGGCTCGACCGGAACGCGCCGATGATCGCAGCTTCGCCTGCCGCCTGTTCGCCCGCCGCCAGCGATCCGCTCGCCGTTCCGACGAGATGCCCGACGGCGAGTTCCTGCAAGGCTTCCGACCGCGCGAAAGGATCATCATCATGCGCGGCTAGGAACACGAGGTCTTCGCGCGCCAAGGCACGCTCGATCACCACTGGCGCGGTGAAGCCGCGGTTGATCGAGACAACCGGATCGGGGCCGGTCAGCGGGAGGGAGAAGCTCTGCTCCTCATCCGTCAGCACGATCAGCTGTTCTTCGCCCAGTGCCCCCTGCCCGCGCGAATGCACCGCAACCCGCAGGGGGATCGGCATAGGCAGCTTGTCGGGCTGGCCCGGCGTGACGGGGACCGTCTGCTTGAGGGTCAGCTTGAGCGTGTCACCTTCGACCGCCTGCGACACCACAACACGCGGGGTGCCTGCCTGGCTGTACCAGCGCCGGAACTGAGCGAGGTCGATCCCCGCGCCATCTTCGATCGCCTTGATGAAATCTTCGCAGGTCGCAGCCTCGCCGTCGTGGCGGTCAAAATAGAGGTCGGTGCCCGCACGGAAGCGTTCGGCGCCCACCATCGAGCGCATCATGCGGATCACTTCGGCACCCTTGTTATAGACGGTCGCGGTGTAGAAGTTGCTGATCTCGCGGTAGCTGTCAGGCCGGATCGGGTGGGCGAGCGGGCCTGAATCCTCAGGGAACTGGGCGGCGCGCAGGATGCGCACATCCTCGATCCGCTTGACCGCCTCGCCCCGCATATCCTGCGAGAAGAGCTGGTCGCGCAGCACGGTGAAGCCTTCCTTCAAGGAGAGCTGAAACCAGTCGCGGCAGGTCACGCGGTTGCCCGACCAGTTGTGGAAATATTCATGCGCGATCACGCCTTCGACCGCATCGAAGTCGCCATCGGTGGCGGTGTCGGGATCGGCCAGCACGTATTTGGTGTTGAAGACGTTGAGCCCCTTGTTCTCCATCGCCCCCATGTTGAAATCGGAGACGGCGACGATGTTGTAGAGGTCGAGGTCATATTCGCGGCCGAACACGTCTTCGTCCCATTTCATCGATCGGTGGAGCGATTCCAGCGCGTGGTCGGTCCGAGCGAGGTCTTCAGCCCGGACCCAGACATTGCACTCGACTTCGCGGCCCGAGACCGTGACGAAGGGCTTGGAGTTTGCCACCAAATCGCCAGCCACCAACGCGAAGAGGTAGGACGGCTTGGGCCAGGGATCGTGCCACTCGGCCCAATGGGTGCCGTCAGGGTTCTCGCCCAAAGCGGTGCGGTTGCCGTTGCACAGCAGGATCGGGAACAGTTGGGCATCGCCCTCTATCCGTACGGCATAAGTCGAAAGCACATCGGGCCGGTCGGGGAAGAAGGTGATGCGCCGGAAGCCTTCCGATTCGCATTGGGTGCAGAGCATCCCGTTCGACGCATAAAGGCCCATCAGCTGGGTGTTGGCGCTGGGATCGATCTGAGTGACGATGGTGACGCTGTGCGCTTCGCCCGGCAGAGTGACAACGCAATCGGGGCCGTCCATCCGCCAATCGGCAGGCGCGCCGTCGACCGTTACGCTTTGCGCTGTCAGGCTGTCGCCGTTGAGATAGAGCTCGCGGCTTGCTGCGGCAGCCGGGTTGCGCTCGATCTGCAAGGTAGCGGTCACGGTGGTCGCCTCCAGCCCCAAGCGGAAGTCGAGCTGCGTGGTCGGCACCAGCCACGGGTACGGCTGGTAATCCTCGCGCCGGATTACGGGCGGCTCGTGCGGAGTGGGGGCGGCGTCGGCGAGTTCGGGGTTGCCGTCGGGGGTGATGGGAGTGGTTGCGATATCCATGCCTCGCTCTCTACCCGTTCGTGTCGAGCGTAGTCGAGACACATTCGCCGGGTCTCTCGACTCCGCTCGAGACGAACGGCACTAAAGAGGAATGACTCATCTATTGATCTTTGGCCTTGGCTACACCGCGGCACGCATTGCTGAAGCGATACGGACGCGTGGCTGGCACGTGACGGCCACTGGCAGCGCGGGCGATATTGCTTTTGGCGACCGGGCGGCCGTGCTGGCGGCGCTGGGCGAGGCGACGCACATCCTCTCCTCCGTCCCGCCCGACCGGGCCAGCGGCGGCGATCCGGTGCTGGATGCCTATGGCGATGCGCTCAAGGGGCGGGAACTGTTCTATCTCTCCTCCACCGGCGTCTATGGCGACCGCGCAGGCGCGTGGGTCGACGAGGCGACGCCCACCATTGCGCAATCGGGAGAAGGCCGCCGCAATGCCCGCGCCGAGGCTGATCTCACATGGCTCACCATCGGCGCGCGGGTGTTCCGCCTGCCAGGGATTTATGGGCCGGGGCGCAGCGCGCTCGACCGGGTGCGAGAGGGTAAGGCACGGCGGATCGATCTGCCGGGGCAGGTGTTCAGCCGTGTCCATGTTGATGACATCGTCAGCGGCGTGATCGCCGCCCTGACGCAGGGTTCGCCCGCAGGGGCCTACAATCTCGGCGATGACCTGCCGTGCAGCGGCAACGACGTCACCGAACACGCCTGCCGCCTGCTCGGGCTGGAGCCGCCGCCGTTGGAGACGCTGGAGGACGCCAACCTGTCCGAAATGGCGCGCGGATTCTACATGGAGAACCGCCGGGTCGCCAATGGCAAGGCCAAGCGGGTGCTGGGGTGGGCGCCGCGCTATCCGACCTTTGTGGAGGGGCTTGCGGGACTGTTGTAGCTGTTCACACAAAGGCACAAAGACACAAAGATGTCATGCCCGGCCCGAAGGGCATCCTCCACAATCAAGGTCGCCAAGCGAAGCGCCTGCGGCGGGCCACTGCACTCTTTGTGCCTTTGTGGCTTTGTGTGAACCCGCTTACTTCTTCTGCTTTGAGCGCAGCGCCAGCCCCATGCCGACCAGCGCCAGCCCCATGCCGCCTGCCGACAGCGCGTCCCACTTGAAGCCCTCGAACAGGGTCGATAGCCCCATCGCCACACACACCGTCACGATCCCGTTATAGGCCGTGCGCCCCGCGCCGATCTCGCGCACGAGGTTGTAGTGCAGCGGGAATGTCACCACCGATCCGATGATCGCGAGGTAGGCCGTCCCTGCCCAGAACTGCCACGCGCTCGGCACCTGCGGCGGGCCGACCGTCACCAGTGCATAGACCAGATCGAAGGCGGTGCCATAGACCATCGCCCAAGCGAGAAAGCTCACCATCGGCACGCCGCGTCCGGTGGGGTTGGCCTGCACCACATTGGCAATCGAGGCCGCCAGCATCCCGCCAATCGCCAGCACGATGCCGAGGCCGACGTTGCCGCCAAGCGGTGCCGCATTCCATTCGTGCGCCAGCAGCAGCGACACGCCCGCAATCGCCACCAGGCTCCCGCCGATGAAACCGCCCTGCACCTTCTCGCCGATGAAGACCTTGGCGAAGATCGCATTCGGCACCATCAGCAGCGCGAACATCACTGCGACGATGCCGGAGGTGATGTGGCTTTCCGCATGGTAGACGAACAGGAAGTTGCCGCTGAACTGCGCAATGCCGACGCCGAGCGCCAACAGATGTTCGGGCCGGTTCAGCTTCAGCCGGTTGCCCATCACCATCGCCAGCACGAACAGCGCCGGGGTGGCCAGCATGAAGCGGTAGAACACGCCCCACGCAGCGGGCACATCGGAAATCTGTCCGGTGATGACGAACCAGGTCGAACCCCAGATCGTGCCGGTCAGCATGAAGGGGATCAGCACCTTGGGGCTGAGCATCGACGGCGCGGAGACTTCGCTCATAGCGCGGCGATGGCCTTGCCCAGCGCCTGCGCGTCCTCAGGCCGGGTGTTCCACGCGGTGACGAAGCGCGCAGAGTTTGCGCCCCAATCATAGAAGGCAAAGTCCTGCGCCCGAAGCGCCGCGCGCTCGGCCTCGGTCAGGTGCACGAACAGCTCGTTGGCTTCGACCGGGTGAAGCAGGCGGTCGGCGCAGCCCGCCGCAACCTCCTGCGCCGCCGCATTGGCGTGGCCGGCATTGGCGAGCCACAGCCCGTCATCCAGCATCGCGAGGATCTGCGCAGCGAGATAGCGACCCTTGCATTGCAAGTGCCCGGCGCGCTTGCGGCGATAGCGGACCTGCATGGCGGCTTCGGGATCGAACAGCACCACGGCCTCGGCTCCCATCCCGCCGTTCTTGATGAAGCCGAAGGCGAGACTATCGACCGGGCCGCTCGCCGCGCGCGCCGCTGTCTCAGGCGAACCGCCCAGAAACGCCGCCGCATTGGCAAAGCGCGCCCCGTCCATGTGGAGGCCGAGCCGGCGCTCCTTGGCGAAAGCTCCCAGCGCCGCCAGTTCTGCTGGAGAATAGGCGCGACCATACTCGCTCGCCTGCGTGATTGCGATGGCGTGGGGCTGCACCTGATGCACATCCTTGCGGATCGGGTCGATCAACGCGGCGATGCCGTCAGGCGTCAGCTTGGCGCCTTCGCCATCGGCCAGCATCAGCTTGGCGCCATGGAGGAAGAACCCCGGCGCGCCGCCCTCGTCGACCTCGATATGCGCCTCGCGGTGGCACACCACCCCGCCGTGGGGCGCGCACATCGTGGCGAGCGCCAGGCAATTCGCCGCCGTCCCCGTCGCCACCCACAAGGCTGCGCATTCGCGCCCGAACAGCGCGGTGAACCGCGCGTCGAGCTCGGCGGACAGCGCGTCCCCGTCGTATGGATTGTCCGGTTCATCAGCCTTGCGCATCGCCTCCCACAGGCGGGGGTGGACGGGCGCGGCGTTGTCGGACAGGAAGGGTTTGGTGAGGGTCATGGATTGTCGCCTCTAACCGCCAGCGCAGCCATTACAAGCAGGAGTAACGTGAGTGAGCGAGGAACCGACAAAGCTGACAATCACCCACCATGTCGCGGGTCAGGGCGGACGCTATGTCGCGGTGGTCGAAGGCGCTTCGGAAGAAGGCTATCTCGAATGGGAACCGGGCGGGGAGCGTGACGGCGTAGAGATCCGCATCGCCGCCCACACCATCGTCCCGCGCGCCATCGGCGGACGCGGCGTGGCGGGCGCGCTGGTGGACCGATTGGTCGAGGATGCGCAGCGTCAGGGCTTCCTGATCCGCCCCGATTGCTCCTACGTCGCCAAGAAGTTCTCGGAAAACTCCGAGTGGGGCTCGCTTAAGGCCTGATTCTGGGGGGCCTGATCCAGCCGCGAAAAATCGGTCACAGCGATGGTTTCCAGCACGCTCGCCCGCAACGCCCGCGCTTCGGCCAGCGGCACGCCCTGCATCGCGAAAGTCCCTCCGGCCAGCCCGAGATGCACCGTGGCATAGCCGCGCAGACGGGCAAGCGGCCCCTGCGCGATCTCAACCGAATGGAGCTTCAGCCGGGTCGCGATCTGGCGGGTCGGCGAGAAAAACCCGTGGCTGGCATAGACCTGTGACGCGTCAATCGCGTGGCGGCGGAACTCCCAGGAATAAAGGTTCGCGCCTGCCGCCAGCACGGCTGCCCCGAGCGGCAGAAGAAACAGCCCGAAGGGGGCGAAGATCGCGACCGGGATCGCCGCCAGCACGAACACCGCCGAGCCGAACACCACAGTGTCGGTGCGCTGGCGCTTGCTAGCGCGGTGCCACTGCGTAGTCTCGTCCGGCAGGCGGAAGCCCGCCGCGCTGACGATGGGCGCGATCTCCTCCATCTTGGCGAAGGGTGCGACGATGTGGCTCTCGCCTTCCGCGTCCTGCGCGAGACTGACGAAGCTCAAACCGTGCCAGCCGAAGCGGTAACGCACCAGGCCGGTGCCGATCACCAGCCCCTGCACCCGGTGCGCGGGCATCACCACATCGGTGCGGGTCAGCAGCCCGCGTTGCCGCCGGAACCCCCGCGCCGAGCGGGTCAAGGTAAAGCCCCAATCGCGCAACACGGTGCGCACCACGCCGGTCGCCATGCCGATGACGACCAGCCCCAGCAGCCCGGCAATCGCCGCCGCGGCCTGCACAAACAGGCCAAGGCTCGCCACCGTGCTGCCCTGCTCGCTCAGCCAACCGCGCCACAGATCGACATTCCAGACGTCGATATCGGAGACGTTGTCGACATATTGCAGCGCGCCGCCAAGCACCGCGAACACCGCGAGCGAGAATTCGAACAGGCCAAAGGTCAACAGGCGTCCGGGCGTGAGGGCATAGAGCACCTCGCCTGCCTCAGGCTCGCTGCGAACCGGCGCGTCCGGATCGGCGACGCTGACCGCTGCCTCGTCATCACGGCGTTCTCGCACCAGCTGGCGCAAATCCTCGCCTTGCGCATCGGTGAGGTATTGCAGCGCCAGGTCATCGGCCCCGCCCGCCCCGGTCTCGAACTTGACCGCCACCAGCCCGAACAGGCGCGGCAGCGGCGTGGCTTCGAGGCTGACGTCCTGAATGCGCTCATAGGGCACGGATCGCGCCGAGCGGCTGAACAGTCCGCTTTCGACCCGGATGTCGGTCTCCCCAATGGTGTAGGTCAGCCGCCGCCAGTGGGCGTAACTGAAGGCGGTGCCGATCACGACCGAAGCCAGGCCGACACCGAGTGCGAGCAGGAACCGGCCGTCACCGCCGATGCCGGAAAAAGCAATGGCGATCGCCGGAAATATCGCGCTGCGAAGGCTGCCGATTGCGCCGAGGATGACGCTGATCGGCGCGGTGCGCTGCGGTTCGCTCATACCGTCTCGCGGCGGATATGGGCGCGGATCTCCTCCCGCATCTCGCGCGCCAGCTCCTCGCCGAGGCCAGGGAGCGACACGCTGGCATTATGATTGCCCGCGGTGTGGAGCGTCAAAGTGGCGATGCCGAAGAACCGGTCGAGCGGGCCTTGATGCACGTCGATATGCTGCACCCGCCCGAACGGCACCACCGTGTCCGACCGGAACAGCAATCCGCGCACCACCCTGAGCCGGTCAGCACTGATCTGGTAGCCGCGCGCATTGTAACGGGTCGCCGGGACGCGGATGATGAGAGCGAGCGCGATGACCAGCACCGTCCCGGCAATCACGCCCTGCGGCAGCAGTGCCTTGTCGGCAATCGCCGCTTCAGCAACGAGCGCGCCAATCAGGAACGGGATTGCGGTCAGCGTGGTGCGCAGCCGCAGCGCATGGGCGTAACCGGGGTGCAGCTTGGTCAGCTCCCCTTCGTCGTCGAGCGGGTGACCGGCAGGCGTGATGGCGGGCGTGTGATCCATGGTGCCTTAGTGGCGCAATACAGCGCGCTTGCCTAGCGCATTTATGAGGGCGACGGGCGGGCTTTGCGCCCCTAGAACCTTGGCAAAATCACTCCGGGAGAGAACATCCATGACCACGCTCCATTCCAGTCTCGGCCCCAACCCGCGCCTTGTGCGGATGTTCATGATCGAAAAGGGTCTGGAGGAAGGGCGTGATTTCACCCGCGTCCATTACGACATCATCACCGGCCAGAACCGGCAGGATGCCGGCTACATGGGCAAGAACCCGCAAGGCACCACGCCGACGCTGGAGCTGGATGACGGCACCTGCCTCACGGAAAGCTGGCCGATCTGCGAATATGTTGAGGAACTGCACCCCGCGCCCAACATGTTCGGCGAGACTGCGCTGGAACGCGCCACGGTGCGAAAGTGGGTGCGGCTGTTCGATCAGGAGGTCGTCGTGCCGATGACGATGGGCTTCCGCGCCACCACCGGCCGCCCGATGTTCGAACCGCGCATGACGGTCGTCTCGCCCGAGGCTGGCGCGGAGCTGTTTGCGCTGGCGGATGAGAAGTGGCGGATGTTCGATGCCTATCTGGGCACAAGCAACCACATCGCGCTGGGCCGCTTCACCTTTGCCGACCTCATCATGTTCGCCTTTGCCAATTTCGGCTTCACGGTGGGCTGGAAGCTGCCGGAAGGAACGGACAATCTCGCGCGCTTCGTTGAAACCCACAACCAGCGCCCCTGCGCCGTGATCTGGACGATGGCCGAGTAATGCCTGACCTGTCGGGTAAGGTCGCCATCGTCACCGGTTGCGCGAGCGGCATTGGCGCGGCGACGTTGCGGCGGTTGCGCTCCGACGGGGCCGAGGTCCTCGGCACTGATCTTGATGCCGCCGCTGGCGAAGCGCTGTGTGCCGAGGTTGGCGCAGAGTTCACCGTGCAGGACGTCTCCGACCGCGCGCTGTGGCCGCAGATCGTGGCCCGCGCGGTGACGGCCTTCGGGCGGCTCGATATCCTCGTCAACAATGCCGGGATGGTGTCAGGCGCAGGGATTGGCGACCTCGGTGACGAGGCGATGTTTGCCGCGTGGGACAGGGTGCTCGCCGTCAATCTCTCCGGCACGATGGCCGGGTGCCGCGCGGCGATTGCGGCGATGCGCGAGAACCCGGGCGGATCGAAGGGGGCGATCGTCAACATCGCCTCGACCACCGCGATGGCGCCGCTGCCCACCGATGTTGGCTATTCGGCGAGCAAGGGCGCGGTGCGGGTGCTGTCCAAGTCCGTGGCGACATGGTGCGCCCAGCGCGGCCTCAACATCCGTTGCAACACGGTCATTCCGGGCGCGACCATGACCGGGATTCTTGAAGCGGCGGAAGTGCAGGCCCCCGGCTTGATCGCAGCCGTGGCGAAAACCTCACCCCTGAACCGCCTCGCCGATCCTTCGGAAACGGCGGCTGCGATTGCCTTTCTCGCCAGCGACGAATGTCCGTTCATGACCGGGGCCGAGATGCTGGTGGATGGCGCGATGATGGCGATCCATCCGGGGTTCTGAACCACTTTCCGTTCGCCTCGAGCGAAGTCGAGAGGCTGTGGAGCCGGTGTCTCGACTTCGCTCGACACGAACGGCGGGTTGCGCGTTAACCCCCGCGCATCTTCTCCAGATAGCCGGTCGGCCCCATCTGCGCCGCAGTCCACACAAAGATCGCCAGCGACAATAGGCCCGAAACAAGGCACACGCCGAACACCGCCACCGCCAATGAACTATCGCCGTAGGTGGGGCCCATCGCATCGCTCACCGCACCGATGACCGCGAGCCCCAACGCCTGTCCGACCAGATTGTTGAAGAACAGCGCAATCGCCACAGCAAAGCCCCGGCTGGCAGGCTCAACCGCCGCCTGAATGCCCGACATGATCCCGGCCTGGCTCGCCACGTAAATCGCATAGGCGACCCCGAACCAGCCGAGAAACGCGGTGAATCCGGTCGAGGTCAGGCTCAGCGCCAGCGGTGCCACGCAGCCGAGGCTCACCAACCCCGGCAGCCACGCGCGCCAACGCTCGTCGCGCAAGGTCAGCCAGTGGGTGAGGTATCCGCCGATAAGCGGCCCCGGGATCCCGCCCAGAAAGAACGTCAGCCCGAGATAGAGCCCGACATCCCCGGTCGAAATCGGGAATTGCCGCAGCATCACCGCTGCCATCCAGAAGGCGAGCGCATAGCCGATCATGATCTGCACCGCCCAGCCCAATGCTAGGCCCATGAACACCCGATTGGTGATCAGGCTCATGATCGTGCGGCCCAGCGGCAGCTGCGCCATATCGGTGCCCGCCGGCGCATAGCGCCCGCGCTTGGGCTCGCGCACGGTGAGGAAGATCACGAGGCCGAGCAGCAAGCCCGGCAGGCCCATCAGAATGAAGGCCCAGCGCCAGTTGAATATCTCCGCCAACTGCCCGCCGAACACCAACCCTGACGCCGTGCCAACTGTGGACCCCAGCGTCAGATAGCCCATCGCCTTGGCAAGTTCATGGCGCGCAAAGAAATCGGCGACGAGGCTTTGCGAGGATGGCCCGGAACAGCCCTCCCCCACGCCGACGCCGGTGCGCGCAGCAAACAAGGTCCAGAAGCCGGTGGCCATCCCGCAGGCTGCGGTCATCAGGCTCCAGAAACTGATCGCGCTCGCGACGATGTTCTTGCGGGTCGACCGGTCGGCGAGCCGCGCTGCCGGGAAGCCTGCCAGCACATAGACCAGCGAAAACGCCGCTCCGCCCAGCAGGCCAAGCTCAAAATCTGACAGCGCGAACTCGGCCTTGATGTCCTCGACCAGAATGCCGAACACCAGCCGGTCCGCGACGCTGAACGCACTCGTCAGCGTCAACAGCGCGAGGACGTACCAGCGATAGCCGCCTGAAGCCTCAGTGGTGGGGACGGGCGTAGAGGCCATTGTCCACCGGGATCGTCAGGCCATTGAGAAAGCGCGCTTCGTCCGAAGCGAGGAACAGCACGCAGCCCGCGACATCCTTGGGATGGCCGAGCGCATCCATCGCCAACGGACCTTCGGGAATGTCCATCGGCTTTTCGCCGCCGCGCCCCGAAATGCCCATCACCATCGGGGTTTCGATCCCCCCCGGCGCCAGCGCATTGACGCGGATGCCGTAGCCCTTGTCCTGGAAATCGACCGCAAGGCTGCGGGTCATGCCCGCAATGCCGGCCTTGGACGCGGCATAGGCCGGGATATTGCCATAGCCCATCAGCGCCGCGGTCGAAGCCATGTTGATGATCGACGAGCCGCCCCCGCCGACCGCTTCGTGGCGATGCTTCATCAGCGGCACGGCATATTTGCACCCCAGGAACGTGCCGACCACATGGATTTCGAGATGGAGCTTGAAGTGCGCCAAGCTGCAATCCTCGATGCTTTCGAAGATCACGTTGCCCGCGTTGTTGACGAGAATATCGAGCCCACCGTGGCGCTCCTTCACGGCGCGCATCACTTCGATCCATTGCTCTTCGTTGGTGACATCGAGCGCCATCGCATCGCCGCCGATCGCGGCTGCCACCTGATGGGCGAGTTCGGCATCGCGGTCAGTGACGATCACCTTCGCACCCTCACGCGCCAGCGCCTCACAATCGGCCTTGCCCAGACCCATCGCCCCGCCTGTCACGAGCGCTACCCTGCCCGCTACCCGTCCCGCCATATGCTCTCTCCCAAAAGCTTTTTTGATATGTCGCCAGCCTATCGGGCGGGCGGGTCCGTGCCACTGTCGAAAGCGCGAGGACGCTGGCGGCTAGCAGCGGTGGTACCTGCGCAACCGAGGAGAGGCGGAAATGATGGAGCCGGAAGAAATCGCGCGGCTGAAGGCGCTGATGGAGTGGGAAGGCCAGCGCACCGCGCCGCCCGAAGGCTTCCCGGTGCTGCCCGATATGCCCGCCGGGCGCTACACCTCGCCCGAATACTTCGCGCTCGAACAGCAGCACGTGTTCCGCAAGAGCTGGCTGTTCGCCGGGCACCTGGACGAGATTCCCGAGCCGGGGTGCTATATGCGCTGGCACAATGCCGGCGATCCGATCGTGATCGTGCACGGCATGGACGGCACAGTGCGCGCCTTCCACAACACCTGCCGCCACCGCGGCGCACCGGTGGTGACGGAGGATCGCGGCAAATCCAGCCGCCTGATGTGCGGCTATCACAACTGGACCTACAAGACCGACGGGAGCCTGGTCGGCGTGCCAGAGCGGCGGGATTTTCCGGCCGACTTCGACATGAGCTGCCGCGGGCTGCTGCCCGTCCGGTGCGAGCTGTTCGGCAAGATCATCTACGTCAACTTCGACATGGACGCGATGCCGCTGCTCGACTGGCTCGGCCCGCTGGCGCGCGAGTGGGAGGAGTTCGCCTTCGACCGGATCAAGCTCGCCGCGCGGCACTCGTTCGATCTCCAGTGCAACTGGAAGGTGGCGATGGAGGCGAACATGGAGGTCTACCATGTGCCCTTCATCCACCCCAACACGGTCGCGCCGCTGGTGGACAGCAGCCGCAATCTCAACACCATCTATCCCAACGGCCACGCCCGGATGCTCGCTCCCCCGCCGCGCACCACCAACCGTGAGCACGTGCGCGCAATCGACAGCCCGCCGGGCTGGCGACAGATCGACAGCGTGGGCGAGTTGGGGCGCACCTGCACCCAGAGCTACACGCTGTTTCCCAACTGGGTCAGCCCCTTGAGCAACTACTTCGTCCCGCCGCTGGTGTTCTGGCCGACCTCGCTTGGCACCACCCGGCTGGAGCTGGTGACGATGGCGCTGGATTGGGGCGACGCACCCGCGCCCGATCTTTGGACTGTCCCGGATGCTAGCCAGCCCAATGGCCGCCAGATGAGCCCGATCATCCTCGAAGACACCCAGTTCGGCGAGGCAATCCAGCAATCGATGCAAGGCTCGGCCTTCCGGTCCGTGCCGCTGTCTTATCAGGAGGCGCGGATCTATTCGTTCCACCAGAGCCTCGACCGGATGATCGGGCCGGAGAATGTGCCCGAGCACCTGAGGGTTGAACCGGTGATCGGCGCCGAATGGGTGTGGCCCAATGATCCGCGCGCCAGCCAGATGGAGCGCGAAGCCGCTAACGCTGGATCGCACGCCACCGCTGCGGCCGAATGACGTTACGGCATCAGATGGTTTTGGCCGCTTTGCCGAGCCCGTGTGACGTTTTTGCCGCAGTTTGACAGGCTCACTATCGCTTTTGCGAATGGCGCGCTCGCCGCCGTAACATAGACCCGCGAGACATACCGAAAGGCGTGAGGAGACACGCTGACGGGTTGGGGAAGTACAGGGCACGCGGGTTAGCTGCGGTCCGAAGGGGAGAGACGACCATGAGTACATTTCGTGCCCGAATTGCATCTGGCGTCCGCGTGGACGGCATACGGCGCGCCCTGCTGTGCGGCGCCGCACTGAGCGGTTTTGCCGCAATGCCGAGCACTGCCTTTGCGCAGGATGCGGCGGCTGAAGCGGATGATGTCCAGGACGATCAGGTGATCGTGGTGCAGGCCCGCCGCCAGAACGAAACCCTGCAAGAAGTCCCCGTTACCGTCACCGCGATCGGCGGCGAGACCCTCCAGCGCTTCAATATTGACCAGGTCGCCGACGTGACCAGCCGCGTGCCCACCCTCAACGTGCAGGTTGGCGGTTCGGGTTCGGGCGGCCAGCTCAGCTTGCGCGGCGTGGGTTCGTCGAACATCTCGGCAGCGTTCGATTCCGCGGTGGCGTTCGAATATGACGGTGTCGTTGTGTCGACCATGCGCATGGTGCAGGCCGGCTTCTTCGATGTCGAGCAGATCGACGTGCTGCGCGGGCCGCAGTCGCTGTTCTTCGGCAAGTCGGCCACCGCGGGCGTGCTCTCGCTGCGCTCGGCCAATCCCACCTCCGACTGGGAAGTCGGGATGCGCGCCAATTATGAATTCGAAGAGAAGGGCTACCTGCTCAACGGCTACATTTCCGGCCCGCTGTCTGACACGCTTGGCATTCGCATTGCCGCCCAGTTCAACGATATCGACGAATTCCAGCTGGCTCAGCCCGGCTCGCCCGCGGTCAACCAGAAGCGCGGCCTGACCGACTTCATCGGCCGCGTGACCCTCGACTGGCAGCCGTCGGACATGTTCCGCGCCAACCTGAAGGTGCAATACACCAAGCACGAGAACGACGGCGCGCTCGGGACGGGCGAAGTGTCCTGCGGCGCCAACGGAGTCGCGGACTCGATCTTCCTGCTCGGCGGCGCGGTGAACCTGCCGGCGGGCTATGATTGCAACGTCACTGACCAGCGCTACTACTTCACCGACACCGCTGCGCCGCTCGCTGGCGGCGTGCCGACCCCGTCGAAGGCCGCAGGCCGCAACGGCGTGCCGTTCGGTGAGACGGACATCTGGTTCGGCCGCCTGCAATTCGAACTCGACCTGACCGAAAAGCTCCAACTGACCTCGGTCACTGGCCTGCTCAACATGAAGGCGGTCGATTTCGAAAGCTATTCCTACGGCGGCTTCATCCCCGGCCCCAATGGGACCCGCCTGCCGGGCGGCGCGGGTTCGTCCGACCCGATCAACAACCTTGAACAATACACCCAGGAACTGCGTCTTGCCTCGGACTTCGATGGCGCCTTCAACTTCATGCTCGGCGCGTTCTACGAAGACCGCACGATCACCTTCGACACCTCGCAACAGGGCGTGAACATCTCGTTCCTCGGGCCTGACCCGGCGACCGGGTTCACCTATGACTGGGACAAGACCCACCTCACCAAGACCGAAGCCCTGTCGTTCTTCGGCAGCGCGATGATCGACCTCACGGAAAAGCTGGAACTGTCGGGCGGGATCCGCTGGACGGACGAGCAGAAGGTCCAGACCATCAGCGTGCCTTACGTCCACACCTTCCTGTTCGGGCCGACCTTCGTGCGGCCGGGCTTCTTCTCGGGCCCGATCAACTTCGCGGATGACAACTTCTCGCCCGAAGTGACGCTGAAGTATCAGGCGAACGAAGATTTCAACATCTTCGCCTCGTTCAAGACCGGCTTCAAGTCTGGCGGGATCGACAACTCCGCACTGCCGTCAAACAGCCTCAGCGCGGCAGCGGCGAGCGGCGATTTCAGCTCGCTGATCTTCAAGTCGGAAGAAGCGATCGGCGGCGAAATCGGCTTCAAGTCGCAGTGGTCGAACCGCGACATCACGCTGAACATGACGGCCTACCAATATGTGTTCAAGGATCTGCAGGTGCAGAACTTCAACGCGCAAACGGTGCAGTTCATCACCAGCAACGCCGGTGAGCTGACCACCAAGGGCGTCGATATGGAAGCCAAGTGGCGCACTCCGGTTGACGGGCTGAGCTTCTCGTCGAACATCTCCTATCTCGATGCCAAGTACACCGACGACTTCCTCCAGCCGGGCGGCCAGGGCGGGACGATCAACCTCAAGGGTCGTCGTGGCAGCCAGGCCCCCGAATGGTCGGGCAACGTCGCGGCAGACTGGGCAATCCCGCTCGGCAATAGCCTCGAATTGTTCCTGTCGGGCAACGCGGCCTACAATGATGGCTACATCACTGACGAAACATCGCTCAATGATTTCAGGCAGCCGAGCTTCTGGCTGTTTGATGCCAACGTCTCGATCGGTCATCCGGATGGCGACTGGAAGCTCTCGCTGGTCGGCCAGAACCTGACCGACAAGGTCTTCGTCATCACCAGCGGCGGGCGTCCGTTCCTTTCGCCCACCGGTGACGACATCTTCCTCACCCAGAACCGCGGCCGTCAGATCTTTGCGGAAATCAGCTTCCGGTTCTGATCGTTCCAGCAGGGAAATGCGGGGGGGCGGGCCAGCGATGGCTCGCCCCTTTGCTTTTGCGCCGCGCCGCCCTGCTCCGCCTGCTCTGCCAAAAGTGAGCATTGCCCCGGCAGGCTGTAAGGCGGATGCTTCTCGCAACAGTCCGGGAGAACAAGCATGTCACGCGAAACGCTGGTCGAAATGACCCGCAGTCTGGTCGCCCACGGCGCGGCCGATACGATGGAATATGCCGACGATATCGTCCGCATTCCCGCCAGCGCCTATACCGACCCAGATCTGTTCGAGCTGGAAAAGAAGCAGATTTTCCGCCGCCTGCCGCTGATGGTCGCGCCGTCGTGCGAACTGCCCAACCCCGGCGATTTCAAGGCGATGGACATCTGCGGCGTGCCGCTGCTGCTATCCCGCCAGAAGGACGGCAGCATGGGCGCCTTCCTCAACATGTGCACCCACCGCGGCAACCCGCTCGCGGCGGGCTGCGGCAATGCCAGCCGCTTCACTTGCGGCTATCACGGCTGGACCTTCAAGGCCGATGGCGATCTGATCGGCGTGGCCGATTCCAAGGATTTCGGGAGCATCGACAAGAGCCAGCATTGCCTGACCAAGTTCCCGGTCCACGAGGCGGCGGGGCTGATCTGGGTGACGCTCGATCCCCAATCCAAGCTCAGCATTCCCGATTACCTGTGCGGCTATGACGATCTGCTCAAGGCCTTCGAGTTCGACGGCTGGACGCTGTTCGCCCAGCGCACGATCCCGGGGCCGAACTGGAAGACGGCCTATGACGGCTATCTCGATTTCTACCACCTGCCGGTGCTGCACAAGGACACCTTCGGCGCCGACTTCTACAACCGCGCCAACTACTTCGCCTTTGGCCCGCACCAACGCCTGTCGACCCCGTCGAAGTTCGCAATCAAGGTGCAGGGGGATGACGATCAGGCGCTCGATCTCGAAGCGCTGGCCGATGACGATCTGCCGCAGGAAGTGCTGGTGCAGGGCGTCTGGACCATCTTCCCGCACATCTCGATCGCCAGCTTCTACGGCGGCGGGCAGCGCGGGGCGCTGGTCAGCCAGCTGTTTCCGGGCGCCACGGTCGGTGAAAGCTACACCACCCAGTACTACGTCATGGAAAACCAGCCCGAAACGCCCGAGCAGGTTCAGGCCGCGCACGACCAGTTCAACTTCCTCGAAATCGTGGTCCGCGACGAAGATTACGCCACCGGCAAGCGCCAGCATCAGGCGCTGCAATCAGGGCTGATGAAGGAGGTGCTGTTCGGCCGCAATGAAAAGGGCGGACAGGTCTTCCACCAGTGGGCCGAGCGTCTGACGCGCGCGAGCGACGAGGAATTGGTGGCGATCTTCGCGGGCGAGCAAAGGCAGGCGGCTGAATGATGTGCGAGGGCGCCTCTGCGCCCTCGTCCTCGGGGCTGTTCCTCCGTCGCTTCGCTCCTACGGGCCCCTGCGGGCGCGCGGTCGCGCTTGCGACGCCAGCGGCGTCGAACCATCACGACCTATCCTAGGCAGAGCTGAACTCGGTCGCGCAAGCGACCGCAAGGCCGGCCGGCCGGCCGCAGCGGGCGCAGCTTCGCTGCGCGCCTAGCGAGGACGGGGGCGCGGACGCGCCCCCGCTCCAAAAACATCACCCAAACGCAGGCCGGTAATTGCTCTCGCCCCATTCCTGCCGCTTGGTCCATTCGCCCAGCGGCTCGAGCTTGCCTTCCAGTTCCGGGAAGCGCTCGTAGACATGATCCATGTCGACCGCGAAGGGCTTGGTCGGGGCGTCGTTGTTGTATTCGTAGAACGCCTGGATGCCCTTGGCGAATTGGTCGCGCATTTCCGGGGCCATCGTGTCGCCCGCCGCTTCGACCAGGTAGCGGCCGAATTCTTCCGGGGTGCAGGGATCGTACTTGATCTCCTTGCCCAGAGCTTCGGAAAGGCACTGCGTCACCTGCTTGCCGACCAGCCGCTCCGGCCCGCCGATATTCAGCCACGCGCCTTCCATGTCGGGCCGCTCTAGGCTCGCCAGCATGAAGCGGGCGACGTCATCAAGGCTGATCCAGTTCGCCTGAAGGTTGGGGTTGTGCGGATACACATACCGGCCCTCATTGACGATGAAGGGCCGCGCCCAGTTGGTCAGCAGGTTGTCCATGAACAGCACCGAACCGAACACCGTCCCCGGCGCACCGGAACGCCACAGCGCGTTGATGCCCTTGGTGTTCTCGCCGTAGGTGAAGGGATCGCCGGGCTTGTCCGGAATCCAGCTCGAGGTGTTCCACACCACGCGCTTCACGCCGATATGCGCGGCGGCTTTGCCGACTTCGCCGATCAGATAGGCGCGGTCCGCCCGGGCTTGCAGCGGGTGGGTGTAGAAGATGTAGTCGCTGCCTTCGAGCGCTTCGGCGAAGGTTGAGGTGTCGTAGAGGTCCATCGACCGCACTTCGACCCGCTCTACCCCGTCGACCGGGGCGCCCTCCAGCGCGTCCGGACGGCGCGAGATTGCGCGCACATCGTACCCTGCGGCAAGCGCCTGCCGCACCTGCGCCAGACCTTGCCTGCCGCTTGCGCCGATCACTGTGATAAGTGCCATTCGTGTCTCTCCCGTATTATGATTGATGGGCAGACTAGGAAGCGCCCCGCCCGCACGCACCGCGCCAATTTGATAGCCAGCGCCATTTGCCCCCTAGCGAAAAGGCGGGGTTGCCGTAGCGGCGCAGCGCCCGGAATGTGCCGGGATGCAGAACCGTTTCTGGCGCATCGCGCGCCGCCCCGAAGGCACCGATTTCGCCGCCGCGCTGGAGCTGGACGAGGCGGCGCTTGCCCCGCTGGGGACAGGCGAAATTCGCATCCGCAATTCGCACCTGTCGATGGATGCCGGGACCCGGATGTGGCTGACTGATCGTGAGGACGGGTATCAGCCGCCGCTCCCGCTCGGCATCCCGATGTCGGGGCTGGTGCTGGGCGAGGTGATCGAAAGCCGCGCCGATGGCTTCGCGCCCGGTGATCTGGTGCGCGCCTTTGGGCAGTGGGCCGATGTCAGCACGGTTGATGCAGTGATGTCGGGCGCGATTGTGCTCGACCCCACCGTCACGGACCGGCGCGCTTGGTTCGGCCCGCTCGGCATGAACGGCTGGACCGCGCTTTGGGGTATTGAACAGACCGGCGCGGCCAAGCCGGGCGAACGGGTGCTGGTCTCCGCCGCCGCGGGCGCGACGGGGATACTCGCGGTACAGGTCGCCAAGCTGCTGGGCTGCGAGGCGTGGGGTATCGCGGGCGGCGCGGCAAAGTGTGCCTACCTGACCGACGAATTGGGGATCGCCGGGACGGTCGATTACAAGGCTGCGGATGTGGGCGGGCAGCTCGACGCGGCTGGCGGTTTCGACATCTACTTCGACAATGTCGGCGGAGCGCTGCTCGATCAGGTGCTGACCCGCATGAACCACTATGGCCGCATCGCCGTGTGCGGCTTGCTCGCCGATTACACCGGCGGCGGGCGCACGTCTCCGCGCGAATTCGATCAGGTGTTGATGCGGCGCCTGCGGATCGAGGGGTTCTTCTCGCCCGACTTTATGCACGAAGGCCCCGCCCTCACCCGCCGCCTGCGCGACTGGACCGAGGCGGGCGCGCTCGTGATGCCCTATGACGTGACGCAGGGGCTGGAAAACACCCTCACCGCCTATGCCAAGCTGTTCACAGGCGGCAATATCGGCAAGGTGATCGTGGAGCTTGACGCATGACCGGAACCCTCGACGACCGTGAAGCCATTCGCGACATTCTCGCCGCCTATGCCCATGCGATCGACCGGCGGCGCTGGGGGATGATGGAGCATCTGTTCCACCCAGACGCGATCTTCCGCTTCGGCACCATCGAGGGTGATTGGCGCGGGTTCGTGGAACAGGCGCGCGCAGTGATCGACCCGTGCCTTGCGACCCAGCACCAGCTTGGCCAGACGATCTTCGGCTTCGATGGCGCGGACGTCTGCCACACCGAAACCTACATGACCGCGATGCACACCGTACCCCCCGGCTACCCGCTGGCGGCGGTGTTTCCGGACAAGGGCGTGATCTATTCGGCGATCGTCGCGGGCCGCTATGTCGACCGGTTCGAGAAGCGGGGCGGTGAGTGGCGCATCGCTCAGCGCACGGGCCTGTATGACTGGCGCGAGTTCCGGGTGCTGGAAGGCGTAGACCTCTCTGACACGCCCGAAGGCGCGGCTGGGTATCATGACGAGCGCGATCCTTCTACGGCGGCCGTGAGACGGTGGCTGGGGTAGGGGCTCTTTCCCATTCTCCGTCACCCTGAACTTGTTTCAGGGTCCATCTCTCCACCCGCACCAGCCTCGCCTGCGGAGAAATGGATGCTGAAACAAGTTCAGCATGACGACGGTAGAGACATGTCACCGCCGAAACGCAAACACCCCGCTCATCGTCGCGATCTGCTCATCGCCGCGCCATATCCCGCCCGAGGTATAGGCCGTGCGCCCACCCAGCCGGTCGATCCGCACGCGCGCTTCCAGCCAATCGCCCAGCCGCGCGCCGCTGAGGTAATTCACTGTCAGCGTCACGGTCGAAGGCGCCAGCCGCGGCCGCTCGGCATCGTAGACCGCGTGGCTCAGCGCCACATCGGCGAAGGTCGAAATCACCCCGCCATGCGCGGCGTCCTGATAGTTGATGTGGTGCGGCATGATCTTGAGGCCCACCACTCGTACGCCCTCCACAGCAGGCCCGAGATAGTATGGCCCGCCATGGTCGAGAAAGCCGGGAGTGAAACCGGCCGGTGCAAAGCCCGAAGGAATATCCATCCCCTCACCCTAACGCCGCCCCAGCCGCGCGCCGCTATGAATTGTGCCAATGACAGGCGCAGCGTCAGGGCCTATCCTTGGCCGCATGGGAGAGAACACAGCATTGGCAGCGGAGTCCTTTTGCGACGTCGTGCGCGATCACGCGCGCGTTCAGGGGGACGTTATCGCTTTCACCTACGCGGGCGAGGAGATCAGCTTCGCCGAACTCGATGAAGGCGCCAACCGCGCCGCAAACGGCCTGGCGGCACTCGGCGTCAAGCCGGGTGAGCGCGTGGCCTTCCTCGGCAAGAACCACCCGCTCTATTTCGAAGCCTTCCTCGGCGCGGCGCGCATCGGGGCGGTGATGACCCCGGTGAACTGGCGGCTGGCCGCGCCGGAAGTCGCCTATATCCTCGACAATTGTCAGGCCCGCGTGGTGTTCATCGGCGAAGGCTTTGCCGACGTGCTCAGCAGCATCCGTGCAGACTGCCCGCGGGTGGAGCAGGTGATCGGCATCGACGCGCCGGACTTCGCAGGCACCGATTACCGCATCTGGCGCGACGGTTTCCCCGCCACGCCGCCCGCCCACCGTGTGCGGGCCGAAGACGATGCGCTGCAACTCTACACCTCGGGCACCACCGGCAAGCCGAAAGGCGCGGTGATGACCCACGGCTCGATCCTCTCGAGCCGCGATGCGACAGCCAGCGGCGAAGAGATGCGTGGCTGGCAGGAGCCGATCCCGGGCGATGTGACGCTGCTCGCCATGCCGTGCTTCCACATCAGCGGCACCGGCACCGGCATCGGCACGATGGTGGCGGGGACCAATGCGATTGTCCTGCCGGAGTACGATCCGACCAAGGCATTGGACCTGATCGCCAATTTCAACATCTCGAAGATCTTCCTCGTCCCCGCCGCGATCCAGATCCTGCTCAACCACCCGCGCGTGGCCGAGACCGATTTCAGCCGCCTCAAATACATCACCTATGGTGCCTCTCCGATTCCTTTGGAGCTGATGCGCGAGGCGATGCGGGTGATCGGCTGCGGGTTTGTGCAGATGTACGGGATGACCGAGACCAGCGGCACGATCGTCGCGCTCGATCCCGAGGACCACGTGCCCGAAGGCTCGCCCCGGATGCGCAGCGTGGGCAAGCCGCTCGCGGGCGTCGAGCTCAAGATCATCGACGAAGCGGGCAACCCGGTCCCGGTGGGCACCGTCGGCGAAATCGCGACGCGGTCATCCAAGAATATGCGCGGGTACTGGAACAACCCGGACGCTACCGCCGCGACCATTGATGCGGAAGGCTGGCTGCGTACCGGCGACGCGGGCTATCTGGATGAGGACGGCTATCTCTACATCCACGACCGGGTGAAGGACATGATCATCTCGGGCGGCGAGAACGTCTACCCCGCCGAGGTCGAGAACGCGCTCTATTCGCACCCCAAGGTGGCGGACGTGGCGGTGATCGGTGTCCCCGACCCCAAGTGGGGCGAGGCGGTCAAGGCCTGCGTGGTGGTGAAGGCTGGCGAAGAACTGACCGAGGCCGAGCTGATCGCCCACGCCCGCACGCTGATCGCGGGCTACAAGTGCCCCAAGACGATCGATTTCATCCCCGCCCTGCCGCGGAACCCTTCGGGCAAGATCCTGCGCCGCGAGCTGCGTGCGCCCTATTGGGTGGGCAAGGACCGCGCGGTCAATTGATCGGGCTGCCGGTCCGCCAACTCGCCTACAAGGTCAATGATCTTGAGGTGGTGGCGGCGGCGCATCACCGGCAGTTCGGCTCGGGGCCGTTCTTCGTGCTGCGCCATGTGGCGCTGGCATCATCGCAGCATCGCGGGATGGAGCAGCCCTTCGATCACTCCAGCGCCTATGGCCAATGGGGCAGCGTGATGGTGGAACTGGTCGTGCAGCACAATCCTGATCCGAGCGCGCTGCACGACATGTTCCCGCACGGCTCTGGCAAAGAGGGGCTGCATCACGCGGCGCTGTTCGTGGATGATCTGCAAGCCGAGATCGCGCGGTTCGCAAGCGAAGGCGCACCGCTGGCGCAGCTGTCGGTGACGCAGACGGGCACCGCATTTGCCTTCGTCGACACCCGCGCGAGCCTGGGGCATATGCTGGAATTGTATAAGCCGACGCCGCAGCTGACGGGGTTCTACGACTTCGTGGCCGAGGCGGCGCAAGGGTGGGATGGGACGGATTTGCTGCGGGAGCTAAGTTAACCCCCGCCCCGGGCTTGACCCGGGGCCCCGCTTCCTCGGCCGCCGGAAGACAGCTGGGCCCCGGGTCAAGCCCGGGGCGGGGAGGATGGATTTAAACCCCCGCCAACCCCGGCAAATCCACCAACTCCGCGCGGCATTCGGCATCCGCCAGCGCTGTCACCACCGAGAAGGCGACAAACCCCGGCTCGCCCAGATGCGCAACCATCGCGGCGGCTTCGGCGTCGGTGATCGCGGTGTGCTCGAACGGCATCCGCCGCGCGTAGGCGATGGCCGCGCGGGTTCCGGCGTCGAGCGTACTTTCGTCGATCGGCGCGCTGTCGATACCGTGCACCTGCGCCACCGCCTGCCTGACCAGCGCCACCAACGCGGGGTCGAGCGCACCTTCGGCTTTTGCGCGGAAATCGGCGTAGTGGGCTGCCAGCACCGGATCGCCCGCCAGAGCGGCGCAGACGGCGCTCATTCTGCGGCCTCCAGCACGGCAGGCGTGGGCAGGACGGTGCGGTCCATCACCTCCGGCTCCAGCCCCATCGTGATCAGCGCCTTGGCAAGCGCGAGGAACAGCGTCACCCCCAGCCCCAATTCGGCGATCTGCGTCGGCGTCAGATGGCGTTGCAAAGCCGCCTTCGCATCACCGGTCAGCAGGTCAGGATCATGGATCAGCGCATCGGTGAACTTCAGCACCGCCTTTTCGGTATCGGTCAGCTTGTCCGAGCTCTCGTAACCATCGGTGATGTCATCCACCACCTCCTCTCCCAGACCCTCGGCCACGGCCTTGTCGAAGCGGACGTTGCGGCAGAACCCGCATTCGGTGACGCGCGCATTGCGCATCCGTGCGACCTCCTTGATCCGCGCCGCCAAGACATCGGAGCCCCAGAACCGCCCGTAAAGCGCGAAGAAACTCTCCGCGATAGCGGGCTGATGCGCGAGCACGCTGCCGAAATGCGCCGGTTCGCCAGCAATGGCCGAGGATACGCGCGGGGTGGTCGACATCTTCGTCTCCTTACATCTTACGGTAATCAGGATGCCCGCTTTCGCGCAGGTCCAGCATCGGCAGCGGGAATTCGGCGTTGGGGCTGGCGTCGGGCTGGTCGGGCATCGCCATCGTCCAGTCCATGATGTAGCGGCGGCTCGATATCCGCCATTCCCCGTCGCGCTTCTCATACTGGTCGAGATAGCGCCCGCCATACATGTTGCCGCGGTAGGGCTCCGCCTCATCCTCGCGCCGGAAGCCCAGTGCGATGCCGTAGCACTCGCCCTCCGCCGTGGTCGCCGAGGTCAGCTTCACCGCCAGCGACGACAGCAGGTGCCAGCGCCGCCCGGTCGAGCGTTCCACCGCCATCACCACCGGCACGAAGTCCGCTGCGGTGCCCTTGAAGAAGCCGTAGTCAATCGCCGCATCGGGCCAGTAGCAACCAGCCTGCCCCGCATCATCGACCCAGTCCAAAGTGCGTGAATAACGCGCGATCAGTTCCTGGATCGCCTGCTTGTCGAGCAGTTCCTGAAGCACGGCCTCCACGTTCATGCCCGCGCACCCCACCATGCCGGAATGTCGAGCGGGAAGCGTTCCTGCGCCGTTCGCATCGCCTCGCTTGCATCAGCGGGGAGCGCCGGATCTTCGGTCGGCGGCAGCCCTCCCCCTGCCCCATCGACGGGGTCGATATATTCAAGTCTTATCCCCGCCAGCACGTCGGCAAAATCGTGGCCTTCGTGGTGGTCGGACATCTGGTGGTGATAGAACGCCCACTTATCCTTGAAGCTGAGCAGGCAGTAATACGAAAGCGGCTCCTGGCCCTTCCAGTATTCGTAGCGGATCACGCCTTCCTCGGTGCCGAAGGTGTGGTGGACCATGTCGTGCATGATCGCCTCCCACTTGTCCTCCTTGCCGGGCTGGATCTGGATATGAGCGAGCAATGTGGCCATCGAAGCGTCTCCGTTCAGGCGGGTGTGAGGTTCAAGAACAGCCGGTGGATGCCGAGCATGATCCCGCCCTGATGGCGGAAGTCGTTGCCGGGTGCGTAGGCGAGATCGGCGAAGGCATCGCACAGGCGCTCCCACGCGATCATCTGTTCCAGCCGCGAAATGTTCGATCCCGGACACGAGCGGGGCCCCTGACTGAAGGCCAAGTGGCGGGTCGCCGCCTTGCGGTCGAGCTTCAGGTCGAGCGGGTCTTCGAACTCGTCCGCATCGATATTCGCCGCCGCCCAGCGCAGGTGGAGCATGGAACCGGCAGGCACTTCGACGCCCTGAAATACCTCGTCATGCGCGCAGATGCGGGTCGAGAGGCCTTGCGTGGGAGAGCGTAGCCGCATCCCTTCCTCAATGAAGGTGCGGATCGCCGCGCGGTCGCCGCGCAAAGTGCCGAACATTCCCGGCCGATCGCACAGCAGTTGCGCCTGTTCGGCGATAGCATATTGGGTGGTTTCCAGCCCGCCGATCACCATCGCATAGACCACGCCGTTGATCTCATCATCGGTAAGCTTGCGGCCCAGCGGGGCATATTCGATCTGGGTGAGGAAGCTGACCATGTCGTCCTGCGGGGCCGCGCGTTTCTCGCGGGTTTTTTCCGCCACATATTCCTTCATCCCTGCCAGCAGCCGGAACTTCTCGGCGCTCTGTTCGGGGGTGAGGATGTTCTTGTGGGTCGTCCCGATCACATAGGACATGACCTGCGCATTGCCCCATTGCTCAAGCCGCGGGATGTCTGCGTGCGGGAAGCCCAGCACATCGGCCATCACCCGCTGCGGCAGGGGGCGAGCGAAATCGGCGACGAAGTCGACCGCCTCGCCGCGCTTCGCCTTTTCCAGCATCCCGGCGATCAAATCATCGACATGGGCCGTGATCATGGCGGCGTGGCGCGTGCAACCCGGCCCCACCCACGGATCGGTCAGCTCCTTGCGATGCGCGCGCCATGTCTCCGGATCGGGGCGCAGTGACACGATCGAAGCGACCATCGCGTCGATATCGGGAATGTGGGTGGGCATCTCGCCCGATTGCTGGATATGCGCGACCAGCAGCGAGAGCGTGGGCGGGAAGCGGTCCCAATCGCGCACCACCCGCTTAATATCATCATATTTGGTGAGGACGAAAGCGTCGCTATCGGGCGTCAGGCCCTCTCCGGGCAGGCGCTGCACCGGGGCCTCGGCATGCAAGATCGCATAGGCCGCATACCAATGTTCCTGCGCGCCGGGGGCGAACAGATCGACTTCGGCAAGGCTCTGCGGCGCGCCTTCAATACCAGACTGCACGGCCGCCTCTCCCATCGCGGGGCGCTTCGCTTAGCGAATCCGCCAATTGCTCCTGTCCACCTTGTCCCGCAGCGTCGACCTTACGGAAACGGGCTATTTTGTGAGGCCCGCCAATGGGAGAGACCGCTGTGAGCCGAATTGCCAAACTGGCGCCGGAGCAATGGGACGAACGGCTGGTCACAGCGATCCAGCCCGACAACCTGACCGATCTCGAACAGGGTCTCACCCGCTATTTCGCGCATTGCCCGGAACAGGCGCTGGGGCTGATGGGCTTTGGCGGCGCGCTGAAGCGCAATCGCACTCTGCCTGACCGGTTGGTGGAGCTGGTGCGGCTTAGGGTCGCATTCTTCAACCAGTGCCGCAGCTGCATGGCGATCCGCTATTCGGACGCGGTGGCGGACGGCGTGACCGAGGGGCTGGTGTGCTCGCTTGAACGCCCGCAGGAGGCCGAGAACCTTTCGGCGGCCGAGAAGGTGGCGATCCGGTACGGCGAGCTGATGGCAACCGATCACCTGGCGATTGACGATGCCATGTATGCCGATCTGCGCGCGCATTTCTCCGAGGCGCAGATTGTCGAACTCGGCATGACGGTGGCGTTCTTTGTCGGCTTCGGCAGGCTGGCCGCGACGTATCACATGGTCGAGGAACTGCCCGAAGCGTTCCAGACAGCCGAGAAAATCGCGCCTTGGGGCGCTGAAAAGATTCAGGTGCGCTGATGGCCACGCTCGACCTCGCCTCCCCACCCCCGTTCGTCCTGAGCTTGTCGAAGGACTGCACTTCTTCTCTGCGGCGACGCGCGACGCCCGAAGAAAAAGACGGTGCTTCGACAAGCTCAGCACGAACGGATTGATTGCTTCAGCGCTTCAGAGGACACCCCATGGCCACCACCGCCACCCCCCAGATCAACCTGTTCGACCCGGCGCTCCAGCAGTGCCCTTACGATGCCTATAAGCAGTTGCGTGACGAGGCCCCGGTTTACAACATTCCGGGCACGCAGATCTACGTCGTCAGCCGCTATGACCATGTGCGCGAGGTGTTGATGGACCCTGCGCGCTTCCCCTCGACCGCTGCCAATGAGTTGATGCGCGCGAATCCCACCGACATGGAGCGCGGGCGCAAGGTCGCCGAACGTTTCCGCGAGAAGGGCTGGCTCCCTGCCCCGACTTTGGCGGGGCGGGATGATCCCAACCACAAGCAGATGCGCGCGATGTTCAACGAGGCGTTCAAGCCCTCCCGCATCAAGGACATCGACCCGCGCGTCGAAACCCTTGCATACGAGCTGATCGATGAATTCGTGGACGATGGCCACTGCGACTGGGTGCGCCAGTTCTGCGTGCCGCTGCCGCTGTTCATCATCGGCGAACAGATGGGCGCGGCGCGCGAGGATATGTGGCGGATCAAGGGCTGGACCGATGCCTTCTTCCACCGCATCAGCCTGATGCTGCCCGAAGACAAGCACCTCGAAATGGTCGACCGCGAGATCGAGGCGCAGCATTACTTCCAGCCGATCTTCGAACGCCTGCGCGAACACCCGGATGGCAGCCTCATCTCGGTGCTGGTCAACACCGTCATCGACGGCTGGGGCCGCCCGCTGAACAACGAGGAACTCCATGCCGAGATGATGGCCGATACCTTTGTCGGCGGCTCGGAAACCACCACCAACGCGCTCGCCGCAGGGATGAAGCTGCTCATCGAGAACAAGGACGTGTGGCACAAGCTCAAGACCGATCCCGACAAGTATATGCGCAATTTCGTCGAGGAGGTGCTCAGACTGGAAAGCCCGGTGCAAAGCCTGATGCGCTTCACGCACAAGGACGTGGAACTGGACGGCGTGACGATCCCCGCAGGTTCGGTCGTCAACGTCCGCTACGGCGCGGCGAACCGGGATGAGCGCTTCTTTGAATGCCCCGAAAAGCTCGACCTCGACCGGCCCAAGGCGGGCGCACACATGGCCTTCGGGTCCGGCACGCACCACTGCCTCGGCGCCCCGCTCGCCCGGCGCGAACTCACCTGGGGGTTCCAGGCGGTGGTCGACCGGTTCGAAGACATGCACTTCGCCGAAGGGCTGAACGACTTCAGCTACCACCCGCACTTCCTGCTGCGCTCCCTCAAGCAGCTCCACATCACTTTTGAAGCGAAGGCACGCTGATATGGCCACTCTACTCCGCCCCGACACCGCTCCCCTGCGGATCGACACCACCCCGCAGCCGATGCCCGCACTGTCGGCCAAGCCGATTGAGGGCAGCCGCTACTGGTCGCGCGAGTTCATGGACCGCGAGTGGGAGGGGATCTGGACCAAAAGCTGGCTGATCGGCGGCCTCGCGGCTCAGGTCGCCAAGCCCGGCGACTTCTTCACCTATGACATCGGCCGCGAAAGCATCCTCGTCACCCACGGCGATGACGGGCAGATCCGCGCGTTCTACAATGTCTGCCCGCACCGCGGAAAACGCCTCGTCATGGAGGAAGAAGGCCATTCCAAGCGGATCGCCTGTTCCTATCACGGCTGGCGCTTCACCCATGAAGGCGAGCTCAATTTCGTCCCCTGCCCCGAGGATTTCGCCGGCGGCACCCCGTGCGGCAAGGTCAAGCTGGAAGAAGTGCGGTGCGAGGTGTTTGCCAGCTTCGTCTGGGTCAATCTCGATCTCCACGCCAAGCCGCTCGCCGACCATCTCGGCCCCGTCGCGCACCAGATCGAAGGCTACCGGATGGAGCAGATGCACCGCACCCACTGGGTCACGCTGGAGGGCGACTGGAACTGGAAGTGCGTGCAGGACAACTTCAACGAGTCCTATCACCTGCCCTTCGTCCACCCGCAGACCCGGTTTGTGATGGAGCAGAGCTACAAGGACTGCCAATTCGATCTCTACGCGCCTGAGGGCCATGCGCGGATGTTCATGCCGGGATCACGCCCGGCGCGGAGCCTTCGTGGGCACACCGACACCGTGCTTGAGATGATGGCACAGGAACTGACCTATTGGGGCCTCGACCCCGAAGATTTCCGCGATGATCCGCTGCGCACCCGCGAGGCGCTCCAGCAGGCCAAGCGTGAGCGCGGCGCGGACAAGGGCTATGACTTCAGCCACTTCCACGATGCGCAGCTGACCGATCATTTTCACTACACGATCTTCCCCAACATCAGCTTCAGCCTCAAGCCCGATGGCTGCATCTGGCTGCGCGCCGATCCGCACCCGACCGATCCCGAGCGGTGCTATTTCGACATGTGGTATTTCACCTGGTTCCCCGAAGGCGCGGACCGGTATTACTCCTATTCGATGGGCGAGGAGGTCGACCGCACCATCCCCGTCCCGCACAAACGCGGCAAGGTTGGCGAACTGAGCTGCGGTCCGGGCATCGATCAGGATGTGAGCATCTGGAGCGAGCAGCAGAAGGGCCTGCGCTCACGCGGCTACAAGGGCGGGCATCTGGCGGGGCAGGAGGCACGGGTGCGGTTCTTCCACGATACGATTGATCGCTGGGTGGGGGAGTAGGGCGCAACCTCCGTTCGCATCGAGCGAAGTCGAGATGCGCTGCGCGCAGTCATAGGTGTCTCGACTGCGCTCGACACGAACGGATCTAGAGGTTCGCCAAGGCCGCCGTCCGCCCGGCGATATAGCCAAAGGTCAGCGCTGGCCCCAACGTACCGCCCGCGCCTGCGTAAATCCCGCCCGTCGGGCACGCAATCGCATTGCCCGCGCCGAGCAGGCCGGGGATCGGCGCGCCGTCATGCCCCAGAATCCGCGCCTGCCCATCTGTCCGCGGGCCGCCATTGGTGCCGAGCAACCCTGAGGCAATCTCCACTGCATAGAACGGCGCTTCCCGGATCGCGCCGAGCGTAACGGCGGTGCCGTCCCGCGAGCGGTCGCCATAGAAGTGATCATAGGCGCTCGTTCCCCGCCCGAAGTCGGGATCGTGGCCTTCATCCGCATGGACGTTGAAGCGCGCCACGGTTTCGGTGAGCACCGCACCATCGACGCCGATCTCAGCCGCCAACCCCTCCAGCGTATCGGCGCGCATCACCCAGTCAGGGATCGGCTGACCCGGCTGGCGCGTGCCGAGCGGATAGCGTTCCGCATATTGCGCATCGAAGATCAGATAGGCGGGGAGGTTGGCGTAGTCATAACTGGCCGGATCGAACTGGTGGAACACCCCGCCCAAGGCCGAGTAATTCGCCGCCTCGTTGCAGAAGCGTGTCGCCTTGCGGTTCACCATGATGGAGTGCGGCACCGTCCGTTCGATCAGGATGATCTGCGCGCGCTGTTCGCCGCTGGCCCACGGCGCATCGGGCGTCACCAAAGTCGGCGCCCACCACGCGCTGGTCATGTTGCCGAGCTTTGCGCCTGCCGCCATCGCCAGTTTCAGCCCCTCGCCCTTGCCGGTTGGCGGGCTGGCGGGGGCGGTGACGGGGCCGCGCAGGAAGGTCTGGCGCAAGTCCTCGTCCCATTCGAACCCGCCGGTGGTGAGGATCACCCCGCGCCGTGCGGTCATGGCGAAGGACTGACCATCGCGCGTGCCTTCGATCCCGGTGATCCGCTCACCATCCCGCACCAGCCGCTTGGTTTCGACGCCCAGCATCGGCGCGATGCCGCGCGCCAGACACGCCTTGAGCAATCGCGCCACCATCGCCTGCCCGAACCCGCATTGCCGCGCCGCCATGCGCTCGCCCAGCACTGCCATCGGCGGCATCGCGGTTGCCCCGCCCAAGGGCGTCTCGCGCAGCATCAGCGGCTTGGGCTCCTCGATGGCGTAGATTTTCGCGGCCCATTCGCCGAGTTCGCCCAGCGCGAACAGATCATGGTCGAGCGCGCGGGAGCCTTCGGGCTTTGCGCCGGGGCGGTCGAGGTAATAGTCGGGGTAGCCGGGGAGCACCGCGACCTTCAGCGCCTCGATATCCTCCAGAAAGGCCAGCGCCTCAGGCCCCTTGTCTACGAAGGCCTCCAGCGTTTCGTCCACCAGATCGCCGTGGTCCAGACTGCGGAAATAGGCGAGCGCGTCGGCGCGACTGTCGGCCATGCCCGCTTCGCGCATCCGCGGGTTGTCGGCCACCCAGATCACCCCGCCAGATATCGCCGAGGTGCCGCCAATCCGATCCCCCCGTTCGATCAGCGCGACCCGCGCGCCTGCTTCATGGGCGGCAAGCGCAGCGGTCATGCCCGCCGCGCCGGTGCCGAGGATGATGACGTCCACGTGTTCCATGCGGGCGGTTAGACGCCCTGCGCGCGGCTTCCGGCAACCCGTCATTTTGGCAAGGTGCGTTTGGCCTCCCCCTCCCCTACTCGTCATTGCGAGGAGCCGCAGGCGACGCGGCAATCCATGACCCGTCCTTTGCGATTGCACGGTCGGTCGATGGATTGCTTCGCTACGCTCGCAATGACGAGGAAGGGCTGGAGAACATATGAAACTGGCAGGAAAAATCGCCGCGATCACGGGCGGCACGGCGGGCATGGGGCGCGGGATCGCCGAGGCGTTCCTAGCCGAGGGCGGGAAGGTCGCGCTGTTCGCCCGCAATCCTGACAAGGGCGCCAAGGTGCTGGAAGAACTGGGCGCCGGAGACAACGCGATTTTCATCGCGGGCGATGTGATGGAGCAAGCCGATCTCGAAGGCTTCATCGACCAGACCATCGCCCATTTCGGCACGCTCGACATCCTGGTGAACAACGCCGGCGGCGCGGGGGATTTGCAGCCGCTGGTGAACCTGTCCGATCACGCCTTTGACGAAGCGATGAAGTGGAACGTCTATTCGACCTTCTGGGCCACCCGCCGCGCGCTGCCGACCATGATCGCCAAGGGCGATGGGCGCGTCATCAACATCTCCTCGATGGAGGGCAAGCATGGCAAGCCGGTGCTGACCGCCTACTCCGCCGCCAAGCACGCGGTGAACGGCATGACCAAAAGCGTCGCCCGCGAAGTCGGCGTGAATGGCGTGACAGTCAACGCCATCTGCCCCGGCATCGTCATCACCGACATCATCAAGAACAATGGCCCCGCCACGGCCAAGGCGATGGGCATGGAGCTCGACGAAATGATCGCGATGTTCGCGGCCGATTCGGCGATCAAGCGGCCGAACACAGTTGAGGAAGTGGCCGCTGTGGCGGTGTTGCTGGCAAGCGCGGCGGGCGCGGGCATCACCGGCCAGCAGATCAGTGTTGATGGGGGAACGGCGCAGTATTGAGGCCGCGCGCGAAGAGCCGCAAGCATCCCCCGTCATCCCGGGCTTGACCCGGGACCGCTATCGGCAGACGCCAAGCTGCGAGCGATCCCGGATCAAGTCCGGGATGACGTTTGGGGACCTACCCCCGCAACTTCGCCATCGCCGCGCCAACCGGTTTCCTACACGCCCGGGTGGCGCTACACCCTGCGCCGTTCTTTCCCATCGTCCGCTGACCCGGAGCGGGGGCTGTGCGCAGCACCTCCCCCCCCCCCCCGCACCGATGCGATGTGTCAATTTCGTTTTCAGGGCGTAACTAGCTCTGAATGCTTATGAAATCTTGCAAAATGGCGCTTGACACCCTGTCAACTTTGTCAACTTCGGCCTACCCCTGCAACTTCGCCATGGCCGCACCAACCGCTGCGGCGACATCGCCCGCCTGCGGGTTGCCGCGCATGATCAGCCCGCCATTGGGCTGGATATTCGCGCCGGTGACATAGGCCTGATCGGTGCTCAACCACAGGCAGGCGTGCGCCACGTCCTCCACCGTATTGAGCCGTCCCATCGGATAGCGCGGCAGGAAGGCATCGGTGAGGCCCGGCACCTGGAAGCTGTCATGCGTCATCGGGCTATCGGTAAAGGCAGGCGAGACGGTGTTCGCCTTGATCCCGAGATGTCCGTAGTCATTCGCGACACACTCGATCAGAGCCTCGGACCCGCGCTTGGTGCCGATATAGGCCGCATGGTTGGTGATGATTGCCTTGGTGGTCGCCGATGAGAGCGAGATCAGCGATCCGCCAGTCGGTTGCTGCGCGCTCATCACCCGCACGAAGGCTTGCAGGAAGTGGTGCACGCCCTTGAACTGGAGGTCGACGATCTGGTCGAGCTGTTCCTCGGTGATCTCCTCCATGCTGGCGAGCAGGCCCCAGCCGGTGGTGTTGATCGCGATATCAACCCGCCCGAACGCGGCGACGGCCTTGTCGGCCATGGCGTTGACCTCGGCCCGGTTGGTGATGTCGCACAGGGCATATTCCCCGCCGATGTCTGCGGCGAGCGCGGCGAGCGGGCCTTCCTTGCGGCCCGCCACCAACACCTTGGCGCCTTCATGCGCGAACAGGCGGGCGACGGTCTGGCCCATGTTGCCCTCCGACGCTGCGCCCAGCACCACTGCGGTCTTGCCCTCTAACTGTCCCATCACAAATCTCCTCTCGAAATGCCGAGTAACACGGGGAGCAATGCCGCGGCCCTTCCCAAAAGTGTCCATTGTTCCGCCAGCCCCCGCGGCGGATAGCGGCGCGACAATCGTGGGAGAGCGCGCAATGTTTACCGGACCGCTGGAGGATCGCGTGGCGATCGTCGAACTCAATGGCACCTATGCCGATGGCGTGGTGCGTTTCGATGCCAACACCTGGGGGAGCGTGTGGGCGGATGATGCCGACTGGGATCTGATGGGCCACAAGACCAAGGGCAAGGACGCCATCGTCGCCTTCTGGAACGGCGCGATGGGCGGGCTGGAGGCGGTGAGCTTTCAATGCGTGCCCTGCATGATCGAAGTCACCGGCAACACCGCGAAATCGCGGGTGCAGACGCAGGAAATTTTGAAGCCGAAGGATGCGCCCGCGCGCCATGTCGGCGGGCTTTACGAAGACGAACTCGCCAAAATCGATGGGCGCTGGGTGTTCACCAGCCGCACCTTCAAGATCATCGCCGAATTCGGAGTGCAAAGCTGACCATGGCCAAGATTCTCATTTCCGCGCAAATCGACCTCGATCCCGCCCAGCGCGAAGAAGCACTGCGCACCGCCCGTCCGCATATCGAAGCGGCGCTCGCGGAGAAGGGCTGCATCCATTACGACTGGAGCGCCTGTTCGATGAACCCGGCGCGCGTGAATGTGTTCGAGGAATGGGAAAGCGAAGAGGCGCTCGCCGCCCATTTCAAGGACCCGGCCTATACCGGAATGCGCGATCATATCGGCCAGTTCGGGATCACCGGCGCGGTGAGCGCCAAGTACCGCGTCGATGCGGAAGGCCCGGTCTACAACGCCGAGGGCAATGCGACCGAGGCGTTTGACTAAACTGCGCCAGTGATTCTGGGCGCGATCCTCGCCGGCGGACAGGCGCGGCGGTTCGGTAGCGATAAGGCGCAGGCGCTGTATCAGGGCGAGCGGCTGATCGACCGGGTGGCGACTGCGCTGCTGGCGCAGTGCGGCGGGTTGGTGGTTTGCGGACGCAAGGAACCTAAGTTCCGCTGCATTCCCGATTGGCCCGAGGCTGGGCTAGGCCCGCTGGGCGGGCTGGCAGCGGCGTTGCGCCATGCGCGGGAACAGGGCTTCAGCCATGTCCTGTCCGCCGGAGTGGATGTGCCCGACCTGCCGCATGATCTGGCCATGAGCCTCGCAGGCGAAGGCGCGGCAATTGTGGAGAGCCAGCCGGTCGTCGGGCTGTGGCCCGCCGCAGCCGCGCCCGCGCTGGAGGATTTCGTCGCCAGCGGGGGCCGCTCGCTCTACCGCTTTGCCGACCATATCGGTGCGCGCCGGGTGGACTTTGCCCGCCCGCTGATGAACGTCAACCGTCCTGAGGACCTGCCATAGCCTCGTCATTGCGAGCGAAGCGAAGCAATCCATGGCCAAAGTGTCCCGCGCGGGGCAAGCTCAGTCCATGGATTGCCGCGTCGCCTTCGGCTCCTCGCAATGACGAATAGGCTCTAAAGCTTCAACATCTGCTTCCCGCGATTGAGGCCAGCGAACAACCGCTGCAAGGTCTGCGGCGCGTTTTCGAAACCGTGCTGGATGTCTTCCTGATACTTCAGGCTGCCATCCTTGACGAAGCCTTCCAGCCGCTTGCGGATGCCGGGGAACTCGCTCGCCCAGTCGAGCACGATGAACCCCGCCATGGTCCCGCGCCGGAAGACGAGGTTAAAGTAGTTCTCGGGGCCAGCTGGCAGGCTGCCGGTCTCGTAGCGGCTGATCCCGCCGCAGATCACCACGCGCGCATTGGTGGCGATGCAGGCGAGCATGTCGTTCAAAATCTTGCCGCCGACATTGTCGTAGATGACGTCGACACCGCGCGGGCACAGATCCTTGATCTGGGCTTTCACATTGTCGGCTTTGTAATCGATCGCGGCGTCATACCCCGCCTCGCGCACCAGCCAGTCGCACTTGTCCTGACCACCCGCGATCCCGACCACGCGGCACCCGGCGATCTTGGCGAGCTGGCCGACGATGCTCCCCGTCGCGCCTGCTGCGCCGCTGACCAGCACGGTGTCGCCCGCCACGGGCTTGCCGACCTTGAACAGCCCGCAATAGGCGGTGAGCCCGGTCGTCCCGAGCACCGAGAGCACAGCAGTGGGCGAGATTTCGGTTTCGACCTTGGTCAGTTCCTTGCCGTCCGTGACGAGATATTCGGTCCAGCCGGTGGTGCCGAACAGCATGTCGCCCACTGCAAACCTGCCGCCATTGGACGCCACCACCTCGGCAATCCCGCTGCCGCGCATCACGTCGCCAATATTCATGGGCGCGACGTAGTCGGCGATGTTCTCCATCCAGCCCTTCTGCGCCGGATCGAAGCCGAGGTAATGGAGCTTGAGCAGCATCTCACCGGGCGCAGGATCGCCAAGCTCGGTGGTGACCAGCTTGAAGTCGTTATCGATCTCGATCCCCCGGCCGCGCGGGTGTCCGTTGAGCAGCCATTGGCGGGTGGTGGTCGGCATCAGGTATCTCCTCGTTTCGCCTGCCCTATTGCGGGGGCAAAGCGCCGGTCTCCACGGACAAAAGTGTCAGTCGAGTGGTTCGCCCCCTGTGGTAGTTTGCACAGATAAAGGGAGAACCACGATGGGCGTCGAGACTCACAAGACCTTCTGCCGCTTCTGCCACGCCAATTGCGCGATGGAGGTGGACGTTGCTGACGGGAAGGTGATCGAAGTGCGCGGCGATCCTGATGATCCGGCCTATGGCGGCTACACCTGCATGAAGGGACGCGAGCTGCCGGATTCGCACAATTCGGAAAACCGCCTGCACCATTCGCTGGTGAGGAACGCCGAGGGCGAATTCGTCTCGACCCCGATGCCCGAAGCGCTCGCCCATGTGGCAAGCGAGTTGCGCCGCATCATCGACCAGTACGGCCCGCATTCGGTGGCCGTGTTCATGGGTTCGGGCGGATTCCAGAACAGCGCCGCCATGTCGGCCTCATTGAGCTTTGCGAATGCCGTGGGGAGCCGCAATTTCTACACCTCGGTGACGCTCGATCAGCCCGCCAAGGTGTTCACCACCGCGCGATACGGCAAATGGATGGCAGGGCCGAATACGTTCAGCGAGAGCGATGTAGCGATGTTCATCGGCAACAACCCGATCGTCTCGCACTATTCGCCGGTGGGCGGCGTGCCGCCGTTCAGCCCGTCGCGCCGCATCCGTGACCAGCAGGCCAAGGGCCTCAAGCTGATCGTTGCCGACCCGCGTGAAAGCGACGTCGCACGGCTGGCGGACATCTACCTGCCGGTGAAGCCGGGCGAGGATCCGGCGATGCTGGCCGGGATGCTCAACGTGATCATCAGCGAAGGGCTGTACGACCGCAACTTCGTCGCCGCCCATGTCGATGGCTTCGACGAATTGGCCGAAGCGGTAAAGGCCTTCCCGCCCGGGGTCGCTGCCGAGCGCGCCGGACTCGATAAGGACCAACTAGTTGCCGCCGCGCGGATGTTCGCCACAGGGTCGAAAGGCTGCGCGGTCACCGGCACCGGACCGGAAATGGCGGGGAACGGGACGCTGACCGAATATCTGGTCGTCTGCCTCAACACGATCTGCGCCCGCTTCAAGCAGGAGGGTGAGAAGGCCGCGATCCCGGGTGTCTTCAGCCCCTACCAGAACGCCCGCCGCGCACAGGTTGCGCCGCCGGTCCCGATGTTCGGCGCTGAAGGGATGCCGAAATCGCGCTTCCGGGGCTTGGGCCATCTGGGTTGGGAAATGCCCTGCAACGTGCTCGCCGACGAAATCCTCACGCCCGGCGAAGGCCAGGTGCGCGCGCTGATCTCGGTCGGCGGCAATCCGGTGGTGGGCTTCCCCGATCAGGCCAAGATGGTCCGCGCGCTCGATGACCTTGAGCTGTTCGTGCAGATTGACCCGTGGATGAGCGCCAGCGCCAAGCGCGCCGACGTGGTGCTCGCCCCCTCGCAATGCCTAGAGCGTGAGGACATCACCAGCCTGTCCGAATGGTGGCACGAGGAACCCTATGCCCGCTACACTGAAGCTGTGGTGGAAGCGCCGGGCGACTGCATCGACGAATATGAGATGTTCTGGACGCTCGCCCATCATCTCGGCATCCAGATGAACCTCAACGGCGGCCCGCTGCCGATGGACCGCAAGCCGACCAAGCAGGAGTTCCTTGATCTGGCCGTAACCGGTTGCCTCGTCACGCCCAGCCAGGTGCGTGCCGATTGCGCCGCCAATGGCGGGGCGGCGGTGATCTATCCGGAGGTTCACCCGATGGTTCAGCCGGTCGACGAAGGCGAGTTCCACCGCTTCGATCTGGCGGTGGGCGCAATGCCATCGGAGATCGGGAAATATGCCGAGAACCGCGCAGCGCGCGAGGGCTTCGATTACCGCTTGATCTCGCGCCGCTCCAAGACGCGGTTCAACTCGATCGGCCACCCGCTCAAGAAATTGCAGGCCAAGACCACCACCAACCCGGCCTATATCCACCCCGAGGATATCGCCGCGCTGGGGCTGGAGGAAGGCGGGCTGGTCGCAATCACCTCGCTCCACGCCACGATCCACGGGGTCGTCAAGGCGAGCGACAAGGTGCGGCGCGGGATTATCTCAATGGCCCATGCTTACGGTGATGCCGATGCCACCAAGGAGGACGTGCGGGAACGCGGGTCTTCCACCAACCGGTTGGTGAGCGAAGTGGTCGATTACGATCCGATCACAGGGCAGTCTCTGCAAAGCGCCATTCCGGTGAAGCTCGAACCGGCTTAGAATTCAAACCCTTGAATCCGTTCGGGCTGAGCTTGTCGAAGCCCCGTTCTTCCCTTTCGAAGAGAAGTGCGGCCCTTCGACAGGCTCAGAGCGAACGGAAATGGAGATTATCCGAATGCCCACCAACCGTCGTTTCCTGCTGCAACGCCGCCCTGATGGCACACCCGTCAAAGAAGACTTCGAACTCATCACCGAACCCACGCCCGCGCTGGAGGACGGCCAGTTTCTGATCCGCAACCACTACGCCTCGCTCGATCCAGCGATGCGCGGATGGATGGATGCGGAGGGCAATTACATGCCACCGATCCCCTTGGGCGATCCGGTGCGCGCCAGCACCATCGGCGTGGTCGAGGAGAGCCGTGCGGAAGGCTTTGCGCCCGGCCAGTGGGTCATGGGCCTCAACGCGCTGGAGGATTACTCGGTCAGCGCAGTCGGCGGCTTCACCCAGCCGATTGACCCCACATTGGTGCCGAGCGTCACCAACTACCTCTCGATCTTCGGCGCCGTCGGTATGACCGCCTATTTCGGCTTCCTCGAAGTGTGCCAGCCCAAGGCGGGTGAGACCGTGCTGGTCAGCGGCGCGGCGGGTGCGGTGGGATCTCTGGTGGGCCAGCTTGCCAAGATCCACGGCTGCCGCGCGGTCGGCATCGCGGGCGGCCCGGCCAAGTGCGCGCGCCTCACCGAGAAATACGGCTTCGACGCCGCCATCGATTATCGCGGCAAGGACGAGGCCGCGCTCACCGCCGCGATCGCCGAGGCATGCCCTGATGGCGTCGACGTGATCTTCGAGAACGTCGGCGGGATCATCCTTGATGCGGGGTTGATGAACCTCAACCTGCATTCGCGCGTGGGCCTGTGTGGCCTCATCAGCGAATACAACACCGAGCCGCGCGGCATCCGCAACCTGTGGCAGCTGATCGTCAAGCGCGCGCATATCCGCGGGCTGTTGGTGGCCGACTATGTCCCCCGCTTCGCCGAGGGCGCTCAGCAGATGGGCGTCTGGGCCGCGCAGGGCAAACTCACCATCGACGAGCATATCGACGAAGGGCTGGAGCACGCCTTCGACAGCTTCATGCGGCTGTTTGCGGGCACCAATGACGGCAAGATGATCCTCAAGATCGCTTGATGAACCGCTCGCTGCTCGTGTTGTCGGGGGGCCATCCTTACGAGGAAGGCCCCTTTGCCGAATTGCTCGCGGCGCTTGGTGATTGGGACGTCACGCACCTGATCCACCCCGAAGGCGGAGAGGTTGACGCGACCGAGGCGATTGCGACCGCCGACGCCCTGCTATTCTACGACATGGCAGGCTACACCTTTGCCAATGGCACCGTGACGATGCGCCCGCCCTCGCCTGCCTTCCGCCACGCGATCACCGCGCGGTTTGCGGCAGGCAAGGGCGCGGTCGCTTTGCACCATGCGCTGGCCGGGTGGGCCGAATGGCCGGAATGGCATAAGTGGCTGGGCGGCGGTTTCCTTTACCAGCCGGGCCAGTGGCAAGGCGAGGCTTGGCCCGATTCCGGCTATCGCCACGATGTCGCCTATGACGCCCATGTCATCGCCGATCACCCCGTGACACGCGGTTTGCCCGCCACCTTCCCGGTGACCGACGAAGTCTATCTCTGCCCGATTGATGAAAGCGCCATCGTCCCGCTGATGCGGGCCGAGGGGTTCGCTTTCACAGCGGGCAATTTTTACTCCGCCGCCAATGCCGTCGCCGGCGCGATGTTCAGCCGCGAGGGATGGGATCATCCGCCCGGCAGCAATTGCATCGCTTGGGAAAGCCGCACCTGCCCCGCACCGCTTATCTACCTGCAATGCGGCGACGGCCCCGCGACCTACGCCAACCCGCACGTCCGCCAGATGCTGGCCCAAGCGCTCGACTACACCTCAGGAGGAACCGCATGACCCCGCAGCAAACTGTCGAAGCCTTCATCAGCCATTGGAACGCCTGCGATATCGACGCGATGCTGGCCCTGTGCGCGCCAGGAATCGTCTATCACAACATTCCGATGGAGCCGGTTCACGGCACCTTGCAGATGCGCGAAATGGTTGCCGGATTTCTGGCCGATATCGCATCCTGCGACTGGCAGACCCACGCCATTGCGGCGAACGGCAACACCGTGCTGACAGAGCGGACGGACGCGTTCAACTTCAAGGACGGCCGCCGCGCCGCAGTTCGGGTGATGGGCACTTTCGAACTTGACGAGGCAGGCCAGATCTCCGCTTGGCGCGACTATTTCGACATGGCTGAATTTGTACGCGAATTTGCCGCAGGGTGATGTTCTCCGCACAATCCTAACACAAACGCGCATCGCAAGGGGGGCGGGGTCATGGCTAGGCTTGCGCCATAATATCCAAGGGTCTGGAGCCGCCTCACATGAACAAGCCACAAGGCAACGTGTTTGCGCCTGAAACGCTGATCGATCCGTTCGACCATTACCGCGCCATGCACGAGGCCGGGGTTGCGATCGAACTTCTCGAAGGCATGAACACCTACGTCGTCTACAGCTACGATCTGTGCAGCGAGGCGACCACCAAGCCGGAGATCTTCTCGAACGATTTCACCGCGCTGATGGGGCGTGAGGCGGACGAGGATATTCAGGCCATTCTGGCTGAGGGCTGGCCTGACTTGCCGACCCTGCTGACCGCCGACCACCCGGTCCACACCCGCAACCGCAAGCTGGTGAACCTCGCCTTCTCGGCCCCGCGTGTGAACGCGATCGAGGCCGATATGCGGCAGAAATCGATCGACCTGATCGAGGCCTTTGCCGACCGGGGGGAATGCGAATTTGTCGAGGAATTCGGCGTGCCGCTGCCGGTGGCAATGATTGCCGGGCAGATCGGGCTGGATGATGATCCCAAGCGGGTCAAGCGCTGGTCCGATGCGGCGGTCGACCGTTTTAGCCAGATGGTCGATCACGACCGCAAGCTCGAATGCGCGCGCAGCCTTGTCGAATTCCAGCACTACATGAAGGGCCTGATCGATGACCGCCGCGCGAATGGCGGCAACGACCTGCTGACCGATCTGGTCGAAGCGCGGATCGAGGGGGAAACCCCGTTGATTGACCCCGAGATCATGTCGCTGATGCAGCAGTTCATGGTGGCCGGGAACGAGACCACCACATCGACGCTGGCAGGCGGATTGCTCCAGCTGATCCGCAATCCCGATCAGATGGCCAAAGCCAAGGCGGCAGCGGGCGGGCGCGATCCCAAGGTCATCGGCAATCTCGTCGAAGAGGCGCTGCGCTACGAAACGCCAACGGCGGGCATGTGGCGCATCGTCAAGCAGGACACCGAACTTGGCGGCATGGCGATCCCGGCCGGCAGCGTGGTGCAGCTGCGCTATGCGGCAGCCAACCGCGATCCTTCCCGGTTCCCCGACCCTGACACATTCGACATCGAGCGGACCAACGCCCGCACCCACCTCAGCTTCGGCAAGGGACCGCATATGTGCGTGGGCAACATGCTCTCCCGCAAGGAAATGCTGGTCGCCTTCGACGAGCTGCTCGAACGGCTCGATAACTTCGCGGTGGCGGACGAAAATGAAATCCGCATCCTGCCCAACATCCTGCTGCGCGGGGTGACCCACCTGCCGATCACGTTCACGCGGAAAGCCTGACGCACATGAATTTCGACCTTTCCGAAGAACAGCAGATGTTCGTAACCTCGGTCGAGCGGTTCGCCGCGCCCGTGGATGTGGAAGCCCGGCGCAAGCTGCGGCTCTCGCCCACTGGCTATGACCGGGCGCGCTGGCAGCAATTGGCCGAGATGGGCCTGATCGCGCTCGCGGCGGGCGAGGATGCGGGCGGCATGGGCGGCTCGGCGGTGGATCTGGCACTGGTGGCGGAAGCCATCGGCAAGGCCAATGCCCCCGATCCCTTGCTGGAACACGGCATCCTGCCCGCGCTGCTGCTCGAACGCGGCGGCGCGGCCGAGGCGCTTGAAGGCGTGCTGGCAGGTGAGACCATCGCCACCCTCGCCTGGACCGAGCGCGGCCAGCGCTACAGCCTCAAGGCCAAGGGCATGAAGGCCGATGGCGCTGAGGGTAGCGTGACCCTCACCGGCGAAAAGACCATGGTGATGGGCGCGCTGATCGCAGACCTGTTCATCGTCACCGCCGATATGGGCGGGGAGACGGCCTGCTTCCTCGTGCCAAAGGGCGCGCCGGGGCTGGAAGTGCGGGCCTATCGCCTTGCCGATGGCAGCATCGCGGGCGAGTTGAAACTGACCCGCACCCCTGCCGCTGCCAAGCTGTCGCTGGATGCGGAAGGGCTTGCTGCCGTCGCTGCTGAAATGCGCCTTTACGCCGCCGCCGAGATGGTTGGGCTGGGCCAGCGCTTGCTCGATGACACGCTGACCTATGTGAAGGAGCGCGAGCAATTCGGCGTTGCCATCGGCAGCTTCCAGGCGCTCCAGCACCGGCTGGTCGATTGTTATGCGCGCGAGGAACAAGCGCGCTCGATGCTGCTGCGCGCGGCGCTGACGGACCGCGGCGATGCCGCCAAGTGGCAGCGTGCTGCCGCCGGGGCGAAGGCCTTCATCGGCGAAAACGTCGACGCGATTGCGCGGGAAGCGGTGCAGATGCACGGCGGGATGGGGATCACGGACGAGTTGGCGATCGGCCACGCATTGAAGCGCGTGCTGGTGCTCGCCCGGTTGTTCGGTGACGTCGACACCGTGCTCGCCGAATATGCTTTGGCAGCCTGAGGGGGCTTGGACATGGGACAGAAGATCGACCCGAACCTATGGAGCGACGGGCCGGAACCGCACCTGATGGGCGGCAAGTTGCCGTCTGGCGTAGTGGTGTTCCCGATGCCGGTGGGCGATGCGGCTGCGGGCGTTGAGCCCTACAAGCTGTCACGCCGGGGCAAGCTGTGGTCGTGGACCTCGCAGGGCTTCCTGCCGAAGGAGCCCTATGAAGGCCCCGGCAGCGGTCCCGGCGAAGGCCCGCCCGATTTCCAGCCCTTCCTCTTGGGCTATGTCGAACTGCCCGGCGAGGTGATCGTCGAAAGCCGCATCGTGGATGCGCGGCTCGAAGATCTGCACCTCGGCATGGAGCTCGAATTCTGCATCGTGCCGTTCAACATGACACACGACACCTTCGCCTTCCGCCCGGTCGCCGCAATCGAGAGTAAAGCCGCATGAGCGAGAACGTCTATATCATCGGCGCAGGCATCCACCCCTTCGGGCGCACAGACGGCCGGTCAGGCCGCGAACAGGGGGTCCATGCGGTGCGCGAGGCGCTGGCCGATGCCGGGCTCGAATGGCCCGATATCGAATGCGCCTATGGCGGCAGCGCAGCGGCGGGCAATGCCGATATCATGGTCAACGAGCTGGGGCTGACCAGCCTTCCCTTCACCAATGTCGCCAATGGCTGCGCGACGGGCGGCAGCGCGCTCGCCGCCTCGCAGCAGGCGATTGCGAGCGGTATGTATGACCTCGCCCTCGCGGTCGGCTTCGACAAGCACCCGCGCGGCGCGTTCAATGCCAAGCCTGCCGATTACGGCCTGCCCGAATGGTATGGCCAAACGGGCATGATGCTGACCACGCAGTTCTTCGCGCTCAAGATCCAGCGCTATATGCAGCTCCACGGCATCAGCCGCACGACGCTGGGCCGGGTCGCGGAAAAGGCGTTTCGCAATGGCACCCTGACGCCCCACGCATGGCGGCGCAGTCCGGTCGATCTGGAGACGATCCTCAACGCGCCGATGATCAACGACCCGCTGACCAAATATATGTTCTGCTCGCCCGCCGAGGGCGCGGTGGCACTGATCCTTGCGTCCGAGAAGAAGATGCGGGAACTGGGCGCTGACGGGGTCAAGATCCGCGCGGTCTCGGTCAAAACCCGCCCGCCCAACTCCTTCGAGGTTTTCCAGGCCGGCATCAGTATCGAGGAAGGCGGCAAACCCACCGTGCTCGCGTCGAAAGCCGCGTTCGAAAAGGCCGGGGTCGGACCCGAGGACATCTCGGTCGCCCAGCTTCAGGACACCGAAAGCGGCGCAGAGATCATGCACATGGCCGAAAACGGCTTCTGCAAGGATGGCGATCAGGAAGAATGGCTCGCCAATGGCTGGACCGAGATTGGCGGCAAGCTGCCGGTCAACACCGATGGCGGCTGCCTAGCGTGCGGCGAGCCCGTCGGAGCTTCGGGACTGCGGCAGATTTACGAAAACGTCACCCAGCTGCGCCAGCGCGGCGGCGAACGGCAGGTGCCCGGAAAACCGCGGTTCGGCTATAGCCATGTCTACGGCGCGCCGGGGCTTTCGGGCGTCGCCATTCTGGAACGCGAATGAGCCGTATGCGGGGCAAGGTCGCGCTGATTTCGGGCGGCGCGGAGGGGATCGGGGCTGCGGTCGCACGGCTGATTATCGCCGAGGGCGGCAGCGTGATGCTGGGCGATGTGCAGCTGGAAAAGGCACAAGACCTGGCCGCTGAGCTGGGCGAGCGCGCCGCGGCCTGCCTGCTTGATGTGCGTGACCTGCACCAGTGGGAAGCTGCCGTTTCCGCCACGCGTGGCCAGTTCGGCAAGCTCACCGTGCTGTGCAACATCGCGGGCATTTCGGAACCCGGCAACGTGCCCGATGGCGATCTCGACGTGTGGCACCGCACCATCGACATCAATCTGCACGGCCCGTTCTACGGGATGCGGGCTGCGATCCCGGCAATGGAAGCCAGCGGAGAACCCTGCGCCATCGTCAATATCGGCTCGATGATTGCGCTGCGCCCGGCAGCGTTCGTTGCCGCTTACTCAGCGTCGAAGACCGGCCTGCGCGGCCTCACCCAGTCGGTTGCGCTTGATCTGGCCGCACGGGGTCTGCCGATCCGCGCCAACATGGTCCACCCCGGCGCGATCCGCACGCCGATGTATAATCGCTACAAATTCTCCGGCGCCGATACGCCCGAGAACATCGAGACCAATTTCGCCGCAACCCACCCGATGAACCGCATCGGCGAGCCGGAAGAGGTCGCCCGCGCGGTGGTCTTCCTCGCCAGCGATGATGCGAGCTTTACCACGGGCTGCGATTTCACCGTCGATGGCGGCGGGTCGATCAGGAGCTGATATGTCAGAACAACCCGCCACTCGGATCGACGCGCATTTCATTGCCGCGGGCAAGTATCACGATATCGACTTTCCGCGGATCGAGATCCTCAAGCTGCTGGCCGAACACCCGCATATCCGCACCACGGTCGCCTGCGACTATTCGGGGCTGGAGCGGCTCGATGCCTGCCGTTTCCTCATCACCTATACCTGCGATCTGATGCCGACGCCTGAGCAAGCCGCGCAGATCAAGGCGTGGATGGAAAAGGGTGGCAAGTGGATGGCGCTCCACGGCACCAACTCAATCCTGGTCTTCACCGCCGAAGGTCTGGTCGATGCGCCGGATGATCGCCCGGACGTGATGGAAATGCTCGGCACGCAGTTTGTTGCGCACCCACCCATCGGCAAGTTCCCGGTTGAAGTGGTCAATAAGGATCACGAGCTGACCAAGGGGATCGAAAACTTCGAAGTGGTGGACGAGCTGTACCTCTCCAAAACCACTGCCCCGATCGAAACCTTGATGCAGACGACCTTCGAAGGCGAGGCGACCGGCTTCACGCACAGCCAATGGCCGTCCACCACCGTACCTATCCTTTATACGAGGGATATCGGCGAAGGGCAGATCGTTTACAATGCACTGGGCCACTGCCGCGGGCATTATGACCTGCCCGGCATGGCCGATTTCTACCCGCACAAGGAAATGTGCGCGTGGAATTATGATGTCTATTATGATTTGCTGCGGCGTACGATACTCTGGGCGATGCGCGACGGGGCCTGAGCGGCTGGACTGATTACGAGAAGTGGGACTCGACTGACATGGATATGGACTTCTCCCCCGAGGACATCGCCTTCCGCGAAGAGGTGCGTGCGTTTCTCAAGGACAACCTTCCCGCACGGCTGCGCGACGGGGCACGCCGCACGCCGGGGGTGTTCGTCGAGCCCGATATCGGGATGGAATGGCACCGCATCCTGTTCCGCCAAGGCTGGGTTGCCCCGCACTGGCCCAAGGAAGACGGCGGCACCGGCTGGACGCCCACGCAGAAATTCATCTTTGAAAAGGAATGCGCGCTGGCGGGCGCGCCGTCGCTGGCGATCCTCGGCCTGCGCCTCGTCGGCCCGGTGATCTGCGAATTCGGTACGCCCGAACAGAAGGCGCGCTTCCTCCCCGGCATCCTGTCGGGCGATGATTACTGGTGCCAGGGCTATTCCGAACCCGGCAGCGGCTCCGACCTCGCCAGCCTGAAGACCGCCGCGCGGCTCGATGGTGATGAATATGTCATCAACGGGTCGAAGATCTGGACCACCCACGCCCATCATGCCGACTGGATCTTCGCGCTGGTGCGCACCGATGCCACGGTGAAGAAGCAGGCCGGGATCAGCTTCCTGCTCGTGCCGATGGAGCAGCCAGGAGTGTCGGTCACGCCGATCCATTCGATGTCGGGCGATCATGAAGTCAACGCTGTGTTCTTCACCGATGCCCGCACGCCGGCGGAAAACCGCATCGGCGAAGAAGGCCAAGGCTGGAGCATCGCCAAATTCCTGCTGGAGAACGAGCGCGGCGGATCGTGCTACGCCCCGCGCCTGCTGCAATCGATCGAGCGGCTGGAAAACCTCGCGCAGACCCAGCCTTCGGGCGTCAATGGCGCGCTGGCGCATGACCCGCGCTTCCGCGACAGACTTGCCCGCGTTAGGCTGGAGGCCGAGGCGCTGGAAATCACCGAACTGCGCATCCTCGCCGAACTCGCCAAGGGCCGCGCGCCGGGCCCGCAGACGTCGCTGGTGAAGCTGCTCGGCTCGAATATCGGCCAGCAGGTCGATGTGCTGCGTTTGGAGCTGCTGGGGCCGGACGCCTTGCAATTGCCCTTGGAGCGCCCGCTCTACGGCAATGAAGCGCCCGAACCGGTCGGCAGCGAATATGCCCAGACCGCGATGGGCCGCTACCTCAACAACCGCGCCGCGACGATCTTCGGCGGCTCGGACGAGGTGCAGAAGAACATCATCGCCAAGACCGTGCTGGGGCTTTGAGATAGCTCTTCCTCGTCATTGCGAGGAGTGAAACGACGAAGCAATCCATGAACCAGCGCTCGCAATTGCGCGGCCGGGCCATGGATTGCCACGCCGCCTTCGGCGGCTCGCAATGACGAAAAACAGAGGAAACTGAGATGGACGCTTCAAAACTGATGTTCCGCGACGGGTTGATGGCGGCCGAACGAATTCTCGTCACCGGCGGGGGCACGGGGCTCGGGCGCGAGATGGCGGAAGCTTTCCTCAAGCTGGGGGCGACTGTCTACATTTGCGGCCGTCGCCAGAACAAGCTGGATGAGACAGCCGCCGAGCTGACCGCCCTCCATGGCGGCAAGATCGTTGGCATGGCCTGCGACATCCGCGATGCCGATGCGATCCACGCGATGGTCGATGCGATCTGGGCCGATGGCGGTGCGCTCACCGGCGTGGTCAACAACGCGGCAGGCAACTTCATCAGCCGCACCGAGGATCTGTCGGTCAACGGCTTCAACGCCATTGCCGACATCGTGATGCGCGGGACATTCTACGTCACGCTCGACATCGGCAAGCGGCTGATTGCGGAGAAGAAGAAGGCCAGCTTCCTCTCGATCCTGACCACCTGGGTGTGGTCTGGCAGCGCCTTCGTGGTGCCATCCGCCATGTCCAAGACCGCGATCAACGCCATGACCCAGAGCCTTGCGACCGAATGGGGCCGCTATGGGCTGCGCTTCAACGCCATCGCCCCCGGCCTCTTCCCGACCAAGGGCATGAGCGCGCGCCTGTCCCCCGGCGGGCAGGGCGGCAATTCCAAGAACGACCTCAACCCGATGGGCCGCGCGGGCGAGATGCACGAGCTCGCCAACCTCGCCGTGTTCCTGATGGGGCCGGGCGCGGAATATGTGAACGGCCAGACCATCGCGATCGATGGCGCGGGCTTCCAGGCCAATGGCGGCACCTTCTACCCGATGCTCCACGCGCTGGGCGACGCCGAATGGGATCAGATGCGCGCGATGATCAAGGGGACGAACGAGAAGGACAAGGCCGAACGAACGACCGGCTGAATGGGCGCGCGCTTTCCTACTTTGCCGAGTTCTGCCAACCTTCCGGCATGACGCAATTTCCCCCCGAATTCCGCCCTTTCATGGTCGGGGCGGGAGGGAACGGTTTTCCTTTACTGGACAGTGTCTCATGTGTCTCCAACACGATGAGCAGCCCGCGCTGTGGACAGTCAGGTCACAGCTGCGCGCTGGTTGAACTCGGGGCGCTGCCATTCGCCCGATGCCAGCACCTCCGCGAGATGGCGCGCAGCGGCGGCGATGTCGGCGAAGCTCAGGTACGCAGGCGCAAAGCCCAGCCGCAGCACATCGGGCGCGCGGAAATCACCGATGACGCCGCGCGCGATCAGCGCCTGACAGATGGCGTAGGCCTCGGCGTGGCGGAACGAGAGCTGGCTGCCACGATCGGCGCTGCGAGGCGGGCTGACGAGGTCAAGATGCACGTCATGCGCCATCAGGCTTTCGAGGAAGAACTCCGACAGCGCCTGCGATTTGCCGTAGAGCCGGTCAACGCCGATTGCGGCGATCAGATCGACCCCCACCTCAAGCGCCGCCAGCCCCAGCACCGGCGGCGTGCCGCATTGCAGTCGGTCGATGCCCGGTGCGCCCGCGTAATCGTCCGAAAAAGCGAAGGGCGCGGCATGGCCAAACCAGCCGGTCAGCGGCTGCTGGAGGTCCGCTTGATGCCGCTCGGCGACGAAGGCGAAGGCGGGTGCCCCGGGCCCGCCGCACAGGTACTTGTAGCCGCAACCCACAGCGAAATCCGCGCCGACGGCGTTGAGATCAATCGGCAGCGCGCCGGTGGAATGCGACAGATCCCACAGCACCAACGCGCCCGCCTCATGCGCCGCGCGGGTGAGCGCCGCCATGTCGTGCAGCGCGCCGGTCTTGTAGTGGGCATGGGTGAGCATCAGGAGTGCGACATCGCCATCCAGGGCCTGCATGAGCCTGTCCCGCTCGGCCAACCGCCGCTCGGCAAGGCCCTGCGCTTCCAGGCCGGCGATCATGTAGAGATCGGTCGGGAAGTTTCCCGGTTCGGACAGCACCACCTTGCGGCCCGGACGCATCTGGAGCGCGGCGGCGATCAGTTTGAACAGGTTCACGCTGGTCGAATCGCAGGCGATCACTTCATGCGGGGCGGCGCCAATCAGGGGTGCGATCTTGCCGCCGATGCGGCTCGCCATGTCGAACCAGCCCGCGCTGTTCCAAGAGCGGATCAGACCTTCGCCCCACTCCTGCTCGACCACCCTTTGCACCGCCGCAGGGGTTGCCTTTGGCAGCGCTCCGAGCGAGTTGCCGTCGAGATAGATCACCCCTTCCGGCAAAGTGAACCGCTCACGATAACCCGCCAACGGATCGGCGGCGTCGAACTCGGCGGCGCGGCTTTCGGGGGTCATATCGCCGTCCTGACGGTGAGCAATTCGGGGAAGAAGGCCTGCTTCAGCACGCCTTCCAGATAGGGCACGCCGGGGGTGCCGCCGGTGCCGCGCTTGAAGCCGATGATGCGCTCGACCGTTTTCAGATGCCCGAAGCGCCAGCGTTGGAAATGGTACTCCAGATCGACCAGCTTTTCGGCGAGTTCATACAGATCCCAATGCGGCTGCGGATCGCGGTAGATCGAGGCCCACGCTGCCTCGACACTGGCATTAGGGGCGTAGGGCGCGGCCGGATCACGCTCCAGTGCGGCCGCATCAATTGCGAACCCGCGCCGCGCCAGCAGCCGGATCGCCGCGTCATAAAGGCTCGCGCGCCGCTGCTCCGCCTCCAGCCGCTCAGCCCAGTCGGCGTTGCTCTTGTGGAGCCGCACATGCTTGCCATCGCGCCCGCCGAGCATGAATTCCATCATCCGGTACTGCGCCGACTGGAACCCGCTCGACGCACCCAGATGCGGGCGGATCGCGGAATAATCATGCGGGGTCATGGTGCTGAGCACATCCCAGCTCTGGATCAATTGCTGCTGCGCCCGCGCGACCCGCGCCAGCATCTTGAACGCGGGACGCAGGTTGTCCGCCTCGATACACTCACGCGCGGCGGTCAGCTCGTGCAGGCACAGCTTGAGCCACAGCTCGCTTGCCTGATGGACGATGATGAACAACAGCTCGTCATGCGCATCGGATGCGGGGTGCTGGGCGGCGAGGATGCGGCCAAGGTCGAGATAGCTCGCATAGGTAACGTCAGCGCTCATGGCTGCGCTCCTAGCGCGCCCGTTGCGCTGAGGGAACTCCCGCTAGATCCGCGCCTCGATCACGCGGGTTTCCGGGTGGTGCTTGTCGATATGCTTAAGGATGATCTTGAGGTTCTTGGTGTTGGACCGGAACACAAGGTCCGCCGCGTCGCCGATCAGCGGGATCGCGCCAATCGCGGTGTCGAACAACACGTTCGCCCCCATCCGCGCCAGATTCCATTTGGACAGACCAAGATTGCGCGCTTCCCAGATGATGTAGGCACCCATGGCAGTGGTCACGATCTCGCCCAGCACCGGCACCAGACCGATCAGCGCATCCAGTCCCACCGGCATGTTGACGCCGGGAATGGTGAAACTGCGTTCGAGCAGCTTTTCCATTGCCACCACTCGCGCGCGCACCGATGCGGGATCGGTGCCGGTGGGCAGCGTGAAGGTCATCGGCTCGGGGCGGCGGGGCTGCTCTATTTCCATGCCCCTTAGGTGGTGGGCTCTGACAGCGGGAACAAGGGGTGCATCCCCCACACGTTGGGCAGGTAATTGCGGATTGTGCCGCGCACCAGCGACCAGCGCACGGGCGCGCCGAGCGGGATGTAGACCTCCCGTTCGACGAGTGCTGCATGGGCTTCGATGAGCAACTGTTCGCGCGCGGCGGCATCACGCTCGGTCAGGGACTGGCGCACCAGCGCGTCGGCCTTGGGTGCGCACAGGCCCGCATTGAGACCGCAGTTGAACTGATTGAGATACCAGCGGGCCGAGGTGTACCGCGCCAAGGTGTCGCGCAGCTCGAGGTCGGCGGCCTCGCCTTTGCCGGCCCGGCGCACGGACACGCCAATCTCGCCCCAGGCTGAGGCTAATTCCCGCAGCAGGAGATCGCCCCCCGGCCCGGACGGCAAGGCGATGAGCACGCTTGCCTCGCGCCCGGGCCCGGCCCATGCGCTGACCCGCGCGGCGGCAGCGCGGCGGCGCGCCTCGATCGAAGCGCCATTCCAGCGATCTTCGGGATAGGGCGCGTTGGTGAATATCTCGGATGGCACCACCCAGCTGCTTTCACGCCAGCCAGCCAGCCCGAAACTGCGGATCAGCGCAGTCCGGTCAATCGCCATCGACAAGGCTTCGCGCCGGGCGGGGTCGGCGAGGAACCCGGTCTCACGCCGCACCACCAGCCCCAGCAGGCCAAGCGCCGGGTCGACCTGGATCGTCCCGCGCGAGAGCGGCCCGACTTCGGCCAGCGGAAAATCGATCAACGTGCCGCCGAGCACCAGATCGACCTCACCGCCCGCGAACGCCGCCACGGCATCGCGCGCCGATAGCGCCCGCACCTCTACCGGGCGGGCGATGTCTTCCCAATCCTCGCGCGCGGGCAGGCCGCGGGATTCGGGCGGAAGCGCCGTGAGCCGGGCGATCATGCTTTCCTCGTCGCGCGACATGGCCATCGGCCCTGCCCCGGCGTCGCCACGCACCAGCCCCAGCTCGGGCTGCGCCAGCAGACGCAGGAAATCGGGCATTGGCGAGGAGAGCCGCACTTCGATCACCCGCCCGGTCATCGCGCGGATGTCGCGCACCTTGGCCAGATCGAGCCCCAGCGAGGTGCCGCGCAGCCTGACGAGCCCGGCGCGCAATTGCTCGCGGACGTCAGCGGCGGTGATCTCGTCACCGCCCGGCCAGGTGCTATCGCGCAGGCGGAAGATATAGCTGAGGCCGTCCTCGGTCACGATCCAGCGTTCGGCGATGGCGGGGACCACTTGGCCCACCGGATCAAGCGCGACCAGCCCTTCACGGGTGGCAGCGCGCATGTGCTGGGCGGCTGGTGAAAGGCGCACGCCTTGTTCGAACGGGTCGTCAGGCGCGCCGATCACCGCGACTTCGACTGGCCCGCCCCCATTAGATGGGCCGCAGGACCATGTCGCCAGCGCAGCAATCAGAGGAAACCAGAATCGCATCGCAGCCTGCCTAGCAGGTTGAAACGCGGCGGTCAGCTTGTGGTGGAACACGCAGCGGGGCAAAGCCCGCAATACGCTCAGATCTTGCGCAGCGTGGTCGGCTCTGGCGGCGGCGGTGCGCGATGGCTCCACAAGGGCTTGACGATGGCGGCCTCGTGACCTTCGGTGGTCTGAAGCGGACGGCGCGCCTTCTGGGAATCGATTTCCTCATCGAATGCGACCCCGAAGCGGTTGTCCTGCACCCAGGCGACGGTGCCGTTCACAGCACCAATATTGCGCAGCTCAACCACGACGCGGTGCCCGCGCTGAACCCGCAGCTGGCCTTCGCCCATCATCCCGCCATCCGAAAGATTGCGCACCCGCGCACGGTGGGTCTCCGCGCTTTGCTCGACCCGAATTTCGGCCAGCAAAAACAGGCTGTCGCGTGCGACACTGCGTGTCTCAACTCCTGTCATCTTAAGGATCGCCTCCTCAGCGGAACTTCAATCAAGCAGACCAGATGACGCAGCCTAAGCCGCCACGCCACAATGCGCCACTGCTGGTGCGACATTCACAGTTAACGCGAGGTAAATTTCTGCCGTAGGAACCGTGGCTTGTGCTGATGCGTCCCAGCGCGGCACAGGGTTCCAAAAGGAGATTACCGCTCAGTCGTCGCGCGAGATCTTTTCGCGTCGCTCATGCGCTTCCTGCGCCTCGACCGTCATGGTCGCGACCGGCCGGGCGATCAACCGGCGCAGACCGATCGGATCGCCAGTGACTTCGCAATAGCCATAATCACCCGAATCGATCCGGCGCAGCGCGGAGTCGATCTTAGCCACCAGCTTGCGCTGACGGTCACGCGTGCGCAGTTCGATGCCCCAGTCAGTTTCGCTCGAGGCGCGGTCGGTGAGGTCGGCTTCGCGGATCGGGCCATCCTGCAAGGATTGCAGCGTTTGCCCGGCCGCGGAGTGGATGGAACGTTTCCATTCGAGCAGCAGCATCCGAAAATAGGTCTGCTGGCGTTCGTTCATGTATTCCTCGTCCTCGCTCGGGACATAGTCCGGAGCCAGAAGGCGCTTAGCCTTTTCGAGGACGTCGATGTCGTCAGACGCGGAAATTGGCATCAAGGTGTCTCATCCCGTGAGCCGCTGGGAAGACCTTCGCGTCCTGACGCCCTGAATTTTTTCATTGGCTCACTTGGTCCCAGCAAGCTGAAGCAATGCGCGCCCTATAGGCAAGGCCCCGAAAGCGCACAAGCGGGTTTGGGAATGAAGTGGGGGCAAAAGCCGTGCCGCGACAAAGTGCAAGCGGCGTTAACTAATTTTTGACCATAACAGCCGCACTTCTTGTCTCACGGAAGGTCGCTTGGGGGCGACCTGGTGACTGAGGGGGACCAAATCATGACAATCATCGCAATCAGCGCGAAGGCTTCACGGAGTAGCGAAGCGCCGTGGAAAGCAGACAAGGCGAGCGAGACCATGCTGGGCGCATGGCTGGCTGCGGCGAGCCAAGGTCAAGTGGGGGCCTGCTTCGATCTGGGTGTGGCCTTCTCGACCGGCAGCAACGGCGCGACCTGCGATCTGATTGAAGCGCACAAGTGGTTCAATCTGGCCGCTGCACGCGGACATGAAGATGCCGCGCATTGCCGGGCCGATATCTCCGACGAGATGACCGCACGCGAGATCGCTGAAGCCCAGCGCCGCGCGCGCCAGTGGCTGGCCGAAGGCCGCCAGCGCGCTGCGTGAGGCGGGTTAGTCGCCCTTCCTGAACGGCGTACGACTGCCGAGGTAGAGCTGATCGCTCGCTACGCCCGCCCGCTCGCGTTCGAGGAAGTCGGCGACCGCGCTGCGGAAGCCGGAATCGGCGATCCAGTGGGCCGATAACGTCTGCACCGGCTCATAACCGCGCGCCAGCTTGTGTCCGCCTTGCGCGCCCGCTTCGACACGGGCCAAGCCGCGCGCAATCGCGATGTCAATCGCCTGATAGTAGCACAGCTCGAAATGCAGGAAGCGCACCTCGCGGGTGCAGCCCCAGTATCGCCCGTAAAGCGCATCGCGTCCGGCGAAGTTGAGCGCGCCGGCAATCGCTTCATCCCCGTCATAGGCGAGGATCAGGATGATCCGATTCCCCATTCGCTGACCGAGCAGGCTGAAAGCCTCGCGCGTGAGATAGGGCTGGCCCCATTTGCGCGCGCCGGTGTCCTGATAGAAAATCCAGAAGGCGTCCCAATGCGCCTCGGTAATGTCCGCGCCGGTGAATTGTCGGATCGTCAGGCCATCCACCGCCGCGGCGCGTTCTTTGCGCAGGTCTTTGCGTTTGCGCGATGAGAGTGCGGCGAGGAAGTCATCGAAGCTGGCATAGCCACGGTTGAACCAGTGGAACTGGATATCCGCGCGCGGCAGCCAGCCCGCTTCCTCGAACAGCGGCAATTGCTCGGGTGTGATGAAGGTGGCGTGGGCCGAGGACATTTTGTTCTGGAGGCAGACCGCCTCCGCACCCTTCAGCAGATGCGGGGCGAGGCTCAGATCGGACAGCAGCAAGCGCGGACCGGTCGCAGGCGTGAAGGGCGCGGCGATCTGGAGCTTGGGGTAATAGCGCCCCCCAGCCCGGTGCCACGCGTCCGCCCAGGCGTGATCGAACACATATTCGCCTTGGCTGTGCCCCTTGGCATAGGACGGCATGGCGGCGAGCAGCTTGCCCGCATCATCCGTGATGGCAATCGGCGCAGGCTCCCACCCGGTGCCGGGGCCGACACTGCCGGAATCCTCCATCGCGGTGAGAAATTCGTGGCTGACGAAGGGATTGTCGTTCCCGCCCAACGCGTTCCATTCCTCACGGTCGAAGCTGCCGACCGATGGGGCGATGCGGACAGTCAGACCCTGATCGCTCACGCCAGTCCCGCCCCTTCGGCGATCAACGCGTCAGCATGGGCAAGGCCCGCCGCGCGCGTTTCGGGGGAATTGACGGTCCACGTGAGCACTGGCAGCCCCCCCGCGCGCAGATCGGCCACCCAGCGGCTCGGCAGGGCGTTGATATGATAAGCGAGGAAATCGGGCTGCGCGATTCGCAGCGCCAGCTTGCGCCGCCACGGTGTCTGCGTCTCGCCGCGCTCGTCCTCACGCATGACTAGACCGGCGCAGATTTGTGGCGCGTGCTTGCGAAACCAGCGGGCTACGCGCGGATCAAAGCTCATGACCGCCACCGGCCCGGGATAGTTTTCCAGCAGCCGGACAACGCAGACACACGTCCAGTCAACATCATAACCGCGCTTCGATTTGATCTCGATCAGCAACGGCACGCGGCCAGCTATCACAGCGAGAACCTTCGCCAGCCGCACGGGCTGCTGATCGGTGCCGAGTAGGGGCAGCGCTTCAAGCTCATCAGCGGTGCGGCTCGCAACCATGCCCTCGGCGCCGGTGAGCCGCTCCAGCGCCCAGTCGTGGAACACCATCGGCACCCCGTCGGCGGACATCTGGATGTCGCACTCGATCCCCAGCCCTGCCGCAATTGCGCCCTCAGCCGCCGCCAGCGAGTTCTCCGGCACGCCGTCCCCGTGCAGCCCGCGATGGGCATATTCCCACGCGGTCAGCCATTCGGGAGCGCGCCTTGCTGTCATGCCTTGAGAGCGATAACCGCATCAACCTCAACCGCGGCGCCGCGCGGCAGAGCGGGGACGCCTACGGCTGCGCGGGCGTGCTGCCCGGCGCCGCCGAACACCTGCTCCATCAGATCCGACGCGCCATTGGCGACTTCGGGCTGGTCGGTGAAATCGGCGGTGCAATTGATGAAGGCACCCAACTTGACGATCCGCTCAACCTGCTCAAGCAGGCCAGCCGCTTCCAACTGGGCGACGATCATCAAAGCACAGGCACGGGCCGCGGCCTGACCATCGGCAACGCTGACATCGTCACCCAATCGGCCCTTGACCACCACACCATCGACAAATGGCAGTTGGCCCGAAACATAGGCCATGCCGCCATGCACGACCACCGGCACATAGCTGGCGACAGGGGCTGCGGCCTTGGGCAAAGTGATGCCGAGTTCGGCAAGGCGTGCGCGGGTGGTTGTCATGTCGTTGTATCCTCCAGTCGATCCAGTAGCCACGGCAGGGCCTCGTCCCAGCGGTCAATCCGGGCTTCTGCGTGGCCTGATTTGTGGGCGCAATCAATGGCGTGAGCGATCATCGGTTCGCCGCACAGGTGCAGCCGAGTGACATGCGGCGTGATCTCGGCGACCGAGGCATGGTGCTGCGCCAGATCGTCGATGAACAGCGCGCGGGTGGGCGCATATTCGTCAATGATCGCCTTCAGCGCCGGACCTTTCGGGCCCTGATTGGTGAACACGCGGGCGTTGATCCCGACCTTGGCCAACTGCGCCGCGCGCGCATCGCGGTGGGCATCGACCAGATTGGTCAGGATCACGATATCCGCCTTTTCGGCGAGGGTGTTGATCCCCTCAACCGCGCCGGCGATCGGCTTTTGCGAGTCCATTTCGTTATCGAAGAAGCTCCTCAGCATCTTCCAGATATCGGGCGGGGCCAGCACTTCGCCGCTCGCCTGCCAGCGCAAAGCCTCGGCAAAATTGTGGCCTTCGAGGTTGAAGCTGACGCCCTGCGATGCCTCCAGCCAGTCCTTGAACGGAGCGACCATGTGCAGCAGCACTTCGTCACAATCGGAGATAATCAGCGGGCGGGTCATGATTGCAAAGCGTCCTTGGCGGCGACCAGTTCCTCAGGCGTGACAGCCAGAGCCTCAGCCGCGCGGATCAGATCGGGTTCGTGATTGGCGAGAAATTCGAGCGCGGAGGCAAGGATCATCGGATCGCCCAGCCCTGTCCGCAGAGAATCGGGATCGAGGCCGGTCAATTCAAGGTAGCGCGCCGCCCGATCCTCGCATTCCAGCACCCAGCCCAACGCCGCCAGCGCCAGTGTCTGCGGGTTAACCGGCTCGGATGAGGGGCGAAGCGGGATTGTCCTGTCCTTTATCCGAGGTTAGTCTTACAGCGGTCAGCATGCGGGGCGAGCAGTGACAAAGCGGATCATGGTTGTCGAGGATAATGACCTCAACAGGAAATTGTTCTGTGACGTCTTGCGCGCCAATGGATTCGAGGTCGAGCCGGTGGCCGACGGGAATCTCGTGCTACAAACCGCGCGCGATACATCGCCTGATCTCATCATCATGGACATCCAGCTGGGCGGCATTTCTGGCGTCGATCTGATCGAAGCGGCCAAGCGTGATCGCAGGCTCTCGGGTATTCCCGTGCTGGCGGTGACAGCCTTTGCTGCCAAGGGCGACGAGGAGCGGATTCGCGCAGCGGGCGCGGAAGGCTATCTGTCGAAGCCGGTCTCGATCGGGCCCTTCATGAGCGCCGTCAACGCGCTGGTCTAGGCGTCACCCCCGCGCGGCAAGCCACGCACGGCTGGTGCGGGCGCATTCTCGGGCGCGTTCATTGAGATCGGGGAAGGCATCGCGCAGCGCGGCTGAGCGCTCCTCGATTGCCATCGGCAAGTGATCGGGCAGCGCATCGACCATCGCGCCAAGCGCAAGCCCACCGCGGCCCAGCGGCATCCGGCGGTTGATCGCGTCATCGATGATCGCATCAAAACTGGTGAGGTCCGGGCCGTCCGCAGGCGCGTCGCAAGGTTGGCAGTAGCTTAGCCATTCGCGCGGGATCGCCGCGAGGTCCTCGGCGGTTCCGCCCGAGCGCGACCAGTGGAGCGTATCGACCAGCAGCCCCTTGGCCTCGCCCTCAACCACTTCCAGCACGGCGCGGGCCATGTGGATTGTCTTCACTTCGGTGAAAATGCCGAATTCGAGATTGACGCGCACACCGGTGCCTTTGGCCGCGTCGACCATCGCCTGAAACTTGGCAGTGGTGGCTGCCATGTCGGGGTCGCTGGAAACGCACAGGAGGTTTCTGGCGCCGATTTCAGCGGCAATATGAACCAATTCGGTCAGCCATGGATCGGGCGCTCCGGGCATGATCCAGGCGACTTCGAGGTCGAGCAGTTCGACGCCCGCATCCCTCGCCTGTGCGCGGATCGCCCGGGTGGTGGCGGGCGTCCAGGTCTCGCGCTCAGCCCACATGCCGCCGAAGTCGAAATCGCTGGCGGCGGCGGCTTCGATCAGCTGTGCCGGGGTCGCTTCGGGCATGATCCCGGCGGCGAGCGAGATCAGCCGGCTCACAAACTCTGCCCGTCGTCGAGGACGAAGTTGGTCCCCGTCACGAATTCCGATGCATCCGAACAGAGGAATAGCATCATCGCGTCGAGCCCCTCTTCGCCCATCAACCGGCGCTTGGGGAACTTCGCGATCTGCTTTTTGCCGGGCTCGGTATCGAACCACGCATCGTTGATCGCAGTGCGGATATAGCCGGGCGAGACAGTGTTGACGTTGATCCCGGCCCGCGCCCACTCGCGCGCCAAAGTCCGCCCCGCCTGCACCACGCCCGCTTTGCTGGCTGCATAGGCGACGAGGCCGGGAGATGGCTCGGTCGCGGTGATCGAGGCAATCATCACGATCCGGCCCTTGGTGACGCCGTGCGCCATCATCCGCTTGGCGCCTTCGCGCGCGGTCAGGATCGCGCCCTTGAGGTTGATCGCGAGGGTCTGCTCGATCTCTTCTTCGGAAATGGTGGTCGCCATGCCTGCGCCATCCACCCCGGCATTGGCGATGACGGTGTCGACCGGGCCGAACGCTGCCTCCGCCGCGTCGAACCCGGCGATGATGTCGGCTTCGCGCGCGACGTCCATCTGGACGGCAGCGGCTGCTGGGCCGATTTCGCCCGCCAAAGCGGCCAGCCGGTCGGCCCGCCGCGCGCCCAGCGCCACATTCGCGCCGCTCGCCGCCAGAATGCGACCGAACCGGGTGCCCAGCCCCGAAGACGCGCCGGTGATGAGCGCGGTGCGCCCCGTGAGATCGAAGGAAAAGCCCATGGCCGCTTACTTAGCCGCAGGCAGCTCCCCGTTCACATATTTCATCAGCGTTGTCTGGAAATGCCGCACGCGACTGTCCTGATAGTGGCCGAGCTCCATCAGGCCTTCCTTCATGCTCTTCATGCCTTCCTGGACGAATGGCAGGTTCGCCATGTCCTGATCGAACACGTTGGCGAGCTGCGGGCCCATGATGTCGTTCGCCCAAGCGAAGGGCTCGTCATCCGGAATATAGGTTGGCGTGACGGCACGGGGGCGTTCCTGACCCTTGGGGGTCGGGAACAGCAGGCGGATTTCCATGATGCACCAGTCGGGGGTGTCACCAGGCAGCCAGCGGTACACCAGCGTCGGCAGGAAGCCGATCCACGGGGCGAAATTGGGGAAGATATTGTAGGTGAAGTTGTCGAGAATCTCGGTGTCCGAGGCGTCCGAATAATCATAGCCGTAGTTCTCGGCAAAGCCCTTGCGCCCGGCCTCCGCGAGGATCTTGCGCGCGCCGAGCGGATCGCTGGCGTCATACCCCTCGGCCGGTTCCTCGCTGGCGTTGAAGCGCCGGTTGGTGCGCGCATCCGCCCCGCCGGAAAACTCGTTCATCTTTTCCAGCACGTAATCGGAATTCTTGCCCTTCACATGCGGGCTCAGCACACCCGAGGGCGTGATCGCGCGGTTGAAGTGGTCGCCGATCAGATCGTAGCGCGTGTTAGCATCGCCGAGAAAGGCGAGCAGTTGCGGGTGGGTGGTGATCGAGTGCCAGGCCTCCATAAAGGCCTCGGCAGTCGCCTTCCAGTTGGCCGGGATCTTCTTCTGAACCCACATGCCGGTGTAGCGATTGCCGAAGTCATAGCGCTCGTAATGCGACGCTGCCGGGCCGAGCCAGGTCTTGAAATCGGGCAGGCTGTGGTTCTCGGTGAGCATGACAAAACCCTGCCACAGCTCCACGCGCGCCTGCGGCAGGTCCATGTCCTTGCCTTCAAGATGCTTGAAGTCCCACGCGCAGGGAATTTCCTTCAGCGAGCCGTCATTGCGCCAGGTGAAGCCGTGGAACGGGCAGCGCAATTGCACCGAATTGCCGCTTTCGGTGCGCAGCTTGCGGCCGCGGTGGAGGCAGGCGTTGTAGAACGCCTTCACGCCGCCATCCTTCTGGCGGATCAGCAGGAAGCTCTTGCCCGCGATGTCGAACACCACCGTGTCGCCCGGATCGGGCAATTCATCCTCACGCGCAGCGAACAGCCACACGTTGGGCCACATCTTCTCGCGCTCGAGGCGCGCGAAGTCCTCCGAGATATAGGGCGCAACCGACAGGGGCTCGTCCCCCATCTCGATGGTGGTTTCCTCGAACAGGTAATCTGGCGGACGCCGCGTATCGCCGTTGAGCATGTCGGTGTAGCTGATCCCCGGGCAGCGATCAGCGCGGGCAATATCCTTGATCTCGTTCATCGGCCTTCGATGTCCTTTCGGGGGTGTCCCCGTCCTCATCCTCGCACTTTGTGCAGTGTTTCGTGAAGGGAATATCACACAGTCTCGGCAAGGGGTCACCCTAGCGGATTGGAGAGGAATATGGCTTTGCCGGGAAAAATCGCCGCGCTGGGCGACATCATGCAGCTGGCTTTCGTGCCGGAGGATTTCGATGCGGCGGTGGCGCATTGGACGCAGGTGATGGGCGTCGGGCCGTTCTTCATCATCGAGGGCATCCACCTCGATGGCATGAAATATCGAGGGCAACCGACTGATGCGGTGTTCGATCTGGCGCTGGCCTATTGGGGCGACTTGCAGATTGAACTGATCCGCCCGCGCGACGATCACCCGTCGATCTATCGCGGCGAATATGGCTCGACCGGCAACGGGCTGCACCACGTTTGCATTCTGGTCGACGACATCGCCGAGGCGCGCCGGGTTTGCGACGAAGCGGGCGCCGAAGTGGTGATCGAGGGCAATTTCGGCACCAGTCAGGTGATCTATGTCGATCCGGGTAGCGGGCCCGGCACGCTGGTGGAAATTCTCCAGCAGGCGAAGGACGGGCCGGATCTGTTCGGAATGATCAAGGCAGCAGGCGTGAGCTGGGATGGAAGCGAGCCGCTGCGGAAGCTGGGATAAGAGGGGACGGCTCGGAGATCGGGAGCTCCCCTCCCCGCCCCGGGCTTGACCCGGGGCCCCGCTCTCTTGCTTCCTAAATGAACCGCTGAAGAAGGAATAGCTCGGCCCCGGGTCAAGCCCGGGGCGGGGGGAGTGAAAATCAGTCGCTGGCTCCAAGGTAACCCAGCTGACCCGCCTTGAAGATCGTCTGTGCGCGGTTCACCGAGTCGAGCTTTTCGCCCGCGCGGTGGATGTGGTAGCGGATCGTAGCGTGTGACCGGTTGAGGATCATGCTGATCTCCTTGTCGGTCTTGCCGATTGCGGCCCAGCGCAGGCATTCGACCTCACGCTTGGACAGCACGCAGTCCGACGGGATCCGCCGCTTGGTGCGATTGGCCTGCACGTAGCCCGCGACGAAGCACCGGGTGACCATCGCGAACAGGGCGCCATATTCGGCGAATTCAGCCGAGAGGTCTTCCTTCTCGCGTTCCATTGAAATGAAACTGCTCGCCGAAATCTGGCCGAACGGCAGATGCACCGGCACCACGATCGCAGCTTTGCACAAGGAGCGCTTTTCGAAATCGTTCAGGTCGATTTCCGCCAGATAATGATTGCGCCAGCGGGTGTTGAAGCCCTGCGCGTTGACCCAGAACGGCTCGCTTTCATAGCGGCAGGCGCGCGGGAGGGGCGAATGCAGCGCCAGACGGTGATCCTCCCACCAGCGCGCGCCATCATCCAGCCAGCGGAAGATATCGGCGTTGAGGATCGTGCCATCGGCATCGACCATCGGCTCCTTGGAGGAAATGTCATCGCACACTGCGATCTGCATCCCCCGCTCCTGCGCGATGCGAGCGAGGTTCAGCGCAGCATCGTGAATATCCTCGGGGCAGGTGATGGTGACAGAATCGAGCAGCCGTTCAAGCGACTCGCGGCCTTGCGGCGTGCGCAGTTCGACAACATTAGTAGCCATTATCAGGCCTTGCTCCTCTCATTGTTTTCTGATTCGGGACACTAGCGCAATTTTTCCGTTTGTCCTCATTATTTACGTAGGGGAAACGGTCGGCCGGCGGGGCTAGCGAAAGTGACAGAGGAGAGTGCAGCTAATGGCTTTTGCGGGCGCGAATTTCGGGGTGGTCCTTAAGGCTTTGGCAGCGGCAATCCCACCCGATCGGCCCGCGCTGGTTCACGGCGCGCGGGTGGTGAGCTGGGGTGACTTCGATGCCGTGACCGACCGGATCGCCGCCGGACTGAGAGCGCGCGGTTTGCAGCGCGGAGACATCGCCGGGCAGATGCTGCGCAACACGCCCGACTACATGCTCGCCTATTTCGGCTGCGTGAAAGCGGGGCTGGTGCCGGTCAATGTGAATTACCACTACAAGGCCCGCGAGCTGGCCGACATATTCTCGCGCTTCGGGTTGAAAGCGCTGTTTACCGAAAGCGACTTTGCCGGTTCCGCTATCGAAGCGATGCCCGAAGGCGCGCTGACGGTGGATGTCGGCGGCGATGCGTGGGCCGAACTGTGCGCCAGCGAAATCCCCGCAGACTTTGCGATCCATGATGATCCCGAAGCCCTGTTCCTGACCGCGACCGGCGGGACGACCGGAATGCCCAAAGCGGTGATGTGGCCGATGGATCAGGCCTGGGGTGCGTTCAATATCGGCGTATGGCAGCGCCCGCCGGGCACACCGCCGCTGGTGACGACGAGCCTCGACGAACAGGTGGCCGAAGCCGCCCGCATCGGCCCGGATCATCCGGCGAGCAATTCGCCGATGCTGCTGCTTTCGCCGCTCATGCACGGCGCAGGGCAGTTTACGGCGGTGATCCACTTGCTCAAGGGCGGGACGCTGGCGCTGCTGCCGGGGCCGAAGTTCGATGCCGATCTGGCGCTGGACGAGGTCAAGCGGATAGGCGCGCGCGGGATCTTCATCGTTGGCGATGCCTTCGCCATGCCGCTAGCCGACCGGCTGGATGCGCGGGCTAAGGAGAATGGGGGGGATAGCGCCGATGTGCTGGCGAGCCTGCGCTCAATCACCTCGTCAGGCGCGGTGTTCTCGCCTGCGGTGAAAGCCCGCCTGATCGCCCATCACCCCACGCTGATGATCATCGACGCCTTGGGTTCTTCGGAAAGTTCGGGCACGGGCATCGTCATCACCACGGCCGCCGGATCAAGCGGCGGCGGCAAGTTCCAGCCGCTGCCGGGACGCGAGACCAAGCTGTTCGACGAGAACTTGCAGGAAATCCCGCGCGGCACCGAAGGCGTCGGCATCGTCGCGCGCACCGGCCCGCTGCCGCTAGGCTACCTCGGCGAGGACGAGAAGAACCGCCAGACCTTCCCCGAGATCGGCGGCCAGCGCTGGCTGATGACCGGCGATCGCGCGCGCTGGGCATCAGACGGCATGCTCGAATTCATCGGCCGCGACAATATGTGCATCAACACTGGCGGCGAGAAGGTCTTTCCCGAAGAGGTGGAGGCCGTGCTGCTCGAACACCCGCAGGTGCAGGATGTCCGTGTCGTCAGTCTGCCCGATGCGCGGTTCGGGCGCAAAGTGGTGGCGGTGGTGCAGCCTGAAGGCGAAGCCGAGGGCCTGCGCGAAGCGCTGGATGCCCATGCCCGCTCCGGGCTGGCCGGCTACAAGATCCCGCGGCTGTACTTGCTGACGGACACCTCACTCCGCCTCAACAACGGCAAGCCCGACTATAAAACCGCCCAGGCCCTCGCCGACGCAGCGGTGTCCTAAGTTCGAGCGCGAGCTTCAGGCAAACCGCGCCGCATATTCCATCGCAAATGTGATCGCTGTCAGGGTGAGCCCGATCATGAAACTTTTGTAGGCATAGGCGAGGTATTTGTACTTCTTGCGCTGGAGCACCTGCCCATTCTGGTAAATGTCGTGCAGCATCGCGCGGAACACGGTTTCGTCGGCGCACAGGTCGTCGAGCACGCTGTCGGTCCATTCGGCTTCATCCATATGGGTAAAGTGGCCGAAGAACAGGATGTTTGGCTTGGCATCGCCGATCTTCGCCTGATCCGGGCCGCTGACCGAGGGCAGCACCGCAAACACCGCGCACATGGCTGACACAAAAGCGAATAGCGCCAGCACGCCCAGCGACCACGGCAAGTCGCCGCCCCGCGCCTGCCCGACGGCGATCGTGAAAACGAGAAAGGTCGCCCCCATCAGGATCGAGGCCTTGGCATCGGCCATCTGGCTCAGCATCATGTTGATTTGCTGGGTGGTGCGCACCAGATGGATCGCGTGGTTCGAAAATCCCGTGGGCGATGGCATCGAAGGCGATGCTTTGACCGGTTCAGCCTGCGGTAAATCTTCGGCCATCATATCCCCCCGGACAGGCGCCTCGCCCCCTTGCGGCACGGCGAAAACTTGACAAGCTGCATCATCCGCCGCTTTGCAGCCGTATTACCGGGTGATAGCCCCTCCGACAACCGACGCACAGAAAGCATAGCCGCCCATGACCCCCGCCGAAGTCGAAGATCGTATTCGCGCTCTGATCGAACCCTTCAACAAAAAGGGCGTCACGATCGAAGATGCGACCACCTTTGCCGGCGATCTTGAATTTGACAGCCTGACCGTGATGGATTTCGTCGCCGAGATCGAAGACGAATTCGACGTGATCATCTCGATGAACCAGCAGGCCGAGATCGAAAACTGGGGCCAGCTCGTCGCGGCCGTCCACAAGTTGCAGGATAGCTGATAATGGCGACCGCTATGACCGAGACCCTTGGCGCCGCCGAACCTGTCGACCTGCTGTCGAAGTTTGATCCGATCATCCAGACCCGCGAGACCTTGCTGGCCGCCGGGGTGGAAGATCCGTTCAATCTGGTGATGGAAGAGGTGCTCTCGCCCACCCGCGCGATCTGCAACGGGCGCGATACGATCCTGCTCGGCACCTACAACTACATGGGCATGACCTTCGATCCGGACGTGATCGCGGCGGGCAAGCAGGCGATGGAGGATTTCGGCGCGGGGACGACTGGCAGCCGCGTGCTCAACGGCACCTTCCGCGATCACCGCGATGTCGAAGCGGCCTTGCGTGAATTCTACGCCATGGACCACGCCATGGTCTTCTCGACCGGGTATCAGGCCAATCTCGGGATCATCTCGACGCTGGCGGGCAAGGGCGATTACATCATCCTCGACATTGATAGCCACGCTTCGATCTGGGATGGCTGCGCGATGGGCAATGCCGAGGTCGTGCCGTTCAAGCACAATGACGTCGAAGCGCTGGAAAAGCGGCTGAAGCGCATCCCTGAAGGCGCGGGCAAGCTGGTGGTGCTGGAAGGCGTCTATTCGATGATGGGCGACGTCGCTCCGCTCAAGGACATGGTCCGCGTCTGCAAGGAAAACGGCGCGATGGTGCTGGTCGACGAGGCGCATTCGATGGGCTTCATCGGCGAACATGGCCGCGGCGTCGCCGAGGAACAGGGCGTGCTGGACGACGTCGATTTTATCATCGGCACCTTCTCCAAGAGCGTGGGCACAGTCGGCGGCTTCTGCGTTTCCAACCATCCGAAGTTCGAAGTGCTGCGGCTGGTGTGCCGCCCTTACGTGTTCACTGCCGCGCTTCCGCCATCGGTGATGGCCAGCTCGGCGACCTCGATCCGCAAGCTGATGCACGGCGGCAACAAGCGCGCGCATCTGTGGGAGAACAGCCGCACGCTGCACGGCGGGCTGAAGGCATTGGGCTTCAAGCTCGGCACCGAAACCCCGCAAAGCGCGATCATCGCGGTGATCATGCCTGATCTCGAGAAGGGCGCGATGATGTGGGAGGCGCTGCTCAAGGAAGGCCTATACGTCAACCTGGCCCGCCCCCCGGCGACGCCTGCGGGGATGACCCTGCTACGCTGCTCGCTTTGCGCGGAGCATACCGCTGATCAGGTGCAGACCATCCTCGGGATGTTCGAACGCGCAGGCAAGGCAATCGGGATAATCTAACCTACCCAGCGAACCATATTGGTTATTTGTTCTTGACATCGTGACGCTCTCCGGTTAGGAAAGGGCATCATCGAGAAATAGCGATTCGCCCAGGCGGCGCTCCCCAGTGGAGTGCCGCCTGTTCGTTTTGGCGACAGGAGAACCCGTCATGGCCAAGCCGCGAGGCAAGCACATCCTCATCCGTCCCGAGCTGCGGGCAGGCGAAACCAAGAGGGTCAATAACCACTGGCGGGTCCTATTCCTCGATCACCTCGCCGAAAGCTCCAACGTCAGCGAATCCGCCGCCAAGGCCGGGATCAGCGTCAGCCGCGCCTACAAGGTTCGGCGCGAGGAACCCGCATTCGCCAATCTGTGGCTCGCCGCTTTGTGGGAGGGCTACACCCATCTCGAAATGGAAGTGGTCCGCCGGTTGCGGCAGGGCGACCATTCCACGCTTGATGCGGGCCGCTATGATTTCGCCAACGCGATCCGCCTGCTCGCCGCGCATCGCGACACCGCCTCGCAGGCTATGGCGCAGCAACGCAATGTCAGCGCCGCAGAAGTGCGCGCTTCGATCGATCGCAAGGTCGAGGAAATCCGCCTGCGGCTCAAACACGAGCGCGCCCGCGCGGACGGCACGCGTTGAGCGCCGATCTTGAGTGGATGGACGAGGACGAGGAGGAAGCCGGCCCGCTCATCGCCAATGCCCTCGACCACAAGGAGAAGGCCGAATTCCAGTTCCACTGGCAGCTGCTCGCGCGCCGCGAGCAATGCGCGCCCGACGGTGATTGGCGCATCTGGATGATCATGGCGGGACGCGGGTTCGGCAAGACCCGCGCCGGCGCCGAATGGGTGCGCCAGATCGCCGAAGCGGACCCGACCGCCCGGATCGCGCTGGTCGCCGCATCGCTCGCCGAAGCGCGCGCGGTGATGGTGGAGGGCGAATCCGGCCTGATGGCGGTCTGCCCGCCTGACCGAATGCCGCACTTCGAGCCCTCGCTCCACCGCGTCCGGTTCGCCAATGGCGCGCAAGTCCAGCTATTCTCGGCCGCCGAGCCGGAAGGCCTGCGCGGCCCACAGCACAGCCACGCCTGGTGCGACGAGATTGGCAAGTGGCCGCTGGCGCATGAACGGGCAACCCGCTGCTGGGACAACCTGTTGATGGGCCTGCGGCTAGGGTCTGACCCGCGCATCATGGTCACCACCACGCCGCGTGCGGTGCCACTCGTGCAGCGATTGGTGCAACAGGAGCAATCGGACGAAGTCGTGATTTCACGCGGTTCGACCTTAGCAAACGCAGCCAACCTGCCCGAGCGGTTCCTCACCGCGATCGCGAACGAGTTTGGTGGGAGCAATCTCGCCCGACAGGAAATCGACGGTGAGTTGCTGGAGGATGTCGAAGGTGCGCTGTGGACCCGCGCGCTGCTCGAACAGGCCCGCGAACATGGTCCGGTGCCTGAAGCGGTACGGATCGTGGTGGCGGTCGATCCGCCCGCCAGCACGCGTGGCGACGAGTGCGGGATTGTGGTCGCAGCCCTTGGCGATGACGGTATCGCGCGGGTGCTGGCCGATTGCTCGGTGAGCGGCGCGGCTCCGGCCGAATGGGCTGAGCGGGTCGCAGATGCGGCGCGCGAATGGAACGCGGACCGGGTGGTGGCCGAAGCCAATCAGGGCGGCGCGATGGTCGAAAGCGTGCTGCGCGCCGCCGATCAGGCGCTGCCGGTCAAGCTGGTGCACGCCAGTCGCGGCAAGGTCGCTCGGGCTGAGCCAGTCGCGGCGCTCTATGCCGCCGGGCGCGTGCGGCATGTGGGCGTGTTTGCTCGGCTGGAAGATCAGCTGTGCGGCTTGCTGGTGGGCGGCAGTTACGCTGGCCCCGGCAACAGCCCCGACCGCGCCGACGCGGCCGTCTGGGCGCTCACCGAATTGCTGCTGGGGCGCCAGCTTCGCCCCAGCGTTCGGCAGATCTAACCGAAGGAACTGCGATGGCTTTGCTCGACACTATCCTCTCCGCCTTCAAGGGCGGGGAGCGCACCCGCGTGCCGCTTGCGCACGGCGCCATGCAGGGCTGGCCGCCCGCGTTCGATCCCGGCCCGGGACTACGCGGCTACGATTACACCAAGGGCATCACCGATGGGTTCTTGGCCAACCCCATCGCCCAGCGATCCGTGCGGCTGCTGGCCGAGGGGGTCGGGCAGGCACCGCTCCAGTGCTCAGACCCGCGTCTGACTGCGCTGGTAACGGCGACCAGCGCGGGCCAATCGCTGATCGAAACGCTCGCGGCCAACCTGCTGCTGCATGGCAATGGCTATGTGCAGATCCTCAAGGACGCGGCCGGTGTGCCGGTTGAGCTGTTCGCGCTGCGCCCGGACCGGGTCAAGGTGGTGCTCGATCACAATGGCTGGCCGTGCGGCTATGATTACACCGTCGGCAGCCACACCAACCGCCTGCCGATCGAGGATGAGGACGGGTGGCCCGGCGTGATCGCGATCCGCACGATGCACCCGCTTGACGACCACCGCGGGGCAAGCGCGCTTCAGGCGGCATGGCAGGCGGTGCTGATCCACAATGCGGCGACCGTCTGGAACCGTGCGCTGCTTGAGAATGCGGCGCGACCTTCGGGCGCGCTGGTTCACGAATCGGGGGACGGCGCAGCGCTGACGCTCGAACAATTCGACCGGCTGAAGCGCGAGCTTGACGTTGCCTTTTCGGGCGCGGTCAATGCAGGCCGCCCGATGCTGCTCGACGGCGGGCTCAAGTGGCAGAGCATGGCGCTCACCCCTGCCGACATGGACTTTGCGACACTCAAGAGCGCGGCGGCGCGCGATATTGCGCTGGCATTTGGCGTGCCGCCGATGCTGCTCGGCCTGCCGGGTGACAACACCTACGCCAATTACCGCGAGGCGAGCCGCGCGCTGTGGCGGCTGACTTTGTTGCCGCTCGCCGAAAAGCTGCTTGCAGCCCTGCGCGAAGGCCTCGCTCCGTGGTTTCGCGATGCCGACCTCAGGATCGATCTCGACCGGGTTCCGGCCCTGTCCGAAGACCGTGAGCGCCTGTGGTCGCAGGTCTCGGACGCCGATTTTCTGAGCCGCGCCGAAAAGCGCCAGATGCTGGGCCTGCCGCCTGAGGAGACTGCCCCATGAGCCGAGAAGACATCCTTGCCAGCCTGATGGCGCAGGCGCGCGAAGAAGGGGCCGAAGTGGTCACCTTGCGCGCCATCATTGAGGAAACCAGCGTGCTCGCCACTGACCGCGCGCTGGAACGGCTCGGCCTCGGCGATGCGGGCGCGGAGGGCGATCTCGTTGAACTGCGCGAGCTGCTGAGGGCGTGGCGCGATGCCAAGACCAGCGCGTGGAAGGCGCTGGTCGACTGGATCGTGCGCGGTGCGCTCGCTGTGCTGCTGATCGGGATCGCCGTGCGATTCGGAATGTGGGATCGGCTGTGAGCGCGCCCGCCCCGCTGCGCTTTGCAGGCTATGCCGCCCTGTTCGACATTGCCGATGCCGGGCGCGACACGATCCGCCGCGGTGCCTTTGCCCGCACGCTGGCCGCACGTGACCAACCGGTGCCGCTTTTTTGGCAACATCGGCCAGATCAGCCGATCGGCGTGATCGAACAAGCCGCCGAGGATGCTCGCGGCCTGCGCGTCATCGCCCGGATCAACCGGCCCGATAGCCGCGCGGCGCAGATGCTGTCGGCAGGCCACGTCAACGGCCTCAGCTTCGGCTTCCGCACCCGCGCAGCGCGACAATCGGCGGCGGGGCGCGAATTGCTGGAGATCGACCTGTTCGAAGTCAGCCTGGTCACCCACCCTCTCCAGCACGGCGCCCGCGTCCACCTCTTGCGCTGACACTGCCTGCCCATTCCGTTTCCACCGGCCGCCTCTGGAGCGGCCTTTTTTTGCCCAACCGAAAGGCCACTGCCCCATGGACAATACCCCCTCCCCGATGACCGCCACCGACCCGCTGGACGCCAGCTTCGACCTTTTGGCGCGGCAGGATCAGGCCGAAGCCGATATCACCGCCCTGCGCGGCGATGTTGACGAGGTGAAATCGCGGCTCGACAAGGTTGCCCGCGCAGCCAGCCGTCCGGCAATGGGCGGCGCTGCCCCGGCGGGCGATGCGACCGAAGTGAAAAGCTTCGTCGATGGCTATCTGCGTCGCGGGCGCGAGACCGAATTGAAGTCGGTCAGCGGAGTCGTCCCAGCTGATGGCGGCTTTGCCGTGCCGCGCCAGATCGACGCGCTGATCGCAGATGTGCTCACCAGCATCAGCCCGATCCGCGCTATCGCGCAGGTCGTTCAGACGGGAACGGCAGGCTATCGCAAGCTGGTCACGACCAGCGGCACGGCTTCAGGCTGGGTCAGCGAAACGGCCACGCGACCCGAAACCGCCACGCCCAAATTCGCGGAAATCGCCCCGCCGATGGGTGATCTCTACGCCAATCCGGCAGCCAGTCAGGCGATGCTCGACGACGCCGGGTTCGACATTGAAACCTGGCTCGCCAGCGAGATCGCGGCCGAGTTCGCGCGCGCCGAAGGCAGTGCCTTCGTCAAGGGCACCGGCACCAATCAGCCTGAAGGCTTCCTCACCGCCGCCAAAGCCATCACCCCTGACGCCACGCGCGCCTTCGGCACGCTGCAATATGTCGGCTCGGGCAACGCCACCGGGCTCGGCACTGCGCCTGACACCAAGCTGATAGACCTGGTCCATATGCTCAAGGCCGGCTACCGACAGGGCGCAGCGTTCGTCATGAACTCGGCAACCTTGGCGTCGATCCGCAAGCTCAAGACGGTCGATGGCGCATTCCTGTGGCAGCCGGGTCTGGTCGAAGGCCAGCCCGACCGCCTGCTCGGCTACCCGGTGGTCGAGGCCGAGGATATGCCCGATGTCGCCGCAGGAACCTTCCCGATTGCCTTCGGTAATTTCCGGTCCGGCTATCTGATCTCGGAGCGCGGCGCCACGCAGGTGCTGCGCGATCCCTTCACCAACAAGCCCTTCGTGCACTTCTACGCGACCAAGCGGATCGGCGGGAAGGTGCTCGATTCGAACGCGATCAAGCTGCTGAAGATCGAGCTCTAGGCCCAGCGCCAGACCTCCTCCCCCGGCCGGGCAGCGTGTCCCCTTCGCGCCCACCGGGCTCTCGCGCCCGCATCGCTTCAGGCCGTTCCCCAGTCTGACGCCAGCGATGCGGGCGCATTTCGTGTGAACCATATTCTGGGAGACACCGCGATGCAGCGGACAATCGTGCAGCCCCCGGTGACGGGCGACGCCGCGCTGGCGGAGCTCAAGCACTGGCTCGGAATCACCCGCCCCAACGACGATGAAACGCTTGAGCAATTGCTCCTTGCCAGCCTCACCATCTGCGAAGCCTTCACCGGCAAGACGCCACTGAGGCAGACGGTCGAGGAAATCATTCCGCTGGCGGGGGGATGGCAGGAGCTGGTCTGCCGCCCGGTTCGCGAGGTGACCGGCGCGGCACTCATAGCACCGGACGGCAGCCGCGAGGTCATCGCCGCGCTGACCGACGCGCTGGAATGGCGCATCTCAGGCTCGGCCTGCATCCAGCTGCGACGCCCGTTGGAGGGCCAAGGCCTGGCGCTGCAACTGGTGGTCGGGATTGCCGAGGACTGGAGCGGACTGCCCGCCCCCTTGCGTCACGGCATCATTCGCCTCGCCGCCCATCACTTCCGCCACCGCGATGGTCCCGGCGGAGCCAGCGCCAGCGCCGTTCCGCCTGCCAGCGTCACCGCCCTGTGGCGGCCTTGGCGCGACGTGCGGTTCGGATGATCCGCGCCTCCGCCCGCGCAGACCAACTGGTGCAGCGCCTGCGCACCCGCGCCGCGCGGATCGCAGCAGGCCGCGCAACCAAGCGCCGCTCGCCAGCGCGGTCAGACTGGCATTCGGCGGCCACCTTGTGGCCCGATCTGTTGGGAGACCCCCGCGATGGAAAATGACCTGCGCGCCGCGCTGATCGGCTGGCTGGCCGCCGATCCGGCCCTGGCAGCGCTCAACGCGATCGAGGAAGAAGCACCGCTTTCCGTCACTCCGCCGTGGCTCGGCATCGCCGCCAGCGCCTCGACCGACTGGGGCTCCAAGGACCGCGCAGGCCGCGAGGTCCGCATCGCGCTTGAGCTTGAAAGCTACACCGATCTGACTGCGGGCGATGCCAGTCTGCTCAGCGCGATCGAGCGGCGCGTGCTCGAATTGCCGCCGTTTCAGCCGGGCTTCGAACTCGCCTCGATCCGCTTCCTGCGCTCACGCAGCGAGGCCCGGGCCGACAACCGCCGCGCCGCCTTGCTCGAATACCGTTTCCGCCTGTTCGCCCCGCTCTAGGAGTTAGCCATCATGCCCGCACAATCCGGCGCCGCCTTCCTGCTCAAGATCGCCGACGGAGCCTCGCCTCCGGCTTACCAGACCATCGCTGGCCTGCGCACGACGCAGATGTCGATCAATGGCGACACCGTGGTCGTCACGCACAAGCAATCGGGCGGCTGGCGCGACCTGCTGTCAGGTGCGGGCACCCGCTCGGTCTCGGTCAGCGCGGCAGGGATCTTTCTCGGCAGCACGGCCGAAGCCACCGTGCGCGCCCATGCGCTCGCCGGGACGCTCGACAATTACGAATTGTCATTCGAAGACGGCGAGAAGTTGCGGGGCTGGTTTCTGGTACAGCGGCTGGATTATGCCGGGGATTTCAATGGGGAGCGCAGCTACACGCTCCAGCTAGAAAGCTCCGGCGCGGTGGTACCGGCATGACCGTCGCCGCCAACCCGCTGCGGGGCGAATGCGCGCTGGCTGTGGCCGGTGTGAGCTATGTGCTGCGCCCGAGCTTTGAAAATCTGGTGCTGGCCGAGGCTGAACTGGGTTCGCTGTTCGCCTTGGTCGAGCGGGCGGCAGGCGGCGCGCTGACTCTGACCGAGATGACCGCGCTGCTGTGGCATTGCTTGCCTGCCGAGGGCCGACCCGAGCGGGTTGCGGTCGGTACGGCGGTGCTGGCGATGGGGCTGGTCGGAGCAACCGCCCCGGTGCGGGCGGTGCTGGCCCAAGTGCTTCAGGGCGAGGCATGACCGACAGTTTCGGTAGCGCTGCCGCCCGCTGGTGCGCGCTCGCCGCACGCTTGCTCGGTTGGCGTCCCGGCGAATTCTGGAACGCCACGCCCGCCGAACTGGCGATGGCGCTCGCTGCCCCCGAAGACCCGACCACCCCTTCCCCGCCGAGCCGCGAGGCAATCGCCCGCATGATGGAGCGCGACGCCGATGACTGACAATTTTGAAGAACTGGTGATCGACGTGCGCGCCCAGACCGATGGTTTTGCCAGCGATGTGGAAGCGATGCGCCGTTCGCTCGATGGCTCGCTGCTCGACGGGTTCAGCCGCGCGGGCAATGTGCTGGAGCGGGGGCTGCTCGGCGCGCTGCGGCGCGGCAGCCTGGGGTTTGACGATCTGAAGCGCGTCGCCTTCAGCGCGCTCGCCGAGATCGCCGGATATGCGCTGCAATCGGGGATCGGCAATCTGTTTGGCGGCACTAGCGGCGGAGGCGGGGGTCTGGGCAATCTGCTCGGCCAATCGATCGGCGCGCTGTTCGGCCTGCCGGGCCGCGCAACTGGCGGACCGGTGGCGCCGGGACGGGCCTATCTCGTTGGTGAGAGCGGGCCGGAGGTGTTCGTGCCCACCGCCGCCGGACGGGTCGAGACCGGCATGGCCGCGCCAGGCCGCGATGTTCGCGTGGCCATCCAGGTCGCCGTTCCGCGCGGTCAGGCCGCACCCACCGCGATGCAGCGCTCCTCCCGCCAGATCGCGAGCGCCGTGCGCCGCGCGCTGCAACAGGCCTGAGCGAGGGGATTTCCGATGGCATTCTGGCTCGCCCGCGAACGCCGCGCGCAGGAAAGCACCTTCATCCAGCGCTTCGATCCGCGCTTCTGGACCGTCAATTTTCCCCGGCCCGCGATGGCATCCGTGGTGACAACCGGCCCGGACGCCTTGCGGGTCGACATCGAACTGCATCATGAAGGCGAGCTGGTCGGGCTGATCTGGGAGAGCGCCGACACGCTCGATCACCCACTCCTCGCCTACCAGACCGACCGCGATTATTCGCGCACGACGCTGCGCTTTCGCTGGCAATCGGATGGCGTGATCGCGCTCGATCAACCCAATGGGCCGACGCTGACGGTCGAGGGGCGCGATGCTGCGGGGCTGCCGCGCACGTGGTACATCCGGCTGTGGAATTATGCCCAAGGCACGCCCACTGACGCGCGGATCAGCCTGCCGTTTTCGGAGCTGGAAAGCGGTTACGGCCTGCCGGGCGAGCCGATTCATCCCGGCGATATCGACCGCATGTTCATCTCGCTGGTGGCACCCGGCTTCAGCTGGGGCAGCACCGCGCCGCTGCCCTCGCGGTTCGATGGATCGGTTACCATGTCCGAAATCGCCGCCGACGGCGCGCGGACCATGCTGGAACTGGGCGACGTGCTCGTCCCCCCGCACGGCGAACGCATAGCGACTGCCTATGACGACGCCTACAACCAGACCCCGGCACGGCTGCTGCGCGCGGTGACCGGGCTCGGCTACCGCGACGATATCATCCACTATGTCGGGATGAGCCACTTCATGCGGCTCGCGCGGCAGGCGGATGGCGGTTTGCTTGCTTCGTCGCAAGGTGAGTTGTGCGAGCCTGCTGTAGTCTGGCACCGCAGTTTCTTCACGCTGGCGCAGGCAGGCGGATTGGAGGTCATTGCTTCACTCTCCTACGAGCTGTTCGACGCCTATTGTCCGGAAAGCTGGAAACAACGCACCGCCAGCGGTGCCCCGGCGCTGACCGGGTGGGTGCCGCCTTCGACCTTGCTGTCTCCCGCCAATGCGCAGGCAATGGGCTGGCTGGCCGATGTGGCCCGCATCTTTGTTGCCCTGCTCGAAGATGCGGATTTGCCCGTCCGCTTCCAGATCGGAGAGCCGTGGTGGTGGGTTACCCCTGCGCGGGAAATCTGCCTTTATGACGATGCTGCCAAGGCGGCTTTCGGAGGCAACCCGCCGGTCATCGCCAATATCGCCGCGCCGCTCGATGCGGCGGCAACATCGCTGCTTGATGCAGCAGGCGCGCTGCTTGCCCAGTCGACCGCAGCTTTGACGGCCGCTGTCCGGAGCGCGGCGCAGGGGCCGTCCGAGGTTCTGCTGCTCGCCTTCACGCCGACGATCCTCGATCCCGCCACTCCCGAGCTTTACCGGGCCAATCTCCCGACCGGATGGGCGGCCCCGGCCTTCGACCGGTTGCAGCTGGAAGATTACGACTGGCTCACGGCCGGCGCCGATGCGGCCCGGCGTGCGGCCTATGCCTTGGTCGATGCCCGGCTCGGTTATCTGCCCGCCGATCAGGACTATCTCGCTGGTTTCGTGCTCAATCCTGCCGATGCGGACGTGATGTGGGCGCGCATCGACAGCGGGCTGGACGAGGCCGCCGCGCGTAGCATCACCCGGCGCTACGTCTGGGCGCTGCCGCAGGTTAACCGCGACGGCTACACCCGCCTCGCCCCTCCGCCGGAGCAAGCCATGGATCCCTTCGACAACGTCCTTTACCCCTTCGCGCTGGGGCGAAGCGCCTCGGTCGCACCCGAGTTTTCGACCTCGATCGCGGTCACCGCCTCCGGGCATGAGCGGCGCAATTCGCTGTGGTCGGACGCCCGACTGCATTTCGATGTCGGCCCCGGCATCCGCTCGGAAGGCGAATTGTCCGAACTGATCGCCTTCTTCCGCGCCCGGCGTGGTCCGGCGCGGGGGTTCCGGATCATGGACCCGTTTGACAACAGCTCGAACGGGATGACGGGCGCGCCGACGATGCTCGATCAGCTGCTCGGCATTGCCGACGGCATGCGCGCCGATTTCCAGCTGGTGAAGTCCTATGGCGGGGCCGAGCCGCAGGTGCGTCCGATCACCCGTCCGCGCGCCGAAACGCTGGTGGTGAGCGTTGGCGGTGCGGCCAGCACAGCCTGGACGCTGGGCGAGAAGGGCACCTTGCGCTTCCTCACCGCGCCGCCAGCGGGGGCCGACATCCGCGCCGGCTTCCGATTCGATGTGCCGGTGCGGTTTGCCGAGGACCGGCTTGATGTCGCAGCGGTGAACTTCGCCGCCGGGGAAGCACCCTCGGTGCCGCTGATCGAGATCCGGGAGTCCGCCTGATGCGCGTATTCTTTGACCGCGAACTCGACACGGTGGCGACCTTCTGGCGCATCTATCGCCGCGACGGGGCGGCGCTGGCCTTCACCAGCCACGACCGCGACCTCAGCTTCGACGGCATCCGGCATCTCGCTGCCCCCGGCATGATCCCCGCAGCCATCCGCCTGACCTCGGAACTCGCCAATGACAGCGCCGAAGTGCAGGGCGTGCTCAACCACGATTCGATCCGCGCGGACGAACTGGCCGCCGGGTTGTTCGATGAAGCCGCGATCGCCATCGGCGCGGTCGACTGGATCAGCCTCGATCACCACACGCTCTACACCGGGCAGATCGGGCGGATCGAGGACGACAGCACGCAGTTTTCGGCCGAGCTGCGATCCACCAAGAGCCTGCTGGAACAAGATCTCGTGCCCCGCACCAGCCCCACTTGCCGCGCCGAGTTTTGCGGGCGCGGGTGCGGGCTTTCGGCGGTGCGGTTTACTGCGGTGCAGCCACTTGTCGCGATCGATCTCGAAACCAATCGGGTGCGGTTTGCAGGCCTTGATGGCGAGGCGCATGTCGATGGCCGGCTGCGCTTCATGGCCGGGCCGCAGACCGGAGTGGCCTTCGGGGTCATTGATGCCGAGGGGGACTGGCTGGTGCTCGACAGGCCGCTGGTGGCTGGCACCCCGCTCGGCACAAGGGCGGAACTGCGCGAGGGCTGCGACCATACCATCGCCACCTGCGCCGCGCGGTTCGGGAATGCCGCGAACTTCCGTGGCGAGCCGTTCCTGCCGGGCAATGACCTGCTCGCCCGCTACGGCCAGCCATGACTGCGCCCGACGTAGCGCTGGCCGAGGCCGCGCGGGCTTTGATTGGCAGTCCGTTCCGGCTCCACGGCCGCGATCCGGCGACTGGGCTCGACTGCGTCGGACTGGTCTCGGCCGCGCTCGCGGCAGGCGGTGTGCGCCCCGCGGTTCCGACCGGCTATGGCCTGCGCAATCTCGATATCGCCCAGTGGTTGCCGCTCGCACAGCAGTCGGGACTAGTGCCCGCACCCGGCGCCATTTGCGCAGGCGAGGTGCTGCTGATCGCGCTCGCGCATTGCCAGCACCATCTCGTGATCGCCGCCGACGCAGTGACCGTCATCCACGCCCACGCCGGGCTGCGGCGCGTGGTGCTCCAGCCGCTCGATCCCGCCTGGCAGGTTCATGCCAAGTGGCGGTTCGCACCTCAGAAAGAAGGCTAGGTCATGGCGACGATAGTTCTGACAGCGCTGGGCACGGCGATTGGCGGCCCGATCGGCGCATCCTTCGGCGCGTTGATCGGCCAGCAAATCGATTCGCGGATCTTTGCCCCCGGCGGGCGAGAGGGGCCACGCCTGCGCGATCTGGCGATCAGCACGTCGAGCTATGGCCAGCCGATCCCGCGCCAGTTCGGACGGATGCGGGTGCCCGGCACGGTGATCTGGTCGACAGATCTGATCGAGAGCAAGCGCAAGGAGAAGGGCCGTAAGGGCCAGCCTTCGACCACGGTCTATGCCTATACCGCATCCTTTGCGGTGGCGCTGTCGAGCACGCCGATCGACCGTGTCGGGCGGATTTGGGCCGATGGCAACCTGCTGCGCGGCGCGCAGGATGACCTCAAGGTCGGCGGGACTTTGCGCGTCTATCGCGGCTTCGGCGATGATCCGGTGGACCCGCTGATCGCCGCAGCCAAGGGCCCTGCCGCACCCGCTTTCCGCGACTGCGCCTATGTCGTGTTCGAGAATCTGGAGCTAGGCGATTACGGCAACCGCATCCCCGCGCTCAGCTTCGAAATCTTTGCCGATGGCGGGGATGAGAGCGTGTCGCTGGCGCAGCTGGTGCCGGATGCGGCAGGCCCCGCCATTGCGGCGCCATTGGCCCATGCACGCGGGTTTGCCGATGAGGGCGGGCCGTTGGCATCGACGCTCGCGGCGATTGACCAGGTGATCCCGCTGGTCTGCATGTCAGGGAGCGAGGGCCTCACCATCGCCGTTCGCGACTCGGCCGCGGCGGGCATTGTGACTCTGCCCGACCAACTCGCGACAGATGACCGGCAGCAAGATGAAGCATCGCACAAACAGCGCGCTGGCGTGCCCGCACGCTCCCCTGCTGCCCTGCGATATTACGACGAGGATCGCGACTATCAGACCGGGGTGCAGCGCGCTTCTGGAGCCCGCCCAGCGGGCCGCGAGCTGATGATCGACCTGCCCGCAACCATGACCGCCAGCGGCGCGCGCAGCCTCGCCAATGACAGCGCCAATCGCGCGCGCTGGCAGCACGAGACTGTCAGCTGGCGAATCGGTGAGCTCGATCCGCGGCTCACACCCGGTCGCATCGTGCGCCTGCCGGACATTCCCGGCCACTGGCTGCTGCGCAGCTGGGAATGGCTGGATCGAGGGATCGCTCTTGAGCTGGAGCGACTCGCCCCCGCAGGCGGTACCGCGCGCCGGAGCGACCCGGGAGAGAGCCTGTCGCCTACCGATCTGGTCATTCCGCCGACCCAGCTTGCAGCCTTCGAAGTCCCGCCCGATGCCAGCAGCAACCCGGCCAATCCGCTGATCTTTGCAGCGGCTTCTGGCGCGAACGGCGCTTGGCGGGGGGCGGCCTTGTTCGCCGTTCAGGGGACCGCGCTGGTCGATCTCGGCACCACGGGAACGCAGCGCGCAGTGATGGGGACGCTTGGCGCGCCGCTGGAGCCTTCCTCGGGGATTTTGTTCGAACCGGCCGCGACAGCCGTGATCGATCTGGTCGCAGGCGATCTCGATCTGGCGGACACCGACCTTGCGGGCCTTGCCGCCGGTGCCAACCGCGTGCTCATCGGCGGTGAGCTAGTACATTTCTTACGCGCCGAGCCTGCAGGCGACGGTCGGTGGCGGCTCACCGGGCTGCTGCGCGGCCGGGGCGGCACCGAGCCGGAGGCTGCCCGGGGCCACCCAGCACAGACACAGGTGACCGTGATCGATGACAATCTGGTCTCGCTTGATCCGCAACTGGTCCCGCCGCTTGCGACCTCGCGTATTGCCGCAATCGGGACGGGAGATACCGAAACCATCATCGCGCCGCTCGCCAATGCGGGCCTTTCGCGCCGACCGCCATGCCCCGTCCATCCGCGTGTGCGCATCGAAGCCGATCAGGCCAGCCTGTTCAGCTGGACCCGGCGCGGGCGAGGACAATGGCGGTGGGATGACAGCGTAGAAGTGCCGCTGGTTGAGGAGCGTGAGGCCTATCTCGTCGGGTACGGCCCAGCCAATGCTCCGCATGTATCATGGCAGCGCGATGCCACATGGCTGCGCCTGACTTTAGCGGAGCGGACGGCGCTGATTGCCGCGCACGGTCCGGCGCCGCTGTGGGTCAGGCAGGTCGGAACCTTCGACCTTTCGCTGCCGCTGCTGCTCGCTTCATTATCCTGAACACCGGGAGATTTGCATGTCCGATCCGATCGCCCTTGCCAGCACCACGCCTACCATTGGCCTGCCTCTTTTGATCCCGGGTCAAGCTCAGAAGGAGTTTTTCGTAAACCAGGCTCTATGCCTGCTCGACGCCTTGCAAACACGCACTGTCATGGCCTCACATCCCGCCCCGCCGCAAAGCCCGAATGAAGGCGACTGCTTCCGAGTCACCGCACCGTCGGCAAGCGCGTGGGCCGGGCACGAGGGCAAGCTTGCGGTATGGATCGGCGGGGATTGGCACTTTGTCGCGCCGCGCGAAGGCATGCAGGCGTTCGACCTGTCGGCGGGCCACTCCATCGTCTACCGGTCGGAGTGGGAAAGCGCCGCCGCTCCTGCCGAGCCTACCGGCGGAACCATTATCGACACCCAAGCACGCGTCGCGATCACATCCCTGATACAGGCGATGGTGGCAGTGGGGATACTGGCGACTGAAGCGCCTTAAACACACAGATTGGCGGAATCAGGCCTGTTTTGCGATTGCATTTTTGTCCACAGGCATGTCTTCGCGACATTCTTGCAACACCAATAGGCCATTGATTGCTTGCCTCATGCAAGGGGAAAAGATAGAGACGGCCGGTGCCTCAAGTCCAATACAAAGGGGAATTTTAGAATGCGCAAACTCGTCATTGGGATGGCGATGGCTTCGACCGCGCTGACCACACCTGCCATGGCCCGTGAAGGCCAGTGGTACATTCAGGGTGATGGCGGCGTAATGCTCGTCGAAGACCAGAGCCTCGATGTTAACGGTGCCGCCGGTGACGCGGTTGCCAACTATGACACGGGTTACGATTTCGGCGGTATCGTCGGCTACGATTTCGGTGCGTTCCGGCTCGAAGCTGAAGCCAGCTATCGCGCTGCTGATCTGAGCGACGTGCAGGCCGGCACCCAAGGTCTGGTCGTTGTGCCGCAGACCGCCGGTTCCAGCACCTTCACCGGGACCCGCATTGCGGCTGGCGAAGTTAACGCGCTCAGCTTCATGCTGAACGGCCTGTTCGACTTCGGCTCCGATGATGGCATCCAGGCCTTCGCTGGCGGTGGTGTCGGTGTGGCTCGTGTCGACATGGACGGCCGCGTCAATCAGCAGGGCCCGGGCGTGTGGAACGATTCGGACACGGGCTTCGCATGGCAGCTGCTGGCAGGCGTTCGCGCTCCCCTGAGCGATTCGTGGGATGTCGGTCTGAAGTATCGCTACTTCAACGTTCCTGACGTTGGTCTCGTGGACCCGATTGGCCGTTCGCTTGAGACCAAGCTGAGCAGCCACTCGATTCTGGGCTCGATCACCTACAACTTCGGTGGCGAAGCTCCGCCGCCGCCGCCGCCGGTTGTGGCTCCGCCGCCGCCCCCGCCGCCCCCGCCGCCGCCGCCCCCGCCGCCTCCGCCGCCCCCCAAGGCTGCGTGCAACACGGGTCCGTACGTGGTGTTCTTCGACTTCGATAAGTCGGACATCACACCGCAGGCTGCGAGCATCCTCAACAGCGCCGTCACCGCTTACGCGAACTGCGGCACTGCAAGCGTGATGCTTGCCGGTCACACCGACCGTGCCGGTACGCCGAAGTACAACGTGGCTCTGGCTGAACGTCGTAACGCTGCTGTCAGCTCGTACCTGAGCGGTCGCGGTGTCCCGGCTGCTCGCATCACTGGCGAAGCCTTTGGTGAAACCAAGCCGCGGGTGCCGACCGCCGACGGTGTGCGCGAAGCGCAGAACCGCCGCGTGGAAGTGACCTACGGTCCGGGTTCGGGCATGTAAGCTACTGTTCCCAAGGAACATGAAGAGGGGCCGGAGCAATCCGGCCCCTTTTTTGTTGTGCCTCGTTCAAGCAAAGAGTCGCAAGAGGCCAACGCTCTCTGCAAGCTCGCCAAATTGGCACAGCCTTCGGATGGGGTGCAGCACTGCTGTTCGGTGAGGGCGCTAGGCAGGGGTGAAGATCGCATGGCCCCGCAAGACTTGCCATTGAGCCATCGGGCCAAGCAGACGATGATTCGCCATGCCCGCGGTTCAGACCGAGCGAGCCGTCATTATCAGCGGGGGCCGAGTCCGCCGGGCCAGCCCCCACCCACTTCCTCGTATTATTCGCCAGCAGCTGCCCGCGCCCGCTCCGCAAGCGTGGCCTCCGCCTTTGGCAGGGTGCGATAGGCGTAGATCAGCAGCGCCAGCGATATCGGCGCCACCCCGATCAGCGACAGAACGCCGATCCGCATGCTTCCACTGAGCTCGGAAATCTGCCCGACCATATAGGGCCCGAGTCCAAGGCCGACCAAGGTTGTCGCGAGGAAGAACGAGGCCGTGGCGGTTCCGCGCATACGCGGCAGCACCAGGTCCTGCGTCGTCGCAGCAGCAGCCCCGAGCGCGGTGGCCGCGAACATCCCCGCGAGGAAGTTCATTAAGTAGAACAGGGCAGGGATCTCGGTCGTGAAACCGATCCAGATCGGAATGACCGGGGCGACAATCCCGAACATGATAACCAAGATCCGCCCCGACGGATTGCGCGCACGCAGCCAGTCCGACAGACGCCCGCCGAGAATCACCCCCAGGAAGCCTGACACCGCTCCGCTGCCGCCAAGCACGAAGGCCAATTCGTCCTTGGGCAATTTGAGCACAGTCTCGGCGTAGGGCGCGGACCAGAACGCCAGCGCATAGGCGCCGAGCGAGACCAGTCCGTAGCCCAGCGCCGTGCAGATAAAGGCTGGTGTGCCCCAAATCAGGCTGAAGGTCGCCGGATCGTGCCGGCGCAGTGTCGATGCCCATGAGAACACTGCATAATAGCCGAAGGCGATCGACGACCATTGCGGCAGATTGCCGGTCAGCTCGATCATGATCACCGCGAAACCGATCATCGCGGCCGCCATCGCGAGGTTGACGACCGCCGCCATCGGGCCCCGGCGCATTGCGTGGTACAGAGTGAACGGCGGCAACAGCATCGACAGGTCGATGAAGAAATCGACCAAGGGATGACGTCCGCCCACAGTCTCGGCAGCAGGCCGCGCCGGTTCACGCAGCGAGGCAACCCAGATGGCGAGCAGGATGCCGGGAATCCCGACGGCGAGGAAAGCGGCCTGCCAGCCCACCAGTCCGGCGATCCCGCCGCCCGGATAGGCCGCGTCCCACACCTTCGAAATCTTGGCTCCGATCAGCAGGGACACCCCGCCGCCGAGATAAAGACCCGAGGAATAGATCGCCAAGGCCGTGGCGCGCTTTCGCGCCGGGAAATAATCCGAAATCAATGAATAGGCCGTCGGGCTGGCCGTCGCCTCGCCCACGCCCACGCCCATGCGCGCGAGCGAGAGGGTCAGATAATTGCGCGCAAAACCGGACAGCGCTGTCATCGCCGACCACAGCAACAGACCGATTGTCAGCAGACGCACCCGGTGCCAGCGGTCCGCCAAACGGCCTAGCGGGACACCGAACAGCGCATAGAACACGGCAAAAGCCGCACCGCCGAGAAAGCCAAGCTGGCCGTCAGTCAGCTGAAGATCGCGCTTGATGTCGACCGCCAGGATCGAGAGGATCTGCCGATCAATGAAGTTGAGGATGTAGACCACAACCAGCACCCCGAGCACATACCAGCTATAGGCGGGGACGGAATCCTCGCTGCGGCTCTCGGCCGCTTCGGCTTTATCGCTCAATGCTGATCCCCTATCCCGGATGCTCTGCTTATCGACCGGCGCGCAAGAGGCCGGTCACGCCTTATAGCGCGTGCTATCGACAATCCCCGCCTCGGCAAAACCCTTTTTCCTGAGGCGGCACGAATCGCACAACCCGCAGGCGAGCCCTTCGGGCGTCGGATCGTAACAGGACCAGCTCCACGCCGGATCAAGACCCAGCCGCGCGCATTCGCGGGCGATGTCGGCTTTGGTCATGTGTTGAAGTGGGGCGTGGATCGTGAAAGGTGCGCCTTCCACCCCTGCCTTGGTGCCGAGGCGCGCGGTCTCGGCAAAGCTGGCAATGAATTCGGGGCGGCAATCGGGATAGCCCGAATAGTCGAGCGCATTGACCCCGATGAACACATCGCGTGCACCTGCCGCTTCGGCACAGGCAGTGGTGAGCGCAAGAAATACGAGATTGCGCGCCGGGACGTAGGTGACCGGAATATCGTCCCCCACTCCGCCCTTGGGCACATCGATTGAATCGGTGAGCGCCGATCCGCCAAATGCCCGCAGATCGAGCGTGATTGGGGTGTGGCGAACAAGTCCCAACTGTTTGGCGATGCGCGCGGCGGACTCCAGCTCAAGCCGGTGACGCTGGCCGTAATCGACGGTCAGCGCATGGACTGAAAAGCCGGCTTCCTGCGCCAGCGCTGCCGTCACCATGGAATCCAGCCCGCCGGACAGCAGCACCACCGCCAGCGGCTGCGTGCGCGTATGTTCAGAACCGCTCATGCCGCGCCACTAACACGCACGCGCACAAAGGCAATCGCGGCGGGTTTCAGCAATCGCCGGTGCGGCGCGCTTCAGCGGTCAGTTGGAACGGCATGCCATTATGGATGCCCTGGCTTTCCAGCTGAACCAGCGCTCCCGTCTCGCGGCGGATGCTGGTGCGGCCATAGCCGTTGCCCGGGCAGGTATACTGCACCGTGACGCGCGCGGTACCATCCTCCACGACAAACTGGCTGCATCCACTTTCCCGGTGCATCAGCTGGATCAGCTCGGCGCCTGATTTGATGCAGATTTTGCGGTCGCGCGCCACGCCGCGCTGCTTGATGGTCCACTCGCCCTTGGTCAGCGTGCCGAGCATCGCAAGGCCATTGCCCTGCGCCACCACCGGCATGGCAAACCACAGCGCCGCCCCGGCTGCAATCGCCCCCAAAGCAAGTACGCGCATTCTGCTGTCGGTTCGATAGGTCATGCCTGTCCTCATGGCAGCTTTCTGTCCCGTCCAATTGCACATTTTGGCCTAAACGCGCCTGATGCGGTGGTTTTTTCGACGAAGCGTCAGATCGCCAGTGCGAAAGTGCGCGAACAGAAGGCGCAGTCAACCGCGATGAGGCCGTCAGTGCCACGCATCTCTTCCTGTTCATCGGCCGGGAAGCGCGCGATGATCGTCTCGTAATGCGCCGCGCTGCACCGGCATCCGCGCGAAAGCACCGCGCCGGGCACGACCCGCACCTCGTCTTCCTCATGGAACAATCGCCACGCGATGGCTTCCAGCGAGAGCGTGCGGTCGAGCAGTTCGTCATGGCTGATCGAACCAGCCATTACCGCAACATGCTCCCAATCGGGATGGTCCAGGCGGACGTGCAGCCGTTCGCGCCCTTCCTCGCCATCGGCCAGATGCTGGATTAGCAGACCTGCGGCCATCCGCCCGCCTGCACCGGCGCGGCTGGCGACGCGAATCAGCGTCGGGATCTGTTCGGACTGGCTGAAATAGCTCTCGCATGCTTCGGCGAGGCTATCCCCTTCAAGCGGGACGATCCCCTGATAGCGCTTATTGCCCTCGGCTTCGAATGTGATCGCGAGATAGCCCTCGCCAAACAGCGTCTGGAGCGCGGGATTGGACCCCAGCTTCGCCAGCCGCTCGCCATCGAAATCGGCATAGCCGCGCACCGCGCCGTCGCGATAATCGACCACCAGCAGTTTCACGATGCCACCTTGGGTCTGCGCCTGCATGGTCAGCTGCGCGGCATCGCCCTTCAGCAGCCCGCCCATCAGCGTGCCCAGCACAAGCGCTTCGCCCAGCAAGTGCGTGATCGGCGCGGGGTAATCATGCGCCGAAAGCACTTGCTCCAGCACGCTGTCCATACGCACGATGCGTCCGCGCGCGCTGCGGCCCGGCAGAGTGAAGCCCATGAGGGTGTCGGCGAAGGTCTCGGTCATGTTGGTCGTGTCAGTCATGCCGCGCCATATGGGGATCGATCGCGTCGGGCGAAAGACCCCCGCTCACGCGCCCTAGCTGCCGAGCAGTCCGAAACTCCATAGCAGCACCGATTTCTGCGCGTGGATGCGGTTTTCGGCCTCGTCGAACACCACCGACTGCGGGCCTTCGAAAACCTCTTCGCTGACTTCCTCGTCCACATGGGCGGGGAGGCAGTGGAGGAACACCGCATCGGGCTTGGCCTGCGCCATCAGCGCGGCGTTCACCTGATAGGGGGCCATCGCCGCCAGCTTGTTGTGGACGTGCTCCTGCCCCATCGAAATCCAGGTATCGGTCACGATCACATCCGCCCCGCGCGCGGCGGCGGCGGCGTCCTGCGTCAGAGTAACGGTCGCTCCGCCCGCACGCGCGAGTTCGACGAAGGCCGGATCAGGTTCGTAGCCCGCCGGGGTCGCCACGCGGACGTTGAACTTCATCAGCCCAGCGGCCTCAAGGATCGAGTGCAGCACGTTGTTGCCATCGCCGAACCACGCGACCTCGAGCCCCGGCAGCGACTTGCCATGCTCGATCGCGGTGAGCAGATCGGCCATGATCTGACAGGGGTGCGACATATCGGTCAGGCCGTTGATGACCGGCACCGTGGCATGGCGCGCCATTTCCTCGATCTTGGCGTGATCATCGGTGCGCAGCATGATCCCATCGACCATCCGGCTGAGCACGCGGGCGGTATCGGCAATGCTCTCCCCCCGCCCGAGCTGACTTGAGGCCGAATCGAGCAGCAGCACGCTCCCGCCCAATTGCCGCATCGCAATGTCAAAGCTGACGCGGGTGCGGGTCGAGTTCTTTTCGAACACCAGCGCCAGCACGCGGCCCTTGAGCGGGGCATCGGCATCGGGCGCGCCCTTGGGCAGGCCGACGCGTGCAGCCTTGCGATCAATCGCATCATTGATCATCGCCGCGATATCATCGCCGCCCGCATCCGCGAGATTGAGGAAGTGGCGAATCGCCCCCGTGCCCCCGGTCATGCTGCCTCGGGCACCTTGAAGCTCGCAGCGCCAGCCGACAGCTTGTCGAAGAATTCGTCGATCTCGGCATCGCCGATCACCAGCGGCGGGATGATGCGGATGGTGTTGTCGCCCGCCGCCACGGTCAGCAACTGGTGGTGATCGCGCAGGTGGACATAGAACGGGCGGCTTTCCATCTTCATCTTGAGGCCCAGCATCAGGCCCTTGCCACGCACCAGTTCGAACAGCTCGGGGTAATTGCCGATGAACTGTTCGAGGCGCGAGCGTAGGCGCTCACCCTTGTCGCGGACCGTTGCGAGGAATTCCTCGTTCGCCACGGCGTCCATTACCGCCATCCCGGCTGCCATGGCCAGCGGGTTGCCGCCATAGGTTGATCCGTGGGTGCCGAAGGTCATGCCGCGCGCGGCGTGCTCGGTGGCGATACAGGCGCCCAGCGGGAAGCCGCCGCCGATGCCCTTGGCGGTCGCCATGATGTCCGGCTCGATCCCGTAATGCTCATATGCATACAGCTTGCCGGTGCGCGCGACGCCGCACTGCACTTCGTCGAGGATCAGCATCAACCCGTGCTCGTCACACAGCGCGCGCAGACCCGCCATGAATTCCTGTGACGCGGGACGGATGCCGCCTTCGCCCTGGATCGGTTCGACCAGAATGCCCGCGGTGTGCGGGCCGATCAGCGCTTTGGCCGCTTCCAGATCATCGAAGGGCGCATACTTGAACCCTTCGAGCAACGGGGCAAAGCCATGGTGCATCTTGGTCTGGTTCGAGGCCGAGATGGTCGCCATCGTCCGGCCGTGGAAGGCGTTGTGGAAGGTGATGATTTCGAACCGGCTGGCATCGCCTGCCTCGCCTGCGTTCTGGTGATAGGCGCGCGCGGTCTTGATTGCGCATTCGACCGCCTCGGCTCCCGAATTGGTGAAGAACACGGTGTCGCCGAAGGTTGTATCGACCAGCGTCTGCGCCAATCGCTCACCCTGCGGGCTGCCATAGAGGTTCGAGACGTGCATCAGCGTCGCGGCCTGTTGCTGGATCGCGCCGATCAAGCCTTCATGCGAATGGCCGAGCAGGTTCACCGCAATGCCGCTGGCGAAATCGAGATAGCGGGTACCATCCTCGTCGATGAGATGGCAGTGCTCGCCACGCACCGGCCGGACACCGCAACGCGGATAGACGGGCATGAGCGGGGTAATCGACATGGGCTTTGTCCTGAATTGTGAGAATCGGGGGGACTTGAAACGCAAATGGCGGCCCTGAACCAGAGCCGCCATCTACAATCCGGTAATCTTCCGCTGACCCTGCGTCAAACCGCGGGGGGCGGTTTCGGCCGAGGTCAGCCTTCGATCGGTGCCAGATTGACGGCGGAATATTTTCCGCGTCGATCGACTTCGAGATCGAATTCGTAGCGTTCACCTTCGTTCAAGGCCGAAAGCCCGGAACGCTCGACTGCGCTGATGTGAACGAAGGCATCGGGCTGGCCGTCATCACGGACGAGGAAGCCGAAGCCCTTCATCCCGTTGAAGAACTTGACCGTGCCCTTGGCCCGCTCACCCGTCAGCTCGCGAGCCGGAGCAGCGGGCTTGGCCGCCACAGCGATCACATCGCCGACAACCTGCAGATCCTGCGCCGACACCTTGCCGCCGCGATCCACGAGGTTGTACTGGAGTTCCTGACCTTCAGCGAGGCCTTCAAGACCAGCACGCTCGACTGCGCTGATGTGAACGAACACATCTTCGCCGCCGCCCTCTTGCTGGATGAAGCCGAAGCCCTTCTGTGTGTTGAAGAACTTCACAATGCCCTTGCCGGTGCCAACGATCTGGGCAGGCATGCGCGGAGCGCCGCTGAAACCACCGCCGCCACCGCCGCCGGGACCACGCGGGCCGCCGCTGAAGCCGCCACCGCCGCTGCGCGGGGCACCGCCACCGCCGCCGCCGTAGCGATCACCACCGCCGCCGCCGCCAAACCGGTCGCCACCGCCACCGAAGCGATCACCGCCGCCGCCGAATTCGCGCGGAGGCGAGAAACCATCATTCCCACCGCCAAACGGATCGAAGCCATCTTCGCCGAAACCGTCGCGCTTATCGCGTCCGCGCCGGCGTCCCCTATCGTAACCCATAGATCAGTACGTACCTTAGCCACACTGCCCGGCCTCAATCGCGCCGATGTCGTGGACAGTGAGCCGCACCGGAGCCAGACGCGCCGAGCTTGTGGTCCGGCGCGCACGTGTGAAACTCATAGCGCACAAAAGCTTGCTTTGCGAACGATTTTACCGGGTCCCCGTTTGGCGTGCTGCCGCCACGCAGCGGTGCTTGTGCGCCAGACCCGCTTTGGGCATGTAAGGCGGCACCGACACTGGACCAGGCTCTGGAGAAAGCAGGACTTATCATGAGCGATTTTCGCCAACTGACCGAAAATGTGCTGGTGAGCCCGCAACTTGCGCTGGAGGATATCGCGGCGGCGGCGGCATTGGGCGTGGGTCTCATTGTCAATAATCGCCCCGATGGCGAGGAACCCTCGGCTCCGCAAGGGGACGAAATCGCGGAAGCGGCGGCAGCAGCGGGGATGAATTACGTCGCCATCCCGATCGGCCACGCCGGCTTCAGCGAACCGCAGGTCAACGCCATGATCGACGCACTGGAGCAGGCCGAGGGCCCGATTCTCGCCTATTGCCGTTCGGGCACCCGATCGACCTTGCTGTGGGCCTTGGCCGCCGCCAAGCAGGGCGTCGAGCCAGACGACATCGCCCGCACAGCGGCGCGAGCGGGCTATGACGTCAGCCCGATTCGCGCGATGATCGACATGCTCGCAGCGCGCTGAGGCGCACCGACATGAATGTGCCGCCATTGCTGGTCCAGACCTTGGGGTCGCTGCTCGCGATCCTTGCGCTGGCGGGTTTGGCGTGGTGGCTGAAGCTAGGAGGGTCTCCGACGCTCGCCGGTGATGATGATGTGCGGCGCGCGGCTGGCGAAGTGGAAGACGGGTTCGATCCTGTCGCCATCGCTCGCGACACTGACGGCGTGGCGGCGATCGCCCGCGACGCGCAGGGGCGGGTCATGGTGATCAAGCGCCATGGCAATCGCTTTGCCGGGCGGGTGCTCGATGCCGATGCGAAAGCGACGCTCAACATTGATCTCGGCGAGACGGTGCTGGTCGTGCGCACCGGTCAGACCTTGTTCGGCGATATCTACCTTGCGGTTGACGATCCGCAGGCTTGGGTCGCAACCATCAATCGAGTAAGCAGGGCGCAAGATGCCTGAATTCAACCCCACCCAATATGCTGTGCCGCTGTTTGTGGTGGCGGTGCTGGCCGAGATGATCTGGGCCAAATTCCGCGCGCCCGAGGCCTACGAGCCCAAGGATACGCTGGTCAGCCTCGCGTTCGGGCTGGGCTCAACCGTGGCGGGTGCGCTGCTCGGCGGGTTCGCGCTGACGCTGTTCATTCAGGCCTACGAATATCGCATCTTCGATTTCGGCCCGGACTGGTGGGCGGTGTGGTGGGCGTGGCCTGTCTGCTTCGTGCTCGACGATCTCAAGTATTACTGGGTTCACCGCGCCGGGCACCGCATCCGCTGGATGTGGGCGAGCCACGTGAACCACCACTCCTCGCAGCATTACAATCTCTCCACCGCCCTCAGGCAGACGTGGACGGGGATGTTCACCTTCGGCTTCCTGTTCGCGGTTCCGCTGGTGCTGCTCGGCTTCCACCCGGCGATGATCGCGATCTGCGGCGGGTTTAATCTCATCTACCAGTTCTGGATCCACACCGAGGCGATAAAGCGGATGCCCGCCTGGTTCGAAGCGGTGATGAACACGCCTAGCCACCACCGCGTCCACCACGCTACCAACCCGCGCTATCTCGACACGAATTACGCGGGTGTGTTCATCATCTGGGACAAGCTGTTCGGCACCTTCACCCCTGAGGTGGACGACGAAAAAATCCGCTATGGCATCGTCAAGCAGCTGGGGAGTTTCAATCTGTTGTGGTCGGTGTTCCACGAATGGATCGGGATGATTGGCGACATATGGCGTGCGCCATGGCAGCATAAGCTGAGCTACCTGTTGCGCGAGCCGGGCTGGAGCCATGACGGCAGCCGCGAAACCTCCGACATGATCCGAGCAAAGTGGCAGGCCCGCACGGGCATCGAGGTTGCGCCCGCTGCAACTTCAGTGGCGGATCGAAACGCGATTGCAGGCGGCCAAGAAGCTGCCTAATCTCCCCCGCCAAAGGGAGAGATCATGGAAAGTTTCGACTACATCGTCATTGGCGGTGGCAGTGCCGGTAGCGCTGTCGCCGGGCGGCTCGCGGTGGATGGCACGCGGCGGGTGTGCCTGCTGGAAGCGGGCGGGCGCAACGACAATGTCTGGATCAAGACGCCGGGCTTCATGCCCTTCATCCCCGAAAAGTCGAATTACCGCTACGAAACCGTCCCGCAAAAGGGGCTGAACGGACGCACCGGATATCAGCCACGCGGACGCGGACTTGGCGGCTCCTCCGCAATCAACGCGATGGTCTATATCCGCGGCAACCGCTGGGATTATGACAACTGGGCCGCGATGGGCTGCACGGGCTGGGCCTATGACGACGTGCTCCCCTACTTCAAGCGCGCCGAGGCAAACGAGCGCGGCGGCGGCGATTTCCACGGCGCAGGCGGGCCCTTGTTCGTGTCCGATCAGACAGCGGCCAACCCTTCCTCCTACGCCTTTGTCGAAGCGGCCGCCGCGCTGCAACTGCGCACCAATGGGGATTTCAACGGCGCGCAGCAGGAGGGCTTTGGCCTTTATCAAGTCACGCAGCGCAAAGGCGAACGCTGGTCGGCGGCCCGCGCCTATGTCGAGCCGATCCGCGATGCCGGGAATTTCGCGGTACGCACCGATACGCTGGTCGAGAAGCTGGTGATCGAGGCCGGGCGCGTGACCGGCGTGCAGATTCGACGCGGGGGCCAGTCCGAAACCCTGCTTGCCCGGCGCGGTGTTGTGCTGAGCGCCGGTGCGTTCAACTCTCCGCAAATCCTGATGCTGTCGGGCATCGGCCCGGCCGATCACCTAAAGGCGCACGGGATCGACGTGGTGCTGGATCGCCCGGCGGTGGGCGGCAACCTTCAGGACCACATCGACTATGTCTCCGGCTGGGAGACGGAGAGCGACATTCCGATCGGCAGCACGCTCAAAGGCACGCTCAAAATGGCAGCGGCCATGGTCGAGCACCGCCGCAAGAGGACGGGGGTGATGACCACGCCCTATGCCGAGGCGGGCGGGTTCTGGAGCGTCATGCCGGATGCGCCCGCGCCCGACGTGCAGTGGCACTTTGTCCCTGCCGTGCTGGAGGATCATGGGCGTGAGAAGGTGAAGGCGCATGGCTTCTCGCTCCACGCCTGCGTGCTGCGGCCCGAGAGCCGCGGGACGGTGCGGCTGGGGAGCGGGGACGCGGCCGCTGCGCCGGTGATCGATCCCAACTTCCTCGCCGATGATCGCGACATGGCTGTGCTGCGCGCCGGTGTGCGCTTGTCACACCGCATTGCCGAAGCCCCGCCGATGCAGGCGTTCGGCCCCAAGGACCGCCACCCGGTCGACCTCCACGACGATGCCGCGCTGGACCAGCTGATCCGCAATCGCTCGGATTCGGTCTATCACCCCGTCGGCACGTGCCGAATGGGCAATGACCCAGACGCCGTGGTCGATCCGACGCTGAAGCTGAACGGGCTGGAGGGTCTCTGGGTGGCCGATGCGAGCATCATGCCCAAACTCGTCAGCGGCAACACCAACGCGCCGAGCATTATGATCGGCGAAAGGTGCGCCGACTTCGTGATGGCGTCTGAATAGTCCACGCCCTCAAGCGCCGGGCGCGGCCCGTCCGGGCCGCTTGGCTTACGCGCCATAAGGCGCGGCGGCCGGTCGGCCTTGCGGTCGCCGCGCGCCCGAACCAGCATGAGCACTCCCAACGGTGCTGACTACGGCCCGCCGAAGGACGGACCGCAAGCGCGACCGCGCGCCCGCAGCTGCTCCGTAGCGAAGCGAAGGAAACAGCAGCGAGGACGCTCGTCCGGAGGGGCGAGCGAAGATAAAAAAAGGCCGGAGAGCTTGCGCTACTCCGGCCGTGTTCAGTTTGTTCGTTCGCAGGAGGAACATGGTGAGGCGGGGGGAGAGGAGAGGGAGAGAGAGGTCTCCCCCCGCCAAGCTTGGTGGGTGCGCGCTTAGTTGTAGGCGCGCTCCCCGTGTTCGGAGATGTCGAGGCCGTTGGTTTCGGCTTCGGCGTCAGGGCGCAGGCCCAGGGTGTACTTGAGGATCAGGAACAGCACGGCCGAGACAACGCCGGTCCACACGACCGTGGTGCCCACCGCCCAGCACTGGGTGATGACTTGGCCAACCATATCGAACTCGCCAGCGACAGCCACCGGGGCGGTGTAGTCGATCCAGCCCTGACCGCCGAGCGCGGGGTCAGCGACAATGCCGGTGCCGATCGCGCCAACAATCCCGCCGACGGCATGGATGCCGAAGACATCAAGGCTATCGTCGTAGTTCAGCTTGTTCTTCACCGTTGTGACGAAGAAGTAGCAGACCACCGAAGCCACAGCGCCGAGGATGATCGCCGTGCCGGGGTGGGCAAAGCCTGCCGCCGGAGTGATCGCCACAAGGCCAGCCACCACACCCGAGACCGCGCCGAGCAGCGAGGGCTTCTTGTGGGTGATTTGTTCAATGATCGCCCAGGCCGCACCTGCTGCTGCCGTGGCAACGAAGGTGTTGATGAAGGCGAGGGCAGCGAAGGCGTTGGATTCGAGCGCCGAGCCGGCGTTGAACCCGAACCAGCCGATCCACAGCAGGCTCGCGCCGATCATGGTCATCACGAGGTTGTGCGGGGGCATGGGCTCCTTCTTGTAGCCGATGCGCGGGCCGATGATGAGGCAGCCGATCAGGCCAGCAATCCCGGCGTTGATGTGCACCACGGTGCCACCAGCGAAGTCGAGCGCGCCCCAGCCCCACAGCAGGCCGTAATCGGTCGGTGCAGTGTGCAGGAAGTCCGGGCCGGCCCAATACCACACCATGTGTGCGATCGGGAAATAGGCGAGCGTCATCCACGCGACCACAAAGATGATCAGCGAGGTGAACTTCACGCGTTCCGCAAAGGCCCCGACGATCAGCGCCGGCGTGATGCAGGCGAAGGTCATCTGGAACATCACGAAGACGAGCTCAGGCAGGTAGACCCCGTTCGAGAAGGTCGCAGCGAAGGTGCCCGGATTGACCCCGGCAAGGAACGCCTTGTCGAGCCCGCCGAACAGCGCCGGGAAAGGCGTGCCCGTGGAGGTGAAGGCCATCGAGTAGCCCCAGCCGAACCACACGAGCGCGGCAACGCAGACGATGGTGAGCACCTGCATCAGCACGCTCAGCATGTTCTTGGCGCGCACGAGGCCGCCATAGAACAGCGCGAGCGCAGGCACGCTCATCATCAACACGAGCGCAGTCGAGACCATCATCCAGGCGACATCGCCCTTGTTGACCATCTCGGCGGTGGGGGTGAAGGCGGCAGGCGCGGCTTCAGCGGCGGCAGCGGCCGCATCGGCCACAGGCGCGGCAAAGGCCGGCGCGGCGAGCATCAAAGCTCCCGTTGCCAGCGCCGCAGTTGTCGAGAGAATACGCTTCATTGCATGGCCCCTTTAAAGCGCGGTTTCGCCGGACTCGCCGGTGCGGATGCGAGTGGCGGAGGCGAGATCCAGAACGAAGATCTTGCCGTCGCCGATCGCGCCCGTGTTGGCGGTCTGCTGGATGGTTTCGACCACCTGCGCTGCGATTTCGTCGCTGGCAGCGATCTCGAGCTTCACCTTGGGAAGCATGTTGGTGGAGTATTCGGCACCGCGGTAGATTTCGGTCTGACCTTTTTGGCGACCGAAGCCCTTGACCTCGGTGACGGTCATCCCGGCAATGCCGATGCCGCTCAGCGCTTCACGAACAGTGTCGAGCTTGAACGGTTTGATAATGGCGATGATGAACTTCATCTGTGGCCCCTGTTGCACCGGATTGGTCCGGCCACGGGATACACAGCAACAAGCGTGCCACATTTGTGTAACGAGGCTGACGCAACGGAATCAGCGCCTTTCTTCGCACTTGCAAAAGAAACTGTGCCTAACAATTAGGCAAGTGATTAACGATTGTGCAAGATTTGCGCTGAAGCGCGCCGCCGCTTAGCTCTCGTCGCCTGCAATATAGCGGTCGGTCGCGCGGGTTGGCAGGCCGTCGATGCTGCGGGTGCGTAGCGCCATCTTGGCTTCCCACGCCTCAGGATCGGACTGCCGATGCGCCTTCTTCAGCGTATCGCGCTCGCTCTCCAACGTCATGAAGGGCACGCCCCAGCCGCACGACGATTGCACGCTTTCGACCGCGATATCGAAGATCTGCCGCGTGCCGGGCATCAGAGTGAAATGCGCTGCCAGCCCCTCCCACTCGGGATCTTGGGGCAAAATTGCTCGTCCCCGCCCATAAATGCGCAGGATCAACGCGGGCTGCTGGAAATTGCAGAACATCAGCGTGATCCGCCCCTGATCGGCCTGTTCGGCGGCGAGATGCGCGTGAGTCTCGTTACCCGAACCGCCGAGGTCGAGATAGGCGACTCGCGTCGGCGACAGCACGCGGAAGGCGTCATAGCCCTTAGGGCTGAGGTTAATCCGCCCCTCTGCTGCCGCGCTGGCGACAAAGAACACCGGCTGCGCGGCGATCATGGCGATGTGCTTCTCGTTCAATGCCTCAAAGAAATCCGCCATCGCCGCCTCCGTGTGCTCAGAGAAAATCGCGCAAGGTGGTGATGAAGCGGTCGAACTGGTCGTGGTGGAGCCAGTGGCCGGCCTTCTCGAATTCGATCACGCTGGCGGTCTTGAAGTGGGCGATACGCCCGTCTTTCTCGGGGTTCGAAGCCCACGAATCCGCGCCATAGAGCAGCAGCGTCGGGCAGGTGATCCCGCCCCACAGCGCCTCGATGAATTCATCGCCGATATCCTCGACCGGCCAGACATTGAGGTGCGGGTCGAACTTCCAGCTATAGGTGCCGTCCTCGTTGCGGTTGACTCCGTGCACCGTCAGATGCCGCGCCTGTTCCTCGGTGAGGTAGGCGTTCTCCTCGATCATCCGCGCGAAGGCGGCCTCGATGCTTTCATATTTGCGTGGGGAGCGCCCAGCGGCCTTGCGCTTCTTCTCGATAAATTCGGCAAGGCGTTCGGGGTAAGGAACGCTGCGCTGCTTGGCGCGCCATTCGGGCGAGGGGCCAAGGCCTTCGATCGCCACCAGCTTGGTCACCATGTCCGGGAACGCGCCCGCATAGCGCAGCGCCACGTTGCCGCCCATCGAATGCGCCACCATCCGCACCGGGCCCACGCCAAGCTGATGGATCAGCTGGGCAAGATCATAGACCATGTCGCCAGCGGAATAGACTCCGTCCGAGACCCAGTCGCTATCGCCATGGCCGCGGTGATCCATCGCGATGACGTGGTAATCCGCACTCAATGCCTCGGCGGTCCAATCCCACGAGCGCGCATGATCACGCCCGCCATGCACCAGTACCAGCGGCGGCTTCCCGCGCCCGCCCCAATCGAGGTAATTCAGGCGAAGGCGCTGCGAAATAAAGGTCTGCGAGGTCGGGCCGGCGGTGTGCATGGGTGATGCTTTGGCCAAAAAGCACCCACATCGCAATTTGCAAATGCGATCCCCCGCGAAGGCGGGGGCCTCGTGCAGCAAGATGCTATCAAGCCTGAGGTCCCCGCCTTCGCGGGGATTCACCTCCTACCGTTCCTTCGTGGCCGAGAAGGTCAGCTGCGGGTTCTTCTCGACCTGATAGCTGACGTCCCACGGGCTCTTGGCCATGAAAACGTAATCGCCGTCCCGGTCGCGGGCGAGGTTGGCGCGGTTGAACCCGGCGAATTCCTCCAGCGTCTTCTCGTCCCCCTTGATCCAGCGCGCAGTGGCGAAGGGGGAAGGTTCGAGCACGGCTTCGACCTTGTATTCCGCTTCCAGCCGCGAAATCAGCACTTCGAGCTGAAGCTGCCCAACCACCCCGACGATGTGAGCTGAGCCGATGTCCGGGTAGAACACCTGGATCACGCCCTCTTCGCTGAGATCGTCCAAGGCTTTGCGCAATTGCTTGGTCTTGGTCGGATCGCGCAATTGCACCCGGCGCAGGATTTCCGGGGCGAAATTGGGCAGGCCGGTGAAGCGCACTTGATTGCGCTCGCTCAGCGTATCGCCCACCCGCAAGGTGCCGTGGTTGGGGATGCCGATGATGTCGCCCGCCTCGGCCGTATCGGCCAGCTCGCGGTCCTGCGCGAAGAACAGGATCGGCGAGTGCACGGCGATCGGCTTGCCGAGGCCGCTCGGCGTCAGCTTCATCCCGCGTTTGAAGGTGCCCGACACCTGCCGCATGAAGGCGATCCGGTCGCGGTGGTTGGGGTCCATATTGGCCTGCACCTTGAAGATGAAGCCGGTGACCTCGTCGCGCTCCGGGCTGATCTGCTCCTCGCCCGCAGGCTGGGGCCGGGGCGGCGGGGCGTAGCGGGAAATGGCGTCGATCAATTCGGTGACGCCAAAATTCTTCAATGCCGATCCGAAATAGACCGGGGTGAGGTCGCCGTTGCGAAAGGCCTCAAGGTCGAACTGGGGATAGCCGCCGCGCGCCAGCTCGATCTCGTCGGCGAAGCGTTCGGGGATCGTGGCCGTGTCGCGGGTGCCGAGGTATTCGCGGCTCGGCCCTTCCGGGCGGCCAATCGTGCCGGTCGCGAAATCGAGCAGACCTTCGAACTCGCCCCCCATGCCAATCGGCCACATCTGCGGGCTGACGTCGAGCGCCAGCATGTCCGCCACCTCATCCAGCGTCTCGAACGGATCGCGGCCTTCGCGGTCGACCTTGTTGACGAAGGTCATGATCGGCACGCTGCGCAGACGGCACACCTCGAACAGCTTCCGGGTCTGCGGCTCGATGCCCTTGGCGGCGTCGATTACCATGACCGCCGAGTCCACCGCGGTCAGCGTGCGATAGGTATCTTCCGAGAAATCCTCGTGCCCCGGGGTGTCGAGCAGGTTGAAGACGATGCCGTCCTTCTGGAAGGTCATCACCGAGGACGTGACCGAAATCCCGCGCTGCTGTTCGATCTTCATCCAGTCCGACCGCGCCCGCCGCGCCTGCCCGCGCGCCTTGACCTCGCCCGCCAAATGGATCGCCCCGCCTTGCAGCAGCAGCTTTTCGGTGAGCGTGGTCTTCCCCGCGTCAGGGTGCGAGATGATCGCGAAGGTGCGGCGATTGGAGGTCATTGCGGGTCGCGTGCGACGCGGAAGCCCGCGAAGTCCTGATTGACCGGCATCAGCTCGATCCGGTTGATGTTGAGATGCGGCGGCAGGGTGGCGATCCACAGGATCGTGTCGGCGATGTCCTGCCCGGTCATCGGGTTGACCCCGCGATAGAGATCGTCCGAGGCCTGCTGACTGCCCGTGCGCACCACGGTGAATTCGGTCTCGACCATGCCCGGCTCGATGCTGGTCACGCGCACGCCGGTGCCGTGGAGATCGGCGCGCAGGGCCAGTGTGAAGTGGTTGGCGAAGGCCTTGGACCCGGCATAGACGTTGCCGCCGGGATAGAGGTAGCTCCCCGCCACCGAGCCAATGGCGATAATCGCGCCGCGCCGTTCGATCAGCAGCGGCAGCAGCTTGCGCGTCAGCACCACCATCGCGGTGATATTGGTGTCGATCATCGTGTGCCAGTCATTCAGATCGGCGTTCTGCGCGGGCGATAGGCCTTGGGCGAGGCCTGCGTTGTTCACCAGCAGATCAATGTCGCGGAACCCTTCGGGTAGGTCCGCGAGCGCGGCATCGAGCGCAGCGGTGTCGCGCACATCGAAGCACACCGCGTGCACCTTATCCGCGCCCAGTTCTGCAACCAGTGCATCAAGCCGCTCCTGCCGCCGCCCGGTGGCGACGCAGCGCCAGCCGTTCGCCACCAGAGTGCGCACGGTCGCAAGACCGATTCCGGCAGTGGCGCCCGTGACAAAGGCCGTTTTCATCCGCGTAGCTCCGCGCCAAGCTTGGTGGCAGCGGCCACGACTTTTTCGGCGATCGCCTTGAGGTCGGCGTCCTTGAAGCTGGTCTCGCCCGGCTGGAGCGTCACCTCGACCGCGATGGACTTGTGGCCCTCCGGCACGCCCTGCCCCGCGAAGACGTCGAAGACGCGCACGCCGGTAATCGCGGCCTTGTCAGCACCCTGCACTGCGCGGACGAGATCGCCTGCTGCTAGCGTGGCCGGGACAAGGAAAGCGAAGTCGCGAGTTACGGCTTGCAGCGCGGGCGGCGTGAAGCCGGGACGGGCGAAGGCCACGCCCTTCTTGGCGGGGATCGCGTCAAGGAACAGCTCAACCGCCGCAATCGGACCGTCAACGTCGAAGGTCTTGAGCGTCGCGGGATGGACCATCCCGAAACGGGCCAGCACGGTCTTGGGGCCAAGGCGGAGGGTCGCCGACTGGCCGGGGTGGAACTGGCCGCCCGGGCCAGAAGAATCGGGGCCCATCACCATCAGATTAGCAACCGGAGCACCCGCCGCTTCGAGCAATTGGAGCGCCAGCGCCTTGGCATCATAGGCATCGAAAGGCTTGGCCTTGCCACTCTGCCACCCGCGCGGCGTCTTTTCGCCCGCCAGCACGATGCCGAGCGTCGGCTTCTCGTCGCTGAGTCCGTCAGAAGCGCGGAAATAGCGTCGCCCGATCTCGAACAGGCGCGACGATGCCGCGCCGCGATCTGCATTGCGCTTCGCCGCCATCAGCAGGCCCGGCAGCAGCGAGGGACGCATCGCCTTCATGTCCTCACTGATCGGATTGGCGAGCACCCACGGCGGCTGATCGGAAGCGAAATGCTCGGCGGCCCACTCGGGCAGGAAGCTCCATGTGATCGCTTCGTTCAACCCACTCGCGGCAGCGGCACGACGCAGGCCGCGTTCGAGCTTTTGTTGCGGCGTCGCGGTGGGGCGGGCGACGCCCTCCATGCGGGGCAGCGCGACGCTGGCGACCTTATCGAGCCCATGGATACGCACGACTTCCTCGACGATGTCCGCCGGGCCTTCGATGTCGTGGCGGCGCAGCGGGCAAGTGACCTGCCAGTCGGCGCTGACCGTAAAGCCGAGGCTTTCGAGGATGCACTTCTGCTCGGCCTCAGGCACTTCCACGCCGCCGAGGCGCAGCGTCAGGCCGGGATCAAAGGCGATCACCTTGGCGGTGCTCGGCGGCGAACCGGCGCGGACGACTTCGCTCGGGCTTCCGCCAGCCAGATCGACGATCAGGCCGGTCAGCAGATCGAGGCCATGATCCAGAAACTCCGGGTCAACCCCGCGCTCAAACCGGGTACGAGCATCGCTCGACAGCCCCAACTTGCGCCCCGTCGCGCCGATGCGGGCAGGATCGAAGTACGCGATCTCAAGCAGCACGTCGGTCGTGCCTTCGGAAACACCCGAATGCTCGCCGCCCATGATCCCGGCGATGTCGTGTACGCCGTTGTCGTCGGCGATCACCGTCATTGCGGCATCGAGCGTGTAGGTCTTCTCGTTGAGCGCCAGCACCTCTTCGCCATCCTTGGCCCGCCGCGCCACGACCGCGCCGGAGAGCTTGGCGAGGTCATAGGCGTGAGCCGGACGGCCAAAGCCAAGCATCAGGTAATTGGTGAGGTCAACCAGCAGCGAGATCGGCCGCTGCCCTGCGCTCTTGAGCCGCGCCTGAAGCCAGTCGGGCGAAGCGCCGTTGGTCACACCCTTCACTACGCGGCCATAGAACGCCGGACAGCCCTCGGCATCGTCAGTGCGGATTTCGACCGGGCACGCGCCCGCTGCGCTGAAGGCGGGCATGGCGATCGGTTTGAGCGTCCCCAGCCCCTTAGCGGCAAGATCGCGGGCGATGCCATAAACGCCCATGCAGTCTGGACGGTTCGGCGTCACGGCGACTTCGATCACCGGGTCAGCGCCGTGATAGTCGGCGAAACTTACACCCACCGGCGCGTCATCGGGTAGTTCGATGATGCCATCGTGATCGTCGCCCAGCTCCAGTTCGCGAGTCGAACACATCATGCCGTTCGATTCGACGCCCCGGATCGCGCTCTTGCGCAGCACCATACCGTTGGCAGGGACGACCGCCCCGGGCAGGCCGAGGACGCCCTTCATCCCGGCCCGCGCATTGGGCGCGCCGCAGACGACTTGCAGCGGATTGCCATCGCCGGTGTCTACAGTGAGCACTTGCAGCTTGTCCGCATCGGGGTGCCGCGCGGCGGTGATCACGTGGGCAATGCGGAAGCCTGCCAACTTCTCCGCCGGGTCTTCCACGCCCTCGACCTCGAGGCCGATGGCGTTCAGCCCATCGCAAATCTCCGCCACCGAAGCGGTCGTTTCAAGGTAATCCTTGAGCCAGGTCAGCGAGAACTTCATGCCTTTGCTCCCACGCCAGCGGAGAGGGTCGGCTGATCGAAAGGCGAGAAGCCGTAATGCGCCAGCCAGCGCGGATCTCCGTCGAAGAAGGCGCGCAGGTCGTTCATCCCGTATTTGAGCATCGCGATCCGGTCGATCCCGAGGCCGAAGGCGAAGCCCTGCCATTCTGCCGGATCAAGCCCGGCAAACGCCAGCACGCGGGCGTTGACCATCCCGCTGCCGCCAATTTCCATCCACGCATGGCCTGCCGCATCGCCGTGCCCGCCGACGACGCGGCGGCCGCCTTCGTTCGAATAGCCGACATCGACTTCGACGCTGGGTTCGGTGAAGGGGAAATAGGATGGGCGCAGGCGCAGCACGATGTCCTCACGCTCGAAGAAGGCCTTGAAGAAGGTCTCCAGCGTCCACTTGAGGTGACCGAGGTGAATGTCCTTGTCGATCACCAGCCCTTCCACCTGATGGAACATCGGGGTGTGGGTGGCGTCGCTGTCCGAGCGGTAGACGCGGCCCGGCGCAATAATGCGGATCGGCGCGCCCTGATCGAGCATCGAGCGGATCTGGACGGGCGAGGTGTGGGTGCGCAGCAGCACGTCCTTCCCCTCGACGGTCTTGTCCGGGAAGTAGAACGTGTCATGCATCGCCCGAGCGGGGTGCGTCTCATCCATGTTGAGCGCGGTGAAATTGTGCCAATCGTCCTCGATCTCGGGGCCCGTGGCGACAGCAAACCCGAGGTCGGCGAAAATTTCGGCGAGTTCGTCCATCACCTGCGAGACCGGATGCACCGATCCCTTGGATGCTGCCTGTGCAGGCAACGTCAGGTCGATCGTCTCGCGCGCTAATTGTTCTTCGAGCGCGGCGGCTTCCAGCGCGGCTTTCTTGGCATCCAGCGCCTCGGCAATCGCGGCGCGGGCGGACTGGATCGCGGGCGCGGCGGCGGTGCGTTCTTCGGGGCTCATCCCGCCAAGCGTCTTCAGGGCAAGGCTCACCCAGCCCTTCTTGCCGAGCGTTTCGAGCCGCTGCGCTTCAAGCGCATCAAGGGTGGCTGACGCCGAAATCGCGGCCAGCGCAGCCTCTGTCTGGGATGGTATGTCGGTCATGGCCTCGGGTGATCTACGCAGGAAACTTGCCGCCGCCCGCTAGCGGCAAATCGCCCATATTGCAAAGCGCCTGTCTGTTCATCACGGTGCAGGACAATTTCGGCCCTACCGGTTGGGCCTCCGTCAAGGACCTGAGCCAAATCACCGCGGCGCAGGCGGATCCAAGGTCTGCGCGGCACTGCCCCTCGCCCGCGCACGCGCCTCCATGAACGATGTCAGGATCGGGTGATCCAGCGACGCATATTCGCTCGGGTTCATGGTCATGAATTCGTGGAACTCGCGCGTGAATTGCGCCTGATCGTGGTAATGCGCGTCCATCGCCTCGGTCCAGGGACGGCCGCGATGGAGCATGAAGGTCGCCAGGCTGCGCATGAACCGCTGGCGGCGCATCAAGAGCTTGGGCGCAAAGCCGAAATAGCGCGTGCACACCCGTTCGAGCGTGCGGATGCTCATCGCGCAGGCCTCGGCGAGATCGTGAACCGAAGCGTGATCGCCGTTCACCAGCGCAGCGTGGACACGGGCAATGCGCGCCTCCTCCCGATTGGGCCGCATCGCGCGCTCCATCGCGATGACCAGCGCTTGGAACTGCTCGTCAAGCGTGGCTTCGGGATCGCACAAGACATCGGTCATTGCGCCGAAGTGGGCAAAGGCCGGGTGCGTGGTTCCATCACAGATCACGTTGGCGCAATCGCTCGCATCGGCATCGAAGAACCGCGACCAGCCCAGCGGGAGAAAGCCGACGCCCCACATCCGCACCGGCCCGAGCGTGAAACGGCACGGCAACGTGCTCGGCCCGGTGCCGACGAACGGCGCGCCGCTGACCTTGTGAGCGGCAATCTCCGCATCAGGCGCGGTGCCGCAGAAAAAGCGGATATTGGCCCATTCGGGCTGGAGATAATCGGTCACCAACGCGCCGGTTTCGGGCAGATCGAGCGTCAGGTGGTAAAAGGTCGTAAAGCACCCTGCGAACTGCGCCGGCGGTTCGCGGAATTCGGCTGTCAGCCGCTGGCCCACCGGCGGCGTATGCCCGCCCGTGGCTTGCTGGTATGCTCCATTCCCCACCGGACCAGATAGCCGCAGCTGGCGCGGTTTTACAAGAACGATGGCGGATTTCTACAACTCGCGGCTGCACGCCGCGCAACAGAAAGGGGCGGATTCCGCAAAGGAAACCGCCCCTAATCTGATGTTCGGGCCGAAGCCGCGAGGCGCTTACGCCGGAAGAGCAGCCTTCGCCTGAGCGATCACGGACTTGAAGACGCCGCCTTCGTTCATCGCGAGATCGGCCATCGCCTTGCGGTCGAGTTCGATGCCCGCCAGCTTGATGCCGTGCATGAACTGCGAATAGGTCAGGCCTTCCATGCGGACGGCTGCGTTGATGCGCTGGATCCACAGGGCGCGGAACGTGCGCTTCTTAACCTTGCGGTCGCGGTAAGCGTACTGGCCGGCCTTTTCGACCGCCTGACGGGCGACGCGAATGGTGTTCTTGCGGCGACCACGATAGCCCTTGGCCTGTTCGAGGATCCGCTTGTGCTTGGCGCGGGTGGTAACACCGCGTTTGATGCGAGTCATATCAGTATATCCTTATCTTCAGGACGCGTGGGCCAGAGCCCGATCGCATCAATCCAGCCCGTAGGGCGCCCACTTCTTGATCGTCGGCGTATCATTGGCCGACAGGACCGAGGTGCCACGGTTGGTGCGGATATACTTCGCATTGTGGCTGATCAGACGGTGACGCTTGCCAGCGACCCCGTGCTTGACCTTGCCGGTGGCGGTGATTTTGAAGCGCTTCTTCACACCGCTCTTGGTCTTCAGCTTGGGCATTTTCATCTCCTAATAGAGACACGTCGGAACCGGCCATGGCAGCCCTTGTCGCCAGGCTGGCTGATTGATTCGTGTCAGTGAAGTGCGCGCGCTTAGGCGGGGAGGCCGCGAAAGGCAAGAGGGATGGGGGCAGGCACAGCGGTCCGCCCCCTCTCAACTGCGACCAGGCAGCAAGCTGCCGTCGGTAAATCCCCCGGGCTGCCTACCCGCCTTTGCGGCTGGCATCGGCGGCTTCGATCACCCCCTTGTCCCATGTCACGCGGGTCTGGGTTTGCGGATTGAAACGGTTGTCTTCGTACTTCGCGGCCCCGGCAGCGGCGATTTCGGCTTCGGTGAGGTGTTCGCTCGGCTTTAGGGTGAAGACGTCGATCCCGCGGGTGATCTCGGTGCCGTAGATGTGGCCCTTGTACCAGTAGACCGACCAGTAACCGCCCAGCACCATCTGCTTCATGTCGATCGGCCCGCGGTCGAAATAGGCGATTTCCTTAGGCGTAGCGCTGTCAGTGAAGTCCATGATGCTGAGGCCGCCCTGATACCAGGCCTGCACGAACAGATCGCGGCCCGGCACGGGAACGATCGAGCCGTTATGCGCGACACAGTTTTCCTTGTCGGTCTGGGGGGCGGGCATCTTGTAGTGCGCGCGGAACACCAGCTTGCGGTCGACAATGTCGTAGATCGCATTGGCGCCCCAGGTCTTGGGATCGGACGCCTTGCAACGCGGCCGCCCGCCGCCGCCCCATTCATCGGTGAAGATCACCTTGGTGCCATCATTGTTGAAGGTCGCCGAGTGCCAATAGGCAAAGGTGGTGTCGGTCACCGCGTCGATCCGCTTGGGGTTGAGCGGGTCGGCAATATCAAACAGCAGGCCGTTGCCCGAGCACGCACCCGCCGCCATCTTCAGCGCCGGGAAGACGGTGATGTCGTGGCACTGATCGGTCGGCGCGGTGCGCTGGGTGCCGTCGCCATGATCACCGCCGGTCCACAGGCCCGCGATCGAGCCGGTTTTCTCATCCGCGAAGACGCGCGGGCTCTTGACGATGCGCGCCTTGGAAGGATCGGCCAACGGGATCTCGATCACGTCGATGGAGAACAACGCGGTGCGGGTGTCGCCGGGGATTTCGCCGATGCAGCCGGCCAGTTCCTCGGTCTCGCGGATGCCGGCGGTGCCCGAGTTATAGACCACGATCCGGGTTTCATCGGCGCTGACGATCGAGTGGGTGTGGCTGCCGCGGCAGGTCTGCACCCCGCCGACCTGCACCGGACGGGCGAGATCGGAGATGTCAAAGATGCGCAGGCCCCGGAAGCGTTCCTCGTTGACCTTGCCCGGCGCGCCTTCCAGCCCGCAATCGACCCGCCCGCGGGTCTGCTCGACGCTCATCACAAGGATGTTGCCGACCACCGAGACATCGCCCTGCCCGCCGGGGCAGACGACGCTGCTCATCAGGTTGGGCAGGCCGTCGGTGCCGAGCTTGTAGATGTTGAACCCGTGATAGGATCCGGCCACCATCACATCGTCGAAGAAGGCGATGTCGGTGTTGGCGAAATCGAGCAGCGGGGAACGCTCGGCGAATTCGGTGAGGTCTTCCTCTTCGCGCGCCGGCGTGGCGGCGGCGGGGTCAGCAGCGGCGACGGCGGGTGCAGGCGCGGCTTCGGGCTTGGCTTCCTCCTTCGCCTCGTCCTTGTCCTTCTTGGGCGGCACCGGCGGGCGCAGATCGGCCGGGTTGGCGGGGTTGAAGAACCCGGCGGGCTTGGGCAGCGTCGCCACCTTGGTGAGGTTCAGGATCGCCTCGCCCGCATTGTCAAAGCCGGCGGCGAGACCCGAGCGCGGATCGCCCGACAGGCCGGCCAGCAGCTTGTCCATCCGCTTGATTTCGGTGGTCTGCTCGCTGTCGATATCGCCGACGAACTGGTAGAGCACGGGATCAGCGGCCGTGCCGTCTTCGTCGAGCAGCTTTTCGACCATGTCCACCGCGCCTTCATGATGCGCGATCATCAGGGTCAGGAACTGGCGGTCGAACTCCACCCCCTTGGCCGCAGCCAGCGCCTTCATCTGATCGGGCGTGGCCATGCCCTTCATCATGTGATGCATATGTTCGCCGTGACCCTTCATCATCGGGTCTTCCACCGGCTCGCCCCGCTCGCTCAGCCAGGCTTTCATGAAAGCAATTTCGTCCGCCTGGCTCGATTCGATTCGGCCCGCGATTGAGAGCAGGTCAGCGGTGTTGGTGCGATCCTTGACCAGCACCGCCATCTCAACCGCTTGCTGATGATGGACAATCATGTGCTGCATGAAGGCGACATCGGACGCGGTATAGCTCGCCTGCGCCAGCTTGGTCGCCTGATCGGCGGTCAGCGTCTTGCTGGCCTGCCCCGGCGCGCCCGGCTGGACGATCTGCACGGTCTGGGCATAGGCGACGCCCGAGGTGGACAGCAGCAAAGCGGCAAAGGCAGCGCGCGCGGCGCTGCGGTGAGCGGTATCGGTCATGATTGTCCCCTTGGAGAAGTGCTTGACCCGCAGACTGCCGCCTTGGCGGGCGCAGTCAAGCCCATGTGATGGTCGGCAAGAGGGCTTTCGACGAACCTCCTACCGCAGTCGAGCAGGTGCATGACGCTGCGGTGTGCGGCTCTGTCGCGTGCGCCGCACCTTTCGTCGCATGCGCCCAGATGAGCGCTTGCCGCGGCGAATCGGGCGTGGATAAGTGCATCGTTAAGCCCCAAGAAACCCTGTTGGAGTAGCTTGTCCTCATGACACGCCCCCGCTTTTTCGCTGCTTTCATCGGCCTTGCCACCTCGCTTGCGGTGATGGCGAGTCCTGCTGCGGCAGGCCCGGAGGATCTTGAGGACACCTTCGCGGCAACCTTCGGCACCGAAGCGCGCCAGCCTCCCAGCTTTGAGGCGCTCTATGCCGGCAACTGGCAGCAACGAATCGCCGAACTCGCCGATCCGGCGCAGGGCCGTATCGGTGTTGCCGCGGTGGACTTGGCCACGGGCGAAGAAGTGATGGTGCTGGGCGACCAGCTGTTCCCGATGGCCTCGACCAGCAAGGTCGCAATTGCCGCCACCTTCCTCGAAATGGTCGAACAGGGGCGTTACACGCTCACGAGCGAATTTCCGCTGATGATGCCGGTCGCCTCGGCCAAGTATTCCTCGACCAAGGCGCCGGTGCGCGCGGGGCAATACATGCCCGCGATCGACCTGATCGAGATCATGATCACCCGCTCGTCCAACCCGGCGACTGACGCGCTGCTGGCAGCGGTCGGCGGCCCGGCCGTGGTCAATGACTGGATCCGGCGGCAGGGGATCACCAACTTCTCGATCAACCGCGACATTGCCACGCTGGTGCGCGATGACGGGGAGTACAACCCCGCCGTTCACATCGACACCCGCGATGCCGCGACTCCCCGCGCGATGGTGCGCCTGCTCTCCGGGCTTTATCGCGGCGATTTCCTGTCCGATCAGAGCCGTCAGGTGTTGCTGGCCGCGATGAGCCGTACCGTCACCGGCAAGCGCCGCATCCCGGCGCACATCCCGCTTGAAGCGCGGGTGAGTCACAAGACCGGTTCGCTCAATAACACGTCGAGCGACATCGGCATCATCGAATGCCCCGATGGTCGCACGATTGCCGTGGCGATCTATGTCACCGGACAAGGCACCAAGCAGGCCCGCGAAGAACGCATCGCTGCAATTGCGCGCGCTCTGTACGATGGCTTCGCTGTCCGCGCGCAGGCCAACCCAACCCGGAATTGGGCGAACGCGCCTTACGCCACCGGCGGCTGAGCCTTCGCCCTTACGACAGACAGCAAAAAGGGGCGGCGTCGGTTGGCACCGCCCCTTTTTTGTAGCCCGCGCCGCCTGGGCGGCGCTGGGTCTGGGACCGATTACTCGGCGGCGTCTTCGGCTTCGGCAGCGATGTTCGCGGCAGCTTCACCGATTTCGTCGGTGGTCTTCACGGCTTCGTCAGCTGCTTCATCGGCGGCGGCGTTGATGTCTTCAGCCGTCGCGTCAGCGGCGGTGGTCACATCAGCGGCGACTTCATCGCCAGCAGCTTCGGCGTCGGCGGCCATCGCGTCGACGGCTTCATCGGTTTCGGTTTCGGTGGATTCGCTGCAAGCGGCCAGACCGAGGGCCGAGGTGGCGATGGCGGCAGCGAGGATGATCTTGCGCATGGTTTGAATTCCTTATCTCTGCGATTGCGACGCGATGCTGGGCAATGCGCGCCGAAACCGGTTTCTCTCTCGCCCGGTTCAAGGAAGAAGATAGGGCGCGAAGCCCGGCTCGACAAGGTGGAATAAGGCAACCCGCCCCAATTCTGCCGTATTTTTGCCACAATTGAGATGCGCATGGGTCTGTTCCAGCCCCCTACCCGCGAAGCACGGCCGGTGCTAGCAGGCGGCATGGCCGAAAAGCACCACCTCTATCTCGTCGATGGCTCGTCTTATATCTTCCGCGCCTATCACCGGCTGCCGCCGCTGACGAACCCGGAAGGCACGCCGGTTGGCGCAGTCTATGGCTACACGACGATGTTGTGGAAGCTGGCCGCCGATCTCGACGCGGCGGACGGGCCGACGCACCTTGCCGTGATCCTGGATGCGAGCGGGGTGAGCTTCCGCAACGATCTCTACGAACATTACAAGGCCAACCGCCCGGAACCGCCCGAGGACCTCGTCCCGCAGTTCCCCTTGATCCGCGACGCCACCCGCGCCTTCAGCCTGCCCTGCATCGAAGTGCCGGGGCTGGAGGCGGACGATCTGATCGCCACCTATGCCCGCCGCGCGCAGGAACGCGGCTGGGACGTTACCATCGTGAGCTCGGACAAGGACCTGATGCAGCTGATCGGCGAGGTCGCCACCGAGTTTGGCCCTGCCAAGATCGACATGCTCGATACCATGAAGAATCAGCGCATCTGGCTGGAAGAGGTCCATGAAAAGTTCGGCGTCGGCCCGGAACTGGTCGGCGATGTGCTGGCCTTGATGGGCGATGCGGTCGACAATGTGCCCGGCATCTACGGAATCGGCCCCAAGACCGCGTCGAAGCTGATCGCCGAGCACGGCTCACTGACCGCCGCGCTCGATTCGGCGCCTGCAATGAACCCCTCCAAGCTCAAGGAGCGTCTGATCGAAGGGCGGGCCGATGCGGAACTCAGCAAGGTGCTCGTGACGCTGAAGGAGGATTGCGACCTGCCACAGCCGCTCGAAGAGATGGTGCTGGGACCGGTGCCGCCCGAACCGCTGGCGGCGTTCCTCCAAAAGCACGGCTTTACCTCGCTGCTGCGGCGGCTGGATGCGGGATCGGGCAGCCCGTCACGCACCACGGATCTCAACCCGCCCAAACCAACCACCTCTGGGGCGAATGGCAATGGGTCAGGCGAAGGCAGCCGCCAGCCGCTCCCTGAAATGGCCCCGATTGATCACAGCGCCTATGAAACGGTGCAGACGCTCGAACGGCTGGAAGCCTGGATCGCGCGCGCCACTGCCGCGCGGCTGGTGGCGGTCGATACCGAGACCACCTCGCTCGATCCGATGCGCGCGGAACTGGTGGGCGTCAGCCTCGCGCTCGGCCCCAATGATGCGTGCTACATCCCGCTTGGTCACGGCGGCACCGACATGTTCGCGCAAAAGCCCGAGCAGGTGCCGGTGGCGCAAGCCCTCGCCGCGCTAAAACCGCTGCTGGAGGATGAGGCCGTCCTCAAGGTGTTCCAGAACGGCAAGTATGATCTCAACATCCTGGCCCGCGTCGGGATCAACGTTGCCCCTATCGACGACACGATGGTGATCAGCTTCGCGCTCGATGCCGGGCGCGGTGAAGAGGGCATGGGCGGCGGCCACGGGATGGACGAGCTTTCCCAGCGCCACCTCGGCCATACCCCGATCCCGTTCAAGGAGCTGTGCGGCACCGGCAAGAAGGCGATCCTGTTCGGCGAAGTCCCCTTGGACCGCGCCACCGCCTATGCCGCCGAGGATGCCGACGTCACCTTGCGGCTCTACCGCCACCTGAAGCCGCGCCTTGCGGTGGAGGGCGGGAGCCGGGTGTACGAGCGGGTCGACCGCCCGCTGATCCCGGTGGTCGCAGCGATGGAGCGCGAAGGCATCCGGGTCGACCGCGCACGGCTCGCCAAGCTGTCGGAAGAATTCGCGATCGAGATCGGCCGACTGGAGGGCGAGATCCACGCACTGGCCGGCCAGGAATTCACCGTCGGCAGCCCCAAGCAGCTGGGCGACATCCTGTTCGACAAGCTCGGCTTCAAGGGTGGCAAGAAAGGCAAGAGCGGGCAATATTCGACCGATGTTTCGGTGCTGGAAAAGCTCGCGGTCGAAGGCGCGCCGATTGCACGCAAGGTGCTGGAATGGCGCCAGCTGGCGAAGCTCAAATCAACCTATACCGATGCCTTGCAGGAGGCGATCAACCCGGCAACCGGGCGGGTGCACACCAGCTACTCTCTGGTGGGCGCGCAGACCGGGCGCTTGTCCTCGACCGATCCGAACTTGCAGAACATCCCGATCCGCACCGCCATCGGCCGCCAGATCCGCGAGGCCTTCGTGCCGGAACCCGGCAATGTGTTGCTGGCGGCGGACTACTCCCAGATCGAACTGCGGCTCGCCGCGCATATGGCCGATGTTGCTAGCCTAAAGGACGCCTTCGCCCAAGGCGAGGACATCCACGCCCGCACCGCGCGCGAAATGTTCGGCGAAGTCACGCGCGACACCCGAGCGCGGGCGAAAACCATCAATTTTGCGATACTTTACGGGATTTCCCGCTGGGGCTTGGCGGGCCGTCTGGAGGTGCCGCCGGAAGAGGCGCAGGCGATGATCGACACCTATTTCCAGCGCTTCCCCGGCATCCAGCGCTACATCCACGAAACGCTCGAAAGCGTGCGGGCCAAGGGCTATTCGGAAACGCTGTTCGGCCGCAAGACGTGGTTCCCGCGAATCAACTCCAAGAACCAGGCCGAACGGCAGGGGTCAGAGCGCGCCGCGATCAACGCCCCGATCCAGGGCACCAGCGCCGACATTATCAAGCGGGCGATGGCGCGGATGCTTCCGGCCTTGGCCGAGGCGGGGCTGCGCGATGTGCGGATGTTGTTGCAGGTGCACGATGAACTGGTGTTCGAACTGCCCGAGGAACGGGTCGAGGCTGCCACCTCGATCATCCGCCGCGTGATGGCCGAAGCGGCACTGCCCGCAGTGGAGCTGACGGTGCCGCTCGGGGTCGATATCGGCACCGGCCTGTCATGGGATGCGGCGCATTAGGCTGGATTGGTGCAGCCATCAAAGTTGACAAAGTTGACAGGGTGTCAAGCGTGAATTCACGACTTATCATTTTGAATTGATTGCATTTTCTTCCCGAAATCGAAGTTGACACTTGGCATGACGCGGGGGGGGCGGCACCCACCGGCGGTGCAGCCTCCGCCCCGCGTGCGGCTGGGATCGACGATGGCAAAGAGCGACCGGCTCTCCTCCTAAGCCGCGCGCGCCATGTAGGAAACACGGCGCGCGCCGCTCAATCGTGCTTCTTGTCCCGCGTCGGCGTCAGCGTCTCCGGCGGGAAGAAGCCGATCGGCTGGACGGCGGCAGCGCGCTTCTTAAGCTCGCCGCGCATCTTCTTGTATTCATCCTCCATCTCGACCGTGACCGTCGCGCGCGAATCCTCAAGCGCAGCCTCAAAGTCCTGCGCAGCGACCTCGGTGACATCTCCGCCCAGACGCCGCAGCGCGGAAAGGCCAGCGCGGCGCACCAGATCTTCGAGATCCGCTCCAGTAAAGCGTTCGGTCTTGCCCGACAGCAGCGCCAGATCGACGTCCTTCGCGAGCGGCATCTTGGCGGTGTGAATGCCGAGAATATGCTCGCGCCCCGCCTTGTCCGGGGTGCCGACATAGACCAGCTCGTCGAACCGGCCCGGCCGCAGCAACGCCGGATCGACCAGCGTCGGCCGGTTGGTCGCGCCGATCACAACGACGGATTGCAGCTCCTCCAGTCCGTCCATTTCGGCAAGGATGGTGTTGACCACGCGCCCTGTCACCTGCGGCTCGCCCTGGCCTGAGCCGCGTGCGGGAACCAGCGAATCGATCTCGTCAATGAACACCACGCAGGGGGCCACGGCGCGGGCGCGGGCGAACAGGCGGGCGATCTGTTGTTCGCTCTCGCCGTACCACTTGGAGAGCAGGTCACTCGACTTCATCGAGATGAAGTTCGCCTCAGCCTCCTTGGCGACGGCCTTGGCCAGCAACGTCTTGCCGGTGCCGGGTGGGCCATAGAGCAAAAAGCCCTTTGCCGGACGGATGCCCAGACGGCGGAACGCTTCGGGGTTCTTCAGGGGAAGCTCGATCCCTTCGCGCAGCTTGTCGGTCGCCTCACCCGCGCCGCCGATATCGTCCCAGCCAACATTTGGCACCTGCACCATCACTTCGCGCATCGCCGAAGGCTGGACGCGCTTTAAGGCGCTGAGGAAATCGTCGCGCGACACGCACAGGTCTTCGAGCACTTCGGGCGGAATTGTGCGCTCATCAAGGTTGAGCCGCGGCATGATCCGGCGCACCGATTCGATCGCGGCCTCACGCGCCAGCGCGGCAATATCCGCACCGACAAAGCCGTGGGTCACGCGGGCGAGTTCATCGAGATCAACCGCGCCTTCCAGCGGCATCCCGCGGGTGTGAATGCCGAAAATCTGCCGCCGCCCGCGCTGATCGGGAACGCCAATCACGATTTCACGGTCGAACCGGCCGGGACGGCGCAGCGCTTCGTCGATGGCGTCAGGGCGATTGGTGGCGGCGATCACCACCAGATTGGCGCGCTTCTCCAGCCCGTCCATCAGGGTGAGCAGCTGCGCGACCAGTCGCTTCTCCGCCTCGCCCGGCACCTGGGTGCGTTTGGGCGCGATGGAGTCGATCTCGTCGATGAAGATGATCGCAGGCGCGGCGCGGCTGGCCTCCTCGAACACTTCGCGCAGGCGCTTTTCCGATTCGCCATAGCCCGAGCCCATGATTTCTGGGCCGTTGATGGTGAAGAACTCGGCGTCGCTTTCATTCGCGACGGCCTGCGCCAGCCGGGTCTTGCCAGTGCCCGGCGGGCCGTGGAGCAGCACGCCCTTGGGCGGTTCGACACCGAGACGGATGAACAGTTCGGGATAGCGCAGCGGCAGCTCGACCATCTCGCGCAGGGCCCGGATGGTCTCCTCCATCCCGCCGACATCGTCATAGTTCACCACAGCGCGGCCGTGGCTCGGATCTTCGAACTCGGCGCGCAGTTCGACCTCGGTGTTCTCGTCGATATGGACGATGCCCTTGGGGCTGGTCGAGGCCACGGTGAGGCGGATCTGAGTTAAGGCATAGGCAGGCGCGCGCAACAATTGGCGCACGTCGGCCGGCATGTTCTGCACCGGCTGCTGCCCGGTGGTGGCGACCAGATCGCCCGCCATCAGCGGACGGCGGAAGAAGTTGCGCTTCAAGGCCTGCGTCGGCCCTTGCAGCCGCATTTCGCGCTGGGAGGGAGCGAACACCACGCGGGTAGCAGGGCGCGATTCGCCGCGCACGATCTCGACATGCTCACCCGATCCGCCTTGCGCATTGCCGCGCTGCAAACCGTCGAGCCGCACCACATCCAGCGCGTCGTCCTCCGGATAGGCCGCCATTGCGATCGCCGCGGTGGTGCGCTTGCCGCGGATTTCGACCACATCGCCCTCGGTTATCCCGAGCTTCTGGAACGCCGAACGCGGCATCCGCGCGATCCCGGCTCCCGATTCTTCCTGGCGCGCTGGGGCAACCTGTAACCGCACGCTGCGGATGGGTGTGGCGATTTCGGCGTCAGCCATGGGGCGTTCCTGTGCATTCGAAGGGATTCATTTACGAGACCGATAGCTAGGAACGGCAGCAATCGAATGCAATCGGAGGCTTGGCCGACAGGGGCGGACGTAGGGCGGGCGGCGTCAGGCCAACCCGCAGCGACGCATTGCGAGCGGACACGAAAAAAGCCCGGCGCGCCCTCGTTTGAGATTTTGTGCCGGGCAAGAAAAAAGCCCGGCACTGGGTGCCGGGCTTGAAAAGTTTGGGAGAGGATGCCTGAAAGGCAGGTTCTAAATGGCGCAACCGGCTCCATTGTGCAAGTGCGAAAGAAGCGTTTTTTGTTGCAAAGAACGCAAACGAATCCCGATAATGTTCAGGTTTGTGCGCAATCTTGCAGATTTCTGCCCAAAGCGGCGGCAGTCGCTCAAAAATTGGGCAGATTTCTGGAGTGTGACGGTATTGCGACGCAACATGAACCGCGATTCGACTTCACCCCTCAGGTGGGCGTGACAGCAGCCCGGTAACGCTCTAGTCACGGCCTCGATCCCGAGCGGAGGGATTGACCTTGCCCACGACCACAAAAGGCAGACAGGCCCGATGACCAAGCTCTATCCCGACGCCGCCAGCGCGCTCGCCGGTGTGCTGCGCGATGATATGCTGATTGCCGCAGGAGGCTTCGGCCTGTGCGGTCTGCCCGAGCGGCTGCTGGATGCGATCCGCGACTCGGGCGTGAAGGGCCTCACCTTCGCCAGCAACAACGCCGGGATCGATAATGAAGGCATCGGCAAGCTGCTGCGCACGCGGCAGGTCACAAAGATGATCAGCTCCTATGTCGGCGAGAACAAGGAGTTCGAACGGCAATATCTGGCAGGCGAACTTGAGGTCGAGTTCTGCCCCCAAGGGACGCTCGCCGAACGGATGCGGGCGGGCGGCGCGGGAATCCCCGGCTTCTACACCCGTACCGGCGTCGGCACCGAAGTCGCCAAGGACAAGGAGCACAAGGACTTCCCCGATCGTGACGGGGTGATGCAGACCTACATCCTCGAACACGGAATCTTCGCCGACCTCGCCATCGTCAAGGCGTGGAAGGCGGACGAGACCGGCAACCTCATCTTCCGCAAGACCGCGCGCAACTTCAACCTGCCCGCGGCGACCTGCGGCAAGATCTGCGTTGCCGAGGTCGAGGAAGTGGTGCCGGCAGGCGCGCTCGACCCCGATCAGATCCATCTGGCGGGCGTCTTCGTCAACCGGATCGTCTGCGGCGCACCCTATGACAAGAAGATCGAGTTCCGGACTGTCCGGGAAAGGGAGTCGGCATGATGGGCTGGAACCGCGACCAGATGGCGGCCCGCGCCGCGCGCGAGCTGAAGGACGGCTATTACGTCAATCTCGGCATCGGCATCCCGACGCTGGTGGCCAACCACATTCCCGAAGGGATGATGGTGACGCTGCAAAGCGAAAACGGGATGCTCGGCATCGGGCCGTTTCCCTATGATGACGAGGTCGATCCTGACCTCATCAACGCGGGCAAGCAGACCATCAGTGAACTGCCGCACTCGGCCTATTTCGACAGCGCGACCAGCTTTGCGATGATCCGCGGCGGGCATATCGACCTCACCGTGCTCGGCGCGATGGAGGTGGCCGAGAACGGCGACATCGCCAATTGGATGATCCCGGGCAAGATGATCAAGGGCATGGGCGGCGCGATGGACTTGGTCGCGGGGGTCAAGAAGATCATCGTGGTGATGGACCACACGTCAAAGGACGGGACGCCCAAGTTCATCCCGGCCTGCACCCTGCCGCTGACCGGCGCGGGCGTGGTCGACATGGTCATCACCAACCTCGCGGTGTTCCAGCGCCCCGACCACAATTCGCCGTTCCGTCTGATCGAGATGGCGCCGGGCGTGACCGAGGCGGATATCGCCGCGACCACCACCGCGCATTACGTGGTCTGATGCGACGTGGCATTGCGCTCGGGCTGTTTGCGCTGGTTCTCGTGATCGGGAGCATGCTCGCCTTTACCTCGCCCCCGCGGCTGCTTTCGCTCTATGATCGCGTAAGCGGCGGGACGTCGGGCGCGCAGCAGTTGGCCGAGGGCGTGGCTTTCGGCAGTCACGGGCAAACGCTCGATATCTGGGCGCCCGAAGGGGCTGGCGGCGCGGCGCGGCCGGTGGTGATCTTCTGGTACGGCGGCGGCTGGGCCAAGGGCGACCGTACGTCCTACGCCTTTGCCGGGAGAGCGCTGGCGCGCGCGGGGTTCCTGGTGGTGATCCCGGATTACCGCAAGGTGCCGCAGGTCCACTTCCCCGCCTTCCTCGATGATGGGGCCGAGGCGGTTGCGTGGGTGGAGGACAACATCGCGCAGTTCGGGGGCGATCCGCAACGCCTCGCCTTCATGGGCCACTCCGCTGGGGCTTACGAGGCGATCATGCTCGCGCTGGACAGTAAGCGGTTGGTGGCGGCTGGGGCCGATCCGGCCCATGTGAAGGCAGCGGTGGGCCTGTCCGGGCCCTATGACTTCTACCCCTTCGACAGTCCGCGCTCGATCGCGGCGTTCAGTGAATGGCCGCAGCCCGAGGCGACGCAGCCGATCACTTTCGCTCGCGCCGATGCACCGCCCTTGCTGCTGGTAACGTCCGACGGCGATGAGACGGTGCGTCCCAGAAACGCCAACAACCTCGGGGCGAAGCTGCGCGAGTTGGGAGCGCCGGTGGAGGTCAAGAACTACGGCCCGCTCGATCACGAGGAGATCGTGATGGCGCTCTCGGTACCGTTCCGCAGCAAGGGCCCGGTGCTGGCCGACTCTGTCGCTTTCCTCAAGACGCGGATGGGCGAATAGGCGATGTGGCTGGCCGAACCGCGTAACCCCAACGCGCCGCTCGCCGGCCTCAAGGTGGTCGAACTCGCGCGGGTGCTGGCCGGGCCGTTCTGCGGGCAGATCCTCGCGGACCTCGGCGCTGATGTGATCAAGGTCGAAAGCCCGGAAGGTGACGGCACGCGGCTGTGGGGGCCGCCGTGGGTCGAACGCACCGATGCACAGGGCAAGGTTCACCGCGAGGCCGCCTATTACCACGCCTGCAATCGCGGCAAGCGCTCGATTATCGCGGACTTCGGCAACGCCGATGACCTCGCCCGCGTACGCGGCCTGTGCGCCGAAGCGGATGTCGTGATCGAGAACTTCAAGACCGGCAGCCTCGCCAAGTTCGGGCTCGATTACCCCAGCCTGGCCGTCGCCAATCCGGGCCTCGTCTATTGCTCGATCACCGGCTTTGGCCAGACCGGGCCGAGAGCGCATGAGGCGGGGTATGACTTCGTTGCGCAGGGCATGAGTGGGCTGATGTCGCTGACGGGCGAGCCGGAGGGTCATCCGGTCAAGATGGGCATCTCGATCAGCGACCTCGCCACTGGAGTCTGGGCAGCCAACGGCGTGCAGGCCGCGCTGTTGATGCGGGTGCGGACAGGCAAGGGCCAGCAGGTCGACATGAGCCTGATCGAGTGCTCGGTCGGACTGCTCGCCAATCAGGCGACCTACCTCTTCACCACCGGCCACAACCCGCCCCGCATGGGCAACGCCCACGCGCAGGTCGCGCCTTACGGGGTGTTCGCGGTGAGTGACGGTCACGTGATCCTCGCCCCTGCCAATGACGGGCTTTTCCACAAGCTGATGGCAGTGCTGGGGCTGGAGCATCTCTCCACCGACCCGCGCTTCGCCGCCAATGGCGACCGGACGGCGAATGCCAAGGCGCTCGACGCCGAGATCGCGGCAGCGACGGCGGGCTGGACCAAGCAGGGCTTGCTCGATGCCTGCCATGCAGCGGGCGTTCCGGCGGGGCCGATCAACCGGCTCGACGAGGTCTTCGCCGATCCGCAGATCGTCGCGCGCGGGATGCGGGTGGATCTGGGCGGGATGGCGGGGGTGCGCAGTCCCTTCGTGTTCTCGGACGCGGAACTGGCGCTCGACCGGCCCTCCCCGATCCACGGAGAGCACGGCTGAGCTCCTGTTGGAGACACATGAGACACTGTCCAGAAGCAGAAAACCTACCCCGCTAGCCACCTCGATTACGGACATGGGGGAAGGGCAGGCAAGACGTGTCATCCGCACCAACCTGCCACCCCGCGCGGGCGTAGGAAAGCCGCGCAATCCGCCCTCTGAACGGATTGCGCTTGCCTCCATCTCCAATTTCTGTATTTTCAGAAATCGAGAAAGGAGCTGCGAGTCGTGGCCGATCTGATGGACATTCCCGAGGCCCGCGCCTTCATCCTCCACTGGGGGGAGATGGGCAGCGCCTGGGGCGTCAACCGTTCGGTCGCGCAGATCCACGCGCTGCTCTATCTCAGCGACGGGCCGCTTCATGCCGAGGAAATCACCGAGGTTCTCGGCCTCGCCCGCTCCAACGTCTCGACCGGACTGAAGGAGCTGCAATCCTACGGCATCGTCCGCCGCGTCCATATCGAAGGCGACCGGCGCGACCATTTCGTTGCCGAGACCGACCTGTGGGAGGTGCTGATGCGCCTTGCCGAGGAGCGCAAGAAGCGCGAGCTTGACCCGACCATCCGCCTGCTCGGCGAACTGTCCGACAGCATCAAGGCGCGCGGCGAAGTGCCGCCCCATGTGCGTGAGCGGATCGGGCGGATGCACGAATTCATCGGCACGCTGACCGGCTGGTATGCCGACGTGCGCCATCTGCCCAAGCCGACGCTGGTGCGGCTGATGAAGCTCGGCCGCGGCATCGCCCGCTTCCTGCCGGGTATGGGTGGCGGCGAGAAATCCTGATCTGAACCCCTGACGAAGGAGAACCCCCCTCTTGGAGCACAGCCACGCAGAGTAATTTCGGAACTTCCAGAAACAACAGGAGAAGAAGATGTACGATATCTATGCCTATGTCGCCTACCTGGTCGTCAGCATCGGCCTCACCATCTGGGTCGCGCAGACCCTGTCGAAGAACGGCCTCGTCTTCCTCGTCGAATGCTTCGGCCATGACCGGACGCTGGCGGAATCGACCAATCACCTGCTGGTGGTGGGCTTCTACCTCGTCAATCTCGGCTGGATCCTGCTGACCCTGCGCTTCGGCGCCTCGCCCGAAGATGCGGCGGATGTGATCCGCTTCCTCTCGACCAAGATCGGCATCGTGGTGGTGGCGCTCGGCTTCATGCACTTCTTCAACATGAACGCCATCGCCAAGTTCGGCCGCAAGGTCGGCACCTGGTTCCGCGAGGAACAATGGGCGGCCGCCGCACGGCCTGCTGGCCCCGAGGCCTGATCAACCCGCCAAGGGGGCGGCCTTCGCGCCGCCCCCTCCGCTTGCGAGGAGGCTGCCATGACCAACGCTTTGATCGCCTTTGCCCGCGCTGTCGGCTGGGGGACGCTGGCGGGCGCCACGCCCTATATGGCGCTGCTGTTCGTCCCCATGCTCTTTAGTCTCTGGGATGGCGAGGACCCGCTTTCGGCCTCCATGCTGGTGCTGTTCCCACTCGCCCTGTCCGGGGCTTTCGTGCTGGGATCGGCGCTGCTGTTCGGCTTGCCGCTGACCTATTTCCTCAGCGAAAGCGCGCAGGAGCACGGCGGCACCTATGCAATGACGGGCGCGGTTCTCGGCCTGCTGGTGCCGGTGGCGGTGACCGTGTGGATGGGCGGAGGCGTCGGCGGAGAAGTGCTGTTCCTCAGCCTTCCCGGCTGCTTCGCGGGCCTCGTCACCGGCACCAGCTGGGGCCGCTGGCGCGAGGCGCAGCACGCGGCGCAGGACGGGTGCTAAGACAAGGCCCGCGCGCCCGCCCGCCACAGTCGCTCGAAGGGGCCTTGGCCCACCTTCGCTACCCACCACGGCGACCACGCCAGCATCGCCGCCACCGGCACCAGGCCGAGCGCGAGGGATTGCCAGCGGGTGACCTCGCCAAACAGGCCCAGCCCCCAGCTGGCAAAGATCAGGGACAGGATCACGCTCGTCATCACGTAATTGGTCAGCGACAATCGGCCCACCTTCGCCAGCCTGCGGGTTAAACCGCTATCCGTGTTCAGGAATGCCATCGCCAGCGCGGCGTAACTCAGCGCCAGAGCCATGTCGAACGGAGCCGAAAGCACCAGCGCCACCGGCCCGACCAGCGGCGCGGGAAAGCCGGTTCGCACCAGCCACAGCGCCAGCAACAACAGGCCCGGCAGCGCCACCAGCGCCGATAGTCCTGCGATCCGTTGCAGCCGGAACGTCCGCCATTCGCCCTTCAGCATTCCGCCGCGCCACAGTCCCATGCCGAGCGCGATGGCTGACAGGTTGAGCGGCAGGGAAGCCGCGACGGTGGCAAGTTGTGCCGGAATACCGAGGCTGCGGCGGGCCAGTCTGTCCGCCAGACCCTCACGCCCTTGTTCGAGCAGCATGATGATCGTCGGCGAATCATGCCCAAACTGCCGCTCCGCCCACAACAGTGCGTCAGAACCCCCTTGCTGCGTGCAAAGCGCCACGAGGGGCGCGCCCAAGGCGACCATGCCGAGGGCGACATGGACCACAAGCAAGCCTAGCGCGACCGAGGCCAGCGCCCGCGCCGATAGCCCCGCGAGCAGCGGCAGCGCCATTCCGGCCAGCGCATAGGCGCGCAAAACATCATTGCTGGCGAGCAAGGTGGCGTGTGCCAGACCAATCGCCAGCAGCACCGCCATGCGCGCATAATGCGCCCGCCATGGGGCAGCCCCGCTCCGCTCGATCAGGATCAGACACCCGGCGCCGAACAGCATCGCGAACAGGGTGCGGAACTTGTCCTCGATGAAGACGAAGCTCCCGAGCCACACCCAGTAATCGAGCGGGCTCGTCGCGCCGTAGGACAGCGGATTGTAATAGGCTGGCCCCGGCAGGGCGAAGGCGTGGACATTCATGCCCACGATCCCGATCACGGCCAGTCCTCGCAGCGCATCGAGCGCGAGGATGCGGTTCGGGGAAGGAGCGGGTGCCGTCACTGACAGCACCCTTACCCCAAAATCAGGCGAGTGCAGCCTTCAGATCTGCAACCAGATCAAGCCGCTCCCACGGGAAGAAGTCGCCCTCTGCCGCACGGCCGAAATGGCCATAGGCGGCGGTCGGCTGGTAGATCGGCTTGTTGAGGCCAAGATGCGTGCGGATAGAACGCGGGGTCAGACCGCCGAGCTTGGCAATACCAAGGATCGCCTGTTCGATTTTGTCGTCGCCCACCGTGCCGGTGTCATGCGTATCGACATAGAGCGACAGCGGCTTCGACACGCCGATGGCATAGGCGATCTGGATGGTGCAGCGCGTGGCGAGGCCGGCGGCCACCACGTTCTTGGCAAGATAGCGGGTGATATAGGCCGCCGAGCGGTCAACCTTGGTCGGGTCCTTTCCGCTGAACGCGCCGCCGCCGTGCGGGGCCGCGCCGCCATAGGTGTCGACGATGATCTTGCGACCGGTCAGCCCGGCGTCGCCATCCGGCCCGCCGATTTCGAACGTGCCAGTCGGGTTGATGAAGTACTCGGTCTCACGCAGGAGAACCGGCGGGATCACGTCGGCGATCACCTTCTTCACATAGGCTTCAAGCTCGGCCTGCTTGGCCGGATTGTTCTCGTCATAGCCCGGCTTGTGCTGGGTCGAAACGACGATCGCGGTCGCCGCCACGGGCAGCGAACCTTCGTAACGCAGCGTCACCTGGCTCTTGGCATCAGGTTCAAGGAACGGCGCCGCGCCCGAGTGGCGGTCAGCCGCCATACGCTCAAGAATCTTGTGGCTGTAATAGAGCGTGGCAGGCATCAGGCCCGGGGTCTCGTCGGTGGCGTAACCGAACATGATCCCCTGATCGCCCGCGCCTTCATCCTTGTTCTCGCCCGCGTCCACGCCCTGCGCAATATGCGCCGACTGGCCGTGCAGGCGGTTGATGAATTCGAACTTCTCCCAGTGGAAGCCGTCCTGCTCGTAACCGATGCGCTTCACCGTGGCGCGCACGGTGGCTTCGATTTCTTCCTGAGCGCCGGGCGCCCATTCATTGTTCTCGAACACGCCCTTGCAGCGAATTTCACCGGCGAGGACGACCAGCTGGGTGGTGGTCAGCGTTTCGCAGGCGATGCGCGCTTCGGGGTCTTTCGACAGGAACAGGTCGACGATCGCGTCCGAAATCTGGTCGGCAACCTTGTCGGGGTGGCCTTCGGACACGCTTTCCGAGGTGAAGAGATAGTCGTTGCGCATGAATACTCCGGGGGCTGGAGAGTGCGGATCGGGGTGGGCGTGAAGGTTGTCTTATAGAGATATAAGGAAACCTTTATGTCCCGCTTTCTTACTGACCGCCCTAGCCGCGCACGCGGGTGAGCGCAAGCACTCTCGGCAGTCCCAAGCCCAGTGCGATGAACAGCGCCGCCCACGCCAGCGTCAGCGCATGACCGAACTGCGCGAACAGGGTGGCGGACTTGGCTGCGGGGATGAAGCCTTCCAGCTTGTCGGCCTTGCCCGTGGCGATATGCCCGCGCACCACGCCGTCCGCGTCAATCACCGCGCTGATGCCGGTGGTGGTCGAGCGCAGCACAGGCAGGCCTTCCTCGGCCGCGCGCATCCGCGCCTGGGCCAGGTGCTGCGGCGGCCCCCACCAGCCGAACCAGCCGTCATTGGAGGGGTTGAAGATGTAGTCCGGGCGATTCGCCTTGTCCGCCACCGCGCCTGAGAACACGATCTCGTAACAGATCATCACCCCGGCCTTGCCATGCACCCCGAGGTCGAGCGTGCGCGGGCCGGGGCCGGGTAGGTAGTCGATGCTGCCTGCGACCAGCCGCGACAGTCCGAGCGGCTCGAGGATCGGGCGCAGCGGCAGATATTCGCCGTAAGGGACCAGATGCGCCTTGTCGTAACCGCCGACGATCTCCCCTTCACCGTTCAGCGCCATCACCGAATTGCGCGCGCTGACGGCGCCGGGGACGTTGCCGGGACGCGGCGCGATATTGAGGTTCACCACGCCGGTCAGCAGCGTCGATTGCGGGCCGATCACCGTACCGATGCGCCGCCGCGCCAGCTTGGGATCGCCGCCAGCGGTCATCTGGAGATAGTAGCGGTCAGGATAGCCGTCCTCGAGATAGTCCGGCAGCGCGCTTTCCGGCCACAGCACCAGCCGCGATTGTTCGCGCGACGGGGTGGTGAGGCGGGCAATGCGGACGAATTGCTCGTCGAACTTCGACCCGTCGTTGATTTCGGATTGGGGGATATAGGGCTGGACGAGGGTATAGCGGACCCCCTTTTCGGAGGGCTCGTCAGAAGGATGCGGCGCCAACATCAGCCCCGTCAGCACCAGCCCGAGACCTGCCGCATTGACCCACCGGCGTGCGGTGAACACGGACAGCAGCACAGCCGCCGCCAGCACCGTGAGGCCGGACAGAGCATAGGTGCCCATGAGCGGCAGCACCCTTGCTAACCCCGGCGTATCCCACCCGCCCAGCAGCATCAGACCCACAGGCGGCCACGGGTAGCCGGTGAACACCCAGCCGCGCAGCCATTCGGTGACGATCCATGCCCCCGCCAGCACAAGCGAGAAGTCCCACAGCGGGCGCTTCTTCGCCAGCATATGCGCGGCGAGCGCCGCCAGCGCGGGATACCATGCGAGGTAGATGCACAGCAGCGGCACCGCCAGCCAGCCGAGGAACTCGGGCATCTTGGCCTGATGGGTGAAGGCGGTCGCGATCCAGTTGTTGGCGAGCGTCAGATGCGCCCAGCCGAAACACCATCCGATCCACAGCGCCGCGCGCTTGGTGGGCGCGGCGTGAACCAGCCACACGAACCCTGCCAGCGCGGCGAGGCCCAGCGGCCACAGATGCAGCGGCGGGTAGGCACAGGCCCCGATCAGCCCGAACGCGATGGCGGCAAGCGCCGGACGGCGCTGCATCAGCGCCGCAACCGCAGCCAGCCGCTCCATCATCGCAGCCTATTCGACCGTTTCGAGCGCGCCGCCGGTTTCGCCCGAGCCGCCATCGTCTCCGCGGATCGAAGGCGGGAGGATCGACGAATCGATCACGGCGCGATCATCATCAGCCACCTTGCGCGGGCGACGCGCGCGGACGGGCTTTTCGGCGCGCGGTTCAACCGGCTTCTCGGCCCGCGGCGCTTCAGCCCGCTCAGGGCGGTTTTCGCTGCGTTCGGGACGCTCGGTCCGTTCCGGACGGGCGGCACGCGGCGCGCGGTCATTGCGGTCCTGACGGTTGTCGTCACGTCCACCTTCTCGGGCACCATCACGTCCACCGTCACGCCCACCTTCTCGGGGCTTACGCGGCTGGCGACGCGCGTTGGGCTGACGGTCGCCGCGATCATCATTGCGGTCATCGTTGCGCCCGTCTTCGCGACCGTTGTCGCGATCATCGTTCAGGAAGCTCTCGCCTTCCTGACCGGGCTCGCCCTCGTCCATGTCGGAGCGCGGGGCATTGTCCTGCTGTTCGTAGCGCGAGCGGGTCGGCTGCTCGTTGCGACGACCGGAGCCGAAATCGATATCATCATCGCCGTATTCTTCGGCCTGATCGCGCTCGTCATTGCGGCGCGGCCCGCCGCGCTGCTCGTCCACGCGGGCCTTGTTGTCGGCGATCACGCGGAAATAGTGATCCGCGAACTGGAGATAGTACTCCATCTGCACGCGGTCGCCATTGTGGTGGGCGTCCTGCGCGAGCTTCTTGTACTTATCGAGCATCTGCGGGGCATTGCCGCGCGCCCGGCTGTCGATCCGGTTGAGCTGGGCACCATTGCCGCTCTGATTACGGTTACCGCGCCCACGACGACGGTTATTCCGGTTATTATTGTTGTTATTATTCAAGGAAGTAGTTCCTTATCAGTGACCCGGTGCAAAAAAATGCCTGCACGCGCGGTCAACAGACCCCTTGTCCCTGCGCCTTACGTCAGGCCCTGACATGATGTCAGGCCGGGCGTGCTGCGCGCTCCGCGCTGCCGCAGTCGGGGACAAGCCCTGACGGCCGTATCAGCTGAGTTTAGGAGCTTGGCTCAGCGATTTGCGCCCTTCGCAGATCATCTGGCCTTTCGCGGACGTAGCGATGCCAAAGCGGTTTGCCAAGCCCTGCCTTGCTTTTCTGTCACATGAGAATCAGCGCACGGGGTCGGCCGGCGAGGTCGCGGCGCAGCGTCGTTGCAAAGCCCGATGCCGCCGCCAGCGCACCGACAGCCTCGGCCTGCTTCGCCCCGATCTCGAGGATCGCGATGCCATCCGGGTTCAGCAGAGCGCGCAATTGCGGGATCAGCACGCGGTAATCGTCCAGCCCCTCCGGCCCGGCGAACAACGCACTGGCAGGCTCGTGATCGCGCACCTGCGGCTCAAGTTCGGCGTCCTCCTCGACATAAGGGGGATTGCAAAGGATGAGGTCGAAGGTGCCCAGATGCGCCCGCCAGCCGCGCTTCTTCCAATCCAGAGCGCGGAAGCGCGCCCTTCCTCCGACATAGCCGATCGCTCCGCCGGACACGCCCATCCGCGCAAGTTCACCCTTGAATCGCTCAAGCTCTGCGGGGTCCGGCGCGACGTTGATTCCCGTGCTTTCGGCATTCTGCCCCGCGACGACGACAGCGAAGAAATCGCGCTCCACCCCGATACCTTCTGCCTCGCGCCACACCGACATCGCCGCCAGCAATAGCGCTCCCGATCCGGTGCCTAGGTCGAGGATGCGCTGCGGGCCGGGGCGATCCGCAAAAGCTTCGCGGGCCGCTTCGATCAACGTCTCGCTATCCCCCCGGGGGATCAGCGTCGCGGGGGTGACGGCCAGCGTGAGGCCGTAGAACTCCGCCTCGCCGGTGATATAGGCGACAGGTTCCTGCGCCGCGCGGCGTTCGATCAGCGCCGCGAAAGCTTCAGGCGCGGGCTCACGCATCGCCCTAAGCAGCATATCGGAGCGAGTGAGCCCGAGCGCGTGGGCCATAAGCAATTCGGCATCGAGCCGCGCGGTGTCGCTGACGGGGGCCAGGCGTGTCGCGGCGTCGCGGATCGCTTCGCCCACCACCAAATCCGTTCGCCCTGAGCTTGTCGAAGGGACGTCCTTCACTTTGGCCTCGCACGCAAAAAAGAAAAGCGGTGCTTCGACAAGCTCAGCACGAACGGAGTCTATGCGAGGTTTGGGACTATTCCGCCAGCGCCGCCAGCCGCTTGCCCTCGTCCTCGGCGATCAACGCGTCGACCAACTCGCCCAACCCCGGCCCGGCGAGCACTTCCTCCAGCTTGTGCAACGTCAGCCCGATCCGGTGATCGGTGACGCGGCCTTGGGGGAAGTTATAGGTGCGGATGCGCTCCGAGCGATCCCCGCTGCCGACCATCGCCTTGCGCGCCTCGGCTTCGGCGCCCTGCGTGGCCTCACGCTGGGCGTCGTAGAGCCGCGTGCGCAGCACCTGCATCGCCTTTTCCTTGTTCTTGTGCTGGCTGCGGCCGTCCTGACAGGTGACGACAGTGCCGGTCGGCAGGTGAGTGATGCGCACCGCCGAATCGGTGGTGTTGACGTGCTGCCCGCCCGCGCCGCTCGCGCGGTAGACGTCGATCTTGAGGTCTTTCTCCTCGATCGAAACGTCCACTTCATCGGGCTCCGGCAGCACCGCCACGGTCGCCGCCGAAGTGTGGATGCGCCCGCCGCTTTCCGTCACAGGCACACGCTGGACGCGGTGGACGCCGCTTTCGAACTTCAGCTTGGCGAACACGCCGGTGCCGGTGACGTTGGCGATCACTTCCTTGAAGCCGCCGATGTCGGAGGCGTTGATGCTGACCGCTTCGACCTTCCAGCCCTGCTCGGCGGCGTAGCGTTCGTACATCCGGTAGAGATCGGCCGCGAACAGCGCGGCTTCATCGCCCCCGGTGCCGGCACGGATTTCGAGCATCGCGGGCTTGGCGTCGGCCGAATCGCGCGGCAGCAGCGCGATGGCAAGACGGCGTTCGAGATCGGGCAGCGTGGCCTTGATCTGGCTGAGTTCCTCCTCGGCCATCGCCTTCATCTCGGGGTCGGCGAGCATTTCGGCCAGCCCCGCCATTTCCTCGCGCGCGGATTTCACCTCGGCGGCGATCTTAGCGACGGGTTCGAGTTCCGCATAGTCGCGGGAGGCGCGGACGAAGGCTTCGCCCTCGAGTGTGCCGGACGCCATGCGCGCTTCCAGCTCCGCAAAGCGATGCGCGATCTGGTCAAGGCGTTCGGGAGGGATTTGCATTGCTGTTTTCTAACTCACCGTCCCGGCCACCGAGCCGGGACCCCGCTTCTATTGGAGCGGCGGAAAAAGGAAAGCGGGGCCCCGGGTCAAGCCCGGGGCGGGGGTGTGGGCTAATGCTGATCGAACAACGCGGCAATCGCACTTGTATGAGCGTAGTCGTGATTCAGCAGCGTCAGCGAACGGTGGTCGGTTCCATCTCGATGATCGTAAGAGATCAGAACCGCTGGTTCAGCCTTCCGGGCTTTATCGTAACGCTTTCGCGGACTACCGGCAGCAAAGAGTTCAGCAGAGAAGCCAGCTCCGCGTAGCTTCGCAGCCATACTTGCGGCGTGCCTCTCGCGCTCAGGATGTTCAGCAGCGATGGCAACATCGAGTTGCCCTTCGCTTCGCGCCCCCACCAGCATCGCCAGCCGCTCGATCCCCGCAGCCCAGCCGACCGCAGGCGTCGGTGCGCCGCCGAGGCTTTCCATCAGCCCGTCATAGCGCCCGCCGGCGAGCACCGTGCTTTGCGACCCCAAAGCCGCTGCCGATGCGCCGCCCTCGTCGGGAATAAATTCAAACGCTGTGTGACGATAATAGTCGAGCCCGCGCACGAGGCCTTCCGCCCGCACCCACTTCACGCCCGCTGCATCCAGCCCGCTGGTCACGGCAGCGAAAAACGCGCTCGCCTCCTCCGACAAAAAGGCGTCGATCTTCGGCGCATCGGGCAGGAACGCCTTGTCGCGCGGGTCCTTCGAATCGAGGATCCGCAGCGGGTTCTTCTCCAGCCGCTCCTGCGATTCTTCCGAAAGCTGATCCTTCACTGCCCGGAAGTAGTCGATCAACGCCGCCCGCCATGCGTCACGACTTGCCGCATCGCCCAGCGTGTTGAGGTGCAGCGTCACATCATGGATGCCCAGCTCCTTCAGCAGCTGATCCGCCATCGCCAGCAGCTCGACATCCGCCTGCGGCTCGGCCGCGCCGATCACTTCGGCGTCGATCTGGTGGAACTGGCGGTAGCGGCCCTTCTGCGGGCGCTCGTAGCGGAACAAAGGCCCATGCGTTGCCACCTTCAGCGGCGCATATTGCTGCCAGCCGTTGGTGAGGAAGGCGCGCGCAATCCCGGCGGTGAATTCGGGGCGCAAGGTCAGGCTCTCCCCGCCGCGGTCGTCGAAGGAGTACATCTCTTTCGAGACCACATCGGTTGTCTCGCCCAAAGACCGCGCGAAAACCTCGGTCTTTTCGAACACCGGCATTTCCACCCGGCGGAACCGATACAGCCGCCGCACGCGCTCGAAGGTCTCGACCACGAAGGCGAAAGCTTCGGCATCGGCGCCGAAGATGTCCTGGGTGCCGCGTATGGCTTGCGGGGTTTTCTTGCTCATAGGGCTGCGCGATTAGGCTTACGCAGGCTCTTTCGCAATCCTGCGGCACGCATTAAGGGCCCGCGCGTTACCTCTCTCATTCGCAAGCCATAAAGAGACCGACCATGCGCATCGACAAGATCCCCACCGGCGTCAATCCGCCCGACGATCTCAACGTCATCATCGAAGTGCCCACCGGCGGCGAGCCGGTGAAGTATGAATTCGACAAGGAAAGCGGCGCGCTGTTCGTTGACCGCATCCTGCACACGCCGATGCGCTATCCGGCGAATTACGGCTTCGTGCCGCATACGCTGAGCCCCGATGGCGATCCGCTGGATGCGCTGGTGATCTCGCGCTCGCCCTTCATCCCCGGCTGCGTGGTGCGTGCGCGTCCCATCGGGGTGCTCAACCTCGAAGACGAGCAGGGCGGCGATGAAAAGCTGATCTGCGTGCCGGTGAAAGAGACCTTCCCCTACTACGCCGACGTGGTTGAAACGAGCGATCTGCCCTCGATCATCTTCCAGCAGATCGAGCACTTCTTCACCCACTACAAGGATCTGGAAGCCGAAAAGTGGGTGCGCGTGGGCAAGTGGGGCGACGCCGCCGAAGCGCGTCAGATCACCATCGAGGCGATCGAGCGATATAACGCTGGAAAGTAAGGGATGTTTCTTCCCGCCCCGGGCTTGACCCGGGGCCCCGCTTCTTGGCGATGGGGCTTGGTGCGGAAAAGAGAGCTAGGCCCCGGGTCAAGCCCGGGGCGGGGAAGGAGTGAGAACTCCGTCCTTAAAACACACTCAGCACGGCCTTGAACACCAGCGTCAGACCGAAGGGCAACCCGATCGCCAGCGCCCACAAGGTCATCACGTCGCGTTTGAAGGCGGGGGCGTAGGAGGGGTCGATCGCTTCGGCATCGCTCAGCCCCGACCAACGTTTTTCGAACCAGCGGCACACCGGGATGATCCCGGCCACCAGCACGATCAAAGCGAGATAGGGCAGCAGGCTCGACGTGCCCTCCGCCAGCGCTTTGACCGTCACGAAGATTTGCAGCGCGGTGTAGACCAGCAGGCCGTAAGCGACATGATCGCTCATCGCCTTGCGCCAGTCCCGCGCCCGCGTGGCGGACAATGCCTGGCTTTTGCCCTGCTCATTAGATTTCATCATGCTGGCCGCTCCCCAACGGTCTGTTGTGATACGGGCAGTATCGCAAAGCTTCTCCAAGGTTGCAAGAAGGCGCGGAAATCCGCCATTTTGTTGCGCCAGATGCACAGAACAAGGCACAACCTGCTCAAATGACGCGGGCTTTGTCTGACGTTGCGCCAGTAAGTGTTCGACACGAGGCGACTAAGCAAAAATCCTGCCAAACACCTCGCGCCCCTTTTCTGCGGCTCGAAGGCTGCTAAAGCTCGCAGTCACATGACCACGACCCTTTCCGATCCGCCCAGCGAGGCAGCGCCGGTTCAGCCGCTCGGCAGCGGGCTTGAAGTGATTTCGATCGCCAAGAGCTATGACAAGCGCGCGGTGCTGACCGATATATCGTTCAGCGTGGCCAAGGGCGAGGTGTTCGGCCTGCTCGGGCCCAATGGCGCGGGCAAGACCACCTGTTTCTATTCGATCATGGGTCTGGTGAAGCCGGATTCGGGCCGCATCCTGATGGACGGCGAGGATGTGACCAAGCTGCCGATGTATCGCCGCGCGATCCTCGGTCTGGGCTATCTGCCGCAGGAAACCAGCATCTTTCGCGGCATGACCGTGGAACAGAACATCGCCTGCGTGCTCGAACTGGGTGAGCCTGATGCCGCAACCCGCGCGTCCGAGTTGGAACGGCTGCTCGACGAATTTGGCCTGACCCGCCTGCGCGAATCGCCGGCGATGGCGCTATCGGGCGGGGAGCGGCGGCGCTGCGAGATTGCCCGCGCGCTGGCGGCCAAGCCTTCGATCATGCTGCTGGACGAGCCGTTCGCGGGGATCGACCCGCTCTCGATCAGCGACATCCGCGATCTGGTGAAGGACCTCAAGCAGCGCGGTATCGGCGTGCTGATCACCGATCACAACGTGCGCGAGACGCTGGATATCGTTGACCGCGCCTGCATCATCTATGGCGGCCAGGTGCTATTCGCGGGTTCCCCCCAGGAACTGGTCGCGGACGAGAACGTGCGGCGGCTCTATCTCGGTGAGAGCTTCACGCTCTAGCGCTGATTGGCATGGCATTAGGTCCCCGCCTTGACCTGAGGCAATCGCAATCGCTGGTGATGACGCCGCAGTTGCAGCAGGCGATCAAGCTGCTGGCGGCGTCAAACCTCGAGATCGAAAGCTTCATTGCTGAGGCGCTGGAGGCCAATCCGCTGCTCGACACTGGCGGGCCTGCCGATGTGGGCGAGCCGGAACGGATCGAAATCGCAGCCCCGCCGGGTGAGGATGCGCCGGCCGATGAATTGATGCTGCGCGGCGGGGGCGAAGGCGACGCGCCGCTCGACCTGTCCTCGGTGGATCGTGACTGGGACACCGGCGACGGGGAAGCGCGCAATGCCCGCGATGCCGAATGGGGCGCGGCGGCCGGCGGATCTGGCGGCGACTTCGATGACGCGCCCGACTGGGAACAGCTGCGCGCCGCCGAAATCACCTTGTCCGAACATCTCGAAGGCCAGATTGGCGCGCTCACCAGCGATCCGCGCACCGGGTTCATCGCACGCCATATCATCGGTCTGCTTGATGATGCGGGCTATCTCGGCACGCCGATTGATGAAGTCGCCGATGATCTGGGGGTGGAGCTGTTCGAGGCCGAAGCGGCGCTGACGCTGGTGCAATCGCTCGACCCCACGGGCGTCGGCGCGCGCAATCTGGCCGAATGCATCGCGATCCAGGCGCGCGAGGCAGATCGTTACGATCCCTGCATGGCGGCGCTCATCAGCAATCTCGATCTGGTCGCCCGCGGCGAAGTCGAGCGGTTGAAGCGCCTGTGCCGCGTGGATGACGAGGACTTTGCTGACATGCTGCGCGAATTGCGCAGCTACAATCCGCGCCCCGGCCTCGCCTTCATGCCGTCCGACAGCAGCTCTGTTGTGCCTGACATCCTGATCACCGCCAATGCGGTGGGCGGGTGGGACATTGCGCTCAACGAGGACACCCTGCCCAAGCTGATCGTCAACCGCGGCTACTTCGTGGAATTGAACGCCGGGGCGACCAGCAAGGAATCGCAAGGCTGGCTCAAGGAGAAGCTCGCCGACGCGCACTGGCTGATTCGCGCGCTCGACCAGCGGCAGAAGACGATCCTGAAAACCGCTGCGGAAATCGTGAAGCAGCAAGACGGCTTTTTCCGCCGCGGTGTTTCCGAACTGCGCCCGCTCACCTTGCGCGAAGTGGCCGAAAAGATCGAAATGCATGAAAGCACGGTCAGCCGGGTGACCAGCAACAAGTACCTCGCCTGCGCGCGCGGGACGTTCGAGCTGAAGTACTTCTTCACCAGCGGGGTTGCCTCAGCCGATGGCGAAGGGGCGTCCTCCGCCGCGATCAAGTCCCGCATCAAGGCGCTGATCGACACCGAGACCGCGAAGAATATCCTGTCTGACCAACAGCTTGCCGAAATGCTCCAGAAAGAAGGCTTCGACCTCGCCCGGCGCACCGTGGCAAAGTACCGCGAAGCGATCGGGCTGGGCTCCAGCGCCGAGCGGCGGCGGGCCAAGAAGCTGGCGGGCGCGTCTTAGGATTTTCCCGCATTCAGTGGCTCATCTGTAAACGTCTCACCCTGCGCGATAATTCGCTGCTGCGGGGGTGTGACTCGAAAGACTCACTTCAAAACGTTAACGCGCTAAACTTCTTATTAACCTTTTTTGGTGAGAAGTGGCGTGGTTAACAGACGGCAACCTCTCCTAAGCAGGGGTTACCAGGGGACAGACACCGGATTTCACGGGGGACTAAGATGCGCGTTCTGCTGATCGAAGACGAACCGACCACCGCCAAGGCCATCGAGCTGATGCTCACCACCGAAGGCTTCAATGTCTATTCGACCGACCTCGGCGAGGAGGGTTTGGATCTCGGCAAGCTGTATGATTACGACATCATCCTGCTCGACCTGAACCTGCCTGACATGCATGGCTATGACGTGCTCAAGAAGCTGCGCGTTGCCAAGGTGCAGACCCCGGTGCTGATCCTTTCGGGCATTTCCGAGATGGATTCAAAGATCCGCAGCTTCGGCTTCGGCGCTGACGATTACGTCACCAAGCCGTTCCACCGCGAGGAACTGGTCGCCCGCATCTATGCCGTGGTGCGCCGTTCAAAGGGCCACTCGCAGTCGGTCATCCGCACCGGCAAGCTGGCCGTGAACCTCGACGCCAAGACCGTCGAAGTCGATGGCGCCCGCGTGCACCTCACCGGCAAGGAATATGCGATGCTGGAGCTGCTCTCGCTCCGCAAGGGCACCACGCTGACCAAGGAAATGTTCCTCAACCACCTCTATGGCGGGATGGACGAGCCGGAACTCAAGATCATCGACGTGTTCATCTGCAAGCTGCGCAAGAAGCTCTCGCTGGCTTGCGGCGGCGAGAACTACATTGAAACCGTGTGGGGCCGCGGCTACGTGCTGCGCGATGACGAAGCGGTGGTTGAAGCGGCGTAATTTGTTGCGAGGGCGCCTCCGCGCCCTCGTCCTCGCTGCGTTTCGCGCTACGCGCGAGCAGCTGCGGGCGGCCGGTCGGCCTTGCGACCCTTTGGGCCGGAACAGTGCCATGAGATTTGAACGCCCGGGGCCTTGGCTCCGGGCGTTTGCGTTTCAGCCAATGCGGTTGAAGGTCGTCGTCACGATGTCCGGCATCCCCTCGGCGGCCCAGACGATGGTTTCTGTCATGCTCTGGCCGTCCTTCGCCACGGTGTAGACCCGCGTCGAGACGCGCTTGCCGTCCTTGCCTAGGGTCATCACCAGCGTGCCTGACTTCGGCTGGCGTAGCGAAACCGAGTCGATCTGGGCCATCGCTCCCGTCACCGGCACCGCCACGCCATCCAGAGCAGCGGTCGATTCGGCCTTTTGTAGCGCGCCATCGGGGCGCTCGATCGTGACCACCGTGTGCCAGCGCCCCTCAGGGGCAGGCGAGAAGGCGATTGTGACCGCGCGCGGTCGTTCACCTTCCGGGATTTTCGCCACATCGAGCGACCAGCGCCCAGTCAGCGGCGTTCCGCGCAAAGGCGCAGCCGTGGCGGCCTGCGCAGTTCCGGCAGTCTCGGGGGTGACATTTCCGGCGGCAAGCGCGAGCGCGAGGGCGGCGGCGGGGAGCAAGGCGAGCATGGCGATCTTTCCTTTCGTCCATTCGAACCCCTTTCGGCGGGGAACGGACGGTTCCTCGGCGGAAGGTTCGCCGGGGGACAGATCGATTTTCCTGTCCCAGATTTTCTGTTCTGCGAGCAACCGCGCCAGTTCACGGCTGCTGCCCACCCCGGTCTTGCGCCGCGCCTCGCGCAGTCGCTCGTTGATCGAGGCTTCCGAACGCTCCAGCCCGGCAGCGATCGACTTCACCGTATGCCCAGCCGCCAGCAAGCGCAGGACTTCCAGCTCCTTATGGTTGAGCGCCTCGACACAAATTGGGGACGGGGTCGTCATCGGCTCTGATCACCACAGCGCGCGGCCTTGCGTCCAGCACGATTTTCTTGTGCCGGGACGGGCTGCGTGCCAAGCGCCCGCCCCATGACGGCATTCAAGGAAGGCGATCCGACCACCATCGCGCGGCTGTATGGCCGCTCTGTCGGGAAGAAGTTGCGCAAGTATCAGCAGGGGTTGGTCGATACCCTCCTGCCGCAGATTTCTGTGCCTGCCGAAGGCCCGGTGACCAGCGAAGTGCTGTTCGGCGATTCGCGGCCGCTGCATTTCGAGATCGGCTTTGGCGGGGGCGAGCATCTCGCTTACCGTGCCGATTTGCTGCCCGATCACGGCTTCATCGGCGCAGAGCCTTTCGTCAACGGTGTGGCGCAGGCGCTGACCCATGTGGCCGACCAGCGCCTCGCCAATATCCGGTTGCATCACGGTGATGCGCTGGAGGTGCTCCAGCGCATCCCCGATGGCGCGCTGACGATGGCCTATCTGCTCCACCCCGACCCCTGGCCAAAGGCGCGCCATGCCAAGCGGCGCATGGTCAACGACGGTCCGATCAAGCTGCTCGCCGCCAAGATGAAACCCGGCGGCGAGTTCCGGTTCGGCACCGACCACGCGGTGTACCTGCGCTACGCGCTGATGGTGATGCAGCGTCACACCGACCTGTTCGAATGGGTGGTCGAGAAACCCGCCGACTGGCAGGTGCGCCCCTCCGGCTGGCCCGAAACGCGCTACGAACACAAGGCCCGCACGGTCTATGGGCATGAGGTGTGGTACTTCCGCTTCCGGCGGCGGTGAGCCTCAATGCTTGTCGGCGGGCAGGATCGCGTAGGTGACCACATACGCGTCGTGATCCGACAGCTTGCCGCCTGCATCGGGTCCGTCAAACCACGCCTCGATCCGCACCGGGCGGATTAACGTGCGTGCGCCGTCATCGTAGATTTGCAGGTCCTGCGTGTCGAACCACGGCTCGTCCCCGTCGAAGCTCAGGCGGATGTCGCAGGCTGGCTTGGCCGGATCGGCACGGGCTTCCAGGCAATAACGGCGCGCCAGTTGGTAGCCATTCTGCTGCTCGAAAGCATCGAACCGCGCGGGGCTGCGGCGCATGTTGAAGTCACCCGCCAGCACCAACGGGCTGCCGACTTGGCTGACCCGGTCGAGGAAGTCGGCCAGCTCCGCTGACTGGGCATTGTGGGCGGCGAGGTGCTTTTCGGGTGGGGCCTTGGACGCCCCTTGCGCATTCATGTGGGTGGTGGCGATCTCGACGGGATCGGCAAGGCCGGGGACCGCGATCCGCACCAGCATCACGCCTTTGTTCGCCAGACAATCCCAGCCCGCACATGAGGTCGGGCCATAGGGTTGGGAATAGGACGCCGTGATCGGGTAGCGCGAGGCGATGGCGATGCCGCTCCCCATGAAGCGGATGCCCCATTCGCCGCGCAGATAGTTGCGCTTGCGCAGCACCGGATCGCGGGTCTTGGGCAGTCCGGAACGCGTCGGGGCACGCGGGCCGAGGGCGTAATACGGGTGCGGGGTCGAGGATGCCGTGCGCAATGCTGCCGTGCTGAAGGCCTCCTGAAACACGATCACATCTGGCAGAAGGCCCGCCTGCTCCATCCGGGCAAATTCGGCGGTCATCTCTTCGAGAAATGGTGCCCGGCCGGTGCGCGCGGGCCATGTCAGCCCTTCGAGGTTATAGGTCATCACGCTGAGCGTCGCCGGGACCGGACCGGGTGCAGGCGCGACTCCGGCGACCGGTGCCGACACATCGGGATAGGACACGCACCCGCCCAGCGCCAAGGCGGCGGCCAGCCACCCCGCGCGGATCATTCCGCGGCGCTTTTCACGATCACCCCGTCCTTCATGATGACGGTGAAATTGCGCGCCGGATCGCCGATCAGGTCGATATCGGCCAAAGGATCGCCGCGCACCAGAATGAGATCGGCGAGCGCACCCTGCTCGACCACGCCCAGCCGCCCCTCATAAGGCGTGCGCGGGCCGGACAAGGCGAGCAATTCGGCATTGCCAGAGGTCACCAGCTTGAGCAGTTCGGCAGGTGTGAAATAGGGCTTCAGCCGCAGGATATAGGCGTTTTGCTGGGCGTTAAGCTCAGGCTCGAACAGGAAATCCGTGCCCCAGGCGAGCTTCACGCCCAGACGCTTTGCCATCGGCCAGACGATCTTTTGCCCTTCGATCACGGGCTTGCGCTTCTCGCGCCGCTTGGGGTCCATCGCTTCCGTGGAGTCGACCAGCATCTGACCTGACAGCCAGATGCCCTTTTCCGCCATCAGTTTGAGCGTGTCTTCGTCGAGCAGATTGCCATGCTCGATCACCTTGACCCCCGCCTCGATCGCGCGGCGCACCGATTTGGGGTGATAGGCGTGGACGGTGACATAGGTGTTCCAGTCAGAGGCCGCATCGACCGCCGCCTTCATCTCGTCGAGCGTATATTGGGTGACGTCGAGGGGATCATACTCCGAGCTCGTGCCCCCGCCGGCCGCGATCTTGATCTGGCTCGCACCGAGCCTGAGGTTCTCGCGCACCGCGGTCAGTACTTCGTCCCGCCCGTCAGCGACGACGCTGGCCCAGATTTCCTCGGCCTTGGACATTCTGCCGGAAAAGCGGCGCGAGGGTTCGCTCGGATGGCGCAGGTCGGCATGGCCCGAGGTCTGCGAGATCATCGGCCCTGACGGCCAGATGCGCGGGCCCATCACCTTGCCGCTGTCGATCAGGCGCTTCAACTGGAACGAGGGCCCGCCGACATCGCGCACCGCGGTAAAGCCGCGCAGCAGCATCGCCTTGGATTGCGCGGCGGAGAGCGCCATCACCTTCTCAAGGCTCATGTCCGGCGCGGCCATTTCGGCGGGTGCGAGGCTGTTGAACATCATATGGACGTGGTTGTCGATCAGGCCGGGCATCAGCGTTTGCCCGGTGCCGTCGATCACGGTCACCTCGGCAGAGGTCGGTGCGGCGTCAGGCCCGATGGCGGCGATGACGTTCTCGCGCACCACCACGGTGGTCGGCGCAGACAGGGTATCGGCGGTGCCATCGAAGACCCGGACATTGGTGAAAACCACCTCCTGCGCGGCGAGCGGCGCGAAAGGCGCCAGCAGGCACGCGGTCAGCGCGGCAAGGCCAGCGCGCAGATAAGCCGAAATCATGTCAGTCCCCCTCGTCCCGTTTTTGCGCGGCGAAGATGCCATGGCGCGTTTGACATGCCAATGTTTTGTCAGGGAATTGGTTTCGCAGTTCGCCACCACGGCATGAACGCGAACACCACCTGCGCTGCGAGCCCAAGCAGCGCGTGCGGTTGCCTCAACCCCGCGAGCCACTGCGCCGGTGTCTCGCCCGAAAGCACCCCAGCCAGCGCGCACTCCGCTGCCATCAGGACGGCGAAAGCCAGCACGCCAAGGCTCAGCGCCTCGCGCCGGGTGACTATGGCGAAGCGGCGCAAAATCCACCCGGCCGCAAACCAGCTCGCCATGAGGATGATCGGCAGTTCCAGCAAGGTCGCCGGCATCAGCCCCACCAGCGGGATCACCCACAGCACCCGCACCGTGCCGAGCACGAAGCCCAGCGCAAACACGATAGCCCAATAGGTTACCGCTGCCTTTCCCACTCGCATGGCCCCGCCTCCTGCCTCGCCCTGCCGCAGCCAGCCTGCGGCTCGTCCGATCCGGCTGCCTTACCACACCCATGACAGAACATCGCGGAGCGGTTGAGGCCAGAGTGACATGGGGGTGCAATCATTCACCGGAGACGACCAACATGACCATCACGACGCTCAAGGATCTCTACGTCGATCAGTTGCAGGACCTCTACAGCGCCAATCGCCAGGCCATTCAGGTCACGCGCGAGCTGAAGGAAGCGGCCAGTTCGGCCCAGTTGCGCAAGGCGCTGACCGCAGGCGTGGACGGGATTGAGGAGGGCATGGACCACCTCAAGACGCTGATCGAGAACCACGATGCCAACCCGCGCGGCGAACATTGCAAGGGCATGGAAGGCCTCGCCGCCGAAGCGCGCGCGCACGGGGTCGAAGCGGATTTCTCGGATGAGGACGTCCGCGATGCCTCGATCATCGCGCAGTACCAGCGCATGACCCACTACGGCATCTCGGGCTATGGCACGGCAGCAGCGTTCGCGCGGCGGCTCGGGCTGGAAAATGATGCCAGCGTTCTGGCGCAATGCCTCGACGACACCCGTAGCGGCGATAAGCACATGACGCAGATCGCCTCGGGCGAGGTCAATCCCGCGGCTGCCGAAGCGTAAGAGTGGCAGGAGCCCGGCGCGATCCGCCGGGCTCCGCTATCTTATCCCACGACGCCCGCGCCCGCCAGCACGGCGAGGGTCAGCACATCGGGCACGCTGGCGGTCATCGGCACGATCTGCACCGGCTTTTCCATCCCGATCAGCATCGGCCCGATCGTGGCATTGCTGCCCAATTCGCGCAGCAGCTTGGCCGAAAGGTTCGCCGATTGCAGCCCCGGCATGATCAGGACGTTGGCCGGGCCGGACAGACGGCTGAACGGGTACAGCGCCATCACCTTGGGATTGAGCGCGGCGTCGGGCGCCATCTCGCCTTCATATTCGAAGCCCGGATCCTCCCGATCGAGAATCGCCACCGCCTCGCGGATCGAAGTCAGCCACTGCCCCGAGGGGTTACCGAAGGTCGAATAGCTGAGGAACGCCACGCGCGGTTCATGCCCCATGCGCCGGGCGACCGCGGCGGTTTCCTTGGCGATATGGGCGAGTTCGGCGGAATTGGGCCGCTCGTTGATCGTCGTATCGGCGAGGAAGGTGGTGTGGTTCTTGCCGATCATCATATGGATGCCGAACGGCAGCGCGCCCTGCTTGTGATCGAGCACCAGGTTCACCTCGCGCACGGTCTGCGCAAAGGTGCGGGTCATGCCGGTGATGATCCCGTCCCCGTGGCCGAGTGCGACCAGCAGCGACGCAAAGACGTTGCGGTCCTGATTGACCATGCGCCGCACATCGCGCTCGGTATAGCCGCGCCGCTGGAGCCGCTTGTACAGGTAATCGACCATCGCGGGCACGTGCTCGCTATCGGCCGAGTTCTGGATTTCAAAGCTGCCCGGATCGCCAACCGATAGCTGATGCAGCTTGTCGAGCACCGCCTTGGTGCGGCCAACCAGGATCGGCGTGCCATAGCCGAAATCGCGGAACTGGATCGCGGCGCGCAGCACCACTTCTTCTTCCGCTTCGGCAAAGACCATCCGCTTGGGGTTCGCCTTGGCGACTTCATAGACGCCGCTCAGCACCGACGTGGTGGGGTTGAGGCGGCTGCGCAGCTGGATGCGATAAGCCTCGAAATCCTCAATCCGCGCCTGCGCCACGCCCGAATCCATTGCCGCCTTGGCCACGGCCGAGGACACCACCTCGATCAAGCGCGGGTCGAACGGGGCGGGGATGATGTAATCGGTGCCGAACTTGTGGTTCTTGCCATAGGCGCTCGCCACTTCTTCAGGCACCTGACGGCGCGCGAGTTCCGCAATAGCGTGCGCGGCGGCGACCTTCATTTCTTCATTGATCGTGGTCGCCTGCACATCCAGCGCGCCGCGGAAAATGAAGGGGAAGCCCAGCACATTGTTGACCTGATTGGGGAAATCGCTGCGCCCGGTAGCAATGATCGCATCGGGACGGACGGCCTTGGCTTCGTCCGGCATGATTTCCGGGACGGGGTTGGCCATTGCGAAGATGATCGGCTTGTCCGCCATCTTGCGCACCCATTCGGGCTTCAGCGCGCCCGCCGCCGACAGGCCGAGGAAGATGTCCGCGCCCACCAGCGCTTCTTCAAGACTGGTCGCGGTGGTGGCGACCGCATGGGCGCTCTTCCATTGGTCCACACCTTCACGGCCCGGCGTGATCGGGCCGGAACGGTCGCACATGATCACGTTTTCGTGCCGCACACCCATTGCCTTGATCAGCGCGGTGCAGGCGATAGCAGCAGCGCCCGCGCCATTGACCACAACCTTCACGTCCTTGAATTCGCGTCCGGTGATGTGGCAGGCGTTGAGCAGGCCGGCGGCGGTGATGATCGCGGTACCGTGCTGGTCGTCGTGCATCACCGGGATATTCATGCGCTCACGCAGAGCCGCCTCGATGATGAAGCATTCCGGCGCCTTGATGTCCTCAAGATTGATCCCGCCAAAGGTCGGCTCCATCAGCGCGACCGCGTTGATGAAAGCCTCGGGGTCTTCGGTGGCGAGTTCGATGTCGATCGAATCCACATCGGCGAACCGTTTGAACAGCACCGCCTTGCCTTCCATCACCGGCTTCGATGCCAGCGCGCCCAAATTGCCCAGCCCGAGGATTGCGGTGCCGTTGCTGATCACGGCGACCAGATTGCCTTTGACGGTGTAGCGCGCGGCGAGCGAGGGATCGGCGGCGATGGCTTCCACCGGCACGGCGACGCCGGGCGAATAGGCCAGGCTCAGGTCGCGCTGCGAGGTCATTGGCTTGGTGGCGACGATCTCGAGTTTACCGGGGCGGATGGTCTCGTGATAGAACAGCGCCTCGCGCGCGGTGAAGCCGCCCTTGTTCGGTGTGGCGTTCTCATCGGCCATGATGCCTGATCCCTCTGCTTGTCCGAATGGAAAATCGCGTTCCGCTTAGCCTCACCAAGGCGGTTGCGATAGGCCGGAAATGGCGCGGCGCGGGGGAAAGCCGTAGCGGCGGACATTTCCGAATCGCAGGCGATGGGGCAATGCCGGAATGATGGCCGCTCTTCCCGATTCCAAACCCACGCCGATGATGGCGCAATACCTCGCGCTGCGCGAGGAAGCGGGCGATGCGCTGCTGTTCTACCGGATGGGCGATTTCTTCGAACTGTTCTTTGAAGACGCGCGCACGGCGGCCCAGATTCTCGACATCGCGCTGACCACGCGCGGCGAACATGGCGGCGCGCCGATCCCGATGTGCGGGGTGCCGGTGCATTCGGCGGAGGGCTATCTCGCGCGGCTGATCAAGGCGGGCTGCCGGGTTGCAATTGCCGAACAGGTCGAAACGCCCGACGAGGCCAAGGCGCGGGCCAAGCGCGAAGGCACCCCGTCCTCCAAGGTGCTGGTGGGCCGCGCGATTGTGCGGCTGGTGACGGCGGGGACGCTGACCGAGGAAGCCCTGCTCGAACCGCGCCGTGCGAATGTGCTGGCGGCGCTGGCGGAATTGCGCGGCACGGTGGGGATTGCAGCCGTCGACGTGTCCACGGGGGCGATGGTGCTGGAAGAATGCGCCGCCGATCAGCTTGGCGCGGCGCTGGCGCGGCTGTCCCCAAGCGAGGTGGTGGTGCCAGAGGACTGGCAACATGGCCCGGATGAAACAATCTACCGCCCGCGCACCTCTTTCGCGAGCGATGCCGGGGCTGAGCGGCTGAAGGCGGTGCATGGTGTGGCGACGCTCGATGCGTTCGGCGATTTTTCCCGCGCGATGCTGGGCGCGGCGGGCGGGTTGATCGCCTATCTCGACCATGTCGGACGCGGCAAGCTGCCGCTCCTGCTGCCGCCGGTCGCGCGCGCCGCCGAGGCGGGCATGGCGATGGATGCGGCGACGCGGGCGAGCCTCGAAATCCTTGAAAGCACCAACGGGGGTTCGCGCGCGGGCAGCTTGATCGGCGCGGTGGATCGCTGCGTCACCGGGGCAGGCTCGCGGCTGCTGGCGGAGGATCTGTCCGCGCCCCTGCTCGATGTGGGGCAGATCGAAGCCCGTCTCGCGCTGGTGCAGTTCTGGCGCGACCGGCCGATCGAACGCGCGCAATTGCGAGACACCTTGCGCGCCATTCCTGATCTCAGCCGCGCGCTCGGGCGCGTGGTGGCGGGGCGCGGCTCTCCCCGCGATCTTGGTCAGTTGCGCGATGGGCTGTCCGAGGCGATGCGGCTGCACCATTGGCTCAGCGGCGCGCCGGATCGGCCAGCGCTGCTCGATGCCGTTCTGGCGAAACTCACCGGCCACGGCGCGCTGACCGATTGGCTATCCCGCGCGCTGGTGCCCTCGCCCCCGACCGAGCGCGGGAGCGGCGGGTTCATCGCTGACGGGTATGACGCCGCGCTCGACGAATTGCGCGCCACCTCAGGCGATGCGCGCCGCGCGATTGCGGCGATGGAAGCGCGCTATCGCGACGAAACCGGCATCGCGACCTTGAAGATCCGCCACAATGGCGTGCTCGGCTATTTCATCGAAGTGGGGGCGCGCTATGCCGATGCGCTGATGGCGCCCGACAGTGGCTTCACCCACCGTCAGACGATGGCAGGCGCGGTGCGGTTCAACTCTCTGAAACTGCACGAAGAAGCCGCCCGCATCGCCGAAGCCGGGGGCCACGCGCTGGCAGCGGAGGAGGCGCATTTCGAGGAACTGGTCGCCGAAGTGGTCGCCGCGCGCCACGCCATCGCCGCCACCGCTGCCGCGCTCGCCCGGATCGATGTCGCCGCCGGCAATGCCGAACGCGCCAGCGAATCCGATTGGTGCCGACCGGTGATTGCCGAGGACGCAGGCCTCTCCATCACCGCCGGGCGTCATCCAGTGGTCGAAGCGGCACTCGCCAAAGCGGGTGAGCGGTTTGTGGCGAATGACTGCCAGCTGGCCGAGGCCAACCGCCTCTGGCTGATCGGCGGGCCGAACATGGGCGGCAAGTCCACCTTCCTGCGCCAGAACGCGCTCATCGTATTGCTGGCGCAGGCCGGGTGCTTCGTACCGGCCACCGCCGCGCGGATCGGCCTCGTCGACCGGTTGTTCAGCCGGGTGGGCGCGGCCGATAACCTCGCCCGGGGCCGGTCCACCTTCATGGTCGAAATGGTTGAGACCGCCGCGATCCTCGCGCAGGCGACCTCCCGCAGCTTCGTGATCCTCGATGAAGTGGGACGCGGCACATCGACCTATGATGGCTTGGCGCTCGCCTGGGCGGTGGCCGAGGCGGTGCATTCCAAGATCCGCTGCCGGTGCCTGTTCGCGACCCATTACCACGAACTCGCCCGACTGGCCGAAACCTGCGAGGCGCTGAGCCTCCACCATGTCCGCGCGCGCGAATGGCAGGGCGATCTGGTGTTGTTGCATGAACTGGCCGACGGCCCGGCGGACCGCTCCTATGGCCTTGCGGTCGCACGACTTGCCGGGGTGCCGGCCCCGGTGGTCGCCCGCGCTAAGGCAGTGCTCGAAAAGCTCGAAGCGACCCGAACCGCGACCGGCGGAATTGCCGCAGGGCTGGGCGATCTGCCGCTCTTCGCCGCGCTGGCTGCCGAACCGGCACCCGCCTCACCCGAACAGCAACTCGCCGAAGCCCTGCGCGACGCCGATCTCGATGCGCTCACCCCGCGTGAGGCGCTTGACCTGCTCTACGAATGGAAGCGAGCCCTGCCCAAACCCAAGCGCTGAGCGCCAAGGCGCGGGGAAAGCGCCGCGTCAGGGCTGGCGGGTTTCGTGCAATGCGTCAGGCCCGGCTTCGTCATCGTCGTCATCGTCCACCGCGTCCTTGCCGCTGTCGCGATGTCGGGTGGGCTCATCATCATGTTCCGGCTCGCCCGCGAAGGCCGAATTGTCGATCGTGCCGGTCTCTTCCATGCGATCCATGATGTCGATCAGATCGGCCTCGTCCCCGTCGTCATCGTCCAGACCAGTCACAGGCGGTTTGCGGCTTTCGGTTCCTCCGGCGCGGCCCGAATCGGGATCAAGCGCATCGGCGGCGACATCCTGCGCCTGTTCGCCGCGCTCGTCCTGTTCGGCATTGCGGGTTTCATGCGCCAGCCCTTGCGGGCGGCCATCGTCAGATAAGGGAGCGGGGGTCTTGCGGTCGGACATGGTTCTTCTCCTTGCCCAAGCATAAGCCTGCAATCCGGCCAGATGTTGCACCCCGGGCGGCAGTCCGGTTGCTTGGCGCGACAGAGCACTTTGCACGAAGTCTTAACCGCGTCTGCGCTAGGCACGAGCCATGTACAAGTCGGTGTTCCAGAACAGCAAAGCCGCGCTCGCCTTTGCCGGACTGACAGTGTTCAGCGCGGTATCGCTCGTCGGCACTTCAGACGACAGCGGGATCGTCGGCACGGCGGCAGACTTTATCGGCGCCCGGCGCGCCAACATCGCGAGTGAGGCGCAGGCTTTTGCCGAGGGGCAGAGCCAGGGCGACAAGCCGAGCCAGGCCGATGCAGGCTTGGGAGGCAAAGGCTCGGTCTTCGGGGAATATGGGGCCGACGGCAAAGCCGGCGCGAAGGTCTCTGGCGCGGCAGCGAACGCAGGCGGCAATCCGATGACCGCGCCTTTATCGCCAACTGCGGTTGTGGACCATCGCGGACCCACGACGATAAGCGAGCCGTTTATCTCCGACCGCGAAATGACGATCGAGCCGAAGTAACCCCTAGCGGGTCGGAACCGGAACCTCGCCCGTGTAATCGTAGAACCCGCGCCCGGTCTTACGGCCTAGCCAACCGGCTTCGACATACTTCACCAGCAGCGGCGCCGCGCGATACTTGCTGTCGCGCGTGGTGGTGTAGAGCACGTTGATGATGTCGAGACAGGTGTCGAGCCCGACGAAATCGGCGAGTTGCAGCGGCCCCATCGGGTGGTTGAGGCCAAGGCGGCAGCCCTTGTCGATATCCTCGATCCCGGCCGTGCTCTGACCGAGCACGAACACCGCCTCGTTGATCATCGGCAGCAGGATGCGGTTGACGACAAAGCCGGGCTCGTCCTGGCTCAGCACCACTTCTTTGCCCAGCCCCTTGGCGAAGGCGGTCACACGGTCAGTGGTGTCCTGCGCGGTGGCGAGGCCGGGGATCACCTCGATCAGGCCCATGACGGGCACCGGGTTGAAGAAGTGCAACCCGATGAAGCGCGCCGGGTCGGGCGAGTGGTTGGCCATCCGGGTGATCGGGATTGACGAGGTGTTGGACGCCATGATCGCGCCCGCGCTAAGCACCTTGCCGGCGTTTGCGAAGATTGCGTTCTTGATCTCTTCGCGCTCGGTCGCCGCTTCGATGATGAGGTCGGCCTCCGCGAAAGGAGCGTAATCGGCGACGGGGGTGATGCGCGCGAGCAGGCTTTCGGCCTCCGCTGCTTCGATCTTGCCGCGGCCCATCAGCTTGACCAACGCCTTTTCGACATTGGCCTTGCCAGCTTCGGCGCGGGCGAGGTCAACATCGGTCAGCATCACGTTCATGCCGTTGGCGGCAATCGTCTGGGCGATGCCGGTGCCCATTTGTCCGGCCCCGATGACGGCGATGGTGCGCATGATGTGTCCTTCGCAAGTGCAGCAATTGGCCGCGCTGTTAGCGACGGCCGGGTGCAAAAGCTAGCGATTAGCGCCGGGGACCCACTTCACGTCGCGCTTGCCGTTATCGTTCACCACACGGGCGAGCACGAACAGATAATCCGACAGCCGGTTGATATAGGCCAGCGCCGCCGGGTTAACGGGCAATTCGGCTGCTAGCATCACCATTGCCCGCTCTGCCGCGCGGGTGGTGGCGCGGGCGACGTGCAGACGTGCGGCAAGTTCGGTTCCGCCAGGCAGGATAAAGCTGGTCAACGGCTGAAGCTTTTCGTTCAAGGCATCGATCCGCGCTTCGAGCCATTCGGCCTGCGACGGCACCATGCGCAGCACCATCTCTGACGGGGCGAAATCATCGCCCGGCGTCGCCAGATCGGCGCCCAGATCGAACATGTCGTTCTGGATACGGGTGATGTCAGCGCCCGGCGCTCCAGACATCAGCACCGCCGCCAGCCCAATGGCGCTGTTCGCCTCGTCCACCAGCCCCATCGCGTTGATGCGCGCGGAGTGCTTCGGGCAGCGCGAGCCATCGACGAGGCCCGTGGTGCCATCATCCCCGGTGCGGGTGTAAATCTTGTTCAGCTTGACCATGGGGCGAAGGGCTTAGCGCGATGCTGCCATGATGATCGCCACGACCACAATCGCCAGCGCCTGATACTTGATGCGCGCGAACATCGCCTTGTTCTGGGCGAGCTGCATATCAGTCGCGGTCGAGCCTTCGCCGGTTTCAAGGTCGATCTTGGTCGTCTTGAGGAAGGCGACGATCCCCTTGATCAGCGAAAAGGCCACCAGTCCCATGAGGACGAGCAATACGGGCACGAGGACATAGTTCATGCGTATCTAAATGGACGCTTGAGCGTCAGGTTCCAAGTGACAAATGTTGCAACCTGAGTTGCTCGGCAAGCATCCGCCCGTCCTCGCCCGCCGCGCGCCGTTCGGCCAAGGCCGGTGATCCTCGGCGCTTGGCGAGTTTTTCGCCATCTGCGCCGAGCAAGAGCGGGTGGTGATGCCAATGTGGCACCGGGAGCCCGAGCAGGGCTTGCAGAGTGCGGTGAACGTGGCTGGCGGCGAACAGATCGGCCCCGCGCGTCACCAACGTCACGCCGTCCGCCGCATCGTCCAGCGTCACGGCGAGGTGGTAGCTGGCGGGCAAATCCTTGCGCACCAGCACGACATCGCCGAGGCCGGAGAAGTCGACCGCTTGCGGCCCCGCGAGCGCGTCGTCCCAAGTCAGCGGGCCGGTCTCCGCGAGCGCTTTGGCGGCATCCAGCCGCCATGCTGCGGGGCGTGAGGAGTCAGGTGGTTGGCGCTTGCAGGTGCCGGGGTAGATCAGACCACTTGCCCCGGCCCCCGAGCCTGGGTCCGGGCCCTCTACCGCCCCCGCCGCCTCGATCTCCTTGCGGGTGCAGGTGCAAGGATAGATGAGCCCGCGCGCCTTCAGCGCCTCGGCGGCAGCGGCATAGCGGGCGAGCCGCGTCGACTGCGCGGGCACTTCGTCCCATTCGAGCCCGAGCCATTCCAAATCGCGGAGGAATTCATCCGCCAGTTCCGGACGGGAGCGGGGGCCGTCGATATCCTCGATCCGCAGCAGAAACCGCCCGCCGCTTTCCCGCGCCAGATCATGCGCGATAATGGCGCTCAAGGCATGGCCGAGATGCAGCCGCCCGTTGGGGCTGGGCGCAAAACGGGTCACTTGCGGCACACACTCGGGCATCGCCGCCCCATGCCACAGGACATATTCTTGCGCTATCCACAGGTCGTCCACAGGGTCCAAAACACTCGGCCCTGTGGATACACACCCTGTAACGGGTTTGACTCTTTGCCGTGCCACGTCAGGATGCACGTCAATCAGGGAGGAACGCGCATCGTGTTCAATGCCGAACTGATCGAAAGAGTTGCCCGGTTCCGCGGGGTTGATGAGGACCCAACGCGCAACCTGTCTGCGTGCCCGGCGCTGGTGCTCAACGCCGATTACACCCCCTTGTCCTATTACCCGCTGAGCCTGTGGCCGTGGCAGACCGCGATCAAGGCGGTGTTCCTTGACCGGGTAGACATTGTCGCGAGCTACGACCGCGAGGTGCACTCGCCCAACTTCGACATGAAAATCCCGAGCGTGATCGCGCTCAGGCAATATGTGAAGCACTCGGAATTTCCAGCCTTCACCCGTTTCAACGTGTTCCTGCGCGACCGCTTCCAATGCCAGTATTGCGGCAGCACCGAGCATCTGACCTTTGACCACGTGACCCCACGCCGACTGGGCGGGAGGACGACGTGGGAGAACATCATCACCGCCTGCGCGCCGTGCAACATGAAGAAGGGTGGCCGCACGCCCAAACAGGCCGCGATGCCTGTCCATCAGACACCGATTCGCCCGACCAGCTGGCAGTTGCAGCAGCACGGCAAGCTGTTCCCGCCCAATTTCCTCCACGAAACCTGGCGCGACTGGCTGTATTGGGACGTCGAGCTGGAAGCCTAATCGCGCTGACGCAGTTTGCCTTCAACGCGACCAATGCGCCTCGCGCCTGTTGCGGCTGACCCGCAGCGTGGCGGGATCATCCCCGTGCCGACGCTCATAGGTGAAGCCGTCAGTCGCCGGATCGTCCCACAGGGCTGGCGTCATCGAATCGCCTTGAGGTGACAGCCACGCGCCGCCCTCGGCAAAGCCAGTATAGGCGGCGAGGTGCCGCGCGCGCTGGGCGGCGAGTGCGGCGACATGCTCCTCAAGCGCGACATCGCGTCCCGCCCAGTCCACCGGCATATCCTGACAATAGGCGTTGTTGTTGCCGTGCTGGGTGCGTCCGAATTCATCGCCCGCGGTGAGCATGATCGTGCCGGTCGAGGCAAACAAGGTGCCGAGCAGCGCGCGCACATCGGCAGCGCGCCGGGCGAGCACTTGTGCGTCGTCGGTCGGCCCCTCGATGCCGCAATTCCACGAGTGGTTCTCGCCATGCCCGTCACGGTTGTCCTCGCCATTGGCGTGGTTGTGGCGGTGCTCGTAGGCGACCGTGTCAGCAAGGGTGAAACCGTCATGCGCGGCGAGGAAATTGATGCTGCGGCAGTCGGCACCGAACAGGTCGGATGACCCCGCGATCCGAGTGGCGAGCGCGCCTACCGTCCCGGTTCCGCGCCAGAAGCGGCGGACATCGTCGCGGTAAGCGTCGTTCCATTCGAGCCAGTCGGCCGGGAAGCGCCCCAATTGGTAGCCGCCGGGGCCGATGTCCCACGGCTCGGCGATCATGACGCGGTCGGCCAAGAGCGGCTCGGCGGCGAGTTCGGCGAAGATCGGGGCGTGGCGGTCAAAGCCGGGGCCGCGGGCGATGACGGGGGCGAGGTCGAAGCGGAAACCGTCGATGCCGCAATGACGCACGAAATGGTCGAGCGTGTCGATCATCAACCGCCGGACCGCCGGGTTCGCGAAATCGAGCGTGTTGCCGCAGCCGGTGTCATTGATCAGCGTGCCATCCGCGCTGCGGGCATAGGCGGCAGGGTCCAGCCCACGCAGCGAGAGCGTGCCGCCATGAATGTCGCTCTCGCCCGAATGGTTGAACACCAGATCGAGGATCACGCCGATCCCCGCTTCGTGCAGCGCCGCGACGGTCTCGCGCAATTCCGCCACGCCGCCGGGACACAGGCCGGGATCAAGCGCCATCATCGCCACCGGGTTATAGCCCCAGTGGTTCTTGAGCCCGAGTGGCGGCAAGTGACGCTCGTCGATCCAGGTGATGATCGGCATCAGTTCGACCGCACTGACATGGAGCTTTTTGAGGTGCGCGATCACGGCAGGGTGGGCGAGCGCGGCGATGGTGCCGCGCTGGGCCTTGGGCACCTCGGAGTGCAGCTTGGTGAAGCCTGCGACGTTCAATTCGTAGATCAGCCCGCCGCGCTGGAACCGTGGAGGAGCGGGCGGCACCTCCGGCAGCGGCCCTGTTACGATGGCGCGCGGGACGATGTCAGCGGTGTCTTCGCCCAATTGCGCGAGGCGGGGGTGTTGGACGAAGCGGCGGTCGAGTTCCAGCGCGTAAGGATCGACCAGCAGCTTGGCCGGATCAAACCAAAGATTGTGGTGCGGCTCATAGGCTCCGTGCGCGCGGTAGCCATAACGCGTGCCGGTGAGGTCGCCGGGCAGTTCAAGGGTCCACGCCTCATGCGCGCGGGTCATCGGGTGGCGGGTCTCAGCCTCGCCGTCGAACAGGCACAGTTCCACCGCATCCGCCAGCGGCGCGGCTATGGCGAAGCGGGTCGATCTCCCTGTTACATGGCTCCCCAGTTTCAAACCCATCTCCGTTCGCCTCGAGCGAAGTCGAGAGGCCCTGCTTGTGTCTCGACTTCGCTCGACACGAACGGCCTTGTGGTCACGTCACCACATCGGGCGCGGTGCGGCCGGTGTGCGCGGCGATCCCCGCAATGGCTTCGGCCGCGGCAATCAGATCGGCGAGCATGGCGGGGGTTTCCTCCGCCAAGCGCCCCTCTGGCGCTTCGTAGCGTTCGAGATAGACCCGCAAGGTCGCGCCTTCCGTCCCGGTGCCCGAAAGGCGGAACACGATGCGCGATCCGCAGGCGAACATCACCCGCACGCCCTGGTTGCGGCTTTCCGAACCATCGACCGGATCGACATAGGCAAACTGGTCGGCGGCAGCGACGGTCAGCGGCCCGAAGCTCTGCCCCGGCAGATCGGCGAGCAAAGCCTCCAGCGCCGCCATAAGCGTGTTGGCTTTGGCCGTCTCGATCGCCTCGTAATCATGCCGCGCATAGTAATTCCGCCCGAACCGCGCCCAGTGCTCGGTGGCGATCTGCAGCACCGGCTTACCCGTCACCGCCAGAATGTTGAGCCACAGCAGCACCGCCCACAGCCCGTCTTTTTCGCGCACGTGATCGCTGCCGGTACCGGCGCTTTCCTCGCCGCAGATCGTCGCCTTTCCGGCATCGAGCAGCGTGCCGAAGAATTTCCACCCCGTCGGCGTCTCCCACGCCGGAATGCCCAGCGCCTCGGCCACCTTGTCCGCCGCCGTGCTGGTCGGCATCGAGCGGGCAATGCCCTTCAGCCCCGCGGCATAGGCCGGCGCGAGGTGCGCGTTCGCGGCCAGCATCGCGAGCGAATCCGAGGGTGTGATGAAAACGCCCTTGCCGATGATGAGGTTGCGGTCCCCGTCCCCGTCCGACGCTGCGCCCAAAGCAGGCGCATCGGGCGACATCATCAGGTCGTGAAGCTCGGCGGCATGGACAAGGTTGGGATCGGGGTGGTGTCCGCCGAAATCCTCCAGCGGGGTGCCATTGCGGACAGTGCCTGCGGGGAAGCCCAAGCGACCTTCGAGAATCTCCCTCGCATAGGGCCCGGTCACCGCGTGCATCGCGTCGAACGCCATTGTGAGCGCGCCGCTTGCTGCCGCCGCCCGAATCGCATCGAAATCGAACAGGTCCTCCATCAGATCGGCATAGTCAGCGACGGAATCGATCACCTCGACCACCATCTCGCCAACCTGCGAAGTGCCGATGCGGTCGAGATCGACCGTGCCCTCCACCATCATCCAGCGGTCGATGGTTCGGGTGCGGGCGTAGATCGCCTCGGTCACGGCTTCGGGCGCGGGGCCGCCGTTGGCGATGTTGTACTTGATGCCGAAATCCTCGTCCGGCCCGCCGGGGTTGTGGCTGGCCGACAGGATCAGCCCGCCGCTTGCGCCATATTTGCGGATCACGTGGCTGGCGGCAGGCGTGGAGAGGATTCCGCCCTGCCCCACCAGCACACGGGCATAGCCATTGGCCGCCGCCATCTGGATCGCCCGCGCAATCACCGTGCGGTTATAAAACCGCCCGTCGCCGCCGATCACCAGCGTCGATCCGGCTGGTCGTTCCGCCACATCGAACACCGACTGGATGAAGTTTTCAGCATAATCCGGCTGCTGGAACACCCGCACCTTCTTGCGCAGGCCCGATGTACCGGGCTTCTGGCCATCGAACGGCGTGGTCGCGACGGTGGTGATCATCCCTGTTCCTCAAGCAACTGGCGGTAGAGCCCGGCATAGGCAGCGCCGCTCGCCCCCCACGAAAAGTCCGCTGCCATCCCGTTTTTCTGGAGCCGCTTCCACTGCGCCGGCTGCGCGTAAAGCGCGACTGTGCGGCTCACCGCCATGGCGAGCGCGCCGTGGCTGACGGCGTTCATCTGAATGCCGGTGGCAACCCCTGCGGCCAGCGCAGCAGGGTTGGCGTCAATCACCGTATCGGCGAGGCCCCCGGTGCGCGAAACGACCGGCACACAGCCGTAGGCGAGGCCGTAAAGCTGGGTCAGGCCGCAAGGTTCGAACCGGCTCGGGATCAGGATCGCATCGCCCCCGCCCTGCAAGCGGTGCGACAGGCCCTCGTCATAACCCAGCTTCACGCCGATCCGCCCCGGATGGCGCGCGGCGGCGGCGAGGAAGGCATCGGCAATCTCCGCATCGCCCGAACCGAGCAGCGCCAACCGCCCGCCGATCCCGACGAGGTGATCGAGCACGGTTTCGAGCACATCCATACCCTTCTGCCAGGTGAGCCGGCTGACCACCACGAACAGCGGACCATCGTCCCGGTCGAGCCCGAATTCCTGCTCCACCGCGCGCTTGTTCTTCGCCCGCGCGGTAAGCTTTCCGGCGGTGTAACGGGCGAGGAGATGCGGATCGCTCGCCGGATTCCATTCCGCCGTATCGATGCCGTTCAATATGCCGTGAACGCGGTTCGAGCGCGCCAGCACCAGCCCTTCCAGCCCCATCCCGAATTCGACCGAGCGGATCTCGCCTGCATAGGTCGGGCTGACAGTGGTGATCGCATCGGCCAGCTGCATTCCGGCCTTGAGGAACCCGACCCCGCCGTAACTTTCCACCCCGTCGACCGTCCACGCCTCCGGCGGCAGGCCGAGCTGCGGGAAGACCTCGGCGGGGTAGTATCCCTGAAACGCCATGTTGTGGATGGTGATGACACTCGGCACAGCGCGCGCGCCCTTCAGCGGCGCGAGGCGCAGATAGGCGGGCACCAGCCCGGTCTGCCAGTCATGCGCATGGACCAGATCGAAGGCGCGGCCTTTCACCGCCCCGCCCGCAATATCCGCCGCCGCGCGGGCAAAGGCGGCGAAGCGGCGCCAGTTGTCGTCCCAGTCCCGGCCCGAAGCGTCTGAGTACGGCCCGCCCTCGCGCGCAAACAGCGCGGGCGCATCGAGCACCAGCAGCGGATAGCCGCCGATTTTGCCCGTCAGCAACCGCGCTTTCTCGCCCAGCAGCGCGTCCCACGAATGCACCGCCTTCGCCTTGCCGAGCACTTTCAGCACCGCCGGATAGCCGGGGATGAAAGTGGTCACCTCCACACTCTGCGCCGCCAACGCGGCTGGCAGCGCGCCCGCCACATCGGCAAGCCCGCCGGTCTTGACCAGCGGCACCGCCTCTGACGCGACCGACAGGACTTTTATGCTCACAGCTTCAGCTTCGCCATCATGTCGCGGGTGACGAGCACCACGCCTTTCTCCGACACGCGGAACCGCTGCGCATCCAGCACCGGGTCTTCGCCGATCACCATGCCTTCGGGGATGCGCACGCCGGAATCGATGATCACCTTGCTGAGCTTCGCCCCGCGCCCGATGTTGCAATAGGGCAGGATCACCGCTTCGCTCACGTTGGAAAAGCTGCCGATCTTGACCCCGGTGAACAACAGGCTGCGGCGCACTTCCGAGCCGGAAATGATGCAATCGCCCGACACCAGCGATGACACCGCAAAGCCGCGCCTTCCGTCCTCGTCATGGACGAACTTGGCAGGTGCGGCCACGACGGCGTCAGTCCAGATCGGCCAGTCGCGGTCATACAGGTTGAGCTTGGGCACCGTGTCGGTGAGGTCGAGGTTCGCCTCGAAATAGGCATCCAGTGTGCCGACATCGCGCCAATATTCCTCGATCTCCTCGGCCGCGCGGATGCAAGAGTTGGTGAAGCGGTGGGCGACCGCTTTGCCGTGCTTGACGATATAAGGAATGATGTCGCCGCCAAAGTCGCGGCTGGACGCCGGATCGTCGGCATCGCGGCGAAGCTGCTCGAACAGGAAATCGGTGTTGAAGACGTAGATCCCCATCGAAGCGAGCGCCATGCCCTCGTCCCCCGGAATGCCCGGCGGGTCTTTGGGCTTTTCGACAAAGGCCGTGATGTTGTCCGCGCCGTCGACATGCATCACGCCAAAACCGGTCGCCTCCATGCGCGGCACCACCAGACAGCCGACCGTGACATCCGCGCCCGAATTGACGTGCTGTTGCAGCATCAATTCGTAGTCCATTTTGTAGATGTGATCGCCCGCGAGGATCACCATGTACTTGGGCGCGTGGGCGGCGATGATGTCGATGTTCTGGAACACGGCATCGGCGGTGCCTTCGTACCACTGGTTTTCCGACACGCGCTGACTGGCGGGGAGGATGTCGAAGCTTTCGTTGCGTTCGGGCCGCATGAAGTTCCAGCCGCGCTGCATGTGGCGGATCAGCGAGTGCGCCTTGTATTGCGTGGCGACTCCGATGCGGCGGATGCCGGAGTTGATCGCGTTCGACAGCGCAAAGTCGATGATCCGCGACTTGCCGCCGAAATAGACCGCCGGCTTGGCGCGCCGGTCGGTCAGCTCCATCAACCGGCTGCCGCGTCCGCCTGCCAGCACATAGGCCATCGCATCACGCGCGAGCGGTCTGCCCGAAGTCCTCTCAATCATCCCATTCTCTCCCCGTGGATCTGGCTTTTGCGCCTTCTTATCCTGTGAATTGCAGCATTATCGTGGCGAGCGGCGGCAACACGATATGTGCCGCGCCGTCTGCGGCTGTGACTTGCCCCATGTTGCCCTTGCCGCTGCCGCCGTAGATTTCGGCATCGCTGTTGAGCACTTCGGCCCAAGTGCCGTCATGTGGCAGCGGTAGCCGGTAAGCCGTGTGGAACGCGGGCGTCATATTGGCGATCACCGCCACCGGCGCCTCGCCCGGCGCCATCCGCAGCCAGGCGAACACCGAATTGTCGGCATCGTCCGAGATCAGCCATTGGAACCCCTCACCCTCGCAATCGCGGGTGTGGAGCGCGGGGGTGGTGCGGTAGAGGCGGTTGAGGTCACGGATCAAATCGGCGACGCCGCGATGCGCGGGCGCATCCAGCAGGTGCCAATCGAGGCTGCGCTCCTCGCTCCATTCGCGGCGCTGGGCGAATTCCTGCCCCATGAACAACAGCTTCTTGCCGGGATAGCCCCACATCATCGCATAGTAAGCGCGCAGGTTGGCGAATTGCTGCCAGTCATCGCCGCTCATCTTGCCGAGGATTGTGCCCTTGCCGTGCACAACCTCGTCATGGCTGAGCGGCAGGACGAAGTTCTCGGAGAAGGCATAGACAAGGCCGAAGGTGATCTCGTGGTGGTGGTATTTGCGGTGGATCGGATCACGCGCCATGTATTGGAGCGTGTCGTGCATGAAGCCCATGTTCCACTTGAACCCGAAGCCGAGCGCGGTGCGCGGCCCTTCATCGAAGGCGGGTTGCGAGACGCCGGGCCATGAGGTCGATTCCTCGGCAATCGTCATCACGCCAGCGTGGCTGCCATAAAGCGCGCGGTTGGTGGCGCGCATGAACTCCACCGCTTCCCAGTTTTCGCGCCCGCCCTCGGCATTGGGGATCCATTCGTCCGCTTTGCGGGAGTAATCACGGTAGAGCATCGAGGCGACCGCATCCACGCGCAGCCCGTCGACATGGTACTGCTCGGCCCAGAACAGCGCATTGTTGACGAGGAAGGAGCGCACCTCCTTGCGCCCGAAATTGTAGATCGCGGTGTTCCAGTCGGGGTGGAAGCCGAGGCGGGGGTCTTCGTGTTCATAGAGCGCCGTGCCGTCGAACCGGGCGAGGCCGTGTTCGTCGACCGGGAAGTGGGCGGGCACCCAGTCGATCAGCACACCGACCCCGGCGCGGTGCGCGCCATCGACGAAGCGAGCGAAGCCCTCGACATCACCGAACCGGGCCGACGGCGCATAGAGCCCGGTGGTCTGGTAGCCCCAGCTGGGGTCATAGGGGTGTTCGGAAACCGGCAGAAACTCGATATGGGTGAAGCCCATGTGGGTCGCATAGGGGATCAGCCGCGCGGCCATTTCGTCCCAGGTCAGGAACCAGCCATTGTCATCGCGCTGCCACGAACCGGGGTGGACTTCGTAGATCGATATGGCCTCACGTCGGGGATCGATGCTGGCCCAGTGGGCGCGGTGGGCAGCGTCGCCCCATTCGCGCTTGCCGGGGTGGGCAACGATGCTGGCGGTCTTGGGGCGCAGCTCGCTGGCGAAGGCGAAGGGATCGGCCTTGAGCGGCTGCACCGTGCCATCCGGGCCCGTGATGCGATATTTGTAGGCGGTGCCAGCGCCGATATCGGGGATGAAGATTTCCCACACGCCGATATCGACGCGGCGGCGCATCATGTGGGCCGCGCCGTTCCAGCCGTTGAAATCGCCCACAAGGTTCACGGTGCGTGCGTTGGGTGCCCAGACGGCGAAGTGAACGCCCTGCGCGCCTTGGTGCTCGATCACATGCGCGCCGAGCTTGTCGAACAGGCGCAGATGGGTGCCCTCGGCAATCAGGAAATCATCCATCGGGCCGAACACCGGGCCGAAGCTATAGGGATCGGTCACCCACCATTCGTTGCCATACCCCCGGCAGCGATAGCGGATCGGCTTGGGCTTGCCGCGCAGCTTGCCCTCAAACACAGCGCTCTCCACGCGGGTCATTGTGCCGAGCTTGCCGCCCTTCAGCGAAAATGCCTCCGCTTCTTCTGCCCCGTGCAGGATCGCGCGGGCGAAGGTGCCTTCCGGCCCTTCGTGCGGCCCCAGCAGCGAAAACGGATCGGCGTGCGACCCATCGAGCAATGCAGCGATGGCGCTTGCCGGAGGTTTCACAGCACGCCCCAGATCTCGCGCGCATATTCGCCAATCGTGCGGTCGGACGAGAACCAGCCGACATTGACGATGTTCATGATCGCCGACTTGCGCCACGCCGCCCGGTCGCGCCACCGGCCATCGACCTCGCGCTGGGCGGCGGCATAGGCGTCGAAATCGGCGGCTACCATGAACCAGTCGGAGCTGTAGAGGGCATCCATCAGCCCCTTGTAGCGGTCTGGCTCGTCCGGGCTGAACACGCCGTTGGCGATGGAATTCACCGCTTGGGCCAGTTCGCGCGAGCCTTCGATCACGGCGCGGGGGTTGTAGCCATTGGCGCGCTGGGCGGCGACTTCCTCCGCCGTCATGCCGAAGATCACGATATTCTCGCGCCCGACGCGCTCCATGATCTCGATATTCGCGCCGTCGAGCGTCCCAATCGTCAGCGCACCGTTGAAGGCGAACTTCATGTTGCCCGTGCCCGAGGCTTCCATCCCGGCGGTCGAGATTTGTTCGGACAAGTCGGCTGCCGGAATAATCCGCTCGGCCAAGCTGACGTTGTAATTGGGGACGAACACCACCTTCAGCAATTCGCCCACGCTAGGGTCGCAATTGATCCGCTTGGCGATGTCATTGGCAAGTTTGATGATCAGCTTGGCGTTATGATAGGTCGGCGCGGCCTTGCCGCCGAAGATCTTCACCCGCGGCACCCAGTCACGTTCCGGGTGGCTGCGGATCTGGTCATAGAGCGCGACCGTCTCGATCAGATTGAGCAGCTGGCGCTTGTATTCGTGGATGCGCTTGATCTGCACATCGAACAGCGCGTCGGGATCAAGCCGGATGCCGGTAAGCTCGCGCAAGTGGTTCGACAGGTCGACCTTGTTGGCGCGCTTGATCTCGTCAACCCGCTCCCCAAAGGCGGCATCGCCCGCAAATTTCGAAAGGTCGGCAAGCTGCTCGGCCTCGGCCATGAAGCCATTGCCGATGCCTTCACGGATCAGGCTGGTGAGGCGCGGGTTCGACTGATGCAGCCAGCGGCGCGGGGTCACCCCGTTGGTCTTGTTGTTGATCCGGTCAGGGTAGAGCTGGTGGAGATTGGCGAACACCGTCTGCTTCATCAAATCGGTGTGCAGCGCGGCGACCCCGTTGACCGAATGCGCGCCCACGAAGGCGAGGTTCGCCATCCGTACGCGCCGCTCGCCATGTTCGTCGATTAAGGAGATCGCGGAGATGGCCGCATCGTCCAGCCCGGCCTTGCGCGCCTCGCGCAGCACCTTGGCGTTGATCGCATAAACGATCTGCATATGGCGCGGCAGCAGCCGTTCGAACAAGGGCAGCGGCCAGCTTTCCAGCGCTTCGGGCAGCAAGGTGTGGTTGGTATAGCCGATCGTGGCGCGGGTGATGTCCCATGCTTCGTCGAAGTCCAGCCCATGCTCGTCCTTGAGCAGCCGCATCAGCTCGGCCACCGCGACGGAGGGGTGGGTGTCGTTCAGCTGGATCGCCGCCTTGTCGGGCAGTGTGCGGATGTCGCCATAATACTGCACGTGGCGGCGGACGATGTCCTGAATGCTGGCCGATGAGAAGAAGAACTCCTGCCGCAGCCGCAATTCCTGCCCGGCCGGGGTCGAATCCGCCGGATAGAGCACCCGCACCAGACTATCGGCGCGCACCTGCCCGGCGAGGGCACCGGCATGATCACCCGCATTGAAGGCGTCGAGCTGGATCGGGTCCATCGCATTGGCGGTCCACAGCCGCAACGTGTTCACCCGCTTGCCCTGCCAGCCGACCACCGGAGTATCGACCGCCGTCGCTTCGATCTTTTCGCCCGGGGTCCAGCGGATCTTGCCCGCATCGCTGGTCACCTCGCCGCCGAAGCCGACGAGGTAGGAGCTTTCGCGCCGCTCGAACTCCCACGGATTGCCATGGGCGAGCCAGGTTTCGGGCAGCTCCACCTGCCAGCCGTCGTCGATGCGCTGGCGGAACATGCCGTTGATGTAGCGGATGCCATAGCCGAAGGCGGGGATATCCAGACTGGCGAGGCTTTCCATGAAGCACGCCGCCAGCCGCCCCAGCCCGCCATTGCCGAGCGCGGCGTCAGGCTCCAGCTCCTCCAGCGCCGCCAGATCGAGGCCATGTTCGCGCAGCGCCTGCTCCATCTCGCGCGTGACGCCAAGGTTCGACAGTGCATCGCGCAGCAGCCGCCCGATCAGGAATTCGAGGCTGAGGTAATAGACCCGCTTGGCGCCGGCTTCATGCGCGCGGGAGGTGGAGGCGAACCAGTTGTCGATGATGTCGTCGCGCAGGGCGAGCACAGCGGCATTGTACCAGTCATGCGGCTTGGCCGCGCGTTCGTTCTTGCCGACGCGGTGGCGCAGGGCGCCAAGGATGCGGGCTTCGAGTTCCCCTGACTTGCCGTTCGGGCCAATTGTCACGCGGCGCATACTCCTTCTGGTGCCCACAAAGGCTGGGGTTGGCGGTGTGCCTGCAGGATGACGCCAGCACTTAGACGGTTGCCCGTTTGCCCCCCGGCTGTGGGTACCACACTAATCAGGTGCGCCGGTGTGCAGCAATCGCAGAAGTGACGCCACAATCGTATTCATGCGCATGAGATGGCCGCGTCCGGCTTGCCAAGCGGCCGATGCGGCCCGATGCGAGTGCTAAGCACAGGCCCAATCGGACGGAGGCGGCGATGGAGCAACTGCACGCGCTGGCACAAGCCGCAGGGGTAGCGCGCGAATGGACCGACGTCGACGGCCGCCAGCAGATGGTCGCTGATGACGCGCTGGCGGCAGTGCTGGCGGCGCTGGGCCATGCGGCTGGCAGCGCGCGCCAGATCGCCCGCAGCCTTGCCGCAGTGGAGGAACGCCGCGCTGCGCTCCCACCTATGTTTGTCGCCGATTGCGGCGCGAGTATCCCCCTATCTTTCACCCCCGCCCGCGCCGAGGCGACCGGTGAGGACGGCGTCACCCGGCCGCTGGCACTTGTAGGCAATCGGCTGACGGCTCCAGATAGGCCGGGCTATTACGATCTTGCGCTGGATGGCCGCACGCTGAAGCTGGCGGTCGCTCCGGCCAAATGTCCTTTGCCGAACGCAGCCGGTCGCCGCCCGTGGGGCGTGTCGCTACAAATCCCCGCACTCAGAGGCGCGCAGCCCTACCCCTTCGGCACCTTTGGCGATTTGGCCGAAGCAGCACGGCAGTTCGGCGCGACGGGCGCGGACGCGCTGGCAATCAACCCGGTGCACGCGCTGTTTCCGGGGCATGGGGTGGGATACAGCCCCTATTCGCCCTCCAGCCGGTTGTTCCTCAACGGCGCGATGGGCGATCCCGCGCTGGCGGGCCTGCCTCCGCTGGCGCCTTCAGCCGAGGCCGGGCCGCTCATCGACTGGGCGGGCGCTTTGCCGCGCCGCTTGGCCGAATTGCGCAAGGTGTTCGCCGCGCTCACCCCGGCGCAGCGCGCGGAGATGACCGCGACGGACGATGCAATGCTGCGTCGCCACGCGCTCTTCGACGCGCTCGATTGCCACTTCCGCCCGGCGGGTGCGCATGGCTGGCGGGATTGGCCTGCCGCGTTCCATGACCCTGAAGGCTCTGCCGCGACCCGCTTTGCCGCCGAGCACCCGGACGAAATCGCCTTCCACCTGTTCGTGCAATGGCTCGCGCGGCAGGGGCTTGAGGCGGCGCAGTCCGCCGCAAAAGACGCGGGCATGGGCGTCGGCCTGATCGCCGACCTTGCGGTGGGCGTCGATCCTTCCGGCAGCGATGCCTGGTCGCTGCGCCACGCGATGCTGGACGGGCTGACCATCGGCGCGCCGCCTGATCCGCTCGGGCCGCTGGGGCAGAACTGGTCGATCACCGGCTTTTCGCCCGAGGGGCTGCGCGCCTCCGCTTACGAGCCGTGGATCGCAATGATCCGCGCGGGCCTTGCCGCAGGTGGGGGGCTGAGGATCGACCATGCTTTCGGCCTCGCACGCCTCTGGGTCATCCCCGAGGGCGGCGCGACGCGGGACGGGGCTTACCTCAGCTACCCCTTCGACGATCTCATCCGCCTCGCCACATTGGAAGCGCACCGCGCCAACGCCTTTATCATCGCCGAAGACCTCGGCACCGCACCTTATGGCTTCACTCAGGCCGTGACCGAGCGGCAGATGCTTGGGATGCGCGTGCTGTGGTTCGAGCGCGCCGCCGATCACGGCTTCATCGGCGCGGCTGATTACGAGCCCCTCAGCGCCGCGATGAGCGGGACGCATGACACCGTCACTGTCGCCGGATGGTGGCGCGGGCGCGATCTCGACTGGGCGGAGGAGCTGGACCGCCTCCCCGAAGGCACCACCCGTGCCGAGGCCGAGGCGATCCGCGATTGGGACCGGGGCCTGCTCTGGTCGACCCTCGACCACACCGCCCCCCGCCCCGCGCCCGACAACCCCGCGCCGGTGGTCGATGCCGCCATCGGCCACATCGCCCGCACGCCTGCGGCCATCGCGCTGGTTGCGCTGGAAGATCTCCTCGGGCTGGAGGAGCAGCCGAACCTCCCGGGCACCATAACCGAGCATCCCAATTGGCGCCGTCGCCTCGACGCGCCGACCGGCGATCTGATCGCGGATGCGCAAGTCCGGCAGCGCTGCACGATTCTCGGCGGCCCAGACGCGAGCTAGGCGCAGCTTTCGGGCCACCCCAACAAAATTGACGATACGCCCCGTCCCCTAGCTCGGCTATCCCCTTGGGCCACAACCGCGACCAGGGAGAGGTGCGCTATGGATCTGGGACTCAAGGGCAAGAAAGTCATCATGAACGGCGGGGCGCACGGCCTTGGCCTGCAAGCGCTCAAGCTGTTCGCGGCCGAGGGCGCGGATGTCGCGTTCTTCTCCCGCAAGGAGGACAAGATCGCCGCTGCTGTCGCCGAAATCGACGCCGCCGGACCGGGCAAGGTGTTTGCCGAAGTGTTCGACATGGCGACCGGCACCGACGCTTATCAGGCGTGGCTGGAAAAGGCCGCGCAGGAACTCGGCGGCTGCGATATCTTCGTTCACACTGCGAGCGCCTCGGGCACCGGCGGGGCGGGCGACTGGCAGGCGTGCCTCGACATGGACATCAAGGGCGCGGCCTATGCGGTCGAGACTTTGACGCCCTATCTCGAAGCCTCGGGCACCGGATCGATCGTGATGCTGTCGAGCACCGCAGCGCTCGAAACCTTCATTGCGCCCAACCCATTCAACGCGCTGAAGGCCGCGCTGATCACCTATGCCTCGCAGCTTAGCCAGGCCTATGCGTCCAAGGGTATCCGTGTGAACACCGTCAGCCCCGGCGCGGTCTATTACAAGGGCGGCAACTGGGAGATCATCGAGGAGCACATGAAGCCGCTCTACGATGCGACCCTCGCCAAGATGCCTACGGGCCGCTTCGGTGAGCCGGTGGAAGTGGCCAAGGCGATCGTCTTTGTGGCGAGCCCGGCGGTGCCTTACATGACCGGCGCGAACATCGTGGTGGACGGCGGGTTCACGCAAAGGGTTCAGTTCTAAGGATCAAACCATCATCCGTTCGGGCTGAGCTTGTCGAAGCCCCGCACTTCACTTCAAGAAGGACGGCCCTTCGACAGGCTCAGGGCGAACGGGGATTAGCGAGGAAATATCATGGCCGAAATCGACCGCGACAAGCTGCTCGACATCTACACCCGCACGATGAAGGTGAACCGCACCGACGAGAAGTTCCGCGAGCTGCTGATGGGCGGCAAGGTCGCGGTGATGTATTACTGCGTGCGCGGGCAGGAGCTGGTCTCGGCCGCGGCCATGGCGGCGCTCGAGAAGGAAGACTACGTCGTCTGCACCTATCGCGGGCAAGGCGAGCAGACCGCCAAGGGCATTCCGATGGAGAAGTGGTGGGGCGAATGCCTCGGCAAGGCGACCGGCACCTGCAAGGGCAAGGGCGGCACCATGCACATTACTGATCCTGAGACGGGGATCATGGTCACCACCGGCGTGGTCGGATCGGGCCTCCCCATCGCCAACGGCCTTGCCATGGCGAGCCAGAACAACGGCGATGGCCGCGTGACGCTGGTGAGCTTCGGCGACGGGGCGGCCAATATCGGCGGCTTCCACGAAGCCATGAACATGGCCCAGCTCTACAAGCTGCCGGTGATCTTCCTGTGCCAGAACAACCGCTATGGCGAGCACACGTCTTACGCCGACCACACCGACAGCCCGAACATCGCCAGCCGCGCGGCGGGTTACGGGATGAAGGGCGTGACGGTTGACGGGAACGACGTCCACCAGATCTACCCCGCGATGCAGGAAGCCGTCGCCCGCGCCCGCGCTGGCGAAGGGCCGACGCTGGTTGAGGCCATGTGCTACCGCATGATGGGCCACTTCTTCGGGTCGGACTTCAGCTACATGCCGCCTGAGCATATCGCCGAGATGAAGGCCGAAGACCCGCTGCCCAAGCTGCGGCAGGTGATGCTCGACTACCAGTTCACCGAAGAGGAACTGGACGCGATCGTCGCCGATATCGACTCGCAGATCAACGCAGCGGTCGAGCACGCGCTCAATGCGCCGCTGCCCGATACCGATGAAATCTACAAAGACGTGCTTGAGGAGACCGCCTGATGGCCCAGATCACCATGACTCAGGCGCTGAACCTCGCCATTGACGAGGCGATGGCCGACGATCCGGGCGTGTTCTGCCTCGGCGAGGATGTTTCCGCCAAGCAGGGCGGAGGGGTGTTCAAGGTCACCTCCGGCCTCACCGAGAAATACGGCGAACACCGCATCCGCGCGACGCCGATTTCGGAAACCGCGATCATCGGTGCGGCGGTGGGTGCGGCGCTCGCAGGCCAGCGCCCGATTGCCGAGATCATGCTGATGAACTTCGTCGGCGTGTGCATGGACCAGATCGTCAACCACGCCGCCAAGCTGCGCTTCATGTCGGGCGGGCAGACTCCGTGCCCGATCGTGATCCGCACCACCACCGGCGTCGGCGTCGGCTTCGGCGGGCAGCACTCAGACATGCTCGAAGCGTGGTTCGCCCACGTTGCGGGCATTCACGTGGTCACGCCGTCCAACCCGGCAGACGCGCGCGGGCTGATGCGCGCCTCGATCGACGCCAATGACCCGGTGATCTTCATCGAGAACATCCTGTGCTACGGCCTCAAAGCCGAAGATCCCGGCCCGGGCTACCGCGTCCCGCTCGGCAAGGCGGCGATTGCGCGTGAAGGTACCGATATCAGCCTCATCACCTATGGCCGCACTGTGCTCGACGCGCTGGCGGTGGCCGATGATCTCGCCAAGGAAGGCATCTCGGTCGAGGTGATCGACCTCCGAACCATCGCTCCCTATGACGAGGCCACAGTGCTCGCATCGGTTCGCAAGACCGGCCGCGCGATCACCCTCCACGAAGCGGTGCGCCCGTTTGGCACCGGGGCGGAGATTGCCGCCAACATTCAGGAAAAGTGCTGGGACAGCCTCAAGGGCCCGGTGCGGCGTATCGGCGGGACGTTCTCTGCGGTGCCCTTCGCCTCGCACCTCGAACAGGCGTGGATTCCGCAGAAGTCGGACCTCATCGCACAAATCAAAGCATCGGTAGGTAAAGTCTAGAATGGCATCAGAAATCCGCATCCCCAAGCTCGGTATGAGCGCGGTTGAAATGACCCTGGTCGAATGGATGTTCGGCGATGGCGAGCGCGTCGAGAAGGGCGACATCATCTACACCGTCGAAACCGACAAGAGCACGACCGAGATCGAAGCCCAGGCCAGCGGGATCATCCATCCCACCGGCGAGGAAGGCGCGGTCTACAAGGTCGGCGACTTGATTGGCACCATCGAAGAGTGAGCACGCCAAGGGAGATGCTCGCGGCGGTCTATGCCACCGCCGGCACGCGCGACTGGGATGCGGTCGGGAGGCTGATTCACCCCGATTTCGTGCTCTACGAGGCCAATTCGCTCCCCTTCGCGGGGGAGTGGCGCGGCAAGGACGCCCTGCAACGCTGTGCGGCAGCGATGTATGGCACCTGGGCCGATACCAAGCTGGAGATGCTCGATTGCACCGGGGGTGACACCTGGGCGGTGATGGTCATCCGCCTCACCATGCACCCCAAGGACGGCAGCGAACCCTTCACCCAGACGATCTGCGAGGCCGGATGCTTCGAAGACGGCCTGCTGCGCGAACTGCGCATCCACTACTTCGACGCCGCCGAAGTCGCCGCGCGGGCGTAGGGCTGCGAATCGTTCGGCGCGATGCCTCATCCGCCGCACTCTCCCCGAACATGATCTGGTCGGACATTAGCCACGCATCAGCGCATCGCCGGTAACTTATTGCCGTGGCGTAAGTTCTCCTCCTCCCATCTGTGTGGCTGGAGACGAATTGATGCACCCTCGCTTGAAGACCGCCCCGGCAATATCCGGGCTTGTACTGCTGCTGGCGACACCGGCTCAGTTGCAAGCTCAGGAGGAGCCAGCCGAGGTTGTGGCCGCAGCAGATGAGGGCGGCGACTTCCTGACGCTGGGGACCGGGGTCATCTCTGTGCCGAGTTACGAAGGCTCGGATGAAACCATCATCATCCCCGAACTCGTGGTGCGTGGGCGTGTATCAGGCTTCAATTTCTTCTCGCGCGGCCCGGCCATCTATGCCGATGTGATCCGCGATGAGGCGGCAGGGCGCAGCCTTGATGTGGGGTTCGGGCCGGTGGCAGCCATCCGCCTCGATCGCACCACCATGATCAAGGACCCGCAGGTCGAAGCAATCGGCAAGCTGGATACGGCGATCGAGCTCGGCGGGTGGCTGGGCGTCACCAAAACCGGCGTGATCACCAGTGACTATGACCTTTTGAGTTTGCGCGTCGATGCCCGCTGGGACGTGGCCGGCGCTCATCAAAGCTACATCATCACCCCCACGATCGAATACGGCACCCCGCTTTCGACGCAGACCTTCGTCGGCGCATCGGTGCTGGCCGAATATGTCGGCAATGATTTCGGCGACTACTATTTCAACATCGATCCGGCGGCCGCCGCCGCCAGCGGACTGTCGCCCTATGGCGAGGCCGGGGACGGCTTCAAGCGGGCGGGGGTGAACCTGCTCGCCACGCACGCGCTGACCGGCGATCTCACCAAGGGCCTGACAGCGGTAGCGGTGGTGGGGTATTACCGGATGCTGGGCGATTTCAAGCGCTCGCCCATCGTCGCAGAGGCGGGAAGCGCGGATCAATTCATCGCCGGGCTGGGACTGACCTACACGTTCTAGACGACCCCTCGACCGCTTACGCATTATGGCGTATTCTCTCGGCCCGGAACGCCGCCATAGAGCGACGGCAATCAACATGGGGCCGATCCGGTGAAACAGTCGCTTATCAATCTGCTTCCTCCTGCCACCGTTGCGGGGATCTGGGCCTTCTGGGGCTTGGCGCCCGCCGCGTGGACCCAAGGGCCGTGGGCAATCATGGCGGTGGGCCTTGGCACCCTCGCCTTCGTCCAGCTGCTCGAGCTGGTGTTCGAACGGCACGAAGGCTGGCGCATCAACGGACGCGAGCTTTTGACCGACGTTTTCTATGTCGCCTTTGGCTACGGCGTGATCGGGTTCCTCAGCGACACGCTGGTCAATGGCCCGCTGAGCGAATTGAAAGAGGCTTGGGGCATCGGCACCCCGTGGCTCGCGGCGAGCCCGTTCCTGGTGCAGGTGCTGGTGGTGATGTTCGTGTTCGAATTCGGCCAGTACTGGATGCACCGCGCGATGCACAACTGGACGCCCCTGTGGCTGACCCACGCGCCGCATCATCACATCACGCAATTGAATGCGATGAAGGGCTTTATCGGCAATCCGATCGAACTGTTCCTGATCAGCCTCGGCATAACGGCGCTGCTGGATGTGAACCTCAACGCCTTGTTCGCCGCCATCACTGCGGGCGGCGCAATCGCCACCTACGCCCACGCCAATGTCCGCGCCGATCCGCCGATCTGGTACGGGTATTTCTTCACCACCATCCGCAACCACAGCCTGCACCACACGGCGCTGAGCTACGAGGACACGCGCTGCAACTACGGCAACAGCGTGATTTTCTGGGACCGCGTGTTCGGCACCTACAAGGAAGGCGAGAGCGAGGTGGTCGGGCAGGATGATCGCAAGCGGCTCTCGATCAAGGAGCAATGGCTGTTCCCGCTCCGCCCGTGGCTGGAGAAGCGCAAGACCGCGGCCTGACCCCAACCCGTCGCATAGCGACCGCAAGCGCGGCCGCCCTCAAGTAGCGCAGCGATAGGGCGCACAAAGACGCGCGCCCGCAGGTGCCCGGAACGTAGCGTAGCGAAGTGAAGGATCAGCGCCGAGGACGTTGGCCCGGATGGGCCAACGCTAGACGAAAATGGTGCTGCTGGGGAGGATTGAACTCCCGACCTCACCCTTACCAAGGGTGCGCTCTACCACTGAGCTACAGCAGCGCCGGTATGGGCGGGCGCTATTGTCGCGCGGCCTCGTATTGTCAACGCCCTTATTGCGCTAACGCTTCGGTAGCCGTGCGCAGGCTTGAAGCTGCGGGCCACTAAGGCCAAAGGGTTTCGCATGGGTGAAGACTCCCGCAAGAATATGTCGCGCGAGGAACGGCTCGCGGCCAAGCTGCGCGAGAACCTGCGGCGCAGGAAGGCGCAGGCGCGTGCCGCTGGCAGCGTTGCGCGCGATTCGGATGCGGCAAATGCAACGGAATCGCTTCCCAATCCCGTCCGCGAAAGCTAACCCCGCGCGCTCTGATGTATTGAGAGGACCGGGCCGCCCGCGGCGCGGTGACACGGAGTAAGAATGCCCAAGCTCATCCTCGTCCGCCACGGCCAGAGCCAGTGGAACCTCGAAAACCGCTTCACCGGCTGGTGGGATGTCGATCTGACGCCGCAGGGTGTGGCCGAGGCGACCGCAGCGGGCGCGCTGCTGCGCGAGAAGGGCGTGCTGCCGAGCTACGCCTTCACCTCGCTTCAGACCCGCGCGATCAAGACGCTGCATCTGGCGCTGGAAGCGGCCGGACGCTTGTGGATCCCTGAGACGAAGGACTGGCGCCTCAACGAACGCCACTATGGCGGGCTGACCGGCCTCGACAAGCAGGAGACCCGCGAAAAGCACGGGGACGAACAGGTGCTGATCTGGCGCCGCAGCTTCGACGTGCCGCCGCCGGTGCTGGAAGCCGGGAGCGCTTACGATCTCGCCAGCGACCCGCGCTATGCCGGGATCGCCATCCCCTCGACCGAAAGCCTCAAGCTCACCATCGAACGCGTGCTGCCCTATTGGGAGGACGCGATCCTGCCGGTGCTGGCGCGCGGGGAGACGGTGATCATTGCGGCGCACGGCAACAGCTTGCGCGCGCTGGTCAAGCATCTCTCGGGCATTTCCAATGCGGACATCACCGATCTCGAGATTCCCACCGGCCAGCCGATCATCTACGACTTTGACGCCGATATGGTGCCCGGCGCGCGGTACTATCTGAAGGACGCATGATGGAAGCCACCGGGGGGAAGGTCGCGATCGTGATGGGGAGCCAGTCCGACTGGCCGACCATGAAAGCCGCCGCCGACGTGCTGAGCGAGCTGGAAGTGGCTTACGAGGCGCGAATCACCTCGGCCCACCGCACGCCGGACCGGATGGTCGCCTTTGCCAAGGGCGCGGAAGGCGAAGGCTTCAGCGTGATTATCGCAGGCGCGGGCGGCGCGGCGCACTTGCCCGGCATGATCGCCAGCATGACGCATCTGCCGGTGCTGGGCGTGCCGGTGCAGTCGAAAGCCTTGAGCGGCATGGATAGCCTGCTCTCGATCGTGCAAATGCCGGGCGGCATCCCGGTCGGCACGCTGGCGATTGGTGAAGCAGGCGCGAAGAACGCCGGACTGCTCGCCGCCGCGATCCTGGCGCTGAGCGACGAAGACCTGTCCGAACGCCTGCAAGACTGGCGCGCCGCCAACAGCGCTGGCGTCGCCGAGGTGCCGGAGGATTGATGCTCCCCCCCGGTTCCACCATCGGCATTCTGGGCGGCGGTCAGCTGGGCCGGATGATGGCCGTTGCCGGTTTGCAGCTCGGCTACAAGGTGATCGGCTTCGCGCCCGAGGGTGACAATGTCGCCGCCGATGCCTCGTCCGATTTCATCACCGCCGATTGGGACGACGCCGCAGCGCTGGCCGCATTCACAGGCCGCTGCGATGTGGTGACCTGGGAGTTCGAGAACGTGCCGCTCAGCACGGTCGCAGCGATCCCCCCGGCTCTGCTCGCCTGCCCTGCGCGCGCGCTGGAGGTGGCTCAGGACCGGCTGAGCGAGAAGGCGTTTGCCGCCAGCCTCGGCGGCACGCCAGCGCCCTACGAACGGGTCGAGACCGAGGATGACTTCGCCAATGCGCTGGTCCGTGTCGGCACCCCCGGCATCCTCAAGACCGCGCGTGACGGGTACGACGGCAAGGGCCAGTGGCGCGTGCGATCAGCGCTGGAAGCCAGCGGCGTGCGCTTTCCGGGCGTGACCTGCATCTACGAAGGCTTCGTGACCTACGAGACCGAGTTTTCGGTGATCCTCGTGCGGGGCAAGGACGGCAGCGTGAAGTTCTGGGATTCGACGGCCAACCTGCATGATGGCGGGATGCTGGCGCAGTCGATCCTGCCCGCGGGCGCGCTGGTCGAAGCGCAGGTGCCCGCCGCACGCGAGCTCGCCGCCAAGGTCGCCGATGCGCTCGGCTATGTCGGGGTGCTGACGCTGGAATTCTTCGCCACCCGCGAAGGCCCGGTGTTCAACGAGATGGCGCCCCGCGTGCACAATTCCGGCCACTGGACGATCGAAGGCGCAGCCACCAGCCAGTTCGAAAACCACATCCGCGCGATCTGCGGCTTGCCGCTGGGGGTGACCAAGACCCGCTTCGAAGCCATCGAAATGCGCAACATCGTCGGCGAGGAGGCCCTGCGCGCTCACGCCATTCTGGCCGAGCCGGGCGAACCGCACTTGCACCTCTACGGCAAGCGCGAAGTGCGCGAGGGCCGCAAGATGGGCCACGTCACCCGCGTCGGACATGCGATCAGATGAGCACCGAAATCGTGCTGATCTACGCCCGCGCCGCCAATGGCGCGATCGGCAATGAGGGCGATCTGCCCTGGCGGCTGCCTGCTGATCTCAAGCGCTTCAAGGCGCTGACGATGGGCAAACCCATGATCATGGGCCGCAAGACCTTTGAAAGCCTGCCCGGCCTGCTCCCCGGTCGCCGCCACATCGTGCTCTCCCGGCGGGACAGCTTTGCTGCCGACGGCGCGCAGATGGCCGGATCGGTCAAGGAAGCGCTGGCGCTGGCGGAGCAAGGCAACGAGGGCGGCGAAGTCGCGATCATCGGCGGAGCGGCGATCTATGATGTGTTCCTGCCGCTCGCCCACCGGATTGAGCTGACCCAGATCCACGCCAACTACCCCGGCGACACTTTCATGGCCGAGCCGGGTCGTGACTGGGTGCTGACGGGGCGCGAAGATCATGCGGCGAACGATCCGCACCCGGCGTTCTCGTTCCTCACCTTCCGGCGTGCGGGCGCGATCTGATGCGCTGGCTCGATCACCGCGATTCCATGCCCGAGGCGCTGCGCGGCGCGGTCATCGCGCTCGGCAATTTCGACGGGTTCCACTCGGGCCATCAGGCCGTGGCGGGCGAGGCGATCCGCTGGGCGCAGGCCGAAGGCCGCCCCTCGATCATCGCCACCTTCGATCCACACCCGGTGCGCTTCTTCCGGCCCGATGTGCCGCCGTTCCGGCTGACGACCTTGGAGCAACGGCAGGAATTGTATCTGGCGGCGGGCGCGACCGCGATGCTGGTGTTCCACTTCGATGCCGATCTGGCGGGGACGAGCGCGGAGGATTTCATCCGCGCCATCCTGATCGAGCGTTTCGGCGCACACGGGGTGGTGACCGGCGGCGATTTCACCTTCGGCAAGGGCGCGAAGGGCAATGTCGAGCTGCTGCGCACCTTGGGCGGCGAATTGGGCCTGCAATCGCGCGTGGTTGAAGCGGTGAGCGAGGGAGACGAGGTCGTCTCCTCCAGCCGCATCCGGCAAGCCTTACGCGACGGCGATCCGCAACTGGCCGCGCGCCTGCTCACCCGGCCCTTCGCCATCAGGGGCATCGTCGAACATGGCGACAAGCGCGGGCGCACCATCGGCTATCCCACCGCCAACGTCACAATCGACAACTACCTGCGCCCCAAATACGGTATCTACGCCGTCACGGGCCGCTTGCTCGCCACCGGGCAAGTGCTCCACGGCGCGGCCAATATCGGCATCCGCCCGCAGTTCGAACCGCCCAAGGAGCTGCTGGAGCCCTTCTTCTTCGACTTCTCCGGCGACCTGTACGGGCAGGAGATCGAGGTGGCCTTCCACCACTTCCTGCGCGGCGAGGCGAAGTTTGACTCGCTCGAGGCGCTGATCGAACAAATGGACAAGGATTGCGCCGAAGCGCGGCGGTTGCTCGGTTGATTGGTTCACGCAGAGACGCCGAGTAGAAGTGGAGACGCAGAGAGGTTGCGCCCGCCGCGCGAGCGGCATTCACATTTCTGGTTCGCGCCAAGGAGCCAAGAGGCCAAGAGAGAGCAACTGGCTGCACCGCAGTCTAACATCTTGGCACCTTGGGAACTTGGCGCGAACCGATCCGCGGCTTCGCCGCGTGGACCTTCTCCGCGTCTCCCTCTTCTTCTCTGCGCCTCTGCGTGAAACCCTTCTCTTTCCCTGTCCCAAGACAAATTGCGCAAACCCCGCACGCCCGCTAAGGCCGCCCGCACCATGAGCGACGACACCAGCACCACGTCCAAGGGGCGCGATTACCGGGACACCGTCTTCCTGCCGAAGACCGATTTCCCCATGAAGGCCGGCCTCCCCCAGAAGGAGCCGGGCATTGCCGCGCGCTGGGAGCAGATCGGGCTCTACAACGCCCTGCGTGACGCCCGCCGGGGGCGTGAGAAGTTCATCCTCCACGATGGCCCGCCTTACGCCAATGGCGACATGCATATCGGCCATGCGCTGAACCACATCCTGAAAGACATGGTCTGCCGCACCCAGAACCTCTTGGGCCGCGATGCGCCTTACGTGCCGGGCTGGGATTGCCACGGCCTGCCGATCGAATGGAAGGTCGAAGAAGCCTACCGCAAGGCCAAGAAGAACAAGGACGAGGTTCCGCCAAAGGAATTCCGCGCCGAATGCCGCGCCTATGCGCAGCAATGGGTGGATGTGCAGCGCGAACAGCTGAAGCGCCTCGGCATCATGGGCGATTGGGACCATCCCTATCTCACCATGGATTTTCAGGCCGAAGCGACGATTGTCGCCGAGCTGATGAAGTTCGCCGAGGCCGGAAACGTCTATCGCGGGGCCAAGCCGGTGATGTGGTCCCCGGTCGAAAAGACCGCACTGGCCGAGGCGGAAGTCGAATACGAGGACATCACCTCGACCCAGATCGATGTGGCGTTCGAGATCGTCGAGAGCCCGATCCCGGAGCTGGTCGGCGCCCACGCGGTGATCTGGACGACGACGCCTTGGACGATCCCGGTGAACCAGGCTTTGGCTTATGGGCCGGAGGTTGAGTATCAGGTGCTCGACGTAGGCACCCACAAGCTGCTTTACGCAGTCGACCTTGAGTTCGCGTTCCACTTTAGGCTTGCTGCAAACGAGAACCCGAAGTCAGGTCCAGTGATCTGGCGTGGCAAGGGCGCAGACCTCGCCGGCACCCTCGCCCGCCATCCGATGCACGCATTGGGCGGGTTCTACGCGACCCCGCGTCCGCTGCTGCCCGGCGACTTCGTGACCACCGACTCTGGCACCGGCCTCGTCCACATGGCGCCCGATCACGGCGAGGACGACTTTGACCTGTGCAAGGCGAACGGCATCAACCCCGTCTTCGCGGTGATGGACGACGGGCGTTATCGCGACGACTGGCAATGGCTGGGCGCAAGCGACGAGCGCCGCATGAGCGTAATCAACCCCAAGTTTAACGCGCCTGACGGCCCGATCTGCTCGGACCTGCGCGAGGTCGGCGCGCTGCTCGCCGCGAGCGCGGATTACGCGCACTCCTACCCGCACTCGTGGCGCTCCAAGGCCAAGGTGATCTTCCGCTGCACCCCGCAGTGGTTCGTGCCGATGGACAAAGTCCTCGGCGAAGGCGGGACGCTGCGCGAACGCGCCCTCTCCGAAATCGCCCGTGTGGAATTCATCCCCGAAAAGGGCCGCAACCGCATCGGCGCGATGGTCGAAGGGCGGCCCGACTGGGTACTCTCCCGCCAGCGCGCGTGGGGCGTGCCGATCACTTTGTTCGTGCGGCCCGATGGCACCTATCTGCAAGACGCGGACGTCAACGCCCGCATCGTTGCCGCGGTGCGCGAGGAAGGCGTCGATGCGTGGGACGAGGCGCGCAAGGCGGAGTACCTTGGCTCAGCGCACAACCCCGACGATTACGAGATGGTCACCGACATTCTCGACGTCTGGTTCGATTCGGGCTGCACCCACGCCTTCGTGCTCGAAAGCGGTCGCTGGCCGGACCTGACATGGCCCGCCAATCTCTACCTTGAAGGCTCTGATCAGCATCGCGGCTGGTTCCAGTCCTCGCTGCTGCAATCCTGCGCCACGCGGGGCCGCGCGCCCTATGATCAGGTGCTGACCCACGGCTTCACGATGGACGCCAAGGGCCGCAAGATGTCCAAGAGCGAGGGCAACACCATCAGCCCGATCAAGGTGATGGAGGAATATGGCGCCGACATCATCCGCCTGTGGGCGCTGAGCGTCGATTTTACCGAGGATCACCGCATCGGCGATGAAATCCTCAAGGGCGTGGGCGACCAGTACCGGAAACTGCGTAACACCTTCCGCTACCTGCTCGGCGCGCTCGACGGCTTTGTGGGCGACATGAGCGATGGCGGGGCTTTGCCGGAGCTTGAGGTCTATGTGCTGGCGCTGCTGGCTGACCTCGACGGGAAGCTTAAAGCGGCGGCGGAAAGCTACGATTTCAACCTCTACACCCGCCTGCTGGTCGATTTCTGCAACGAGGACCTTTCGGCCTTCTATTTCGATATCCGCAAGGATTCGCTCTATTGCGACGGGCCGGACAGCGTCACGCGCAACGCTTATCGCACCGTGCTCGACCTGCTGTTCCACGCGCTGATCCGCTATGCCGCACCGGTGCTGGTGTTCACGGCGGAAGAAGTGTGGATGGCGCGCTATCCCGGGGATGCCGAGGAGGACGACAACGGGCAGCGCGGTTCGGTCCACCTGCTCGAATGGCCCGCCGTGCCGGGCGTGGTGGTCGACACAGCCCGCTGGGAGATGCTGCGCGCGCTGCGGGATCAGGTCAACGAAGCGATTGAGCCACTGCGGCGCGACAAGACGATCCGCTCCAGCCTCGAAGCCGAGGTGGTCGTCCCCGACAGCGCGGTGCCCGAAGGCGTGTCGGACGCACAACTCGCTGAGCTGTTCATCACCGCGACAGTGACGCGCGGGCAGGGCGACGCTGTGACCGTCACCAAGACCTCCCACCACAAATGCGGCCGTTGCTGGCGCCTCCTGCCTGACGTGGCGGAAGACGGCGCGCTGTGCGGACGCTGCGATGATGTGGTCGGCCACATGGACGCGGCGGCATGAGCGGGTTGTTCACCCGCAACCGGCTGATCGGCCTGGCGCTGGCGGCGCTGGTCGCCATCATCGATCAGGTGGTGAAGTGGTACGTGATCGGCCCGCTGCAGCTGCGGCAGGTGCTGCATATCGACCTGCTGCCATTCTTCGACCTCACCTATACCGAGAACAAGGGCATCTCGCTCGGGATGTTCCAGGCCAATGACATGGAAACCCGCTGGCTGCTGGTGCTGCTCACCGGGGTGATCGCGCTGGTGGTGCTGGTGTGGATGATGCGCGAGCGCAAGCTGGGCGAAATTCTCGGCCTGTCGCTGATTCTTGGCGGAGCGCTGGGGAATATCCGCGATCGCTATGAATTGGGCTATGTCATCGACTATGCCGATTTGCATATCGGGACCTTCCGCCCGTTCCTGATCTTCAACATTGCCGACGCCGCCATCACCATCGGCGTCGTCATAATCCTTGCCCGCAGCCTGTTGGTGCGCGACAAGGACGACACCGAAACCGGGGAAGCGCCCCGTGGAGAGACCCAAGATGCGTAAGTTTGCACCCCTGATCCTGCTGACCGGCGCTTCGGCGATGCTGGCGGCCTGTGGCGGCGGCGGCGGGGTTTTCAACCGCGAGCGGCCCGACGAATTCGCTGTGCAGCGTCAGGCGCCGCTGGTGGTTCCGCCCGATTTCACGCTGACTCCGCCCGCCCCCGGCGCTCCGCGTCCGTCCGAAGGCACCGCGTCCGAACAGGCGCTGGATGCCCTGTTCGGTGGCCCTGCCCCGCGCAGCCGCGTGGAAGCGAGCGTGATCGACCGCGCTGGGGCCGCCGCGCCGAGCATCCGCAGTCAGGTCGGCGATACCGAAACCAACACGGTCGCCAAGGGCCGCGTGACCCGCGACATCATCGCCGCGCCCGAAGGTGACGGGCAGGCCGCAACGACGGTGATCCCAAGCGCCTGACGTCCCGCCACGCGGGTGTGAAGGGCGCAGGACCGGCGCGAGCGCTGGTTTCCTACAGTAGTGCGGCGCGCTAGCATCGCTGCCGCTCTTTCCTATCGTCAGCCCCGTGACACCGGCCTGCCCCTGTGTGCGCTCCGAAAGTGGACCGTAAAAGAGGGGGGGGGGGGGCCGCAACCGGCAAAGTGTCAACTTCGTATTTCAGGTGTAACAATCTGAAATCACTAACAATTCGGCGCAAATAGCCGCTTGACACCCTGTCAACTTTGTCACCTTCGCAAGATTGTTGCGCGGCGCTCAAAAGCTGGAAAAAGCAAGGCTTTGGAGCACGCTCACAGCCACTGCCCGATGCGTCTCAGTCGGCAGAGATAACCCGGCTCACCAGCAGCTTGTCGATCCGGCGACCGTCCATGTCGACGACCTCAAAGCGCCAGCCCTGATCGGTGAAGTGCTCGCCCTCATGCGGCAGCTTCTTCATCACGGACAGCACATAGCCTGCCGCCGTGCCAAACTCGCGGTCCTCGCCATATTCGATGCCCAGCCGGTCGGCCAGCGCATCGGCCGATAGCGAGCCCGATACCAGCAGCGAACCATCCTCGCGCTCCACCACCGAAGGCAGATCGCCATCGTCGCTGTCGCTGGCGAAGTTGCCGACAATCGCGGTCAGCAGGTCGACCGGCGTGACGATCCCTTCGAAATGCCCGTATTCATCGTGCACCACCGCCATCGCCACTTCGGCCGATTGCAGCACGCGCAGCGCGTCCATTGCGTCGAGCTGATCGGGCACGACCTCGACCTTGCGCATCATCGCCCGGATCGAGACCTGCTCACCGCTGACCATCGCCGCCAGCACATCGCGCACCTTGACCACGCCGAGGATCGTATCGGGCGAACCTTCAGCGACCGGCAGCAGCGAGTGCGAGCTTTCCTCGATCGTCTCGCGGATTTCGGCGACGTCGGCATCTGCCTCGATCCAATCGATATCCGTGCGCGGCGTCATCATCTCGCGCACCGGACGCTCGGCCAGACGGACCACGCCGGTGAGGATCTGGCGCTGTTCGGCCTCGATCACGCCCGACCGGGTCGCCTCGGCAAAGATCATCCGCAGTTCCTCGGCGGTGACCGTGGCCTCGTCCGTGCGGCGCAGGCCGAACAGGTTGAAGATGACGGCCGAGCTCGAATCGAGCAGCCACACCAGCGGCGCGCCGATCCGCGAGAGCATCGCCATTGGCAAAGCCATCACCAAGGCCAGCGGCACCGCGCTGCGCAGGGCCAACTGCTTGGGTACCAGCTCGCCCACGACGACGCTGAGGTAGGTGGTCAGCGCGATCACGACGGCAAACCCAGCCTCGTCGGCATATTCGGGCGGCAGGCCCAGCGCTTCCATCCGCTCACCCACCGGCCCGCCAAGGCTCGCACCCGAATAGGCGCCAGCGACGATCCCGATCAGCGTGATGCCGATCTGCACGGTCGAGAGGAACTTGCCCGGATGCGCGGCCAGCGCAATCGCCGTTCGCGCCGCTTTGGACCCGGCTTCGGCCTTGGCTTCGAGCGTGCTGGTCTTGGCTGACACAATCGCCAGCTCGGACATGGCGAAGACGCCATTGATCACAACGAGCACCACAATGGTGGCAAGATCGGTCCAGGGAAACGGGGTCACGCCGTCTGCGCTAGCACAAACGGGCGGTGTTGCCAGCCTTGCAACATCATCGTTTGGCGGCATTCTGTTCAACATGGGTCAATGCGCGAGGGGTCAAGGGCGCTATTGTCTCAGTGGGCTGAACCCTTGCTGCCGTTCCGGCTGCATGGCACGTTCGGCGGCACATAAGAGGGAGGACTTGCTTATGACTATCTCGCGTATCCTGCTGTCGGGCACAGCTGCACTTGCATTGCTGGGCACCAGCGCCTGCGTCACCGACCCCAACACCGGTGAAAAGAAGATCTCGCGCACGGCGATTGGCACCGGCCTTGGCGGCACGCTCGGCTACCTGCTCGGCGGCGCTATCGGCGGCGACACGGGCCGCATCATCGGCGCAGGCATCGGCGGCTCGGCCGGCGCAGTGCTCGGCAAGCAGTATGACGACCAGATCAAGGAACTGAAGGAACAGACCGCCGGCAGCGGTGTGGACGTGGAAGAAGTCGGCAATCAGGACGCGATCCTGGTGCGCCTGCCCGACGGCGTGACCTTCGCCACCGGTTCGGCAGCGATCAATCCGGGCTTCCTCGACACGCTGAACAGCGTCGCTGAAACGTTGATCAAGTATCCCAACAGCCTGATCGACGTCTACGGCTTCACCGACACGACCGGGTCGCCCGCCACCAACCAGCGCCTGTCCGAACAGCGCGCGCAGGCGGTTGCCGATTACCTCGCCGCGCGCGGCGTGGCACGTTCGCGGATGGCGACGCAGGGCTTTGGCGAGCAGTATGACTATCTGCGCGTAAAGACCGGCGACAACATCAACGAAGCGCTCAACCGCCGGGTCGAAATCAAGATCATCCCGGTCAGCCAGGACGATGTGAACGCCGCTCGCGGGAATTGATCGTCTGACACAAGCATAGCGGCGGGCCGTCCCTCGGGGCGGCCCGCTCGCGTTTCAGCGGAGCGCTGCGGCCCGCTCAGCCAACCGCTCGACTGCGGCGGCGTGAATGGCCGGGGAGCACACCAGCACCCCGAAATCGCGTGGATCGTGTTTGTTATAGGCGAGCGGCCCGCCGAAAGCGTCTGTCACCTCGGCTCCCGCTTCGCGCGCTATGAGGGTGGCAGCCGCGATGTCCCACTCGTACCCCCAGCGCAATGTCGCCACCAGATCGGCCTGATCGGCGGCGACCATGGCGATCCTGAGCGCAATCGAGTTGGGCTGATCGACCATGACCAGATCGCTGTCGTCCTTGGGAAGGCTGACAGTCGGCACTCGCGCGCCGGAGAATTCGGTGCGCTGGCTCGCCCGGATCGTGATGCCGTTCAATGTTGCGCCTTGCCCAGCGACCGCCACCCATTCCTCGCGCCTTGCGGGAGCAGCCAGCATCCCGATCAGCGGGCGACCCGAACTCACCAGCGCCACTGACACTGCCCAGCCCGGGCGCCCGCCAACAAAATCACGCGTACCGTCGATCGGATCGACCAACCAGATGAGGCCGCTCTGCGTGCGCGCCTTGTCATCGGCGGTTTCCTCAGACAGCCACGCCGCCGACGGCAGCAAGCGGTGCAGCTCGCGCTTGAGAAAGCGGTCAACCTCAAGGTCAGCCTCGCTCACCGGGTTGCCGGGGGTCTTGTCCCAGCTGTGCAGGTCATGCCCCGCCCCCGGCCAACGCGAGTGGGCGATACGGCCCGCCTCGCGGACGATGGCCAGAAGATGATCCCTGTCAATCATGAGAGGCATCCGTGTTGGCCGTGCCGCAAGCACTTTTCAAGAGGGTCGATCCGTGCTTAGGCCCCCGCCAGACGACCTCTCGTCAGGATACGCCCAGAATACGCATCAAAGGGATCGATACGCCATGAACGTCCATGAATATCAGGCCAAGGAACTGCTCGCCCAGCACGGGCTTGCCATCCCGGCCGGCCACGCCGCGCTCACCGTCGAAGAAGCGGTGGAAGCTGCCAAGAAGCTGCCCGGGCCGCTTTATGTCGTGAAGGCGCAGATCCATGCAGGCGGCCGCGGCAAGGGCAAGTTCAAGGAACTCGGCCCTGATGCCAAGGGCGGCGTGCGCCTCGCCAAGAGCCTTGAGGAAGTGGAAGCTCACGCCAAGGAAATGCTCGGCAACACGCTGGTCACCATCCAGACGGGGGATGCAGGCAAGCAGGTGAACCGCCTCTACATCACCGACGGCGTCGATATCGCCAAGGAATACTACCTCTCGCTGCTGGTCGACCGCGCGACGGGCCGCGTTGCCTTCGTCGTTTCGACCGAGGGCGGGATGGACATCGAAACCGTGGCGCATGACACGCCCGAGCTGATCACCACCTTCAGCGTCGATCCCGCACAGGGCTTCCAGCCGCACCACGGCCGCGCTGTCGCCTTCGCGCTGAAGCTGACGGGCGATCTCAACAAGCAGGCGCAGAAGCTCGCCAAGCAGCTTTATGACGCCTTCCTCGCCACCGATTGCGAGATGCTGGAAATCAACCCGCTGGTCGAAAGCGAAGACGGCAAGCTGCTGGTGCTCGACGCGAAGATGAGCTTCGACGGCAATGCGCTCTACCGCCACCCCGACATCGAAGCCCTGCGCGACGAGACCGAGGAAGACCCGGCCGAAGTCGAAGCCAGCGAATATGACCTCGCCTACATCAAGCTTGATGGGAACATCGGCTGCATGGTGAACGGCGCGGGCCTCGCCATGGCGACGATGGACATCATCAAGCTGAACGGCGCCTTCCCGGCCAACTTCCTCGACGTGGGCGGCGGCGCCACCACCGAGAAGGTGACCGCGGCCTTCAAGATCATCCTCAAGGACCCCGCGGTGGAAGGCATCCTCGTCAACATCTTCGGCGGAATCATGAAGTGCGACGTGATCGCCAACGGGATCGTGCAGGCGGCCAAGGACGTGAACTTGCAGGTGCCGCTGGTCGTGCGTCTCGAAGGCACCAATGTGGCCGAAGGCAAGGCGATCCTCGAGAATTCGGGCCTCGCCATCGTCAGCGCCGACAATCTGGGCGATGCCGCACAGAAGATCGTCGCTGAGGTGAAGAAGGCCGCCTAAGCCTCCACTCCGATAGGGATCAGCAGCCCCCGCCGGTTCGCGCCGGCGGGGGCTTTGCTTTGTGGCTCAGCGCGACGGGCCGGGTTCCGGCAGCACTGGCGGCGTGGAGTCGGCATAGGTCAGCCAATTCTGCCAGATCGTGCGGGTGCGCTCATCGACCAGCGCGATTGCGCAGCTAAGATAGACGTAGTTGCGAATGGTGCCCTCCTTGTTGTCCTCATAAAGGGCATCACATTCCTGCTTACGGTACGCTTCGGAAGCGGCATCACTTTGCCGGATCATCTTCGCCAAATCCGGACTGTCATCATGCCGGGCGAGTGCAGCGGCAAGGTATTGATCCTTACGCTGGGTCGAGCGGGCCAGAATCTCGCTCATGCATTCGTCCATCTCGATTGTGGTGCCGTCGCAACCGAAGACGCTCGTGGGCCGCGCCGCCCGGTTGAAGCGGAAGAGCAGCTCCTTGGGCTCAGGCTGATCGCTCTTCATCCGCACTGCCACGACCAGCTTGTCATTGCCGTCGCAGCGAATGGTGAGACCGCTGAAATAGGCCGCGCAGAAATCGAGGCTGAGCAAGCGGAAGGTGACCATGCCCGCCTTGTCTTCCCAACCGGTCAGGTCGGCGTTGAAGTGTTTGAGTTTGAGGGCGAGGCTATCACCCTCCTCCGCCAGATACATGTGCTCCGAGAACAGAATGTCGCCTTCGGGGGTCTGCTGGATGAAGGTGCCGACCATCGTATTGCCCGTCGGCGGCAGCCAGCTTTCGGTCGCAGGCGCCCCATCGATGCCCTCGCCCTGCCACAAGCCTTCGAGCCACCACATCTGATATACGGTGGCGGGCGGTGATACGAAACCTTCCGGCCCGACGCGGGTTTCCTGCGCTGAAAGCGCGCCCCCCCAAGCTGCAATGATTGCACCAGCCATTGCCCAAAATGCGCGCATTCCGCGCTCCATTGCCCGCTGAAGTGTAGCGCCGGACATCAAAATTACCTAGCGACTCCGGCGCAGACGCAGGCTAGCGCTTTCGCGTGAATCCCGGCCTCGCCCACACTTGACGTTTACGTAAACGCAATCTAGGCGAACGGCCAGTACATCGTTCAAGATTCTGTGAGAGGAAGGAACACCCATGAAGATCCTCGTCCCCGTCAAGCGGGTGATCGATTACAACGTCAAGCCGCGGGTCAAGGCCGACGGCACGGGCGTTGACCTTGCCAACGTCAAGATGAGCATGAACCCGTTCGACGAGATCGCGGTCGAGGAAGCCATCCGCCTCAAGGAAAAAGGCGCGGCCACCGAGATCGTCGCTGTCAGCGTCGGCCCGGCCAAGGCGCAGGAAACTCTGCGCACCGCGCTTGCGATGGGCGCCGACCGCGCGATCCTGATCGAAACCGACGAAGACGTGGAACCGCTGGCCGTTGCCAAGATTCTCAAGGCGATTGCCGATGAAGAAGCCCCCGGCCTCGTCATCCTCGGCAAGCAGTCGATTTCCGACGATTCGAATCAGACCGGCCAGATGCTGGCAGCCCTCATGGGCCGTCCGCAGGGCACCTTCGCCAACACCGTTGAGGTGGATGGTGACAGCGTGGTGGTGAAGCGCGAAGTCGATGGCGGCTTGCAGACCGTGAAGCTCGCCATGCCCGCGATCGTCACCACCGACCTTCGCCTGAACGAGCCGCGCTATGCCTCGCTGCCGAACATCATGAAGGCCAAGCAGAAGCCGCTCGCGGTCAAGACTGCGGCCGATTACGGCGTCGATCTGACCCCGCGTCTCAAGACCCTCAAGGTCGCCGAGCCGCCGGTGCGCAAGGCGGGCGAGAAGGTCGCTGACGTCGCCGCGCTGGTCGAGAAGGTTAAGGCGCTCGGCATCGCATAAGGATCAACCCCGCCCCCGTTCGTGTCGAGCGGAGGGCGCAGCCCGTAGTCGAGACAGGCTTCTCGACTTCGCTCGAAGCGAACGGGTTTCAAGTGAGAGGTAAGTTCAATGAAGACTCTGGTTCTCGTCGAACATGACAACACCAATGTGCACGATGCGACCCTCGCGGTCGTCACCGCTGCATCGAAGCTAGGTGAAGTGCACCTGCTGGTCGCCGGTCACAATTGCGGCTCTGTTGCCGAAGCGGCTGCCAAGATTGCAGGTGTGGGCAAGGTTCACGTCGCGGATGACGCCGCCTATGCCAACGGCCTGGCCGAAAACGTCGCTCCGCTCGCTGCGGAACTGATGGGCCACCACGATGCGTTCCTCGCCGCTGCCACCACGCAGGGCAAGAACGTCGCCCCGCGCGTCGCGGCGCATCTCGATGTGATGCAGGTCAGCGAGATCCTGTCGGTTGAAGGCCCCAAGACCTTCACCCGTCCGATCTACGCGGGCAACGCCATCGCCACCGTCGAATCGACTGATGCCAAGCTCGTCATCACCGTGCGCGGTACCGCGTTCGAAAAGGCGGCGACCGAAGGCGGTTCAGGCACCGTCGAAGCCGTTGGCGGTGCGGGCGATGCCGGCATCTCCAGCTTCGTGAGCTCGGAAATCGCCAAGAGCGAGCGTCCCGAACTCACCAGCGCCAAGATCATCGTCTCGGGCGGCCGCGCGCTGAAGGATGCGGAAACCTTCGAAGCGACCATCACCCCGCTCGCCGACAAGCTTGGCGCTGCGATCGGTGCAAGCCGTGCGGCGGTCGACGCGGGCTATGTCCCCAACGACTACCAGGTCGGCCAGACCGGCAAGATCGTGGCCCCGGAAGCCTACTTCGCCATCGGCATCTCGGGCGCGATCCAGCACCTTGCGGGGATGAAGGATTCGAAGGTCATCATCGCCATCAATAAGGACGACGATGCGCCGATCTTCCAGGTCGCGGACATCGGGCTGGTCGCAGACCTGTTCACGGCGGTGCCGGAGCTGACTGCGGCGCTGTAAGCGGTTCATCGCAAGAGACTTTATTTTGAAATGAGCCTCCGGCAGTCTCGCCTGACTGTCGGAGGTTTTTTCATGCGCTACGCTGTTCTTGCCATTGCTGCCGTGTCGCCTGCGCTGGCCGCCTCCCCATTGCAGGCCGAAGAGCCGGTGGTGCTGAAGCCCGCAAGTTCGTGGAACGTCGATTTCGCGTCCGAAAAATGCCAGCTGATCCGAGTCTTCGGCGAGGGCGAAAACCGGCATTTCCTACGGTTCCAGCAATTTTCTCCGGGCCGGGCTGCCGGGCTGACAGTGGCGGGGCCTGCCTTTAAGCGGTTCCGCAGCCTGGCGGCCACGGACCTGCGCTTTTATGAAGGCCAGACCCCGCACCGCACCAGGCCCTTTACCGGCACGGTGGATCAATTCGGCCCCGGGTTGATCTATTCCTATGTCACCATCGATGGCGGGATGCCCGAGCGCCCCCCAGCCGATGCTCCGCCTGTCCCGGTCGGCGCGATGCTCGATCCAGCGCTCGGCAAAAAGGTGCAGTTCGTCGAGCTGCGTCAGAGGGATCGCACCGTGCGTCTGGCGACCGGGCCGCTCAACGCCGCGTTTGAGGTGTTGAACGAGTGTACGCTCGATCTCCTGCGCGAATGGGGGCTCGATCCCGAAAAGCACAAGACCGCGCAGAGCGAGCCGGTTTGGACCAATCAGGATGTGATCGCGCGGCGGATCATGGCCGATTATCCGAGCGAAGCGGCGCGTGAGGGCGAGCAGGCGATTCTGCGGATGCGGGTGATCGTCAGTGAAACGGGCACGGTCGAAAGCTGCACCCTGCTTCAGGCAACCACGGCCAAGGAACTTGAATCCCCCGCCTGCCGGCTGATGAAGAACGCCACCTTTGAGCCCGCGCGCGATGCGACAGGGGCAGCGTTCAAGTCCTATTACGCCACCTCGATCACCTACCGTCTGGGCTAACGCGTGGGCCTCACAGCACTGTGGTGATGAAGTGCAGCGTCATTCCCACAAGCCCGCCCACCAGCGTGCCATTGATGCGGATGAACTGGAGGTCGCGGCCCACGGCGCCTTCGACGCGGTCGGTGATGGTGGTCGCGTCCCAGCGCTTGACCGTTTCTGACACCAGCCTGACGATCTGGTCGCCATAGCGGGTGGCCACGCCAACCATGGTGCGGCGGGCAAAGCGGTTGATCTGGAGTTGTAGCCGCGCATCCGCCTGTAACGCCTGTCCGAGTTCGGAGAGCATGTTGCGCATTTCCTCGCCCATGCTGCTTTCGGGGTCGCGGGCGCGAGTGATCAGCGAGCGGCGGATGCGTTCCCACACGCCTGTCCACCACACCGCGACGGCGGGGTTGGCGATCAGATCGCGCTTCATCTCTTCGACCTTGGCGCGGGTTTCCGGGTCGTGCTGCAAATCCTGACCGAGCTTGGCGAGGCCTTCCTCGATCTTGCCGCGCAGGGGGTGATCGGGGTTCACCAGCACCTCGGCGAGCAGCTTGTACAGCCCGTCGAGCACGCTGGACGAGATGGTCTTGTCGATCCCCGCCCAGCGCAGCACGCCCGCCACCCGCTGGTGGATGATGTCGCGCAGGGTCTCCTCATTGTCCTCGATGGTGAGGCCCGCCCAGCGCACGAACCCATCGATCAGCGGCTGGTGGCGCTTGTCCGCCATCGTCGTCTCGATCATGCGGCCTGCAAGCGGCGCAATGTCGAGCTTGGCCAGCTGGCTAGCGAGCCCAGAGCGCACCTGATTGCCGAGCCGGTCAGGGTCGAGGCTTTCCAGCACTTCGGCCAGCAATTCCGCAGCGCCGGAGGTGATCCGCGAGCGTTCGTCCACCATTTCGCCTTTGGGGCCCCGTTCGGGTGAGGCCGCGAGGAACTCGCCCGCTGCCTTGGCGACGTTCATCGCGGACATGCGGCGTGCGACCACGGCGGGGGTGAGGAAATTCTCCCGCAGGAACTGCGCCATGGTATCGGCGATGCGATCCTTGTTTTCAGGAATGATCGCGGTGTGCGGGATCGGCAGGCCAAGCGGGTGGCGGAACAGCGCCGTCACCGCGAACCAGTCCGCCAACCCGCCCACCATCGCGGCTTCTGCGAAGGCGTTGAGATAGGCCCAGGCGGGGTGGCCGGTTGCAGCCAAGCCGTGGGTGGCGATGAAGATCAGCGCCATCGCCGCCAGCATGCCGGTCGCCGTCCAGCGCATCCGCCGGGCACGATCGACCGTGAGCGGCTGGCCGCCGAGCGTGAGGGGCCTCAGAGAGCGCGTTGCCATGCTGTGGCCTTAGCCCGCTTCGGGGTCGTTCGTCACGCCCTTACGATCACTCAGCCGGTTCACCGCCCGGTGGCGTCAGCTTGGCAAGGCCGGGGAACGGCCGATCCGGCATTGTCGGGGCCACCGCGTTTTCGTCGCCCGGCTTGTAGGTCAGCATCCGTGCGCGCAGCACCGGGCCAACGCGCTTTTCGAAGCTGTCCGCCAGGCTGAAGCCCGCGGGCACGATCAGCAAGGTCAGCAGCGTCGAGAGCACCAGCCCGCCGATCACCACGATGCCCATCGGCTGACGCCACGCCCCGTCGCCCGACAGCGACAGCGCCACCGGCACCATCCCTGCGGTCATCGCGACAGTGGTCATCACGATCGGCTGCGCACGCTTGTGCCCAGCGTCCATGATCGCATCGAGCTTGCCGACGCCCTTGTTCATCTCCTCGATCGCGAAGTCGATCAGCAGGATCGAGTTCTTCGAGACGATGCCGAGCAGCAGCAGGATGCCGATATAGACCGGCATGGACTGCGGCTGGCCCAGCAGCCAGATCAGCAGGATACCGCCGAGCGGTGCCAGCGCGAGCGAGGTCATGTTGACCAGCGGGCTCATCAACCGCTTGTAGAGCAGCACCAGCACCGCAAACACCAGCATCACGCCCGCGATGATCGCTATGATGAGGTTGGTGACCAGCTCGGCCTGCCATTCCTCTTCGCCCACCACGTCGCGGATCACACCGACCGGCAGCTCCTGCAACACCGGCAGCGCGTCGATCTGTGCCTGCGCTTCGCCCTTCAGCACGCCTGCGGCCAAATCCGCCCCCACCAGCACGCGGCGGTTCTGGTTATAACGCTGGATTGCGGTCGGGCCGGAACCGAAGGTGATATCGGCAACCCGGCTCAATGGCACGGAGCCGCCATTGGGAAGCGGAACCGGCAGGTTCTCGATCGTGCGGAAATCGGCGCGTGCGGCTTCCGACAGGCGCACCACGATCGGGATCTGGCGATCCGACAGTGAGAAGCGCGCGGCGTTCTGTTCGATCTCACCCAATGTCGCGATGCGGATGGTCTGGGACAGAGCCACCGTGGTGATCCCGAGCTCTGCGGCGATCTTGTCACGCGGGGTGATGATGATCTCAGGACGGTTGAGGTCAGCACTGATGCGCGGGGCAACCAGCGACTTGAGCCCGCGCATCTCCTCCACCAGCCGCGCGGCGGTCTGATCGAGCAGGACCGGATCGGAACCTGCCAGCATCACGGTCATGTCACGGCCCGAGCCGAACCCGCCCGACTGCGACTGGAAGCGCACGCGGGCATCGGGGAACTTGGCGAGATCGGGCGCAAGCTCACGCTCGAACTCGACCGAGGTGCGCTGGCGATCTTCCTTCAACTTGACGAAGATCGAGGAGCTTTCACCCAGCCGGATGCGTTCCAGCAGGCGTTCGACCTCCGGCTCCTTGCGCAGGCGGTCGGCTACGGTGTTCACCACCCGCTTGGTTTCGGCGAGCGTGGTGCCGGGCACCATCTCGATCTCGACGCGGCTGTTTTCGTCATCGATGGTGGGCTGGAATTGGCCGGGGATCTGACCGAACAGCAGGATCGTCACCAGCAGCGAGAACCAGCCGATGCCGAGCATCCAAATGCGGTGATCATAAAACCGCGCCGTCATCCAGCGGTTGCCGCGCGCAAACTTACTGTCGCCGCCCGCGGGTGCCTCGATCGCCTTGAACGCGGCGAAGGTCGCGAAGAAGGACAGCAGCGAGACCAGCAGCACGATCACCACTTCGAACACCTTGGCGACAATTTTGTGCGCGGTGGTGTTGGGATCGGCGGAGACGACCGTGGCGATCTGCTTGTGCACGTCGAGCCCGATCAGGCCCTTCCACGGCGGCGCAGCTCCCATACCTCCGGCGACCATGGCGGAGATCGAACCGCTTGCCAGTTCGAACATCGCCAGCGCCGGGACGATCAGCAGCACAATCACGGCCAGCAGCAGCGTCAGGACATAGACTGCGCGGTGGCGCGGGCCATCGAGCCCGGCGCGGCGCGCAGCCATGCGGCCAGTGTCGAGCGTCCAGGCCAGCACCCGCATATAGGCGTCGATCATCGGCCCTTCGCCATGTTCGGCGTGGCCCTTGGACTTCAGGAAATAGGCCGCCATCAGCGGCGTAACCATCCGCGCGACGGCCAGCGACATGAGCACCGCGATCACCACGGTGATGCCGAAGTTCTGGAAGAACTGGCCCGACACGCCCGGCATCAGGCCCACGGGCAGGAACACGGCGACGATGCAGAAGCTGGTGGCGACCACCGGGAGGCCGATTTCGTCCGCCGCGTCGATACTCGCCTGATAGGCCGATTTGCCCATGCGCATATGGCGCACGATATTCTCGATCTCCACGATCGCATCGTCAACCAGCACCCCTGCCACCAGCGCGAGTGCCAGCAGCGACAGGAAGTTGAGGTTGAAGCCCAGCAGATCCATGAACCAGAAGGTCGGGATCGCCGACAGCGGGATTGCGACCGCCGAAATGAAGGTTGCGCGCCAATCGCGCAGGAACAGGAACACCACGACCACCGCGAGCACCGCGCCCTCAACCAGCGCCCACATCGAGGACTTGTACTGGCCGCGCGTGTAGGTCGTGCTGGTCGACAGCTTGATGAACTTCACGCCTTCGTTCTCGGCCTCGATCTTGTCCATCTCGGCCAGGGCCGCGTCATAGACCGCCAGGTCGGATGCACCGCGCGCGCGGTTCATCAAGAAGTTCACGACTTCCTTGCTGTTGACCTCGGAAATCGAGGTGCGTTCGGAAAAACCGTCCCGCACCTTGGCGATATCAGCGAGCCGCACGGTGCGTCCGCCACCAAGCTGGATCTGGGTCTGCGACAGGGCAAACGCCGTGTCCGAATTGCCAAGCACGCGCAGCGATTGGCGGGTGCCGCCAATCTCGGCCAAGCCGCCTGCGGCATCGAGATTGCCCTGGCGCAGCGCCGCATTGATCTGCGATGCGGTGACGCCGAAAGACTGCATCCGCGCCGGGTCAAGGATCACTTCGATCTGCCGGTCGACCCCGCCGAAGCGCTGGACTTCGGCCATGCCTTCGATCTTCAGCAGGCGCTTGGCGACGGTATCGTCAATGAACCAGCTCAGCTGTTCCAGCGTCATGTCATTGGCTTCAACCGCGACATAACCGATCGGTTCACCCACCACGTCGACCTTGGAGACCTGCGGTTCGAGAATGCCGTCGGGCAAGCTGCCGCGCACCGAATCGATCGCGGTTTCGACCTCGTTCACCGCTTCGATCAGGTTGGTGCCGATTTCGAATTCGACAAAGGTGTTCGAACTGCCTTCACGCGCGGTCGACTGGATCGAGTTGACCCCGCTGATCGAACGCAGCGCGCTTTCCACACGCTGGGTGATCTGGTTCTCGATCTCGGTCGGCGAAGCGCCCGGCTGGGAAATGTTGACGATCACCGCCGGGAAATCGACGTCCGGGTTGTTGGTCACGTCCATTTGCAGGAAGCTGACGATCCCGGCAAACAGCAGGCCGGTGAAGAACACCAGAGGGATCACCGGATTGCGGATCGACCAGGCCGAGATGTCGCGTAGAGCCATGATATTCCTGCCTGTGTTTCGCCGGTGCTGCGCCCGCTCCCCGTCAGTTACGCGGAAAACCGCCGCGGGGATGGACGCGATTACTTCTTGAGGGGCTGGGGGTTGACGGTTTCACCGGGGTTGAGGAACCCGCCGGCGCGCAGCACCACCTGCTCGGAGCCGGTGAGGCCTTCGGTGATGGCGAGGCCGTTGGCCGTCACCGCGCCGGTCTTGACCGGGCGGCGTACCGCTTTCTTGTCCTTGCCGATGACGTAGACGAAGCTGCCCTGGCTATCGGCGAGCACGGCGCTTTCGGGAAGAACCGTCGCGCTGAAGCTGCCCGAATTGATCCGCGCCGTAGCAAAACCGCCGGGGCGCAGCTCAGGCGCGAAGGACAACGCGATCCGCGCCGTGCCCTGCCGGGTCGTCGCATCGATCACCGGGGCGACCTGCCAGATCTGGCCCGAAAAGCTCTTTTCCGATCCGGTCGGGGTGATGGTCGCCATCGTGCCGACCGAGAGCTTGGCCAGCTGTTCTTCGGAAAGCTGCGCGAGCATTTCCATCTCGCCGCCGCTGGCGATGGTGAACAATGCCGGAGAGCCCGCACCGACCGTCTGGCCGGGTTCGACATTGCGGGCGAGAACATAGCCGGTGGCGGGCGCATAGATATTGAGCCGCTCGTTGCGTGCGCGCTGCTCGCCGAACTGCGCCTGCGCGACCTTCACGCGGGCAACGGCGGAATCGCGCACGGCGGTCAGCCGGTCAATATCGGCCTTGGAAACGAACCCGCGCGCCACCAGCTGGGCGGCGCGATCAAGGTTGGCTTGCGCCAAGTTGGCGTCAGCCTTCGCGACGTCGATCTGCGCGGACTGCGCTGCGGCCTGCTGGACCTGCACCGAACGGTCGATCACGGCCAGCACCTGGCCCTGCTGGACCCAATCGCCCGCATCGACGGTGACGCGCAGGACCTGCCCGCCTTCACCGACTACGCCAACCGGCATCGGGCGGCGTGCCGCCAGCGTACCTGGCGCCTCAATCTCCCCTGCAACGGTCGTTTTGCCGGGCGTGACGACGGTGACGGAAGGGGCCTGCGAATTGTCATCGTCAACCGCCACCGGCTCACCGCCGGCCAGCGCAAACCACGCCGCAACCGCCAACAGCAGCCCAAACACGCCAAGTCCGCCGACAATCAGCCAGCGCGGGAGCGCGGGAGCGGCAAGCGTGCGCGCACCGGAGAACTCGGTGGTCACCCCGTCGGCAGCCTCGGCCCTGATCGTCGTCTCGTAATTCATCGCCATTCCCTCACTCGGACCGGTTCCGCGCAGCGGACACTCCGGCCACGAAGTGTATTACTCGCATAAGTCACCAACTGCAACGCCTCATAGATTGTCGGGCGTTGGGCCGCAATGACTGCATCGACCGATGACTTTCAGCCTAGACGAAAGGCGCGGCTCATCGGTTCCGGGCGAGGGAAGGGCTATCGCGTCAGCGCACGCGACCGCGCTGGATCAGATTGACGATCCCGAGCAACACCACCGCGCCAATGACGGCAACGATCAACCCTCGAATCGAGAATTCCTGCACGCTGCCGCTGATCCCGAGCAAGGGGCCGGCGATCAAATTGCCAATCACCGAGCCGACGCAGCCGACCACGATGTTGAGGACGACGCCCATCGATGCATCGCGATTCATCAGGAGGCTGGCCAGCCAGCCCGCCACACCGCCAACAATCAACGCGATAATCCATCCCATAAAGTGTCTCCCATGCGGGCAGCTGGTGCGCGAGATGTGCGCGCTGCCGTGCAAGGGGAGTGCCGCCAAACGACGACAGCCCGCAACGCCTTACGGGCAGAGCGGGCTTCCGGCGGGACGAATTGAAGCTGACGTCAGTACTTGAGCTGGCGCTCGTAGAGGTCGCGGTAGTGCTGGATTTTCGTGACGCGCAGACCGTGCATGCCCGAACGATCGACCGCACGCTGCCAGGACGCGAACTCCTCCAGCGTCAGGCCGTACCGCGCGAGGGCTTCGTCAAGCGTCAGCAGCCCGCCATTGACGGCAGCGACCACCTCGGCCTTGCGCCGCACCACCCAACGCTTGGTCTGGGGAGAAGGCAGGTCGGCAAGCGTCAGCGGCTCGCCAAGCGGGCCGATAACCTGTGCGGGGCGGATGTCCTGGTTCTCAATCATTGCTTGTCTCTCGCATCGCCGCAGGGTGCGTCGGAGGGTAATCCTTTCGCGTCGCCCGGGCGGTTGGCTTCGTTAGAGCCAACCTTTGCACCCAAGGCTTTAGATTGCCCTAAAGCATCAAGGTTAACACCCGGTTCGCTATCGTCGAGAAGCGCAAAGTAACTTGCAGCCGCATCGCCGAAGCTGGCGGCGGCCTGCTCGATCGGCGCGTGCGATTCGGTTCGCAGCAACAGCCGCAGATCGCGCGCTGCGTTAAGCCGGGCGGTCAGCTCGCTCCATTCGAGCGCGCGCAGCGCCTCACCCGCGCGCCGCGCCGGTCGCTGCGCGAATCGCTCCTCACCCGCACCTGAGGCCGTGGCCCGCACGCGTCCGCGTTCTTCGGCGGGACGACCACCGGAAAGCGCGCCACTGCGCGCATCGAAAGGCTGGGCTTTCTCAAACATCATTGCCCTTCATAACCCGAGTGCGTCAAAATCTGGTAAAACCGGAATTTACTCGGGCTTAGGAATAGTGCGGGCTGATCGGGACAGATTATCTTGCTGAATCGCACACGGCATTGGCGCCACTGGCGAAGCGGGCCAAGGCTCGCTATATCGCGGCCCGCCCATGGACACCCCCGCCCTTCTCGACACTGGCCTGATGGCCGTAAGCGATGCCGCCGCGCTGTTCGATCTGCCGCGCGCCGCTGCCGATTGCCGGATCGTCGTGGCGATGAGCGGCGGGGTCGATTCCTCAGTGGTCGCCGCGCTGGCCCATGCGAGCGGCGCGGAAGTGATCGGCATCACGCTCCAGCTTTATGATTATGGCGCCGCCACCGGCCGCAAGGGCGCGTGCTGCGCGGGCGATGATATCCGCGATGCCCGCGCCGTGGCCGACCGGCTCGGGATCGCGCATTATGTCTTCGACCACGAAAGCGCTTTCCGCGAAGAGGTGGTCGAGCAGTTCGCAGACGAATATCTCGCCGGACGCACCCCGGTGCCCTGCATCCGCTGCAATATGGGGCCGAAATTCACCGACCTGTTCCGCATGGCGCGCGAGTTGGGCGCGGATTGCCTCGCGACCGGGCATTATGTCCGGCGGGTGATGACAGCGGACGGCCCGCAATTGCACCGCGCCTTCGATCCGGCGCGCGATCAGTCCTACTTCCTGTATGGCACCACCGAAGCGCAGCTCGATTATCTGCGCTTTCCGCTTGGCGGAATGCCCAAGCCGCAGGTGCGCGAATTGGCGGAAGCGGCGGGCCTGCGCAACGCGGCCAAGCCGGATTCGCAGGACATCTGCTTCGTGCCCGATGGCAACTACGCCAAGATCGTCACCAAGGTCCGCCCCGAAGGCGCGGCCCCCGGCGCGATCGTCCACGCCGCGACCGGCGAGACGCTGGGGACACACAAGGGCATCGTCCACTTCACCGTGGGCCAGAGGAAGGGTCTGGAAATCGGCGGCCAGCCTGAGCCGCTCTATGTGATCGGCCTCGATGCTGCTGCGCGCGAAGTCCGAGTCGGGCCGAAGCGGATGCTGGCGGTGAACGCCGCGCGCGTGACCGAAACCAACCGCATCGGGCCGTTCGGTGACGAACCGCTAACCGCCAAGGTCCGCAGCCTCGCCAAGCCCGTTCCGGTGACGCTGGAAGGCGCAATCGGCGGGGGCTCTGCGGTCACGATCCGCTTTGCCGAACCCGAATTCGGCGTCGCGCCGGGTCAGGCGGCAGTGATCTACGCCGGTGACCGGGTGATCGGCGGCGGATGGATCGATTCGACCGAAAAGGTCGAGGCCTGAATCTTCTTCCCGTTCGTCCTGAGCTTGTCGAAGGACTGCACTTCTTTGCTGCCTGGGCCTCGGTCCGCGAAGGAAAGGCAACCCTTCGACAAGCTCAGGGTGAACGGGAGGGGGCGTTTCACCCCTCCCACGTCTCCAGCACGCAGCCATAGCCTTCACGGTAGGTCGCGGTTGCCTCGGCCACCAGCGGGAAGCGGGCGGTGACGCTCTTCGCTTCCGGATTGTCGCGCAGAGTCACGGCTTCCATGCCGGCGAGCTTGTCCTTGCGGCAATCTTCAAGACTGCGGCCCGCAACAAAGCGGCACGAACAGGCGACCCGCGCCGAATAGGCCGACGCGATGCTGCCATAGCCATTGATCGGCTCGCGAAACGCCCAAGCAGCCCCACCCACACCCAGCGCAATGATCGCCAGCAGCCACAGCCCGTAGCGGGGACGGCGGATCGCTGTGCGGGGGGATGATTTCGCCATTGCCAAGCCTTCGCGCATCGGGGATTGGGGCCGCATGACCCTTGGATCGCCTGCCCATAATCGCGCGGCTCTGCTAGCGCCAGCCCTGCTGATGCTCGCCGCCTGCGGATCGACGCCGCCGGGACAAGCCCCCCTGTCCGATGCCGCGCTCGCCGCGGTGACCGCGGATTCAGGGGCACCGAAGGACCAGCTGGCCCGGTCGATCGACGATCTGTTTACGATGCCGGGCCTCGGCGAAACCCGCGCCGTGGTGGTGATGGCAAACGGGAAACTCGCCGCCGAACGCTATGGCCCGGGCTACGACAAGAACACGCGCTTCATCAGCTGGTCGATGGCCAAGACGGTCACCGGCGTGCTGATCGGGATGCTGGTCGCTGACGGCAAGCTCAGCCTCGATGCCTCCGCCCCCGTCCCGCTATGGCAGCGCCCCGGCGATCCGCGCGCCGAGATCACCTTGCGCCAACTGCTCCAGATGCGCAGCGGGCTGCGCCACACCGAAGCGGGCGATCCGCCCTACGAATCGAGCGAGGTCAGGATGCTGTTCCTCGACGGGCGCGACAATATGGCGAAGTGGGCGGAGGAGCAGCCGCTCGAAGCCGAGCCGGGCAAGCAGTTCGAATATTCCTCGAACACCAGTGTGATCCTCGCCGATATCGCCGCGCGGGCGCTGACCGCCAGCGCCTCGCCCGATATGCGGCGCAAGGCGGTGGCGGGTTATTTGCAGGAACGATTGTTCGGCCCGCTCGGCATGACGTCGATGGTGCCCGAGTTCGATGCGTCTGGCACGCTGATCGGCGGCAGCCTGATGCACGCCAGTGCGCGCGACTGGGCGAAGCTGGGCGAGTTCCTGCGTCTGAAAGGCCGCGCGCCCGGCGGCGAACAGCTGGTGCCGCAGCGCTGGGTCGAGGCGATGGTCACCCCCTCCCCCCGGAGCCCGCATTACGGGTTCCAGACCTGGCTCAACCGTCCGATCCCCGGCACACCGGCGAGCGAACACCCGCTATTCCCCGACCGCGCGCCGCAAAGCCTGTTTTCGCTGATCGGTCATATGGGGCAATATGTGCTGGTCTCGCCAAGCCAGCGGGTGACGCTGGTGCGGCTCGGCCATTCAGACAGCGCCGAGCGCCCGCCGATGTTGCAGCAGGCGGCGGATGTGCTGGAGCTGTATCCCGCTCGCTAACTTTTCGCGCGCTCCTGCGAAGGCGGGAGCCTCGTGACAGAGCGCTCCTGAGCCTGAGACCCCCGCCTGCGCGGGGGATCACAGTGCTTCTTTTCAAAGATGGAAAGTGCCCTCGACCACAGTGACGCACGGCCCACCAAGCCATGCCTTGTCGCCGTCAAGCCGCAGCGTCAGATCGCCGCCGCGCGTGCTGGCCTGATGGGCGGTGAAGCTGTCGCGTCCCAGCCGCTTGGCCCAATAGGGCGTCAGCACTGCATGGGCCGAACCGGTGACGCTGTCCTCGTCGACCCCGCCGCCAGGGACGAAGACGCGGCTGACGATGTCGGTGCGTGTTCCCGGCGCGGTGCAGATGAACTGGTCGTTGCCCAGAGCCCCGAGCCCGCGAATATCGGGATCGAGCGCACGAATCGCCGCTTCGTCTTCGAACAGGAAGATGTTGTAGCGGGTGTCGTTGCGCCACACCTCGATCGGCTCTGCGCCGAGCAGCGCCACGGCCTCAGGATAGGCGCGCGGCGCGGTCGGAATCGCGGGCAGCGCCAATTCATACCCTGCGCCGTCACGCCGCACTTCAAGGATGCCCGACTTCCGCGTGCGGAACGTGACCCGTTCGCCGCCGTCGCGCGCCAGAAGGATGTGGCCGCTCGCCAGCGTCGCATGGCCGCACAGCGCGATTTCATAGGTCGGCGTGCACCAGCGCAGCTCCCAATCGGCCTCGCCCGTGGCGTCACGCACCACGAACGCAGTTTCGGCGAAGAGATTCTCGCCCCCGATCTTCACCAGCACATCATCCGGTAGCCAAGCATCGAGCACCATCACGGCCGCCTGGTTCCCGCCAAAGGGCCGCGCGGCAAAGGCATCAACGTGCCAATAGGGGATTTTCTGCGTCATCAGGGCAATCCTCAGGGGTAAAGCAGTGTGTCGGACCACGGCGCATCAGCGGCATCGCGGATGAATTCGCGCCGGTCATGAAGTCGGTTGTCGCGGTCAATCCAGAATTCGATCCGGCGCGGGCTCAAGGTGAAGCCCGTCCAATGCGGCGGGCGCGGCACCTTGCCTTCGGCTTCATGCGCGGCCCACAGTTCCTGCACCCGGTCGAGATAGGTCTGCCGCTCGGGCAACGGACGCGACTGATCGCTTGCCGCACTGCCGACCTGGCTTTTGTAGGGACGCGAATGGAAATAGGCGTCAGCGCGGGCCGGAGAGACCTCGATCAGCGGGCCTTCAATGCGGATCTGGCGGCGGAGGCTTTTCCAGTGGAACAGCAGTGCGGCCTGCATATTGGCGCGGATGTGCTGGCCCTTGCGGCTTTCGGCATTGGTGAAGAAAGTGAAGCCCCCGCCGCCCATGCCCTCGGGGTTCTCGTCCTTGCCGTGGCCCTTCAGCAGCACCATCCGCACCGACGGCGCCGCATCCGCCGTCGCCGTGGCGAGAGCCATGGCATTGGGATCGTTGATTTCGCCCACTTGCGCGGCTGCAAACCATTCCTCGAACAGATCAAAGGGATCGCCGCCGGCAGGCAGAACGCTATCCGCCAACTGGGCATCGTCGAGAGGGGTTGCATCGGACATGGCTTTGAGTTCCTTGGTGGCAGGGGCAGCACATAGTTACGCGTGAGCAGCGGGAAAAGGCGCGTATCGTAAATTTCCCGTTGCCCCGGCATCACCCGCACGCTTGCACACCGCGACTGTCTCACCTAGCTAATACGCCATGCGCGACCCCTACAGCACTCTTGGCATTGCCCGCACGGCGTCCGAGGCGGACATCAAGAGCGCCTATCGCAAGCTCGCCAAGGAGCTGCACCCCGACCGGAACAAGGACAATCCCCAAGCATCGGAGAAGTTTTCCGATGCCACCCGCGCCTATGATCTGCTGTCGGACAAGGCGAAGCGCGCGCAATATGACCGGGGCGAGATCGATGGTGAGGGCAATCCCGCCAATCCCTTTGCCGGAATGGGCGCGCGGCCGGGCTATGGCCGCGGCGGCACCTATGGCGCCGGTGGGCCGGGCGCGGCCGACTTTGCGGGCTTCGGCGCGGATGAAGTCGATCTCGGCGATCTGTTCGAAGGCCTGTTTGGCGGACGCGCTCGCCAGCAGCAGCCTCCGCCCAAGCGCGGCTTCGGGCGTCAGCCTCCGCCACCCCCGCCCAAACGGGGCGCGGACATCCATTACAGGCTCGCCGTGCCTTTCGTCGAAGCCGCCGCCGGACGCGAGCAGCGCATCACGCTGGCCGATGGCAAGGCGATCAACCTGAAGCTGCCCGCTGGCGTCGAAGACGGCACGATGATGCGCCTCAAGGACAAGGGCCAACCCGGGACCGGCGGCCATGGCGACGGGATCGTGATGGTCGAAGTCGGCAGCCACCCGTTTTTCCGGCGGGAAGGCGACAATATCCGCATGGACCTGCCGATCACCCTCGATGAAGCGGTGCGCGGGGCCAAGGTCAAATGCCCCACCGTCGATGGCGCGGTGATGCTGACGGTCAAGCCGGGCTCTTCGTCCGGCACCGTGCTGCGGCTGGCCGGCAAGGGCTGGACACGGAAGAACGGCAAGACAGTCGACGGCAAGCCCGAACGTGGCGATCAGCTGGTGACGATCGAGATTCAGTTGCCCGCCGATCTTGCAGCACTGGAACAACGGCTTGAAGGCTGGGTAGACACGGCCCGCCCGCGCGAGAAGTTCGGCCTGTAGGCCGGGCGCGCAAGGAGCCCGATATGAGCGCAGACAGCCGCGCGCAGCCTCAAGAACGTGAAGTCCGCTCGCTATCCCCCGAAGCGCGCAAGCAGCGTGCCCGCCATGGCGAGCGCGAACCCCGCAGCGGGATCATGGCGCGCCTCAAACAGGTGCTCGGGCCGGGCAGCCGCGTGTTTGAGGTGGCAGGCCGCGTGCTCGCAGGCACCTATAACGAAGGCTTCATCCACGCCGGTAACCTTGCCTATCTGTCGATGGTGGCGATCTTCCCGTTCTTTGTGCTGGGCGCGGCACTGTTTGAACTGATCGGCGGGCGCGAGAGCGCGCAGGGCATGATCGCGGCCATCGGCCTCGCCCTGCCGCCCACCGTTGCCGAGGTCATCGCCCCGGTTGCCGAAACCGTGATGAACGCGCGATCGGGCTGGCTGCTGGGCCTCGGCGCATTGGTCGCGCTGTGGACGGTAACGAGCCTGATCGAAACGATCCGCGACATCCTGCGCCGCGCCTATGGCACCAAGGCGCGGCTGGCGTTTTGGCGGTATCGCCTGCTGTCGGCAGGGCTCATCCTGGGCGCGGTGGTGCTGTTGATGATCTCGCTGTTTTCGCAGGTGGTGATCGGCGCGGCCCAGCAGGTGATTGAGGCGCGCCTGCCGCAGCTGGGCGAGCTGATCGCTTGGCTGCGCTATTCGCGGATCGTCCCCGCGCTGGGCCTTGGCGGGTCGCTGTGGGTGTTGTTTGTGACCCTGACCCCCCGCTCCTATCGCGGCAAAGCCTTCCCGAAATGGCCCGGCGCGCTGTTCACGACGGCGTGGTGGGTTTCGGTCACTGCGGCGCTGCCGGTCGTGCTGCGCAATGTTTTCAGCTATGATGTCACCTATGGAAGCCTGGCCGGCACGATGGTGACGCTGTTCTTTTTCTGGCTCGTCGGCCTCGGCCTCGTTATCGGAGCGCAATTGAACGCGGCGCTGGCCGAGCCTGAAAAGCTGGCGGGCAGGCCCGCAGAGGAGACAACAGGATGAATGGTAACGCTGGATCCGGGCTGATGGCGGGCAAACGCGGGCTGATCATGGGGCTGGCCAATGACAAGTCGCTGGCGTGGGGCATTGCCAAGAAGCTGGCCGAGCATGGCGCGGAATTGGCGTTCTCCTATCAGGGCGATGCGCTGGCCAAGCGGGTCAAACCCCTCGCCGCCGAACTGGGCAGCGATTTTACCTTCGAATGCGATGTGTCGAAGATGGAGTCATTGGACGCCGCCTTCGCAACCCTGAAAGAGCGCTGGGATAGCCTCGATTTCGTGGTCCATGCGATCGGTTATTCGGACAAGAACGAGCTGCGCGGGCATTATGTCGACACCAGTCTCGACAATTTCCTGATGACGATGAACATCTCGGCCTATTCGCTGGTGGCAATTACCCAGCGCGCCGCCGCGATGATGCCGGAAACCGGCGGCGCGATCCTGACGCTGAGCTATTATGGCGCAGAAAAGGTCGTGCCCCACTATAACGTCATGGGCGTCGCCAAGGCGGCGCTAGAGACGAGCGTGAAGTATCTCGCGAATGATCTCGGCCCGAGGAACATCCGCGTTAACGCGATCAGTGCCGGGCCGATCAAGACCCTCGCCGCCAGCGGGATCGGCGATTTCCGCTACATCCTCAAGTGGAACGAGTTGAACGCGCCGCTGCGCCGCAATGTCACCATCGACGATGTCGGCGGGGCGGGGCTGTATCTGCTGTCCGACCTGTCCTCGGGCGTCACGGGAGAGACGCATCACGTCGATGCAGGCTACCACGTGGTCGGCATGAAGCAGGAAGACGCGCCGGATATCGCGCTTTCTTAAGACAGGCGCTTTAAGGAGCGCCCCCATGCGCACCGTTCTTGTCACTGGCTCTGCCGGGTTCATCGGCTTCCACCTCTCGCAATTGCTGCTGGAGGAGGGTTTCCGCGTGGTCGGCTTCGACGGGATGACCGATTATTATGACGTGCGGATCAAGCAGCGGCGGCACCAGATGCTGCTGCAACACCCGCATTTCTCATGCCTTGAGGGGATGCTGGAGGATTTCGAAACGCTCCACGCGCTCGCTCTGGCGGAAAAGCCCGATGTGATCGTGCACCTCGCCGCGCAGGCGGGGGTGCGGTACAGCCTCGAAAACCCGCGCGCCTATATCGACGCGAACCTTATCGGCACCTTCAATGTGATGGAATGCGCGCGCGAGCTGGGCGTGGATCATCTGCTGATGGCCTCCACCTCATCGGTCTATGGCGCGAATACCGAGATGCCCTTCGGTGAAGACCAGAAGTGCGACACCCCCCTCACCCTCTACGCCGCGACCAAGAAGGCGAACGAGGCGATGGCGCATTCCTATGCCCATCTGTGGAACCTGCCGACCACAATGTTCCGGTTCTTTACCGTCTATGGGCCGTGGGGACGGCCCGACATGGCGCTGTTCAAGTTCACCCGCGGGATCCTCGAAGGCACGCCGATCGACATCTACAATGATGGCGAGATGTATCGCGATTTCACCTACGTCGCCGATCTGGTGCGCGGCATCCGGTTGCTGATCGACGCGGCACCGGTGCGGCCCGATGCGCCCGAGGACATCGCGGAGGGCGACAGCCTCTCCCCCGTCGCGCCCTTCCGCGTCGTGAATATCGGCAATGGCGACAAGGTGCGCCTGATGGACTTCATCACCGCCATCGAAGCGGAATGCGGGCGTGAGGCGGTGAAGAATTTCATGCCGATGCAGCAGGGCGATGTGCCCGCGACCTGGGCCGATGCGTCGCTGCTCAAATCCCTCACCGGCTACGCCCCGCAGACCCCGTTCCGCGAAGGGGTGGCGCGGTTTGTCGCGTGGTACCGGGATTATTACCGGGTTTGACGCTTACTTCGGCGGTGGGGGCAGCGCGCCTTCGCCCGGCAAATCGCCCTGCCGTTCCCGCTCGAGCCGCTGCATATATTCGCGCTCGATCATCTCGACTCGTTCCTGCTCGGCGGCAGCATCAGCGTCGATGGTGGAGAGGCGTTCGGCCCGTGCCTTTTCGATCAGCTGTCCAAAGCGCACGCCGTCTTCCTCGGCCTTGTCCTTGTAGGCGGCTTCGATGAACTTCTGGGTGCAGCCGGTGAACCCGCCCGCGCCCGCGGGCGAGCAGCTCATCGCGCCGAAATCGCCGACATACTTGATCTGATCGACCTGCCGCGCGAGCGACTGGTTGGCGGGATTGTCGCTGTAGCGCAGGTTGGAGGGGATGCGGTACCGCTCCTCCTCGACCAGAATCTCGCAGACCACCACTTCGCCCGGCTGCGCGACGGGGCATTCGGCCTCGCTATAGGCGATCACCATGTTGATCTTCTCATCCGCGCTCTGCGCAGCGGCGGGGGCCGATGCGGCAGCGAAGGCGGCGAGAACGGCGGCGGGGGCGAGCAAATGCTTCATAGCGCGTGATCCTTTGTCGGTGCGCGGGGTATCGAAGGCAAGCAATGCCCGCGACCGGGGTCGCTTGTCTAGTCCGGTGGGACTGAACGCGCGGTGAAGCCGCAAAGGCCCGCGTGGTTAGCGAAAAATTGAAATCTCTCGCGCTATGCAGGCGTATGGACGGGAAAATTGCAGTCGTGGGCTTGGGCTATGTCGGCCTGCCAGTCGCCGTGGCGCTGGCCGAGCGGCTCGGCGCGCGCGGCGTTCGAGTCACTGGCTTCGACATCGCCGCCCAACGCATCGCCCAATTGCGCGCGGGGCATGATGCGACCCGCGAGATTGACGACGCGCGGCTGGCGTCATGCGGTCTTGCCGTCAGCGATGATCCGGCGGTGCTGGAAGGCGCGAGCCTCATCATCGTCACCGTGCCGACCCCAATCACCGAAGAGCGCCGTCCGGATCTCACCCCCTTGGAACGCGCCTGCGAAACCATTGGCCCGCGCCTTTCCAAGGGCGCGCTGGTGGTGTTCGAATCGACCGTCTTCCCCGGCGTGACCGAGGATATCTGCGGCCCTTGGCTCGCCGCGCACTCGGGCCTCAAACAGGGCGAGGACTTCGCGCTCGGGTACAGCCCAGAACGGATCAACCCCGGCGATACCGTCCACCGGTTGGAGACCATCACCAAGATCATCGCTGCCGACAGCCCCGAGGCTCTCGCGCGGATGCGGGCGGTTTATGGCGCAGTGGTCGATGCTGGGCTGCACGAAGCACCGTCGATCAAGGTGGCCGAGGCCGCGAAGGTGATCGAAAACACCCAGCGCGATCTCAACATCGCGTTGATGAACGAAATCGCGCTGATCTTCGACCGCATGGGCCTTGCCACGCGCGATGTGTTGGCGGCGGCGGGGACGAAGTGGAACTTCCTGCCCTTCACGCCCGGCCTGGTCGGCGGGCACTGCATCGGGGTCGATCCCTTCTACCTGACAGCGGCTGCTGAAAAGCTCGGCTACCGGCCCGAGGTGATTCTGGCCGGGCGGCGGATCAATGATGCGATGGGGCAGGCGATCGCGCAGAAGGTGGTGAAGCTGCTGATCGCGGGCGGCGTGTCCCCTTGCCGCGCGCGGGTGGGCGTCATGGGGCTGACCTTCAAGCAGGACGTGCCCGACATCCGCAATTCCAAGGTGCCCGATATCCTCGCCGAACTGCGCGAATATGGGATCGAAGCGCTAGTCAGCGACCCAATGGCCGACCCCGCGGCGGCGGCGCGGGAATATGGCATCACGCTCAGCCCGGCGGATGAGATGGTGCAACTGGATGCGCTGGTGCTGGCAGTGAACCACGCGGAGTACATCGCCAACCCCGCCGACCTGATCGCCCGGGTGCGCAGCGGCGGTGTGCTGGTGGATGTGAAAAGCGCGTTGGACCGCGAAGGGCTGCCAAACGAATTGGTTTATTGGAGTTTGTAGGGACGGTTGAGGTGTAGCACCTCGGTCGCGCAGCGACCGCGAGGCCACGCGGCCGAGCCGCAGGCGCTCAAGCCCGAAGGGCTTGAAACAGCGCCGAGGACGCACCCGCGGAGGCGGGTGCGCGGATCAGATCCTCTCACTCACCTTAATCGCAAACCGGCAGCCGAGCCGGATCGCCCCCGCCAGCAACGGATAGGCGGGTGCACGCTCTGCGCCGTTGGCCATCGCCGCGTCGAGGTGATCGCGCTCGTCGGCGCGGAAGGCTTCGATCATTTCAGCCAGTTCCGGGTCAGCCCCGGTGGCTTCGAGCTTTTCAAGCTGTTCGGTGTAATGCTTGTCGATCTCGGTTTCGACCGCCGCCGTGCAAGCCATCGCCGCTTCCGGACCGAGGAGTGCGGTGAAGGCACCCAGCCCGTAACCTGCCGCCGACCAGAACGGATGCAGCGCCGTCGGGCGGACCCCGCGCCGGGTCAGTAGGGCATCAAACTTGGCGCGATGCTCGGCCTCTTGCGCGGCCATGTGGCGGATTTCAGCCGAATGCGGCCCGCGATCGCCCATGACGGCAAGCTGACCTTCATAGATGCGGGTCGCGCCGAATTCGCCGGCCTGATCGACCCGGATCATGCGGTGGAGTTCATCGCGCTGCATTGTCGGCTCCTTCGTTTGCATCCCTACTTCCTATACGCCGCGAGCGCCACAATGGCCGCACCGCTGACGCTGGAAATCAGGAAATTGAACCCGGCGAGCGAGATGCCCCCCAGGGTCCACGGGGCCACATCGCAGCGGATCAACGGTGCGGCATTGAAGTCCAGCACGTCGGCCCCCGCCATCGGCGCGGTGCAGGCGGTGATCCCCTCCCACCAGCCATATTCGACCCCGGCATGAAAGCCGCCGATCAGCCCGGAGGTCAGGATCGCGAGGCCCGCCAGCGCCGTCCACACCTGCGGCGGCTTCATCACATAGGCGAGCAGCCCGATGCCGACTGCGGCAAAATGGGGATAGCGCTGCCACCAGCACATCTCGCACGGCGGCAGGCCGAAGCCATATTGCGCCACATAGGCCCCGCCCAGCAACGCCGCCGGGACCAGCACGGCAAGCGCGCGGGCCTTACCCAGATTGTCCATCACCTGTCGCCCTTACGGTTTGGCCGGTCGGGGTGCCGGACGAAGCGCGACAGTGCTCTTGGTGGTGCGGCGCAGGGTTTCCATCGCATAATGCAGCTGGAAGTCCTTCACGCCCTGCTCTTCGAGCTGCACTGAGGTGAGCTGGAAGCGCGGATCGGCAATCTTGTCCGCCTCCATCTCCTCGTCCTTCACCGCGAGTTCGTTGATCAGATGGCCGCGCAAATCGCTCTCGCGGGTCTGGTACTTCATCCGCAGCACGTAATCCGGGTCGGAGATCTGGGGCACGGTGATGTCGGGACGGATACCGCCTTCCTGCACCGATTTGCCCGCCGGAGTGAAGTACCGCGCGGTGGTGAGCTTGAGCGCGGCATCGGGGCCGAGCGGGAGGAGCGATTGCACGCTACCCTTGCCGAAGCTGCGCTCACCCATGACAAGCGCCCGGCGATGATCCTGCAACGCCCCTGCAACGATCTCGCTCGCCGAAGCAGAACCGGCGTTGATCAGAACGATCATCGGCACGCCTTCAGCCATGTCGCCGCGATAGACGGTTTCGGCATCGTAGAGCATCGTTTCGCCGCGCGCGCGGCCACGCTGGCTGACGATCCGACCATCGCTGAGGAACAGGTCGGACAGCGCGACCGATTCATCCAGACTCCCGCCCGGATTGTTGCGCAGGTCGAGCACCAGCCCGCTCACGCGTCCGCCTGGGGCCTTCTTCTTGATGTCCTGCCATGCGGCATAAACGTCCGCGCCGACATTGGCGGAGAATTCATTGACCGTGATGATGCCGATATTGCCGGCCGCGACTTCGTGCGTGACCGGCTCAAGCTCGATCACACCGCGGGTCACGTTGACTTCAAGCGGTTCTGTGCGACCTGGCCGGAAAATCGTCAGCTGGATCGAAGTCCCCTTCGGCCCACGCATCTGCGCGACCGCATCGTCGAGCTTGGTATCGACGATCAGCTTCCCATTAAGGTGCGTGATGAAATCGCCTGCCTTGACCCCGGCGGTTTCGGCGGGGCTACCGCGGAACGGCGAGACGACCTTCACCGCGCCGTCTTCCATCACCACCGACAGGCCAAGGCCCGAATATTGCCCGTCGATCATCGTCTCCAGCCGTTGGAGGTCGCTGCCATCAAGATAGGCCGAATGCGGATCGAGCGCCGCCAGCATCCCGTCAATCGCGCCGCGGATCAGCACGTCATCCTCGACCGGCTCGACATAGCTCGCCTTGACCCGCTGGAACACCGCGAACAGCTTGGCAAACTCGGGGCCGGCGCGGCCATCGACCTGGGCCATGGTGGCGGTGGTGGCGGGGATCAGTGCGACTGCGGTGACAAGCGCGGCGCTGCGCAGGAGAGCGGCGATTTTCATGGACGTGGCAAGGCTCCTTTGAAGCGGCAAGGTATAGGATTGCCGGTCTGAACGCCAGATGAGAGCGAGTGCACGGCGCCAAGCGTGCCCGCACGGGACAGGGCCAGGCGGCCATTGTTCGGGATGACGGGAATTACCGTAAATATTGCAAAGGGTTGACCGGCACGCCTTCACGCCGCAATTCGATCGTCACCGGCTCCGCCCCGCCGCTCGCCCGGCCCATTGGGCTGCCGCCGATCACCAGATCACCTACCGCGACCTCGACCCGCTCAAGCCCGGTGACGAGGCTGGTCCAGCCGCCGTCATGTTCGATGATGACGATTCGTCCGAACCCGCGATAGGCCCCGGCAAAGGCGATCCGCCCACGGGCAGGGGCTACCACCTGTGCATCTTTGGCCGGCGCGAGGCTCAAGCCGGTGCTGGCGATGCCGCTGGCGCGCTTGGCCCCGAAGCCGGTCAGGGTGCGGCCCTGGACAGGAAGCTGAAAATCGCGCGGCGGCGGGGTGCTTGCACTCGGCGCGGGCGCGGGTGCTGCGGGGAGCGCAGCGGCGAGATCGGCAGGGCGCAGCACCGGGCCGGGCAGCGCGGCGAGTTCCTGACGCAGCGCCGCCACCTCGCCGAGCTTGTCCACCAGCCCATCGAGATCGCGCGCCTCCTCGGCTAGGGCGAGCGCGCGCTCGCCTTCGCGCAAGGCTGCCCCGCGCGCATTGCGGGAGGCGAGGCGCTGCTGGTTTTCAAGCGCGGCCAGTTCAATGCGGCGCTGGCGCAGGGCGCTTTCGCCGCTGCGCATCTGATCGAGCGCGCGTGCCGCCTGCGCTTCGAGCGCGCGGCCGCGATCAAGCTCGCTGCGCAGCGCGGTGGTGCGGGCGCGGATTTGCGGCACGGCGCTATCGAGCACCGCACGGACATGGACCACATCCTTCAGGGAGCCCGGCTGCAACGCGGCAAGCGCCAGCGGGCGGCGGGCAGCGGTCTGGAGCGCGGCGGCGAGGCGGGCGGTCGGCTCCTGCTTCTTGGCCAACCGCGCGGTCAACGTAGCGCGGGCTTGCCGCGCTATGGTGAGCCGCGCACGGGCGACTTCAATGTCAGCTTCCGCCTGCTGGATGCGGGCGGCGAGCGCGGCCGCCTCGCTCGCCGCCCGGGTGGCGGCTTCGGTCGCGGCTTCAGCCTCGCGGGTCAGGCGCGCGGCGCGGCCCTCGGCAAGCCGGCTTTCGCGAGTGGCGCGGGCGAGCGCGGCTTCGGCCTCGTCTGGCGCGAGCAAGGCTATCGACGGAGCGGCCTGTGTTTCGGGCAATGCCAGCGCCAGCACTCCGCCGACGCCGAGCATGGTAAGCAGGGTGAGGATGATCGGCCGCGGCATGGCGGTGTCATGCCCGATGATAGGGATGGCCTGCAAGGATCGTGGTGGCGCGGTAGAGCTGTTCGATCAGCATCGCCCGGGCGAGCATATGCGGCCAGGTCGCCGGGCCAAAGGCCAGCAGCAGGTCGGCAGAGGCGCGCTCGGCGTCAGAATGCCCATCCGCTGCCCCAAGCATGAAGCGAGTTTCTCGCACGCCCTCGTCCCGCCAGCGGCCCAACAAAGCGGCAAAGGCTTCCGACGTCATCGCCTTGCCGCGCTCATCCAGCAGCACGGTACGGGAGGGGTTGAGCGCATCAGCCACCTTGCCCGCGCCGGTATCGGGCCACTCGGTGAGCTTGAACGGCCAGGTCATGCGCTTGGCATAGCGATCCACCAGCTCACCCTCCGGCGAGCGGCCGATTTTGCCACGAGCGATGATGTGGAGGAGGATAGTCTCACCCTACAAATGACAGAGCGTATCGGGGCGCGAAGCGACCCGCGAGCGCACGCGCGCGAGCCGCAGGTGCTCCGTCGCGCAGCGACGGAAACGCACCGAGGACGTGCCCGCGGAGGCGGGCACGCTCACAAAAAGCCTACGCTCTTCCCTGCGTCGGCTCACCACCCTCGAACGACCACATGCGTTCAAGGTTGTAGAAGGTGCGCACTTCAGGGCGGAACAGGTGAACGACCACATCGCCCGCGTCGATCAGCACCCAGTCGGCAGCCGGCAGGCCTTCGACACGCGCATGGCCGAAACCGGCTTTCTTGATCTCTTCGGCCAGCTTCTGCGCCATCGACGCCACCTGGCGGGTCGAGCGGCCGCTGGCGATCACCATGTGATCAGCGATCGAGCTTTTGCCCTCGAGCGGGATGGTGACAATCTCCTGCGCCTGATCATCGTCAAGCTGCGCGAGCACCAGCTGGTGCAGAGCATCGGTAGCCATTTCAGGCTTGTCCAGCGACGTGGCTGTGGTGGCGGCGGCTTGCACCGCGCCAAGCGGAAGGGAAGCGACAAAGGCCTCGGTCATCGGCAATCGGGTATCTCCAGAGTTTGAGGTCAATGCAGGCTACATGACGCAAGCGGGCAGAACACCGGGCCGAAACGCCGACGCGCCTCATGCCTTGTCCTCTTGCCTGAGCTTACGGAATGTCAGCCGGTCACGCACCTTTGCCCCTCGATCCTGACTGTCCGATCCCTTGCCAAGCAAAGCATCGGCCCACCCGGCATGGGCACGGCGAATGGCCGTGGCCGAGCGGTAGTCCGGATCGAAACGCAATAACACCAGGGCTGGTGCGCTCCATTGCCCCCGTTTCCGAATGCTGGCGGCGGGCACACGATAGCGCCTGAGCCAGGCCATGGCGGGGCTCGTCATGGCGTCCGCATCATAGCCCGGACGGGCGATTACCGCAATCGGCATTGTCCGGGCGATCCGGCGCCAGTCTTTCCAGCGGTGCAACTGGGCGAGATTATCGCTCCCCATCAGCCAGATGAACCGGCGTTTGGGGTAACGCCGGGTGAGCTTGGCGAGCGTATCGACCGTGTAGCGCGTGCCGAGTCTCTGCTCGATTGCGGTCGGCACGATGGGCGCGCGCCGCGACTGATTCCGCGCCGATTTCAGCCGCGCGGCCAGTGGCGCCATGCCCGCCTGCGGCTTCAGCGGGTTGCCGGGGGAGACCAGCCACCAGGTCTCGTCCAGACCCAGCGCGTCCATTGCGAACAACGTGATGCGCCGATGCCCGCCATGCGCGGGGTTAAAGCTGCCGCCCAGCAGCCCGGTCAGAGCGGCGCGTGCCATGCTTACGGGCGGGTCTGCCCGCTCCCCCGCACCTGCCACTTATAAGTGGTCAGCCCCTCCAGCGCGACGGGCCCGCGCGCGTGCAGGCGTCCGGTGGCAATCCCGATTTCAGCGCCCAGTCCGAACTCACCCCCGTCGGCATATTGCGAGGAGGCATTGTGCATCACGATGGCGCTATCGACCTCGGCGAGAAAGCGTTCCGCCGCCGCCTCGTCCGCCGTCACGATCACATCAGTATGGGCCGAGGAATGGCGCGCGATATGCGCCAGCGCCGCCTCCAGCCCGTCAACCACCGCCACGGACAGGATGGCATCGAGATATTCGGTGTCCCAGTCATTCGCGCTGGCCGGGATCACCCGGCGGTCAAGCGCCTGCGCCCGCCCGTCACCGCGCACTTCGCAGCCCGCATCGATCAACGCGGCAACCAGCGCGGCGGCCTTGGGAAAGGCGGAATCGATCAGCAGCGTCTCCATCGACCCGCAGATGCCGGTGCGGCGCAGCTTGGCGTTGACCGCGATGGCCTGCGCCATGGCCGGATCGGCGGCGGCGTGGACATAGGTGTGGTTGATCCCGTCGAGATGCGCCAGCACCGGCACCCGGGCATCGGCTTGCACTCGCGCGACGAGGCTCTTGCCCCCGCGCGGCACGATCATGTCGATCAATCCGCTCGCGGTCAGCATCGCACCGACACAAGCGCGGTCTTGCGAGGGGATGAGCGTCACGGCTTCGGCGGGCACCCCACCTTGAACCAGCCCTTCCACCAGCGCAGCGTGGATCGCGCGATTGGAATGCACCGCCTCGCTCCCCCCGCGCAGCAGCGCCGCATTACCGGCGCGCACGCACAGCGCAGTGGCATCGGCGGTGACGTTGGGACGGCTTTCGTAGATGATCCCGATCACCCCGATCGGCACCCGGATACGCTGAAATTGCAACCCGTTGGGCTGCTCGGACTGGTTGATGATCTGCCCCACCGGATCGGGCAGATCGGCGACGGCGGCGACCGCGTCGGCAATCGCTGCAACGCGCGCGTCATCCAGCGCCAGCCGGTCGAGCATTGCACCTGACAGCCCGTTTGCCTTGCCCGCATCAAGGTCCTTGGCATTCGCTTCCAGAACCGCCGGAGCGGCCGCCCGCAGCGCATCTGCCGCACCGTGCAGCGCGGCTGCGCGGGCTGCGCTCGGCATCGCCGCAAGCGCGCGCTGCGCCAGGCGCGCGGCCTCGGCAAGGCGCGTCACCAGCGCGGTGGGATCGGCGGCATCAGCGCCCGGCGAGATTGCGGTCATGCGATTCATGCTGTGCGGTCTAGCACCACGAAGCCCCCCTGTCAGGCCCATCGCCAGAGGGGCGAATCACTTGCGGATCGGGCGATTCGCAGCGGTTAGGACCCGCCATTAACGCCGCGAAACTAGGGGGCATTCACTTCGTCGCGATTCCGGTTCGACTCATCTGGGAGCGCCACATAGGATTCGACCACAGGTTAACGCGCTGATAGCGGCGAAATCGTGGGGCATAGATAACAAAATCGGGGCCGCAGTTTGTCAGACAAAATTGCCGCGAAATCGTGGGGAGAACGGCTGCGCCAGTGGTTCCCTGACCGCGAATTCTTCATGCGCGCCGATGGGCAGGTGCGCTTCATCAAAGTCTCATCGAAACTCCAGATTCGCGTCGTTGTCGGCGTGGTCGCGATGGCGCTGCTGTGGCTTGTCGCGCTCGCCGTGATGGCCTGGGGCCAATACCGTGCCGAGGCTGATCTGGCCTCCTTCGCCGAGGAAAAGGCGCGTGTCGCCACCACGGATGAACGGATCAAGGCCTATGGCGGCAATCTCGACAAGGTGGTCGATGATCTCAAGCAGCGGCAGGAATTCCTCGACGAGATGGCGCGGATGCTGCCCGAGGATATCGTCGCCGAAGGTGCAGCAAGCGGCACTGTCTCCGATTCGTCGACCGAGGCGGCCAAGACCGTGCAAAAGGTCGGCGCGATGATCCCGCAGGCGCGCGGCCTGGCTGAAATCGAAGCCCGCCAGCTTGCCTTCGTGGAGCGCCTGACCCGCTTCGCCGATGCCCGCGCCCGCCGCGCCGAGAGCGCGATGCGCAAACTGGATCTCGACCCCAAAGCCATGAGCCGCGACACGCAGCAGGCGATGGGTGGTCCCTTCGAAGCGATCAGCGGCGGAGACGATATCGATCCGCGGTTTGAACGCCTGGGCCTCAGCCTCGCGCGCATGGCGGTGCTCGAACGCGCGCTCGACGGCATCCCGCAGGTCGTGCCCGCCAGTGTCGAGAATATCACGTCAGGCTTCGGCTACCGCCGCGACCCCTTCAACGGCCACGGCGCCATGCACGCCGGGATCGATTTCAAGGGCGCGATGGGCTCGCCGATCTTCGCCGCCGCTGAAGGCCGCGTGACCTTTGCCGGATGGAAATCGGGCTATGGTCAGGCGATCGAGATTACCCACGGTAACGGGATGTTGACCCGCTATGCCCACTTGTCGCGGATCGATGTGAAAGTCGGCCAGCCGGTCGCCGCCGGGGCCACCATCGGCGGGCTCGGCAGCACCGGGCGCTCGACGGGGCCGCACCTGCATTTCGAAGTCCGTATCAATGACCGCGCGGTCAATCCGCGCCCGTTTCTGGAGGCTGCCCCCGATGTTCTCAAGGAAGTCCGCAGCGGCCGACCTGACCGCCCCGCCGCCCCCGCGGCCCGCAAATAGGAGCAGCAGCATGGCCTCGGGTTCGACCTTTTCCGTGATTGGCGCGGATGTGACCATCACCGGCAATATCAGCGCGTCAGCCGATCTGCATATCGACGGCACGGTCGAAGGCGACATCACCTGTGCCAGCCTCGTGCAGGGCGAAAAGAGCAGCATCCACGGCGCCGTCGTTGCCGAAAGCGCGCGGCTGGCGGGCAAGGTGTCAGGTTCGATCACCGCGCGCGAGTTGGTGATCCTCAAGACTGCGCATATCGAAGGCGATGTCCATTATGACGCGCTGACGATCGAGCAAGGCGCTGCAGTGGATGGCCGCTTCGCACCCAACGCGCGGTCCGCGGTCAAGGCTGTGCCCAGCAGCGTCCAGGCTGCGGAATAGGGCTTACAGCACCTCAGCCCGCAGCGTCTTGCGGTCGAGCTTGCCAATGATCGTTTTGGGCAAGCTTTCGCGCACCACCACCTGATCGACGCGTTCGTGCTTGCCGATCCGGGCGTTGAGCCAGCTTGCCAGCTCTTCGCCGGTGGCTGCAACGCCTTCGTTCAGCGTCACGTAGGCGCGTGGCACTTCGCCGCGATATTCCTCGGGTACACCGATCACCAGCGCCTCCTTCACCGCCGGGTGTTCGAGAATCACGTCCTCGACCACGCTCGGGAAGACCTTGAAGCCGCCCACCGCGATCATGTCCTTGATGCGGTCGACGATTTCGAGGAATCCATCCTCGTCGATCCGCGCGACATCGCCGGTGCGCAGGTACCGCTTGCCATCACGCTCCACGAAAGTTTCGGCGTCGGTTTCGGGCCGGTTCCAGTAGCCGCGCATCACCTGCGGGCCGTGGACGGCAAGTTCGCCGGGCTCGCCTTCAGGGGCAAGGTTTTCGGGGTGCTCCTTGTCGAGCAGGATCACTTCCGTCCCCGGCACCAGCTGCCCGATCGTGCCGCGCTTGCGGGTGCCGTCATAGGGATTGGCCGAGACCACGCCGGCGCTTTCGGTGAGGCCGTAGCCTTCGACCAGCCGCACGCCGGTCGCCTCTTCGAAGCGGACATGGACAGGGCCGGGCATCGGCGCGCCGCCCGAAATGCAGATCTTGAGGCTGCTGAGATCCGTCTTGGCGAGGTCAGGGTGATCGAGCATCGCCTGAAACATCGTGGGCACGCCGGGAAAGCCGGTGCAGCGATATTTCTCGATCGTCTGAAGCACCTGCTTGGTCTCAAACCGCGGCACCATCGCGATCGATGCGCCAGTGACGCAGGCGTGATTGAGCAAGGCGGTGTTGGCGAAGACATGGAAGAACGGCAGCGCCCCCATGAACACCTCGTCCCGCGCATTGCCGAAGGGATTGATCGCGGCGACCTGCTGGGCATTCACGCTCAGCTGGTCATGCCCGAGCATCGCCCCCTTAGGCCGCCCGGTGGTGCCGCCGGTGTATTGCAACAGGGCAAGGTCTTGCGCGGTGACTGCGACGGGAGGGAGCGGGCCGTTCGGCGTCATATCCGTCCAGCCACGCACCTTCGGGCCATAGGCGACATCCGCGATCTGGCTACGCTTGAGCAGCTTCAGCGCCAGCCCCTTGTACCACGGCAACATTGCGGAGAGTGAGCCCACCACCAGCGTCTCCAGCGCTGTTCCGTCGAGCACCTTCTTGGCCGTTTTGTAGAGTTCCGGCACGTCCAGCGTCACCAGCACCCGCGTGCCGCTGTCGCCCACCTGCCAGCTCAATTCCTCAACCGAATAGAGCGGCGAGAAGTTCACCACCACGGCGCCCGCCATCATCGCCCCGTAATAGGCGGCGGCGTAAATCGGGACATTGGGCAGAAACAGGCCGACGCGGTCGCCCTTGGCGATCCCCATTTCGGTCAGTCCCAGAGCAAAGGCCTGCGCCTGCGCGAAGATCTGCTGGTAACTGTAGGTCCGCCCCAGGAAGTGCAGGAACGGGGCATCCGGATTGGCGCGAACGCTGCGTTCCAGCATCGCGGGCAAGCTCATCGGCTCGAACCGGGTGTTGAGGGGAGTGGGGTGGTGATAGGCAGCGTTACTGACAGGCATGTCAATAATATTGGCTGACAACGCCGCGCCATACAAGCGAAAGTCGGGGGTGGTGCAGGTTTTTGCCACATCAAAACAACGTCGCCCCGGACTTGATCCGGGGCTCGGCTTCTTCATCAGGTCACGAGACAGAAGATAGCCAAGCCCCGTGTCAAGCACGGGGCGACGATGTGAGATTTATGAGGGCAAAGGCCTCTTAGATAAACCCGCTTTCCGGGTCGATCTTCTGTTCGGCGGCTTCGGCAGCGCGGCGCGCGGCGAGCCAGGCTTCAGCCTCGGCTTCCTGCGCAGCTTGTCCAGCCGCCTTGACGTTTGCGTCGCGTTCGGCGCGCAGTTCCGCGATCAGGTTCTCGCGATCATTGCGATCGGACTTGACCGGGGCATCGACGTCTTCGGTGATCCCGGCGCGCTTGGCAGCCTTGGCAACCATCGCGTCAAGCTCACGCTGCGAACACAGGCCCAACGTCACCGGGTCCTTCGGCGTAATGTTCTGGATGTTCCAGTGCGTCCGGTCGCGCAGGGCACCGATGGTGTTGCGGGTCGTACCGATCAGCTTCGAAATCTGCGCGTCCGACACTTCGGGATGGTTGCGCAAGATCCACGCGATGCCATCAGGCTTGTCCTGACGCTTCGACACGGGGGTGTAACGCGGGCCCTTGGTGCGGGTCACTTCGACCGGGGCCTTGTGCATCCGCAGCGAATAGGTCGCGTCGGCCTGACCCTTTTCGATCTCGCCCTGCGTCAGCTCGCCCGAATGGACCGGGTCGCGCCCGGTGTACTTGCTGCCCGCAAGATCATCGGCCATTGCCTGCACTTCGAGGATATGAAGTCCGCAGAACTCGGCAATCTGCTCGAACGAGAGCGCGGTGTTGTCCACTAGCCAGGTCGCGGTGGCATGCGGCATCAGCGGCTTGGGCTGATCCTTGATCGCCATGGTGGGAATCTCCGTTGAAAATGAAAGGGCCGCCCCTTTCGGAGCGGCCGCCTTGGATTCCTAAATAGGCGAATGCCGCGAAAACGGCAAGGAATGGATTCAGAAAGCGGGCATCGCTTGCAGCGAAACCGCTTCCTCCTCTTCCAGCGCGACCAGGCCTGCGAGGAACTGGCGCGTGGCCGCTTCCCACGAAAAGCTGGCGGCATAGGCGGCGCAGGCGGCGCGGTCGCAATAGCGCGCCGCGTCGATCGCGCGGGTGAGATCTTCGGATATGGCGCCCACGGCATCGGTGACGATGTCGAGCGGTCCCGCCACCGGGAAAGCGGCAACGGGCGTCCCGCAGGCCAGCGCTTCGATCATGACGAGACCGAAGGTGTCGGTGCGACTGGGGAAGACGAACACATCCGCCCCGGCATAACAGCCCGCCAGCTCAACCCCCGACCGCTTGCCGAGGAACAACGCTTGCGGAAACTTCGCCGCCAGCGCCGCGCGGGCCGGGCCATCGCCCACCACCACCTTGGAGCCGGGATAGGGGCAGGCGAGGAAGGCTTCGATGTTCTTCTCGACCGCGACCCGTCCGACATAGAGCAGGATCGGCCCTGCGATCGCGGAATATTCGGGAGGCGGCAGGGCGTTGGGCGAGAAGCAGGCGAGATCGACCCCGCGGCTCCAATGCGTCAGCTGGGTGAGGCCCTGTTTACGCAGCTGCGCGCGGATCGTTTCGGTCGCGACCATGATGCGCTGCGCCGGGCGGTGGAACCAGCGGATATAGGGCCAGAAGGTGCGCGCCGGCAGGCCGGTGCGCCGCGCGAAGTAATCGGGGAACTGGGTGTGGTAGGCGGTGGTGAACGGCACCTTGCGCCTCAGGCAGTAGCGCCGTGCCGCGAGCCCGAGCGGGCCTTCGGTGGCGATATGCACCGCATCAGGCGCGATTCGCGCCAACTGCCGCCCGACTGCACCAGGGGCTGTCAGCGCAAGGCGGATCTCGGGATAGGTCGGCGCTGGGATCGAAGGGTAACCCTCGGGCGAAATCACAGTGACCTGATGGCCCCAGCCGCGCAGCACCTCGCACGTGGTCGAAAGCGTGCGCACCACACCATTGGTTTGCGGATGCCAGGCATCGGTAATGATGGCGATCGAAGCTGGCGTCACGCCGCCACACGCGCAGGGGTTTCAGCGGGGGTATCGACCGGCGCATCGGGGCGCTCCCGCCGCTTCATCTCTTCGGGCCAGTGGAGGATTTCCATGCGGCCGTCGTGATGCTCGACCAGCGCATTGCAGCCTTCAACCCAATCGCCATCATTCCAGTATTCGACCGGCTTGCCATTGTGTTGGAACTCGCGGAATTCGGCGGTGTGGATGTGGCCGCAGACCACCCCATCGACACCGCGCTCTCCCGCCGCGCGGGCGACAGCTTCTTCGTACTTGCCGATGAATTCGACCGCGTTCTTGACCTTGTGCTTGGCCGCCTTGGACAACGACCAATAGGGCTTGCCCCACCAGCGCCGCACGGTGTTCACCGCGATGTTGCACTTCATCATGAGATGATAGGCATGGTCACCCACGAAGGCGAGCCAGCGGTGCGACAGCATCACGGCATCAAATTCGTCACCATGCAGCACCATCAACCGGCGGCCGTCGGCGGTATCGTGGAAGGCGGCGCGGCGAATTTCGATGCCGCCGAAGTTCAATCCGGTGAACTGGCGGAACATCTCATCATGATTGCCCGGGATATAGACGATCCGGGTCCCGCGATGCGCGCGCTTCAGAATGCGCCAGACGATGTCATTGTGCGCGGCAGGCCAGTAGAACTTCTTCTTCAGCCGCCAGCCATCGATGATGTCGCCGACCAAGTACATCGTCTCGCTGTCGGTGTGGTCGAGGAAGTCGATCAACAGCTCGGCATTGCACCCCTTGGTGCCGAGGTGGACGTCGCTGATCCAGATCGTGCGATAGGAGCGACGTTCCGTCCCCTCAGGCTCGGGGATGCGGGGTGGGCTGAGCGGAAAGCTCGCGATATTGTCGGTGATGATGTCGGTCAGGTCGGCAGCCGTCATGGGAAATCCCCGGATGTCATGTCGCTGGCCCACCCTGTGGCAGCGAAATGTTACAAGGGACTCACAAGCAAGTGACGGTTTCGGGTCAGTTTTCGGTCAGGGCCGGGTCAATCCCCAGGGTCAGTCCATCGCGATGTACCCCGGGAGGGCCTGCACCCGCGCGATCCAGCGGAGGATGTGCGGGTAATCGCGCAGACCAAAGCCGCCTTCCTCCGCGACGTGCGTGTACGGGAACAAGGCAATGTCCGCGAGAGTCACGGCCTCGCCGCAGAAAAATGCGTGGTTCGCCAGATGTGTGTTCATCAGATCGAGCGCCGCACAGCCCGCCATGCGCTTGGCCATCATCTGCGCGCGCTGCTGGTCCGAGAGGTTTGCCTCGCCCACGAAGTGCAGCCAAAAACGGAGCGTGGCGATATTGGGCTCGTGGTTGTACTGTTCGAAGAACATCCAGCGCAGCATGTCAGCCTGCGCGAAGCGATCCTCCGGGATCAGCGCAGAACCATGGGCGAGATACCAGCAAGCAGCGTTGCTCTCCGGTAGAAAGCGCGCATCAGCCCCTTCACCGATCTGAAGCACCGGAATGCGGCCATTGGCGTTGACGGTGGCGAGAAACTCCGGCGTCCGGGTCTCGCCCTTCATGATGTCATAGCCCCGCGTCGCCAGCGGCAAGCCGAGCAGCGCTGCGGTGAGCTTGATCTTGAAGCAATTCCCGCTGCGGGGATCTTCGTGGAGAGTGAGGGGGGCCATGAACATGCTCCGGTGATTGTGCATCGGAACAGTCTGTTGCTTCAATGTCCGCCGCGTGACAATTGGCCGAATTGCCATTTACAGGAAGGATTCTGCCAATGCCGTCCGAACCGCCCCGCGGGCCGTTCGTCGTTGCGCTCGCCTTTGACGGGGCACCGATGTTCGAACTGAGCATCCCGGCCGAGATTTTCGGCCTGCCGCGCCCGGATTTCGGAGCGGATTGGTATCGCTTCGCGCTTGCCTCGATCGATGGCGCGCCGGTGCGCACGGGCCACGGTTGGCAGCTTTCGGTCGATGGCGACCTGTCGCTGTTCGATCGCGCCGATCTGATCGTCATTCCCGGCTGGCGGCCCGCCGACCCCACGCTCCCCGATGCCCTGCGCGCGGCCTGCCTTGCCGCCCATGCCCGCGGAGCCCGCTTTGCCTCGATCTGTTCGGGGGCCTTCCTGCTCGCCGAACTCGGCCTGCTCGACGGGCGACGGGCGACCACGCACTGGCTGCACGCCCCGCGGCTCGCCCAGCGCTATCCGCGGGTCGCGGTCGCCTCGGACATCCTGTTCGCCGATAGCGGCGACGTGCTGACCTCGGCAGGATCGGCGGCGGGGATCGATCTGCTGCTCCACATCGTGCGCGGCGATTACGGCGTGGCGCGGGCAAATGCAGTGGCCAAGCGGCTGGTGCTGCCCGCCCAGCGCGAGGGCGATCAGCGCCAGTTCGACGATTCGCTGCGCGCCCCACTCCCGTCCGACCGGCTGGCCGCGCTGATGACCCGGATTCTCGCCCAGCCTGACGAGGACTGGCCCGTCAGCCGCCTCGCGGATGAAGCCGGGATGAGCCTGCGCAGCGTCGCGCGCGCCTTCACCACCCGCGCCGGATGCGCACCAGGCACCTATGTCCTGAAGGCGCGGATCGCTCGCGCGCGCGAATTGCTGGAGACGACGGGCATACCGGTCGAACGGGTCGCGCAGCTTGCCGGGTTCGGTTCGGCAACCAGCCTACAGCAGAACTTCCGACGCCAGCTGGGATGCGCGCCGACCGCCTACCGTCGCAACTTTGCCGGGATGCCGGTTCCCACGCCGGAAGCCTAGCCGCCGGCAACTTCCAGCACGATCTTGCCGATGTGATCCCCCGCTTCCATGCGCGCATGGGCAGCGGCGGCTTCAGCGAGGGGGAAGGTCATGTCCATCACCGGCGACAGCTCGCCATCGGCGAATAGCGGCCAGGCATTGTCGGCGATCTCGTCAGCGAGCGCGGATTTGAAGCTGTCGGAGCGCGGGCGCAGGGTGGATCCGGTCAGGGTCAGGCGGCGCATCATCACCACCGCCATATTGATGTCGGCCTTCGCCCCGCCCAGCACCGCGATGGTGACGTGGCGGCCATCTTCGGCCAGGCACTTGAGGTTGCGCGCGACATAGTCGCCCGACACCATGTCGAGCACCACGTGGACGCCCTTGCCCTCGGTATGGGCCATGACCGCCTCGACATAGTCGGTCTCGCGGTAATTGATCGCGAGATCGGCGCCGATCCGGGTCGCGGCGGCGCATTTGGCGGTATCGCCGCAGGTCACGATCACCTCGAGCCCGAAAGCTTTGGCGAGCATGATCGCCATGGTGCCGATGCCGGACGTGCCGCCGTGGATCAGCACCCGCTCGCCATCGCGGGCAAGGCCGCGCTCAAACAGATTGTGCCACACGGTGAACAGGGTTTCGGGCAGTGCGGCGGCTTCGGCCAGCAGCATCCCTTCAGGCACCGGCAGGCAGTGCTGCCAATGCGCGGCGCAATATTCGGCATAGCCGCCGCCCGGCGTGAGGGCTGCGACAAATTGCCCGATCATCTCGCGCGGGACTTCGCTACCGACCGCGACAATCTCGCCCGACACTTCCAGACCCAGCAAAGGCGAGGCCCCCGGCGGCGGCGGATAGGCACCCGCGCGTTGCAGGCAATCGGGGCGGTTGACCCCGGCATAGGCAACACGGATCAGGACATCGTCAGGCCGCAGGCGCGGAAGCGGGCTGGTCTGGAGCCGAAGTACGTCCGGCCCGCCCGGCGCATCGAAGCCAATCGATTGCATGGTCTCCGGCAAGTCGACCCCGCTGCTTGCAACCATCACAATCTGCCCCCAATCCACCGCAGTTAACTATCTCGCATGTGCGAATAACCGTCTCGCCGATTGACAGCAAGCCGCTTGGGCCTGATGCTGCGACGCAATGGAAGAACCCGATCGCCCACGGCCCAGCGGAGACGCGGCGAGTCGCCTCGGACACGAGGACCTCGCCCCCTATTCGCAGGCCGAACTGGACGAACGGATTGCTCTGCTCGAGAACGAGATTGCCCGGGTGACGGCGCACCGCGACAAGGCTGCCGCCCACCGCGCTGCAGCCGATGCGCTGTTCGGGAAGGGCGGCGGATGATCCGCGCGGGATTGTTCAGCGTATCACCCTTAGGGGATTCGCAATTTGCGCAGCCCATCCCATATTGTCGGAAACTGGCTTCCCCCGCTCCTTCGCCACGAGCATCCTCCCGCAGATAGAGGCCTCTCCCATGCCCAGCTTCGCCCAGAACCTCGAACGCACGCTGCACAATGCACTCGGCAATGCGTCCGAGCGGCGGCATGAATATGCCACGCTCGAACACCTGCTCCTTGCGCTGATCGACGATGAGGACGCCGCAGCAGTCATGGCCGCCTGCGGTGTCGATCTGGCTGAGCTTGGCGAGGTCGTGAAGCAGTATCTCGATCAGGAATATCAGTCGCTCAAGACCGAAGACGGCGCCGATCCGCAGCCGACCGCCGGTTTCCAGCGCGTGATCCAGCGCGCGATCCTTCACGTCCAGTCCTCGGGCAAGGATACGGTCACCGGTGCCAATGTGCTGGTCGCACTGTTTTCCGAACGGGATAGCTACGCGGTCTATTTCCTCCAGCAGCAGGACATGAGCCGGCTCGATGCGGTGAGCTTTATCAGCCACGGCATCGGCAAGGGCGGCCGCCAGATGGAGCCCAAGACCCCGCAGGGCACCGACAAGGCGGATGAGCCTGCGCAGACCAAGGAAGCGGGCGGCGGCAACAAGAAGGAAACCGCGCTCGACCAGTTCACCGTCAACCTCAACGCCAAGGCCGAAAGCGGCAAGATCGATCCGCTGATCGGGCGCGGGCCGGAGGTTGACCGGACGATCCAGATCCTCTGCCGCCGTTCCAAGAACAACCCGCTCTATGTCGGCGATCCCGGCGTGGGGAAGACCGCGATTGCCGAAGGTCTGGCGCGCAAGATCATCGAAGGCGATGTGCCCGAAGTGCTGCTGCCAGCGGTGATCTATTCGCTCGACATGGGCGCGCTGCTCGCGGGCACGCGCTATCGCGGTGACTTTGAAGAGCGCTTGAAGCAGGTCGTGACCGAGCTTGAAGCCATGCCCAACGCGGTGCTGTTCATCGACGAGATCCACACTGTCATCGGCGCTGGCGCGACCAGCGGCGGGGCGATGGATGCCTCGAACCTGCTCAAGCCCGCCCTGTCGAGCGGCGCGATCCGCTGCATCGGCTCGACCACCTACAAGGAATTCCGCAACCACTTCGAAAAGGACCGTGCCCTGCTGCGCCGGTTCCAGAAAATCGACGTGAACGAGCCCACGATCGAGGACACGATCAAGATCCTCAAGGGTCTGCGCTCGGCCTTCGAAGAACACCACAAGGTCAAGTACACCCCCGACGCGATCAAGACCGCGGTGGAACTGTCGGCGCGTTACATCAATGACCGCAAGCTGCCCGACAAGGCGATCGACGTGATCGACGAAGTCGGCGCGATGCAGATGCTCGTCCCGCCGAGCCGCCGCAAGAAAACCATCACTGCGCGCGAGATCGAATTGGTCATCGCGACGATGGCACGCATCCCACCCAAGTCGGTCAGCAAGGACGACAAGAAGGCGCTCGAAAACCTCGAACGCGATCTGAAGCACGTCGTCTTCGGGCAGGACGAGGCGATCACCCGCCTCGCCACCGCCATGAAACTGAGCCGTGCGGGCCTGCGCGATCCGGACAAGCCGATCGGGAGCTTCCTGTTCTCCGGCCCCACCGGCGTCGGTAAGACCGAAGTCGCGCGCCAGCTTGCGAACATCATGGGGATCGAGCTCAAGCGCTTCGACATGTCGGAATATATGGAGCGCCACTCGGTCTCCCGCCTGATCGGCGCACCTCCGGGCTATGTCGGTTATGATCAGGGCGGCTTGCTCACCGATGCCGTCGATCAGAACCCGCATTGCGTGCTTCTGCTCGACGAGATCGAGAAGGCTCACCCCGACCTGTTCAACATCCTGTTGCAGGTGATGGACAATGGCCGCCTGACCGATCACCACGGCAAGACGGTCGATTTCCGCAATGTGGTGCTGATCATGACCACCAATGCCGGTGCGTCTGACATGGCGCGCAGCGGGATCGGGTTTGGCGACGTGTCGAAGGCCGACGCCGGGACCGAGGCGGTGAACAAGATGTTCACCCCCGAATTCCGCAACCGGTTGGATGCGATCGTGCCCTTTGCCTATCTCGGCAAGAGCATCGTCGCCCGCGTGGTCGACAAGTTCATTCTCCAGCTGGAATTGCAGCTGGCCGAACAGAACGTCCACATCCAGTTCGACAGCGACGCGCGCACCTGGCTGGGGGACAAGGGCTACGACAAGCTTTACGGCGCCCGCCCGATGTCCCGCCTGATCCAGGACAAGATCAAGCAGCCGCTCGCCGAGGAATTGCTGTTCGGCAAGCTGTCAGAGGGCGGGGAAGTCCATGTCAGCATCAAGGATAACAAGCCGTCCTTCGAAATGACCCCGGCCCCGCCGAAGGTGAAGCCGGTGAAGAAGGTCTCGACCAAGAAAAAGGCGCCCGCAAAAAAGCCCGCGACCGAGACGGACGAAGGCTGAGGCCAACCGAAACGAAAAACGGGGCGCGGGAGAGGAACATCTCCCGCGCCCTTTTTGTTTAGTGCATCATGACCGCCCCATTCTCCTGGATCCGGCCCGAGCCGCACGGCATCCATGTCGTCCCTGCCGACATCTGGGTCGATCCCTCGCGCGCGGTGCCGCGGGCGTTGGTGACGCACGGCCATGCCGACCACGCGCGCGGCGGGCATGGCGAGACCATCGCAACCCCGGCAACGCTCGCGATCATGAAGTTGCGCTACGCAACTTCGGACGGTGCGGTACCGGTGGAGTATGGTGAGAGCATCAGCCTCGGCGGCGGTGTTTCAGCGACCTTCCTACCCGCGGGCCATGTGCTCGGTTCGGCGCAAATCCTGCTCGAACACGCGGGCGAGCGGGTGATCATCACCGGTGACTACAAGCGCGCGCCCGATCCCACCTGCGCACCCTTCGAAGTCACCCCCTGCGACATCTTCATCACCGAGGCGACCTTCGGCCTGCCGGTCTTCACGCATCCGCCCATCGGCGAGGAAATCGGCAAGCTGCTCGACGCGCGCGCCGAAAACCCGGACGCCTGCATCCTGGTGGGCGCCTATGCGCTGGGCAAGGCGCAGCGGGTGATCGCGGAGCTGCGCGCGGCGGGCCACACGGACACGATCTGGCTCCACGGCGCGATGGAGGCGATGTGCCGGCTCTATGAAGAACACGGCGTGATGCTGGGCGATCTGCGCCTCGTCAGCGATGCGGCCAAGGATGAGATGCGCGGTGCGATCGTGGTCGCCCCGCCCTCAGCGCTGAACGACCGCTGGGGCCGCCGCCTGCCCGATCCGATCACTGCGATGGCGAGCGGCTGGATGCGGGTCCGCGCCCGTGCCCGGCAGCGGGGCGTCGAGCTGCCGCTGGTGATCTCCGACCACGCCGACTGGAACGAGCTCACCCGCACCATCGCGCAGGTGAACCCGCAGGAAACCTGGATCACCCACGGCCGCGAAGAAGCGCTGCTGCGCTGGTGCGAACTCAGCCAGCGCCGCGCGCGTGCGCTGGCGCTGGTGGGTTACGAGGACGAGGATGACTGAACCCCTCGCCCCCCGTCACCGATTACTTGATCTCGGCCAGATCAGCGCTGATTTTGGTCAGCATGTCTTCGGTGATCATCCCCTGCGAGAAGGGCGCGACCGACTTGAGGCTCAGCGACTTGAACTGTTCGTACGCCGGGTGCTGGGTCAGGTCCATGCCATTGAAATGCTTGGCGACGACGGCCTTGGCGCGCTCGTCCGCCATCAGCGCTTCGATCGGCGTATCGATGGTGAAGGCCGCTGCGGTGGCGGCCGTGGGCGCGCTGTCGTCAGCGAAAGCCGGGGTGGTCAGAGCGGCCACGGCGAGGCCCAGAGCAGCAAGCGGAGCAAACTTCATAGCGGCAAATCCTTGTTGAAGACGCGCACCCATGCGGCGTCGGCGACGCGCTTTAGCCGATCCATATGGCACTGCAATGAACGGATCGACGAACAGGGGATGCGCGGCTGATGGAGGAGTTTGCCGCCCTGCTCGACGCGCTGGTTTACACCACCAGCCGCAACCGCAAACTGGCGCTGATCGCGGCCTATCTGCGCAGCGCACCTGATCCCGATCGCGGCTGGGCGCTGGCCGGGTTGACCGAGGGGTTGGATTTTCCGGCGGTGAAGTCATCCACCGTGCGCAATCTGATGATGGAGCGGGTCGATCCGGTGCTGTGGGCGCTGTCCCGCGACTTCGTCGGCGATACGGCCGAGACCGCAAGCCTGCTTTGGCCTGAGCCCGAGGATGCCGCACCCCAAGCGCCGCTCACGCTGGCCGAAGTGGTGGAGCGACTCTCCGCCCTCACCCGCGCGACAGCTCCGAAGGAACTGCCGCTGCTGTTCGACCGGATGGACGCCAAGGGCCGCTATGCCCTGATCAAGCTCGCCACCGGCGGGATGCGCGTCGGCGTCTCGGCGCGGCTGGCCAAGACTGCCTTCGCGCTCGCCTTCGATGTGTCGGTGGAGGAGGTCGAGGAATATTGGCACGCCCTCACCCCGCCTTACACCGAGCTGTTCGCATGGGGCGCAGACGGCGGACCACCGCCCGATCTGGCCGGTGTGCCGCGCTTCCGCCCCTTTATGCTCGCCCATCCGCTGGAAGACGGCGAGGTCGATCTTGCTGACTACGCCGCCGAGTGGAAGTGGGACGGCATCCGGGTGCAGCTTGTCCGTGCGGGCGGCGAAACGCGGGTCTATTCGCGCTCAGGCGATGATATTTCGGCGAGCTTCCCCGAGATGCTGACCGTGCTGCCGATGGACGCGGTCCTGGATGGCGAATTGCTGGTGCGGGGCTCAGAGCAGGGCGGTGAAGCCGGCGGCGCGGCGAGTTTCAATGCGCTGCAACAGCGGCTTGGGCGCAAAACCGTGTCGGGCAAAATGCTGAAAGAGGCGCCTGCCTTCGTGCGGCTTTATGATGTGCTGCTGCTGGATGGCACCGATTGGCGCGAACACCCGTGGAAGTCGCGCCGCGCGACTTTGGAAGGCCTGATGCCGCGCCTGCCCCCCAGCCATTTCGACCTCTCCGCGCTGGTCGAGGCCGAAGATTTCGCCGCGCTGGCCGCCATCCGCGACACCGCGCGCGACGAAGCGATCGAAGGCCTGATGCTCAAGCATCGGGAGAGCCCCTATGTCGCAGGCCGCAAGGTCGCGCTGTGGTACAAGTGGAAGCGCGATCCGCTGCTGATCGATTGCGTGGTGATGTATGCCCAGCGCGGCAGCGGCAAGCGGTCGAGCTTCCATTCGGACTTCACCTTCGGCTGCTGGGACGGCGATCCCGATGCGGGTGCGGAGCTGCTTCCCGTGGGCAAGGCCTATACCGGCTTCACCGATGCCGAGCTGAAACAGCTCGACAAGTTCGTGCGGCAGAACACGCTGAACCGCTTTGGCCCGGTGCGCGAGGTGAAGCGCGAGCTGGTGTTCGAAGTAGCGTTCGACAGCGTTCACACCAGCAAACGCCACAAGAGCGGCCTCGCCATGCGCTTCCCCCGCATCCACCGCATCCGCTGGGACAAGCCCGCGCACGAGGCGGACCGGATCGAGAATTTGCGGGCGTTGATAAAGGACTGACCGGCGCGTAATCCTCCCCCACACCATCGGGAGAGACCAATGTCCTACGCCACCGCCGCTTTGGCGACCTACACTAACATGCTCGGCACGCTCGACACCATCGTCGCAAAGGCCAGCGCGCATCCGAAGGGCGAGGCGCTGCTGCAAGCGCGGCTTGCTGAGGACATGTTCCCGCTTCACACCCAGATCCGCTTTACCCTTGATCAGGTGACCACCGCACTCAATCGGCTCGGCAATATCGGACTGGCCTCGGACGAGAGCAACATCACTAGCTTCGCCGATGCCCGCGCCCGGATCGCCAAGGCGAAAGAGATGGTCGCCGCGACCGATCCCGCAACCTGGCCGGGCGCGAACGACATGGTGGAATTCGACCTTCCCAACGGCATGGGCTTTGTGATGGAGGCGCATGAATATTGCCGCGATTGGGCGACACCTCAGTTCTATTTCCACCTGATGGCGGCCTATGCGATCCTGCGCGCCGAGGGCCTCGCGATCGGCAAGATCGACTATGTCGGCTACATGATGAAATATCTGAAGCAACCGGCCTGAGATGCACCGCTACGACCCCGCCCGCCAACGCCTTGCCCTCGGCCTTGCCGGGTTGGCGGGGCTGGTGGATGCGACGGGGTTTGTGGTCGCGGGGGGCTACTTCACCAGCTTCATGTCGGGGAACACGACGCGGATGGGGGTGGAGCTGGTGGAGCGGCCCGCACTAGCACTGGCACCGCTGGGATTGATCACCTGCTTTCTGGCGGGCGTGATCGGCGGCGCGGTGATCGGGCGGCGCGTGGGCGGGCACCGCAAACGCGTGCTGCTTGGGTTGGTCGCGGCGTTGCTGGGTGCCGGTGCGGGGCTGCTGGCTGCGGGGCTGCCGATCCTTTTCCTCGGCGCGTCAGCGATGGCGATGGGCCTCGCCAATAATGTCTTCGTGCGCGATGGTGAGGTGACCGTGGGTGTGACCTACATGACTGGCGCGCTGGTGCGCTTCGGCCAAGGGCTGGCGGCGCGGATCGATCGCCAGCCGCTGACTTCTACGCGCGGCTATGGTTTGTTGTGGAGCGCACTGGCCGCGGGCGCAGTTGTTGGCGGAGGACTGTGCTTGACGGCTCCCCTTGCTGCGGCGGGAGCGGCGTTCGGCTTTGCGCTGCTGCTGTGGGGCGCGGCCTTGCGGATCGAACGCGCGCCCTAGTCGTCCACCCGGAACAGCTTCTGCCGCGATGTCGCGCCGCGCAGCAAGCTGAGGCGCGAGGGGGGGCAATCGAGCGCCTCAGCCAGCAATGCAATCACCGCTTCGTTCGCCGCGCCCTTGTCTGCCGGTGCGCGGACTTTGACCTGCACCGCGCCCTCCGCAATCACGACCGATTGCTCGCGCGCACCGGGCGTAACCCGCACCGCGAGCCGCCCCTCGGCATCGATGCATTCGCGCAGGGTCTCAGCGTCTGGCAGTTCCGGCTTGGGCCGAGCCATTATCCCCCTGCTTGGCCAAGCGCCGCACGAACCGCCTCGGCATGGTGTTTGGCATTCTCGGCATAGTGCATGGTGCCGATCCGCATCCCGGCAATCGCCGCGTCGTCGAGATCGCGCATCTTGCGCGCCGGACGTCCGCCCCACAGCTCGCGCGGTTCGATCACCTTGCGCTCGGTCAGCATCGCGCCGGCGCCCAGCATCGCGTCACTCCCGATCACCGCCTTGTTCATTACAATCGCGCCGAGGCCCACGAACCCGCGATCGTGGATCGTGCAGCCGTGGACCACCGCCATATGGCCGATCAGCACATCATCGCCGATGATCAAGGGGCAGCCATCGGGATCGCCCGGACGCGGAGGGTCGCAGTGGAGCACGCTTCCGTCCTGCACATTGGTGCGCTCACCGATGCGGATGCTGAACACATCAGCGCGCAGCACACAATTGTACCAGATCGAGGAGCCGGCCCCGATCTCCACATCGCCGATAATGGTGCTGCCGGGGGCGATGAAGGCGGTGTCGTGGATCACCGGCGTCTTGCCGTGGATCGGGATGATGTTGACGCCCGGTCGGTATGTCATTGCTAGCTTTCCCATTCTTCGCGGGTGATGGCATATTGGATCAAAGGACGTTCATGCGGGTCCAGCGACGGATCGTCAAAATCAAGCGCGGGCCGCCGCGTCATGCCGAGTTTTTCCATAAGCCGCCAACTGCCGATATTGGCCTCGCAGGTCACAGCGACCAGGTGCGGCACGGCGTGAACCGCAAAGCCCCAGTCGACTACCGCCCGCATCGCTTCTTGCGCATAGCCCATGCGCCAGCGGTCCTCGCGCACCAGCCAGCCAATTTCGTGATCGGTCGGATTGGGGGCGAGCGGATGGGCGATGCGGCGCAGCCCGCAATGGGCGACGATCTCGCCGGTGGCGCGCTCCTCGGCGAGCATGAAGCCGAAGCCCTCGGCGGCAAAGCTGGCGCGGGAGGCGGTGTGTTTGGCAGCGATCACCGCGCGCGGCTGCACCCCGCCGAGATGCCGCATCACCGCGGGCGTGTTGAGCAAGGTCATGTGCGCATCAAGATCGTCCTCGCCGATCTGGCGCAGCACCAGCCGCTCTGTCGTAAGCACGGTCGCCGTCATGCCGCCGCGCGCCATTGGTCGTGCGTGATGCCATAGGCGATGATGCGCGGATCTTCGGAGCCGAAGTCGGTGCTGTCGAAATCGAGATCAGCGCGCCGCTCCATCCCGAGCCGGAGCATCAGTCCCCAGCTGCCAGTATTGCCCTGCACCGTCAGCGCAATCACCTCATCCGCACCGAAACGGTCGAAGGCGAGATCGAGCGAAGCGGTGGCGGCTTCTTTTGCGTATCCCTGCCCCCAGGCATCCTCGCGCAGCCGCCAGCCGACTTCCATCATGCCCTGCGGTCCGCCCGGCTGGTTGGAGCGCTTCAACCCGCAAAAGCCGAGCAGTGCACCATCATCCCTGCGCTCAACCACCCAGAAGGTGTGACCGTGATCACGCCGATAGCCCTCGATCCGCGCCTCCCCCGCCGCGCGCGCCGCAGCGTCCTGCACGCCGCCGAGCCAGCGCATAACAGCGGGCGTGTTGGTCGCCTCCCAGAACACGGGCCAATCCTCCGCGCGCCAATCGCGCAAGGTGAGGCGAGCGGTTTCGTGGCGGAATTCGGTCATGCGGGTGCGTCCATCGACCATACTGTGGTGGGGTTGTCTTCGGGCGGGTAGTCGGGATCATGATAGCCGAGCTCGGGCCGCGCGGTGAAGCCGAGCCGCTGCATCATCCGGGTCGAGGCGGCATTGGAATCGCTGGTCTGCGAATAGAGCACCGGCAAGTCCAGTTCAGTGAAAGCATAGGCGATAACGGCCCGCGCCGCCTCGGTCGCATAGCCGCGGCCCCAATGCGGCTCTGCGAAAGTCCAGCCGACCTCGCGCTGGCCTTGAAGCGCCTTGGGAGCTGCGGGGGAGCGGACATGGAATAGCCCGCAGCGGCCCAACCGAGTCTCGCCGTCACGCAGCCACACTGTCCAACGCTGATGCCCGCCGGTGTGGAAGGCGGCAATATCGTCGGCGAGGCTCTCGGCCACCATCTCGGGCGCGCGCACCCCAGCGAGATGGCGCATCACGCTGTCGGTGTTCATGTGTTCGAGCACCCACGGCAAGTCATCCGGCACCGGCGGGCGCAGGATCAGCCGTTCGGTCGCCAGTGTGTCGTCAGCCATTCAGGAGGCGGGCAACATGGGCAGCGTGATAGGTCAGCACCCCGTTGCACCCGGCGCGCTTGAAGGCGATCAGCTTTTCCAGCACCAGCGCATCACGATCCCCGATCCCGGCGGCTTGCGCGGCCTCGATCATCGCGTATTCGCCGCTCACCTGATAGGCGAAAACCGGCACGTCGAAGCGCTGCTTCACGCGGTAGATGATGTCGAGATAGGCGAGGCCCGGCTTCACCATCACGCTATCCGCACCTTCGGTAATATCCATCGCCACTTCGCGCATCGCTTCATCGGCGTTGGCGGGGTCCATCTGGTAGGCTTTCTTGTCGCCTTTCAGTAGCCCGCCGGAACCCACCGCATCGCGGAACGGACCGTAGAAGGCGCTCGCATACTTCGCCGCGTAGGACATGATCTGGACGTTGGGGTGCCCGTTCATCTCCAGCGCGCGGCGGATCGCGCCGATGCGGCCATCCATCATGTCGCTGGGCGCGATGATGTCCGCGCCCGCATTCGCCTGATTGACCGCCTGATCAACCAGCATCGCCACGGTCTCGTCATTCACGACATAGCCCGCGTCATTCACCAGCCCGTCCTGCCCATGTGAGGTATAGGGATCGAGCGCCACGTCGGTCAGCACGCCGATGCTGTCCCCGCAGGCATCCTTGATCGCCTTGATCGCCTGGCACATCAGGTTGTCGGGATTATGCGCCTCGGCCCCGTCATCGCTGCGCAATTCGCGCGGGGTGTTGGGGAACAGCGCGATCACCGGAATGCCGAGGTCCACCGCTTCCTTGGCGCGCGCCACAATCCCGTCGACCGACCAGCGCGAGACGCCCGGCAGCGTCGCGATTGGCTCTTCCACGCCCTTGCCCGAGGTCACGAACAGCGGCCAAATGAGGTCAGAGGGGGTGAGCACCGTCTCGCGGTGGAGCGCGCGGCTCCAGCCGGTGGCACGGGTGCGACGCAGGCGAGTGTTGGGGTAATGTCCGGTCATGCGGGCAGGCTTACGCCCAATCGCGCACGCTCGACAAGTGCTCGTTACAGCGTGGTGGCAGGCTTGCCTGCCCGCGCGGTTTCGACCTTCTCGATCTCGCGCACCGGCTCTTTCACCTCGTTTGGCAGCGGGGCGAGATCCTTGAGAGCCTCGCCCACGCTGATCTCCTTCAGGCGGCTCAGCTGGCGGCGGAAATCGATCAGTTCGGTGCCCGAAAGCTCGGCGCGGCTGACGAATTGCACGCTCGCCGGGTTGATCGCTCGCCCGCCGCGATACATTTCATAATGGAGGTGCGCGCCGGTCGACAGGCCGGTCGAGCCGACATAGCCGATCACCTGCCCGCGCCGCACCTGCTGGCCGGAACGGACCGCCATCTGGCTCATGTGGCAATAGCGGGTTGCAAGGCCGCCGCCGTGCTCCAGCCGCACCGCGATGCCGCAACCGCCCGCGCGCCCGGCGGCGCTGACACGGCCATCCGAAACCGCCACGATCGGCGTACCGTAACGCGCTTTGAAATCGATCCCGGCGTGCATCCGCCTGTAGCCGAGAATCGGGTGGCGGCGCATTCCGAAGTTCGAGGTGACCGCTCCCGGCACCGGTGCCAGCAGCCCGCGCCGCTGCTCACCCACGCCCGAGGCTTCGTAGAACCGCCCCTCGCTCCCCCAGCGCATCAGCTGGGTGCGCGGACGGCCGCTGCGGTCGATCCCGGCATAGAGCAATTGCCCCGCCTGCCGTTCACCCGTGGCGGCCCGGCGATAGGCAATGATGATGTCGAATTCGTCGGCCGAGCTGACCTCGCGGTCCATGTCGATCTGCGCGTCGAGCGCTTTGAGATATTCCTGCACCGCGCTGGCCGGGACACCGGCTTGCCGCATCGAGCGGTAGAGGCTGCTGCCGACCAGGCCGCGTACCCGCAGCGGGGTTTCATCAACGCGGATGATGTTGCGCTTGAGCGCCAAGGGGCCGGAGGGGACGATCGGCGTGCCATCCTCCGCAATCGTGCCAACGCCGGGGCGGGTCAATTCAAGCTCAAGATCGAAGCGGGCGCGGAAGGCCAAGCTGTCGAGCGGGCGCGGCGCACCCGGAGCCGGTCGGCGGCCGAGCAACAGGTCCATCTGCGTGCCCGCCGCAATATCGCCCACAGCCACGGCTTGCCCCACCAGCGCTGCCGCGCGGTCGATATCGCCCGCGGCCACACCGGCACGGCGCAGCATCGAGACGAAACTGTCGCCCGGGGCCAGCGTCACCACCAGCTGGATCTGCGGGCGCTCGGGTGCGCTTTTGAGCGGGATCACCGCTGCGGTCGGCCCCATTCGGCGGCCACTATCGGCGCCCAGCGCCAGCGGCAGAATCATCTGGCTGCGCATCTCGCTCGCCACATCTGCGCCCTGCGGCATGGCGGGGTGGGCTTCGAGCGGCGTAAAGTCCGGCCAGAACGCCAGCGCCACCGCGCCAAGGCCCACCATCGTTCCCAGCCCGCGCAGCCAGCGACGGCTGCCGATATCCTCCGCCAGATCGGGGGCAAGGTCGAGCCCGGCAAACCAACCTGAGGCGGCAAGACGCCATGTATCATACCGCTCGGCAAACCGCCCGAGGTGCGCAACAGCCTGATGCTTGGCCTTCTGCGCCTTGGTGGGCAGGGCGAGTGTCGTTGAGTTGTTCGGATGAGGCAGCGACTCCGGTGCGGCTGGCGTGTCAATCCGTTCGCGCGGCACGTGAGCAAACACGCGCGCATCAGCCGCACTGTCAGGCACGTCATGAGCCTCGGGCCCATCGATCAATTTACGCGCATGATCCAACATTTATGCCCCGAAGGCTGCACCCGTAAGGACGTCCCGTCCGACGGCCGCGCGTGCCATGTCGCATTTCTTTGCCCGATCATAGTAAATGCACGGTTAACCAGCGGCCAATTGCATCGCGAGCACGGCCAGACGTTTCCCTTATGCGCAACCCCGGTGGACTGGCGGCCTTGCCCCCATGGTGCAAGCCTGACAGAACCGCTGATACCGTGCCCGCTCCCCCGTCTGCCCGCCAGCTCGCCAGCCTCGGCTCTCTGAGTCATAACGCGGATGACGTGCGTGTCCGCGCGGTGCTGGGGCCGACCAACACGGGCAAGACGCACCTGGCGATCGAGCGGATGTGCGGCCATTCCTCCGGCATGATGGGCTTCCCGCTGCGCCTGCTCGCGCGCGAGGTCTATGACCGGGTGCGTGCCATCAAAGGTGACAAGCAGGTCGCGCTGATCACCGGCGAGGAGCGGATCGAACCGCCAAACGCACGCTATTTCCTCTGCACCGCCGAAGCCATGCCGGGCACCAGCGGCCAGCACGCCTTCGTGGCGCTGGACGAGGCGCAATTGGGCGCAGACCCGGAACGCGGGCACATCTTCACTGACCGACTGCTACACGCCCGGGGCAGGGAAGAAACGATGATCCTGGGCAGCGCCACGCTGGAACCGATGGTCAAGGCGCTGATCCCCAAGGCGGAGATCACCAGCCGTCCGCGCTTTTCCACGCTGTCCCACGCGGGCATCTGCAAACTCTCACGGCTGCCCAAACGCTCTGCCGTGGTCGCCTTCAGCGTCGAGCAGGTTTACGCCATGGCCGAGGCGCTGCGGCGGTTCCGCGGCGGAGCGGCGGTGGTGATGGGCGCGCTCTCGCCCGAGACCCGCAACAAGCAGGTCGCGATGTTTCAGTCGGGCGAGGTCGATTACATCGTCGCCACCGACGCAATCGGGATGGGGCTGAACCTCGATCTGGATCATGTGGCTTTCGCGGCTTTGAGCAAGTTCGACGGGCGCAGGAAGCGGCGGCTCACCCCGTCGGAGATGGCGCAGATCGCAGGGCGCGCCGGGCGGCACCAGCGCGATGGCACCTTTGGGACGCTGTCCGGCACCGGAAAGGGCGATGGAGAGCCGCTCGCCTTCACCGATGAGGAAGTCTACGCGATTGAAGAGCACAAATTCGCCCCGCTCACCCACCTGTTCTGGCGCGAGGCCGATCCGCGGTTCGATTCGCTGGGCGCATTGATCGCCGATCTCGAAGCGCGGCCCAGCCATGCCGTATTGAAGGCCGCGCCCGAAGCGATCGACATGGCGGTGCTGCGGCGGCTCGCCGAGGATGACATCGGCCGCTCTGTGCGGGGGGCCGGATCGGTGCGGCGCTTCTGGGAGGCGTGCTCGCTTCCCGATTTCCGCAGCCTTGGCGTGGAACAGCACGCAAGGTTCGTCGCCCGGCTGTGGGACGACCTGCGTGAAGGGTATCTCGGCGCGGATTTCGTCGCTGCCCGTATCGCCGAGCTTGACCGGATGCAGGGCGACATCGACACGCTGCAAGGGCGAATCGCGGCGATTCGCAGCTGGGCCTACATTTGCCAGCGCCCCGATTGGGTGTTGGCACGCGACGAAATGGCTGCGCGAGCTCGCGCGGTCGAGGCGAAACTCTCGGATGCGCTGCACGCGCGGCTGACCGAGCGGTTCGTGAACCGAAGGACGACTCTCTTGATGAAATCGCTGGGGCAGGATGCGAGTGCGCTGCCCGTCACGCTCGAACCCGATGGCCACCTGACCGTGGAGGGCGAGAGCATCGGCCGGCTTGAAGGCTTCCGCTTCCATGTCGATCCGAGCGCGGGCGTCGCTGACCGGCGGATGCTACTGGCGGCGGGCGAGAAGGCTTTGCCCGCGCTGCTGGCGGACCGGGCCGACTGGCTGCTGACGCAGGGCCTGAGCGAGCTGGTCATCTCCGGCGGGGCGATCCGTTGGCAAGACCGTGCGCTCGCCGACATCACTTTCCCCGGTCAGCCTGGCGCGGGCAATTTCGGCACGCCCAAGCTGGCGCTGACCCGCGATCTGGTGCTGGTGCCCGAAGGGGCACGGGCCAAGCTGGAAGCGGGGCTGGCCCAATGGCTCGACAAGCAGCTTGAACCGCTGGAGCCCTTGCGCAAACTGGCCGAAGCCGCGCGCGATCCCGAGGCCGGGTCGCAGGCGCGCGCGCTGGTTATCACCCTGATCGAAGCGCGCGGCGTGATCAGCCGCGAGGACGCCGGGCTGGAACACCTCCCCAAGGAAATGCGGCCCTATCTGCGCAAACTGGGGGTGACCTTCGGCGCGCTCGACATTTTTGCAGCGCCGCTGCTGAAACCCGCGCCGCGCCGTTTGCTGCACGAGCTCGGCCTGGACTTGCGCCCGGTGCAGGATGCAATGCTGCCGGTGCTCGCCGAAGGTGGCTGGGCCAAGGGGCGGCTGCCTGCGGGCTATCGCTATGCCGGCACGCAGGCGATCCGGGTCGATCTGGCCGAGAAGATCCTGCGCGCCGCATTTGACGGACGTGCGGTCGCCTCCGCAGCCCACCCCAAGGAACGCAACCGCGCCTTCCGGCTCGACATGGCGCTGGCGGTGTCGGTCGGACTGGAAGCAGAGAACGCGCGCCGCCTACTCGGTAGCGCCGGTTTCCGCTGCGACCGTGCGCGGCCCTTGGCGGAAGGCGCCTTCGGCCCGCCGGCGCCCGACCGCTGGCACTGGCGCCCGCGCCGACCACGGGAGAAGGACGAACGGCGTCCTGACCGCCGCCCCGAACGTGATCATCAGCGCAAGGATCAGCGTCCTCCGCGCGGCAAGGGCAAGCCCGCCGACGCTCGGCCCATTCGCGATGGCGCGCAGCCCCCGCGTGACGGCGGCAAGCGGCCCCCTCGCCCGGCGCAGCCCCCCACAAGGCCCCCGGTCGACACCGGCCCCGCCCGCGCTGGCGGTGCCTTCGACAAGTTGGCGGACCTGCTCAAGGGATGAAAGGCGGCGGGGTGGGAGAGTCGATCCGGATCGACCGCCTGCTGGTCTACCTCCGCTTCGCTCGCACCCGTTCCGCCGCGCAAAGCCTGATCGATACCCACGCTTTGCGCCGCAACAGAAAGCATGTGCTGCGGTGTGCCGAACAGGCGCGTATCGGGGATGTGTTGACGCTGGCCGTGGGCGGCCATGTGCGGGTGATCGAGCTGCTTGCCCTCCCCGAACGGCGCGGTTCTCCCGCGCAGGCGGCTTCGCATTATCGGGAGGTTGATTCTGATGGGCTTGACCGTAAAGGGCTAATGACAATAGCAGCGTCAACTCTCACGGCGGATACCCCGCCGGAAAATTCCGAAGACTTCCATTGAAAGAGCCGCAATGACTTACGTCGTCACTGAAGACTGCATCAAGTGCAAGTATACCGACTGCGTGGAAGTGTGCCCGGTCGACTGCTTCTATGAAGGCGAGAACATGCTGGTGATCAATCCCAGCGAATGCATCGATTGCGGCGTGTGCGAACCGGAATGCCCGGCCGAAGCGATTCTCCCCGATACCGAAGACGGGCTGGAAAAGTGGCTCGAGCTGAACACCCAGTACTCGGCCCAGTGGCCCAACATCACCAGCCAGAAGGCGCCGCCCGAAGATGCCGACGCGCACAAGGGCGAAAAGGGCAAGTTCGAGAAGTATTTCAGCGCCGATCCGGGTGATGGTGACTGATTTTCGGCAGTTTTTCGCGCAGTTTGCATAGTTAGGCACGCTCTCGCAAACGCCGACTCGCAATTTTGTTGCAGACGTGCTATATAATACTCCGACCGCGCAGGGCTGAGCCCGCGCAGGCGTGAAAACCAGGAAGGCCCGACACCAGCAACCCCCCAACCGGATGATTGACACCCGGCGCTCGCTTTGTCTGAGGCACTCTTCAGCCAAGCCCCCGCGTCGCTGGGCCGATTGTCCGCTCTCTCGTTGCCAGGACGGCCGATTGAAAGGAACTTGCATGGCAAGCACCGCGAACGCATTCACCGTCGGCGATTATGTCGTCTATCCCAAGCACGGCGTTGGCCGGGTGATCGAGCTTCAGCGCGAGGAAATCGCCGGGATGCAGCTCGAACTCTACGTCCTTCGGTTTGAAAAAGAGCGCATGACTCTGCGCGTGCCGGTGGGCAAGGTCGAAGCGATCGGGATGCGTAAGCTGTCGTCGGACAAGACGCTGCGGCAGGCGATGGAAACGCTGAAGGGCAAGCCCAAGGTCAAGCGCACCATGTGGTCGCGCCGCGCGCAGGAATATGAAGCGAAGATCAATTCGGGCGACCTCGTGTCGATCGCCGAAGTGACCCGCGATCTGTTCCGCCCCGAAGACCAGCCCGAGCAGAGCTATTCGGAACGCCAGATCTTCGAAGCGGCCTCCAGCCGCCTCGCCCGCGAATTGGCGGCGATGGAAGAGACCGACGAGCCCACCGCGCTCGGCAAGATCCTCGACGTGCTGCGTGAACACGCGCCGCAATATTACGACACCGCCGAAGAAGCCTGAGGCTTTTTCCGCTCGGTGCGACATCAAGGGCTGCCCCGCGGGGCAGCCCTTTTTGTTTGTGCGGCGCGCAGGCTTGTGCCACGCGTCGGGGTGTATTATATCAGCAATACGCTAGGGCACTTCGGGAGAGACACGCCATGACCCAATTCACAGGCCGCCGTATCGCCGCCGCCGCTTTGCTCACCGCCGCGATCTCGCTGGCCGGATGCGAAGGGGCGGAGATGGAGATTAACGGCCAGAAGGGCGTGCCGCTCGCCGATGTCGTCCTCACCGGCACGCCGCCGTCCGAAGTGGTGCTGGCCTCAGGCGATACGGTGATCCTCACCGAAGGCGATAGTTTCGCGATCAAGGTCGAAGGCGGCAACACCGAAAGCCTGCGCTTCGTCCGCGACGAACGGACCATCGGTATCACCCGCGAAGAAGGCTGGAGCGGTGAGACCAACGCCATCATCCGCATCACCATGCCTGCCCCCGAAGAGGTCGTGATTGCTGGTAGCGGCACGATCAAGGCGCCCACCCTCGCCAGCGAGGCCGAAGTCACGATTGGCGGTTCGGGCCTGGTTGAATTCGGCACGGTCGCAGCTCAGAACCTCGGGATCAACATCGGCGGCTCGGGCACCATCCGGGGCGCGGGCACGGTCAAAAGCCTTACCATCAATATCGGTGGCAGCGGCGAAGTTGAATTGGCGGGATTGAAAGCCGACACCGCCGAAGTTTCGATCGGCGGGGCTGGCGATGTCGCCTTTGCCTCTGACGGGGAAGTGACCGCCAACATCGCGGGCGCGGGTGACGTCACTGTGACCGGCAAGGCGAAGTGCACCGTCAACGAATTCGGCTCGGGCACGCTGAACTGCGCCGAGGGTGCGGGGGCATCGGCCCCACTGCCGCCGAAAGCACCCGAAGCACCCACTGCTCCGGTCGCCGCAAAACCCGCAGAATAGCATTGCCTTATGGCATGAGCCGCGCGACATAATGCGGCCATGCGCGCACTCAGACTTGCGGCCCTTGGCCTAGCTTCGCTCGCCTTGCAGGGCTGTCTTGCCCGTGCGGCGGTGGATGTCGTTACGCTGCCGGTCAGGGCGGTAAGCAAGGGCGTCGATCTGGCGACGACGAGCCAGTCGGAAGCCGACGAGAAGCGGGGTCGCGAAATCCGCAAGCGTGAAGAGCGGTTGGGTGAGTTGGAACGCGATCTCGAAAAGCAGATGGACCGCTGTGCTGACGGGAATGACGAGGCGTGCGACAAGGCGCAGGCGATCCGCGCGGAGATGAAGGCGCTGATACCGGGCGTGCCGGTGGAGCCTGACCGCGGCGACTAAGCCGCCGCCCGCTTGAGCCGATCATTGATCGCGCGCCCCACGCCGTCCTCCGGCACCGGAGCGACCGCGATGCGGGGCTGCGGCGCGCGGGCGGCTTCGTGCAAGGCCGCGTAGAGGCGGGCAGCGGCCTCGGTGACATCACCGCTGGCTGACAGCGTGCAGTCACCGCTAACAGTGCCGAAACCGATCAGGAATTCGTCTGCCTCGGCCCTGTCCGCGTTCAATCGCACCGGCTTGCCCGGCGCATAGTGGCTGGCAAGTTGACCGGGGGCTTCGATGCGGGCTTCAATCTGCCCCGCGCTGCCCCGAGTGCCAATCTGGAGCGGCCCGGGGCGCAGTTCCTCGATGCTGCCATCGGCGCGCACCGCGACAATGGTCGACTCCACCCCTGCCGTAGTGATCCCGCCGTCGAGCACGAGGTCGATCCTCCCATCCAGCGAGGCGAGGACATGAGCGGCGCTGGTAGGGCTGATGAAGCCGCTCCGATTGGCGGACGGCGCGGCAAGCGGGAAATCGACCGCCACCAGCAGTGCCCGCATGACCGGATGAGCCGGCGCGCGCAGAGCGATCGTGGGCAAGCCAGCGGTCACCGCCTCGGCCAGCCCAGCCTCGGCACGGCGCGGGACAACCAGCGTCAGCGGGCCGGGCCAATGCGCCTCGGCCAAAGCAATCGCCTCGGGCGAGAAATCGGCATAGCGTTCCGCCTGCGCCAGCCCCGTCACATGCACTATCAGCGGATTGAAGTCCGGGCGGCCCTTCGCGGCATAAATCTTCGCCACCGCCTCGGCAGAATCCGCCCGCGCCGCGAGCCCGTAAACCGTCTCGGTCGGCACCGCGACCAGCCCGCCCGATTCGAGGATTCGCGCCGCCCGCGCGATCCCTGCGGCGTCTGCCAGCACCATGTCCGTAACGTTCTTGCCGCTCATGCCTCGGCGCTATATTCAAACCCCCGCCCTGCCAAGTGCGCGAGGGCTTTACCCATCTCAAGGACGCCCCCGACGTGACCCCCTTTACCCCGCCGACCGCCGACCAGCTGCTTGCCATCCGCGTCAATGCCGGGATCGACGAACTCGCCCAGACCGAACGCTTCGCCCATGCCGAACCCGATCTGGTCGAAGCCATCGTCGAAGGCGTCGGGCAGTTTGCAGCAGGCGAATTCGCCCCCCTGAACCGCAAGGGCGATCTGGAAGGCGCGAAGCTTGAGAACGGCGTGGTGCGCCTGCCCGATGGTTTCGACGCGGCTTACAAGGCCTATGTTGAGCAGGGCTGGAACGCGATCGCCTCCCCGGTGGAGCATGGTGGTCAGGGCCTGCCCTTCACCTTGTCGTGCAACGTGCTCGAAAACCTCGGCGCGGCGAACATGGCCTTCACCTTGCTCCCGATGCTGAGCGTCGGCGCGATTGAGGCACTCGAGCATCATGGTTCCAACGACCAGAAGGCGATGTACCTGCCCAATCTCGTCAGCGGCGCATGGTCGGGGACGATGAACCTGACCGAGCCCGCCGCCGGGAGCGATGTCGGCGCGCTGCGTTCGGTTGCCGAACCGATCGTCAATGGCCCTCATGCGGGCAAGTATCGGATCACCGGCCAGAAGATCTACATCACCTGGGGCGAGCATGATCTGGCGGAGAATATCATTCATCTGGTGCTGGCACGGCTCCCCGGCGCGCCCGAAGGTTCGCGGGGCATCTCGCTGTTCGTGGTGCCGAAGTACCATGTGAACGCAGACGGGTCGCTCGGCCCGCATAATGATCTTCGCTGCGTCAGCCTCGAACACAAGCTCGGCATTAACGCCTCGCCCACCTGCGTGATGAGCTACGGGGATAATGGCGAATGCATCGGCGAGCTGGTCGGGCATGAGAACAAGGGTCTCGCCGCGATGTTCACGATGATGAACAACGCGCGGATCAATGTCGGCAACCAGGGCGTGCAGATCGGTGAACGGGCGACGCAGCAGGCGCTCGCCTATGCCCGCGACCGGGTGCAATCGGCGCGCGCCGGTTCGCCCGACAAGAATCCGGTGGCGATCATCGAGCACCCCGATGTGCGCCGCATGATCCTTCGGATGAAGGCGCTGACCGAAGGCGCACGCGCGCTGCTGTATTACTGCGCCGGGCAGGTCGATCGCGGGAATCTGGGTGACGAGGCTGCCAAGGCCCGCTCAGAAATCGTTGTCCCTCTGATCAAGGCGTGGGGCACGGATATCGGCGTGGAAGTCGCCGGGCTCGGCATCCAGATCCACGGCGGCATGGGCTTTGTCGAGGAAACCGGCGCTGCCCAGCACTGGCGCGATTCGCGCATCGCGCCGATCTACGAAGGCACCAACGGGATTCAGGCGGCGGACCTCGTCACCCGCAAGCTCGGCCTCGATGGCGGCGAGGCGATGGTGACGTTGTTCGAGACTATCGCCCGCGACGCCGCCTCCGAATATGCGCTCGCCGCCTTGGCGATGGACTGCGCCCATGTCGCGCGCTGGATGCGGGATGAGGCGAGCCTTGATGATCGCCTCGCCGGCAGCGTGCCGTTTTGCACAATGGCCGCCGTCACGGTCGCCGGTTGGCAGCTGATGAAGCAGGCCGAAGCGGTCGCGGCGGGAGCTGCGCCCGAACTGGCGGCGACCAAGCCGGTGACGGTGCGGTTCTTCCTCGACCGGATCGTTCCGGAAGCCGCTGGCCTCAAGGCAGGCGCGGTCGCCGGGGCCGAGTTGCTCTACGCCCTGCCCGCCGCAGCGCTGGTTGGCTGAGATGGAGCACGGCGACGCCTTGGAACGGATCGCCGCCGCGCTCGAACGGCTCGCGCCCCCGCCTGCGCCGCCGACCGACTGGCTCACCGCGCCCGCTTATGTGTGGGACGGCGAGACTGCGCGCGCGGTGGCGGTGCTGGATGCGGTGCCGCTCGCCCAACTGCATGGGATCGCCGCGCAGAAGGCCGCGCTGCGAAGCAATTGCGAGCGGCTCGCCCAAGGTGCAGCGGCGCATGATGTGCTGCTGTGGGGCGCCCGGGGGATGGGCAAATCGGCGCTGGTGCGTGCTGCGGTGGCCGATGTGCAGGCGAGTGACCCGCAAGCGCTCGCCCTGGTGCAGATCGCGCCGGGCGCCCTGCCGACTTTCCCGGCGCTGGTCGCCGAACTGGCCCAGCAATCCCGCGCCTTCCTGCTGTTCATTGACGATCTCGGCTTTGGCGCGGATGGGCGCGCCGAGATGCTCGCGCTGCGCAGCCTGCTCGACGGCGGCGTCGCCCCGCGTCCGGCGCATGTCCGAATTGTGGTGACAGCAAACCGCCGTTCCATCGTCGAGCGCGAGGATACCTCCGCCGCGATCCACGAACGCGATGAACGCGACGATGCACTCGCGTTAGCCGACCGCTTCGGGCTCACGCTGGGCTTCCACCCGGCGGACAAGGACACCTACCTCGCTATCCTCGCAGGCTACACCGCGCCGCTTGGCCTCAGCTTCGATGCCGAGGAGGCGATGGCCTTCGCGATCCAGCGCGGCAACCGCTCAGGTCGCACCGCGCTGCAATTCGCAACCGAACTGGCGGGGCGCGCCGGGTTGACGCTCAGTTGACCTTCTGCCCCGCCTGCTTGCGCAGGTAATCCGCCTCGAACGCCGCCTGCGGGTCTTTCAGCGCGCTCGGGGGGAGCGGATCGTCCTTCAGCCGCGCGATGGCCGCAGCCGGCGTGGCCGTGGGGGAGCGCACGCGCCAGATGATCCCGGCCGTATCGTCTGACACCAACAGCGAGCCATCTCCCGCCCATTCGACCCAGGTCGGACGGCCCCGGGTGGTGCCCTCGCCCGTCAGGAACCCGGTCAGCACCGGCACCGGCTTGCCCACCGGATTGCCAAGTTCGTCAAAGTCGACGAACACCACGTCATAGCCCGAAGGCGGCTTGCGGTTCCACGAGCCATGCCGCGCGATAAACGCCCCGCTGGCGAAGCTATCCCCCATGCGGTTGCCCTCCTTGGAGAACACCAGTCCCAGCGCCGCCACGTGCGGGCCGAGCGCGAATTCTGGCTTGCGGACATATTCCATCAGGAAGCGCGGCATCGGCGCTTCGACCCGGCGATCAATATTGGTGCGGTAATAGACCCAGGGCCAGCCATACTGCGCCCCGATCGGCACGTTGGTGAGGTAATCGGGCACGAGGTCCGATCCCAGCATGTCGCGCTCGTTCACCGTGGTCCACAGTTCGCCCGTCCAAGGGCTGAAATCGAGGCCATTGGGGTTGCGGAGCCCCGCTCCGAACTGGCGCGCGCGGCCAGCGGCAAGATCATATTCCCAGATCATCGCCCGGCCTTCTTCGACCTTCATGCCCTGCTCGCCGATATTGCTGACCGAGCCGACCGCGACGTACAGCAGCTGCCCATCGGGCGAGAGCTCGAGATTGCGCATCCAGTGCCCGCCACCCGCTGGCAGATCCATCAACTTGCGCGGCGCTCCGGTGACCTTGTCGCTGCCCAGTTGGTAGGGGAAAGCGAGCACCGCATTGTGGTTGGCGACGTAAAGTGTGCCATCCTTCCAGGCGAGCCCGGAGGGGGAATCGAGCCCTTCGGACAGGATCACCTGCTTGGTTTCGGCAATGCCATTGCCGTCGGTATCGCGCAGCAGCACAATCTGGTTGGGCGATTTGCCGCCCGCCCCCGCCTTGGAAAACAGGATACCTTCAACCCAGCCGCGAATTGCCGCCATCACGCCGGTGTCGCGGTTCTTTTTCTCCGGCGCTCGGGTCAGAGAGACCAGCATATCGCCATTGGGGAGCGCAAACAGCGTGCGCGGGTGGTCGAGACCTTCGGCAAAGCGGACGACTTCCAGTCCCTTGGCAGGCGTCGGTGCCTCGCCCGCTTTCCAGCCCACCGGCTCGGCAATCTGGACGGTGGGGAAGTTCTGCGGATCACCCTCCTGCAAAACCGGTTCGGTGCCAGCGACCTCTTCGACCGAGAGATCGGCGGTGTCTCCGCGTGACAGGAAAAACAGGGCGACCCCCGTCACCACGATTGCGATGACAAGAGCGATTGCGATTTTGCGAAAAAGAGCCATGTGACGCGGGATAAAGCCCAGCCGCCCATGCGGCAACCGATAAGCGCCGGGCGATGCGACGAAAGGCCACTGACCGCGATGTATGATTTCAAACCCGCCGCACCGCTCACCTCTGATGAGCTGTATCACGAGCTGCTGGGCGCGGCCGATGCGCTGACTGCGGGTGAGCCGGATGCGGTCGCCAACATGGCCAATGTTGCGGCGCTGTTGTGGGAGTTTCTGCCCGATCTCAACTGGGCGGGCTTCTACCGGGTCGGTCCGGCGAAGACCGGCGACGCGGACGAGCTTGTGCTGGGGCCCTTCGTCGGTCGCCCCGCCTGTATCCGCATTCCTTTCGGCATTGGCGTATGCGGCGCAGCGGCGCAAAGTCGCGCCACGCAACTTGTCGCCGATGTCCACGCGTTCCCGGGCCACATCGCCTGCGATGCGGCAAGCGCGAGCGAGCTGGTGGTGCCGGTGCTGCGGAAGGGTGAAGTGATCGCGGTGATCGACCTCGACAGCCCCACCCCTGCGCGCTTTACCGCCGTCGACGCCGCCGGGATCGAGGCGCTGGCGGCCCTGCTCGCTGACCGAATCTGATTAACTCGCGGCGGCGACCTTCCCGAAACGGGACAGCGCCGACAGCACCGCTTGGGCAGGCGGCGGACTCGGTGGTAAGCTTTCGCTAACCATCAGCCCAATCCGGCTGATTCAGGGGGAAATTGCCCATGTTCAAGCTTTCGCCGACTGTCTCGCTCGCCGCTCTGGCTCTTGCTATTCCCGGAGCAGTGCAGGCGCAGAATTACGCCGATCTTCCGCCGCTTTCGCCGATGAGCGAGGCCGAGATGCGCACGATCCCGAGCGAATATCGCACCGCGCCGGTGGTGATGCAGGCTGAAGAGACCGTGACGAACGTCAACGGGGTCGAGACGATCACCCGTACCCGCCGGATCGACGGACCGCCGCCGCGCCCCGCCGCGCCGCATCAGGGTCACGCGCCCGCGCAGCATCACAGCTATGCGCCGCAGATGGGCTACGCCCCGGCCTATGCGCCTGCACCGGTGGTGTTTGAGCGCCAGCAGTGGATCGACGAATGCCGCCGCCGCACAAAGGATCAGGGCAAGGATGACACCGGCCTGATCATCGGCGGCCTGCTTGGCGCGATTGCTGGCGGCTTTGCCGGTTATGAGATCGCCGGAGCCGGCGACCGCGTGCTTGGCACCGTGCTCGGCGTTGGCGGTGGCGGGCTGATCGGCGGATTGCTCGGCAGCATCTTCGACGGGGATGATGACGAGGACCGCTACGATTGCGAAGCCGCGCTCGACAGCTATCTGTCGCACTACGGCGCCCCCGGCCCCCGGATTGCCAGCCGCGAGATCGCCTACCCGGCGCACGGCTATTCCTATGGCTACGGTTACCCGGCAGGCTATTCTTACGGCTACACCTACGCCCCGCCGCCGCAGATGGTGATGGTTCCGGTGCGGACCGAAGTGCAGCAGCAGGTGGTGGTGCGCGAGACTGAGCGTTACGAGACCTACACCGTCCCCGGCGCCGCGCGCGTGATTGATCCCGCCCCGCGCCCCTCGCCCAAGATGATCAAGAACCGCTGATATCCATTTGCCCCCTCGGGGGACAATAGAAAAGCCCCGCAAGATCAGGCGACCTTGCGGGGCTTTTTTCATGCCTAATCAACTGTCGCCGAGTCGCGCATGGCAGTGACGCGCCCGAAGGGCGTGTGAGCGAGGATTTCGCACGCCGGATGGCGTGCGGACCCAAAAATCAGAACTCGCCGCCAGTCAGCCGCTGGCACACCAGATCGAGCTGATCCAGCGTGGTGTAGCGGATCGTGATCGTGCCTTTGCGTGGATCAACCTCCGGCTTGATCTTGACGCTCAGCCCGAGAAACTCCTCGAGATGCTGCTGGACGGCCAGAATGTCAGCATTTTCCGTCGGTTGATACGGCGCGGGTGCAGGCGCATCGGCCCGCTTTGCCGGCTTGCGGGTGAGCGTTTCGACATCGCGCACGGAAAGCCCCTCGGACACCGCGATCTCGGCGATCTGCACCGCATCATCCCGCCCGATCAGCGCGCGGGCGTGACCAATCGACAGCTTGCCCTGTTCGATGAAGCCCAACACCGGCTCCGGCAGCGTCATCAGCCGCATCATGTTGGCGACATGGCTGCGCGATTTCTCGACCATCTTGGCGATGTCGACCTGAATCATGCCCTCCTGCTCGGAGAGACGATGATAGGCCCGCGCTTCCTCGACGGGGTTCAGGTCCTCACGCTGCAAATTCTCGATCAGCGCGAGCGCCATGACCTCGCGTTCGGAGAGGTTGCGCACCAGCGCCGGGATCTCATGCAGCCGCGCCTTCTGCGCGGCACGCCAGCGGCGCTCACCCGCAACGAGCTGATAACCCTCACCATTGGGGTGGGGGCGAACGATAATCGGCTGTATCACGCCTCGTGTCGCGATCGAAGCGGCAAGCTCCTCCAGCGCGGCTTCATCGAAATACTTGCGCGGGTTGCCTGGCAGCGGCTTGATCGACGCCAATGCGAGATTGCGCAGCGGCGAGCCGACCACTTGCGGCGCATCCGCCGAAGCATCATCGCGCCGCACCAGCGGTTCCTCCCGCCGGGTTTCGCCGAGCAAGGCGCCCAGCCCTCGGCCCAGCCGCCGCGGCTTGTCATCGCTCCGCGAAGTCACAGGCGAATCAGCGGGTTGTGTCACATTCTCACTCATGCGGCTTGTCTTTCTGCGGGAAATCGCCCGATCAATTCGCGCGCCAACGCCATATAGGCGCGGCTGCCGGTGCAATGCTGGTCATAGATCAGCGCGGGAAGCCCGTGGCTCGGCGCTTCGGAGAGGCGCACATTGCGCGGGATCACGGTCTCGAACACCAACTTGCCCAGGCAATCGCGCACATCGTCCGACACCTGATCGGTCAGGCGATTGCGCCGGTCATACATCGTCAACGCCACGCCGATGATGCCGAGATCGGGATTGAAGCGCTGCTGGATCTGATCGACGGTCTGGAGCAGCTGGCTGAGCCCCTCCAGCGCGAAAAACTCGCATTGCAGCGGCACCAGCAGCGTATCGGCCGCGCACAACGCGTTGAGCGTCAGCAGGCCGAGCGACGGGGGGCAATCGATGAAACAGATGTCGTGCCCGGCATGGTTCGCCAGCGCCTTGTCCAGACGGTGCGTCCGCCCCTCGACCGCAACAAGCTCAATCTCCGCACCCGACAGGTCAACCGTGGCCGGGATGAGATCGAGGCGCGGAATGCTGGTGGGCACAATCGCGCTGACGAGTGGCACTTCATCCACCAGCAGATCATAGCTCGAAACTTCGCGCGATTCGGCCCGAACGCCCAGCCCCGTCGAGGCGTTACCCTGCGGATCGAGGTCGATCAGCAACGTGCGCCACCCGGTCGCCGCCATCGCCGTGGCGATGTTGATCGCGGTGGTGGTCTTGCCCACTCCGCCCTTCTGATTGGCAATCGCGATTACGAACATGGTTGTTCCCGTCCTTCCGCGCGCCGATTCACGCTGAATCCGCACAGTTTCGCGTGTCAGGCCTTCACAATGATTCCCGCGTCGGGATCGGTCAAGGAATGTTTCACGTGAAACATTGCTCGAATCGAAGGCTTGAGCGTCTCCAACTCCTGCGCCGCCGAACGCCCCTTGGGCAAGACATAGGCGGTGGCCCTTGTGGAGAAGGGTGCGGATAGCTCGAGAAGTTTGGGCAGAGGCGCGAAAGCCCGTGCCGAAATGGCGCGCGCCGGGAATGGCATAACCCGTTCCAACCGCTGACCTTCGACGCGACATTTGGGCAGATTGAGCGCCGCGATCACTCTTTCAAGGAATTCGACACGTCGTGCGCGGGATTCGACCAGCATCACCGGCATGTTGGGGCATAGAGCGGCGATCACCAAACCGGGGAAGCCTGGACCGCTGCCAAGATCGAGCCACGGCCCCTGTGCATTTGGCCCCAATGTTTCACGTGAAACATTTTCGAGCAGCTGCGCCGAGTCGGCGATGTGCCGTTGCCACAGGTGCGGCTCCGTCGCCCTTGCGATCAGGTTCTGGCGCTGGTTCTCCTCCAGCACCAACGTGGCAAACGCGTCGATTCGCGCCATACCCTCGGCATCGGTCAATCCGGCGACATAGGCGCGCGCCTCCGCTTCATTGGTGATCATGCCGCGCGCTGCCCGTTGGCAAGGCGGCGGGCGTGGACCAGCAGCGCAGAGAGCGCGGCAGGGGTCACGCCCGGTACGCGTCCCGCAGCCGCCAGCGTCCCCGGAGCGGCTTTGGCCAGGCGCTCGACCATCTCATTGGAAAGACCTGGCACTTCGCCATAGGGGAAGTCAGACGCGAGCGGCAGCGCCTCGCTGGCGCGCAAATCACGCAGTTCGGCGTCCTGTCGCGCGAGGTACGGCGCATAGGCGGCGTCCTCGGCCATTTCCTCAGCCAGCTGCGGATCAAGCGCCGTCACCTCACCCAGCCACGGAGCGAGCGACTCGGGCGTGACACCGTCATAGCGGAGCCATTCGGCAAGCGACCTTTCACCCTGATCACGGCGCACCGAAAGACCGAGATCGGCGAGTTCGCGCGCGTGGACCTTCTGCGAATGTTTCACGTGAAACATTTCACGGGTCGCTTCGCGGCGTTCCCACCACCGGCGGCGCTCTTCTCCGATGCAGCCCGCCTCAACGCCAAGCGCGGTGAGGCGAGTCGCGGCGTTATTGGCACGCAGGCGCAGGCGGTATTCAGCACGGGCGGTGAGCATCCGGTAGGGCTCGGACACGCCCTGCAAGGTCAGGTCATCGACCATCACGGCGATATAGGAATTGGCGCGATCAAGCCGGGGTGCCTGCTTGCCGAGCGCGGCTGCAGCGGCCTCAAGCCCTGCGACAAGCCCCTGTGCCGCGGCTTCCTCGTAACCGGTAGTACCGTTGATCTGCCCCGCGCAGTAAAGGCCGGGGATCGCGCGCAGCTGCAAATCGGGTGTCAGCGCGCGCGGATCAATATGGTCATATTCCACCGCATAACCCGGCTGCACAATCACCACCCGCTCGCAGCCCGGCATGGTGCGCACCACGGTCTCCTGCACATCGGTCGGGAGCGAGGTGCTGATGCCGTTGGGATAGACCATGTGCGTGTCCAGCCCCTCGGGCTCGAGGAACACCTGATGGCCTTCACGATCGCCAAAGCGGTGGATCTTGTCCTCGATTGAGGGGCAGTAACGCGGCCCCGCCGCCGCAATCGCGCCGGAGAACAGCGGCGAGCGGTGGAGATTGGCGCGGATCGCATCATGACCCGCCTGCGTGGTGCGGGTGATAGCGCAGAACACCTCGGGATTGACCCGGCGCGGGGTGAGGGAGGACATGGTCCAAGCCTCGCCGTCAGAACGTTGCTCTTCGAGGACCGCCCAGTTGATGGTGCGGCCATCCAGACGCGGCGGCGTGCCGGTCTTGAGGCGTGCCATCGGCAGGTCGGCCCCGCGCAATTGTGCGGCGAGCCGCTTGGCCGCGTTCTCGCCGATGCGGCCGCCTTCATAGCGCTCCTCACCGCGGAACAGGACCCCGCCGAGGAACGTGCCCGTGCACAGCACAACGCGCGCGGCATTGAAGATCGTTCCGTCAGCCAGCTCCAACCCAGCGACTCTGCCACCTTCCAGCACCAAGGCAGCGGCCTCGCCCTGCACTAGCGTCAGGTTCGGTTGCGCGCGGACAATCGCCTGCACTGCCGCCTTGAACCGCACCCGATCAGCCTGCACGCGTGGGCCCCAAACAGCGCTGCCCTTGGAGCGGTTGAGCATCCGGTAATGGATCGCCCCGGCATCCGCTGCGCGGCCGATCACCCCGTCGAGCGCGTCGACTTCGCGCACCAGATGGCCCTTGCCCAGCCCGCCAATCGCCGGATTGCAGCTCATCGCGCCAATGGCGGTGAGATCGAAGCTCACCAAAGCAGTGCGCGCGCCCATGCGGGCCGCCGCGCAGGCAGCCTCAACCCCGGCGTGACCGCCACCGATGACGAGGACATCGAAGGAATGCATGGGGGCGCAGATAGGCTGCGGTGGGCGGATCGTCAAAGATGATTCGCCCCGGTCAAATGTTTCACGTGAAACATTTCAGGCAAGGTCGCGGCCAATGTTTGTGGCTACGCCACAGCTTCGCTTCCACGTGAAACATTTTGGCGACGCAGGGCTCACTTGCCGATGCAGAAGCGCCCGAACAAGGTGTCGAGCATATCCTCCGTGGTCGCCCGCCCGATCAGCCGGTCAAACGCTACGCGGGCCCGGCGCAGTTCTTCCGCGACCAGAAGCGGATCGGTGAGGTGCTTTGCGGCCGCCAGCGCCTCCCCTGCCTCACTCAACCGAGCGTGCTGACGGGCGTTGAGTGCAGCCTCACCCGGCTTGGGCAGAGCGTCGCGTGCCGTCTCCACCAGAGCAGTCTTGAGGTTGGGCAGGCCGTCACCGGTCGCTGCCGAAAGGGTGAACCTTGCCGCGTTCTTCGGCACAAAGCCCGCGCGATCGGCTTGGGCTGCAACCTCCCAGGCACCGTCAGGCCCCTCACCCTCTGGACCGAGCCACAGCACCAGGTCGGCGCGCATCAACTCACCTTTGGCCCGGTCGATGCCGATGGCCTCGATCTGGTCAGCCTCGACGCCCAGCTCGATCGCACGCAGGCCCGCTGTGTCGACGAAGGTGAACGGTACACCAGCGATCGCGACCGAGCGTTCGATCACATCGCGGGTGGTCCCAGCGATAGGCGAGGTGATCGCCGCCTCGCTTTCAACCAAGGCGTTGAATAAAGTTGATTTACCGGCATTGGGCGGCCCTGCGAGCACCACACGATAGCCCTCGCCCAGCCGTTCGGAGCGTGGGCGCGCAAGCCATTCGCCAATCTCCGCCGCCAGCGCGCCAATGTTCCACGTGAAACATTCCGGCAGATCGCTGGAGTCTTCCTCGTCCGAGAAATCCAGCACGCCTTCGACCTCGGCGGAGAACCCCAGCACCCGCTCCCGCCAGCTCTCCACCTGCCGGGACAAGGCCCCGCCAAGGTTAGCCAAAGCGGCGGCACGTTGCAGTTCGGTCTCGGCAGCGAGCAGATCGCCCAACCCTTCAGCCTCGGCCAGATCGATGCGGCCATTGGCGAAGGCGCGGCGGGTGAACTCGCCCGGTTCGGCTCGGCGGGTCTCAGGCAGCGCCGCCAGCGCTGCCTCCACCGCGGCAATCACAGCGCGGCCACCATGACAGTGGAACTCGGCCAGATCCTCACCGGTCGCGGTATTCGGGCCGGGAAACCACAGCAGCAGCGCCTCATCCAGCAAAGCGCCCTTCCCGTCCCGCAGCTTCGCCAGCGAGGCCAGCCGCGGCGCAGGCACTCTGCCCGCCAAGGCTTGCAAGGCGGCACCGGCCTGAGGCCCCGACACGCGGATCACGCCCACGCCCGCAGGCGGCGCGCCGCTCGACAGCGCGAAAATTGTCGGCGTGGAATTCATCGCGGGGCTAGTCGGAGCCCTTCGCCCCGCCCGATCCGCCTTGCGCGGCCTTCATCCCGCTTTCGACGAAGCTCTGGAACAGCTTCAGCCCCACCTGCCCCATCGGCGCCAGGGCCGAGGCATATTGTTGCAACTGGTCAGGATTGGAGACGCCCTGCATCGCCTTGGTGATGTTGTCGACATAGACATTATTCGCCGCTGACACGTCCGGCAGGCCCATGAAGCTGCGCGCTTCTTCGGGGGTGCAATCGACTTCGATGGTGATCTTCATGGCGCCGCTCTCCTTGCCCCTCATTTGCGCTTGGCAGCGCGGCAAGGCAAGAGATAGACGATACGCTAGACCCCCCGAGCCACGAGAGAGAGACCCCATGAGCCTCAACGCAACCATTCCCACGCTGGAAGCTGATGCCAGCTTCGGCGCCTATGTCGCCCGCCCCGAAGGGACGCCGCGTGCCGCGATTATCGTCATTCAGGAAATCTTCGGGGTGAACCCCGGCATCCGCCAGAAGTGCGACAAGCTGGCCGCCGAAGGCTATCTCGCGGTGGCGCCCGATCTGTTCTGGCGGTTGGAGCCGGGGGTCGAGACCGATCCCGATGTCGAGGCTGAGTTCCACCGCGCCATCGGCATGATGGGCCAGTTCGATCAGGACGCCGGCATCCGCGATATCGAAGCGACGATCCACCACATCCGCCGCAAGCTCGGCGTCAGCAAGGTCGGCTGCGTCGGATATTGCCTCGGCGGGCGACTCGCGTTCATGGCTGCCGCGCGCACGGATATCGATGCGAGCGTGGGCTATTACGGAGTCGGGATCGACGGGTTGCTGGGGGAGAAACACGCCATCGCCCACCCGGTGATGCTACACATCCCTACAGCGGACGGCTTTGTTCCACGTGAAACACAGGCCGCGATGCACGCTGGGCTGGACGATCACCCCAAGGTGACGCTGCACGATTACGAGGGGCTGGACCACGGCTTCGCGACCGAAACCGGCCAGCGCCGGGATGAGGCCGCCGCAACACTCGCCGACAGCCGCACGGCTGCCTTCTTCGCCGAGCATCTCGGATGAGTGGGCACGCAGGTCTCGCCCGGTGGCATGACTACATGATGGGCGGCAGCGATCCTGCCGTCCTGTCTGCCCTGCTTGCGGATGACGCGGTGTTCCACTCCCCCGTGGTGCACACGCCGCAGGCCGGCAAGGCGGTGGTGATGGCCTATCTGGTCGCCGCCTCGCACGTGCTGGGGAACGACAGTTTCCACTATGTCCGCGAGTTGGTGGACGGGGGCGAGATGATGCTCGAATTCGTGACCGAGCTAGACGGCATCACCATCAACGGGGTCGATATCATCCGCTTCAATGACGCAGGCCAGATCACGGATTTCAAGGTGATGGTGCGGCCGTTGAAAGCGATCAACAAGGTCTGGGAGATGATGGCATCGCAACTGGCGGCGGCGAAGGGTTAGTTCAGCACCGCGAAGTTGACGATCATCTTGCGCACTTCGGGGTCCAGCCCCTCGGGCAGATCCCGCTCGAGCATGTCCCGGCGGCTTTCGATGCTTTCCGCGATCATTACCCGCTTCATCGCCCAGTCAGGGCAGGTCCGGGCATCGATCCCGCGGCGATCAAGCACCGAGACGCCGCTGTGGCGCGGGTCAGCGGTGATGGTGTCCATCAGGCCGGCGACCGCGCTTTCCTCGCCTTCCAGCAGCTGGAGGAAGTTGCGGCCGTTGAACAGCAGCAGCCCGGTGATCCCGCGCTCTGGATTGTTGCGCGCGCTGGCGGCGAGGATCGCGTCGACTTCCTCGCGCGGCAGGGTCGGCGCGGTGCTGATGTAGAGATATTGGCTAAGCACGAATTCCCGTCCCTTTGACCTCTTCACCGGGCCGACCCCATGGCCCGGATCGGCAATTAACCTACTGATTCATCGTGGCGAAGAAGTCCTCGTTGGTCTTGGAATCCTTCATCTTGTCGAGCAGGAATTCCATCGCATCTACGGTGCCCATCTGCATCAGGATGCGGCGCAGGACCCACATCTTGCTGAGGTTGTCCTTCTGGACCAGCAGCTCTTCCTTGCGGGTGCCGGACTTGCCGACATCGAGCGCCGGGAAGATGCGCTTGTCCGAAACCTTGCGGTCGAGGACGATTTCCGAGTTACCCGTGCCCTTGAACTCTTCGAAGATCACTTCGTCCATACGGCTGCCGGTGTCGATCAGCGCGGTGGCGATGATCGAGAGGCTGCCGCCTTCCTCGATGTTGCGCGCGGCGCCGAAGAAGCGCTTGGGACGCTGGAGCGCGTTGGCGTCCACACCGCCGGTCAGCACCTTGCCCGAGCTGGGCACCACGGTGTTGTAAGCGCGGCCGAGGCGGGTGATCGAGTCGAGCAGGATCACCACATCATGCTTGTGCTCGACCAGGCGCTTGGCCTTTTCGATCACCATTTCAGCGACCTGCACGTGGCGGTTGGCAGGCTCGTCGAAGGTCGAGGAGATGACCTCGCCCTTCACCGAACGCTGCATATCGGTAACTTCCTCGGGGCGTTCGTCGACCAGCAGGACGATCAGGAACACCTCGGGGTGGTTGTCGGTGATTGCTTTGGCGATGTTCTGGAGCAGGACGGTCTTACCCGTACGCGGCGGGGCGACGATCAGCGCGCGCTGGCCCTTCCCCTGCGGGGCGATGATGTCGATCACCCGCGCGCTCTTGTCCTTCACCGTCGGATCGAGCGTATCGAGGTTGAGCTTCTGATCCGGGTACAGCGGCGTCAGGTTGTCGAAATTGGTGCGCAAACGAACCGCATCGGGATCGTCGAAATTGACCTTGGCGAGCGTGGTCAGCGCGAAATAGCGCTCACCTTCGCGCGGCGCGCGGATTTCGCCTTCGACCGTATCGCCGGTGCGCAGGCCCCAGCGGCGAACCTGGTTGGGGGAGACATAGATATCATCCGGCCCGGCAAGGTAATTCGCTTCGGGCGAGCGCAGGAAGCCGAAACCGTCCTGCAGCACCTCGATGGTGCCGATGCCCATGATCTTTTCTTCGTATTCCTCATCCTCGGCCAGTTCGCGCAGGATGCTGAACAGCAGATCCTGGCGGCGCATGGTCGAAGCGCCCTCGACGCCGAGTTCTTCCGCCATCGCGACCAGCTCGGCCGGGGTCTTTCGCTTGAGGTCTTTAAGATGCATTTTTGTTGTGTTCCGAAAGTCTTAGTGTGGCCGGATGGTCAGTGCCTCTGCATGGCAGAGGTGCCCCGATTGCGACGGGGCTGGGCTTGGAGAAAGCAGACCTGTGGGAGCGGCATTGACGCTCCGATACCGGATAGGTGTTCGCGAAATAGGAGCGCGCAGGCCGCAGGTCAATCAGCGATTGTGCGAGCGGCGCGCAGGATCAGAACGGCTTGAGGTAGACCAGCACCACGATCAGCACCAAGAGCAACCCCGGCACTTCGCCGATCATCCGCAGGGTCTTTTCCGAGAGCGGACGCTCCCCGCGAGCCATCTTCTTGGTCTGACCCACCAGCCAGCCGTGATAGCCCGTCAAGACCAGCACAAGCGTCAGCTTGGCATGGAGCCAGCCCGAGCTGAACCAGCCGCCACCATAGGCCATGGTCAGCCCCAGCACCCAGACGATGATCAGACTGGGCGTGAGGATGATCGCGCGCAGCTTGCCCATTCGGGTCGCCCACTTGGCCTCGCCAGCGGAACCCGGCTCGTGATCGAGCATGTAGATGCACTGGCGCGGCAGCATGAACAGCCCGGCCAGCCAGAACACCATGAAGATCACATGCCCCGATTTGAGGAACAGATAGATCGAGGAGATCAGCTCCTGCATCGGATCAGCCTCTCAGCGCAGCGAGGAGTTCCTCGACGTGCGAAATCGGCGTGAACTGCCCGATCCCGTGCCCGAGGTTGAAGACATGCGGACGGTCTTCGAAGGCGGCGATGATCGTCTTGACCCGCGCGGCGACTGCCGGGCCGCCGGCTTCGAGCAGCAGCGGATCGAAATTGCCCTGCACCGGCATGCCTTCCGGCAGACTGGCATGGGCCCAGGCGGGATCGAGCGTCTCGTCGAGGCCCACGGCATCCACACCCGTCTCACGCGCATAGGCGGGCAGTTTCGCGCCCGAACCCTTGGGGAAACCGATCACTGGGGTATAGGGGTGGGTTTCCTTGAGCTTCGCGGTGATCGCAGCGTTGGGGGCAATCACCCACTTTTCGAACTGGTCAGGCGCAAGGCTCCCCGCCCAGCTATCGAACAACTGCACCGCTTCCGCGCCGGCATCGATCTGGCCGCGCAGGTAGGTGACCGAAACGTCGATGATCGCATCAATGATCGCCTGCATGTGCTCAGGATCACGGTAAGCGAGCAGCCGCGCCGGACCCTGATCCTTCGAGCCTTCGCCCGCGATCATGTAGGTCGCGACCGTCCAGGGGCTTCCCGCAAAGCCGAGCATGGTCACTTCGGGGCCGATCATGGCGCGGGTGCGACGCACGGTTTCGTACACCGGCTCGAACCGCTCGAACGCCGGGGTGAACGCATCGAGTCCGACCTCGAGCAGCGTGGGCGCCAGATGCGGGCCTTCACCTGCGGCAAACGTCAGCCCCTGCCCCATCGCGTGCGGCACGATGAGGATATCGGAGAACAGGATCGCGCCATCAAACCCGAAGCGCCGGATCGGCTGCACGGTGATCTCAGCCGCAGCCTCGCTGTCGTAAACCAGCTCGAGGAAGCCTCCCTTTTCGGCGCGAAGCTCGCGATATTCAGGGAGATAGCGCCCGGCTTGGCGCATCAGCCAGACGGGGGCAACGTCCTGACGGACACCTTTGAGCGTATCGAGAAGCGGACCGGGCATAGGGTTCCTATAAACAAATCAAAACAAATTATAAAAGGACTGATGGAGTCTGTTGGCCCTGTGGATAGCGGGAATTACCGGGCCCTGCCGGACTCTCCCCTGTTTCCTGTTGGCCCCAAGCCCCCACCGAATCCGCATGGATTGGACGTCAAGCTGGCTTTATCCCCACTCTTCACAGACTGTCGACAAAACTTGTCCCGTGTGCGCAAATAGCCCGAGGAAAAGGCCGGGAGCGGGCATGAAAAATGCTCCCCAGCTTGTCCACTGCACCCTGCCGTGGTTTATGCGCCCATCTGTCCACAGGCACTCGTGATGAACCGACTCAACCTCCACCTTGTATCGGATTCGACCGGCGAGACGCTGGAAATGATCGCCAAGGCGGCACTTGCGCAGTTCGATAACCCGAGTGTGAACCGCCACTTCTGGCCGATGGTGCGATCATTGCAGCATCTCGACCGGATTGTTCCCGATCTCGCCGCCCATCCGGGGCTGGTGTTCTACACGCTGGTGAACCCCGAGACCCGCAAGCGGCTTGAGGAGCATTGTCGCCATCTGGGCTTGCCGGCTGTCCCGGTGCTCGATCAGGTGACGGCGGCGCTGGAGGCGCAGCTCGGGCAGGAGGCGCATGGCCGCCCCGGCCGTCAGCACATGATGGACGAAAGCTATTTCAAGCGCGTCGATGCGATCCAATACACCATCGCCCATGATGACGGGCTGGCGCACGAGGATTGGGAGGAGGCGGATATCCTGCTGGTGGGCGTGTCGCGCTCTTCGAAAACGCCGACTTCGATCTATCTGGCGAACCGCGGTTACAAGGTGGCCAACATCCCACTGGTGGTCGAAAGCCCGCCGCCCAAGGCGCTGTTCGGCTTACGCCATCCGCTTGTGGTGGGACTGACGACGTCCCCCGAACGGCTGGTACAAATCCGCCGCAACCGCTTGTTATCACTCAATGAAGCGACCGAGACCGCCTATGTTGATAATGACCGCGTGAAGGCCGAGCTGCAATATGCCCGGCGGATGTTCGGCGATAATGGTTGGCCGGTGATCGACGTCACCCGCCGCTCGATCGAAGAGACGGCGGCGGCGATCATCCGGCTGGCGCAGGAGCGTGAGCGCAAGCCTGCGAGCGAAGGCGGGGTGGGGAAGCCGATATGAACCAGCGTCTGATTCTCGCCAGCAAATCCGCGTCCCGCCGGGCGATGCTTGATGCTGCTCGTGTCGCTTACGAGAGTATCCCCGCTGATATTGACGAACGTGCGGTCGAGGCTGGGCTGGATGGTACGGCGCCTGCCGAAGTGGCTGAGGCGTTGGCCGTCGCCAAGGCGGCGGCTGTCGCGGCGCTCCATCCAGAGGCGTTGGTGCTGGGTTCGGACTCGCTGGTGGTCGCCGAGGGTCGCCGGTTCGACAAGCCGCGCTCGGCCGAGGAAGCGGCAGAGCATTTGCGCTTCTTTTCGGGCAAGGTGATGGAACTGCACAGCGCGGCTGCGTTGGTGAAAGGCGGGGGCTGCGAATGGAGCCATGCCAGCATCGCGCGCCTGCATGTCCGCGATCTGTCGGAAGATTTCATCGCGCATTATCTCAGCCTTGAATGGCCCGCGATCGGCCACACTGTAGGGGCCTTCCGGATTGAAGGGCCGGGCGTGCAGCTGTTCGACGCGATCGAGGGCGACCAGTTTACCGTGCTGGGGATGCCGCTGCTGCCGCTGCTGGCGGCGCTGCGGGAGGAAGGGGTGTTGCTGGCATGACGAGGCCCCCCGATACTCCCTACGCCGAGGTGATCGGTGATCCCATTGCCCAGTCCAAATCCCCGGCAATCCACGGTTTCTGGCTTAGGAAGCTCGGGATCCAAGCGGATTACCGTGCGTGCCATGTCACGCCTGAAGACCTTGCCGATTACATCGCGCGGCGCCGCGCTGATCCGCTGTGGCGCGGGTGCAATGTCACCATGCCGCACAAGCAGGCCGTGATGGGGCTGCTAGGCCATATTGCGCCGCCCGCCGACGCCATCGGGGCGGTGAACACCGTGCTGCGAACCGACAGCCACCCCGCCCTGACGGGCACCAACACCGATGCGAGCGGGTTTCTGGAGCCGCTTAAGGCTGATCTGGCAGAGACGCACTACTACCGCATGGCCCGCATCATGGGCACCGGCGGCGCGGCGCGCGCGATCATCACCGCGCTGGCGGACAACGGCTTCACGTTGGTCGTCGCCGGGCGCGATCCGGGCAAGGCGCGGGCGCTGCTCGATGAACTGGCACCCAAGGGCGAGCATCACGCGATCCCGCTGTCGCACTTCGCCGATCCGACCGACTTTGCCTTCGATGACCGTGAAGGGTGCCTCGATCTGGTGATCAATGCCTCCAGCCTCGGAATGCAGGGCCAGCCCCCCCTCGCCTTCGACTGGAGCCACGCCCCGCCCGGTAGCATCGCCTATGATATCGTCACCGCCCCACTCGATACGCCGTTCCTGCAAGATGCGCGCGCCAAGGGACACCGCACCATCGATGGGCTTTCCATGCTGATCGGTCAGGCCGCAGCCGCCTTCGAGCATTTCTTCGACGCTCCGCCGCCGCGCGAACATGACGCCGAATTGCGCGCGCTGCTGACCCAATGACCCGCCCCAAGATCATTGGCCTTACCGGCAGCATCGGCATGGGCAAATCGACCGTCGCGGGGATGTTCGCCGAGGCGGGGATCCCGGTGTTCGACGCTGATGCCGAGGTGCGCGCGATGCAGGGGCCGCACGGGGAGCTGGTCCCGGCGATCGAGGCCGCCTTCCCCGGATCAACCGGACCGGAGGGTGTTGATCGCGAACGGCTTGGGGCGCAGGTCTTCGCCGACAAAGCGGCGCTCGCGCGGCTGGAGGCTATCGTCCACCCCGCTGTCGCCGCCAAGCGCGCGGCCTTCCTTGAACAGCACCATGACAAGCGCGCGGTCGTGTTCGACATCCCGCTGCTGTTCGAACGCGGCGGGCACGAGGCGGTCGACACCATCGTCGTCGTCTCCGCCCCCGAAGCCGTCCAGCGCGCCCGTGTGCTCGCCCGCCCGGGCATGACGCCGAAGAAATTCGCCCATATCTTCGGCCTGCAACTCCACGACACCCACAAACGCGACCGCGCTCATCATGTCATCGACACCGGCACCAGCCTTGATGACACCCGCGCGCAGGTCGCCGCGCTGATTGCCGCGCTCTGATAGCTGCAATTTGATTGCAAGCACCCCTTGCAAGTGCCCGAACATGGGAGGATAGTCCGGCCAATGCGCGAGATTATCTTCGACACCGAAACCACCGGACTCGATCCCAAGACAGGGGACCGCATGGTGGAAATCGGCTGCATCGAGATGATCGGCCGGGTCGAAACGGGCCGCACATTTCACGCCTATTTCAACCCCGATCGCGATATGCCGCCCGAGGCTGAGCGGGTGCACGGTCTCAGCGCCGCGTTCCTCGCCACCAAGCCGCGCTTCGCCGAAACGGCGGACGCATTGCTCGAATTTCTCGGCGATTCCGATCTGGTCGCGCACAATGCCGGGTTCGATTTCGGCTTCCTCAACAACGAGCTGGAATTGGTGGGCCGCGCCCCGATCAGCCTTGACCGGATGGTCGATACCGTCGCTCTCGCGCGCAAGAAGCACCCCGGCGCCAAACTCAGCCTCGATGCGCTGTGCACCCGTTACGGGATTGATCGCTCGCACCGGGTCAAGCACGGCGCGCTGCTCGATGCCGAATTGCTCGCGCAGGTCTATGTCGAACTCACCGGCGGGCGGCAGATTGGGCTCGGCCTCGCGCCGGCCGATTCTGACGCAGGCCTAGCGGCCCAACCCACCACCAATGCGCCCTGGCACCGGCCTTCGGCCGACAAGCCCCGGCGCGAACCACGCCTTCATGTTGCCAGCCCGGAGGAGCTGGAACGTCACCGCGCCTTCATCGCCGGAATCGCCGAGGCGATCTGGACGCGGTGAAGCCTGAGCGCGACTCATCGCCTTACATTGGGCTCCTCAACCTGGACGGGAGGACTATACTTCATGGATATTCGGATTTCGGGCCACCAGATGGACACCGGCGCAGCCTTGCAGGAACATGCGGCTGACCGCCTCGGCGCAGTCGTCGACAAGTATTTCGACCGCGCGATCTCCAGCCACGTGACCTTTGGCAAAGCCCCTGCGGGCGCCTTCAGCTGCGACATCGTCACCCACGTGATGCAAGGCCTGATCCTGAAGGCACAAGGCTCGGCCTATGATGCGCATGTCGCCTTCGACGATGCGATGGCCAAGATTGAAAAGCAGCTGCGCCGCTACAAGCGCCGCTTGACCGACCGCCATGAACAGGCCGACCACGCGCGCGGCGAGGAAGAAGCCGCCTACACCATCTTCGCCGTTGAGGAAGACGAGGAAGAAGAAGTGGTGGCCGATGCCCCGCTGGTCATCGCCGAAACCCGCGTCGACATCCCCACCGCCAGCGTTGCGGACGCGGTGATGATGCTCGACCTCAGGAACACTGGCGCGCTGTTCTTCAAAAACGCTGGCACCGGACGGCATAATATGGTTTACCGGCGCGCCGATGGCTCTATCGGATGGGTGGAGCCGAAATAGGGCCTGAATCAGCGGTTGCCGTAAGGGCGAAAGCCGCATGTCAAAGGCCCAGGCGGCGGAAGCAGGAGGGGTTTCGCCCCGATCCGGCGGTGCCTTGAAAAGCATAGCCGGCCCGGATTTTCGCCACCCACGCGCGCTCGCAATCGGGATTTGCACAAGCATGGACGTCAACCTGGCTCTCTCACCGCAGGCGATTGCCTTCGCCCGGCTCGATACCAAGCCCAAGGTGCTGGCCCGAATGGCCCAGCTTCTCAGCTCGGCCTACGGGCTGGATGAAGGCGAGGTGCTGGAAAGTCTCGAAGCGCGTGAAGCCTTGGGCAGCACCGGGTTCGGGCGCGGCGTGGCGATCCCGCATTGCCGGTCCAAGGATATCCGCCGCCCGTCGCTTGCGGTGATCCGGCTTGATACGCCGATCGACTTTGCGGCGGCTGACGCGCGCCCGGTGTCATTGGTGTGCGGATTGGTCTCTCCCGAGAATGCCGGGGCGACGCATCTGCACGCGCTGGCTGCGATCTCGCGCCTGACGCGGGATGAGACGATGCTGCAGATGCTCGCCGATGCGCCTGACACTGATGCGGCCTATGCGCTGCTGACCAACCAATTCCTGCGCACCGCGGCCTGATCCGCGTCGATTTTTCATGCCCGGGAGTGACGGATTTCCTTCGGCGAGTGGGGCCCAGCAGCACTACCGGGCGCTGGAGCGGCTCTATGCTTCGGCCCCGGTCAACGCCAAGTTCGCTAGCAGCCTGAACATCACCGGTGAGGGGCAGTCGCGGCTGCGCTTCACCGTCACGCCAGAGGATTACCACGCGGCCGGCGCGGCGCATGGGACGATCTATTTCAAGATGCTCGACGATGCGGCCTTCTACGCCGCCAATTCGCTGGTGACCGACCGGTTTCTGCTCACCACCAGCTTCAACCTGTTCTTTTCAAAGCCGGTGCGCGCCGGAACCGTCACTGCCGAAGGCCGCTGGGTCAGCGGTCGCCGCCGGGTGTTCGTCGCCGAGGCACGGCTGGTGGACGAAGAGGGTGACGAGATCGGGCGCGGCACCGGCACCTTCATGCGTAGCCGCATCGCACTTTCCAGCCTGCCGGGTTACGCTGCTGACGGCCCATCCGGGTTGTGATGTGAGCGACCGGCTCCCCGCGCATCTCGAAGCCAGCGCGATCCTGCGCCTCGCCGAGTCGCAAGGCGGCTATGCCACGGTGCTCGCCAAGGGAGAGCGGGATGCGGGCACGATCCTCTTGGTAATGCTGTGTCGCGGCGAGGCCGCTGTGCTTTACGAAAGGATGCCGCAACTGGATGGTTCGCGCCTTTTTATTGCCACAAAGCAAGAAGAGCCTGATAAACAACAGGAATTCTCCGAGTATCTGGCCCGTAGGCGCGGTCAGGACCAGGATATGTGGCTAATTGAGGTGGACATCGCGGATCCTGAACGGTTCGTCGCAGGGTTGAACGATTCGCGTTGACGTAAACGGCAAGGTGGCTATCGGCCCCGCTCAATTCCTCGCGCAGGCTGGCAGGGCGGCAATTCGGTCGTAACCTACAGCACGCAGACGGGGAGCGGCCGGCAGGCTTCTTTGAACCCCGACATCCCGATTTCATCCGGATAAGGTTCCCGCCTGCGTCTGTGCGCGCTCACCGCCTAATTTGTAGATTGAATGCGCCGTAAGACTGCCACGATTGTCGCGATTGCCGGGCTGGCATTCGCAACCACGATGTTTCCGAGCGGCCGCGATGCCGCAGCGCTGGCGCAAGCCGCCACGGATCAGCCCACCCTCCCCGCTTTGGCCGAACAGGTCGAGCTCGTCCCCGAAGCGATCAGCTTCGTCTCTGAGCCAGTGGTGCAACCCCTCCCCGCCGAGACGCAATCGCCGACGCTGACGCCCACTCTCACCGAAGCCGGATCGCTCACGGAGCTGGTCGGCATGGTCGATACCGACGCCCCGATGAACGAACAGCTGCGCTGCCTTGCTGGCGCGGTCTATTTCGAAGCCCGCGGTGAGCCGCTGGCGGGCCAGCTGGCTGTCGCGCAGGTGATCATCAACCGCACCGAAGACGGCCGCTTCCCGCGTTCCTATTGCGGCGTTGTCGCCCAGCCGGGTCAATTCTCCTTCATGCGCGGAAGCCGGATGCCCTCCATCCGCACTAGCACCGCCGCGTGGGATCGCGCCGTCGCTGTCGCGCAAATCGCGCATCAGGGCCTGTGGGAATCGGAAGCGGGCAATGCCGTGTTCTTCCACGCCCGCTACGTCCGTCCGAGCTGGAGCCGCACGAAGACGCGGCTCGCGCAGATCGACACGCATATTTTCTATCGGTGATCCTCGCCGCGTTTCGCCCTGACGGGCGAGCGGCTGCGGGCGGGCGGTCGCACTTGCGGCGCTGCGCGCCGACGGCGTCCTTGCAAATTGGTCAGGACGAAAGCCGCGCCCAAACTGGCGCGTGGTCGCTGGCTTTCTCCCGGCCGCGATGCGCCTTGTCGACGCCGCAGGATTCGAGGCGGTCGGCGCATTCGGGTGACAGCAGGATGTGGTCGATCCGGAAGCCGTGGTCACGCTGCCACGCGCCTGCCTGGTAGTCCCAATAGGTCCAAACGCCCCCGCGCGGATTGTGGGTGCGCAGCGCGTCCGTCCACCCATCGGTGAGGAAGCGGGCATAGGCGGCGCGGCTTTCGGGCTGCATAAGCGCGTCGCTCGCCATCGCCTTCACCGACCAGACGTCGTCATCTTCGGGGATCACATTGAAATCGCCGAGAACCACGGTGGGCACTTCCTCAGCCCAGATTTCGGCCATCCGCGCCCGCAGCTTTTCCATCCACGCCAGCTTATAGGTGAATTTCGGCCCCGGATGCGGGTTGCCGTTGGGCAAGTAGAGGCAGGCGACGCGCACGCCGCTCACATCTGCTTCGAGATAGCGCGCCTGCTCATCATCACCTTCATTCGGGCCGGGGATGCCGAGACCGCGCTGCACTTCGGTGAGGGTGTAGCCCGCGTGCGTGTCGACCAGAATGGCGACCCCGTTGAAGCTCTTCTGCCCGTGCCAGATCGCAGAGTAGCCGAGCGCCTCGATATCAGCGGCGGGGAAGCCTTCATCCTGCGACTTGATCTCCTGCAAGCAGGCGACCGCGGGGCGGGTTTCTTCCAGCCATTCGAGCAGGCGCGGCAGGCGCGCCTTGATACCGTTGATGTTGAAGGTGGCGATTTTCATGGCCGCTCTGATGCCTCAAAGCGCCGCGCGGGTCTAACCTAAATCCCGAAGCTCGCCCCGCAGCCACATCCGGCGGCCGCTTGCGGGTTTTCGACCTTGAACGCCGCGCCGCCGAGCGATTCGACGAAATCGACCGTGCTGCCCGCGATCAGATCCAGGCTGACGGCATCGACCACCAGCTTCACCCCATCGGTTTCCGAGATCGAATCGTCCGCCTCGGGCCCATCGGCCAGGTCGAACTTGTACTGGAAGCCCGAACAGCCCCCGCCTTCCACAGCCAGCCGCAGGATCGCGGGGCGCGATTGCTTGCTGGCGATCAGCGCGACGCGCTTGGCGGCGGACGGGGTGAGGATCAGGGGCGCGGCGGTCATGGCTCTCATTTAGGGCGCGCAGGCGCGTTCCTCAAGCGGTCACACCGCCTGAATGTAATTGCGCAGCGCTTCGGCCTCGTGCTGCACTTCGTCCATCTTGTGTTTCACGAGGTCGCCGATCGAGATGAAGGCGATCAATTGCCCCCCCTCAACCACCGGGAAATGGCGGAAGCGGCGGCGGGTCATCAGGCTCAATGCCTCGTCCACCGTGGTCGCCGGTTCAACCGTGACCGCGGGCGATGTCATGATCTGTTCGACCGGCAGATCGAGGCACGTCCCGCCATGATCGGCGAGGCGGTAGATCACATCACGTTCCGAGACGATGCCGACCACCCGCCCTTCGCGCAGCACGGGCAAGGCGCCGATGCGTTTGCTGGCAAGGATGCCGACGGCGTCCGCCACCGGGGTGGCGACGTCGCAGGCGATGATGTCGGATGGGCCGCGCTGGGCGATGATTCGAGCAATGGTCATGGCAGACTCCCTCTCTCAGGCGGAGAAAATGCCATGTCCTTGCGCAAAAAGCGAATCGCCCCGTCGCATCCGGCCCGCTACCCTGCTTGCACCTCACGCAGTGCACCTTGCAGCTTTCGCGCGTTGCCAAGCGGGCAACGGCACGCCATGTCGGGCGCATGACGCGCAAATCCCCGCTCGACGATCCGCACAATGCAGCCCATGCGTGGGCGCGCTACCGCCAGATCATGAAGGTTCTGCTGGCCGCGACCATATTGACCGTGGCGATCGCGATGGGCCTGCTATTTGCCTATAACGGCATGATTTCGGTGCATTTCTACATCGCCGTGGCGCTGGGGATCAGCCTGACGATGCTCTTGGGCGGCGGGCTGATGGGGCTGGTGTTCCTCAGCAATGGCACGGGGCACGACGAATCGGTCGACAATCAGCTGCCGGGCAAGGACGAGTTCTGGTCGCCGAAAGATGATTAGGAGGGCGGGTTGAGGCGATAGTCCTCGACCGGCACTCCGCCCACCAGATGTTCCTGAATGATCCGTTCGAGCACCTTGGGGCTGCACGAATGGTACCACACCCCATCCGGCCACACGACCGCGACCGGCCCTGCCGCGCAGATTTGCAGGCAATCGGCCTTGGAGCGCTGCACGCCCCCGCCCTCGCCCCGCTTGCTTTCTTCGGTGCGCAGCGGGCCGACCAGCCCCAGCTCCTTCAGGCGTGACTTCAGGAAGCCCCACGCTTCCTCGCCGTCCTTGCGCGAACAGCACTTCTGCTTGTCCGATACCGAACACAGCATGATGTGGCGGGTGATCTGCGTCCCTTTGGCCGGATCGCCATAATGCTTGGCGAGCGCGGTTTGCGCCGAGAGCAGTTCCTGGCGGCTCACTTCGCCGCCTCAGCCTTCAACCAGCGATCCAGCCACGCGAACACGGTGTCGTGCCATTGCAGCGAGTTCTTCGCGCCCAGCACCCAGTGGTTTTCATCCGGGAAGACCAGCAATTGCGCCGGGATGCCGCGCTGGCGCAGGATGGTGAACGCGCCGAGGCCTTGCGTGTAGGGCACGCGGAAGTCCTTCTCGCCCAGCACCACCAGCATCGGGGTCTTCCATTTGTTGACGTGGTTGGCGGGGTTCCACTTCTCGTAGGTCTCCGCCGCCTCTTCATACGAACCGCCGAAATCCCAGTGCGGGAACCACAATTCCTCGGTCGAATGGGCAAAGGCGCGGTTGTCGAACAGGCCATTATGGTTGACAAGGCACTTGAAGCGGTCGGCCCATTGCCCGGCGATCCAGTTGATCATGTAGCCGCCATAGCTCGCCCCCATGGCGCAGGCGCGGTCCCCGTCGATCTGGGTGTCGAGCTTGAGCGCGGCGTCGAGGCCCTTCTGCAAGTCCTCCAGCGGCCCCCCGCCCCAGTCCTTGTTGATCGCGTCGGTGAAGGCCTGCCCGTACCCGGTGCTGCCGTGGAAATCGATCGAGATGACCGCATAGCCCTGGCTGGCGGTGACGCGCGGGTTCCAGCGGTTCGACCAGCTGTCGTTGTAGCTGCCCTGCGGCCCGCCGTGAATATAGAGCAGCGCCGGGATCGGCCCGGTCTGATCCGCAAGCCGCGTGATCTGGCCCCACACCGTGTCGCCATTGGCGCCTTTGAAGCTGAAGCGGCGGGTGACGATGCTGGCAAGGCCGCCCATCCGGGTGGTTGCCACATCGGTCAACGGGCGGGCCTGACCCATGCCGTCCGACAGATAGAGCTCTGCCGGCTGCCCCAACGAATCGCGGGTGAACAGCGCCCGGCCGCCCGGCAGGGGCACGAGATTGGCGATATGCGCCTCGTTCCCGGCCATCAGATTGAGTTCGGTGACCTTCCCCGTCTTGGGATCGATGTTGAAGGCCGGGGTGTCGAGCACCTTTTGCGCGGTGGCGATCAGGTGCTTGCCATCCGCACTCCAGGCGAGGCTGGCAAAGCTGAGGTCGGCGTCCTTGGTCAGGTTGCGGCTCTCACCCGTGGACAGATCGAGCAACTGCACCGCGAGCTTGTCCGCCTCGTAAGTCGGGCGCGCCATCGCCAGCCATGCGAGATAGCGGCCATCGGGCGAGACGACGGGTGTGGTATCGGTCGCCTTGTTGCTGGCGGTCAGCAGCTTGGGGGCCGCACCTGACAGGTCAGAGGCGTAGATATCGAGATTGGTCGAGGTCGGCTCTGCCGCGTTCGAGAGGCGCGCCGTGAAATAGAGCGCTTTGCCATCGGGGGCGAAGGCGATTTCCTCAGCCCCGCCAAACGGCATGGTGGGGGTGTCGGCGGTGATGCCAGTGGCGGGATCGGTGCCGTCGACCGGAACACCCTCGCCCTGCGCGACGCCATTCTTCAGCGGGAAGGTGAAGATGCGGTTCGGGGTGCCGGGCGTCGCCCAGCGGTCCCAGTGGCGCACGAAGCCATCCTTGGCGTCATACAGCCGCCCGGTGCCGGGGCCGGGCAAGTGCTGCGGCTTGGCATCGGCGCAGCCGAAGGTCGGGCATGTCCGCGCGACTTCGCCCCACAGGGCGATGGCGGTGCCATTGGGGGCGAGCTTGAATCCGGCAATGGCGGCATAGGGTGCGTCTGCGACCATTTGCGGGGTGCCAACCGTCCCGTCCTTCGCGAGCGTCACCCGCCACACGCGGCTGCGCTGCGGCGCGCCTGCTTCGGGATGCGCGCTGCTGAGGAAATAGAGCTGCCCGTCAGAGCCGAAGGTGAGATCGCTGCCCTTGAGCGGGAGCGTCAGCGCGGTCGGTGCGGCGCCCGGCGTGCTCAGATCGAGCAGATAGTGGGCGGGGCTGCGCGACAGGCTCTCGGGATCGGTGATGGTGACACTGTAGACCGCCAGCGTGCCAGCGGCATTGACCACCGGCGCGCCCAGACGCGGCAGGGTGACCAGATCCTCAGCGCTCATCGGCGGCGCGGTGACGCCCGGGATGGGGGAAGTGTCCTGCGCGGCAAGCGGCGCGGCGATAAGGGCGGCGGCGATGACAGCGCCGAAAGCAGTGAGGTTACGCATGGCGGCGGGATTAGCCCGCCTTTGCCGATCCGGCTAGCCTTTGGGCACCAGTATCAGCGGCGCTTGCCGACGATCCGGGCGATTTCCGCCTGCACGAGGCTTTCGACCATCGCCGGCAGGTTGGCTTCGAGCCATTCCGCCAGCATCGGGCGCAGCAATTCGCGGGTCAGGCCTTCGAGCGAGGTTTCGCCCGATCGCACGATCTGCGGCCTTGCGCCGGGCTCCGCCAGCATCGCCAGCGCGGCAAGGTTTTCCTGCATCGCATCGCGCACCGTTTCGGCGATCAGCGGGGTTTCGTCCGCCTGCTCGAGCGGCAGCGCCGAAGGTTCGGCCTGATATTCCATTTCGGACAGGTCGAGCACTTCGTCGGTATGTTCAGCGGCATCGCGCACCTGATGGGTGCGGGCGAGCGGGGCGGGCTCAGCCGAATCGTCTTCGGACACCAACATCCGCCGACGCCGGGCTTCCAGCGCACCGACGCGGTTATCGCGCGCGATCACTTTCTTGATCGATTCAAGGATTTCTTCGACCGAAGCTTCGTTATCCTGCGCCATTTATCGCCCCGTCGTCATGCCGCCCAGCCCGTCCCGAATCGGGATCGCACTCACTCACCGGGCAGCAATTGCGGGCCGATTGTTGCGTTGGCGGGAGGAATGTCAACGGTTCTGGTCGATTTCGCTTCAGCCTTGGGGTCGCGGTCCCAGTCCCACATCTTGCTGCTGACCCGGTCCGCGTTGATCTGCGGATCATAGAGCACGCCCGCATCTAGGTTGAGGTCGCGCGCTTCGGCCCGGCCCATCAGCGCGAGCAAGTTGAAGCCAGCAACATAGGCATTGCGCCGCGCGGTCACCAATTGCGCGCGGGCGTTGACCAGCTCCTGTTCGGCGTTGAGCACGTCGAGAATCTGGCGGTTGCCGATGGAGTTTTCCGCGCGCACGCCTTCAAGGCTGAGCTCGGCGGCTTCGACAGCGGCCTGTGCGCTCTTGATGATGGCGCCCGCAGCCAGCCAGTTGGAATAGGTCGCGCGGGTTTCGGCAATGATCTGCCGCTCGGCCGCGATCACATCTTCGAGCGCGGCGGATTCGCGCGCGCCGGCCTGGCGCTTTTGCGCGGCGGGCAGGCCGCCCTGGAACAGCGGGATCGTCACCCGCACCCCAGCATTGGCGGTCTTTTCGCTCTGGGCGAAGTCAGCCGAGACCGGGCCGCCCAACGTGCCGAAGAAGTCGCTGTAATCGCCGTTCACGAACACGTTGACCGACGGCAACCGGCCACTCCCGGCGGCCTTGGTATCGAACCCGGCGGCCTGTGCGCGCTGCTTGGCCGCATCGAGGTTGGGGTTGTTCTCCAGCGCAGCGACAATTGCGTCGCCCACAGTATCAGGCAGGCCGGGTAGCGGCGGCGGGGCTTCCAGCTCACCCGGCTCGTTGCCGACCAATCGGATATAGGTTTCCCGCGCGGCAATCAGATTGGCTTCGGCCCCTTGCAGATCACCTTCCGCCACTGCCAGGCGCGAGCGCGACTGCGCGACATCGGTGATGGTCAGATCGCCGATCTGGAAGCGGTCACTGGTCGCTTCCAGATTGGTCCGCAGCACGGCGACATTGTTGCGCGCTAGCGCCACCAGCGCCTCGGTCCGCAGCACGTCCATATAGGAGGCGACGACCTGGCTGAAGATCGTGCTTTCGGTGTTGCGCAGATCGGCCTGACCGGCCTCGACCCGCTCCTTGGCGGCAGCGATGCCGTTGCGCACCGCGCCGCCCGAGTAGACCGGCACCAGCAGCTGCGCATTCACGCCCAAGTTGCGTTCGGGCGCGGTGAAGGCGTTGGCCGATTGCTGGATGAACTCGATATGCGTCGCCGTGACCGCGACCGAGGGCAGGCCCTGCGCGCGGTTGATCGGCACGCCTTCGTCGATCGCGCGCTGCGTGGCACGGGCGGATTCGAGCGTCGGGTTGGTCGTGTAAGCCGCCGCCAGCGCGTCCCGCAGGTTATCGGCCTGCGCGGGCGCTGCCATAGCGGCGAGCGCCAGCAGGCTGGCCGAACCGGCCCAGATCAGCGAGGCGGGCTTGCGGTTCACGCGAAGGTCCAGGTCTTGGGCGCGTCGAAGGCGTGGAGCACCGGGATGCCGAGATCTTCGACCGGTTGGAGATTGACTTTGCCTGCGACCTTGCGGCCCGTGGCTAGCCGCGTGACCTGCCGCAGCACGAGGCCGGTGACGATCCGGCCTTCGTCGGTCAGTTGCGCGGCGAGGCCATCGGGCAGCTGCTCGATCGCGCCATCAATCACGATCAGTGAATAGGCGCCAGTGCCACTTGCGTTCACCGCCTCGGCTGCGGTGATCTGGTGAAGTTCGGCCACCAGCGGGCGCAGCAGCGCGGCGAGGTAATCGGTGCCGCCGCCAACCACCAGCACACGGTCATCCGGCATCGGTGCGGCTTCGAGGAGCAGCTTGCCATAGAACAGCGGCGCGGCGAGGTGGCCCGCCCCCTCGCCCTTGGCGCCCAGCATCACCGCACGGTCGATATAGGCCTGAGCGGCCTTGTCCGCAGGGAGGAATTCCTCACGCGGGACAGCGATCATCCGCGCCAGCACATATTCCTCGTTCACCCCGCTGGTGCGCAGCTGGCTGTCGATCATGGCGCGGCGCGCAAGATGAGTATCGGGCAAAGTCGTGGTCATGGTGTTCATCGTCTCTCGGGCTAACTGTATTAGTGACGCAATACAGTCCGTCAACCCTCTCCTTAAACGCGCGCGGCTCCGGTTCCAAGGCCTTTGGACCGCGTCGCAGCGACGCGTATGCTGGTGATTTCGGCCTTTGACCTTGCCGCGCGCCGGTGCTTAGGGGAGCGCCGGACCCTTCGGGATTGTATTCGACTTAATGAGGGATGGCTTCGATGAGTGACATGACGGCAGCTGGGCAGGACGTGCGGATCGAGACGGATTCGCTGGGCGAAGTGGCGGTTCCGGCGCATGTCCATTGGGGCGCGCAGACGCAGCGCTCGATCGTCAACTTCCCCATCGGCGGCGAAAAGATGCCACCAGCGCTGGTGCGGGCGCTGGGAATCCAGAAGCTTGCTGCGGCCAAGGCGAACATGAAGCTCGGCGTGCTCGATGCCAAACTGGGCGAAGCGATTGTCGCTGCTGCGCGCGAAGTGATCGACGGCACGCTCGCCGACCAGTTCCCGCTGGTGGTGTGGCAGACCGGGAGCGGCACCCAGTCGAACATGAACGCCAACGAGGTTATCGCCAGCCGCGCGAACGAGATGTTGACCGGCAACAAGGGCGGCAAAAGCCCGGTTCACCCCAATGATCACTGCAATATGGGCCAGTCGTCGAACGACACCTTCCCCACCGCGATGCACATTGCTGCGGCAAGTGAAGCGCTCGATCACCTGATTCCGGCCTTGCAGAAGCTCCACGGCGCGCTCGACGCCAAGGCGCAGGAATTCGCCAACATCGTCAAGATCGGCCGCACCCACTTGCAGGATGCGACCCCGATGACGCTGGGGCAGGAATTCTCCGGCTACGCCAAGCAGGTCGAATACGGCATCGCCCGCGTGCGTGCAGCGCTGCCGCGCGTGCTGGAGCTGGCACAGGGCGGCACGGCGGTCGGCACCGGGATCAACGCCAAGGTCGGGTTCGATGTCGCCTTCGCTGCCGAGGCTGCGGCCGAAACCGGCCATGCCTTCGTCACCGCCCCCAACAAGTTTGAAGCTCTCGCCGCGCATGACGCGATGGTGGAGATTTCGGGCGCATTGAATGTGCTCGCTGTCAGCCTGATGAAGATCGCCAACGACATCCGCCTGCTCGGCTCCGGCCCACGTTCGGGGCTTGGCGAGCTCTCCCTGCCCGCCAATGAGCCGGGTTCGTCCATCATGCCGGGCAAGGTCAACCCGACCCAGTGTGAAGCAATGACGATGGTCGCAGCCCAGGTGATGGGCAATCACATGACCGTGACCGTCGCCGGATCGCACGGGCATCTTGAACTCAACGTGTTCAAGCCGGTGATCATCTACAACGTGCTGCAATCGATGAAGCTGCTGCGCGATGCCAGCCATGCCTTCACCGACAATTGCGTGGTCGGGATCGAGGCGAACATGGATCGCATAACCCAGCTGCTCAATGAGAGCCTGATGCTGGTGACCGCCCTGAACCCGCATATCGGGTACGATAACGCCGCCAAGATCGCGAAGAAGGCGCACGCCGAAGGCACCACGCTGAAGGCAGCGGCGCTGGCGCTGGGCCTGCTCACCGAGGAGCAGTTTGCCGAGTGGGTGGTGCCGGCGGACATGATTCGTCCCCGGGATTGAGGATCGCAAGTCGTTCGGCGTGTCTGAACAGCCGTTCATAATTCGACCAAGACCTGACCCCGCCCGACAATAAGCGCCAGTGCCAGTGGCGCTGAGCGGGCGGGGGCGTTATCGCTGGCCGTCACAATGGCAACGAACCCGACCAGCGACGCATCCCTTGATCCGCCCGCCCCCACCGTGTCTTTCCGCACGGTGCTGTTTTCGATGGTGGTGCTGTGGGCGACTTACTTCGCGCTCACCACGGTCCGCGCGCTGGTGATGGATTTCGGCCTCCAGTTCGAACTCGGCTGGCGGCGGCTGTTCGTGACCGGCGTCGGCGTCCTGCTGACGCTGGTGCTGTGGCTGCTGTTGCGCCTGTTCGATAATCGGCCCTTGTGGCTCAAGATCTCGGGCGCGATTGTGTTGGCGATGCCGGTGGCCTTGGCGATCGGGCAGGTCAATTACGTCGTCTTCAAGGACATGGAGTTCGCCCAGCGGCAGGCCTATGCCGAGCGGTACAACCTCAATCTGCGGCGTGACGAATCCGGCAATCTGCTGATCGACGTGCCGGTGCGCCGCGCCGATCCTGCTGCGGGCGGGGCCAATGATCAGCCCGCCGATTCGCAGAGCGTGCTGATCGAAGAAGCCGAAACCTATGCGGATTTCTGGCGCAAGCTGCTTGACGTCGCACTGGGGCGGTACTTCCTGTTGCTGGCCTGGGCCTCGACCTATTTTGCGTTGCTCGCCGGCGTTCAGGCGCGTGCGGCGCAGCAGCGTGAGAACAAGTTCCGCTCTGCCGCCAAGGCTGCTGAATTGCTGTCCTTGCGCTATCAGGTGAACCCGCATTTCCTGTTCAACACGCTGAATTCGCTGTCCGCGCTGGTGATGACCGGCAAGGCCGATCGGGCCGAGCGGATGATCCAGACGATCAGCCGCTTCTACCGCCATAGCCTCGCCACAGAGCCGACCGCCGACGTCGCCCTGCGCGACGAATTCGATCTGCAAAAGCTCTACCTCGATATCGAAGCGGTGCGCTTCCCGACCCGGTTGGTGTGCGTGTTCGATCTGCCGCAGGAGCTTGAGGAAGCACGGGTGCCGGGGATGATCCTGCAACCGCTGGTTGAAAACTCGGTGAAATATGCCGTCTCGCCGGTCTCGCGCCCGGTGACAATCACGCTCGCCGCGCGCGAGGAGTTTGACCGGTTGGTGATCACCGTCAGCGATGATGGCCCCGGCGTGCCGCAGGGGACACCGCACGGTTTCGGCATCGGCCTTGCCAATGTGCGTGACCGGCTGGAGGCCCGCTTCGGCCCCGACATCGGCTTTTCCTCCGCCCCTGTGCCGGGCGGCTACCGCACCGAAATCCGCATCCCCTTGACCAGAATGACAGCCCGCCATGCCTGAGACCGACACGGAAACCACTGCGCTGCGCACCCTGATCGTTGATGACGAGCCCCTCGCGGTTGAGCGGGTGCAGGTCATCTGCGCCGAAATCCCCGCCGTCCGCGTGGTCGGCACCGCGAGCGACGGTGCCGCAGCGCTGCGTCTTGCCGAGAAGCTTGAGCCCGATCTGGTGCTGCTCGACATGACCATGCCCGAACTCGATGGGCTAGGCGTCGCGCGCCATTTCGCCAATCAGCCACAATCGCCGGTGGTGATTTTTGTCACCGCGCATGATCACTTCGCGGTCGAGGCCTTCGATCTGGAAGCGGTCGATTACGTGCTGAAGCCCGTCTCGGCCGATCGGCTGGAACGCGCGATCGAACGCGCCGTCGCCCGCCGCGGGCAGCGCCGCCAGAAGGCGAGCCGTTATCTCGATGAATTGTGGGTGCCGCATCGGTCCGAATTGCTGCGCATCGCGGTCAGCGAAGTGCACCAGATCGATGCCGAGCGTGACTATGTCCGCTTGCACGTTGGCGGGCCGGAAGCGGGGCGGTCCTACCTGCTGCTCCAGACCATCGCCGGGCTGGAAGAACGGCTCGATCCCGAACAGTTCATCCGCATCCACCGCTCCACCATCCTGCGCCGCGACCATATCCGCGGCCTGCGGCACGATGGCCTTGGCGTGTGGTCGGCAGAATTGGTGAACGGCGAGGCGCTGCGCATCGGGCGCACCTATCTGGCGCGCGTCAAGGCGATGGCTGGTCGTTGATTCGCGGTCGCGCTGACGCGCGACGCAGACCACCCGCCCCGCCTCCCCACCCGGCCACCAATAGTACCACTATGTTATGGTGG